>Ga0164243_10000110_pt1 | contig 207554 bp, 164 predicted proteins | sample OricompcompostOP_FD_108781 | JGI IMG/M metagenome (GOLD analysis project Ga0164243, IMG submission 108781) | Organic Plus compost microbial communities from Emeryville, California, USA - Original compost - Organic plus compost (OP) | ecosystem: Engineered > Solid waste > Mixed feedstock >... | reverse complement strand
GAAGGAGGATAAGGAATTTTGTTTTCATAAGGGCTTTTTTTAAGGTTATCTGTTTGCTTTAGTGATATTTTGTTGCTTTGACACCGGAGCATAGCACGTCCATCTCCCATTTGAACAGGTAGTGGAAATGTGCTTCAATCAGCACAGGCCATGAAAAGAACGGTGCTTATCCGGTGTAACCGGACGCTACGGTTCAGGTGTCGGACTCCAAAAAGGCGATGCCGTTTCGGCAGGGGCGTAATAAAAATGGAATCATAGTAATGGGTTTAGTCTTACTTATTTTATTTGCTTGTTGCGGCAAAAACAATCAACGTAAAGTTAAATATGAACAGGCAAACATCCAAACAAAATATGCATAAATGTTATGCAGATTTCGCATTTTTTATGCAGATTATGCATAAAATTTCACTTTTGGGGGACTTTCCTCCTAATTTTTCTCTTATCGAAGAAAAATTAGAAGAGAAATGAAAAACATTGTATTTTTTTTGATAATATTTTTTTATCCGAAAAAATAAATGTTTATTTGACACGAATAGCTAAGAGTAACAACAGACTGACCAATTGACTGATATTACCGGCACTGTGATGCTCTATACGATAACCAACTACTGAAAAACGATGAATCGCTCATATGTCATAGGCGTAGATTATGGTACAGACTCCGTTCGATCTGTACTCGTTGATAGCCAGAACGGTAAAGAGGTAGCCGCTTCGGTCTATTATTATCCCAGATGGAAAAAGGGCTTATACTGCGATCCGGCAAAGAATCAGTTCCGGCAACATCCTTTGGACTACGCCGAAGGTTTGACCCATACGATAAAAGCCTGTTTGGCCCAAGCCGGACAGGATATTGCGGGTGCGGTAAAAGCGATATCGATAGATACGACAGGCTCTACACCTGTTGCCGTTGATAAGCGCGGAACACCCTTAGCTTTAACACCGGGCTTTGAGGAGAACCCGAATGCCCTTTTTGTACTATGGAAAGACCATACTTCGGTTAAAGAAGCCGAAGAAATTAATGAGCATGCCAAGAAATTCGACTGCAATTACCTGCAATATGTCGGCGGCATCTATTCTTCAGAGTGGTTTTGGGCCAAACTGCTGCATGTATTAAGGGAAGACGAACAAGTGCGTTCGGCGATTTATACCTGGGTAGAGCACTGCGACTGGATACCCTTTTTGCTGTGTGGCGGACAGGATGCCCAGGAAATTAAACGGGGAGTATGCTCTGCCGGACATAAGTCGCTATGGGCTGAAGCTTTCGGAGGCTACCCGCCGAATGATTTTTTTGCCTCCTTGGATCCATTGCTGGATGGTTTTACTGCTACTCTTTCCAAGGAAACTTTTCCGGCCGACCAAAAAGCAGGGTATCTATGCCCCGAATGGGCCGAAAAATTAGGGCTCTCCACCGATGTAGCTATTGGCATTGGTGCTTTTGATGCCCATATGGGTGCTGTGGGAGGCCAGATTGAGCCTTATTACCTGAGCAAAGTGATGGGCACCTCGACCTGCGACATGCTGATTGCTCCTCCGGAGGAAGTTAAACACGTATTGGTAAAAGGTATCTGCGGCCAAGTAAACGGATCGGTTGTTCCGGGTATGATCGGCATGGAAGCCGGGCAATCGGCTTTTGGCGATGCCTATGCTTGGTTAAAAAATGTCCTGCTATGGCCCCTAAAGCGATTTTTGATCACGGAAGAACACCCTTATAACCCGATTGATGAGCAGCTTTTCCAAGAAATCGAAGCACGCCTTATCCCCGAATTAAGTCGCCTAGCTGAGCAAGATGCCCCCCAAGAAGAGCAAGAACTGGCTATCGACTGGCTAAATGGCAGGCGCACACCGGATGCCAACCAAATGCTTAAAGGGGCGTTTTTTGGTTTGAACCTTGGTACCGATGCCGTTCAGCTATTTCGAGCCATCGTCGAGGCGACTTGCTTTGGCGCTAAGCGGATCGTCGATCGGTTTCAGGAACAAGGCATCCCGGTAAAAGGGCTTATTGGGATGGGCGGAGTAGCCAAAAAGGCCCCCTATGTTATGCAAATGTTGGCCGATGTTATGAATATGCCGATTAAAATACATCGGTCTGAACAAACATGCGCGATTGGGGCAGCAATGTTTGCAGCCACGGTAGCTGGTTTGTATCCTACCGTAGAAGACGCCATGTCGGCCATGGGACAAGGTTTTGATGCCGAATATTACCCGAACCCACAGCGCGTACCCATTTATCAGAAGCGTTATGAACGCTATAAACGTGCGGGACATTTTATTGAAGAAGAGCTGCAATTTTATATGAACCCAATTGAAATGATCTAAAATACGCTTATGTCTTATACTGAAATCCGACAAGCTGCATACGAAAACAACATGAAGCTTCCACAGTTAGGTTTGGTGCTGTTCACTTTTGGTAATGTGAGTGTAGCCGACCGATCGAAGGGTGTATTCGCCATTAAGCCGAGCGGTGTTCCGTATGAAGAACTTAGCCCTGAAAATATGGTTATCGTCGACTTTGAAGGCCAGGTCGTTGAAGGGAGCCTTAGACCGTCTTCCGACACCAAAACACATGCCGTGCTGTATAAATATTGGGAGCATATCGAAGGCATTGTGCATACGCACTCTACCTATGCCACTGCCTGGGCCCAGAGTCAGCGCAGTATTCCCATTTTTGGGACTACACATGCCGATCACCTAACCACGGACATCCCATGCGCACCGCCCATGGATGATGAAAAGATCAAGGGCAATTATGAATACGAAACGGGCTTTCAGATTCTTGACCACTTTAAGCAGGAGGGTTTGGATTATCGGGAAGTCGAAATGATTTTGGTAGGCAACCACGCCCCCTTTACTTGGGGAAAAACGGCCGAAAAGGCGGTGTACAATAGTGCCGTACTCGAAACAGTGGCGCAAATGGCCTACCTCACCGAACAAATAAACCCAAAAGCTCCGAGATTGAAAGATTCGCTCATTAATAAGCATTTTGAACGTAAACATGGTCCGGATTCGTATTATGGGCAAAGCTAGAAGCGATAAAGCGGAAAGCTGTAAAGCGAAAAGCGATAAAGCAGAATAAAAGCAGTTAAAAATTTAAAACCTTATGGCTAAACAGCAATTCAAAAGTGGACGTCTAAATTGGTGGATGAGCCAACAGCTGATCGCTGATAGCCAATAGCCTCAAAAAAATATGTTATCACTAAAGAACTTTGAAGTTTGGTTTATTACCGGCAGCCAAGATTTATACGGACCGGAAACTTTAGCTCAGGCGGCGGCACATGCCAAAGAAATTGCGGCCTATCTCAGCGATCACCAACAGATTCCGGTCAGTATTATTTACAAGCCCATTGTTAAAAACAGTGAAGAGATTTTTAAAACAATAACCGAAGCAAATACTGACGAAAATTGTATTGGTATCATTGCCTGGATGCATACCTTCTCTCCTGCTAAAATGTGGATCAGAGGTTTAAGCATCCTGAAGAAACCACTTCTCCACCTGCACACACAATATAATCGGGATATTCCCTGGAACAGCATTGACATGGATTTCATGAACCTGAACCAGAGTGCACACGGCGACCGGGAGTTTGGTTTTATTGTTTCCCGCATGCGGATTAACCGCAAGGTGGTGACCGGCTTTTGGCAGGATAACGATGTGCTAGCTAAAATTAATATATGGGCACGGGCCGCTGCCGCCTGGCATGATTGGCAAGGTGCGAAGTTCGTTCGTTTTGGCGATAATATGCGTGATGTAGCGGTGACGGAAGGAGATAAGGTAGAAGCTGAGCTACGTTTCGGATTTTCGGTCAATACGCACGGTATCGGCGATTTGGTTGCGACGATCAATGGCATTCGTGATGAAGAGGTAGCTCAGCTCGTGGCAGAATATGAAGCGACATATACATTGGGAGAAGAAGTACAGGCCGGCGGCGCCCTGCGGCAGCATGTGCTCGATGCGGCGAAGATTGAACTTGGTTTGACGAAATTCTTAGCCGAGGGTGATTACAAAGGCTTTACCGATTCGTTTGAAGACCTGCATGGCATGGTACAGCTACCCGGTATTGCCGTCCAGCGTTTAATGGAACAGGGTTATGGCTTTGCCGGCGAAGGTGATTGGAAAACACCCGCATTGGTCAGGGCCTGCAAAGTGATGGCTTCGGGATTAAGCGGTGCTAACGCCTTTATGGAAGACTATACCTATCATTTCGATCCGGAAAACCCCATGGTACTCGGCTCGCATATGTTGGAAGTAGATAGTTCATTAGCTAAAGATAAGCCAAGACTGGAAGTACATCCGTTAGGAATTGGCGGTAAGGCCGATCCCGCCCGTTTGGTGTTCAATGCTGCCGGAGGCCCTGCGCTTAATGCCTCTCTAGTCGACATGGGCAATCGCTTCAGGCTTATCGTCAATGCCGTTGAAGGTGTTGAGGTAGACCAGCAGCTGCCTAAATTACCCGTTGCACGTGTACTATGGAAACCGCTTCCCGACATGAAAACCGCGTGTACCGCCTGGATCTATGCGGGTGGTGCACATCATACCGTTTATAGCCAAAATCTTACATTAGAACACTTGGAAGATTTTGCGCGCATTGCCGGTATTGAGTTTGTCAAAATCGACCAAGACACACGCTTAGACCAATTCGAAAATCAACTGCGCTGGAGCGAAATTTATTACCAAATACACTAAACCCCTAAATCAAAATGGAAAAGTTTGCATGGATTGACTACATTATATTTTTCATTTATTTTGTTGTAGTTGCAGGATATGGCTACTGGATATACCGTAAAAAGAGTAACGAAGCGGCTACCAGTAAAGATTACTTCCTTGCCGAAGGCTCGCTCACCTGGTGGGCAATCGGAGCATCGCTTATTGCTTCGAATATTTCGGCCGAGCAATTTATCGGCATGAGCGGCAATGGTTTTACTGTAGGCATTGCTGTAGCTGCTTACGAATGGATTGCAGCCATTGCCCTCATCATTGTGGCCGTATGGTTTATTCCGGTTTATTTAAAAAATAAAATCTTTACCATGCCCCAATTTTTAAATAATCGGTATAACGAAACCACGAGCTTAATCATGGCCGTATTTTGGCTTTTCCTGTACATCTTTGTGAACCTCACTTCCATTTTATTCTTAGGAGCACTGGCTATTAACAACCTGGCAGGAGGAGGAAGCTTCCACGCCATCGTGTTGGCCCTTTCCCTGTTCGCCATTGTGATCACTCTTGGCGGGATGCGCGTTATCGGGTTTACCGATGTGATACAGGTATTGGTTTTGATTATTGGAGGATTGGCAACAACTTATGTGGCCTTGACACTGGTCAGTGAACATTTTGGCCTAGGTAAGGATATGTTGGCAGGCTTTCAGCAGTTGATGAAAGATTCGCCCGATCACTTTAAGATGATTATCGAAAAACCAGGCCCTGGAGCACCTCAAGAAGAAATTAACAAGTATTTAATGTTGCCCGGTTTGGGTATGTATCTTGCCGGTATCTGGATTGTTAACCTCAATTATTGGGGATGTAATCAGTATATCACACAAAGAGCACTGGGTGCCGACCTCAAAACGGCACGTACGGGAATTCTTTTCGCCGGATTTTTGAAGTTATTCATGCCGATCATTGTCATGCTTCCCGGTATAGCGGCCTATGTATTATATAAAAACGGCGCCTTACAAGAGGAAATGGCTCCTGGGGGGCATTTCAATCCCGACAATTCCTATTCGGCTATTTTAGGTTTCCTGCCTGACGGAATGAAGGGCCTGTCCCTGGCGGCACTTACCGCAGCTATCGTTGCCTCTTTGGCCGGCAAAGCGAATAGTATTGCCACCATCTTTACCATGGACATTTATAAAAAATACATCCATAAGGAAGCTTCTGAATCCAAATTGGTAAACGTAGGAAAAATAACCGTTATTGCCGCTATTCTGGCGGGTATATTCTTTACTTGGGACGACTTATTGGGTATAGGCGGCGAAGGAGGCTTTACCTTTATCCAAAAATATACCGGTTTTATCAGTCCAGGCGTATTAGCGATGTTCTTGTTAGGCATGTTCTGGAAACGAACTACAGGAAGCGCCGCCATTGCCGGACTGCTGGCCGGATTTCTGTTATCGGTATTGTTTAATAATTACGCACCACAACTGTTCGGTAACGACACTTGGTTCTATACCGCCTATCCGAATGCTGCGGGAAATTATGAAATTCCTTTTCAGATCTGTATGGGCTTATCTTTTCTTTTCACCGTTATCCTGATGGTGCTGATGAGTTTAGCCGGGCCTAAAGTTAACCCGAAGGCCTTCGTTTTGGATGCCAAATTATTCAAAGTAGAACCCAGTGTGACCGTGATGATCGTGATTACGCTATTATTGGTCAGCGCGCTCTATGTTCGGTTCTGGTAATCAATAGTTACCTCCCTTTTTATTGAAGACACCTAAAAAGAAGTGATTGCGCTTCTTTTTAGGTGTCTTCATAGGCTATTTCTGTTTGGGGATTTTGTGTTTTTAAAACCTTTTCTCTCGTTAAATTGTAATAATATTAATTTTAGCGTGGAAATGTTGCAGATACAAAATTTTATTTTTTAATTTGCGCCAGTCGAAATTGCAGATAGACTTTTAAATGAATATTGCTGATCTACATATCTTTCCAACCAAACATTCCTTTACCGGGAATGTGCAGGCGATGGTATGCGAAAAATTTAACGGCAATAAGTTAGTATTGAGAGTCCGACGACCCATTATGCCCCGGGCTTGATTTGAGGGCATACCCACTCCACAACAATACATTTAACGAGTCCGGTTAATGTATATCAAACAACAATCAATTAACAAAAAATTAAACAAAATTAAACGGTAGAACAAAATGTGTTTTATTGTTTTGTTCTCTTGGGTCATTCTCATTCAATGAATACTTCAAACTTTGTTGTTATTCCTGCCAATGAAACGCATATTGGATATGCAGAGCAGATATGTAACGAAATGGCAGAGTCTGCCAAGGCACGTGGAACGGGCATTGCCCGGAGAAAACCGGAATATATCGCCAACAAAATGCTGGAGGGCAAGGCCGTCATTGCGTTGCATAAAGATGGCACTTGGGCTGGCTTTTGTTATATTGAGACCTGGAGCCATGGTGAATATGTAGCGAATTCCGGTCTTATCGTCAATCCGTTATTTCGCAAAGAAGGATTGGCGAAAACCATAAAAAAACGAGTCTTTGACCTTTCCAGGGAAAAATATCCTAAAGCTAAAATCTTCGGGCTTACTACGGGTTTTGCGGTCATGAAAATTAATTCTGATCTGGGTTATGAACCGGTTCCTTATTCAGAGCTTACCCAAGATGAAGAATTTTGGAAAGGTTGCCAAAGCTGTGTAAATTACGACATCCTCATGAGCAAGGAACGTAAGAATTGCATGTGTACGGCGATGCTCTGGGATCCGGTAGAAAAAGAAAAAGAACTTCGGCAGAAAATTGAACAGAAAGCCAAGGCAAAGGAACGCTTAAAGCAAATGCAAAAAAAACAATCTTTACTGAAACGTATCGAACTGAGTTTGAGAAGGAGAAGCAAGATTATTGCGGCGCTGTTTTTGGCTATTAGTTGATCCAACATCGTTTAACCAGAATAGAGCAGTAGCGTAAAAGCTATTGCAGGTATTTTAAATCACCCCAAAAAGGGATTGATAAATCAAATAGAAAATGAAGAAAAAAGTAGTATTAGCATTTAGCGGAGGATTAGACACCTCCTTCTGTGCCATTTATCTTGCACAAGACATGGGACTGGAAGTTCATTCGGTAATCGTCAATACGGGTGGCTTTTCGACAGAAGAGTTGCAACAAATAGAGAAGCGTGCTTACGAACTCGGTGTTGCTTCGCATGCTACAGTGGATGAAACACAAAACTACTATCAAGATAGCATTAAGTACCTTATTTTTGGCAATGTACTGAAAAATGCCACCTATCCTTTGTCTGTAAGTGCCGAACGCGTTTGTCAAGCGACAGCAATTGCCAATTATGTAAAGAAAATTGGCGCTAACTTTGTTGCACATGGCAGTACCGGAGCCGGCAACGACCAAGTACGCTTCGACATGATTTTCAACATCCTTATTCCTGATGTAGAAATCATCACCCCCATACGCGATTTAAAGCTAAGCCGCGAATCGGAAATCGATTATCTACATAATCACGGTGTTGAATATAATGCGGAGAAAGCCAAATATTCTATCAATAAAGGGATTTGGGGCACTTCGGTAGGCGGAAAAGAAACCTTAACTTCCCATGAAACCCTACCTGAAGAAGCGTGGCCTACACCTGTAACGTCTACTGGTAGTCAACGAATTACCATTGAATTTGAGAAAGGCGAGCCCGTTGCGTTAAATGGCGATCGCATTGGCCCGGTAAAAGTTATCCAACAATTGCAAGCCATTGCTCAGCCTTACGGTATTGGTAGGGATATTCATGTAGGTGATACCATCATCGGCATCAAAGGACGTGTAGGTTTTGAAGCCGCTGCTCCGGTCATCTTAATCAAAGCACACCACACCTTAGAAAAGCATACCCTAACCAAGTGGCAGTTGAGCTGGAAAGATCAGTTATCGTCTTTTTACGGAAACTGGATGCATGAGGGGCAATTTCATGATCCCGTTATGCGGGATATCGAAGCCTTCCTGCAAAATTCGCAGGAAACGGTAAATGGGAAAGTTTTTGTGGAATTAAACCCTTACCGATTTAACATCATTGGTATCGAATCTCCGCACGACCTAATGTCGAACAAGTTCGGAAGCTATGGCGAGATGAATAATGCTTGGACAGGCGAAGATGTAAAAGGCTTTTCCAAGATATTCGGTAATCAGGTGATGATTTGGCACAGAGTCAATAAGTTTTAAGTAATAAGTTTTAAGTAGTGTAATGCGCGCAAAGAGCAACCAAGCAGTAGGGTTGAGGAAAACGTATAACGTACTACTTACAACTTAAGACTATCTTGATAAAATAACATGAAAATAAAAGTAGGAATTGTTGGTGGCGCTGGGTATACAGGGGGCGAGTTAATCCGGATTTTACTTCATCATCCGCAGGCAGAAATTGTTTTTGTCCACAGCAACAGCAATGCCGGGCAACCAGTGTATGCGGTGCATACCGATTTGTTCGGTGATACGAACATCCATTTTACCGATCAATTATCGGATGCCATAGACGTCTTATTTCTTTGCGTAGGGCATGGTGCTGCCAGGAAATTTCTAGAGGCAAATGCCATTGCTCCTTCCGTTAAAATTATTGATTTAAGTCAGGATTTCCGCTTAAGTGCAAAGGCGGGCGATTTTGTATATGGCCTACCGGAGTTGCAAAGGGAAAAGATCCGCGAGGCCGCGCATATTGCCAATCCAGGTTGTTTTGCCACGGCGATACAATTGGGTTTACTCCCACTAGCGGCTAAAGGTTTACTGCGATCAGAAGTGCACATCCATGCAACTACCGGTTCGACGGGGGCAGGCCAGGGCTTATCGGCCACCTCTCATTTTAGTTGGCGGAACAATAACTTATCCGTTTATAAAGCTTTTCAGCACCAACACTTACATGAAATCGGAGAAAGTCTGCTAAGTTTGCAAGCAAATTTTGACCATGCGATCAACTTTGTACCGCAACGTGGAGATTTCACCCGAGGTATTCTAGCGGCGATTTATACGGAGTCGGCCTTAACGGAGGATGAAGCTTTTCAGCTATATACGGAATATTATGCCGAACATCCTTTCACGCACGTTAGTCTGGCGAATATTGATTTAAAACAAGTGGTAAATACCAATAAAGCGTTATTGCATATAGAAAAGCATGGCAATAAATTGTTCATTGTTTCGATTATTGATAATTTATTGAAAGGAGCGAGCGGACAAGCGGTACAGAACATGAATTTGTTGTTTGGGCTGGAAGAAACTATGGGGTTGCGGTTGAAGGCAACAGGGTTTTAAGAGCGGAAAGCGGTAAAGCACAAAGCACAAAGCGATAATGAAAGATTACAAAAAAATATTGGTTTGGGAAAAAGCGCATGTACTTGTTTTAAAAATATATTCGGATGCTTTTATTGATTTCCCAAAAGATGAATCTTTCAGATTAGTTTCTCAAATTAAACGGGCAGCTTATTCGATCCCTTTAAATATTGTTGAAGGAGCTGCCCGCAATACAGAGAAAGATTTTGCTCATTTTTTGGATATAGCCCTAGCTTCTTGTGTTGAACTGGAATACGCTTTATTTTTAGCGAAGGATTTAGGTTTTTTACCCTTGGAGAAATATCAAAAGTTTAACGATCAAACAGGTGAAGTCAAAGCTATGTTAATTGGGTTTATAAAGAAGATACGACGATGATGAAACATATTATTATAATCGTCTTGAAAACAATATACTGTTAACTAACTTGACCGGAAGCTTTTCGCTTTCCACTTTAAAACTTTATGCTTAAATGAAATTATTCGACGTATATCCCTTAAACCCCATCGAAATTACAAAAGGTGTGGGTTCTTATGTTTACGATGCCCAAGGTGCTGAATACCTCGACTTATATGGTGGACATGCTGTTATTTCCATTGGCCATAGCCATCCTCATTATATCCAACGGATTACCGATCAACTGCATAAATTAGGTTTTTATTCCAATTCGGTGGAAATTCCTTTACAAAAACAGCTAGCTGAACTATTGGGTCAAGTTTCCGGCAAACAGGATTACCAATTGTTTTTATGCAATTCGGGGGCTGAGGCTAACGAAAACGCGTTAAAACTAGCTTCCTTTTATAACGGTAGAAAAAAGATTATTGCGTTTAAAGGGTCTTTTCATGGACGGACCTCCCTTGCCGTTGCGGCAACCGATAATCCGAAGATTGTTGCTCCCGTCAATGAAACGGACAATATCATTTTTCTCCCTCATAATGATGAAGATGCACTTGAAGAGGTATTCAGTCAATTTGGTGAAGATATTTCAGCCGTTATCATTGAAGGTATTCAGGGTGTTGGCGGCATAAAAGTGGCAAACATTTCTTTTCTTCAAAAAATCAAGGCGCTCACCCAGCAATACAATGCATTGTTTATTGCCGATGCCGTACAATGCGGCTATGGGCGCTCGGGTAAATTTTATTCGCACGATTTTGCCGGTGTTGATGCCGATATTTATAGTATGGCGAAGGGAATGGGAAATGGCTTTCCAATAGGTGCGATCGCTATTTCGCCCAAGATTAAGCCTTGGTTCGGCGAATTGGGAACCACTTTTGGCGGCAACCATCTGGCTTGTGCCGCTGCATTGGCCGTACTCGAAACCATCGAAAAGGAACAACTAATTGAACATGCAGCGCAAGTAGGCGACTATCTGATAAGCGAACTAAAGGGCTTTAGCAAAATCAAAGAAGTAAGGGGCAGGGGATTAATGATCGGTATTGATTTACCTGAAGAGTTAAACCAAGTAAAAAAAGATTTACTGTTCAAAAATCGCATTTTTACCGGTGAAGCGAAACCAAATGTAATTCGCCTATTACCGGCCTTGAATATAGGCAGGAAAGAGGCCGATCGTTTTTTAGAAGCCTTAAAAGAACGGTTAGACCAATATTAATTAAAAATCAGGATTAATAAGTAATTTAGCCCAAATCATTTCATTTATAAAATTGCACTATCCATGAAGAATTTCTTTTCTGTTACCGACGTCGACAATTTATCAACTATCGTTAAGGAAGCTTTAGACCTGAAAGCACGACCGCATGCCCATAAAAGCATTGGACAAAACAAAATGCTGGGACTCGTGTTCTTAAACCCTAGTTTACGCACTCGGTTGAGCACGCAGAAAGCAGCGATGAACCTAGGTATGGATGTGATGGTGATGAACATGGATAAAGATGGTTGGGCTTTGGAAACACGAGATGGAGTGGTGATGGATGGCACCACAGTAGAGCATATCCGTGAAGCTGCTGCTGTAATGGGCGAATATTGTGATATTTTAGGTATCCGTTCATTCCCCGGCTTAAAGGATCGAAAGGAAGATTATAGTGAAGATCTGTTCAATAAGTTCGTTAAATTTTGCGATCGACCTGTTGTGAGTCTGGAAAGTGCGACACGACATCCACTGCAAAGTTTAACCGACCTGATTACCATTGTAGAGCATAGTACGGTAACTGTTAAACCGAAGGTAGTATTGACCTGGGCTCCTCACGTTAAACCGCTACCCCAGGCAGTACCTAATTCTTTTGCTGAATGGATGTGTAAAGCGCAAGCGGAAGGTTTGCTCGATTTTACCATTACGCATCCCGAAGGCTATGAATTGGATGAACAGTTTACTAAGGGTGCCAAGATTACAACCAACCAGCAGGAGGCTTTAACCGGGGCTGATTTCGTTTATGTAAAAAACTGGTCGAGCTATGTTGAATATGGAAAAATTCTGATTAGCGGTAGGGATTGGATGCCTGATGCCGCGAAAATGAAGGTGAGCAACAATGCTAAAATTATGCATTGCTTACCTGTTCGAAGAGACCTGGAACTGGCTGCCGAATTGCTGGATGGGCCTAATTCATTGGTAATCCAGGAAGCAAGCAATCGGGTTTGGGCAGCACAGGTGGTATTAAAACGCATGCTAGAAGCATTATAAGATGGAACAACTTCTTTTAGTTAAAATCGGCGGTAATGTAGTAGAGGACGAACAGCTATTACGCCGATTCATTACCTCTTTTGCCCAGTTAGAAGGAAAGAAGATACTGATACACGGAGGTGGAAAAATGGCCAGTAAGCTGGCGCAGGACTTAGGCATAACGCCCAAAATGGTCGAAGGGCGCCGGATTACCGATGAGGAGACATTAAAAATCGTAACGATGGTTTATGCAGGCTTGGCCAATAAAAAGATTGTTTCCCTATTGCAAGCGGAAGGTTGCGATGCCATTGGTTTGAGTGGCGCCGATGCCAACACCATCCAAACCATAAAAAGACCTGTCAGAATAATTGATTACGGGTTTGCGGGCGACATTACCCCTACTTCCGTCAATGGAAAGCGCATACATAGCTTACTGCAACTGGGCCTCTGTCCCATATTTTCTGCAATAACACATAATGGCGAAGGACAGCTGCTAAACACCAATGCCGACACCATTGCGTCGGCGCTGGCTATCGGGTTGAGTGCGTTTTATGATACATCTTTAATTTACTGTTTTGAAAAAAAAGGTGTCTTAGCGCATGTTGAGGATGAAAATTCCGTAATCAGTACGATCAACCTGCACAGTTACCAGCAGTTAAAAGAAGACCGGATTATTGCAGATGGCATGATCCCTAAATTGGATAATGCGTTTGACGCTATAGCCAAAGGGGTAAAGCAAGTCATTATCAAACATGCAGACGACTTACAAATTCCAACGGCAGGAACCGTGATCATGGAATAAGTACGTTTTCGTTAAAGAAGAGAAATAAAATTTAACGTTATTATGCCTAAAATTACAATTATTGGAAGTGGTAATATCGGGTTATCCTTAGCAAAAGGATTGGTTGAAAAAGCATACTGCCTTCCGGCAGACATTACCCTGACCAGAAGAAATATAAAAAACATGTCGGCCGAAACCGCCTTGGGCTTTCAGGTTTCCGACAACAATGCCATTGCTGTTGAAAAAGCGTCTATTGTCGTATTAGCGGTCTTACCCCAGCAACTGAACGGCGTGCTGGATCAGCTGGCAGGAATAATAACTACCGATCAATTGGTAGTATCGGTTATATCCGGAGTAAGCTGCCAAGCTATACGTGATCGGCTAGGCGGAGAAATACGCGTAGTAAGGGCTATGCCCAATACGGCTATTGCCATTGGCCAATCGATGACCTGTATTGCGAGTGATCAGGCCGACGAGGAAAGTTTACATGAAGTTAGCCGTTTATTTGAAACCGTTGGTGCTGTCGTAACGATCAACGAAGAGCTAATGACTTCAGCCACGGCTTTATGTGCCTGCGGCATTGCTTTTTTTCTGCGGAGCATCCGGGCTGCCTCACAGGGAGGTGTTGAAATTGGGTTTCATGCTCACGACGCGCTAAAAATGGCCATCCAAACGGCGAAGGGTGCTGCGGATTTACTTTTACAATTGCAGAGCCATCCGGAAAGTGAAATTGACAAAGTTACCTCCCCTAAAGGATGTACTATTGCGGGCCTAAATGAAATGGAGCACAATGGCTTTAGCTCAGCTTTCATTAAAGGGATTAAGCTTTCTGCCGTAAGGGCAGGCGATTTATATAAAGATTAGACATGGAGCAGCTTATTGCAGATAGCATCGATCTATTAAAAAAACTGGTCCGGGTCCCATCTTTCAGTAAAGAAGAGATCGGTACAGCGGATATCATCGAAGATTTTTTAAAGGTGAGGGGTGTCAATACCTATCGAAAGCTAAATAATATATGGGCTTTCAATCAACATTATGATCCGCAAAAGCCTACTATCCTTTTAAACTCACATCATGACACGGTGAAACCCAATGCCGGCTATACGAAAGATCCCTTTACGCCAGAGGTGATCGATGGCAAATTATATGGATTGGGCAGCAACGACGCCGGAGGGCCATTGGTTTCCCTTCTGGCGACTTTTCTCCATTTCTATCCGAAAAAGAGTTTAAGTTACAATCTATGCTTTGCTGCTACGGCGGAAGAAGAGATCTCCGGCCCGCACGGCATAGCATACGTTCTTCCCGACCTCGGGCAGTTAAGCTTTGCCATTGTTGGCGAGCCCACCCTTATGCAATTAGCCGTGGCGGAAAAAGGCTTAATGGTTTTGGATTGTGTTGCTTCGGGAAAATCGGGGCATGCCGCCAGGGAGGAAGGGGAAAATGCCATCTACAATGCCCTGCAAGATATTGAATGGTTCAGGACATATCATTTCCCCAAGGAATCTACCATTTTTGGCCCGATCAAAATGAATGTAACGATGATCGAGGCAGGTTCCCAACACAACGTCATACCGGCATCCTGCCATTTTGTGGTCGATATCCGCATAACTGATGTTTATCAAAATGTTGAATTATTGGAAATCATCCGGCAGCATGTAAAATCAGAAATAAAGCCGCGATCTACCCGCTTAAATCCTTCTTCAATACCGCTTGACCACCCAATTGTTAGGGCAGGAATAGCTCTGGGCAGAACGACGTATGGTTCCCCTACCATGAGCGATCAAGCGCTTTTGCCTATTCCTTCGCTTAAATTGGGCCCCGGTGATTCTGCAAGATCACATACAGCAGACGAATTTATTTATCTTAGCGAAATAGAAGAAGCTATTCCGCTATATATTGCGCATATACAACAAGTGGTATATGAAGCAGCGCTGTGAAAATGGTTTAAAAGGTTTTAAGGTCATTGGATTTGAAGTATTCGCATGGCGAAAACGATGAATGGCTAATTAAATAAAATGATAATGAAACTTTGGCAAAAAGAAACAGAAGTTGAACAATCCGTAGAATCTTTCACTATTGGCCAGGACCGGGAGATGGATTTACATTTGGCAGCTTTTGACGTATTGGGTTCATTAGCCCATACCCAAATGTTGGAAAGCATTGGTTTATTAACGAAGAAGGAGTTAAGTGCCATTCAGCGCGAGTTGAAACAAATCTTCCAGGAAATTGAACAAGGTCATTTCAAAATTGACGAACATGTAGAAGATATTCATTCGCAAATCGAGCTCTTACTTACCCAACGCATTGGAGAGGCGGGGAAGAAGATCCATAGCGGACGATCCCGTAATGACCAGGTGTTGGTTGACCTCAAACTATATTTTAGACAAGAGATCAAAGAAATTGTTGGCTGCACCAATAATTTCTTTGATCTCCTTATTCAATTAAGCAACCGGTACAAAGATGTATTGATGCCCGGTTACACGCACCTGCAAATTGCCATGCCCTCCTCTTTCGGTTTGTGGTTCGGAGCCTATGCCGAAAGTTTAGTCGACGATTTGGAACTACTATTGGCTGCATGGAAAGTATGTAACAAGAACCCCCTTGGTTCTGCGGCCGGTTACGGTTCGTCGTTTCCGTTGAACCGTACGCTCACCACGGAGCTCCTGGGCTTTGAAACCCTAAACTTTAATGTTGTTTATGCACAGATGGGACGGGGAAAAACAGAACGGATATTGGCCCAAGGGATGAGCGCAATTGCCGCCACTTTAGCCAAAATGGCCATGGATGCCTGTTTGTATATGAGCCAAAATTTTGGCTTTATCCGATTTCCTGATCACCTGACCACAGGGTCGAGCATTATGCCGCATAAAAAGAATCCGGATGTGTTCGAATTGATTCGCGCGCGCTGCAATAAAATTCAGGCACTTCCGAATGAAATTGCTTTAATGACGACGAATTTACCTTCGGGTTATCATCGAGATTTACAGTTACTTAAAGAAAACCTATTTCCGGCATTTCAATCACTAAAGGATTGTTTAAACATGATGTCGCTCATGTTGAGCAATATTCAGGTAAATACCGAGATTTTGAATGATCCCAAGTACGACTATCTATTCAGCGTGGAAGTAGTGAACAACGAAGTTTTAAAAGGTGTCCCTTTCCGTGAGGCCTATAAGAACATTGGTATAGCGATTGAAAAAGGCGAGTTTAAGCCATTAAAGGAAGTCAAACATCGGCATGAAGGCAGCATTGGCAATTTAAAAAACCAAGAGATTAAACATCTCTTTGAAAAGGTACTGGCTAATTTTGGCTTTAATAAGGTAGATAAGGCCCTGAAAGCATTAGTGAGTTAGGCAGAAGGAACGCCCTTCTGCCCAACCAGTTAATCTTTAACCAATGTCCCGATCGTTTCGCCAGCAACTAAACGGGCAAAATTGCCGCTTTTGTTCATATCAAAAACAATAATAGGCAATTTATTTTCCTGACAAAGTGTGAAAGCGGTCATGTCCATGACATTGAGGTTTTGATTATACACGTCTTGGAACGTTAATTTATCATATTTAATAGCCGTTGGATCTTTCTCCGGATCCGCGGTATAAATCCCATCAACGCGGGTACCTTTTAATACAACATCGGCTTTGATCTCAATCGCTCTCAGCGAAGCTGCAGTATCGGTGGTAAAATATGGATTTCCCGTTCCAGCACCAAAAATGACGATACGTCCTTTTTCTAAATGGCGCAGCGCTCTTCGCCTGATAAACGGTTCGCAGATCTGCTCCATTTTAATGGCTGTTAGTAAGCGTGTTTTCAATCCCAGTTTCTCTAATGCGTCCTGTAAAGCCATGCTATTGATTACGGTAGCCAACATCCCCATATAATCAGCCTGAACGCGATCCATTCCAGCTTTTTCTGCACTTAATCCCCGGTAAATATTACCTCCACCGATAACGATAGCGATTTCAACACCTTCTTTATGAACATCTTTAATATCTTGGGCATATTGGGCAACACGGTCAATATCAATTCCATACTGTTTGTTTCCCATCAAAGCCTCGCCGCTTAATTTAAGTAGAATGCGTTTGTACTTCATTAGTTTTTGTTTATATATTTTTTCATAAGTGGATTAATCGTCGGGAATAGACCATTAATCTTATTTTGCATAAGAAGGTAACTTCTTTCTTTAAGAGAAAGGAGAAATAATAAAGAATAACAGGAAAATAAACTTGATTTTTGGCTTACTAAAATGCGTGCAAACGATAATGCCATTTAGCTTTTTGCTGAGATTTCCAAATACAGCCTAACCGATCCCATCCAGCACCACTCCATCAGACTTCGGCAAAGATATTAAAAATCCCTAAATTTTATACGGTTCTATTTATTAGATTTTATTTTATCAAACAAAACCTATTGAAAATGAATTATTTATTATAAAAATTAACGTCTTCAATTATGCAAAATAAAACCCAGTTATCGCCATCACCTCAATTACGAATAATTGATGCTGTCGCCATTATCATCGGCATTGTTATCGGTGCCGGAATATTTAGAACACCAACTATTGTAGCTGCAAACAGCAGCAGTGGGCTATCTTTTATGGCAGCATGGCTGATCGGCGGCCTTGTTACCCTAATTGGAGCGCTCTGTTATGCAGAACTGAGCACAACCTATCCCAATACCGGTGGAGATTATTATTTTTTGAAACGTAGTTACGGCAATAAGGTAGCTTTTTTATTCGCTTGGGCAAGGATGAGCGTTATCCAAACGGGTTCGATCTCCTTGCTATCATTTATAGCTGCTGATTATCTCGTTGAAATTTATAGCTTGGGTCCTTATTCTTCTCCGATTTACGCCGCAACTATTGTGCTGGTCCTTACCTTTATCAATATCTTAGGGATACAGTTTGGCACTACAGCGCAAAAGACATTAACACTTCTCGAGGTTTTGGGCATCCTCACCATTATTTTCACCGGTCTATTCCATGATTCTTCTGCGGATATCGGGTTACAGGCATTAAAAGAGAAAAAAGACAGCGGCTCAATGGGCCTTGCCCTGGTATTTGTGCTGCTGACCTATGGAGGCTGGAATGAAGCCGCTTATATTTCCGCCGAACTCCGATCGGGAAAACGAAAGATGGCAGCCATTTTGGTATGGAGTATCCTGATCATCATCAGCACCTACCTGCTCACCAATTTTGCTTATTTAAAAATCTTGGGATTAAATGGCATTATGGAAACCGAAGCCGTAGGTGCCAGCATCATGCAAATTGCCTATGGAAAAGCGGGAAGCATTACCATCAGTTTACTTATCGTTGTGTCGTCGCTGACTTCCGCCAATGCGACCATATTTACCGGCGCTCGCAGCAATTATGCCCTAGGCAGAGACTATAAATCTTTCCAGCTTCTGGGAAGTTGGAACCAAAAAACATCTTCCCCAATAAATGCGCTACTTGTACAAGGGCTTATAGCCTTAACCCTAGTTGGAATCGGCACCTTTACGCGGAGTGGTTTCGAGACCATTGTTGATTATACGGCCCCTGTATTCTGGTTTTTCTTTCTCTTAACTGGTCTTTCTGTGTTTATTCTCCGAAAAAAGGACCCCTACAGAAAAAGACTTTTTAAAGTTCCGGCATATCCGCTGCTTCCTGCAATTTTTTGTCTTTCAAGCGCTTATCTTTTATATTCCAGTTTAGCTTATGCCCGATTAGGCTCTTTTCTGAGCGTAGCGGTGTTACTTATGGGTTTGCTTCTGCTGTTACGATTAAAACCTGAAAAAGAAGCTATTTAACAAAAACCTTCCATGCATCTGTTTGTTAAACTCATGATATCCAATTGTTTCACTATAAAAAACATAGTCCCATGCGCCGTCAAATTTTCTACCGGTCGCTCGCAGACCGCTTCTTTACCCTATTCATTTCATCTTTGCTGTTATGCTGGACTTCGCAGCTGAAAGCTCAAAACCCTTATGAACATCTCGACGTACCTTACGTCCCTACAAATCCCGAAGTTGTCGATGCCATGTTAAGCCTGGCTAATGTTGGCAAAAATGACCTCCTCTATGATCTGGGATGTGGCGATGGAAGAATTGTTGTCACCGCAGCAAAAAAATATGGTGCCACAGGCGTTGGTGTCGACTTAGACCCGCAACGTATTAAAGAGGCGAACGAAAATGCCCAAAAGGAGGGCGTTACGGATAAAGTGAAGTTTATCAACAGCGATTTATTTAAAGTAGACTTTAGCAAGGCATCTGTCGTTACGCTTTATTTGTTGCCCAATGTAAATTTAAAACTACGCCCTAAGTTACTGGCCTCATTGAAACCCGGATCTCGGGTTGTTTCTCATGCGTTTACGATGGGCGATTGGGAGCCGGATAAACAAATGAACGTTGGCGGGACAACAATTTATTTATGGACAATACCGGAAAGGAAGTAATCAATATCCATAGCGCAACAAGACATAGTATACATAGATTGATGATGGTTTATTTAACTCCTTTCTTTTCGCGTTTTAGATGCTGAGAGCTTCTGCGGGTGGCTAAAGGACTTGAGGAGGAGCAGAACGGCCTCGGAGGATACGGCAGCAGCGAGCAGTAAAGCATGTGCAGAAATAGACGAGTTTGCAGTTTGCCAAGCGGATTGACGAAGCGAAGCGGCTGCAATACGCACCTCATAATTGGCCGCTCCAAAGTAAAAAACAAAATTAACACTACCTTTGCACTATGGCGGGTGTTTATGTGCATATTCCTTTTTGCAAACAAGCTTGTTACTATTGCGATTTTCATTTCAGTACTGCACTTCAGCATAAAGATCAGGTATTGAATACCCTTTTAAAAGAAATCGATTTACGTGCAGCTTATCTTGATGATCAGGAGATTCAAACGATTTACTTTGGTGGGGGGACTCCTTCTCTGTTAAGGGGAGAGGAAATTAACCAATTAATTGACCAGATCGGTAAACATCATACCATCCATCCGCAAGCAGAAATTACACTGGAAGCCAATCCGGATGATCTCAGTGCAACAAAAATAAATGAATTCCGCCATACCCCTATTAACCGTTTCAGCATCGGCATCCAGTCGTTTTTTGAAGAAGACTTGAGATGGATGAATCGTGCCCATACCGCAAAAGAAGCCGAAAGTGCGATTAAACGCACGCAGGATGCCGGATTTGAAAATATAACAGCAGATCTCATTTACGGTTATCCGTTATTAAGCGATGCCAAATGGCTTTTCAACATTCAGCAATTGCTGGATGTTAACATACCGCATATCTCGGCATATAGCATGACCGTTGAACCTCAGACTGCCTTAGCCCATTTTATTCGCTCGGGTAAACAGAACCCCATGCACGATGAACAAAGCGCTTCACAGTTTATGCAATTAACAAACTGTTTAGCTGCCGCCGGATTTGAACACTACGAGATTTCCAATTTTGCGCGATCAAAACATTATGCCCTGCATAATACCAACTACTGGCGGCGAGTTCCTTATTTAGGCATCGGACCTTCTGCTCATTCATTCAACGGGCAGCAGCGACAATGGAATATCAATAACAACCACCGTTACGTGGAAGCCATCCAAGCAGGCCGGATTCCCGCAGAAATGGAAGTACTTCGTTTAATAGATCGATTAAACGAGTCCATTATGACCGCACTCCGGACCATGTGGGGCATTGATCTATTGCAGATCGAACAAGCATTTGGGAAGCAAGTGTCTGAGGCACTCGAAGAAAAATCAAGGCAATTTATTGATCTTCAACAAGTGCATATCGATAACAGGTGCGTGAAGTTGACCCTGGAAGGGAAGCTACTGGCCGACCAAATTGCTGCCGATCTCTTCTTTGAAGAAGAGGATATCACTAGTAAACAGGAATAAGAACGGACGTGCTTTAGCTATCGGCTTTCCGCTTTATGGCTTTCCGCTTTTAAAAATTCGATAATCTTTTGGGTAGCTCCTCCTTGCTTTTGCACATAATCAAAAGCCTTTTTTCCAGCTTCTTCCCTTAATTGTGCTGATTCAAGCTTTCGAAATACCGACAAAAGATCCGACTCGTTTTCAACACTGAATGCGGCTCCCAGTTGAATCAAATCTTTTGCTTCTTTAAACTTGTGATAAACCGGCCCGAAAACTACCGGGATACCATACGTTGCCGCCTCTAAGGTATTATGGATTCCCGCACCAAAACCTCCTCCTATATAAGCCATATCCGCATAGGCATATAAAGACGACAACATGCCGATATTATCGATAAGCAAAACGTTAGCCTCGCGGTTCTTTACCGATCCTAATTCGGAGAACAGCACCCTTTTTTCAAAGCGCTGTTTCAATTCCTCCAAATGGTCCTCATCAATTTGATGAGGGGCAATAATTAACTTCCATTCCGGATATTGTTCATTGATCGTCTTTAAAAAAAACTCATCCGGCGGCCAGGTGCTTCCGGCTACCAATACGCGCTGATTATTCAGGAACTCGGCTATACCAGCAATATCCCGTTTTTGGTTTGGAAGATCCACTACACGGTCGAATCGGGTATCGCCGGTAAGTGTAACCGCTGTTATTCCTATTGAGGCCAATAAAGCAACACTTTCTTCATTTTGGACAAACAAATGAGACGCCTTTTTCAGTATCTTCCTAAAAAAGCCGCCATACCATTTAAAAAAAACCTGATCTCTTCTAAATATTCCGGAAATAATAAACAGCGGTATTTGCTGCTTGTGCAAGACATTAAAATAATTCGGCCAAAATTCATATTTCACAAAGAAAGCGGCTTCTGGCCGGACACTGGCGATAAACCTTCGAACATTGCGCAAGGTGTCCATAGGCAGATAGAAAACATGATCGGCCAGCGGATAATCGGCCTGCACCTCATATCCGGAAGGCGAAAAGAAGGTCATGATTATCTTTTTGGAAGGGAACGTTCTGCGGTATGCTTCTAGAACCGGGCGACCTTGTTCGAACTCGCCGAGCGACGCAAAATGAAACCAAGTATAACGCGCGGAATGGTCGATCTCACGTTCGATTTTTGGTAAAAGACCACTTTGCCCACGCTGCCATTGCCGAATCCGCTTGTTAAAAAAAGCGATAACGGTAAGTAAAATTCGACTTATAAAGACAATGAGTTGGTATAGCATCCACATGAGTATCCAAATAAAGGGTCTACAATTTTACCGTAATAAAATGAAATGCCAAATTTAAAAGACGGCAATTATAGGCAATTTGTTTATCTTCGCCAAGGATTAACACAAAACTAGTTATTCATTTCCACATGTCACGAAAGCGTATATTGATTACTGGCGCTGCAGGCTTTTTAGGGTCTCACCTTTGTGATCGCTTCATCAAAGAAGATTTTCATGTTATCGGCATGGACAATCTCATCACCGGAGATCTTCGCAATATCGAACATCTGTTTAAGTTGGAAAATTTTGAATTTTATAATCACGATGTTTCTAAGTTTGTGTATGTTCCCGGAGAGCTCGATTATATCCTTCATTTTGCTTCCCCTGCGAGTCCTATTGATTATTTGAAAATTCCGATACAGACCCTTAAAGTAGGTTCGTTGGGCACCCATAATTTATTGGGTTTGGCCAGGGCTAAAAAGTCCAGAATATTAGTAGCTTCTACATCAGAAGTATATGGAGATCCAACCGTTAGTCCGCAACCTGAAGAATATTGGGGAAATGTAAATCCCGTTGGCCCGAGAGGCGTTTATGATGAAGCGAAGCGTTTTCAGGAAGCCATTACGATGGCCTATCACACGTTCCACGGTTTGGAAACCCGCATTGTGCGTATATTTAACACCTATGGACCGCGCATGCGGTTGAACGACGGCAGGGTACTTCCCGCTTTTATCGGCCAGGCTTTACGCGGGGAAGACCTTACGGTATTCGGTGATGGATCACAAACGCGTTCGTTTTGTTATGTGGACGACCAGGTTGAAGGTATTTACCGCTTGTTAATGAGCGATTATTCCCAACCCCTGAACATTGGCAATCCAGATGAGATTACCATCCAACAATTTGGCGAGGAAATCATCCGGCTAACCGGCACCAAACAAAAGCTGGTTTATAAAGATCTGCCCGTTGACGATCCAAAACAACGGCGTCCGGACATCAGCAAGGCCAGGAAGATATTGGATTGGTTTCCAAAGGTTTCGCGAGAGGAAGGTTTGAAGCGTACCTATGAATATTTCAAATCTTTACCCGAAAAGGAAATAAAGCACAAAGATTTTACGTATTTTAATAAGCATTAGACAAATTAATATGAGCAAAATATTAGTCACGGGCGGTACGGGATATATCGGATCACATACCGTAGTGGAATTGCAGAACGCAGGTTATACTCCCGTCATCATCGATAATCTATCCAACTCCAACAAAGGGGTAGTCAAGCAAATTGAACGCATTACCGGTATTAGTCCGGAATTTCATGTGTTTGATCTATGTGATGAAGCAAAGGTGCTAGCCTTTGTAGAAGCCAATCCGGATATCACGGGACTGATTCATTTTGCCGCCAGCAAAGCCGTTGGTGAGTCTGTGGTGGAACCCTTAAAATATTACCATAACAACTTTTTTTCGCTGATCAATTTGCTCCGTGCTTACCAAGGTAAGGACATCAATTTTGTCTTTTCTTCCAGCTGCACCGTATATGGCCAGCCCGATGTGTTGCCAGTAACCGAGGCTGCTCCAGTAAAAAAAGCAGAATCGCCTTATGGAAATACCAAACAAGTTGCCGAAGAAATCCTCAGCGACACAGCTAAGGCCTGTTCCAATTACCGCATCATCGCTTTACGCTATTTCAATCCGGTAGGCGCACATGAAAGCGGATTGATCGGCGAGTTGCCTTTGGGTGTACCGCAAAATCTTGTTCCTTTTATTACACAGACAGCTATTGGAAAACGCGAAAAGATCACCGTCTTTGGTGATGATTACCCAACCCCCGATGGTTCCGCTATAAGGGATTATATCCATGTAGTAGACCTGGCCAAGGCCCATGTGGCCGCCATTAAGCGTATGGAAGAAAGGAAGTCGGCCGATCGTTATGAAGTCTTTAATATCGGAACGGGCAAGGGCTTTTCCGTCCTGGAAATCATTAAGTCTTTTGAAGCAGCAACAGGCGTAAAATTGAATTACGAAATTGGCCCTCGTCGAGCTGGGGATATCGAGCAGGTATGGGGAGATGTGACGAAGTCGGAAAAGGAGTTGGGATGGAAAGCCGAACTAGGCATTAACGACATGATGCGTTCGGCCTGGAAATGGGAAGTATACCTTAAAGAGCAACATCCATTTGGCTAATTTAGGTTAATTTTTAAAGTTAAAGACATGAAAATCATCATTACCGGAGGTGCCGGGTTTATCGGCTCGCACGTGGTACGGCGCTTTGTCAATACCTATCCGCAGTACGAAATCATCAATTTGGATAAACTCACCTATGCAGGCAACCTGGCGAACCTGAAAGATATCGAACAGCGGTCCAATTACCGCTTTATCAAGGGTGATATCACCGATGCGGTGTTCATTGATGAGCTTTTCGGCACCGAGCAGCCGGATGGCATTATCCATTTGGCCGCCGAGTCGCATGTCGACCGCTCGATCAGCGACCCTCTGGATTTTGTACTGACCAATGTAGTCGGTACGGTGAACCTGCTGAACGCCGCCCGTAAATACTGGAAAGCCGACTACAGCCAAAAGCGTTTTTACCACGTCAGTACAGACGAAGTATACGGCGCGCTGGGCGAAAGCGGCATGTTTACCGAGGAAACCAAGTACGATCCGCATTCGCCCTATTCGGCATCCAAGGCCAGTTCCGATCATTTTGTCAGGGCCTACCACGATACCTACGGTTTAAACACGGTGATCTCCAACTGTTCCAACAATTACGGCTCACACCATTTCCCTGAAAAACTGATCCCCCTGGCCATCAACAATATCAAGAACAACAAAGCGGTGCCGGTGTACGGCAAAGGGGAGAATGTGCGCGACTGGTTATGGGTAGAAGACCATGCACGGGCCATTGATCTGATTTACCACCGGGCACAAGCGGGCGATACCTACAATATCGGCGGGCATAACGAATGGAAGAATATCGATCTGATCCGCTTGCTGTGCCGTATTATGGATCAGAAACTGAACCGCCCGGAAGGGCAATCGGCCCAGCTGATTACCTTTGTGCAGGACCGGGCCGGCCACGACCTCCGTTATGCCATAGACTCCACCAAACTGCAAAAGGAACTGGGCTGGGTACCCAGCTTACAGTTTGAAGAAGGATTGGAAAAGACGGTCGACTGGTACCTGAACAATGAGGAATGGCTGGAGAATGTCACTTCAGGTGCTTATCAGGAATATTACAATAAACAGTATAATAGGGAACAAGGGAATAGGGATTCTGAAAATTAATATATTGAATAAATTTAGTTAAAACATTGACCGATATATCTTCTCATAAAGGAATATATCCATTTTCTGCACATAAGTCTCGGATCAATGAGACAGAAATTGAAACACAATTGGAAATTGCTAAACGATTAAATTTTTATGTCGAAGGTCAAGACCTAGAAGAAGATATTCTACCTATTAAGCGTATGCTTATAAAATTTATACAGGTATTAAAACAAAATAGCCATACTTTTTACTGATTCCATATTAACTATTTAACAAGTTAACTATTCACAGGTTCCCTACTAACAATTTAACTCATTCCCGATTAACTACTAACAAGTTCCCTAACAACAATGCTATACAATCCGTTTCAAAAATTTCTGTTTGACGATAAACACTGTTTCCTAAGCGGCGCGCCGCTACAGTCGGCAGATGAGCAGATCCAAGTTTTCCCTTTATGGCTCATGCAGGCTTTTCATTTAGAGGAGAAACCTTTTAAACTGTTGGACGAAAGCATTATTACCTATAAAACATTGAAGCTACCCTGTGCAACCGATACCGCGCTTTCACTTGAGCAACTTGACCAACAAATCAAGGCAGCTTTTAAAAAAGGTTATACGGCAGTAAAAGAGCTGGATAAACTGCTTTTATTCCAATGGATTGGCAAATTGGTTTACGGCATTATTTTCAATGAAATACAGGCTGGCATACGGCAGCAGGTGATGAGTGGCGAAGCCCTTAATTTTTCGCAGGCCCTGGCCAAGAAGTTTACCCATCTTCATTTCATGTTGCAATCTATTATTCGTCCGATTACGTTTGATGGAGCGCTCCCTTTTAGCATTCATGTATTCCCTGTAGATAATGCACCATCTACTTTCAATTATCGTGATGAAATTAACACCCTAGTATTTTCCTTACGGATGAACGATTTCGGTATAGTGGCTTGCCTACAAGACAATGGAGCAAATAGCCGGTATCACGAAGACACATTAAAGTTAGTTGCTGGGCGCGTGCTACATCCGATACAGTTTGAAGAGATATGCGGCTTATTCTTTTATTCGGCCTACTTGTTTAATCGACTTCCGGAATACACCATTTTGCCTACAGCGGATATGATTTACATTGAACCTATGCCGCTGAGCGGAGCGGATAGCCGTCCTATTTTCGACCCGTTTCAGGTCAAAACATTCGGACAAGTGCTGGAAAATTTCTGGAAGCCCTGGCATTACACTCTATTTGAGATCATAAAGGACCCAGAAAGCCCCCTAAGCTTTCTCCGGGATACAACCGGTGCTTTTCTGGATAAAACCCATATTGCTTTACCTTTGGAATAACTAAGAAATCAATGCCTGAAGTGCATTAAAAAAATGGCCCACTACCTGAGGATACAGCAGGATTGTCATGATCACCCCTACCACTGCACCATAAAAGTGAGCATCGTGATTGATACTATCGTAGGCCGCTCGTGCCGCCCAAACACAATAGAGTAAGAATAAGGGCCCAAATATTACTGCCGGAATTGGAATAGGAATAAAAAACAGATAGATGGAGGTTCCAGGTTCAAACAATATAAAACTAAATAAGATGGCACAAATTGCTCCGGATGCCCCTAAACTGTGGTAATTGTAATTATCTTTCTGTTTAACAACCGTTCGCACATCGCTTAAGATCAAACTGAGCAGATAAATTAGTGCAAATTGCCAATGCCCCCAGGGACTTATTGCCGCCAATATCCTTTCCAATTGGAATCCAAAAAAGAAAAAGGTTAACATATTAAAGAACAGATGCCCCCAGTCCCGATGAATCAGTCCGCTGGTAATAAGCGTATAGCCTTGTTTTCCACGGCTTATGCTATAGGGATGCAGCATCAATTTATCAAATAGAGCTGGATGAAAAAAAGTATAAATACTGGTGATCAGGGTAAATACAAAAATAAAGCTAGCAATAGGTGTTTCGATAATATAGGATTCCATAATGCAATTTTAAATGCTCGTGAAGATAAGGAAAATGCCGCGAAAATCAGAATAAATCCAATTGTTTCCCGCTCACTGGCGTAAATAAGTCAGTCCGGAGACGGGGAAGCTTATTCTCCCCCATAAACTTGGCCACCGCCAATTTAAACAATTGATGGATACTTTCCGCTAATTGTCCTTCGCCCCGCATTCGCCGGCCGAATTGAGAATCATTCAGCTTTCCTCCATGACAAGACGCTATTCCATGCAATACTTTTTCTGCCCGATCAGGAAAGGCCTTATAGATCCAATCTTTAAACAATTCGCTAATGGCGCCATTTAACCGAACGATGGTGAAAGAAGCGGCAGTAGCTCCCTGCTCGGCCGCTGCTTCTATTAATGCGGGCATTTCATCACTGTTAAGGCCGGGAATGATCGGGGCACACATCAACATTACCGGAATTCCAGTCTCCGTTAGCTGCTTAATGAGCTGTAACCTACCTTTTGCTGTTACCGTACGCGGTTCCATTTTCTGGCGGAGCTCTTCATTTAGTGAGTTAATTGTTACCGCGACGTGCACGAGCTGCCGCTCGGCCAATTGATTAAGTATTGGAATGTCGCGCAATATTAAACTGTTTTTGCTGATGATCGATACCGGATGTTGGTATTTCAGGAAGACCTTTAACAGTCCCTGCGTTAATTTCAGTTTTCGCTCAATCGGCTGGTAACAGTCGGTATTTCCTGAAAGCATTATGGTACTGGGTTCATAGCCCTTAGTATTAAATGCTCTTTCGAGTAAATCGGCACAATTTCGTTTTACGATAATTTTTCGTTCGAAATCCAACCCTGCGCTATATCCCCAATATTCATGCGCATTGCGTGCATAACAATAGATACAACCATGTTCACAGCCCTGATAGGGGTTGATCGATTGCATATACCTTAAGTCAGGGCTGTCACTTCGACTGATTATTTTTTTTGGATGGGATTCGATGATCTGCGTGTCGGCATTCACCAAAAAAGCTTCGTCCAAACCCTCCAGGTGTTCTGCCGTATAACGATGTTTGAAGAATTTATTATGGGTATTGATCTGCGATCCTCTCCCCTTAAAATATTCATCGTTTTTTATCGTGTCCATGCAACAAATATACTAATATTATTAGTAATAAAACCAACAATATTAGTATATTTCAAATGTTAGCTTTTAGCCTTTAGGTATTGGCTAATAAAAAGCGAAGGTTAGGCAGTATAAACCAGCTAAATTTCCGGAAAAACGTACTACTTACAACTTATTACTTATCACCTTAACCTGCAAAGCCTCCGTCGTCCAAAAGCAATAAATAAAGCTGTTTAGGCCCATGTGCCCCTAACACCAAGGTTTTCTCGATATCTGCGGTACGGCTGGGTCCGGTAATTGTGCTTATCATGGAAGGAAGATCCGAATACTTATTTTTGAGCAATACAAAGGCATCCTTAAGATCCATAACCAGCTGTGATGTATAAGCAATGACCACATGAACAGGGGGATAAATACCCAAGCGCCTACCCGATTCATTTCCGTTACTAATCACGATACTTCCCGTTCGGGCAATCAGCGCTTCGCAAGAAGTAATTCCTATTTCAGCATATGCAAAATCATGATCAGTTTTAAAATAAGGGAATTCATAACGGTCTAGTTGTTCCTGGATATTTTTTTCCCACGCGTAGAACTTATTTACCCCTTCTTTTTCAGATAAAGCCAATAGGTTTTCGATGAGTTGAATCTCATCTTCACAAAAGATAAAATTCCCTGCGACTGCAGTGAAGTTTTTGGCAAAAAGGACTTCCAGGTCATCTTCCACTTCCTTATAATACGGCAATTCCTCTAAATTAGGGAAAGGGTTATCGCGTTTAACGAGTAATGCTTTTCTGATCTTTTTCAGTAATCGCTCTTTAGCGGTTGCTTCTTCCATATCCGTAGATTCGTTATTACTTTATGCTCTCAAGCTTCATACCAAACATACTATAAACAAAAGACATTATCTGCTATTTAGCGATAATGTCTTTTTGACTTTCCTGGCGAAAGTGGATATTCTTCGAATTCGTTATTTTATACTGTTTTGCTTGACCGTATTATCTTCCGAAGAAGTTTTACTGCTTTCAAAAGTACCCGAGTTATCGCCTACTCCGTCATGCACCAATCCTTCTGCCGCTTTACGTTGATCAGAATCACCTTCCTCACCGTTTACGAATTCGTCATAAGTAGTACGGTGATCAAAGGGACGTTTGCCCAAAATTTCTTCCAAATCGGATTGAAACAAAATTTCCCGTTCTAATAATTTCTCAGCAAGAGCTTTTAAACCTGCTGACTTTTCAAGCAACAGACTTTTTGTTTTATCATAGACATCATTGATCAGCTTCCTTACTTCTTCATCGATCATCTCCGCTGTTTTTTCTGAGTAAGGCCTTTGAAACTGTGTTTCCTGACTATCGTTAAATGAAATCTGTCCAACCCTACTGTTCATACCGTAGACGGTTACCATGGCGTAAGCTAATTTGGTAATTCGCTCCAGGTCATTCTGTGCACCTGTAGAAATTTTACCAAAGGTAAGCTCTTCGGCCGCACGTCCGCCCATCGTCATGCACATACCATCGATCAATTGTTCCGTAGTATACAAAAACTGCTCTTTAGGCAAATATTGCGCATAACCCAGTGCTGCAACACCTCTGGGCACGATTGAAACTTTTACCAAAGGATCCGCATGCTCTAAAAACCAACCTACGATGGCATGCCCGGCTTCATGAAAAGCTACAATTCGTTTCTCTTCTGGAGAAATAATCTTATTTTTCTTTTCCAGTCCGCCGATAACCCGATCGATCGCATCCTGAAAATCCTGCATATCAACCGATTCTTTATTTTTTCGGGCAGCAATTAAGGCAGCCTCATTGCATACATTGGCAATCTCAGCCCCTGCAAAACCAGGAGTCTGCGCAGACAATTTCTTTGCTTCAACATCTGCAGCCAACTTAATAGGCTTCAAATGCACTTTAAAAATCTGTTCCCGGCCCACCAAATCCGGTTTATCTATGGAAATCTGTCGATCAAAACGCCCAGGTCTCAACAGGGCAGAATCCAATACGTCCGGACGGTTGGTAGCGGCGAGAATAATAATTCCGGTATCTGTGCCAAAGCCGTCCATCTCCACCAATAACTGATTTAAGGTGTTCTCACGTTCATCGTTTCCACCAACAATATTGTTCTTTCCTCTCGCCCGTCCTATGGCATCGATTTCATCAATAAAAATGATACAAGGTGCTTTATCCTTTGCCTGTTTGAACAGGTCGCGCACACGGGAGGCCCCGACACCAACAAACATCTCTACGAAGTCGGAACCCGAAAGGGAGAAAAAAGGCACCTGTGCTTCACCGGCTACGGCTTTTGCCAATAAGGTTTTTCCCGTACCCGGAGAACCTACCAGCAAGGCTCCTTTCGGAATCTTACCACCCAAGTTGGTATATTTTTTTGGATTACGGAGAAAATCCACAATCTCCATCACTTCCTGCTTAGCTTCTTCTAAGCCCGCAACGTCATTAAAGGTAATATTGACTTGAGATTCTTTATCAAACAGTTGCGCCTTCGATTTACCGATATTGAAGATCTGCCCACCAGCACCACCGGCACCGCCACCCATCCGGCGCATGATGAAAACCCAAAATAGGATCACCAGCCCTAAGGGCAAAATAATGGAGATCAGCCACCCTGTCCAAGGGCTATTCCGCTCTTCTAAAGTGACATTTACTTTTTCATTTTCAGGCAGACCTTGTTGCGCAGCATTCAATTTTCGTTCGAGGGCATCAAACGAACCATCTTGGAAAACATATTGAGGTCCACCCTCGGACGACAGTAGAAGACCGTTATTTTTCGGCCTTACATCTTTATATTTTTCTTGATCAAGACGATCTTTTTTGATATATACTTCAACAGCGATCAGCTCATTCCGTTTATAGGCCACCAGTTTTTCCACATCACCAGCTTTCAACATGGTGTTTTCAAACTTTTGATAAGTAATGGTTTTGGCATTGTCGCCCGTAAATAGGTATTGTAAGGCTATAAAGCCCAATATCATGGCGATCCAAAGCCACATAATATTGAACTTCGGCGGCTTGGGGCTGATTTTCTTCCCCGGAATTTTCTTTATTTTACCAGGTTGACTCGACATCTTTTTCTTCATAAATTTTTTTATCCTCATTAAAAACTCAAATGGAGGCCTAAGCACTCTGAAAATATTTCAGATCGGCATCCCCCCATAGATCCTCAATCGCGTAAAATTGCCTTTTATCGGATTGAAAGATATGCACCACTACATCGACATAATCCAGTAAGATCCATTCAGCATGATCTAAACCTTCTTTACGATAAGGATCTTGTTTTAAGGCTTTATAAACCTCCTCTTCCACACTTTTTGCGATGGCTTTCACTTGCGTGGTCGATTCTGCATGACATATGACAAAATAATCGGAAACTGACGTATATACATTCTGTAGATCCAATCTGACTATTTCGTTACCTTTTTTTTCCTGAATGCCGTGGATGATGACTTCGGAAAGATAGGTGGATTCTTTATCCCTTTTATTTTTTATCATTAAAAATTTTAGTTTTGACTAGTTTTTTCATTTGAACAACTTGTTTTTTACGGCAAATGACATAACCAACAGCATATTATTTCATTTTTATTTGTGGGCAATAGCTCCTGATTTAATCATTTAACACCTTAAAGACTTTGCAAAGTAACACTTTTTTAGGACTTATTGTTGGAGAAAATATTATTACCCTCCAACGTACAAATTCTACCAATGATTATCTTAAGTATCAACTGTCAAATTCTGCGCCATACCAAGAAGGAACTGTAATAATGGCAGAAGAACAATTTGCAGGGCGAGGTCAGATGGGTAGCTCCTGGAAAAGTGAACCCGGCAAAAACCTCACCTTTAGCATCCTGTTAAATCCGTCTTTTTTATCTCCTCAACAACAATTTGAGTTAAATATAGCGATTAGTCTTGGGCTTATCCAAGCTTTAATCCCGTTTTTAGGTAAAAAAGTGCATATAAAATGGCCAAATGACATTTATGTGGAAGATAAAAAGCTCGGCGGTATTTTAATTGAAAATATTTTCAGGGGCAAGATGTGGAAGCATGCGGTTATCGGAATTGGCCTAAATGTCAATCAAACGACTTTTCCTGATCTGACAAAAGCCACTTCGCTGCAACTGTCCTTGCAGCAAACATTTGATCGTCAACAATTGCTCAAGCAGCTCTGCGCATCCATTGATGCACAATATGCCTTGCTGAAAAACCAAAAACAAACAGAACAGAAGAAAGCCTATCTGCAACATTTGTACCGCATTGGCCAACCTTGTGATTTTATAATAGGCGGCGTGCGAAAAACAGGCAAAATTATAAACGTTAACCCCTCCGGACAATTGGAAGTTAGCTTCGAGGGAAAAACCGAAGCTTTTAACAGCAAGGAAATTGAGTTTGTAATCTGAAAATATCCATTGTATCTTTGCTGTCTGACAGGAAAATCACGTGGAGAACGGAATGGCGTTACAACAATTTCTGCGCATATTAAACCTTTAGTTTCTAACTTGTCTAATTGAATATTCACACAAACAAATAAAGCATGAAAAAAGTAAGTGCAATAGTTGCCTTTTTATTATTAACTACACTAGCCATAAGTGCCCAAATAAAAACACCCGTTAAATGGGCCTATGCAGCGAAGAAATTAAACAATAATGAAGCCGTAGTACTCATTAAAGCTACGATAGATAAGGGTTGGCATATTTATTCCCAAAATATTAAACCGGGAGGCCCTATCCCGACTTCCTTTCAATTTGCAAAATCTACCGATTACGCATTAAATGGAAAGACCGCTGAGCCTAAGGGCATAAGCCATTTCGAGAAGGTATTTGACATGGATGTCGTTTATTTTGAAAACGAAGTGGTTTTTCAACAGAAAATTAAATTGAACAAACCTACTGCTACAGTGAAAGGGACACTCGAATTTATGGTTTGCAATGACCGCGAATGTTTGCCTCCTGATGAAGTGAATTTTAGTATTCCCATTAAATAAAAGAAAACGGGGCGTCTGGATAGACTGCCTCTTTTTCTTTTAGACGCCTATCTAATTACCTAATTTACTATACGTTAATTTACATTTAGCCGACTGACCACTGCCCGTCTAGTCGTAAATTATTGCTAATTTCACGCCTTCAAAAGAAAAATGATGTACAGCAAGTTTTTAACACTTACCCTTACGCTTATCTTTACGGCCTGTTTCTTTAAAAATGCCACGAGTAACGTTTTACAAACGGATACGATTTCTTTTAACGATCTTGAATTCACAGAAATAACAGAAGACACAACGGCCAATGCCGACACCGACACCCACGTTACGACGGTTACTGAACCAAAAGAACAACAGGCAACGATAGCCGCCGGGCAAACGCAAGGAAAAGAGATCACCTTGTGGCAAACATTTATCAATGGGCTCTTGTTCGGTTTTGCAGCTGTACTTATGCCTTGCATTTTCCCTATGCTTCCGTTAACCGTAAGCTTCTTTACAAAGCGAGCCGGCACCCGGGCCAGAGGTATCATGCAAGCCTTGATTTACGGCCTGTCCATTATTGTTATTTATGTAGGCTTAGGCATGTTGGTTACCATTTTATTCGGCTCAGATGCTTTGAATGCCTTATCTACCAACGGCATATTCAACTTGCTTTTCTTTTTCCTCTTGGTGCTCTTTGGGGCTTCCTTCCTAGGAGCTTTCGAGATCACCTTGCCCAGTTCTTTCGTCAATAAAATAGATGCTAAATCTGATCAGGGAGGCTTTTTAGGCATCTTTTTCATGGCATTCAGTTTAGCCTTGGTTTCTTTTTCGTGTACCGGCCCCTTAATCGGCACGCTTTTGGTTGATGCGGCATCGAAGGGTGATCGCCTCGGGCCGGCGATCGGCATGTTTGGCTTCTCCCTAGCCTTGGCCATTCCTTTTGCCATCTTTGCACTATTCCCTTCTTTGTTAAAGTCACTTCCAAAGTCGGGCGGCTGGTTAAATAGTGTTAAAGTCGTATTAGGATTTATTGAACTGGCTTTTGCTTTGAAATTTCTTTCGAATGTCGATTTGGCTTACCATTGGAATTGGCTGGACCGCGAAGTGTTCCTCGCCTTATGGATCGTGATTTTTACGTTAATGGGTTTTTACCTACTGGGCAAACTTAGATTTGCACACGACAGTGAAGTTCCCTATATTTCCGTCCCGCGGACATTCTTTGCCATTATTGTCTTTGCTTTTGTGGTATACTTAATTCCCGGCATGTGGGGAGCCCCATTAAAATCAGTAAGTGCTTTCCTTCCGCCTAGCGCTACACAGGATTTTGACCTGAGCACCGGCATAATGCCAAGTTCCGAAAGCAGCGGTACACCTACCGAGAAAAAGAAATACGCGGAAATTTTTCATGAAAGGGGCACACCGAAAGGTTTCGACCCTTATTATGATTATGAACAGGCATTAGCCGCATCCAAGCGATTAAAGAAACCCGTGTTAATTGATTTTACCGGTTGGAATTGTGTGAACTGCCGAAAAATGGAGGCTAATGTTTGGACGGATCCCAGGGTAAAGGAAATACTGAATAACGATTTAATCATGGCTGAATTATTTGTAGATGATAAAACGGCACTAGCCCCTGAAGAGCAGTATGTCTCTACCTATAGCGGCAAAAAAATCACGAGTATTGGAAAGAAATGGAGCGATTTCCAAGCAGATAAGTTTAACAGCAACTCGCAGCCTCTTTATGTAATCGTTAATGGAGATGGCCAAGTGCTTGTTCCCCCTCAAGGGGCTAATTATGATCCGCAAAATTATATCAACTTTCTTCAAAGCGGAATTAACGCTTATAAAGAACAGCAATAACATTTGAAATCCATTTCTTTTAGACTTAATTTTACCCCCGATATGAGCACAATAAAAAACATTGCAGTATTTACATCCGGTGGAGATGCTCCTGGAATGAACGCAGCCATTCGGGCGGTAGTTAGAGCGGGCTTACATTACGGTTTAGACGTTTTTGGAATTCAGCGAGGGTATGATGGCATGCTGAAAGGCGATATTATTCCGATGAATGCGAAATCGGTAGCCAATATTATTCAACGCGGAGGAACAATACTACGTACGGCACGCTGTCAAGAATTCAGGACAGTAGAAGGCAGAAAAAAAGCTTACGAACAAATAAGAAGTTTACATATAGACGCGTTAGTGGCAATCGGCGGGGACGGTACATTTACCGGTGCAGCCAAATTTATTGAAGAATTTGATATCCCCGTCATGGGACTTCCCGGGACGATTGACAATGATTTGGCCGGGACAGACTTTACCATTGGTTACGATACCGCAATTAATACCGTTATTAATGCAATCGATAAAATCAGGGATACCGCCGAATCGCACGATCGGCTTTTCATTGTTGAAGTGATGGGAAGAGATTCCGGGCTAATTGCCTTACGTTGTGGTATAGGTTCTGGGGCCGAGGCCATTATGATACCCGAAAGTCCGATAGATTCCAAAGCCCTATTGGAAAAATTAGCCCATGGAAGAAAAGATAAATCGTCGAAAATTGTGATCGTAGCGGAAGGAGACGATGAGGGAGGGGCCTTCTCTATTGCAGAATTAGTAAAGGAAAAATTTCCTAATTATGATACCCGAGTGTCGATTTTAGGCCATATTCAACGCGGAGGAAGTCCGACCTGTATGGATCGTGTATTAGCAAGCCGATTGGGAGTAGCGGCCGTTGAAGCCCTGATGGAAGGCCGTAAGGGAGAAATGGTTGGCGTAATTAATAATCAAATTGTCTTTACCCCATTTAGTAAAGCCATTAAACACATTGATTCGCTTACCCCTAACCTACTTAAGATTGTTGATATTCTATCTTAGGGGTAAAAGGGGCAGACGAAGTGCCTAAAAAGAAGCAGCGAAATTGCTTCTTTTTAGGCACCTACCAACTAATTCCTCCCACTTCTGCTGCGCATACGCTCTTGTTGTTCCTGAAGAATCGTATCGTACTTCTTTTGTTGTTCCTCGCTAAGCACGGCCTTTATTTTATCCTCGGTGCTTTCGTTGATTGCCCGCATTTTCGTGAAGGCTTCCCTTCTATCTTCTCTACTACCTTGCTGAAACAGAGCCTGTTGTTCTTTTGCTCCATCTAATGAAAACCGATAAACGGAGTCTTTTTGAGCCTGGTTTAAATCGAGTTGCTCGCTCAACCGCTCTACATTGCGTTTTGCGCGTTCTTCCGGACTTAAACGCATCCCTCCGCGTTGCTGGGCCATCGATATGGTACAAATACCAAACATGGCCATACATAAGAAAAGAATTCTTTTCATAAAAATCTAATTTAATGGTCTTATACGATTAGATAGAAATTTGAAGAAAAGTTTAACGGCTTCGCCCTGTTTTTTATAAAGCGGTTAATGAACTCTTAAAACGAGTTTTCCGAAATGCTCATTGCATTCCATTTTCTGCATTGCTTCTTCGATATGTGCCATAGGTAAAACAGAATCGATAATAGGCTTTATTTTATACTGATTGACAAAATCCAACATCGCCATAAAATCTTTTGAAGAACCCATTGTTGTTCCTAATATGGAAAGTTGCTTCCAAAAAATTTTACGTGCGTTGAGATCTGGTATATTTCCGGAAACTGTAGCACCGTAAAAAACAATTCGCCCTCCCGGCCTAGTTAAATCTATATAATGTGCAAATTCGGCTCCCGATGCACTATCGAGAATCACGTCGAAGCCTCCAATTTCATTTAATTTTTCTTTCCAATGCTTATCGGTATAAAGCGCCCCTCCAAGGGCACCCAGCTCTATTGCTTTTTTTAACTTAGCTCGCTTCCCTGAGGTTACATATACTTCTGCCCCCATTTGTATGGCAAATTGCAAAGCCATACTGGCCACTCCTCCTCCGATTCCGGTAATCAATACCCGCTCTCCTTTTGCCAACTTCGCGCGGCTAAATAAAGCACGCCAGGCAGTAAGTCCGCCTAAAGGTAATGCCGCCGCCTCTTCAAAAGTTAAATGAGGAGGAAGGGGGAACAGATTTTCTATAGGCACATTTACATATTCGGCGAAGGTTCCGTTTTCCGGTAATCCCAAAATATGGAATCCAGATCCCTGTGCACGTTCGCTGGAGCCCCAATTAATAGACGGATTGATAATCACTTCTTTACCTAACCAGCCTGCACCATCCTCGCTTTTAACATCTTCCACTATTCCCGCACCGTCAGATCCGATAATGATAGGAAATTTCAGGCCGGCATAAAGTCCTTTATGGATCCAGTAATCGCGTCGATTCAACGCTGCCATTTTAAGCTGAACCAATGCTTCATTCGCTTTTAGTTTAGGTTTACTGACATTGGTGATGGTAAGCGGTAAATTAATCCCATCTAAAGAAATTGCCTTCATTATAAAGTCTGTTAACCGATAAAAAAATTAAAGCAGTGTTTATCATCGACAAACACTGCTTCACCCTTTACAGATGCTATTACTTCTTTGCTTCAGCGTACCGCTCGCCAACGGCTTTCCAGTCTATCACATTAAAGATCGCTTCGAGATATGCCGGACGTTTATTTTGATATTTCAAATAATAAGCGTGTTCCCATACATCAATACCTAAAATAGGTGTCCCTTTTACTTCTGCAACATCCATCAGTGGATTATCCTGATTGGGTGTGGAAGTCACTTGCAATTTACCAGCGTCGTCTACAATTAACCAAGACCAGCCCGAACCGAATCGGGTAGCCCCTGCTTCCTGTAACTTCTTTTTCAACTCTTCATACGAACCAAACGTTTCGTCAATGGCAGTTGCCAATTCGCCACTTGGTGTTGTTTGTGCATTGGAAGATAAAATAGTCCAGAACAACGTATGGTTGAAATGTCCACCACCATTATTGCGGACAGCAGGACCATATTTAGAGACATTTTTAATGATTTCTTCTATAGATAGGGATTCAGCATCAGTGCCCGCAATAGCCTTATTTAAGTTATCCACATAGGCTTGATGGTGCTTGCCATGATGAATTTCCATAGTTTCCTTATCAATATGCGGTTCTAGAGCGTCAGATGCGTAAGGTAACGCAGGAAGTGAAAATGCCATAATTTTATGTTTTAATTTTACGATTTGTTATATCGCAAATATAACGATATAAGTAGTTAAATTGTTCTAGACATGTTGAGTTTTTCATACGAGATGAAACAAGAATGACAATTCTGTTTCGTTAACGTTTTGCCTGAAAAAACGCTTTCATCAATGTTGCACATTCCAGCTCCATAATCCCGCCAACAACATTGGTTTTGGGATGTACAATATGCTTTGACACCGTGCTATACCCCCGTTTCTCGTCTCTGGCTCCAAAAACAATGCGTTTAATTTGCGACCAATAGGCTGCCCCTGCACACATTACACAAGGCTCTACCGTGACGTATAAGGTACAATCTTTAAGGTATTTTCCTCCAATATAGTTAGCAGCGGCTGTAAAAGCCTGCATTTCTGCATGGGCCGTGACATCGTTCAAGGTCTCTGTTAAATTATGGCCTCGGGCTATGATGTTGTTGCCATGAACAACAATTGCACCGATAGGTACCTCTTGCGCATCAAAAGCCTTTTTCGCTTCGTTCAAGGCCTCTTTCATAAAGAATTCGTCGGATATAGAGTTAGCTGTATCTTCGAAATTAATGTATTTCACCGGTAAATAATTCGACTTTTAACAAAAAAACACTTAATTAGATCAGTTTTGATCCATTTGGGACCGGCCTGTCCACTGTACTTAATACAATATCGCCGTTTTCATCAGCAAATCCTGTTACTAAACATTCTGACCTGAAATGCGCAATTTGTTTAGGTGGAAAATTGATCACCGCTATAATCTGCTTACCGATCAGCTTTTCTTTGGCATAGTGTTTAGTGATCTGCGCGCTGCTCTTCCGCAGCCCTATCCCAGCACCGAAATCCAAGATTAACTGATAGGCCGGTTTCCGGGCTTCAGGAAAATCAAAAACATCGATAATTGTGCCTACGCGCAACTCAACCTTTTCGAAATCTGCCCAATTTATTTCTTGCATAGGCCAAACTTAGTAAAAGAATTTTACATGCGAAATACATCTACTCATAACGTAACGCCTCAATAGGATCTAATTTAGAAGCTTTTGAAGCCGGATAAAAACCCGAGATCATGCCAACGCCGATGCATACCAATACGCCCATCCCCATCCATACCCAAGGGATGATAAAACGGCTACCTAACGCGATAGCTACCAGATTTCCAATCAAAATTCCAAGTAAAATACCGCCAAAGCCACCGAGTAGACAGATCACCACCGCTTCGGTAAGAAACTGTCTACGGATAACTTGAGGGGTAGCTCCTATTGCTTTTCGAACGCCTATCTCACGCGTGCGCTCGGTAACCGACACCAACATAATATTCATTAAACCGATTGATGCGCCGATTAACGTAATCAAGCCGATAGCCATCGCCCCCAAGGCTACATAAGTTAAACTACTCACTAAAACCTGAGCAACGGCATCGCTTTTTGTGATTTCGAAATTATTCTCTTCACCAACCTTTAAGCTTCTAATGTTTCGAAACAGGGCGATAGCCTCTCCGATATTAGGGTCAATTCGTTCGGCATTAGCACTGCTTACGGTAATGGTATAAGACGGCATTTCGCCCTGCACCACAGCCCTGCCTTTTAGGAGAGGAATGATACACATCCGATCGCCTCCCATACCGGCACTTGACCCTTTTTTTTCCAAAAGGCCAATGACCTGATACCTGGTATTGCCGATGGTTATTAACTTATTTAATGGATTTTGGCCTTTTTTAAATAAGGTTGTCTTAATCTCATCGCCTATAATCACAACATTAGCTCCAGTTTCCAATTCCCGCTGGGTGAAATTCCTACCTGAGGCTAGCTTGTAGCCACCGGTTGTTAGGTACCCCTCATCTGCACCTAATACGGAAATGTTAGGATTGGAATGTTCACTGCCATATTTAACCACCGCTCCATTAGAGGCATATGCGCTTATAGAGATCACGGCAGGAATAGCAAAACGTTGCTTGAATTCCTGAGCCTCCCTAAACGTAATTTTGCGAAACACTTTCGGTCTTGTTCCGCTTCCTCCAATCTGGACATTAATTCCGCGATTACGTATATTGAACGCATTTGCCCCCATTGCAGAAAACGAATCGGTCAGCGAATTCCTTATCGCATCAATAGAAGTCAGTATGCCGACTAGTGCTGTAATACCAATGGCAATAATCAGTGCGGTTAAAAAAGTACGCAATTTATTGCTGGCAATGGATTCCAAAGAAAGCTTAATGTTTTCCCTAAAGGGCATTTTTACTGACATAACCTGATCATTCTGACATTAAGACCAATTGAATAGGTAGATGTTACAGTTCAGTTAGAGATTTAAGTGTTTACAGCAGGTGCATCTCCACTGAGCAACTCAAATATAGTTATTTCCGGTAGAATCCCAACGCGGCCCGGATAGCCTAAAAAGCCATAACCGACATTAACATACAGCTGTTGCTTTCCTTCCTGATATAAACCGGCCCATTCCTGATAGACATATTCAGCAGGGCTCCACTGATAATGTTCTCCGCGCACACCAAATTGCATGCCGTGGGTATGCCCGGCAAACATCACGTCGATATCCGGGTGTTCCAATATTTGGGCGCGCCAATGCGAAGGGTCATGCGACAAAAGGAGCTTTACGGGCAGGTCATCCGTCCCTTCGCGGGCAAGATCAATGCGTCCATATTTGGGGAAACGTCCGGTACCCCAGTTTTCAACGCCTAAGATACCGATCGTTTCATTGTCGACCGTTAATTTTCGATGCTCATTAAGCAGTAAATCCCAACCCATGATCCGGTGGATATCCTTCAGCTGCAGTAAATTCTTGCGCTTTTCCGGGCTATCTTCTTTTCCATAATAATAATCCCCATAATCGTGATTGCCTAAAATCGAATAAACTCCCAAGGGAGCCTTCACTTTTTGAAACAGATCTTGATAATTGCGCATCTCTTTGGCCTGTCCGTTTACCAGATCGCCCGTAAAAAATATGACGTCTACCTTTTCCCTTAATAACATACCTACACCGCCCTCTACGGCCTTTTTATTATAGAAGCTGCCCGAGTGTATATCCGAAATCTGCCCGATGCGCATACCATGAAAGGCTTTGGGCAAATGAGGGAGGTAAAGCTTTTGCTGCATAACCCGATAATCGTATCCACCAACGGCAATACCCCAGCTTAGGGTAGAGAAGGGGATAGCTGCCACCACGATACCTGCCCGGGTTAGGAATTGCGATCGACTAATGGTTTCAACAGCGCTATCCGCTTCTTCATTCGCAGCAACAGTTTCCTTTATCGGCACGGAAGGTTGTCGTTTAGTATTTTTCCACTTTTTCTTCGACCAAAGAGCTGCTCGTCGAATCTCATCAATGAGTAACACTAAAACATAAAATACCTTACTGGTAAAGGTTAAGAAAAAAGCAACTAAGATGATGGAACGGAACAGAAGCGGTATGCTGAAATAAATGCTGACAATAACCCCAATTAAGAGCCCAAAACTATAACCCCACCATGCCCACTTAAAAAAGTCGCCTTTTGCCCACTTAATGGTGCTTTTCCTTAATACATAATAGATATAAAAATCTATTAGAACCAGAATGAAAGCATTAAAAAATATCAATTTCATGTTACTAGCTTTTAGCTATCAGCTGTCAGCCTTCAGCTTTATTTCGTTTTATTTCTGTATAATCTCGTTTTGCACTAGTATTAACTTCATCATTTTTGATGTCACGCATAACTAATTCGTAACTTATGTTAGCTTTTAGCTGTTAACCAGGCGACTTAACGATTAACCGGTTACCTCATTCCCAATTCCCTATGTTAAGCTTTCAGCTCGCTTATACCGTTGGCGAAGGCAGGAAGCAAAACCTGAGATCCCCCATCATTTGCCAAAACCATTTGCTTTAAGGCCTCAATAAATTTAGGGTGATCATTTACGCTGGGAACTAGCTCTACTTGATCGCCTCCCAATTTTTTAAACTCTTCGCCATATTCTACCCGGATTTCATACAATGTTTCCAAGCAGTCGGCAACAAAAGCGGGACAAAGCACTAATAAACGTTTAGCCCCTTGTTTGGCCAATGTATGCAAAACATCACTGGTATAGGGTTGTATCCAAGGGCTCTTACCCAATCTCGACTGAAAACAAACGGTATATTTATTTTGTTCAAGCTGTAATTCTTTCGCAATTAATTTAGCCGTTTCATAACATTGCGCTGCGTAGCAAAATTTATTTTGATCATTGATTTCATATCTGCAACCCGCCTTTTCACAATCATGCATTCCGGTTCCGTCTACAGCATTCAACTGACGAACGGGCAAGCCATGAAAGCTAAACAATACATGATCAAACTTTTCTACCTGCTTTGCCTGCGCATTTTCGGCAAAAGCTCCAATCATTAAGGGATGATTGTAAAATTGGTTAACAAAAGTTAACTGTGGAAAAACAGTCCATTTACGCATGATTTCCATTACCTTTTCCACTACAGAACCGGTACATGCGGCAGCATACTGTGGGAACAGCGGAATAACGAGAAGGCGATCAATTTTAGCCGTTCGAAACCGCTCTAAAGCGGTCTCAATAGTCGGATTTTGATAACGCATTGCCAATTCCACCTGATATTCATCGCCTAGGGCCTTTCTCAGCAGTTCCGTCTGCAATTCGCTAATGTGCAACAATGGTGATCCGGTTTCAGGATCCCAAATGGCTTGGTAAAGTTTTGCCGTTTTCGGACTTCTAAACGGCACAATAATCCCCCGCACCAGCAAGTTGCGTTGCAAGGGAGGAATATCAATCACCCGGGCATCCATTAAAAACTCGTCGAGGTATCTTCTGACATCCGAAACCTTTGGGCTATCGGGAGTACCCAAATTAACTAATAATACACCATTCTTAGCCTTCATCTCATCCTAATTTTGGTAGTCTTGCGCGTCCAATCCGCATACGTTGCGCCTTTGGGCAAAGGTACTAAAATGAAATTTCAACTATTGAAAATATCTGATAATGTGAGCTTCGCATGATACAAAAGGGCCATTTTCTATGGCACAAGCATTAAAAAGTTTCGAGTGTTTCTTTAACTTTCTGCATGAGCCACATTGGGGTGGAAGTTGCCCCACAGATTCCCACGCTATCGTTTTTGTTAAACATAGGTAAAGAAAGCTCTTCGGGATCGGAAATAAAATAACTATTAGGATTAACACGTCGGCACACTTCGTACAAGACCTTTCCGTTGGAAGATTTCTTTCCGGAGACAAAAACTACTTTATCAAATTTTTGGGCAAAAACAGCCAGATCGTCATATCGGTTAGAAACTTGTCGGCAAATGGTATCATTAGCCTTCACCTCGTAACCCCGTCTTAACAATTCTTCTTTAATCTGATAAAATTTTTCGGTGCTTTTGGTGGTTTGGCTATATAAGGTAAACTTAGGAGGTAAATCCACCCCTTCTAATTCGGTAAGATCCTGAAAAACAATAGCCTCATTATTTGTTTGACCCTGCAAACCGATTACTTCTGCATGCCCCGGCTTGCCGAAAATCAAAATCTTTTCCTGTTCATCGTATGAAGTTTTAATACGATTCTGCAGTTTTAATACTACAGGACACGAGGCGTCGATAAGCGTAATATTATTGGTTAAAGCGATCCGGTAAGTCTCGGGCGACTCACCATGTGCCCGAATAAGTACCTTCTCATTGTGCAAGGTTGCTAAATCTTCATGAGCGATAATTTTTAGCCCCTTTGCTTTCAACCGCTCTACTTCTTCGTCATTATGCACAATATCCCCCAGGCAATATAAATGCCCCTCCTCATCCAATATTTCTTCGGCCATATCAATGGCATAAACTACGCCAAAGCAGAATCCGGAATCCTTATCGATTGTTACCTCTAGATTGTAACTCATGGCACAAAGATAATAGTTTTTGAACCTTATTTTAAGGTGTTCAACAATTTAAACATCTTCTGCCTCATTTGGTTAGCCGACCCTTCATAATTATTCACCAGCAAACTGAACACCAAGTCGGTGCCATTGCTTGCACGTTGATAACCGGCATAACCCAAAACTCCAGCGATGGTACCACTCTTCATTTTCATGCCATTGTAGGTTGGAAAACTTCGGAAATAAGCATCAAACCAGGGTTCTTCCTTTACAGATGCCAAAATTTTCGCCATACTAAGGGTGGTTACCCGAGTTTCAGGAGAAAGTCCACTTCCATCGAAAATACGCAGGGTTCCTTTGGGTAAGCCCAGTTTATCCGACCAAAAGCCTTGCAAGAGCGCGGCGGCTTCGTCGGTTTCCGTCTTTTCACCTTTCACTAAGGCCATCGTCTTCAGCAAGGCCTCTCCGTATAGATTGATGCTTTTTTGGTTAAACCAGTAAATAATATCGCTTAAGGCGGGCGACAAATGACTGGCTATGACAGTTCCGGTAAAAGGCCGCTTAACTCCCGTGCGACTTAATGTAGTTGCTGTACTTGCCGCTTGGCCTACGCTAATTCCCTCTTTTTCGAGCGCCAACTGTAAACGGAGTGCGGCGTCATAAGCAGCATCAGGCAGAGACATTTGTATCGTCTTGTGCAAATCTATTCCGTAAGTACCCCGCAAATAAACAAGGCCTGAATAGGGCGCTGAAAGCGGATATACCTCATCACCAGAACCGGGTGCACCTGTAGTTGTTTCATTGATAATTTTCAAGTAAGTCAAGTCCGGATGCGTACCGATCAATGTGGTAGGAGCGCCCACGCGGTTTCCTGCCCGCAGATGGATATCCGCTAAATTTTCACGCCAGTTCAAGCCAGAAGGCCCAGCACCGTAGTAACTTCCCATGTCCTGCCAAATCCAACGCGGACCGGCTGTTTGCCCGCCAAAAAGCAAATCGTCTCCAATGATGCCTCCCTTAATTTTCCGAATACCGGCCTGTTTAATTTTAGCTACCCATAATTTAAGCAATTCTTCTTCCTTGGTTTCCTCAAAACGGTTGCTGCCAAGCGAAGGATCTCCACTACCTTTAATGATAATATCTCCATCTAAAACATTATCGGGCAGTATTTTTCCTGAATAGCGTACGTCGGTTTGATAACGATAGTCAGGTCCTAGCAGATAATAAGCAGCGGCAGAAGTAATTGTCTTTAATGTAGAGGCAGTAGCTAAACCGATTTCTTCATTTTTAGCAAAGACCACCTCTCCTGTCCGGGCATTTAAGACCGTTAAGGAAACGATGCCGTGCGCAACCTGCTGATCTTGTTCTAAAAGTCGAAAGGCATGATCTATTTTCTGCGTTAGGCTTTGCCCATAAGCAATTGCGTGAAAAAAAATAAAGGTAAAGATCAAATAATAACATTTTTTTGAAGGGAGATAAGGCATATCCAGATTAACGGTTAAAACTAAACGGATCAAATTTTTAATAATTAAAAGACTAATTAACACATTTTTACCCAAATATTTAGGTCAAAATAAAAAGGGGTAAGCTAAAACGCAGATAATCATGCTGCTTTTTAGCTTACCCCTTATGTGGTCTCCCGATATGGGGAGCTATTTATATCAAGCCCTGTTTAACCAAGTATTCGGCAATCTGCACTGCATTGGTAGCCGCGCCCTTGCGCAAATTATCAGCCACGATCCATAAATTTAAGCTTCTTTCCTGGCTTTCGTCCCTGCGGATGCGTCCAACAAATACTTCATCTTTCCCATGTGCATCTTTTGGCATCGGATATTTTAAGTTAGCCGGATCGTCAACCACCACTACTCCTGGTTGAGCAGCCAACAGATCGCGCACTTCCTGTACATCGAAATCTTTTTCAAACTCAATATTAACGGCTTCCGAATGTCCTCCCATAACCGGTATACGTACAGTAGTTGCAGTTACGCGGATACGATCGTCGCCCATTATCTTGTTGGTTTCTTTGATCATCTTCATCTCTTCCTTGGTATAACCATTTTCCTGAAAAACGTCGATCTGTGGAATAACATTCAGGTCGATTGGATAAGGATATGCTCTTTCCCCTTCCTTTCCCATTCGTTCATCCTGCAATTGCTGAACGGCCTTTACTCCGGTACCAGTAACCGATTGATAGGTCGAAACCACTACCCTTTTAATGGTATATTTTTCATGTAAAGGTTTCAATACCACTACCATTTGAATGGTTGAGCAATTGGGATTGGCAATAATTTTATCTGCTGTTGTCAATACCTGTGCATTGACTTCCGGCACCACTAATTTTTTAGTAGGATCCATTCGCCAGGCCGAAGAATTATCAATTACTGTAACGCCAGCCTCGGCAAATTTAGGCGCATACTCGGTCGATGTCCCCCCTCCGGCAGAAAACAAGGCTACATCAGGTTTAAGGGCAATTGCTTCGTCGGGCGTTACCACCTTGTATTGCTTTCCCTTAAAATTAATTTCCTTACCTTTACTTTTTTCTGAAGCTACCGGAATTAATTCTGTAACGGGGAAATTGCGCTCTGCTAAAACTTTTAACATCTCCGAACCCACCAGTCCGGTAGCGCCAACGACTGCAACTTTCATTTTTTTTAAACTTGTTTTTTGATCAATTTTTATTCTTTCTGCTTTTTTTAAAACTGACAAACATACAAAATTTTCGCTATTTTTTTGAAAATTCATTAGCCCGCTTTGTTTTTAATGGGATTTTAATTATTTTGCACATCATCCCACTATGATAACCTACACTTTAAGCACTGGCCTAAGCTATCCTTACTAGTTATATTTCATGAAGCTTATTTTATTTTTATCCATCCTGCTTTTCTTACCCATTAAATTTTTCCATATACCCTTTTCACATCATCCAGTTAGGAGCGAGACACAACAACAGATTGAAGCCTTGGATATTCTTTTTAATGAAATTTTACCCGATCCAAGGATGGATGGTGCAGAATTTATAGAAATATATAATCAGTCTGACAAAACCATCGATTTACAGGAACTGGAAATAGCCCGTATAAATGACAAAGGCCAGTATATCGGACGCGCACATTTAAGCAATACGGTGCTCCCTATGTTTCCTCATACTTACAAAGTGTTGAGTACCGATCCGGAGCAGGTAAAACAACAATACCGAACGGGAAGTGCAGACGCATTCTTTACACCTGTCCATATGCCTGTATTACCCAATGAAGGGGGTACTATCGTATTGATCAGCAACAATACCATTATCGATCGCTTAGACTATACCGCTGATATGCATTCGCCATTTATCAAAGATCCAAAGGGGGTTTCTTTAGAAAGAAGGCGATTTGATCAGCCGACTAATGCCCCGGGGAATTTCACTTCCGCAGCAGCAGCGACCAACTATGCAACGCCCGGTTATCAAAATTCGATGTATGAGGAAAACCAGCAAGATGACAACAAAACATTCTGGTTAAATTCGCGGACCTGCTCACCAGACAATGATGGATTTGAAGATTTGCTGGTGCTTAATTATCGTATAAATGGAGATGATTACATGGCCAACATGGTAATTTATAATGACCGTGGGACACCTGTTAAACATCTGGTTCAGAACTATCGACTAGCCTCATCCGGACAATTGGAATGGAATGGCCTAAACGATGATGGACAGCTGGCCCAGGTTGGCATTCATATCCTATGGATCGAGATCTATAACAGTAAAGGTGAACTTAAACATGAACGCAAAAGTTTTGTCCTGGCAAAAAAACTCTAGCCACAGGTTTAACGAACACTTGACCTGCTTGCAGTTTTGGAGCATTGCATATCAACGCGATTTTATCTAAGTTTGTCGCAATGGAAGAAAGCATTATTATCATAGGATCAAACGGGCAAATTGGCACTGAATTAGCCTCTGCCTTGCGATCAAACTATGGATCCGACCGGGTAATTACTTCAGACATCCATCCACCGGTAACTTCGCAAGAAGGACCATTCGAACAAATCGATGTGTTAGACAGGATCCGTTTAAATCAACTATTTCAAAAATATCGACCCACTCAGGTTTACCTCCTTGCCGCAATGCTTTCTGCTGTTGGCGAGCAAAAACCCAAAATGGCTTGGGAGTTAAATATAGACGGGCTTCTCAACGTCCTGGATTTAGCCGTGCAGCACCAAGTAAAGAAAGTATTTTGGCCAAGCTCTATTGCAGTATTTGGCCCTCATTCTCCAAAAACCGAAACGCCCCAATACTGCACCATGGATCCGAATACCGTGTATGGCTTCAGTAAATTGGCCGGCGAGCGCTGGTGTGAATACTACTACAGCAAATACGGACTTGATGTGCGCAGTATACGTTATCCGGGTATCATTAGCTGGAAAACTCCCCCTGGGGGCGGAACAACGGATTACGCGATACATATTTTCCACGAGGCTTTAGAAAAAGGGCATTATGAATGTTTTCTATCGGCTAAAACCGCTTTGCCGATGGTATATATGGAAGATGCCATCCGAGCAACGCTATCGCTCATGGATGCACCGGCAGAACAATTGCGAATCAGAAGCAGTTATAATTTAACGGGCATGAGCTTCACGCCAGAAGAACTGAGTCGGGAAATCCAGAAACATATTCCTAATTTCCGAATCAGTTATAAGGAAAATGATCCCCGCCAGGCAATTGCAGATAGTTGGCCCTCATCAATCAACGATGATTTTGCCCGGGAAGATTGGGGATGGGCTCCACATTTTAGTCTGGAGACCTTGACAAGCGATATGTTAAACCACCTTAAACAGAACTTAGAAACGACATAAATCATTATGGGAAGAGCATTTGAATTTAGAAAAGAGCGGAAATTCAAGCGTTGGGCAAAAATGGCGGTTCAATTTACCCGATTAGGTAAAGAAATTGCGATTGCCGTAAAAGAAGGCGGCCCCCACCCCGAGGGGAACTCGCGCTTACGTACAGCCATCCAAAATGCGAAGGCGGTAAACATGCCAAAAGATCGTATTGAAGCGGCTATAAAAAGGGCATCCGAAAAAGATGCAAAAGGATATGAAGAGCATGTATACGAAGGTTACGGTCCGCACGGTGTTCCGATTTTAATCGAAACAGCCACAGATAACACAAACCGAACGGTAGCCAATATCAGAAGTTACTTTACCAAAGCCGGCGGTTCGTTAGGCAAAACCGGCTCATTGGATTTTATTTTTCAACGCAAATCGATTTTTCGCTTTGCCGCTTCAGACGATTTAGATATAGAAGAATTGGAATTAGCGCTTATCGATGGTGGCTTGGAAGAACTTTACGTTGAAGCCGACGAAGAGGGTAACGACCTCGTGGTTGTGCAGACTTCCTTTGAAGACTTCGGCAATATGCAGAAATTACTGGAAGAAAAAGGTATTGAGGTCAAAAGTGCCAAATTAGAGCGAATCAGCCTTTCGAACACCGAAGTTTCAGAAGAACAATCGGCTGATGTGATGAAGCTTATCGATAAGCTGGAAGAAGATGATGACGTACAAGCCGTTTATCATAATATGGCATAACATGGTTCTAAGTTGTTGGTTATTCGTGTACATCACTAAATACCAACAACCAAGAACCAACAACAAAAAACGAACAGCATGACCTTCGAAGAATTTTTCGCTAAAAAGAGGATCGATCTGGAGCAATTGCATTCGGCCGAACCGCTTTTGTACGAAGAGTTCAAGCGTCATTACGCCTTAATGGGCGAGAAGAGTTTCGATCACAGCAAAAAATTTTGGTTTAACAGACTTCGCAGAAGCTATCATCTTGCCGAAGAGATGCTTCCAACGAAAGTAAAAGATCCCGGTATTTCCAACTCGCCTATTGATGAGAATAAAGCCATTGCCGAAGCGGAGGCACCGCAAGCCACCAAGCCCACTGGCTTTAAACCCCGATTCAAGGCACCAACTAAAAAAACGGAAACATCAGGTGGTCGAGAAAAAGACAGCGAGCAGCCTACTACTGGTACACCGGCCGAAACACCGGCTAGTTCGACGAAACCTAGTGGTTTTAAGCCGCGTTTTAAAAAGGCTGTACCCCCGGAGGAAACAGAAAAGCCCCAATCTGACAGGACTACAGACGTCGATACTGCTGTTACTCAAAAAAGCGAGGATAAGCAGCAAGCTCCGGCAGAAAAACCGCTTGGTTTTAAGCCGCGATTTAAGGCTGGTATAACGAATAAGGCCACCCCTCCGGCAGCGCCTACGCATGCGGAGAGGCACGATAAAGAGAAAGAATCGGAAGAAATTGCCAAGCCCTTAGGTTTCAAGCCAAGATTTAAAGCCGGACTTACGAATCAGGCAAAAAGTTCGGCCACATCAACGCCTTCGCCTGAAAAGGAGCCTCAAGAAGAAGCAAAGCCGCAAAAAACCGAGGAACACAAAACGGACAAACCCCTAGGTTTCAAGCCACGCTTTAAGGCAAGCAAACCGAATCCAAATCCACCATCGGATAGCGAATCCGATTAATTTTCCTGCGCTTTAATTACGCGTAGCACATTCTCGCCCAATAATTTGCGGATATCCGTTTCGCTGTACCCCCGCTCAAGAAGTGCAGCAGTAAGTTTAGGGTAATCTTGTACACCGTTTAAGCCAACAGGAGTAGATTCCATACCGTCAAAATCGGCTCCTATCCCTACATGGTCGATACCCCCCACCCGGACAATATAGTCAATATGGTCGACCAATAAAGACAAAGGCGGACGCAATTCTTCTTTTGCCTTTGCGGGCAGCGCATTAAATTTTTTATCGATAGAAAGCTTCAAACTATCACGCGGATCAACGTAGCGGGCATAGCACGCCGACACCTTTTTGCGATAGTCTGGGTCTAGAAAATCATTATAGAAATTGACGCCGATTACACCGCCATTTTTGGCAATAGCCCTAATCTGATCGTCTTTAAGATTACGGTAATGCGGACTGATGGCAAAAACATCACTATGACTCACTAAAACAGGTTTGGTGGTCATATCCAACACATCGTAGAAGGTTTGCTCGCCAACGTGCGATAGATCGATCATCATACCGATATCATTCATATGTTTCACAATCTGCTTTCCAAACTCCGAAAGCCCTTTGTGTTTTACCTTATTTCCCGACTCATCGGCGGCCGAAGATGCCCAATCGGTACTATTGTTCCAGGTTAGCGTTAAATAGCGGGCACCCCGCTTATATAAACTATCCATATACTCCACATGATCTTCTATCATATGCCCTCCTTCTACGCCGATCATGGCAACTATTTTCCCCTCTTTTATCCCTTGCTCTACTTCGCGCCCATTCGCTGCTAAGACCAATTCCTCCGGGTGTTCGCGCACCAATTTCTGCAAAGCGCTAATCTGTTTATTTGCATAAACAAAAGGATGTTTTTGCTTACCATCGCACCAAACAGAAAAGAACTGCAAGTCCACTCCACCCTCTTTTAGACGAGGGATATCCGTATGCCCGGAAGCCAAGCGCTTGGAAATATCCTTTCCGCGCATAATCGACTCAGTAATTACATCATTATGGAGATCAGCAACAACCGCCCGATGATGCAGCGCAGGCACCTGCTGACCAAACAATAACACCGCTTGTAAAAAACAGGCAGTCAAAAAAATATACTTCATGCTTACATCTGTTTAAGATTAAAAACCATCGGCGCTCCGTCGATTTTTAGTTACAGTTATAAATATATAGGCAATATATCATTAAAACACTGTATATTTAAAGCTTTTTTAATAACAAAGATGTTAAGGATAGATACCGACAAGCCGTTTACTTTAGTTTATTCTCTCTGCAATCATGAATTTTTGGGCTATGTTATTGAGCCCCATATCGTTCAATTAAATCCTAATGGAGAATTTTCGCTCACTTATCAGCGCATTTTTAGTAATACAGCAAAAGAGTATGTTCCGGCAATTGACGAAAGCGATTTAAAGATCATTAAATTGTTGGATGAGCTGGAACAATCTGAGCTGATTAAAAAAATGCATAAAAAGCCCATCCGACCAAGAGAGTTCTTTACTAAAATATTCGACAAAAAGTTATTGGAATATATTCGTCCAAAAATTGACAAGAAACTGGCGGCTGCCCTTAACTTAATCAAAGATAAGCCACTTTATCTGATGAGCAAAGAGGGATGGCCCGTGGAACGCAAGCTCCATATTGCGCCCGAAGCGGCATCGGTTCTGTTTCATTTTCGTCGAAATGAGGAGGAAACCCGTTATTTCCCAACCATTAAATTTCAAGGCTTGCGCGTTGAGTTTATGTTTAAAAATGCACAGGTTATCAGCAATGAGCCGGCTTTACTACTGTTGGAGGATACCTTATATTTTTTTGACCAGGAACTGGATGGTCGCAAATTAAGTCCGTTTCTCAATAAACGTTATATCAGTATTCCACGTAATGCAGAGTATAATTATTTTGATCGCTTTGTTCGTACATTAATTACCAAACATCACGTTTATGCAGAAGGCTTTGATATCAAAACTTATCAGCATGAGGCTTTCCCTATCCTAAAATTGGTAACTGCGGGAGAAGATCAAGCTTACGTACAGTTACAGTTTAAATACGGCCCTTATATTTTTGATGCAGGAAGTGAGCATAAAATAACGGTCAGAATGGAATATCAGGAAAAAGAAGATCGGTATACTTTTCATCGTGTTAAACGGTCTTTGCAATGGGAAGAAAATCGAATGGGTGAACTGATCCAACTGGGCCTTGCCAAGACGGATGCACTCTTCAACCATTTAGGTATACCGGCGAAAGACCCCCAGACATCTTCTAACCGCGCCCATTTATTGATCAATTGGATCAATGCTAATCATGATCATTTAGTTGAAAAAGGATATCAGGTTGAACAAAAAACCGATAATTCCAAAAAGTATCAGCTCGGCAGCACCGCTATTAACTTAGAAGTAAAAGAACAGAACGACTGGTTTGATATCTATGCTACTGTGCGATTCGGTTCATTCGAAATCCCTTTTATACAACTGAAAGAGCATATTCTTCGGCAGGAGCGGGAATTCATTTTACCTAATGGCGAATTGGCCATTATTCCGGAAGCCTGGTTTTCTCAATTCAACAGTCTATTTCACTTTTCTTCCAACAAGGATCATTTACAACTTAAGAAGCACCATATCGGATTAATAAACGACTTAGAGGAGCGCGAAATTATCGGATTAAGCATGGACCGCAAATTGCAGCAGCTACATGATTTCGAACAGATAAAAGATACGGACAATCCCGTAAATTTCAAGGGGAGTTTAAGAAGTTACCAAAAAGCCGGTTATAATTGGTTTCATTTTTTACAGCATTACCACTTCGGAGGTTGTTTAGCTGACGATATGGGATTAGGGAAAACCGTGCAAACCCTGGCGCTGTTGCAGAAGGAACATGAAATTCATCAGGAAAAGAACATTCAGGTTACTTCCCTGATCATTATGCCGACTTCTTTGATTTATAACTGGCAAAGTGAAGCGCTGAAATTTGCACCGGACCTGCGCATACTTGTTCACACCGGAGGAAACCGAACTAAGCAATCCACCAATTTTGCCTATTATGATATTATCATCACCACTTATGGTATCGCTCGCATTGACGAAGAGCTATTACAGCAATTTTATTATCATTATTTGATTTTGGATGAAAGTCAAAACATCAAAAATCCTGGATCGAAATCTTTTAGGGCTATCCGGCAATTTAAGAGTAAACATCGGTTAATTTTGACAGGTACACCTATCGAGAATTCTGTTGGCGATATCTGGTCGCAAATGTCTTTTTTAAATCCTGGTTTGCTAGGCAGTCACGCCCATTTTCAGGCCGAATTTGTTGTTCCTATAGAAAAGAAAAAGGATGAAGCGAAGGCGAGAAAGTTGCAAGCATTGATCAAACCCTTTGTGTTGCGGCGTACCAAAGATCAGGTAGCAAAAGAACTTCCTCCGAAAACGGAACAGATTTTTTATTGTGACATGAGTGAAGAACAGGCGAGGTATTATGAAAAAGTAAAATCTGAATACCGCAACTTATTGCTCGAACAAACGTCGGAGGAGCTTGTAGTCAAATCCCAAATCCAGATTTTACAGGGATTAACTAAACTGCGGCAACTGGCCAACCACCCATTAATGATTGATGAACAATATACCGATGAATCCGGTAAGTTTGAAACCGTTTTAGCTACGTTGCATACCATTTTATCACGGGGACATAAAGTATTGGTATTCTCACAATTTGTAAGGCAGCTGGATATCTACCGGAAACATTTGGATAAGAAAAAGATCAAGTATGCCTATTTGGACGGTGCTACGCGTAACCGCGATGAGGTCGTCAATAATTTCCGCCAAAAAGAAGAAATTCAACTATTCCTCATTTCCATAAAAGCCGGGGGGGTAGGATTAAACCTCATTGAAGCGGATTATGTTTTTATTCTGGATCCATGGTGGAATCCAGCAGTAGAGCAACAAGCTATTGACCGCTCTCACCGGATCGGGCAAACCAAAAATGTATTTATTTATAAGTTCATCACGAAAGACACGGTGGAGGAAAAAATTCTCTCCTTGCAGCAACACAAAAGGCGTATTGCCAACCAACTCATTACTACCGAAGAAAGTTTTGTAAAATCGTTAACAGCAGAAGATATACGGGAATTACTGGAGTAGCTTTTAGGTTTTAGCCATTAGCAATATCAACCTAAAGCTAACAAAATCTAATGGCTAAATCAATATACAACCAATTCATCGGTAAATAAAAACCCCTTTTGGTTATTTTCTCCGATAATACGGATATAACGTGCCTGCCGTCCTTTAAGATCAAATTTAAAAGTCTTAAATCGTAAACTGGTATCTGAGGTTGGTATATCATTCTTCACCTGTTGTAATTCCCGGAAATGTTTTCCGTCATCGGAAGCCAGCAATTTTACAGAACCCGGCATATATACTCCCGGGCCAGCAATCTGCATAAAGCGTAACTTCACTTCATGCAACTCTTCCCGTCGCTCAAAATCAAGTGTAACATCGAAGTCCCCTTCAAACCCTTGCCATTCACCGTCGCCATAACTGAAGCCCCCATAATTACCATTCACCAAAGTTGAGTCGGATTTCGCCGGGTATTTTTCACTCCATGGACTGTTGTAGATCACTTTTTTTCCTATCGCCTTATGGATATCAACAGTAAATGTAGTCACTCCACCCACACGCACGGTATCTTCAAAAATCGCCGCTTTTACCGTTGTGGTACTCATCAAGGTAAAAGGCTCCACATAACGTGTATCATGCCAATTCGGTTCGCTACCATCGATCGTGTAGCGAATTTCGGGTTGATGTTGTTCTGATACAATACTGATCGTGTCTACGAGTTTTTGCAAATCATAATGTCCCAAAATACTCACTTCAAAAGAAGGGCGATAGTAATTCACCTTAAGTTTTTGCATTAAAGCATAATGCTTTTGCAAGCGTTTTTTGAAATCCGGCCAGCTTCGCAGTTCTGCTTCTGTCCACCCCACTTCCGACAAGGCCAAGGCTCTGGGAAACGCCATATATTCCACACGTTCAGTAGTTGGCATATATTCAGTCCATACGTTGGCTTGTAAGCCCAGCACATGGCCTTTCTTATCTGCAGCAATTTCAGTTGGAACAGGCTCATACTGATACACCTTTTTTATCGGAAGAAAACCACCAATTATTTCTGATTTTTCAGTTGGATTGCTTTGGTATCCATCAAAATATAGATAAGCCCCTGGGGTCATAATCACATCATGCCCATCATTAGCCGCGGTAATCCCTCCCTGTTCGCCTCGCCAGCTCATCACCGTTGCCTCGGGTGCTAATCCACCCTGTAAGATTTCATCCCAACCGATCAATTTTCTTCCTTTTTCTTTCAGGTAAGATGCTATTTGCTTTACAGCATAGCTTTGCAGGCCTTCTTCGTTCTCCAGATGCTGATCTTTTATGAGTTGTTGGCATTTTGGGCAAGCTTTCCAATCTTTTTTATCCACTTCATCTCCTCCGATATGAATATAGGGTGAAGGAAAAATATTCAGCACTTCGTCCAGCACATTTTTGAGAAAAACAAAGGTTTCTGGGTTACCTATACAAAATGCTGCATGTTTATAGGCCTCTCCAGTGCAAGACAGTTGCGGATAAACGGCCAGCACTTCTTCACTATGTCCAGGCATTTCTATTTCAGGAACGATGGTAATTCCTCTTTTAGCCGCATAGGCCACTAACTCCTTTGCTTCTTCTTGCGTATAATAACCACCGGAAGCGTTAGGATCACCAAAGGTCGCATAGCGTCGCCCCTTATTCCACCAGTCGTTCCAATTTGTATACGTTCGCCATGCCGCCTTTTGTGTAAGCTCCGGATAGCGTTTGATCTCCAAACGCCAGCCTGCCCCATCGGTCAGATGCCAGTGGAAGGTATTTAACTTATATATCGACATCAAATCGATATACTTTTTTAAGAAATCGATGGGATAGAAATGTCTGGAGACGTCTAGCATAAGTCCCCTATAGGCAAAACGGGGTTCGTCTTCAATCAGCAAAGCAGGCAAAATAGTGCTGTCATCCTGAAGCAAGGCCAGTTGTCTTAATGTCGTCATACCATTAAGTAAAGCCACCGTATCATGAGCAGTTATACGTATCCAAGCAGAATCTACTTCCAAACGGTAAGCATGTGGAGCTAACCTATCCCCACTCTCCGCCTTTAGCAATAGCAACCCCTTCTCTGGCAATTTCTTCAGCGATTTCAGCTTATGAACGGTTTCGAAATGAAAATTAGGGTATTCATGAAGCAAATCAGCCGTTTGTATAAATTCCTCACTGGCATAAACCTCCAGTTGAGCAGGACAATAAAAATATCCTTGCTGAAGTTGATACAATTTAGGTTTAGGAATTAAGGCTACGCTATCCTGTGCAAAAGAAACCTGCACTGAGAAACAAAAGCATAACAATAGCCAGGCAAAGCATATTCTCTTTTCCATAAGCTGTAATTAAGTATCTGACCCTGCAAAGGTAAGTTTAAAGCATCGGAAACGAAAACTTTAAATAATTGATATTTTTTTGGTATGCCAGATACTTTTTTTCATAGTATGTTTTTATGGAAAGCACATCGTCTACTAATTCCGAATGATATAAATCTTCTGTTCTGGCATGTATTGGACAAGCCAGCTCTTCCAGCTTTGCAATGGTATAAGCATGAAGTCCATCATTATCGGTTTTGAGGTTTACAAAACCGCCGGATTTCAGGATTTTCCGGTAACTTTCTAGAAATTTATCAGAGGTAAGCCTCTTTTTTTCCCGGCTTATCTGAGGTTGAGGATCTGGAAAAGTAATCCATATCTCATCCACTTCTCCCTGATCAAAATAGTCTAATAAGGTTTCAATCTGGATGCGTAAAAAGGCTACGTTAGGAATTCCTTCTTCCAATGCCGTCTTCGCACCCCGCCATATTCGGTTCCCTTTATAATCGATTCCAATAAAATTTTTATCTGGAAAAAGCTGAGCAAGATTTACCGTATATTCCCCCTTTCCGCAAGCCAACTCCACTACTAAAGGCTGTTGATTCCCAAAATGTGCCCGAGCCCATTGTCCTTTCATCACCTTTCCTTCTGCTAATTGCAATACATTTTTGAATGTAGCAATCTCTGCAAACTTTCTTAATTTATCTTTTCCCATTTCGGCGCAAACTTAGAGAAAAGTGGTTTTATATGCAATTGCCTTAGCAAGTGTGTTTGAAAAGAACGTTTTGGTTGTTCTTTTTTCCGCAAAAAGTGATGCAAAAACTCCTCGCTTGGAAATTTAGCGTGATCGGTAGTGCCTCAACGTGCAAACCGCTCCCGAGTAAATCTCGGGACCAGGCGGGATTTGAGCAGAACGGAGAGCTATTGCGAATAGGTCTAAAGGGATAGAGCGAAAGCAAAACGGCTAGGATAAAGCAGTACCGTTGATAGTACGGGAATGGCCTCATGGAATGAGCGTCAAGATGATTCACCTAAAAATCCTGTGAAGAAGCGAAGGGGTCGGTTAGTGAAAGGGTGCGGCTCCACAGGATTGCGGGAAAGCCCTGAATCATTAGCGAAGTCCATGCAGTCTTGATTATTCACTTTTGTTCGTTTTCAATAGCGTTCATGAGCTCAATCGCTACGCTCTTCGGTTTTTGGTTCTTTTCATCTAAGGAAAAGAACAACAAAAAGGTTCGTTTAATACCACCAACCTATAAAACCTGACGTACTGTTATCAAAAAAAATACTTCTATCTTTGTATTCAAAAAAATTTCAAGCTTGAAAAAGGACGATAAAATATATATTGCAGGCCATCGTGGAATGGTGGGGTCTGCCATACACCGTAAACTTGAGGAGGAAGGGTTTACCCATTTTGTATTAAAGACCTCACAGGAACTCGATTTGCGTGATCAGCAGGCTGTGGCTGATTTTTTTGCAAAGGAAAAACCCACTTATGTATTCTTGGCTGCGGCAAAGGTTGGGGGTATTGTGGCGAACAACACCTATCGGGCCGATTTTCTATATGAAAATTTAGCTATCCAGAACAATGTTATTCATCAATCGTTCTTGCATGGCGTAAAAAAACTACTATTCTTAGGCTCCAGCTGTATTTATCCAAAATTAGCTCCGCAACCACTAAAAGAAGATTATTTATTAACCGGTCCTCTGGAATCGACCAATGAACCTTATGCCATTGCTAAAATAGCCGGTATCAAAATGTGTGATGCTTATCGCGATCAATACGGATGCAATTTTATCTCGGTTATGCCCACTAACCTTTATGGCTATAATGATAACTACCACCCAGAAAACTCGCATGTATTGCCTGCTTTAATTCGCCGTTTTCATGAGGCTAAGGAAAATGGAACTGCATCCGTTACCATTTGGGGTTCAGGTAAACCTTTGAGAGAGTTTTTATTTGCCGACGATCTGGCCGATGCTTGTTATTTCCTGATGGAGGAATACAATGAACCGCATCTCATCAATATCGGCACCGGACACGACTTAACGATTAAAGAACTAGCTGAGCTAATTAAAGAAATTGTGGGCTTTCAGGGCGACTTATTTTTTGATACGACGAAGCCCGACGGTACGCCCCGAAAATTAATGGATGTAAGTAAGCTCCATAGTCTTGGCTGGAAACACCAGATTGAACTGAGGGAAGGGATTAAGCTAGCTTACGAAGATTTTAAGGAGAAATATTTGTGATAGCTGTTCGATTAGCTAATAGCTATTAGTCAGTTGCCCGTTTAGCAGATCAGCTCTATTTCGTTTCTTTATGTTATTTGACTTCGTTATAAAGCCAAGAACCGATTCCTAATACCCGACGGAAAAGACACTAGTAGCTAAATCTAATGACTAAAGCCTTTATCACCATCTCCAATCACCCGATATCCGCAACGCTTCTTCCAGATTATTTTTAATCAACAGCGCTTTAATTTCTTCATCTGTCAGTCGTTTCGATGCGATTTCGGGGGCATCGGCTAAAGCATAGGCCAAAATGGCACTGAACCGAACAGTATTTTTCAGGCCTTGTTCATCAACCAGATTAAAGGTATCGCAGTCGGCATGGTAGCAATTTAGCACATCTTTGGGCAGATTCCCCTCATTTCCACCGCCTGTTGGAATACCTTGCAACATAAACGGTTGATGGTCGCTATGCAAGCCGGCATGGGCAGCAAAATGATTTTGAAAATAGGGATCGATTGCCTGTACTTTTTTGCCAATCGCCTCAAACAAGCTTCGATCATCATCCGTAGTAGCGCCATAACTCCTTGGGTCGTTGGTCATATCGTAATTTAACATATATCGGATCTGGTCAATACTCTTGTCGGCAATCGCTTGCTTTATATAGGCTTTGGAGCCTAAAAGTCCTTCCTCTTCACCCATAAAGAGCACAAATTCCAACGTTCGACTTGGCTTGAGGTTCAACTTTTTCAAAGTCCGCGCCATATCAATCACCGCAAAAGAGCCAATGCCATTATCGATAGCACCAGTCGCTAAATCCCAGCTATCCAAATGCCCGCCCACAACAATCTTTTCTTCAGGGTGTGTTGTTCCTTTGATTCGGGCAATGACGTTGCGCGCCGTTACCTGGCCCGCATGATTGGTCATTTTCATAACTGCTTCTATCGAACCCCGGGCCAGGCTATCCTTTAATGCCAAGCCATCTTCCAACCCGATGCAAATGACCGGAATAGGAATTAAGCTACCGGTAACCGAAGCCGTACCCGTCAACAAAACGCCGCCAGGAACAGTATTGTACAAGATCATTGCTTTTGCACCGTATTTAATTGCTAAAGCTGCCTTTTCCGATCGATGTAAATTTTTCGAGCCCTCCTTCACATCGGGCAATAAGCCTAAATAAGCCAGCACAATCTTACCCTTTGCCTTACCCGGATTGGCTATATAATCTGATTCCACACCGCTGCCCATATCCACCACCTCTCCATTCACATCGGCATGCATCGGTGCATGAGCCAAAGAAACAGCCTTAATGGCCTGTTCTACCCCATTCCCTTTCCGAATTTTAAAATCTAGGCTACCTCTACTCCAACTTTCCGCATTAAATGGCTGGAAAGATACATCGTCAAAACCATACGAATGAAGAAGATCGTAAGCTAGCTGTTCTGCCTTAGCTCCGTTTTCTGATCCAGTAAGCCGGTGACCAATCGTTTCTGTTGCTTGCTTTAGGGTTTGATACGCCTGCGAATGCTGCAGTACTTCGTCATTTATTTGTTTAAAAGTCTGGTCCCAATCGGGCTTATCCTGAGCATTTGCTTTCGCCAGACAAAATAAGCCCAAGGCCAGACATAAGGAAATTTTCTTCATATGATATTAAGCGCTTAAGAAGTGGCGTTAAAAATATTCATTTTAAATCACCCTGCAAAGTAAACCTTTTAAATATTCGCCTTCCGGGAAAGAAGCACGTACGGGGTGGTCTTCAGGTTGTGAGAGCTGATGTATAAATTGAATTTCTTTTCCAGCGTCTAAAGCGGCCCAGGCCAACACACGTTTAAAGGTATCCAAATCCATCGCTCCGGAACAGGAAAAGCTAGCCAGAAGTCCGCCGCTCTCCAACAACGAAAGCCCCAGTCGGTTTAGCTCCTTATAGGCTCTGGCCGCCTTTTCCAAGCTACTGCGCGAAGGCGCATATTTGGGAGGATCGAGAATAACCACGTCAAAGAGCATACCCTGATCTCGATAACGCTTTAACTGATTATTGACATCCGATTGTACCGTTGTATGCTTCAGCTTTTCAAATTGGTTCAGTGTTATATTTTGCTTTAATGTTTCGATGGCCAGTGCCGAACTATCTATGCTATGCACTTCTGCTGCCCCTTCTTTTAAAGCATTCAGTGTAAAGCCACCGGAATAGCAAAAGCAATCGAGTACCTTTTTCCCCTTGGTGTAGGCGCTCACCAGCTGCCTGTTTTCACGTTGATCGCAGTAAAAGCCCGATTTTTGTCCTTCCACAATATTGACGTTATAGCGCAGTCCGTTCTCCATCACCTCAATGAAGGCAGGTGGTTCTTCTCCGGACAAAACGCCCTCTGCAGCCGCTAAGCCATCATGCGCGCGAGCAAGTGCGTCATTTCGTTGATAAATTCCTTTAGGCTGAAGCAGGTGCTGCAATTCGTCTACGATAATGCTCTTGACCTTTTCCATTCCCGCTGTCAGTATTTGTAGAGAAATAAAATCGCCAAAACGGTCGGCGATCAATCCCGGTAAAAAGTCGGCTTCACTGAAAATCAGCCGCGCCGTATTGGTTGTCTTTTCCCTAAAGAGCGCTTCCCGTCTTTGCACCGCTTTTTTTACTCGGGCGCGCCACCAGGCCTCATCCACCTTGTTCGACTCTTCCCACTCCAATAACCTTAACGCTACCCGTGATTCGCCATTATAGTAGGCATAGGCTACAAACTCCCGATCGGCATTCAGCACTCTCACCATATCCCCATCATCTACTTTCCCTTTAACCTGTTCTACCGCGCCAGAAAATATCCAGGGATGATGCTGCCAGGCTGCTTTATCTTTTCCTTTTTTCAATATCACATCGGTCATTTCCATGCTTCAATTTTGGTGTATTAAACTCACAAAGAGCAGCAAACATAGATAAAATGCCTATATTATACAATTTCGCTACTTCCATGCAACATCTCATTTTCTTTGGCGTCTATTAAGTAGCATTTTAATAAAATTTTGGAAATCACCTACAGCGATCCAAACGAGCAGCTGATTGCCGATTGTAAATTGGGAAACCGTCAGGCACAGTTTCAATTGTACAGGCTTTATGCTAAAGCCATGTATAATACTGCTTTGCGCATTGTTGTGGATGAAGAAGAGGCGGCCGATGTGTTACAGGAATCTTTTATCGATGCATTTAGCCGATTAGATAGCTTCAGGCAGGAAAGTACGTTCGGTTTATGGATGAAGCAAATTGTTGTTAATAAATCGCTATCCGCTTTGCGCAAACGGAAATTCGAATTTGAATCGATTTATGAGCGGGAAGATTTACCAGAAGAAGTTTATCCGGAAGAACCCGACACTTTTGAAATCGAAAAAATAAAAAAAGCCATCAATCAACTAGCAGATGGGTATCGTGTTGTGCTCAGTCTTTATCTTTTAGAAGGTTACGACCACGAGGAAATCGCCCACATCCTGAAGATCTCGGAAAACACCTCGAGAAGTCAGTTTTTACGGGCAAAAAGAAAATTACTGGAATTATTATCTGGCACTATATCATAAAAAACGAAAGAGTGATGAAAGGAAATTTAGAAAAGTACGTGATAGAAAATCGCAAGGCTTTCAATGATGCCAATCCACCAGAGCATATTTGGGACAATATCGTAACGAGCTTTGATGAAGAACAACAGTACAAACGCCGAAACCGGATCTTGGCCTTCAGAACCATTATTTCTGCTGCCGCCATGTTGCTATTGATTAGCGCTGCGGCCCTCCTGTTCTATCAAGTCAGACAGGCCAATAAACAAGACTACAGCAGTATAGACCCCACATTGGCGAATAAGCAAAAGAGCTTTGTTTCCCAGATTGATCAAAAACAACAAGCACTTTCCGCCATGGCCCATGCGGATCCGGAACTTTATCAGGAGTTTTCGGGAGTTTGGCAAAAAATGCAAAGCAACTATATCCAGTTGAAAGAAGAATATCCACAAAGCCCTAATAAGGAAAAAACGCTGGAAGCGATGATTAACAACTTACAAATGCAAATACAGGTGCTTAATCAACAACTGGAGGTTTTAAATTATATTCAAAAACAAGAAAAAAAGTCGCCATATGAGCAGATTTAGCAGTTTATTTATTTTCTTCTTTTTTGGCATGATTAGTTTTCAGGCTTCGGCCCAAAAACACAATAAAGAAGACGATCTCGCTCATAGCTTAAAGAAATTAAGCGTGAAGATTGAGAAATTGGGTATAGATTTGGCCGATCGGCTGGAAGATATCGATACCCGTGAAGTTGTTGAAGAAGCAGAAAACCTAGCTCGATTGTCAGAAAAAAAAATCCAACACATTGGTAAACAATTTGAAAGCACAACATGGGACGACTTGGATGATGCAGCATTTGCGGAAAAGACAAAAACCATCCAAAAAGTTTATATCATTTCACGCAATATCCCCTTGGGAATCAGCAATCAATTTGGCAAAGTTGAGGTGAACACTTGGGATAAAAAGGAGATTAGAGTAGATATTTCTATCCGGGCAATAGAGAACTCACTCAGCAAGGCCGAAAATATGATCAATAGTATAACGATAGAAGAGGAAAAAAGCGCCAACAATATTCGCTTAACCACACACATCAACCGCGATAAAAGCAACTGGTGGGATAAAGTAATGAACAGCGGCAAACGCGGAATACAGGTCAATTACGTAATATTTATGCCCAAAAGTAATCCGATTAATATCGAAAACAAATTTGGTTCAACCGTTTTACCCGACCTCGACGGGAATGTTGCCTTAAACCTTAGCTATGGAAAGCTAATTGCCGGACGATTAAACGGAAACAATACAACCATTCGTTCGAGTTATGGCTCTGCAGAAATTGCTGCTGTTCAAAATGCGGTTTTGGATTGCAAATACGGAAAAGTAGATTTAGGCCAAGCCAAAACAGTAGCGTTAGATTTAAGTTATTCCGGCAGCAGCAGTATTGGGGAATTAAGCAATTCGGGAAGCGTTAATATGAAGTATTCTGGTGGATTTAACGTTGGACTTGGCAAAGACATTACTCAATTTCGCATGTCTGCTGCTTATTCTTCAAGTACCGTTCGGATTGATCCCGCAGCACACTTTGGATTTGACGTGAGCGTAAGTTACGGCGGATTTGACTGCGACAATTGTACCATTACACAAGAAGACCCTACTCCGGAAAGCCGTGGCCCTAAATTGCATCGAAGTTATCAAGGTTATTTTAAGCAACCCTCTGCAAATCGAGTAACGATCGATTCGAGCTATGGATCGGTTACATTTAAGGATTAAATAATTTTAATTTCATCCATTTTTAAGAAGCTTTGTTTGTTTCAAAATGAAAATTTAATTATGTTTACTGACGGTGTTTTGACCAAAAAAACAGGACTAGACCGCGATATTCCGTAAACAGTAAACATGAAACTTAAGATTTATCCAACCGCGATATGCCGAAGCCCCTTATTTCCTTACACCCAACCCTTACCTTTTATTTGGGAAAGCTTGAAAATGGCCATTCGAGATGCTTCTCCTGATCTTTACCGGCTGATACAAAACACGGCTGCTGAGGATGCGCAACATTTGCCGCCTAAAATTTTGTTTTCTTGTTGGAAATATTTCAATCGTTCCCTTTATCGTTCCACCCCTTTTGGCACATTTGGTGCTATTAGTCCTGTTCCTATAGGCAAGGGGGAAGAACATATCCGTATTAGTCGGCAGCAATTGGTTCACCATTATGTCGACTGGACAGAAAAGGATACCATACTAGCCGACACTCCTTCTTTACTAGCCAGAGCGGAACAACTCATACGCAATTCATCGTTATACTGCTGCGGCCGACAATACCGTTATATCAGCATGGTAGAAAACCATTTCGAACTTTCGGCCATGGAAAGGCAAGAGCTGTTAGACGATTTATTTGAATATGTAAAGAAAAAACGGCGAAAAGAAGCGGTTTACCATTTTTTGGCAACACGACACCAGTTGGTACCCGACATTGTAGAAGACCTACTGATTCAATTAATTGATGCACAGCTGCTGTTAACCGATATCCATCCCAATATCATCGGCCAAGATTATTTTCAAAGACTGAATGTTAAGTCGGACGAAACGAAATCTTACTTCATTGCGGAAAGGAAGCATTTAGCTGGTCATTTAAACATTGATCTCCTTAAATCCATTCCTGAAACTATTTCTTTCTTAGCGGAACACTTAAGCCCGCACAAAAATCCACATTTGGAGAACTTCAAGTCAGCGTTCCTTCAAAAATTTGAATACCTACAAGTTCCCTTAATGATAGCTTTAGATCCCGAATTAGGCGTCGGCTATGCAGGGTTGGAAACCACAAAAAATCCCGATTCACTCCTTGAAGAACTGAAGCCGGAAACCAATAAAAATCAGCCGCTAACCCAATTGCCTTATGGTCCTTTGCATCAATTCATCTTAAATCGGCTCATTGCAAAAGATAAGGAAATCGATTTATCACTATTTAAACAAGCACCAACCGACAATCCAACGAAAGACACGACACGTTTGCCCAATACATTTAACGCGATTATAGGGGTGTACGACAAAAAAATTATACTGGAACAGGCCGGAGGAACGAGTGCAAATGCCCTTTTAGGGCGGTTTACATTGGCATCGGATGAAGTTATCCAACAATGCGCAAAGATGAAGGAAATCGAGGAGTGTGCAAATCCCGATATACTCTTTTTTGATATTGCTTACCAGGCTGAAAATAGGGTAGACAATATAAATCGTCGTAAAGCGATTTATACATATGAAACACCTATTTTGTGTTGGACAGAAAATGAAGAGGCTTTGGCCTTACAAGATATTTTTATTAGCGTACAGGCTAACGAAATTGTGCTTCACTCTCAGAAACACGATAAGCGGCTGATTCCCCGACTAGCTTCTGCATACAATTATACCCGTTCCGATCTAGCCGTCTACCGCTTTCTTGCCGATATCCAAGGGCAAGGCATCCAGACCAATTTATCGGTTAAACTCATTGATTTGTGGCCCGGGTTGGAGCACTATCCACAGCTTAGTTATGGACATGTAGTACTTTCTCCACGCATGTGGAAAGTGCCTAAAGTGCTTATATCCAACAAACACGATACCCATCCCCTTAAAGAATGGCTTAAACAACAGCAAGTAAGCCGTTTTTTTAAATGCGGGAACAGCGATCAGCAACTCTGTTTTGATCAACACAAAGAAGAGGATTTACGCTATTTTCTGCAATACGGCCATGACAAAACCGATTTATATATTACAGAAGCTTTAATACCGAAAGATTCGGTGGTGAAAGACGAGCACGGAAAACCTTTTTTAACACAGTTCGTGATTAGCTTGTTCCATTCCGAAATCCTATATCGCACAATTTCCCGGCAACAAAACACACAGCAGACGGTTAAAAAGAAACTCCAGTTGCCAGGGGAAGGATGGATATATTTTGAAATTTATCTACATCCCACAAGGACCGACGCCCTGTTAAGCCAATATATTCCCTTGTTTTTAAAACAAGTACAGAAACAGATTAAATCTTGGTTTTTCATTCGTTATAACCACCCTTCTTCACATATCCGACTTCGGTTGCAAGTCAAACAGGCGAAACACGTCGCTTTATTGATACAAACCTTGTCGGCCTTATTAAGGGAAGAAATACAAGTAGGCACTATAACCGATTTACAGGTCAAGACTTATAAACGGGAAATTGAGCGTTATGGTGAAGCAACTATAGAAGGTGTAGAAAAATATTTCCATTCCGATAGCCGATATATATTATCCTTGCTAAAGCGAAATTATTCCAATGAGCAACGCTACTTGTTAAGTATGCACTTCATCGATCAGATTTTTCGGCGATTAAACCTAGATTTAACCGAACAATTACGATTTGCCGAAAACATAGGCAGTCATCTAGCGAAAGAGATGGAAATTACACTTTCAGGTTTTCGAAAAATCAACGCCCGTTATCAATTATTAAAAAAACAAGGACCTCCTGTTTTACCGAAATACATCGAAAAAACACAGCAGCAGTTGGTTGAAAATTTAACCAATATCTTTTTCAGTACCGATGAGGAAAGACGACCGAATCTATTAATGGACTTTATCCATATGCATATTAATCGATTATTCGCAGACGATCAGCGCATGCACGAAATGTTGATCTATCAGTATTTGATGAAGCAATTGCTTGCGGTAAGAAAATAATGGCTTTACGTTGCCCTGAATAAGCTGTATTTTAATAGGTAACACTGCCTAAATACGATTGTTAAAGTGTTAGGAACTTATTTAAATATTGACATTTATTTGCATTAAATGAACAAGTTTAACATCCACGTAGGTTTTGAAGTGGTTACGTGCATCCGTCTCATAGCGAAAAGAAGCAGCGCTTCCGTAGGCATGGTCTAAGCGTTTACCGATATTTTCCAGGCCCTTACTAAAACCCGAATTGTTGTGAATAGCATTAATCAAGTTATCCGTGTGAATATGGAGTGTGCCGGCCTCCATTTTAATTTCCAAGGTAGCGGGATGATGGGATAAAGACAAATTACCGTGTTTAAAAATGTTTTCGACTAAAGTAATTAATACTAATGGGATTAACCGGATTTTCTTCACTTGTTCATTGGCATGAATATCGAAGTAGATCTGTTCGTTTTGACGCAACTTATGTAAGTGGACCAAATGACCGACCTGTTCGATTTCGTCTGCAATTAAAATGTCGCCTTTCTCGCCCACACTGTCTATTGCGTAACGCATCATTGCCGATAAGGTTAAAATAGCATCTGCCGCAACAGGCGCCGTTTTTCGGGATCGGTTATAAATAAAGTTCAACGTATTAAACAAAAAGTGGGGATTAATTTGTGCACGTAAATAGGCATTTTGAGCTTTAGCTAATTCTTGCTCGATTTCCTGTTGCCGTATAATCTGGTTCAAGCGTTGCCTTTCCAATTGTACGTTATACTCCTTTTCTTTAATGAAGGTAATCAGGAAATAATAGCCTGTTGAGAAGCCGATGAAGTAGATCGAGCGCCAAACGGCCTTAATGATATTCGTTTTATCGTTCCAATTCGAAACATTTTCTAAGATTAAACCTAAAAAGGACAATCCATGCCTGACAAAAAAGACAACACCGATATAAAGCACCACTTCGATAAGTACCCCGATCGGCAAGAACCAAAAACCAATTTTCTTGTTTCGAAACAAATAAGGCAAAAGAACATGAGCATGAAAATAAAAGAGGCAAATGTTAATGAAATAGTGGACAAACGAATCCATTAGGCTAGGGAATTCATCTGTTATCGATTTCACGATCAATATTTCATAGGCAATAAACGATGCCCAAACAATGACATGTGTTTTTAATTTTGAGACCCTTTTATTTTGATATTCTACCATTTCGTGTAAGGAATAAGCCCATTGGTGTAAAATATTTGCATTACGAATTTATGATGAGGAACTTTAAAAGAAAAAATCATGAAAAAGATACAATTAAAGAAACAAACGGTTTTTGTTTTTGCTCCCAAAAAAAACAAGGTTACTCCAAATACAGATCCAACTACAGTAACCATTACACTTACAATTTAAAAAATTAAACAAAAATAGTTTTAGTTGGTTGGTTAAAAACGAAGACTGGTTAGGTATTTCGGCCAGTCTTTATTGTATTTTTAGCCAGGTAATCGTAAAAGGCATCCTTATAAAAAGTTCCGATAGGCACCAGCATATTCTTCGGAAGTTTAATCAAATTCCCTTCAACCTTTTCAATATAATCTTTCGAAATAATAAAAGAGCGATGAATCTGGATGAAACTGGAAGTCTCATCCAAGCGTTCCTTAATCTCTTTTAAGGTTAGATAGGTAACCACTTCTTCTTCAGTAGTATATATTTTGATGTAGTTCTTTACGCTTTCCACAGCTATAATATCCTCAAATTTAATCCGCACAAATCGGTTACGTTCTTCAGTAGTTTTCACATAAAAGTCTTTCGCCCTTTCTCCAGGTTGCATGTTAACGCTAGCGCTCTTTAACAATTTATTGACAGTCAAAGCAAACTTAGCGAAGGTAAAGGGCTTTAAAAGATAAGCATCTGCTTCCACTTCAAAGGCTTCAAAAGCATACTTAGTATGTGCAGTAGTAAACACCAATTTTTCTGCTTTATTACGGATAGCTCTCGATAAATCAATACCCGATATCCTAGGCATATCGATATCCATAAACACAAAATCGATCATCTCACCTTTAGCCATTTCAGCCATTGCTTCTATAGGATCCGTATAACTTTTCAGGATTTCCAATTCGGGTATCTGTTGAATATAATCTGTTAAAATTTCGACGGCATCAGGTTCATCGTCGATTATAATGCAGCGATGGAGCATAATAGAAGTGAATTAAGCTATGGCTAAAATAAACAAAATAGATTAATATTTAAGTAAGTTAATCGCTTTTAATAAAAAAATACCGGACCTTCCCAATAGAGAATCCGGTATTTTTTATTATGTATTCTAAGTAGTTTACTAATTTACATTTGCTCTAGTATCCCACCACATTTTCTTACCCCAAAAATAATCTTCTACCTCGGCCACAAACGGCGCACTATTTGCACCATTTAAAGTGGTTTCTGATGTAGGATATGGGTATCTAAATGGAGGACGGTTATGGCCTGGATATGGGCTGCCAGGAGCCGCAGACATCAAAGGAATATCTGTCCTTCTAGTTTCAGCCCAAGCCTCATGTCCGTTTTTAAATAAGGAAATCCATTTTTGTAAATATAGTGTCGTTTTTGAATTATCCCATTTTCCGTTGCCGGCCAAATATGCTGAGATCGCAGAAGCGGAGATTTCGTTTTCTTCTAACGATAACCTGACACCGGCTTCATAAGCTTCCTGGGCAGACACCCCAACATTCCATCCATTCAACGCCGCTTCAGCTAGAATAAATTGCACTTCAGAAGCGCGCATGAATGGAGTAAATCCAGCACGATCATCAGCAAAACGGGCTCCAATATTAGAGATGGTATTCGGATTAGGCGTATTCGCATCAGCTAGCCCAACCACAGCACCCCTATATTGTCCGTCGCTTATTGCCGGTTTGGCATATACAGCTAGTCTTGGATCAGCTAAATCTTTTAAGGTATTGATCATTGTTGCACTGCTTCCATAGTCGACACGAGCAAGCAAAGCATCAGCCCAAGGTTCGTAATAAGGTTGAGTACCTGGCCACCATACAAACGCATTATCATCGTTTGACTCCATTACTGGATACTGTGTTGGGTTACCAGCAATCTCTTCGATATTTGCACGTGCCAAATCCGGTGCAATACCGGAAATTCGAATAGCTACACGCAATCTCAATGAATTGGCGAATTTTTTCCATTTATCAAGATCTCCAGAGAAAAGAATATCGCCAGAGCCTAATTCATCAATGCTTCCTTGATTCAATAAGTCTGCCGCTGTTTTCAAGCGATTTAACAATTCAGGATAAATTTCCTCCTGAGTAGAATATTCCTGCAAAATCACACCTTCATCCCCTTGCAATGCAGTAGTGAAGGGTAAATCTCTCCATCTATCTGTAGCATACTGCCAAATAAATGTTTGGAATATAGTAGAAGCTGCCTCCATATTAGCATTTCCCTGTTCTCTCGCCTGCATCTTTACCAATTCCAAATTTTTTAACTCACGGGAAACATAAGTCCAGTTATTCTCCACAGTTCCATCCCTAAATTGATAACGACTTTCATCTACATACGCGGTTTTAGCAATTTGACCAGAATAAGTTGCTGGTTCATCCATTAACCCCCAAGAGTCGTAAACGTTCGCTGCGTGATCTTGTATGGCAAAAGCGAGCACGTTAGAAGCCGGTGCCTCCGTTGGTGCATTAGGGTTTGTATTGATTTCCTCGAAATCTTTGGTACAGCTGCCCAAACTCAACAGCAACACTGAAACAAACAATCCATTAAATATGATATTTTTCATTATATGAATCTCTTTAATTATTAAAATGTAACATTCAATTTCAACCCAATACTCCGGTTGGATGGGATTTGATAAGTTTCAATACCTAATCCTTGATTACCTACGCCAGTTCCGGTTTCCGGATCAATATGGCTAATATTACTTTTATGGGTGTATAACAAGGCCACATTATTAGCGAATAAGGAAACGCTAGCTCCTCTTAACCAACCCCATTTATCGGTTAAGCTTCTAGGCAGTTGATAAGCGAAATTAATGTTTCTCAATTTAATATAACTTCCATCGATCACATCGAATTCCGTAGCGCCGCCGCTATAAGAAGCGGCGTTGAAGAAATTCTCAGCGGAAACAACAATATCATTCGGTGAACCGTCCTCTTTAACCACGTTAAAATCCTTTAATACATCGCGACCAGCAATAACGCCAGTTTCGCGGATATTCCCTTCCGCAGTGAAGTCCATTACACCAGTGGTTGCGCCAAACATTTGTGTAACGCTGACAAGGTCGCCTCCTTTTCTAAAGTCAACCAAAAAGCTAAGAGAGAAATCTTTATATTTAAAGGTGTTGTTGATACCACCTACCCAATCTGGAGTAATGTTACCGACTTCTTGCTGCGCATCAAAAAGTGGAGTTCCATTCGAATTAACAACAATCGTGTTTTCATCTACATTTCCGCTGGCATCAACATAGTGCCGATAAGCACTCGCTTTGATTACCCCGAAAGGCTTCCCTGGTTCTGCAACCACGTTAGATGCCCATAATGAAGTAATTCCATAGCGTTCCAATGCCTGACCTGTATTTGGATCGGTGTATAACTCATTAACACGACTTGTGTTTTTAGCCCAGTTGATATCGATATCCCAATTTAGGCCACTTTCGCTACGCAAAATACTTCCACCTAATTGTATTTCTACACCTTTACTTTGTATTTCCCCTGCATTGATAAGCAAAGTACTTGCCCCAGAAAATTTCGCAAGCGAAACTCCCATAATCTGATTGGATGTTTTCTTATCATAATAGGTTGCATCTAACCTTAATCTGTTTTCGAAAGCACCTAATTCTAAACCAACTTCCGCACTGTTTACTTTTTCAGGTTTTAATTCCAAAGGAGGTAATTGCGAATCGATACGATACATAGGCACACCACCGAATGCCGGAGTGACTGCCAAATACGTTGCTAAAGTTTGGTATGCGCTAGTTGCGTTACCTACTTGCGCCCAGCTACCTCTTAATTTACCATAATTCAAGAATGAATCGCCAATGCCTAAGGCTTCGGTAAACACCCAGCTTAGGCTAGCCGATGGATAAAAATACGACCAATTGTCGCTAGGCAATGTACTACTCCAGTCGTTTCTTGCCGTAGCATCTAAGAACAACCAATTCTTATAGCCAAAAGAAGCCTGCCCAAAAATGCTATTCGATCTTAAATGGTTCAAGGAATTCGTCGCTTGAGGATAACCATCCACATTCCCAATATTATAAACTCCTGGAACCACCAGATTTTCGGCATAAATCATAGACTGATTTAAATTGTTGTCTCTATAATTAGCCCCTGCGGTATAGCTCAAAGAGAAGTCATCCGAAAGATTGCCCGAACCTGTCAAAATAAAGTCGATATTCAACTCATTTCTATAATATTCCCGTTGACGGAAATTTCCGTTTGTACCCCCCAAAACCTGATCGATCTGCTGATCAGAAACCGTTTCTCTCCGGCTTTCAAAAGACCAGTCGTTTCCTACGCGAAACATTGCATTTAACCAATCGTGGAATTTATACGACGCTGACGCGTAACCAAATAAGCGATCTTTCGTTCTGCTTTGATTGAAAATATCGTATACGGCAGTATAGGGGTTGTCATGATAAATGCTGATCCAGTTGTATGGTCTACCATCATCAGGGAATACAGCACCCCTATTTCTTTTTAAATCTTCCAAATCAACTTGACGGCCGAACCAGCTTCCTAAACTGTTTAATGGGTTATTAGAGTTATAGCCCTGACCAATGAGATTGTCATTGCTTGTTCTCACATAATTTAATAACGCATCAACTTTCAACTTATCCGTAATGTTTTGCGTTGCATTTAATTGTATCGTATGTCTAGTCTGATCGGTATTAGGAATTGCTCCTTCCTGATGCTGATTGGTATAAGAAAATCGAGTAATATTTTTAGCAGTGTTGGAAGTTATCGCAACGTTATTGTCCAATGTATAACCCGTTTTAAAGAAACCCATTACATTATCTGGATGCGAAATCCAAGGAGTAGGAATTAAATTGCCGTTCTCGTCACGCGGACTGTTAAACTGCGGAATCATTAAACCAATATCCAAACGGGGACCCCAGCTCTCGTCTACATCATCGTGAGTTCCTCCACCATTTCCATCTACGTAACTGTAAGAATTAGCGATTGCCCATGAGTTATAATCTGGATAATCGTTTTTATCTGGCGCATTATTATAATCGTACTCACTTCCGCCAAATCCTTGTCCATACTTGTTTTGATAGCTAGGCATGATGTAAGGCTTCTCGAAAGAAATACCTCCCGAATAACTTACACCTAAACCTTGTGATCCCGCACCGTTTTTTGTAGTAATAACGATAACCCCATTTGCCGCTCTGGAACCATAAAGTGCTGACGCATTTGCTCCTTTCAATATGTTCATGGACGCAATATTGTTTGGGTCTAAATCCTGAATACCGCTACCATAATCTGTCGATCCATTATTTCCCAAATCAGTATAGCCATTATCGATCGGCACGCCGTCAATAACATATAAAGGCTGGTTATTTCCAAAAGAGTTATTTCCTCGGAGAACCACCCTAGTACTCGAACCAACGGCGCCACTTGAACTTGTAATCTGTGCGCCCGCAACGCGACCACTAAGATTATTCAACAAGTTTTGGTTGGTGTTAAGCGTTAAGTCGGAGCCCTTTACTTCTTGGGTAGCATATCCCAAGGCTTTACGCTCTCTTTTAATACCTAATGCCGTTACCACCACTTCACTTAATTGCGCTTCATCGGAGGTTAATACAATTGTGTATTCATTCGAAGCAGTCAAGTTAATAACCTGCCTGGTATAGCCAATGTATGACACAGTAATTGATGTTGCTCCTGCAGGTACATTCAGGCTAAAATTACCCTCATTGTTCGTTTGGGTTCCGGCAGTGGTTCCCGTAACAACAACGGATACGCCTGGTAAAGGACTTCCATCCTCCGCGGTAACCTTACCGCTAATTCTTCTTTCTTGTGCGTATGCTGAACCTACCAGCATCGTGAGCAAAAGAAAGAAACTCAATAGTTTTTGTTTCATGTGTTTTTTTGTTAGGTTAAAAAATATTAGAATTAACTAAAATATAAATGTGTTAAATTTATATGCGATTGTTTGTGAGAAACTAAAAAGAGAAATTACTCCCCTGGTTTAACAACTAGAGCAAATAATCCCGTTTGATGTTTTTGGATACAAACAGGAAGAGAGATATGCGAATAATAAGTAAAATTCATATTATTAACTACGATATATTATACCGTTAAAAAACAATACGCTATCCTTAAAACCGCTATTTATTGAAAAGATCTGGGTTCAGATTGGTTTATTCAAAAGATAAATATGCCTCTACACAAAACACTGCCCCTCTCAGATAAAAAAATAGCGTAAAACGTTCCTCAAACAGTTTGTTTTTTATTTTTTAACAAAATTTAACAACAAAAGTAATACATAGACATTATATTACAAGTTTTTTTTAAAAAAAAACACAAAATAGGCACATTTGTTAAAAAAACACATAAACTGTGCTATTCCTACTATATAGAGTATTTATAACCTTTCCCTCACTACAATTTGTATTCAACTTTCTCAGAATAACGATTTTACTCACCGGATCATCATAGCATTTTGATTTTTTAAACACTACTTTTTTCATATAATCATTCTCTTAAATCTAGCTATCGATTTATGATAAAGGCCGTAACGCGTATTTGCTATGGCTTTTAAGTATTTGGAATCAATATTAATTAGTTAAATCCTAACTTTATTCGCCGCAAATGTTTTGACTATTGTACACTTAGGTGATCCGTCTTTTGGTACAACATCGAATATTATCCGAATAGCAAAATCACCACTTGGAATTGATGTTGGCCTAGGGCTTAAACGAGATAAACTCGGTGCAACATAATATTCTTTGTCTCCAACATCTTCTCTACTCCCTCCTATACTCACTGCGGAATTTGTAGGCCAGTCGTACATAAGTACTTCTTTTCTGATGTTTTCAATATTCGCAACACTAGTTACAGCATCGTTAAAAATAATATCAAACGAATTGTCATCTACATCATAACTCTGATAAATATAATAATTAGTCCCCTGGTCATCTTCTATTAATTGCGAATCAAAATGCTCATTTACGACAGGCTTATTTGACAAATAAAACACACCTAAAGGTTGTGTAAGTTTTGGATAAAATGGCACTGTATTTATCACATTCTGCGTTCCCGGGATACCAAACACGTTATCGCATAATTGGCCCTCTACTGTATGTTGTCCAGATATAGTAATATTAGTATTAATTTTTAGACTAACTTTTTGGGTTGTTGTTGAGGAAGTTCCACCTAAGATACCACTTAAAAAGCCTTTCACTACCCCTCCTATTCCATTAGTAGCTGCGCTAATTAACTTATCTTTTATTTCCGATGGAATAAACCCCAAAGTCTTTGCCGTTTTCTCACTTCCAATTTTCAAACCACCATCAATAGCTCCATTAACTAAATTTGAAAAAAAATCGCCACTACTTGATGTATTTTGAATTGTTCCTGAAAGATCTCCAGTACTAATTCCATTAAAAACAACAGAAGAAATACTATTGGAATTAACATACCAATCCATACGCAATTGCTCATATGGTGTATTTGCAGCATCTTGATCAAAGGCTATTTCAAATTCAGCAGCATACCAAGAACCCGTTGAAGACGAAACTTGATAAGGTTGTAATTGAGAGACGTTAAGACTCGGCGTATCAAAATCCACAATATCATCGCTGGCAAATTTAAGTAAAGGTGATGAACTGGCACTTTGACCTGTTAATGCCAAAAAATGTGTAATATTGCTTGACGGATAATTACCGCCAGGAAGTATATAATAGTATGTTCTCAACACTCCTCGATATTTATTATACAACATAAAGTAATTAATATCATATGTTGTGGTAGCACTAAAAGTATTATAAACTAATTCCCAACCATCCGAAGCGTGATAATCAAAAATAATATCATCATCCATTTTTGCGCCACCAAGCCCTCCCTGCCATGGAACAGGGATATTAATACCTGCTGGAGCAGGCATAAAAGATATGTTCTCCCAATCTAATGGAGGAGTTGGACTTCCGGCTTGCAAACTCAGGTCTAAATTTTCTGTTTCCGTTTTTTTTGAAACCTTTAAATTCTCTTTCACAAAATCTTTGTTACAACTTGTAACTAATAAAAAAACGATAGCAAAGAGCAAAACGTTGCTGATGTCAATCTTTTTCATGCGATAACTTATAAAGTGACACAATTCTATATTCCAATATAAAACTCTATGAAGTTACCTCTATAAATTTTTACACCAATTAATTGTTTTCTTACACAGAATATAGGTTATGGTTATAATTACGCCGGTAAGCTGTTAAAAAAATCCTCGTTTTAATTTAATGTAAAAGAAGAATTAACAACAGATTGTCAGTTTATATATCCCCTCTAAAAACCAGTTGGGCTGGTCCTTCCAGGTAAATCTCGGCAAATCGGCCGTCGCCTTGATGAAGAAAACGAATAGTTAATTCCCCTCCCATCGCTTTTATGGGTGTTGTTATTGCTCCGGTCTGTTGTTTATGCAGGGCCATGGCTAGCGCAGCTGCCGTTACACCGGTTCCACAAGCTAGGGTTTCATCTTCTACGCCCCGCTCGTATGTACGTACAAAATAGGCCTCGGCTAATGGTTCAACAAAATTGACATTAATACCTTCTTTTGTATAGGTGTCATTGTAGCGGATTTTTCTTCCTTCCTCAAAAACGTTTAAATCCTGAAGTCCTTGCACTAACCTTACATAATGTGGCGAACCGGTGTTCAGCACATAATCCTCCCCATCCCGATTGATTTCAGTAACGTCAATCATTTTTAGGCTTACCCAATCGCCCGCTTCATTAATACTCGCCTCATGGTCGCCGTCTACAGCCAAAAACTTGGTATAACCATCAATAATACCCAACTGCTTAGCAAAAGCGACGATGCAGCGTCCCCCATTGCCACACATGCTTCCCAAGTTACCATCGGCATTATAATACAGCATCTCGAAATCATATCCTTCGCGATTTTGCAGCAACATCAACCCGTCAGCACCAATGCCAAAACGCCTGTTGCACAAGCGCGCTACCAAGGCATTATCTTTCGTGTCAAAATGTTTTTCACGATTATCGATTAAGATAAAATCATTGCCTGCGCCTTGGTATTTATAAAAATGGATCATCATTAATGCTCTAAATTCAGGAAAACCCAAGCAAAGGTATAAATTTTTCTCATTCGGGCCTTCTTCCTTAAGGTGAATAAAAAGGATAAATCGCCAAAAGAAGCGAACACTAAAAAGATTTACTAGCTTTACTACCAGATCAAATGAAGCAAAAAGGACCTGGAGTATGACTACGGCCGATCAGTGGTTTGCGTTAAAACAGTGGGAACCCCATGCCTTCCAACAGGAAACATGGAAAGCTATCCTTGCAGGGAAGTCGGGCTTGTTGAATGCGCCTACCGGCTACGGAAAAACCTATGCTATTTGGTTCGGTATCCTTGAACGCCTTTTAGCGTTTAGGCAAAAGAACAAAAGCGGAAGCCGAGGAATTTATTGCCTTTGGATAACACCATTAAGAGCGTTATCGCAGGAGATGACCGCGGCTATGCAAAGGGTAAACGACGATCTGCAATTGGGGCTCGATATCGCATTGCGCACAGGCGATACACCGACTAAAGAACGGCAAAGGCAAGCGAGGGAAACGCCCGACGTACTCATCACCACCCCAGAAAGCGTACATCTCATGATGGCGCAGAAAGGTTATGCTTCCCGAATGCAACACATCCACTTTATTGTGGTTGACGAATGGCATGAGTTATTAGGTAGCAAGCGGGGCGTACTCACTGAATTAGCACTGTCCAGGTTAAAAACCCTCAATCCGCACTTACAGATCTGGGGAATTTCGGCAACTATTGGCAATATGGAAGAGGCCAAAAATATTTTGCTTGGCGGTACTAGTGAAGGTGTTATCATCGAAGCCAATCTCCAAAAAACCATTGAAATTCATACTGTATTCCCCGATCAATTGGAAAAATTCCCTTGGGGTGGGCACTTGGGTGTTCATTTAGCATCCAAAGTGCTCGACATTATCAAACAAGGTGGTACTACCTTAATTTTTACCAACACCCGTTCTCAGGCCGAAATCTGGTATCAGGAGTTGCTCAAACAAGACCCTGATTTAGCCGGCCTGCTCGCTTTGCACCATGGTTCATTGAGCGAAGAGATCCGCCTGTGGGTTGAACAGTCTATCCATAACGGCAAGCTAAAAGCTGTCGTTTGCACCAGTAGTCTTGACCTAGGTGTCGATTTCCGCCCTGTAGACACCGTTATTCAAGTTGGTTCCGCTAAAGGCATTGCCCGTTTTTTGCAGCGGGCAGGACGCAGCGGCCATCAACCAGGGGCCACTAGCCGAATTTGGTTCGTACCCACACATTCGTTGGAAATCATTGAGGGTGCAGCGCTACGTTATGCCGAAAAGCACCAGCTTATGGAAGATCGCATCCCTTTTATCCGGTCTTTCGATGTGCTCATCCAGTATTTGGTAACCTTAGCCGTTTCTGATGGCTTTAACCCTGATGAGGTGTATCGGGAAATTAAAAACACACATTGCTTCGCTTCAGTTATGCCCGAAGAATTCCAGCAGTGTTTACTGCTGATTACCCAGGGTGGCAAAACATTAGATGCCTATGATGAATTCCATAAAGTAGTGGTGGACGAAGGCGTATACAAAGTTGTCGACCGGAAAGTGGCAATGCGGCATCGCTTAAGTATTGGTGCCATTGTAAGCGATACGATGATGAGCGTCAAGTTTCCCAACGGCAAATATATCGGAACGATAGAAGAATGGTTTATCTCTCGCTTAAATATCGGCGATACATTTTGGTTTGCAGGAAGAAATTTTGAGCTGATACGTATAAAAGATTTAGAAGCCTTTGTACGTCTTTCCAATAAAAGGAAGGGCTTAGTTCCTTCCTGGATGGGCGGGAAATTACCGCTTTCCACCCATCTCTCATTGGCTATCCGGCATATGCTGAACCATTATGCCGACAAATCCCTTAAACACGAACCGGAAATTACCTTTCTTTTGCCTCTTTTTAAGGAACAGGAAAAGCGCAGCGTATTGCCCAATGGAAACCATCTTGTCATCGAGAAAACCCAAACAAAAGAGGGCTTTCATCTTTTCTTTTTTCCCTTTGAGGGTAAGTTTGTACATGAAGGCATGGCCGCATTGATAGCGCATCGGCTCAGTAAGCGCAAGGCTTTTACCTTCTCCATTGCCATGAATGATTATGGCTTTGAGTTATTGAGCGATCAGGACATTCCTATTGAAAAGGCTTTAACAGAAGGCCTATTGTCTACACAGCATTTACAGGCCGATATCCAGCAAAGTGTGAATCTCACGGAGATGGTCCGGAAACGCTTTCGGGATATTGCAGGAATTGCGGGGCTGGTCTTTCAGGGCTATCCGGGCAAAAAATTGAAAACAAAACACCTTCAGGCAAACAGCGGTTTATTTTTTAAGGTTTTTGAAGAATACGAACCGGAAAATTTATTGCTACGGGAAGCTTACGATGAAGTATTCGACTTTCAGTTGGATTATGGACGACTTTTTCGGGCACTCAATCGGATTGCCGCCCATCCAGTGATCGTTCGTCACACAGAAAAACTAAGCCCATTTGCTTTTCCTATATTTGCAGAATCTTTCCGTGAACGTTTTTCTAATGAAGCGCTGGAAGATCGGCTAAATAAAATTATTGCGCAATTGACATGACGGGAAAACCACTGCCCATACAGATCAACTCACTTCATTTGCATTTGCTGCCCGAAAAAGCCGTGTTTTTGCCACATAATGAAACCTTAGTTATCGCCGATTTGCATTTAGGTAAGGCTTCCCATTTCCGAAAAGCAGGCATTATCATTCCGCCAGAAGCGGGCCTGAAAAAAGACTATAGTCGGTTACAACGCCTTATGCAAAGCTATAATCCTAAACGGCTTTTATTTCTGGGCGACCTTTTTCATAGTGAAGAAAATACTTCATGGCTGCACTTTTTACCCTTTATACAACAATATCCGCAAACAGCATTTTCATTGATAAAAGGAAACCACGACATTCTTCCCTCCTCTTTGTACGCAAAAGCGGGCCTAAGGGTATACGAAACCGATTTACAGGAAGATCCGATTATCTATTCACATGCCCCATTATCTGATCTACAAGGCTGCAGCCTCAATATTGCCGGGCATATTCACCCTGGCGTATTATTGAACGGATTAGGTCGGCAATCGTTACGCCTTCCTTGCTTTCATTATACCGCGCAACGACTCATTTTGCCGGCTTTTGGCAGCTTAACTGGGCTTCAATTGCTGAGTAAAAGAAATGCCCGACAATTTGTCATTACCGACAAAACAGTATGGGCTATTTAATTATTTTGGAACAAAAAGACACCTAATCTTCTTTTTCCTAAAACAAAATCTTACTTTTATATATTAGTCAATTACACATTTCTTAAACTAACATTAAAGTTATGAAGTCAAAAATCTATGCTTTGCTGGTTGTTTTTACACTGGCTTTCACCTTGAGTACGCCATTGGCAGCACTAGCGTCACCCTCTCCTTCACCTAAAAAAGTAGAACTTTCTGAAGACGAAGCAGCAAGGCGCATTAGCGAAATGAAGAATCGTGTGGAAGAAATTAAAGCGCTCGATAAGTCTACATTAACCAAGGCAGAACGTAAGGCGCTACGCAAAGAACTAAGAGAAATGAACAAAGAAGCCCGTGCACTGGGAAGTGGCGGTGTTTATTTATCAGTAGGTGCAATCATCATCATCATCCTCGTACTGATTTTGATACTGTAAACAACTGATAACTAACGGCTAATAACTAACAGCCATTAGCCGTTAGCTGTTTCCAATTATTCCAAAATTTTCACTAAACTTGTAAAGATTATTTAGCAAATTCATTACCTATTAAATAGCGTCTTTTAATTGCGGAACAGTCCAAACATGATTTTAATTGTTGACGACAAGCCAGAGAATTTAATTTCTCTACGAAAATTTTTGGAATCCAATAACTTTCGAGTCGACACAGCGTCTTCGGGAGAGGAAGCGCTCAGAAAAGTATTAAAAACCACCTATGCCTTAATTATATTGGATGTCCAGATGCCTGGAATGGATGGTTTTGAAGTAGCCGAATTGATTTCTGGTTACAGCAAAACGATCGATACCCCAATTATATTTCTATCCGCAGTAAACACAGAAAAGAAGTTTATCACCAAAGGTTACGAGACAGGGGGGATCGATTACTTGACCAAACCTTTCGATCCTGACATTTTGTTGCTCAAAGTGAAAACATTCTATCGCCTTTTTGAGCAGAACCAGGCAATGCACCAAATGCAAGAAGAGCTGAAGGAAGAAATAAAACAACGAAAATTGCTCGAAAAAAGAAAGATGAATTTATCAGCATTGCAAGCCACGAACTCAAAACGCCGCTAACGAGCGTACGGGGTTACCTGCAGCTATTAGAAAGGTTACCCGACTTTAAAAAAAACGAAAAGTATACCACTTATCTGACCAAAACAACGGCTCAACTAGATAAACTTCGCGGTTTAATTGATGATCTTCTTGATATTTCCAAAATGGAAAGTGGGAAAATGAAATTTAATTTTAAACATTTTCCCGTTGAGCAACTCATCGATAACGCGATAGATAACATTAGTCAGATTTATCCTAATTATGAGTTCAAACGTTCGGGACACGTAAACTCAATCGTTTACGGAGATGAAATGCGATTGGAACAAGTATTGATTAATTACCTCACTAATGCTATTAAGTATTCACCAAACTCCAACCAGATTTTAATTGAAAGCTACCTTACCGATGATCATAAAGTGCAGATCGGCATACGTGATTTTGGCATCGGTATTCCAGAGGACAAATTGCAGCATCTCTTTGATAAATTCTATCGGGTAGAAGAATCTTCGTTTAAATTTCAAGGACTCGGGATGGGGCTTTACATATGCAAAGAAATTATCGAGCGTCATCATGGCGAATATGGCGTGGAAAGCGTATTAAATGAAGGATCCTTATTTTATTTTAGGTTACCGCTAAATTAGCATTTTCTATGATTAAACGAAATTATTTTAACTTAATTCCACTTAACTATAAACTCGCCCTGTTAGGTATCGTCCCTTTAGTGGCCATGATCTTCTTCTTTTATCTGGTGGAAAAAGAAAAAGGCGAGCGGATAAATGGAGCAAATAATTTCATCAATCGAATCAATTTCGCGTTAACAACAGATAACCTCATTGAACAATTACAACAAGAAAGACGACTTAGCTTAAGTAAACTATTCAATCAAAATGATGAAGGCGCCTTAGGCATACAGCAGCTGAAAACAGATGAAGCACTACAACAATTTGAAGTGTATACCGATAGCGGGTTAACTGCCGACTATAGGGCTTATACATTTATCGACGAACTTGCATCATGGCGAACGAAAATTAGTAACGGAGCACTCTCTTACCAGCAAATATTTAACAATTATCAAAAAATAACCGAACGACTTAAGGCTTATACATCGGTTTCTACCGATTACGGTTATATTAATAAAAGCTTAGGGGAGCGGATGGAGTTAAGGGAGATTCTTTCAAATATGATCAGTTATGGTGCTGCTTTGCGTCTAACGGTTTACTTCGCTTACGCCAATAAACAATCAAATGCGATTGATACTGCAGATTTCGATCTAAACTATGAATTATTACTGTCGTACATTAAACAGTTGAATAGCCTGGATAAGCGCTATCATGCTCATTATATGGAGCAACTTAAAGATAATAGTGCATTGAACAAGGTATTTGGTAATTTAACACAAATCTATGAAACAAAGCGGCTCCCCTCCGAACATAATGGAGACGAATGGTGGAATATTTCTGCAACAGCAATGGATTTTCTTAAATCGCGTTTAACCAACACCATCAACGAAATAAGCCAGAATGCCAGCCAAGTATACCACGAAGAGATCAGTAGCCGAAATTTCAGCAGAGGGCTGCTCATTGCCCTGGCGGTATTGATCATCTTGTTACTGTATTTGGTGATCAGAAATATTTCCGTCCATCTTTTTGAGCTTCAGGAAGCGGCAACAAAAATTGCGCTCGGCCATATCAACATTTCTTTACCTACATTCGCTCGCGACAATCTCGGCGTTGTTGCCCGTGCGATCCGAAAAATAGATATCAATAATCAGGAGCTGGCCAAAGTAGCTGATGAAATAGGCAAGGAAAATTATGCCGTTCAAATCATTCCTAAAGGAAAACATGACATTTTAGGCAATGCCTTGTTGAATATGAAAAATTCCCTGGAGAAGCATGCCAATCATGACAAGCAGGAACTTTGGATTCAAGCCGGCGAAAATTTAATCAACAATTTATTGATCGGCCGTCGGGAGTTAAAAGTATTTGGGCTCGAACTTTTAACCGCGTTAACAGACTATTTGGAAGCCGATATCGGCACGTATTACCTGTTGGGACAAGATCAAAGTTATTATTTACTGAGCAGCATCGGCTTAACAAACCCAGAGGAGGTTGCGCAAAAGATACAAGCCGGACAAACCCTGCTGGGTAAAGTGATTATGAAAAAAGAAGCGGTTATGTTGACTGACTTCCCGGACGACTATCTTCATATTTCAACCAGCTTAGGATCTAATAAACCAACCTGGATTTTAATCGTTCCTTTGGTACACGAAAACACAGTGGAGGGCATCATGGAGATCGCCTCTTTAAATCCTGCTCCCGATGCCAGTTTGGCCCTTGCCCACCGCATTTCCAAAAACATCGGCTCTACCATACACGCCGTAAAAAGCCGTATGCAACTCAAAGAATTGTTAGAAGAAACGCAAACACAGGCCGAGGAATTACAAACACAGCAAACGGAGCTGGAAAATCTAAATGTCGAATTGGAAGCACAAGCCACTAAGCTCCAAGCTTCGGAAGAAGAACTACGTGTGCAACAAGAAGAATTGCTGGAAGCCAACCAAGAATTGGAAATCAAGACGCAAACTTTGGAGGAGAAAAACCAGGTTATCCTCGAAAGAAACCTCGAAATTCAGAAAAAAGCGGAAGACTTGGAACTAAGCACAAAATACAAATCTGAATTTTTGGCCAATATGTCGCACGAACTGCGTACACCGTTAAATTCTATTCTGCTCTTGTCGCGTTTATTAAGCGAAAATAATGAAGGCAACTTGTCTGACGATCAAATCGAATATGCTCAAGTCATTCAAACTTCCGGAAATGGTTTGCTCACTTTGATCGATGAAATTTTGGACTTATCCAAAATCGAAGCCGGAAAAATGACCTTAAACTATGAAGAAGTTCAGATTGATGATATTATAACGGATTTAGAGAATCTCTTTAAACGGATGGCGACCGACAAAGGATTAGAATTTGACGTCATTAAGGCAACTGACCTACCGGTAAAATTGATCGTCGACAATCTCAGGCTTCAACAAATTCTTCGCAATCTAATTTCTAATGCACTGAAATTCACTGCGAAAGGATCAGTAAAGGTAATCATCAGCCCGAACAAAGAAAAAAAAGGATTTATAAATTTTGCAGTACGTGATACCGGTATTGGTATTCCAAAAGAAAAACAACAGTTGGTTTTCGAAGCTTTCCAGCAGGCCGATGGTTCTACCCGACGTAAATTCGGGGGGACGGGCTTAGGGCTTTCTATCAGTAAAGAGCTGGCCAAACTTTTGGGTGGAAGTCTTGCTATCAATCCCGAAGTAACTCAAGGCAGTGAATTCATCGTTAATATCCCTCAGAAACCACTGGAAAAACAAGAAGAAAAAACCGAACAAACAACATCGGATTCCATGGGCCGGGCAACTATAGGAAAAGAGACCGAACAGAAAAAGGACAACTCGCCTATCGTTACCGACACAAAGTCGGTTATTTCCACACCTTTTCTCAGCTCCACTATTCCAAATGAACTAGAAGACGACCGAGCACAGCTCCAAGAAGACGACAAGGTGATTCTGATTATCGAGGATGATACCAGCTTCGCCCGCGCACTAATTGATTTTTCGCATCAGAACAATTATAAAGTCGTTACAACCGTTCGGGGGGATTTAGGTGTTACTTTGGCCAAACAATATAGGCCACAGGCTATCCTGCTGGATATTGAGCTACCCATAAAAAACGGCTGGCAAGTAATGGATGAATTAAAAGCCGATCCCGATACTCGCCATATTCCGGTGCATATCATGTCGTCCCATGAAGTGAAACGGGAAAGTATAACCAAAGGAGCTATTGATTTCATTCAAAAACCAATGGCTTTGGAAAAAATCGGTCAAGTATTTAAACGTGTAGAAAAAGCGTTGTCAAGCGAACCAAGAAAAGTATTAATTATCGAAGATAATATTAAGCATGCCCAAGCGTTGGCTCATTATCTGGAAAGTTTTGAGGTTAAAACCGATATCAGCAAAGATATCCAATCGGGAATCGATAAATTAAAAAAACACGAAGCAGATTGTGTCATTCTAGATATGGGCATTCCCGATGCCATGGCCTACCGGATGTTAGAAACCATTAAGTCGGATGCCGGAATGGAGAATTTGCCAATTATTATTTTTACCGGCAAAAATCTTTCCCCGTCGGAAGAATTAAAAATTAAACAATATGCCGATTCTATCGTGGTAAAAACCGCTCATTCTTATGAAAGAATCTTAGATGAGGTAGCCCTGTTCCTGCATTTAATCGAAGAAAACAAAGGTCAAGATTCAACGAGGAAGATAAAGTCAAAACTGAATAATACGCTTCAGGAAATTTTAAATAACAAAACGGTATTAATTGCAGACGATGATATCCGTAATATTTTCTCGCTAACCAAGGCACTTGAACGTTATAAAATCGAAGTGGTCACTGCCAGCGATGGAAAAGAAGCTTTACGCTTATTAAAGGAAAATGCCAACAAGATCGATATCGTGCTGATGGATATGATGATGCCGGAAATGGATGGTTATGAAACAACCCGACGGATTCGACAAGATAAACGCTTTAAAAATTTACCCATATTGGCCGTCACCGCAAAAGCGATGATGGGAGATCGCGAAAAATGTATTGCTGCAGGTGCGTCCGACTACATCTCTAAGCCAGTGGATTTCGACCAATTGATTTCATTATTAAGAGTATGGCTTTACCAATAAGGCATTCGAATATTAAAATTTTAGTCATCGATGATGAACCACTAAACATTTTGGCCCTGTGTGCTGTTTTAAAATCGAGAGGGTTCACTACTGTTACCGCAAATTCTGCAAAGGAGGGGATAAATATTCTGTTGAAAAACAAGGATATTAATTTAGTGTTGATGGATATGATGATGCCGGAAACTGATGGATATGAGGCTACAAACCAAATAAAAAATCATGAAGAAATCGCTCATATTCCGGTAATTGCCGTAACGGCACAGGCGATGAGCCATGATCGTGAAAAATGTTTGCAAGCAGGTGCTAAGGGCTATATATCCAAACCGATAGACATTGAACTATTAACACGCGCTATAAACGACTTAGTATAGTATGATGTGGCAAATTCCCACGATACAAGACAAAGAAATAGCGCTGCTCATTAACGACTTATTGGAAATTTATGGCTATGATTTTAGAGACTATAGCCAAGCTTCGCTAAAACGACAAATAAACCGATTATATACCAAAGACAAATTTCTTAGTTTCGCTGAAATGCGGTATCAACTGAAATCAGACCATACTTATCTGAGACGTTTCGTAGAGCAGATAACGGTTAATGTAACTGAACTCTTTAGAGATCCAGATTTTTACCGCTATCTCAGGCATGAAATCATTCCTACTTTGGGTACATATCCCTTTATCAGAGTATGGGTTGCTGGCTGTTCCACTGGTGAGGAAGCATATTCCATAGCGATCTTACTAAAAGAAGCTAATCTACTTCATAAATCGTTAATATATGCTACTGATCTGAATCCAGCGGTATTAGAACAAGCAAAAACCGGTATTATCGGTTTAAAAAACATGAAATACTATTCTGAAAACTACATACAATCGGGCGGAAGTTATTCGCTGTCCAGCTATTATACAGCCCAGTATCACTATGCTAAATTGCACAGCGAACTGATCGACCATATCATTTTTAGTCAGCACAACCTGGTTTCCGACGGTTCCTTTAACGAATTTCAACTGATTTCATGCCGTAATGTATTGATCTATTTTAATGCTTCTTTACAAAATCATGTATTTAATCTATTTCACAGTAGTCTTGCACATCTCGGTTTTTTAGCTTTGGGAACAAAAGAGACGTTAATTTTTTCGAGTATTTACGATCAATATAAACAGGTTCATCCCGACATGAAAATATGGCGTAAACAATCCAGTTAAATTTATCTAACGATTTTTCGTTATGTTTGTGACGCTTGTAAAACGTACGTTTTCCGCTTGATTAACCTAGACTCTTATTACGCATATAAATCTAGGACAAGACAGACTAAAGCAAAAAATTAAATCTTACATGTTAAGACTTGAGGAAATAAAAAGACCTATTGCACAAGAGTTAGACGCTTTTGAAGTAAAATTCAAAGATGCTATGCGAAGTTCCGTACCCTTGTTGGATAGGATCACCCATTATATTGTCAAACGTAAAGGCAAACAAATGCGGCCTATGTTTGTCTTTTTTGTTGCCGGTACCTGTGGAGAAATCAATGAATCTACCCACCGTGGCGCCGCCTTGGTAGAACTGGTGCATACCGCAACCCTGGTGCATGATGATGTAGTTGATAATTCTCATCAACGCCGAGGTTTTTTTTCGGTCAATGCCCTGTGGAAAAATAAAATAGCTGTCCTCGTCGGTGATTTTCTATTGAGTAAAGGCTTATCACTCTCCGTAAAGCATCAGGATTTCGAATTCTTAAAAATTCTCAATGAAGCCGTTACCGAAATGAGCGAAGGCGAATTGTTACAGATGGAAAAAGCCAGAAGATTGGATATAGACGAAGCGGTTTATTTTGAAGTCATCCGACAAAAAACGGCGTCGCTTATTGCGTCTTGTTGCGCATGCGGAGCTGCTTCTACCGACACATCTCCTGAAATTGTCCAGAAAATGCATCTTTTTGGAGAAAAAGTGGGAATCGCATTCCAAATTAAGGATGATTTATTTGATTTTGGCTTCGATGATGTTGGCAAACCTTTGGGAATCGATATTAAGGAAAAAAAACTAACCCTTCCACTCATCTATGCCCTTAACCATGCACCAAAAGCAACAAAAAGACAAATTATCAATCTGGTTAAGAATCATAATGAAGATCAGAAAAAAGTGATGGAAGTTATTGACTTCGTGCGAAATAGTGGTGGAATGGACTATGCAAAAGAAAAAATGTTTCATTATCAAACCGAAGCATTTAACATCTTAAAATCCTTTCCTGAAAATCAATACCGAAAAGGTTTAGAACAATTAGTCCGATTTACAACAGAGCGAAATAAATAACATGAGTAACGAACTGGTATTTTTTTTAGGTTTTTTGCTGTTTATTATCCTGATGTTATCTATCGATCTGGGTCTCTTCAATAAAAAGGAACATGAAGTATCCTTGAAGGAAGCAGCCATAATGAGTATTATCTGGGTAACCTTTGCCTTGATATTCTATGCACTACTGCTCTTTTGGGGTGATAAATTACATAATATTCAAAATTTCGCGCAGCTTGAAGCGGTCACTAAACAGCATCTTCATCAAATCAAATTAATTCCTAATGATTTCCAAGCTAGCCTTACGCTTTATAAAAAGAACTTAGGACTCGAATACCTAACCGGCTATGTTGTAGAATATGCATTATCAGTCGATAATATTTTCGTTATGGTACTCATTTTTAAATCTTTCGGTGTTGCACCAAAATATTATCATCGTGTTTTGGTATGGGGTATTATGGGCGCCGTTCTCATGCGTTTCTTATTTATCTTTTTAGGCGCTTCATTAATCAGTCGCTTTGATTGGATTCTTTACCTTTTTGGCGTATTCTTGGTGTATACCGGCATTATGATGTTTATTAACCGTAACGAAGAAGAAAAGATAGACCCCGAAAATCACCGGATTGTTCGCCTTACATCACGCTATTTTGCCGTTTATCCAAAATTTGTAGGCAACGCCTTCTTTTATAAAGAAATGGGAAAAAAATACATTACTCCACTATTTTTGGTTTTATTGGTTATTGAATTTACTGATCTTATTTTCGCCGTCGATTCTATACCGGCTATCTTCGCCGTTACAAAAGACCCTTATATTGTATTCTTTTCTAATATTTTTGCTATCCTCGGATTACGGTCGATGTTTTTCCTTTTAGCAAACGTAATCCATAAATTTCATTATCTCAAGGTTGGATTGGCCTTTTTACTGGTATTTATCGGAATTAAAATGCTGGGGCATCATTGGCTGGAACAATGGGGGTTCACTACTGCGTATTCCCTGTACATAATTGTAGGAATATTGGCCATTAGCGTTGTGGCTTCATTGCTTTTTCCAGAGGAAACCAACTAAACAACTGCCTGCAACTCACAACTTGGCTGAAAGCCAGTGATCCACCGCTCTTTTCGCATTTGCATAACGTTCGTTCCCTAAACCGGAGATCAACGCATAAGAAGCATTTAATGCCGCCAGTTCTTTCTGCCAAACCCGAAGAAAATAAATACGTTGTTCGGGTTCGGGAAAATCGCGCAAAGGATCGTCTTCCCATGGCAGATCGATGTCCATGAGCAAGTAGAAATCATAAGGATGCCGTTTCAGTTCTTCTTTTACTTCCGTTGGCGTATCGCCAAATAGGTAATCGCACCAGACTTTGACCGTCAAAAATGTCGTGTCGCAGATCAGCAACCCATTTACCGCTAACGGTGCTAAGCTTTTTTCAAGTGCCACCTGTCCATAAAAAATATTCAGCTCGTCCTGCAGAGTATAGGCCCTGTTCAAATTACGGCAATATTCACGCGAATATTCGGGTACGCACACTGTAGCATAAGCCTGCGCTAAAGCCGCTGAAATCATCGATTTTCCCGTAGATTCGGGGCCCACCACGGCGATTTTGATTAATTGTTTGTCTTCCATGATCTTTTCCAATCCACATAGCCTTTCCAAGCTAATAACACTAAGATCGCATATAGGAAAGCGGTCAGATAAAACTGTTTGTATATAAACAAAGGCACATAGATGATGTCGGCGATGAACCAAATCAGCCAATTCTGCAATACTTTTCTCGTTAATAAAAATTGCGCCACAAAACTTGCAGAAGCTAAGGTACCATCAATGTAGGCTACATCCGTATCGGTAAAATGGTGCAAAAAAGAGCCTAAGCCGACCGAAAGTAGTATAATGGCAAATAAGGCCACCAACATTTCCTTGCTTTGGTATTTTACTACCGGAGCTTGCTTCTCCTGTTTACGTTTCAACCAATAATACCAACCGTAAATGCCCGTTAACAAGAAATACCCTTGTAACAACATTTCACCATATAGTTTTCCTTCGTAAAAAAGTATAGCATAAGCCAAAACACTGATGATGCTGACCGGCCAGTTGAGCACATGCTGTTCGGCAGCTAAATAGATGCAAGCGAAGGCAGTTGCTACGGCAAACCATTCTAAGGCAGATGTTTGACTAATCTGTTGGAGAAGTTGATGAAAGAAGTTCAAAACGTACAATAATTGGTTCAAACCTAAAGAAAAGGAGCTGAATTTACAAGTCGCTTTCTTTCGCGGCAACTTCGTTCATAAAGCGGAAGCTCGAAAGCGACAAAAAGTTGTTAACAAAAAGCTTAATTTCTTTTTCAATTTCACACAAAAACGCCTATCTTTGCACTCCGACAAAACAGTCGGAAATTTGCTCTCTCAAACACAGCCTTTTCTGGATTGTTTCATCAAAGCGTTCTTTTTGAAAAATTATACTTGAACATAAAAATGCCAAAAAACACCTCCATTCGCTCGGTGCTGATTATCGGTTCGGGCCCAATTATCATCGGACAGGCCTGTGAGTTTGACTATTCGGGTTCTCAAGCAGCTCTTTCTCTCAAAGAAGAAGGTATTGAAGTTTCCATTATTAACTCCAATCCGGCGACGATCATGACCGATAAAGTAATTGCCGATCATGTGTACCTGCTACCTTTAACTACAGAAAGTATTGAACAGATCCTTCAAGAACGGAAAATTGATGCTGTTCTACCTACTATGGGTGGACAAACGGCCTTAAATCTTTGCATTGAAGCTTCTAACCGAGGTATATGGCAGAAATATGGGGTACAAGTTATCGGAGTGGATGTCGCAGCAATCGAAAAAACCGAAAACAGGGAAGCCTTCCGTCAACTCATGATTGACATTGGGGTAGGCGTAGCACAATCTAAAATTGCTAATTCCTTTCTGGAAGGTAAAGAGGCGGCACAGGAAATCGGCTTCCCCTTAGTTATTCGGCCAAGTTATACCCTAGGAGGGACCGGAGGCGGCTTTGTTCATAAAAAAGAAGAATTTGAAGCGGCATTAAGTCGCGGTCTGCAAGCCTCTCCAACGCATGAGGTACTGGTGGAACAGGCCGTGCTCGGATGGAAAGAATACGAGCTCGAGTTGCTGCGTGATAATAAGGATAATGTCATCATCATCTGCTCCATAGAAAACTTCGATCCTATGGGTATTCATACCGGTGATTCGATTACTGTGGCCCCTGCAATGACCTTGAGCGACACCTGTTATCAGGAAATGCGGAATCAGGCTATCAAAATGATGCGTGCCATCGGTAATTTTGCCGGAGGATGTAATGTACAGTTTTCGGTAAACCCCGCCAATGAAGAAATCATTGCCATAGAAATCAATCCTCGGGTCTCCCGATCATCTGCTTTAGCCTCTAAAGCTACGGGCTATCCTATCGCTAAAATAGCTGCAAAATTAGCTATCGGTTACAATCTGGACGAACTGGAAAACCAGATTACCAAAACCACTTCAGCGTATTTCGAACCAACATTAGATTATGTGATCGTGAAATCGCCACGCTGGAATTTTGCCAAATTTAAAGGTGCAAATCGAGAATTGGGCCTTCAGATGAAATCGGTAGGAGAGGTGATGGCAATCGGGCGTACCTTCATCGAAGCGTTGCAAAAAGCTTGTCAAAGTTTGGAAACCAACCGTTTGGGCCTAGGCGCAGATGGCCGGCAAGTACGCAATTTGGAAGAGATTATGCACAGCTTGGAACATCCGAGCAGCGGAAGGCTTTTCCATATCAAAGACGCCTTCGAAATGGGCGTACCATTAGAATCTATCCGAAAAGCTACGCATATCGATAAGTGGTTTTTAATTCAGATCCAAGAGTTGGTCGAATTAGAAAGCGAACTACGTCGTTATACACTAAGCAATCTGCCCAAGGAATTCTTCTTAACCTTAAAACAAAAGGGTTATTCAGACGGACAAATTGCCTGGATTTTAGGGAATGTAACCGAAGATCAAGTATATCAACGCCGAAGGGAACTGGGCATTAAACGGGTATACAAAATGGTGGATACCTGCGCCGCAGAATTTGAAGCCAAAACACCCTATTATTACTCGACTTTTGAAGAAGAGAACGAATCCGTTCCAAGTGATAAAAAGAAAATTATCGTGCTGGGCTCCGGCCCCAATCGCATCGGACAAGGTATTGAATTCGATTACTCTTGTGTGCATGGTTTATTAGCCTCTAAAGAAGCTGGCTATGAAGCAATCATGATCAATTGTAATCCCGAGACCGTATCCACCGATTTCAATATGGCCGATAAATTGTATTTTGAGCCTGTATTCTGGGAGCATGTACGCGAAATCATCGACCTGGAAAAACCCGAAGGGGTTATTGTACAGCTGGGTGGACAAACGGCCCTTAAAATGGCAGAAAAGCTTAAAGAAACAGGGGTGAAAATTATCGGTACTTCCTTTGAAGATATGGACTTGGCGGAAGATCGAGGCCGTTTCTCCGACTTATTGAAGGAACTGGATATTCCTTATCCGAAATACGGTGTAGCAGAAAATGCCGAAGAAGCCCTAAAAGTAGCAAACGAAGTAGGATATCCTGTTTTAGTTCGTCCTAGTTACGTGCTTGGCGGGCAAGGGATGAGCATTGTCATTAATGATGAAGAACTTGAAAAAGCGGTAATCAAAATCATGAAAAATATGCCTGGCAATCGGGTATTGATCGACCATTTCCTAGATCGTGCCGAAGAGGCAGAGTCGGATTCGATTTGCGATGGCGAAGACGTACATATCATCGGCATGATGGAACATATCGAGCCAGCAGGCATCCATTCCGGTGATTCCAGTGCGGTATTACCCCCTTTCAGCCTCTCGCAGACAGTACAGGCAAAAATGGAAGAATATACCAAAAAAATTGCCCATGCATTGAATGTAAGAGGTCTATTAAATATTCAGTTTGCTATAAAAGATGAGAAGGTTTATGTGATCGAAGCTAACCCTCGTGCTTCTCGTACCGTACCTTTCATCGCAAAGGCTTATGATGTGCCTTATATCAATATTGCTACCAAAATCATGCTAGGGCATAATAAACTGAAAGACTTTAAAATTGAACGGAAATTAAATGGCTATGCCATTAAAGAACCTGTTTTCTCATTCGATAAGTTCCCGGATGTCGATAAACAGCTTGGCCCTGAAATGCGCTCAACAGGCGAAGCGATCCGTTTCATTAAAGACCTGGATGATCCCTACTTCAGGCACCTATATGCCGAAAAGTCGATGTATCTGAGTAAATAAAAAAAAGCGGTGTAATTGCACCGCTTTTTTTTATTTACTCTAGCTGTTAGCCCTTAGTCACTAAAACCTAATAGCTAACGCTTAATGACTCTTAGCTACTGCCACCCCCCGCCTAGGGCTCTGTACAAATCAATCATCGACTGCAGGTATTCTTGATAGGTGCGATTTAAAGTAATTTCAGCATCCAGCACATTCCTTTGAGAAGTAATAACATCCAAATAGGTTGCTCTCCCTGCTTTAAATAATTCATTTGAAGCATCGACAGCTAACCGAAGAGCATCCACTTCCTCTGCAGTTAGCTCTCGTCGGCGCATGAGATGTATTTGAGCATTTAATCCGGTTTCCACTTCTTGCCAGGCTTTTAAAATCGCCTTTTCGTATTCCTGATAGGCGATACGCTTATTCGCCAGTTCTTGCTCATAAAACGAACGGATCAAACGTTGATTAAATAAAGGGGCCGTAATCCCCCCTATCAAACCATACGCAATAGAACGGGGTGTTACAAATAGTTTAGAAAGATCAAATGCTTGAAAGCCAACATAGGGAGCAAGTTGCAAAGAAGGCAAAAAAGCGGCCCGAGCGGCTTTAACATCTCCCTTTGCTGCCAACAGATTGAGCTCTGCGGCACGTATATCTGGACGCAACGTAATCATCATTATGGGAAATCCAACTTTTGCCGAGCTCGCCAAGGGGTATTTTGCTAAAGCATCTTTACTTCGACTTATCGGTATAGAGAATCGCCCGCAGAGAAAATTGATCTCATTTTCCTTGGCATTAATTTGCTGCAGTACCGCTTCTTTCCGGCTTTTTGAATTAGCCAATATGGCCCGCATTTGTTGTACACCTAGCTCATCCGCCCTACCACCTTCCTTCTGCACCTGTATTAATTCGTACGATTCCTGTTGCAGATGGATATTCTTCTCTAGGATACTTAATTCGTTATCCAAGGCAAGCAATTCGAAATAAGCCGTGGCCACTTCCGCTACTAGCTGTGTTTGTACAAGTTTCTTCCCTTCGTAAGAGGCAAGAAACCGGGCTAAGGCCGCTTTTTTTCTATTTTTCAATTTCCCCCAAACATCAATTTCCCAAGAAGCTTTTATTCCCAAAAAATAGTCAGGTAACGGATCTGGCAACTTTTCATCCTCTTTCAGATTATCTGAAAAATTAGTGTCGTAATTTCCAATTCCATCCATGGTGTAAAATCCAAATTTCCGAAGCCCTGCCTCAGCTACAGCCTCTATTGACGGAAATAACGCATTTTTATTCAAGCGCATATTAGCTCGGGCAATTTCCACCCGATAAAGTGCCTGCTGCATATCCGGATTATTTTTCAGAGCCGTATCAATTAGTTCAAGCAAGTATTCGTCTTTAAAAAATTCGCGCCACGACAGCTTGCCCATTGTCGAAGTGTCCGACAATAACGTATCCTTCTGTGCTGCCCCTGCAAAGTGCTCAGGAACAGGGATACTTTTTAAGTCTACATCTTTCCTAATGCTACAGGACGAAAAGCAAATTAAGCCGACAACGATAACAGCAGCGGTTTTTATCTGTTGTTTTTTATTTTTTCTGAGTGAACTAAAGAGGACATACAGCCCAGGTATAATGAAGATACCAGCTAAAGTACCAATTACCATTCCACCAATAGCGGTAGTCCCGATTGAGCGGTTTCCTAAAGCACCGGCACCTGAGGCCATAGCTAAGGGAATAAGTCCGGCTATAAAAGCAAAGGAAGTCATCAAAATAGGCCGCAAGCGCGCTACGGCTCCCTCTACCGCTGCATCCAGGATACTTGCACCCTGCTTATGTTTAAGAATGGCATATTCAACAATGAGGATGGCGTTCTTACCCAATAGTCCAATCAGCATAATCAACGCTACTTGTGCATATATATTATTTTCCAGACCCAAAATCTTTAAAAATAAAAACGCACCGAATACACCGGCAGGCAAACTTAGGATAACCGGTAAAGGCAATAGGAAACTTTCGTATTGTGCAGACAATAATAAGTAAACAAAAAGCAAACAAAGCGCGAAAATATAAATCGCTTGATTACCGGAAAGAATCTGCTCGCGGGTCATACCCGACCATTCAATCTCAAAACCACGGGGCAGGGTCTGCGCAGCCACACGTTCTACGGCTTGAATAACATCACCACTACTATAGCCTTGCGCAGCATCACCATTGATCATTGCCGATGTGAACATGTTATAGCGTGTCAACTGATCAGGTCCATATACTTTTTCCATCTTGATAAAACTGGAGAAAGGCACCATTTCACCCTTATCATTCTTCACGTACAACCGTAACACATCTTCGGGCTTTTCCCTGTATCCAGGCCCAGCCTGAACCATAACTTTATACATTTGTCCGAACTTGATAAAGTTTGACGTATAATAGCTTCCCATCAAGGTCTGTAAAGTAGACATCGCATTTTCTACACTGATCCCTTTCTTCGCGGCAATATCATAATCCACGTTAATCAAATATTGCGGGTAGTTAGGATCGAATGTTGTTGATGCCCTACCCACCTCGGGTGTCCGTTCCAATTGGGCAATAAAATCTTTCAGAACTTCAGCGGTCTTATTTAGGTCATCGCCCCCGCTGCGATCTAGCAAACGAAGTTCAAAACCACTGGAATTTCCGAACCCAGGAACTGTAGGAGGTGGGAAAAATTCAATTTCGGCGTCAGTAATGCCGGCTGTTTGCTTTTCCAAAACAGCAATCATGTCTTGTACCGATTCCTTCCTTTCTTCCCAAGGCTTTAGATTGATCATCCCCATGCCGAAAGAAGCGCCTGTTACCTCATTCATTAAGCTATAACCAGCCAAGGTCGACACACTTTCCACGGCTTTTTGTTGGCGACTTATTGCATCTATTTCATCAAGTACCGCCTCGGCACGCTGTACCGTAGCACCGGGAGGGGTAACCACATTGATATAGATCATCCCTTGATCTTCGGTCGGAATAAAGCCCGAAGGCAACACAGCAGATATTCCCCAAGTTGCAACAAACGACCCAATGAGTAGTAAAAAAGTAATACTCCTGCGTCCTGCTATACGGCTAACCAATCCTGCATATTTGCCAGATATTTTATTATATACCCTGTTAAATTGTTTAAAGAAAACGGCAAGAAGGCCCTTAGGGGCTGGCCTGCCGTGTGGAGACCGTAGGATAATCGCACAAAGTGCCGGCGTTAAGGTTAGTGCATTAATACCTGAAATGATAATAGAGCCTGCGAGGGTTAATGAAAACTGTCGGTAAAAGATACCCACCGGCCCTGATAAAAATGCCACAGGCACAAAAACAGCCGACATAACCAAAGTAATCGCGATAATAGCACCACTGATTTCTTTCATGGCTGCTAACGTCGCTTCCATGGGTTCCAGATGCTCTTCCTCCATTTTCACGTAAACGGCTTCAACAACAACAATAGCATTATCGACCACGATACCGATAGCCAAAACTAAAGCAAAAAGTGTTAATAGATTAATGGAAAAGCCAAGCATTTGCATGCAGAATAAAGCCCCAATCAAGCAGACAGGCACAGCGAGGGCAGGTACAAGAGTCGACCGAAAATCCTGCAAAAAGATGAAGACAACTAAAAAAACCAAGAAAAAAGCTTCCACTAAAGTATGTAGTACTTCGCTAATGGAAGCGTCCAAAAACCGTGAAACATCATAACCCATGGTATATTTCATCCCTGGCGGAAACGATGTTTCTCTTAATTCTTCCATTTTAGCCTTGATTAGATCAATCACTTCACTGGCATTGGATCCGGGCAACTGCTTGATCATTATGGAAGCAGACGGACGGCCATCCGCCTTTGAAGCCATTTCGTATTCCAGCGAACCGAATTCGATATCAGCTACATCTCGTAACCGTAGAACAGAGCCATCCGGATTTGCACGTAAGGGGATATGTCCGTATTGCTCCGGACGATCAAATTTGCCGGGATAGCGTAAAACATATTGCTGCATATTAACCCGCTTATCTGAACCAATTCCCGTCTGCCCCGGAGCGGCTTCCACATTTTGGGCACGGATAGCTGCAATAACGTCTTCGCTCGATAGCCGATAAGCCGTCAAACGGTCGGGCTTTAACCACACACGCATGGCATAATCTTTGAAGCCCATAATTTCCGCACGGCCTACCCCTTGAATCCGTTTCAATTCTTTCAACACGTTAATATCTGTGAAGTTATAAATGAACCGTTCATCTGCCGTTTCGTCGTCACTATAGATATTCAGGTACATTAACATGCTGTTCACCTCTTTCTCCGTAGTCACACCGGCCTTGATTACCTCTTCAGGCAGCTCGTCCAGCACGGTGGTTACCCTGTTCTGAACATTTACCGCTGCGATATCAGGATCCGTTCCGACTTCAAAAAAAACTTGAATCATCGTATTTCCGTTATTGGTCGAAACAGACGACATATACGTCATCCCGGGAACCCCATTGATTGCCCGCTCAAGCGGTATTGTTACCGCATTCGTGCTCACCTCTGCATTTGCACCTGTATAATTGGCATTAACCACAACCGAGGGCGGAACAATGTCTGGAAATTGCGTTATCGGCAATGTAAAAAGAGAAAGTAAACCTAATAAAGTAATAAATAAGGAGATAACCAGTGAGAGCACCGGTCTTTTTATAAACGTTTCAAACATAACCAATACCTAAACCTAATGTTAAGAATATGATATACTATTTCTAGTACACAAATTATTGTAATCCTTGATTGGGATTATGAAGTAGACTATCCAAAGAAACGGCTCTTGGTTCTATGGAAGCGCCATCCGTTAAACTTTGGGTACCCTCGTACACTACTTTCTCGCCAACCTTGAGCCCGTCTCGAACAATATAAAAATGTCCAAATCGTGTCCCTAAGTCGATATTTGTCATATTAACATGATCATTACTATCCAAAGCATAAACATAAGCACGATCCTGGATTTCGAAAACCGACTTCTGGGGGACAATAATCGATTGCTGAATCTGGGTGGGCAATAGAATTTTACCGGTAGCACCATGCCTTAAAATTCTGTCGGGGTTCGGAAAACGCGCTCGTAAAGAAATTGTTCCGGTTTCCTCCTGAAATTCCGATTCGGCCAACTCAATCTTTCCGAGATATTGGTAGTGTTGCCCATCGGCTAAAGTTAAGCGAACCTTTTTCGAGAGAATACTGTTTTCTGGAGATTTTCGCGCAATATTTTGCAGATATTCTGTTTCAGATACATCAAAATAGGCATACACTTCGTTCAAGTCCGAAACGCTAGTCAACAGCGCACCTTCATCGAGTAAACTTCCTACCTTTAACGGAATACGATCGATGCGTCCGGTAAATGGTGCGCGGATGTTCGTGTAGCTGAGTTGTGTCTGTGCTCGGTTCAGGTCGGATTTTGCCTCTTCCACACGAGCCTGTGCTGCCTTTAATTTCGCCTCTGCAACGTCTAAATCTGTCTTTGTTACTATATTTTTGTTCACCAACACCTTAACCCGCTCTAATTCAAGCGCCACTGTTTGCGCATCGGCCAAGGCATTGTTTAATAATGCCCGGGCCCTAGACATATTTGCTCTTTGTTCGTCTTCATTAATCTTAAACAATAATTGTCCTGCCTGCACTAAAGCGCCTTCATCAACATATATTTTTTCCAGAAAACCCTGAACTTTTGATCGCACTTCTACATTTCTTACGGCTTGAATGTCGGCGACATATTCGGTATATAAGGTCGTATCAATCGCTTCGACGGTAATAAACGGTACAGAGCGAATATCCTCTGCATTATCTGCTTTTCCTTTGCTTGAGTTACAAGCGCAGATGAATAAAACACTAATTAACCCAATTGAAAAAATGGTTTTCATTTAATAATTTCCTTTAGTAAACTGTTACGTTGATAGATAAAATGACAGACTTCCTAGCACAGGTTGCCATTTAGTAAAAATCGATTTGGGAAAATAAAAAGTACAATAAGACTGACCAATGTCTTATCTAAGTGTTATGCTATCTTAGAAGGGCTTTAACCGAAAAAGGAAAATGTAATAACCAATTAAAGGGGTAGCTTTTGAAATAAAATAACTTTCTCGGCTTAGCAAGGAAGTTGCAATAGGCTTGATCACGGAGATAAAACTATCCAACACTTTGATGGAAATACTATGGATGCTACTTAAAAAGTTAAAGTACTTATAAAATAGCCCGGTATCTAAATCGTCACCATTTATAGGAATATTTAACACATCATTTAGGATGCATTCCAGCAATGTGTCACCATCAAAATCAGGTCTTACCTCATTGGCTTTTTGAACGAGCAGCTTTTGCTGAACAGCTATATGACTGCTACTATGATAAGGGAAATAGGATATGGTATTTAAAAACCCTATCAGAACAATAATATTTATGCCCTTGATCCACATCATCAGAACAAAAATAACATTTTTTTCTACAAAGTGTGGAGTTTACACCTCATTTTTATCCTTTTTCTATTAACCAAATATCACGTTGAACACTTCTTCTACTTTCGAAACCCAAATAATCTGAATTCGATATTTGGCGGTATCCAACCCCTTTTGGTTATACTTAGGAATATAAATCTGCTCAAACCCGAGCTTCTCAGCTTCCGCTATGCGTTGTTCAATCCGATTAATCGCGCGTATTTCTCCCGACAGTCCTACCTCTCCGGCGAAGGCAATCCGAGCAGGAATGGGCATATCTTGTTGAGAGGAAATGATCGCCATGATAACGGCTAGATCAATAGCTGGATCTTCCACACGCAGACCTCCGGCAATATTCAAAAATACGTCTTGCACACTTAATCGAAAACCGAAGCGCTTTTCGAGAACAGCCAGTAACATATTCATACGCCGCGTGTCAAAACCCGTCGACGACCGTTGCGGCGTACCATAAGCCGAATTACTTACTAAGGCTTGTACTTCAATCAACATTGGCCTAACTCCCTCTAGCATAGCGGCAATGGCAATCCCCCCTAAAGTGATATCCCGTTGGGAAAGTAAAATTTCAGAGGGATTGGAAACCTCGCGCAGGCCGGAAGTATGCATTTCATAAATTCCCAATTCGGAAGACGATCCGAATCGATTCTTAACCGCACGCAGTATCCGGTACACATGATGACGATCACCTTCGAATTGCATGACGGTATCAACCATATGCTCCAACACTTTTGGTCCGGCAATTGCACCGTCTTTGGTGATATGTCCTACGATAAAAACTGGAGTCGATGTCTCTTTAGCAAAGCGGAGTAACGCCGCCGTACACTCCCTTACCTGCGAAACACTTCCTGGTGTCGATTCTACCTTTTCCGAGTACAAGGTCTGAATAGAATCGATAATAACCAAATCTGGGCTTACCTCCTCAATTTGCCTAAAAACATTTTGCATAGCCGTTTCCGTGAGTATGTAGCAATTGGCCTTTGACGACTGTAGCAAACGTTCTGCCCGCATTTTAATCTGCTGCTCGCTTTCCTCACCAGAAACGTAGAGGGTTTTTAGATCCGGCAAATTCAATGCTAATTGAAGCATGAGGGTAGATTTACCGATTCCTGGCTCACCGCCGATTAGCATTAGAGCCCCGGCTACAATACCGCCTCCAAGTACACGGTTCAACTCCTGATCTGGTGTATGGACCCGAGGCTCTTCAGCATAGACAATCTCATGAATAATGGCTGCACTGCTTTTACGCTTTTTTTGCGTGCTTTCGCTACGCCAATCCGGTATTTTAGCCAACTTGGGTTCGACCAACTCTTCTACAAAAGTATTCCATTCATTGCAAGAAGGACATTTTCCCAGCCATTTGGCTGATTCATATCCGCATTGCTGGCAGAAAAAGGTTGTTTTTGTTTTGGCCATGTAAATTTAGCTATTAGCCGCTAGCGATTAGCTACCAGCTTGATTTGCGTTGATAATCAATTAAACGCTTGTAATATACCAAAAGTTTAGACGTTAGCTAAAGTCTAAACAAAAAAGCCTTGCCGTAGATAGCATACGGTAAGGCAATAATTTTTATGGGGTATAAACTAAAGTTTTATTTCCTCATCTTTTGCATTAAGGAAATGGAATTCATTCATGTAATAAGACGAAACGGCTTTCACTTTGATCCATTTTCCATAACGGAAAAACCATTTCATTCGGCGCGAAATAACACCATTTTTAATATACGCTTCAATATAGGGATGTACACAAAGCGTAATATTTTTTTCGTTTTGTTCGTTCAGGACATAACTTAAGTTACTTTCAATATCGTCCATTAAGACGATACTGGCCCTAATTTCGCCGGTCCCCCCACAGGCTGGACATTTTTCGCTGGTTACAACCGACATCTCCGGCCGAACACGCTGACGTGTAATCTGGACTAACCCGAACTTACTTGGCGGCAAAATCGTGTGTTTGGCCCGGTCGTTACCCATGCATTCTTTTAGGTAATCATGCAATTCCTTACGGTTTGCGGGTTTATGCATATCGATAAAATCGACTACCACAATACCGCCCATATCCCGTAAGCGCAATTGACGAGCGATTTCTTTAGCCGCTTCCTTATTTACCTGAAGCGCATTATCTTCCTGATTTTCCTTATTAGCGGTACGGTTTCCACTATTCACATCGATAACATGCAAAGCTTCCGTATGCTCAATCACTAGATAAGCACCACCCTGAAGGTTAACGATTTTTCCAAACGCCGCTTTAATCTGTTTTTCTATCCCAAAGTGTTCAAAAATAGGCTCCTTGTGTTTATACAATTTAACTATCTTTTCCAGCTCGGGCGAAATTTCCTGAATGTAAGAACGTGTCTCTTCAAAAATTAACGGATCATTTACATAAATATGGGTAAACTCATCCGTTAAAATATCACGTAAAATGGTAGACGTTCTATCCATCTCACCCAATACTTTTTTTGTGGGTTCTATGGTTGCCAAACGTTTGGTAAACGTTTCCCACTTTTTGATCAGGTCCCTTAAATCCTTTTCCAACTCCGCAACACCTTTTCCTTCTGAAACTGTGCGGATGATGACCCCAAAATTTGGGGGTTTTATACCCTCTACGATTTTCTTTAAACGATTCCTCTCTGTATTACTTTTTATCTTTTTAGAGATGGAAACAGCGTCCGAAAAAGGAACTAACACGACAAACCTACCTGCTATCGATAAATCCGAACTTAAGCGAGGCCCCTTTGTGGAGATCGGTTCCTTCGCTATCTGAACCGGAAGAAACATATTCCGACTTAATATTTCGGATATCTTTCCTGCCTTGTTAATGTCTTTTTCTAACTTTAAACTATTGAGCAGTTTATCTTTGTAACTGCCATTCTTTACGAGTTTAGTCAGCTTAATGAGCGATTGGACTTGTGGACCTAAGTCTAGATAATGCAAAAAAGCATCCTTCGAATAGCCCACATCAACAAAAGCAGCGTTCAGGCCCGGCATAATCTTCTTAATCCGTCCCAAATAAATATCGCCTACGGCATAATTATTATTGACCTGTTCTTTGTTGAGCTCAACAAGCTGTTTATCCTGCAGTAAAGCAATAGTTGTTCCCGTTTCGAGGGAAGAATCGACTATTAATCCCTTTACCAACAGTTACTCCTATTAAGAAAGTATAAGTTTTTTGCCTCCCATAACTTCATGCCAACATCAAGCTAGTAAACAAAAAGCACCTTACTTTCGGTTAAACCATAAGATTTGTTTAATCAAAATAAACGATATAAAATCAATTCAGCCCTCAAACACCAACAACCACAATAGCCTGCATCTTTCTATAGATGCAGGCTACCATATATTTGGTTAAGGGCTAAATGCCCTTATTTTTTCTTATGTCTATTTTTTCTTAAACGTTTCTTACGTTTGTGAGTAGCCATTTTATGTCTCTTTCTTTTTTTTCCGCTTGGCATAGCTTAAAATTTTAATGTTTTTAAAAAATTTGTTAATTACAATTACTTACTCAATTCATCTACCTTTCGATCAATGAACTGCGATAAGCTTGGATCGGCTGCTAATGCTTTGCTTTTTTGAAAAGCCTTAATAGCATCCGTTTTCAAGCCAATATTTTCATAACTGGTAGCGAGGTAAAACCAAGCTTCTGCACTCGGTTGTACATCAATTACCGTTTTGAACCGATCGATTGCCTTGTCAAATTGACGGGATTCCATGGAAAACAGACCTAAACTCATGTTAGCCTTCAAGTTTTTAGGATCAGCTTTTACTACTTCCTGTAACAAGGCTATTCCCTGCATTGGCGCACCACCCCCATTCACAATGGCCGAACCTAATCCGGTTTTAGCATCCAAACCAGAAGGATTCAGGTCTAGTGCCTGTTGATAAGCCTGCTGGGCATGAGTAACCATTGCCGGCGCCGTTAGCGAGTCTTGCGAAGCGCTGTAAGCAGCCGTGAACGCATCCCCTGCCCGTAACCAGTTTTCATAAGAGGGTTTTAATTTCGCAATCTCCTCATAAGCAAATCCCAGTGGTGCCGGCTTGGCCACGTCGTCCCAGTGCCTAGCCAGTGATTCCAATACCGGGATCTTCGCGGAACCCTCTGTTTGTGATACCCGATCTTCAAGATCTTCTATTTGTTTTACCAAATCAGCATTTAAGCCGTTTTTTGCTACAGCCGAAACAGATGCCATCGTCACCTGTTCGGTCGCTGTAGTTTGTTCCGCCGTCTGTTCGCTTGCATTCTCTCCTCGATCTTGCTTAACCAAACCTTTAATGGGCTGCGCCAAAAGGACCCCCATTAAAAGAACCACAAAGGCAATTAAAATTATTTGTTTGGTTTTATGCATTACGTAGGATAAGAATAAGGAGCAGAAATTATTTATTTCCGTTTTTTACCTTTTCAACAAAAACTTTTGCGGGTTTAAAGCTGGGAACAAAATGTTCCGGAATAATGATAGCGGTGTTTTTGGAAATATTCCGAGCAGTCTTTTTTGCTCTTTTCTTTACCACAAAGCTACCAAATCCTCTAACATAGACATTTTCCCCTTCAATCATAGCACCTTTTACTACTTTGAAAAATGCCTCAACAGTTTCCTGTACGTCTACTTTTTCTAAACCTGTTTTGTTAGAAATCTCTGCGATAATTTCTGCTTTAGTCATGTTATAATCTTCTAATTGTTTTCGTTAAATTTACGACCCGATCATCCGATTTGGGGATGCAAAAGTATTGCTTTTAAATGATTACAAAAATAATTCGGCATTTTTTTATAGGTAAGTTGAGCATTTCTCCTTTTAGCTGAATTAAATATGTTGTTTGGCACTTCCACTTCTGTAAGCCATGCCTGCCTTAATTCCAATTATTTTAAGATTTTTGTAACATGTTGTTTTCCGAAGAAATTATTGCTTGGTATCATCGACATAAACGCGACTTACCTTGGCGTCATACATCGGATCCCTATGTCATCTGGTTATCTGAAATTATTTTACAACAAACCCGCGTCGAACAGGGATTACCCTATTTCCAACGCTTCATCGAAATGTTCCCCAATGTCCGTTTGCTGGCAGAAGCGGATGAGGGTACCGTTTTGCGACTGTGGGAAGGACTGGGTTATTACTCAAGGGCAAGGAATATGCATCAAACGGCCAAAATGGTCATGGAAAATTTCGAAGGGGTTTTCCCTTCCCGCTTCGATCAGCTGATTACTTTAAAAGGAATAGGCGAATATACCGCCGCTGCAATATCTTCTTTTTCGGCTAATGAAGCCAAAGCCGTAGTAGATGGTAATGTTTTCCGGGTATTGGCCCGTTATTTCGGCGATGGTACACCAATAAACAGCACAAAAGGCAAGAAAATATTTGGTCAACTGGCAAACGAATTGTTGGATAGCAAAAACCCTGCAATACATAATCAAGCCTTGATGGAATTCGGGGCTTTGCAATGCAGGCCCAAAAATCCATGTTGTGAGATCTGTCCGCTCTTTTTGGGTTGCGTGGCACGAAAAGAAAACAAAGTACCCCTTCTTCCTGTTAAACGAAAAGGCGGTAAATCAAAAAACCGCTTCTTTTACTATTTTATTATTCGTGAAGGAGATAAATTAGCTTTACGTAAAAGAGGGCCTAAAGATATATGGGAAAATATGTACGAATTTCCAATGATCGAACATACGGAAGCCTTATCACTGGATCAGTTAAAAAAATTACCCATTTTTGTCGACTGGTTTGGCGAAAAAGCCACATTAACGGTTTTGAGCAAGCCTCCAAAGCACCTATTAAGCCATCAGCAAATTTTTGCCACTTTTATACAGGTAGAGGATATTGCGCCTAACGACAACAAAAAAGATTTATGGAATTATGTTTTTACAAAAGATTTAGATACATTAGCTAAACCTAAATTAATTTTCACGTTTATAAGAGATTATATTATTTGCACAACTAACACATTATGATTTATGTCAGGAATCAATAAAGTAATCCTGGTCGGGCACTTAGGCAAGGATCCTGAGGTTCGCCACTTAGAAGGCAATGTATCTGTCGCAAGCTTCCCGTTAGCCACATCCGAAACATTCAATAAAGACGGTAGAAAAGTAGAGCAAACGGAATGGCATAATATCGTAATGTGGAGGGGATTAGCCGATGTTGCTTCTAAATATTTGCAAAAAGGGAAATTAGTCTATATAGAAGGCAAACTGCGCACGCGTTCTTATGAAGATCGAGAAGGTGTTAAACGTTATACAACGGAAGTGGTCGCCGAAAACTTTACCATGCTGGGAAGGAAAAGTGACTTCGAAAGCCCGCAGTCTAACATGGATACCACAAAGACCCCGGGAGCTAACCTCTCCGATTCGGATTCTTCTGAAGTCGATTTCAACGAAAATAAAGATGATGATTTGCCGTTTTAAACGGCAGCTATTAGCTGTTAGGCCTTAGTGACTAGCTAATTCTCCTCCTAAAACCTAATGGCTAATAGCTAAAAGCTAATTCTTAATCTCGATCTTCAGCTCATCCAACTGCTCTTTAGAGATAGTACTTGGCGAGTCGATCATCACGTCGCGTCCTGCATTATTTTTCGGGAAAGCAATTGTATCGCGAATAGAGTCTAGTTCTGCAAAAATCGAAACTAGACGATCAAAACCAAAAGCAATACCTCCGTGCGGTGGTGCCCCAAAAGTAAAGGCCTCCATTAAAAAGCCAAATTGCTTTTGCGCCTCTTGTTCGCTGAAGCCGAGGCGCTTAAACATTAACTGCTGTAACCTTTTATCATAAATCCGGATCGATCCTCCCCCCACTTCTGTACCATTAATCACCATATCGTAAGCATTCGCCCGAACATCACCTGGCTGGGTATCCAACAGCGCGATATCTTCAGGCTTAGGCGCCGTAAAGGGATGGTGCATCGCATGATAGCGGCCTGATTCATCGTCCCACTCCAACAAAGGGAAGTCAACTACCCATAAAGCCGAGAATTGATGTTTATCGCGCAAACCCAATTGATTACCCATTTCCAAACGGAGCTCACTCAACTGCTTGCGTACACGGTCACTATCACCGGCCATAACCAGAATCAAATCACCCGGCTGAGCCCGGAAGGCCTTTGCCCAAGCCTCCAATTGTTCTTGGTTAAAAAATTTATCTACCGACGATTTCAGCGACCCATCTTCCTGATACCGCAAATAAACAAGGCCAGAAGCCCCTATTTGCGGACGTTTCACATAATCGGTCAACCCGTCCAGCTGTTTACGGGTATAACGAGCACATCCCGTTGCATTGATCCCCACAACCAGTTCTGCCTGATCAAAAACCGGAAAGCCCGCACCTTTTAACCGATCGTTCAACTCAACAAACTCCATTCCGAAGCGAGTGTCTGGCTTATCTGAGCCATACAAGCGCATTGCATCTGCATAAGTCATTCGTGGCAGATCGCCTATTTCGATCTGTTTAACTTTCTTGAAAAGATCCCGGATAAGGCCTTCGAATATGTTCAGGATATCTTCCTGCTCTACAAACGACATTTCACAATCGATCTGCGTAAATTCAGGTTGCCGGTCGGCTCGCAAATCTTCGTCACGAAAGCATTTTACAATTTGGAAATAACGGTCGAAGCCCGACACCATCAACAGTTGCTTAAATGTTTGTGGCGATTGAGGTAGTGCATAAAATTCGCCTGGATTCATCCGGCTAGGCACCACGAAGTCCCGCGCTCCTTCAGGGGTCGACTTGATCAATACCGGCGTTTCTACCTCGATAAAGCCTTGTCCATCTAAATAAGACCGTACCGCCTGTGCCATTTGGTGGCGTAAAACCAGCTTGTTCCGTACAGGATTCCGACGAAGATCCAAGTAGCGGTATTTCATCCGTAAATCCTCCCCTCCGTCGGTTTCGTCTTCTATCAAAAAGGGAGGCAGTTGCGCCTTATTCAATACGGTTAATTCCGATACTTTTATTTCTATTTCGCCAGTTGGAATTTTTAAATTCTTGCTCGTACGTTCTATGACCGTCCCTTTTACCTGAATCACATATTCACGTCCCAACTCCCGGGCATTCGCCCGTAAATCGGCATTATCTTCCGCGTCAAAGGCCAATTGCGTCAATCCATAGCGGTCGCGCACATCGATGAAGGTCATCCCGCCCAAGTCTCTAGTCTTTTGCACCCATCCGCATAAAATAATTTCCTTACCTAAATCTTGTATTGTTAATTCCCCACAAGTATGAGTTCTGTACATATAGTTTTAGCTGTCAGCTTTATTAATATTATCAAATTTGTTATTACCAGTTTTTAGTTGTTCAGCTAGCGACTAATGCCTAAAGACTAATAGCTATTAGCTACCCCGCTAATGAGCTGGTTTTCCTGCCAATGGCAATCTGTTTAATGGTATTAACAATTCCCGTCGCGCTATAGCCACATTCGGCCCAAAGTTGTTGTTGTTCGCCGTGCTCAATGAAGCGATCGGGGATTCCTAAGCGAATAACATCGGCTTTATAACCTTGATCGATCATGAATTCAAGCACTGCACTGCCCATTCCCCCCATGATACTGCCGTCTTCAACGGTAACCACCTGCTTAAATTTCTGGAAAACCTCGTGTAATAAATCTTCATCCAAAGGTTTTACGAAACGCAAATCGTAATGTGCAGGGAAGATACCCTCCGAATTCAACACCACATTCGCTTTTACCACTTCATTACCGATATGCCCAATACTGAGGATAGCAACATCTTCTCCTTCACAGATTCTCCGTCCCTTTCCTACAGGGATTTCCTGAAACGGCCTCCTCCAGTCAGGCATCACCCCTTGTCCGCGTGGATAGCGGATAACAAAGGGCCCCATGTTTTCTTTTTGAGCTGTATACATCAGGTTACGAAGTTCTTCTTCATTCATTGGCGCCGAAACTTTCAAATTAGGGATACAACGCATGTACGCCAAATCGTAAGCACCATGGTGTGTAGCGCCATCCGCCCCGGCAATACCGGCCCGATCCAGACAGAACACCACGTTTAAATTTTGTAGTGCAACATCGTGGATCACCTGATCGTATGCCCGCTGCATAAAGCTGGAATATATATTGCAAAAGGGTACCATTCCTTGTGTAGCCAGTCCCGCGGAAAACGTAACGGCATGTTGTTCGGCAATACCGACGTCGAAAGCCCGACTAGGCATTGCTTTCATCATGATATTTAGGGAAGAACCGGAAGGCATCGCTGGCGTAATGCCCATAATTTTTTCATTCTTCTCTGCCAGTTCTACCAAGGTATATCCAAATACATCCTGATATTTAGGCGCAACGGGCTTATCGCTGGGTGTCTTTTTGATTTCTCCGGTTATTTTATCAAATAACCCGGGAGCATGCCACTTGGTCTGATCTTTTTCGGCCAAAGGAAAGCCTTTCCCTTTGACGGTGATACAATGCAATAATTTTGGGCCCGGTATCGCCTTTAATTCGTCGATAATTTTAACCAAACGTTTCACATCATGCCCATCAACAGGGCCAAAGTACCGGAATTTAAGAGACTCAAAAAGGTTACTATTTTTCAGGAGGGTCCCTTTGATACTTTTCTCGATTTTCTTGGCTAAACCGAGTGCGTCCGGACCGATTTGCGAAATTTTGCTGAGCACGTGGCCGATATCATCCCGAAAACGGTTATAGGGCTTGGAAACGGTAATACTTGTTAGATATTCTTTTAACGCACCTACATTCGGATCAATAGCCATACAGTTATCATTGAGAATAACCAAAAGGTTCGATTTCTCAATGCCAGCATGATTCAAGGCTTCAAAAGCCATTCCCGCAGTCATCGAACCATCCCCGATAACGGCCACATGCTGCCTGTTAACATCTCCTTTATAATGTGATGCAACAGCCATACCCAAAGCAGCGGAAATAGACGTTGAAGAATGCCCTACACCAAACGTGTCGTATTCGCTCTCACTCCGTTTTGGAAAGCCGCTGATACCCTTATATACCCTGTTGGTATGGAAAACATCCCGCCTACCTGTCAAAATCTTATGTCCATAAGCTTGGTGACCTACATCCCACACCAACTGATCATCAGGCGTATTCAATACGTAATGTAAGGCCACTGTTAGTTCTACCACACCCAAACTTGCCGCAAAATGCCCTCCATATACCGAAACAACATCTATAATGTACTGCCGCAGTTCTTTACAAACCTGCTCTAAATCGGCTTCCTTTAGTTGCTTTAGATCATGGGGACTATTGATTCCTCTCAGTAAGGCTCCTGGTTCAAAATCCATATCGCTAGGGTTTGTTAAAAAAAGCGCTATAAGCAACCTGCAAATAAACAAGCATAAAATTGGCAGTCAATTTCCTGCTTTATAACGCTGTTCTTCTCTATTCCAAATTGGATACAAAGTAAGCAATAATTATTGAGATTAGCTATTGGTTAATAGGCGTTAGGTATTAGGCATTAGCCGTTAGTCCTTTGCTAAAACCTCAGCCCTAAAACCTAATAGCTAACAACTAACAGCTAAAATCCGTACCTTTGCACCTTAGGAACAGGCAATAATGCAAACAGATGCTTTTGAAATAAAACTTCCCCAATTTGAAGGTCCGTTTGACCTATTGCTCTTTTTTATTGAGCGAGACGAGCTCAATATCCACGATATCCCCATTGCCCGGATAACTGATGATTTTCTGGCTTATATTCAGCATATGAATACGCTGAACATTGAACTGGCCAGCGAATTTATTTTCGTTGCTTCAACCCTTATGCGCATTAAAGCGAAAATGCTGCTACCTCGTCCGGAACTCGATGAAGATGGGAATGAAATTGACCTCAAGCAAGATTTGGTGCAAAAACTGATTGAATACAAAAAATTCAAGGAAGTATGCGAAGAACTTAAAGTATTGGAAGATAACAGGTTTCAAATCGAAAAAAGAGGGAATATCGCCTATAACCTACAATTATTGGCCAGCGAAGCGGATCCGGGAGAGGAGTTAACCTCTTTTGATTTGTATAAGCTGATGAAGGTTTATGATCGGCTTATGAATAATTATTTGAACAAATCCAACGAGGTTAAACATACCGTTGTTCAATATCCTTATACCATTGAACAACAAAAACAAGCTATTGCAACTCTTTTAACAATAAATAAAAAACTCGACTTCTCGGCTATCCAAAAATTTTCGGAAAACAAAGTCCATTTCGTGTACAATTTCCTTGCAATTCTTGAGATGTTGCAACAGCAACTGTTGGAAATACAATTGGGATTGGGTTATAATAATTTTTGGGTGCAAGAGAAGAAGCTATAGTTGCTCGTTCTTCGTTGTTTATTGTCAGCAATTATTTAGTGTTCTATAGCAATAAGCCAATTAACCCAGATATAAGGACGAAGAACCAACAACGAACAATCACGACTTGCATATAAAAAGGTATTTATCTAAGTTTGCGCAACTCTTTAAAATAGACACTTATATCATTCATTAATGGAAAGAGATAACATCATATTTGACCTCATTCAGGAAGAACTGGAGCGTCAGGAGGAAGGTATAGAACTGATTGCTTCCGAAAATTTTGTCAGCAAACAGGTAATGGAAGCAGCAGGCTCCGTATTAACCAATAAATACGCGGAAGGACTTCCTGGAAAGCGTTATTATGGTGGTTGTGAAGTGGTCGACGAAATCGAACAAATTGCTATTGATCGCGCTAAAAAACTTTTTAATGCAACGTGGGTAAACGTCCAACCACATTCGGGCGCCCAAGCCAATGCTGCTGTGTTTTTGGCCATTTTAAAGCCTGGTGATAAAATTTTAGGTTTTGACCTGTCGCATGGCGGACACCTCACCCATGGCTCGCCCGTTAATTTCTCGGGGAAGTTGTATGAAGCTTACTTTTATGGGGTAAATCGGGAAACCGGTTTAATTGACTATAAAGCTCTGGAAGAAACAGCCCTGAGGGAAAAACCAAAGGCCATTATTGTTGGGGCATCCGCCTATTCGCGCGATTGGGATTACGCGTTCGTCCGTAAAGTGGCCGACCAAATCGGCGCCTTGGTTGTTGCCGATATCTCTCACCCTGCCGGTTTGATCGCAAGAGGTTTATTGACCGATCCCCTGCCACATTGCCATATTGTAACGACAACAACTCACAAAACATTACGCGGTCCACGCGGCGGAATGATCATGATGGGCAAAGACTTTCCCAATCCTTTTGGCTTAAAAACGCCTAAAGGTGAAATCAGAATGATGTCATCTCTTTTAGATATGGCTGTTTTCCCCGGCACACAAGGCGGGCCCTTGGAACATATCATCGCCGCTAAAGCCGTTGCCTTTGGCGAAGCTTTAAGCGAAGATTATATGCAGTATATTGTACAGGTAAAGAAAAATGCAGCGGCAATGGCCGAAGCTTTTATCGCTAAAGGGTATCAGATTATTTCTGGAGGTACGGATAACCACTCTATGCTGATCGACTTGCGTAATAAAGGAATCAGCGGAAAAGCCGCGGAAGAAGCCTTGGGCGAAGCCGGCATTACTACAAACAAAAATATGGTCCCATTTGATGATAAATCGCCATTTGTCACCTCCGGTATCCGCATGGGTACGGCTGCGGTTACAACCCGGGGTCTAAAAGAACCTGAGATGGTTGCCATAGTGGAATTGATCGACAGCGTAATTGCCAATGCGGATAATAAGAAGGTGCTGGATAAGGTACATGAGGAAGTCTTACAATTAATGGCAAAATTTCCACTCTATAAATAAGACTAACCCATTTCATAACAAAAAAAGAGCTTCCTAAATAGAACGCTCTTTTTTTGTTATGTTTTTTCTAGATGGATTCTTAAGCCGTATATCTAAATGGCTAACAGCCGACTTCTGATTGCTGACCGATAACAGCTAATCGCTTACTTAGTAAATGCCAGTGTTACCACACTGATCTTAACTCCGGGCACTTCCAACAAGACATTTGCACAAGCCTCAATCGTAGCGCCCGTAGTCAGCACATCATCTACCAACAAAACGTGCTGGTTAATTAGACGTTCAGGGTTAATTACATAAAAAACTTCCTTCATATTTTCATAACGTTCAAAGCGTTTTTTGCTCGTTTGGCTGTCCCCAACATTGCTCCGCATCAGACAATCGGTAAATATGGGCAATTTTAATTCCTTGGTTAAGCCGTATGCAAAATGAACACTTTGGTTATAGCCCCTCTTTTTTAATTTTTTTGAGTGTAAAGGAACAGGTATCACAACAGTGGCTTCGCTGAAAACACTGTCTTTCAGCATGGCTCCATACTTGGCCCCCAGTAACTCGCCAATTTCCGGCTTAGCTAAATATTTAAGGTGATGCAAAATAGATTGAACGGCAGAGGCTTTGATAAAATACAGGTACGCCGTTACGTTTTCCAGCTTTACTCGTCCCCAAAGCTGCCGGGCTGCCATATTTGAAGGATCTTTATGAAAATTCGTTTCAGGGAGATTATACCAACAAGGTGTGCAAATTAAAGCTTCGTGCTCAAAAAGAGGTCGACTACATCCAACACAAAGTTCCGGATAGAGCAAAGAAATAAAGCTTTTTAGGTAATTTAGGAGTTTAGGCATGTTATTTAACCATCAGCCGTCAGTTAATTGTCACCCCCCAATTGGCGCAATTAGTCATCAGCTTTGTTTTCGTTTTTATTGGCATAAGTTCGTTTATGCATTAAAATTATGCGTCCCTACTCGCTTTAACAGCTTTTTGTTAACAAGGCTATTGGATAACGTCTTTATCTTTTAGTTTCAATCAACAGCAAGAACAATATAAAGCCGATAACCGAAATCCGACTACTGATAACTATCTTGGTTCAAATACCTAAAGCCTAAAGTTATTAGCCATACCCTAACAAACTTCCTTCACTGCAAGCTGACCGCAAGCGGCATCAATATCCTTTCCCCGGCTTCTTCTGACATTGGTTATTACACCTTGTTTTCTGAGATAAGTGGCAAATGCGTCAATTTTATCCTCTTCCGCATTCGTAAAATCAGCAAAAGTGATCGGATTATATTCGATGATATTGACTTTACAAGGCACATGCTTGCAAAAACGCGCTAATTCTGCCGCATCCTGAAGGTCATCATTGAAATGATGGAACACAATGTACTCATAAGTAACCGGATTTTTGGTTTTTGCAAAATAATATTTCAATGCTTCCGCCAACGCCTTCAGCGAATTCTGCTCGTTAATGGGCATAATTTCATTCCGCTTTTGATCGTTGGCTGCATGCAAGGATAGGGCCAGATTAAATTTCACTTGATCGTCGCCCAGCTTCTTGATCATTTTAGCAATTCCTGCTGTGGAAACGGTAATCCGTTTCGATGCCATATTTAAGCCATCCGGAGCAGTAATTCGATCAATCGACCTGAGTACATTCGCATAATTTAACAATGGCTCCCCCATACCCATATAGACAATATTACTTAAAGGCAACCGGTAATTTTCTTGGGCCTGTTTATTCAGCAAAACAACCTGATCATAGATTTCGTCTGCGTTTAAATTCCGTTTACGATCCATATAGCCCGTTGCACAGAATTTACAGGTTAAACTACATCCCACCTGCGAGCTGACGCAAGCCGTCATCCGATCAGGTGTAGGAATCAATACCCCTTCAATCAGATTGTCGTCAAACAACTTAAACGTGCTTTTAATCGTCTTATCCGCACTATGTTGTGATTTATCGATCTTAACAGCATGGATGTCAAAATTGGCTTTTAGCCAGTCGCGAAGGCTTTTGCTCAAGTTACTCATTTCATCAAAATCGGTTACCGCCTTCTTCCACAGCCATTCGTAAATCTGCTTTGCACGAAAGGTCTGCTCACCGGCTTCCTGTAACCTATCTTTGAGTTGATCGAGATTAAACGACCGGATATCCCATTTTTTTTCTTCCATTTTCACTTTGCAAAGATAGCTAAACTACTGATGTTATGCAATTTAATAAAATAAATAACCCTCACTAAGCATGCTGGTAATCCATTTAAATCAAATAATTAAGTCCATCTTTCCTCATTTTTTGTTAAAATTGCATCATTAATTGCAAGCGGCAGATTTCTTTTTATCTTATTTTTTAGTTGACGTTTTATTTTGTTATATAATTTTAGTAACATTGCCCTTATTATTAAAAAAGTAGACAACTATTAATCCTTTTTGAGGCCAGCACCATGGTAAACTATTACTCGGCAGATTACATTCTACCCGTTTCTGACCATCCTATCAAAGAAGGTGTAGTTGGAGTTGAAGAGGACGGTCGGATTACTGGAATATACGAACAAAATGCAAAGGAGGTATTAGATAAACCTATTACCAAATATAAAGGAGTCATCACTCCCGGGTTTATCAATTCGCATTGCCATTTAGAACTTTCTCATTTACAAGGCAAATTCCCAAAAGGAACCGGTTTGATTCCTTTTATCGAATCGGTTATCCGTTCACGGATAGCGCCCGACGAAGAGGTTGAAGCCGCTATGCAACAGGCCGACCGTGATATGCTGGCGAATGGCATTGTGGCTGTTGGGGATATCGTCAACAAAAGCATTTCAAAAACCGTCAAACAAAAGAGCCCAATTTATTACCATACTTACGTCGAAGTATTGTCTTTCGAACCGGAGAAAGCAAAGGAAGCTTTTGAAGCAGGGATAGAATGCTGTAAAACATTTGATTTTCAACGCTCGTCCATCACGCCTCATGCCCCTTACTCGGTTTCTAAAGAAATTTATAGGTTTCTAAAAACGATTCCAAAACCCGAACGCAATTTGTTGAGTATCCATAATCAGGAAACGGAGGAAGAAAACAAATTTTTCCGTTATAAAACTGGGGGATTTGTTGATTTTTATAAGAAACTTAACCGGGATATCAGCTTCTTCAAGGCCCAAGCGCGCGACTCGATCCAAACGATCGTACCCCTGCTCCCTAAAAAACAACCAGTATTATTTGTGCATAACACCTATACCTCCATGAAGGACATTTTCTTCGTCGATCGTTTTGGCGGCGATGTAACCTGGTGCCTCTGCCCAAATGCAAATCTTTACATCGAAAACCGATTACCTAAAATAGACCTTTTTCTCGAACAAGACCATCCCATTACCTTAGGAACAGACAGCTTAGCGTCGAACGACAAGCTTTGTATCTTATCAGAACTGATCACGCTCCACGAACACTTTTCCTATCTCCATCTAACTGAGACCATAAAATGGGCAACAATCAACGGTGCACGCTATCTGGGTATCGACGAACAATATGGAAGTATCGAACGCGGAAAAAGGCCCGGCTTAAATTTGATCGAACATACAGAGGGCCTGCAACTCACCAAACGTTCAACGGTAAAACCTTTGATCAAGTTAGCTTCACCGGCCTTGGCATTAGATTAAGCTTTTTCTTTAAGCAGAAAAGGCTTGTCCAACAGATTCCTTATCTTTGCCAGCATCAGTTGGATATTAACTATTGACCCGATGCGACATCTGGATATTACTGTTTACGGAAAAGTGCAGGGCGTTTCGTTCAGGGCAGCGACCAAGGCTGTAGCCAATCATTTAGGTGTTTATGGTTTTGTAAAAAATCAAGCGGATGGCACGGTATATATCGAGGCCGAAGGGGACGACTTCAGTTTAAACAGCTTGCTGGAGTGGTGTCAGGAAGGCCCTGAACAAGCCGACGTGGAAAAAGTGGAGCAAAAAGCTGGTGAACTTAAAAACTATCGTAACTTTGAAATTGTAAAAAGGTAAATTAATCTTGAAGTAAAAAAACCTTGTCGACACTACGCAAATTTGCTGGCCAAACGGCGATATACGGTTTAAGTACCATTATTGCCCGTTTGCTTTATTTCGTTTTAACACCCTTATATGTCCATCAATACTCCGCGAAGATATACGGTATTTTTACAACGATGTATGCCTGGGCCGCTATGCTAAATGCTTTTCTGGCCTTCGGAATGGAGACTACTTTTTTCCGTTATCTTCAAAAACATGAACGAGAAAAAGAAAAAGTCTACAGCAACACTTTTTTTATCATCCTCCTTACATCAGCTCTTTTTGTAATCTGCACACTTTCCTTCACCAAAGAGATCGCGATTTGGATGCAAAATGGTGTATATGATCCGGATAGAGTACGATATATTCATTATTTCGTTTTTATCTTGGTGGCAGACGCTCTTTGCGTGATCCCCTTTGCCAGTCTTCGCGCCAACGGACGACCAATGAAATTTGGTGCCATCAAACTGATCAATATCCTGATTGCTGTTGGCTTGAATCTTTTTTTTATAGTAGGGATTCCTGCCATAATGAAATATCAGCTAACTGGTGCACATTGGTTTTCATCTTGGTACCGAAACGGGTGGATTGGCTATGTATTCTTATCTAATCTCATTGCAAGCGTAATTACATTTCTCATCCTTTTACCAGAACTATTAAAAATCCGGCCGAAACTCGATAAGATAATGCTTTTGGATATGCTGACCTATAGTTTTCCTGTACTTATTGCCAATTTTTCATTTATCATTAATGAAAATTTTGACAAAATATTTCTCGAAAAGCTCTTACCCGCAGGAACAAGCGACATTGGCATATATGGGGCTGTTAGCAAAATAGCCATTTTTTTAAGCATTTTTGTGAATGCTTTCAGGCTCGGAGCAGAACCTTTTTTCTTTAGTCATGCTAAGTCGACCAACGCAAAGACAATCTATGCATTGATCATGGATTACTTTGTAATCACGATGTCCATTATTTTTGTAGGATTGGTAGCCAATGTGGAATTATTGAAATATTTTATCAAAGGACATGATTTAACCCAACAGTTACTATATTGGTCAGGGTTAAAAATTGTACCCGTTTTATTAATGGCTTATGTTTTTTTAGGTGTATATATGAATTTATCTATCTGGTATAAATTATCCGACCAAACACGTTATGGCTTGTATATTTCGGGAATAGGAGCGATCATTACCATCGTTCTAAATTATCTGTTTATCCCGCAGTATAGCTATGTGGCCTCTGCCTGGATCACCCTGTTCACCTATGGCAGCATGATGACGCTATCCTATATCCTAGGACAAAAAAAATACCCTATCCCTTATCATACTTTAAAAAATTTAGCGTATATTGTAAGTGCTGCTGTCGTTAGTTGGTTATCGTTTAGCATTTTTGACAGTAATTTAATCGTTGGAAATATATTATTATTGATCTTTGTCGGTATCTGTTTTTTAAAGGAACGTTCCATATTGGCAAAATTGATCAAAAAATAAAATATGGTATATCCTTTGTATATGGAATGATAAGGCTCTTCAGCAAAGAACATTGAAAAAAATGAAAATATTATCTGTTAATCATCCCTATAAGTGGTTTGTTTTTTTCTTCCTCATTTTACATCAAACGGCCTTCGGTCAAGATGTTACTCCCGATAGTATAAAAGTAAAAGATTTGTATTATCAAGCCTTAAATGCGAAAGCTAGGGGAGATGTGGAGCTGGCAAAAAGTACATTAAATGAAGTGCTAAAAATTGATTCCAATCAGGATAAGGCTCTTTTTGAACTTGCTCGGCTCGAAATGGAAGCACAAAATTTAGGAGATGCAGCGATACATGCCAAAAAGGCGGCCGCCTTAAATCCGAAGAGCGAATGGAACTGGGTTTTATTAGCCGACATCTACAAACAAATGGAGGATTTTGACTCACTTCCCCCTATTTTTGACAAATTGATTGCTTTAAAACCCAATAAAAAAGAATATGCCTATGATCGGGCTTATGCGTTATTTCTGAATAAACAATACGATTTAGCCCTTGACGCTTATCATGAAATTGAGCAGAAATATGGCAAAGACGACAATGTAACGCTCGCCAAACAGGAAATTTACCTCAAACAAAACGAACCGAAAAAAGCCATAGAAGAGCTCTCTGCATTAATAAAGGAAAAACCAGATAGCGCAAAGGGTTATATTTTATTGGCTAATTTTTACCTTAAAACGGCGAAACCTAAAGAAGCTATAAAAGTTTTGGAAGAAGGCCATAAACGTATTCCCGGCGATCCTTACCTTTCATTAAGTAAGGCCGATGCCTATCATGCTTTAAAAGACGATAAAAAAGCAGCGAATGAGCTGAAAGCCGCTTTTGCTAGCGACCGTATGGAGCTTGAAGGAAAAATCAGACTATTAATCAGCCTTTTATCCGACCCTAAGGGCAAAGAAATGATGCCACTTATGAGCGATCTGGCCAATATGCTAACCATCAGCTATCCGAAAGACGCCCGGTCGTTTGCCCTATATGGCGACGTGCTTGTGCAACAACAAAATTTAAAAGAAGCACGAGAACAGTACCTCAAAGCAATTGCGCTTAATAATCAGGTCAATACTTTTTGGGAGCAACTTTTACAATTAGAGCTTTCCCTAAACATGCCTAAAGAAGCCCTGGATCATGCCGTTAAAGCTTCCTCCTTATTTCCACAACAGCCCTTAACTCAATTTTTTTCAGGTCATGCTTTCTTTATGGATAAGAAATACAAAGAGGCCAGAAGCTGCTTCGAAGCGGCACTTAATTTTGCTGACGAAAAAAATACACCTTTATTAACGCAAATTTATAGCAGTCTGGGCGACACCTATCATGCTTTAAAACTATTCGCTGAATCCGACCAGGCTTATCATGAGGCTTTGGCTTTAGATAGCAATAATGTGGGCACATTGAATAATTATGCTTATTATCTTTCTTTAAGGAAAGACAATCTCAACGAAGCAGAAAAAATGTCCAAACGGTCTAATGAATTAGAACCGAACAACCCTACTTTTCAGGATACTTATGCTTGGGTACTCTTTCAAAAAGGCGATTACCAGGAAGCACTGGCTTGGATTGAAAAGGCTATTGCCAATTCGCCAAGGGCCTCATCTGCTTTACTCGATCATTACGGAGATATTCTTTTTAAACTTGGCAATATTGAGAAAGCCTTAGATAAATGGAAGGCTGCCAAGGTGGCCGCAGAGCATGCCGGAGAAAATGTAGAACTCTTATCCAAGAAAATTGATGCTAAAAAGTATTTGGAACAGCCTTTCTAATTACGGCAAGCCCTGGATTAGAGGCTTGGCCGTTATTTTGCTTCTGAGCACCTTAAGCGCCTGTAAAAGTAAAAAAATAATCGCCGACAATGCCGTTGGCGAAAAAAAGACATCAATTGCCAACAGCAAGGCCTTGGCAGATATTCAGGCTCATCAACTTTCGTTCAAAACCTTTAGCGCAAAAGCGAAATCGGCTTTATCACTAAATAAAGATTATTATGATGCTTCGCTAAATATCAGGATAAAAAATAATCAAGCCATTTGGATATCGATAACCACCGTTTTAAATATTGAAGCAGCTCGGGTGCTGATCACACCAGACCGATTTAAGATGATGAATCGCTTAAATGGAACATTCGTTGATCAACCCTTTAGCTTTATCCATCGCTTTTCGTCGCCTGAAATCACCTTTGCCGACTTACAGGCACTCATTCTCGGCAACTTGATTAGCCAAGCGTATAGGTATACCCAAACTGCCGAACAAAACACCGTTGGATACGCGCTCGATGGTCAAAGCCCGACGCTGAATTTCCATGTGCAGACCAACCAGGATTATAAACCGACAAACTATGTATTAAAGCTTACCGAAGGAAGGCAACGAATCCGGGCTGATTATACTGAATTTACAGCTTTTCAAAACCAACAACTCGCTAAAAACGTATTAATCAATACCATAAGCCAAAAGTTAACCATGGATATGCAAATCAAATACAGTCAGATTGTTTTGAATGAAGCGATTGAAACACCGTTTAGCATCCCTACAAAATATAAAGAAATAAACTGAGTTTCCCAATATTTTATTACTTTCGTTGGCAATAACAGCTGTTTATCACGCTCATATGATTTAAGGAAGAGAGATGGTTAGGATAAAATTCATTTTTGCCGCACTTATTTTATTTGGTATCACTTTAACCGCGAGGGCCCAATCCAGCGCTCAACTTAAAAAGCAACGTGAAGCCTTAACCCGTGAAATCGAATTACTCAACCGAACACTAAAATCTACATCAAAAGACAAGACCTTATCTCTTCGGCAGGTTAACGCCTTAAATGCCCAGATTAACTTAAGGGTAAAGAAGATTAAGACCATTAATAGTGAACTATCGCTGATCGAAAAGGAAATCAACAATAACACAAATTCTATTCGATCTTTACAAGCCGATTTGAGTAATCTGAAGAAAGATTATGCCACGATGGTGCAATTTGCTTTTCGCAATCAGAATGCCTACAATAAATTGATGTTTATTTTTGCTTCCCGGGATTTCAATCAAGCTTATAAACGTTTAAAATATTTACAGCAATTTAGTGAATCCAGAAAGAAACAGGCCTTTCAGATTGAAGAAACACAAAAGGCGCTACAGAAAAAGATAGCCGAGCTCGCTGAAAACCGGAAGGAAAAGGTCTCCTTATTGGAAGATCAGCAAAAAGAGAAAAAAACTTTGGACGGGCAAAAAACGGTTAAGTCGAAGGTGCTGAACGACCTCACGCAAAAGGAGAAACAATACAAACAAGAACTGAACCGCAAGCAACAGGAAGATGCCCGCTTGGCACGGGCTATCCAAACCGCTATACGTCGCGAAATTGAAGCTGCACGCCGCGCCGCCGAAGAAGCAGAGCGAAGAAAGGCCGCCGAAGAAGCGAAAAAGAACCCTAATGCGAAACCGGTAGAACGAACGGCAGCAAGGTCGACCGACAAGGAAGCGCTATTATCTACACCGGAAGCGGCTAAATTAGCCGCCGATTTTACCGGAAATCGGGGAAGACTACCTTGGCCGGTAGCCTCTGGTTCGGTAACGCAAGGATTTGGTCAATATACCTATGGCAAAAATGTAAAAATGAACAGCAACGGGTTAACTATTAGGACAGCTGCCGGAGCAACCGTAAGAGCCGTCTTTGACGGCGTCGTTTCATCAATTGTTCAGATGCAAAATCAATACACTGTTCTTATCAGACATGGAAATTATTTTACGGTATACCAGAACCTGAAAAGCGTCAGTGTTACAAGACACCAAAAAGTTACAGTAAAACAGGCCATCGGAACTGTCGCTATAGATGCCACAGAAGGGACTTCCGACCTTCATTTCGAGCTTTGGCAGGGCACCTCACCGATAAATCCGAGCGCTTGGCTTGCTGGTAATTAATTATTTAGCTATGTTTGTAAATCTGGTTAATGCCGAGAACGGTTCAATCCAGTTTTTGGAAACAGAGTACAGAGAATTTAAAAATAAAATTATGTTACAGACAGTTTTGTTGGCTATGCTGGGTGGGCCCGAAATAGCAATTATAGTGTTAGCCCTGGTATTATTATTCGGAGGAAAGAAAATCCCTGAATTAATGCGTGGCCTAGGTAGAGGTGTACGGGAATTTAAGGAAGGTCAAGCCGGCACAGCGAAAGAGGAGACAAACGAGGAAAAATAAAACCTTTGTTTTTCCGCTTTCTATCAAAAATTAAGGCTGCAGCACAATAAGGTTATTGCGCTGCAGTGATTTGTTCGGTATCAAATTTTTCGGCCTTCCTATACTATAGCTAAAAATACAACGTTTATTCTACTGTAAATCATATCTGTGTTTTTATGCATCAACTGCTTGTTTTAAAAGGAAATGTCTACCACTTGATTAAGTGGCTTGGTTATTTTCCTCCATTTTGGCACAAGAAATTGGGCATAAAGCTGTTTTTAAAGTATGAACTAATTTGGATCCGACAACCTATACTCATTAAAACATGATATTAAAAAGGATATCGGCCTTGGCCGTAGGCATGCTAATTTGTACACAGTTGACACAGGCTGCCGCGATAGTCAAAGACAGACCATTCGATTTAAACAACAAAACCGGACGTTCAACTGATGGCCGGGACACGCTAAACAAGGAGGTAATTAAACACGATCCTTCTTGGTACCTCAACCCCAAAAACATTCCCTTACAACTTGATTCGCTGCAAGGGGTTATACCGTTAACCTATAACGGTTATGTGCAATCGTATATCGATGCCTATGCTTCCTCCAGATATCGCAATCACTTAGCTAAAATGGCCAGCCTGGCAGCCTATTACTTTCCTATATACGAGAAAGTTTTTGCTGAGGTTGATATCCCTACGGAAATCAAATATTTATCGATCATTGAATCGGCACTCAACCCACATGCTGTATCCCGTGTAGGTGCTACCGGTCCGTGGCAATTTATGTTTGGAACGGCAAAAGCATTTAATTTGAATATCGACAGCTATGTAGATGAGCGAAAAGACCCTTATGCGGCAAGCTACGCAGCAGCAGCCTATCTTAAAGACGCCTATAATGAGTTTGGCGATTGGCAACTGGCCATTGCCTCCTATAATTGCGGAAAAGGAAATGTAGAACGTGCCATACAGCGATCGGGCCTCGCTAAACCTGATTTTTGGTCAATTCGCAGATACCTGCCCAGTGAAACGCGAAACTATGTCCCGGCATATATCGCTATGACCTATGTTTTAAATAACTTGGAAGGTTTAGGCATCTCACCAACTGGTTTTGATGCTGCCCCCGAAGGAACAGATGTTATCTCTATCGATAAATTTATTCCTTTATCAGGCGTTGCAAGGGCCTTAAACGTCGAATTGAGCAGGTTAGAAATCTTGAATCCGGCATACAAAAAAAACATCATCAACGGCACTCCTGAAAGCCCTAAACGCCTAGTCGTTCCAACGGTTGATAAAGCAGCTTATGCCAGCTTATATGCAGTATTAAACAATCCCAACAACCCTTCTTCTGCTGCCCCACAAATGATGACCGCATCAACCAGAACACAAAGCAATGTAGAAGAGCGTCTGGTATATCATAAGGTAAGACGGGGCGAAAGTTTAGGGATGATCGCCAATCGTTATCATGTAGAAGTGCAAGACTTGAAGGTTTGGAATAAACTGAAAAGAAATCTCATCGTTCCTGGACAGCGTTTGAAAATTGCACAAATGGTGAAAAGCAGTGGCCAACCTACGGTTTCCGCCAATAATACAAGTAGCCAAGCCACACCAAAACGTTATACCGGCCCCAGCTATATTAGCTATAAAGTAAAAAAAGGCGATACCATATCAAGCATCGCACAGAAATACAAAAAAGCTACGGTAAGAAATATCAAGGCAATGAATAATTTGAGCAACGATGCTTTGCGACCTGGAATGGTCCTAAAGATCAATAATTTATAGCCTTACTAAAAAATTATCCGCACAAGAAGATGCGGCTTTTTCTTTTATAATAAATAAGCCGCATCTTCCTCTTCTCCATAGCCTTCCAAATTTACTGCAACGTGTTCGTTTAATATCGTAGAAAGTTTTAAGCCGGAAAAATCACTGATTACCGGGAAACGGTGATGGCTTCTGTCAATCAAAACGGCAGTTCTTAGCTTTTTTAAAGGAACATTGAGAAAAACACCTAAACCATAAGCCAGTGCCCGACCACTATTTAATACGTCGTCGACCAAGACAACCACTTTTCCCTTAGCCATCTCAACAGAATGATCGGTTTCGGCCTTTAATGAAGAGCTGACTTTGTCGAGAACTATTTTGATAAGAATTACATTAAGCTCTGGAGATATTTCGCGGAGCACCTGTCCCAATCGCTGAGCTAATACATAACCCCGTTCTGCCAATCCGGCCAAAACCAATTCTTTTTCTTCAAAATTATCTTCCAGAATCTGATATGCAATCCGAGTAATTTTCTTTCTGATCTGATCTTTATCTAAGATTAATATTTGCGTTTTTGACATCATGAGCTGAGCCTGTCTGTATTTGTGTATAAAGGTAATAAATAATTAGGGATCAGGCGTAAAAGTTGGGGGATAAAGATCATTCTTTTCCCTGTTTGGAAAACTCAAACCATCCTAGAAAGACAGACTAAAAGGATAAAAAAGTCATTAAAAATGGACACTCCGTAGGGCCTTGTTCGGACCTTCTTTGGGTCGCCCATATATCCGATCCAAACCTGAGCCGCGTTACCGCCGGGTTAGCCGTATCCAATTCCCAGCCTACCTTGGGAGAAACCCGGGAGAGCCCCGGGAGAAAGTAGGCGCGACACCAACCACGACCTAGAGATGGTCCGAAGAAGATGACCCGTTTTTTTTAAACGGATGTTGATTTCTTCTACAGACTAATTTAAAATCTATCCCCTAAAAAATTCGCTTGACTCATCATTAGCGTCCCAGGAAATCGGGACTAAAAATTTCGGTTGTTTATAAAGTTTACACTAATTCAGATTGAGCACTTCACTTTCTTCCTGATTGTTCTGCGCTTTTAACATGCGCCCACCATTGAAATAATAACGCCGCCAATACGCCTCATCGAGATTACTGATCATTACCCCTTTGCTGGTAGAAGCATGGGCAAATTTGTTGTCGCCCAAATAAACGCCAACATGGGTAATGTACCGACTACGGATTTTGAAAAAAACCAGATCGCCCGGTTTCAAATCCCTTTTGTTAATTGGATTAACCTGTGTATAGATATTTCTGGAGTTGTTGCCTATCGAAGTGTTGAAAACTTTTTCGTAAAGTTCATAGGCAAAAGTTGAGCAATCGATACCTTTTTTTGACTTTCCACCTAAGCGATAGGGTGTGCCAATCCATTCATAAACGAACTGATAAAGTTTAGTATTAGTGGTTGCGGAAGCCGCTATGCCCATAATTTGAGAGAAGTATTCTTTGGCCAGGTTGTCTGGGTCTTCCGGTACATTGATCTTGCCTGCTGTTTGTGCCTGTACGTTAACCGTTAAAACACCAAGTAGTAAACCAATTACTACCAAAAACTTTTTTTCCATTCGCGTTAAATCACTTTAAACAATCCGGCGCTTTGCTACTGCACAGCGAGCTTATATCCGTTCCGGATTAACATTAATTACCTAGCGTAAAAGTTTGTCATTCGTCAATTATAGGGTTGAGCAACAAAGCTAAATGAAAAGATTTATTTTGTCAAAAAAAACAAACAAAAATTTAACGTTTTATTGACACGTTCGTTTTTTTCTGTTAAACGATTTAGAATAATGCACTTTATCCGTGTGATATGCTCTGAAATTCACAACAATTGATTAGATTTGCCTTCCAGAAATTAGTACGTATACGAACATAAAACAATGAGTTCAACAGCAATAACCAAAGAAACATATTTAAAGTGGTATAAGTCGATGTTACTTATGCGTAGGTTTGAGGAAAAAGCCGGACAGTTGTATGGTCAACAAAAAATCAGAGGTTTCTGTCATTTGTATATCGGACAAGAAGCTGTGGTAGCAGGGGCAATATCGGTATTACGCAAAGAGGATTCGATGATTACGGCTTACCGTGATCATGCACATGCCATCGCTAAAGGCATGAACCCGAAAGCAGCAATGGCCGAATTATATGGTAAAGCAACTGGCTGTTCCAAAGGAAAGGGCGGTTCAATGCACTTTTTCGACCGCGAAAATAATTTTGCAGGAGGCCATGGTATAGTGGGTGGACAAATACCTCTTGGTGCGGGGATTGCTTTTGCCGAAAAGTATAATGGCACCGACAATGTTTGCGTTTGTTATATGGGTGATGGTGCTGTTCGTCAAGGTTCCTTTAACGAAACCTTAAATATGGCTATGCTTTGGAAACTTCCGGTTATTTTTGTCTGTGAAAATAACGGTTATGCCATGGGTACCTCCGTAAAACGGACCACCAACATGATCGATATTTATAAAATGGGTTTAGGATTTGATATGCCAAGCGCCCCAGTTGACGGGATGGATGTCGTTGCGGTACACAATGCTATGGATGAGGCGGTGCAACGTGCCCGTAAAGGTGAAGGCCCTACCTTCCTGGAAATTCGCACTTACCGTTATAAAGGACATTCGATGTCTGATCCGGCAAAATATCGCACGAAAGAAGAGCTGGAACAATATAAAGAAAGAGATCCCATTGCCGCCGTTAAGCATGCTATCCTCGAAAATAAATATGCAGACGAAAAATGGTTGGAAGAACAAGATACAGAAATAAAAAATATCGTGAATGAAGCAGTTAAATTCGCAGAAGAATCTGAATTCCCTGCTGCTGACGAGCTTTATAAGGATGTTTATGTTCAGGAGGATTATCCATATATCTTGGATTAATCACCTGGCAGACCTCTACAATCAACAATAAGTTTAATTGAATAAGATATAACCCAAATAATATTATGGCTGAAGTAGTTAAAATGCCAAAAATGAGCGACACCATGACAGAAGGGGTGATAGCGAAATGGCATAAAAAGGTAGGCGATAAGGTAAGTTCAGGCGATCTAATTGCTGAAGTTGAAACCGACAAGGCTACCATGGACTTTGAATCCTATCAGGAAGGTACTTTATTATATATCGGACCGAAAGAAGGGGAAGCTGTTCCTGTTGATGCGGTTATTGCTGTGCTGGGAGAAGAAGGAGAAGATTATAAAGCACTTCTTGAAGGAGGAAACGGACAAGCGAAAACGGAACCAAAAGAAAGCTCCAGCGAAGAGAAGAAAGAAGAGCCGAAAGAACAAGAAGACGACGAAGATACGGAAGAAGTTACGCCCGAATCCTTGGGGGCTACAGTAATTACTATGCCGCTTCTAAGTGATACCATGACGGAAGGGGTGATTGCTGAATGGCATTTTAAGGTGGGCGATAAAATTAAAAGCGATGACGTTATTGCCGACGTCGAAACCGATAAGGCGACGATGGAGGTTACCGCCTATGCAGAAGGCACCTTATTATACATTGGGGTAGAAAAAGGACAGGCGGCTAAGGTGAACGATATTATTGCGATTGTAGGAAAAGAAGGTACAGATGTTACACCGCTGCTGAAACAAAAACCTAGCAAAAAGAAGGAAGAAAGCAAAGATACCGCTGCGGCCAAACCGGCAGAAAATGTCGCTCCCGAACAGGAAACAGCTGTTTCCTCGGCCGACTCCCGCGTAAAAGCATCGCCACTGGCCAGAAAAATTGCGAAAGAAAAAGGAATCGATCTTGCATCAGTAAAAGGATCTGCCGAAAATGGACGGATTATAAAACGCGATGTAGAAAGCTTCAAACCTGAAGCTCAGGCACCTGCAGCCACACCGGCCACTCCCGCTACCGAAACAAAGGCAATCACTATTCCTCAATTTATAGGAGAAGAAAGTTATTCGGAGAAACCGGTAACGCAAATGCGGAAAACCATTGCGAAACGCTTATCCGAAAGCTTATTCACCGCTCCTCATTTCTATGTAACGGTAAAAGTAGATATGGATAGTGCCATCGCGGCCAGGACAAAAATCAATGAAGTTGCTCCTATTAAGGTTTCTTTCAATGATTTGGTAATTAAAGCCGTGGCCGTTGCGTTAAAACAGCATCCAAATGTAAACTCCTCTTGGTTAGGCGATAAGATTCGCTACAACGAACATGTGAATATTGGTGTAGCTATTGCCGTTGATGAGGGGCTATTGGTTCCTGTTGTTCGCTTTGCCGATGGTAAAACCCTTTCTCATATTTCTGCTGAAGTTAAAGATTTTGCTCAACGAGCAAAAGCAAAGAAATTGCAGCCTAAAGATTGGGAAGGTTCTACTTTTACGGTATCCAACTTAGGTATGTTTGGCGTAGATGAGTTTACAGCCATTATCAACCCGCCCGATTCCTGTATTTTGGCAGTAGGCGGTATCCAACAGGTACCTGTAGTAAAAAATGGTGCAATTGTACCAGGTAACGTAATGAAAATCACCTTAAGTTGCGACCACCGCGTAGTGGATGGTGCTACCGGTGCGGCCTTCTTGCAAACCGTAAAATCGCTGTTAGAAGAACCCGTACGATTATTGGTTTAAATCAAAATACCATAAAAGGAAAGGCATTTGCGTACGCAAATGCCTTTTTTGTTTCCCTTAAAAAGTTACGGATAAAGCTATTTTTTTCCCCATATAATTGCGATGTTTGAAAAAGAACAAACAGACTTAACAAAATATGGTATTTAAACGTTTCCTCTTTTTATGCGGTGTCTTTAGTTTTTTCTTCACTCAGGCACAAAACAAAGCAGTACAACAACCCGAACGCCCGAAGCTGGTCGTTGGCATCATGGTCGACCAAATGCGTTGGGATTACCTTTACCGCTATTATGACCGCTACTCATCGGGTGGATTTAAACGCTTATTAGAGCAGGGATTCTCCTGCGAAAACACCTATATCAATTATATACCTACCTATACTGCCGTAGGGCATAGCAGTGTTTATACCGGTACGACTCCTGCCATACATGGCATGGCAGGGAACGACTTCCTCATTGAAGCAACTGGGCAGCCGATGTACTGTGCACAAGATGATGCCGTAAACGGAGTTGGTACCTCTCCTGCTAATAAAGCAGGTAAAATGTCGCCTAGAAATTTACTGGCTTCAACGATTACCGATGAACTCCGTCTCGCAACAAATTTTCGGTCGAAAGTTATTGGAATCGCCTTAAAAGACCGCGGGGCTATTCTTCCGGCAGGGCATTTTGCTAATGCTGCTTATTGGTTCGATAGCAGTGGTGATTGGATTACGAGCTCTTATTATATGGATCAATTGCCGAAGTGGCTGGTTAACTTTAACAAGCAAAAATTGCCAGAACAGTACCTAAAGCAGGATTGGAACACATTATATCCTATTGAAACGTATAAACAAAGTATAGCAGACGACAACAGTTACGAGGGCAAATTTAAGGGAACAGATAAACCCGTATTCCCAATAAAAACATCCGCTTTACTTAAACAAAACGGTTTAGGCCTCATCCGCTCTACTCCTTTTGGAAACAGCCTGACCCTCGATCTTGCCAAAACAGCTGTTGACCAGGAAAAATTGGGTAATAACCCGGAAAAAGTAACGGATTTTCTGGCCGTCAGCTTATCCTCAACCGATTATGTTGGACATCAATTTTCGGTGAATTCCGTTGAAGTAGAAGACACCTATTTGCGATTGGACAAAGACCTGGAGTCTTTTTTCAACTACTTGGACAAAACAGTAGGTAAAGGGCAATATATGGTCTTTTTAACCGCCGACCATGGTGCAGCACATAACCCTCAGTTTTTTATGGACAAAAAAGGCAATGGTGGATACTTTAATTCCGGTGCGGTAGAAAAAGGATTAAACGAGCTACTGAAAAATAAGTTTGGCCAGGAAAAGGTGGTGCTAAGTTTAGCCAATTACCAGGTTCACCTGAACAATCAATTACTTCGGGAACAAAATCTCGATGAAGCAGCCATTCGGGCTACGGCAGTAAATTATTTACGTGGATTAGCGGGTGTGGCTTTTGCTGTGGATATGGATAAGGTAGAGGAAGCCAGTATTCCGAACCGGATTAAAGAACGGATCATTAACGGCTATAACTATAAACGAAGCGGTATCATTCAAATTATTTTGGAGCCCGAATGGTATGGAGGAAGTCCCGGAGCCACCGGAACGACCCACGGTAATTGGAACCCCTATGATTCCCATATACCTTTGGTATGGATGGGTTGGGGAATCAAGCGGGGAACGACTAACCGGGTAATCAATATGACAGATATTGCCGCCACAGTAGCCGGACTTTTGCATATACAAGAGCCCAATGGCAGCATCGGAAACCCAATTACAGAAATATTACAACAGTAACGGCATGCTGGAGCTTCGGCTTTTGTTTTTTAATTTTTACTTTTCAAGATGTCTTCTCACCATATCGTTAAGGAAAAACAGGAACCTGCACTAATTGTAGACGACCTTAACGATATGGATTCGGAACACCTAGGTCAGCTTTTAGAATGGTCGCCCACAATAATTGCTCATGAGCAAAGCGCAGCGCAATTGGAAGCCCACCAAATAAAAGTAGACTTGGTGTTTCCACTTACGGATAATGAATACTTTCTTAAAGACGCCCTCTCCTACCTCGTTGAAAACACTTATCCTGCAGTAAATATCTTGTCCAGTCAAATACAACCTGATTTTCTGTATCCTTTTTTATCTTCTCTTACCATAGTACTCTTCCAAAGCGGAAAAAAGATCTACGCGGTAAAATCCGGATTCAGCAAATGGAAAACAGCCGGTGAATATATAGATATCCTATCGGAAAATGCATTGATCCGCCACACTGGTTTAATGGAAATCACCCGTCAGCGTTATCAGACTTTGGCCGACGGATTCTTTCAACTTTATTTTAATGAAGACGTTCTCCTTATTGCTGAAGATTTTTAACGAGTCAATGGCGGGATTCGGCTTGGCGTGTCTTCGCCAGCCACAATAGAACGCACCCCTAAAGCGATAGCCTGTATAGAAGAAGTGATATTTTTTATATCCAATGTCTGCAGTTCATCTTTCACCGTATGGTAATATTGGTCTTTATCGATTTGCACCGTAGAAACCGTATGGGCAGGCACCCCTAAAGCAGCAAGCGTAGCATTATCACTTCGGTAAAACAAATTTTGTTCCGGATAAGGATCCGGATGAAAAGCAAATCCGGTATTCGCCACGTTTTTTTGTAAAATTTTACCAAAATCCGATCGCTCAAAACCCGTTATATACATCGTGTTAGGACCGAATTTCGAATCTTTACCAATCATTTCAATATTGACCATGGCCACTACGTCATTAGGGTTTAATTGCTGCGAAAAATACTTTGAACCAAATCCGCCAGATTCCTCCGCAGTAAAAGTGGCAAAAATCAGCGTACGCTCATTATTTTTCTGTTTGGCAAACCATTTGGCCAACGTAATGACCGCAGTAGTTCCGGATGCATCATCATCTGCGCCATTGGCTATTGAGTCTTTCCCAACGGCATCAATGATCCCCAAGTGATCGTAGTGACTGGAAAAGATCACATATTCTTTAGGCTTCGACTTTCCCGGTAAAACGCCAACAACATTAAAAAGCGGTATTTTTTTTACTTCACCGGTATAGCTAACACGAAAAGAATTCGATTTTTGCGGCGTCAAAACAAATACCAAATTCGGTTTATGCTGATTTTCCCCCGCTTCTTTGTTGACCATCTGCCCTCCGTCGAAATGTTGTTTATAGCGCGCGAATTCTTGAGCAAACGACTCATCCACAAAAACCAGAGCATCCTGTTTCTTTTTTAACAGGCCTTGATAACTTTGCCTAAAGTTACCGCCTGCAGGGATAGTTTCCAATCGCACGTCAGGATCGGTGTTCCAGTTCAAGCCAGGTTGATCGCTAATTACAAAGGTTCTTTTTGAGTCGACTTTCTGACCGTCTAACATCACTTCACAAGTTAAGGGGCGAATATGCAACACGGTAAAGGTTTGCCGGTAATTGCTATCAGCATTCGATAGTGTCGCCAATCCAGCGTCCTTGAATTGCTCAGCAATATAATCAGCAGCCTTCCCGATTCCTGCTGTTAAAACGCCCCGTCCTTCCATTTCATCACCTGCTAAGGTAGAAATGGTTTGGTAAACCTCATTTTCGGGGACCACTGCCATGGGCATTTTTTGAACACTGCAAGCACTGCACGCCAGGCATAGTATAGGTAAGAATAATCTCCTCATATGAATTGTATTTATTAGCAGCGAATTTCGCTTTTTATTTTCATTTCGCGTATAGAATAACCGAAATAAACAACCGCATAGGTGCAGGCAAACCGTTAACGCTGGGTAAAAATAAAACGACATCGCACACTAAAATTAAACAAAATGTCTAACTTTGATGAACGCTCAACATGATTATTAAAGACATGAAAGAAATCACTGTAGAAGAACTGAAACAAATGTTGGATAACCATGAGGATTTTCAGCTTATCGATGTCCGTGAAGAATTTGAATATGAGACATCTAATTTAGACGGAGAGAATATTCCTTTGGCAGAAATATTGCTTGAAAAAGATAAAATCAGTAAAGATAAACCCGTTGTTATCCATTGTAGAAGCGGAAAAAGAAGTGCACAAGCGATCTTACTACTCGAAAAAGAGGGTTATGACAACCTAAGTAATTTGCAGGGGGGTATATTAGCTTGGCGCGATACATTCGATCCCAATATGCCCGTTTATTAATCCTATATGGGAAAAAAATTTCTATATAATATCTTACTGAATATTGGCATACTTATATTGGCCTATTGTGCGATTGCCGCATTTCATGCCCGTCAGTATCTTATTTTAGCATGCGCCATAGCCGGCATAGCCCTATTGATTTACTTAAAAATCCGTCTTACTAAACAGGTACGAAAAATGCTTAAGGGTGAAAAGAAACCCTAATTGTACTATATTTTAGTCAATATTGTCGCGTTATCAGACAATTTTTTTGTTAAAATTCCAAACAATAACGTAACTTTTTTCTTTTAAATGAAGAAGAAAAAGGGTGGCACGAAATCGAAAACAAAACCATAAACAACTGAAAACAAGCAGTTTAAACATATACACATCTTTCGTTTCGTAACATCTTGGCAAATTAAGTAGTTAAGATTCAGTATTATTTTTTTTGGAATAGTATTTGCTATTGTTGCATGAATAAAACTAATAACTATTTTTGTATATAAATTATTTATACAATTAAAAACTGTTTAACCTTTAAAAAAAACGAAGTATGAACTATTCTACAATCAAAAAAGCAGTAACTTGCTCTTTGATTGCCGCTCTAGGTTTCGCTGGGGCAGCTCAAGCTCAAGATGCTAAAGTATTTGGCGGAAGGAGCCAATACAGAACGTGGTCCATTGGGATCAACGGGGGATTCACCACGCCAAACGTACTAGTTGGTGGGTCGAACGCTTTTGGTAAAAAAGTTGGTCTTTTTGAGGCCCCTATCAAAGAATATTATGGAATTAACATCCGTAAACAATTCTCACACTGGTTCGGTTTACAATTGGATGCGAACAGAGGCCATGTGTTTACACACAACGAAGATGGTTTAACTGAGCAGTTAGCGTGGGGTGATAACAGTGGCGGTGCCGGTTATCAGTCAGCAAAAACAACCGTTCAGTATGCTGTTAGCTTAAATGGTGTATTTCAATTCGCTACAATTGACTTCTTAAGAAGAGAAAACGCAGTTAACTTCTATGCAAGTGTTGGTTATGGCTTATTGGCATTCAACCCTGTGTTGTATACCAACAACGATGAAAGCGGTACTGCTTGGGATAACAAAGGCAGCTGGGGTGAAGATCCATTTAACAGGGATCCTGAATACGATAAAGACTATCAGAAATCAGCTTACGTACCAGTTGGTTTAGGTGTTAAATTCAAGTTATCAGATCGCGTAGCGCTTGATCTTGGATACACGATGAACTTCGTGGATACAAAAAGCTTCTTCGGTCCGATTGCAAACAAAACAGCTAATGACAAATATTCTTACACTCATGCTGGTTTAGAATTCTCTTTGGGAAGCAAAGACAAACAAGATCTGAACTGGACAAACCCAGTTGCTACCTTGTATGATGAGTTGAAAGATCCTGAGTTGAGAAACGAAGTTGATGCGTTGAAACAACGTGTAAGCGCATTAGAGTCTACTGTACAAGCATTGAGCACTGACTCTGACGGTGACGGTGTTGCTGACAAATTCGACAAATGTCCTGATACACCTGCAGGTGTTCAAGTGGATGGTTCTGGTTGTCCAATCAAGTTCCCTGAACCTGATACAACTGCTACTGTAGGTTCTTATCCTAACATTCAATTCGAATTCGATAGCTCTGTATTGAAAACTAGCTCTTATCCTACTTTAGATCAAGTATCTGCTGACTTACGCGCTAGCGGTGCTACGCTCACTTTAGAAGGTAATGCATCTGAAGAAGGTACTGAAGATTACAACTATCAATTAGGTTTAGACCGCGCTAACTCTGTAAAGAATTACTTAGTAAACTCAGGAGTTGCCGCTTCTCAAATCAATGTAATCAGTAACGGTGAGACTAAACCAGTTGCTTCTAACGCTACTGAAGAAGGTCGTCAATTGAACCGTAACGTACAATTCAAAAAATAATCCTGTATATATAAGCAGATTATAAATAAAAAGCCCTCTGGGAATTCCCAGAGGGCTTTTTATTTATACTATACCGAGTGTTTTTCTCAATTGAACGTCATCGAAAGAAAGATTAAAAAAATATTTCTTAATCCGAGTAATCCACGGTAAATTCGTAACATGTACTTTTTTAACCAGAAGAAAGACAAAAAGCAAAGCTTCAATTTAAGAGCAATGCACAAGATAAATAAAATAGCCATCACCGTTTTTATACTGGGTGTGTTATATAAACTTATCGAGTGGATATTTTTTACCTAATATTTTTCCAATAATTTCAGACGATGAAACAAATTATCAATACTGCGCAAGCACCAGCACCTATCGGGCCTTATAACCAAGCCGTTAAAGCTGGCGACACTTTATATATTTCTGGACAGATTGCTTTATCACCAGCTACCGGCGAACTTGTTTTGGACGACATTGCTACAGAAACCAAACAAGTACTTGAAAACCTAAAAGCTATATTAACTGAAGCCGGTTATGACTTCACAGATGTAGTGAAAGCAACTATTTTTTTAACGGATATGAATAACTTCAACACCGTTAATACGATATATGGCGAATATTTTATACAAAACGCACCTGCTCGCGAAACGGTAGCTGTTAAAGGTCTCCCAAAGGGTGTTAATGTGGAAATATCTTTAATTGCCTGTAAGGCCTAACAATAGAAACCGAAAGAGCTGTGCTTTATCTCAATGACAGAACATCATCTCCATACCCCAATTGAATACCTTAAAGGAGTAGGGCCTCAACGAGCAGAGCTGTTAAAGAAAGAACTAGGAATTTATACCTTTCAAGATTTATTAGCACATTACCCTTTTCGGTATATCGATCGAACTCGTTTCTATAAAATCAAAGAATTGCAATCTGACATGCCCTCGGCCCAAGTAATCGGCCGGCTTGTCAGTTTGGAAATTATCGGCCAAAAAAAAGGCAGGCGCTTAGTAGGCCGGTTCGTTGATGAAACGGGTACTTTAGAATTGGTATGGTTTCAAGGCATACGCTGGATAGAGAAAATGCTTGAGGTTGGTATACCTTATATCGTATTTGGAAAACCATCCTTATACAATGGGCAGTTTTCTATGACCCATCCCGAGATGGAAAAATACAACCCCAAGGTAAAACGTATCGGAAACTTAAACTTGCAACCTGTTTATCCTTCCACAGAAAAACTCAAACAATTTTCATTAGACAGTAAGGGCATTCAACGTTTACAGGAAACCTTAGTACCCTGGGCCGTTCAAAAAATCGAAGAAAGTCTACCTGCCTATATCATTGAAGAACATCACTTGATGTCTAAGGGCCATGCCCTAGCTGCTGTTCATTTTCCCGATACGCAGATGGCATTGCAAGCCGCCGTAAAGCGCTTGAAATTCGAAGAACTCTTTTTTATACAGCTGAAACTGTTGAAAAACAAGCTGCTGAATACACAAAAATTCAAAGGACATATCTTTAATCAGGTTGGTGAGGCCTTTCAAACTTTTTACCACGAACACCTTCCTTTTCCATTAACAAACGCCCAAAAAAGGGTACTAAAAGAAATCAGGCATGACACGCATAGCGGTGCGCAAATGAACCGTTTACTCCAAGGCGACGTTGGCAGTGGGAAAACGGTAGTTGCGCTCATGGCCATGTTATTGGCTGTAGATAATCGATGTCAGGCTTGTCTCATGGCGCCAACAGAAATCTTGGCCCAACAGCATTACCATAGCCTTGTGACGCTGTTGGGCGACCTGCCGGTTACAATCAAACTACTTACCGGGTCTACAGCAAAAAAAGAAAGAAAGCTTATTCATGATAACCTGACGACAGGCGCGCTGAATATTCTTGTCGGCACACACGCCCTCATAGAAGATCAAGTTCAATTTAAAAACCTGGGTTTGGTTGTTATAGACGAGCAACATCGTTTTGGAGTAGAACAACGTTCAAAACTATGGAGAAAGAATACAATACCGCCACATATGCTCGTAATGACCGCAACCCCCATTCCCAGGACCTTGGCCATGACCTTGTACGGCGATTTGGATATTTCGGTTATCGATGAACTTCCCGCCGGTAGAAAGCCCATCCAGACCTTACATCTATATGAAAGTAGCCGCCTCCGCATGTTTGGGTTTATACGGCAGGAAATCGCCAAAGGCCGGCAGATTTATGTGGTTTATCCGCTAATTAAAGAAAGTGAAAAACTGGATCTCAAACATTTGGAAGCAGGAATTGAAACCCTGTCCCGGGAATTCCCACTTCCTAATTATCGAATTAGTATCGTTCACGGCAAAATGACAGCAAAAGATAAAGCATTTGAAATGGAACGTTTTGTAAAAGGCGAAACGCAGATTATGGTAGCAACAACCGTCATCGAAGTGGGCGTCAATGTTCCTAATGCTACGGTGATGATCATTGAAAATGCAGAACGTTTTGGCTTATCACAACTCCATCAGCTCCGCGGCCGCGTTGGTCGTGGAGGTGAACAATCCTTTTGTATCCTAATGTCATCCAATAAATTGAGCAAAGAAAGTAAACTGCGTTTGGAAACCATGGTTAAGACGAATGACGGATTTGAAATTGCGGAAACCGATCTTAAACTTCGTGGCCCCGGAGATATCTCGGGCACCCAACAAAGCGGTGTTTTAGACTTAAAATTAGCCGATTTAAGTACCGATCAAGATCTGCTACTTGAGGCAAGAAACCGTGTACTGGCAATTTTTAAGGACGATCCTCGTTTGGAAAATCCCAAAAACAAGGTGTTCAAAACATTTCTTTTTACCAAGGCCAATCGTATCAGTTGGGATAAGATTTCCTGATCCCGATTAATTTATCTAACTTTGCACATTAAAATAATCGATAAAAGCAACAAGACCATGTAATCATTACCCGTTTGATATCGTCTCATTTTTGCAAGCCGATATCCCAAAGCAAAGATTGAGGTAGAACAAACCTTTAGCATAAGTGCAAAACGGGTAAAATTTCTTTCAGTGATTTTCATCTTAAAGATGTTGTTCCCCCAATCTTTTCAATTCCTATAACTTAATAAACAGCTGACTCATACCGTTGGTTAATAGCGATAGGTAATATAGGTTATTCATATGTTTTACTATTGGAACTTGGATATAAGCGCATTTATAGCTAAGTTTATTCATCATTAAAAGCATTTATGGCTGTAAAAAAATTTTTTGATACCACAATAAAACCTGAACGGGCTGTTTTAATAGGTATTATAACACCTAACGAAACAGAAGCTCAGGAAAAAGAATATTTAGAAGAGCTCGCGTTTTTGGTGGATACCGCAGGGGGAGAAACCATACATACATTTACGCAAAAGATGTTGCGCCCGGATCGTGCAACCTTTGTGGGAAGTGGCAAATTAGATGAAATAAAAGCTTTTGTAGAGGCAGAGGAAGCTGATTTAGTGGTGTTTGACGACGAACTCAGTCCATCGCAACTTCGAAATATCGAAAAAGAACTTAATATCAAGATTCTAGATCGGAGCAACCTGATACTCGATATTTTTGCCAATCGGGCAAAAACGGCTCAGGCAAAAACGCAAGTTGAGCTCGCGCAATTACAATATTTGTTACCTCGGTTAACACGGATGTGGACGCACTTAGAAAGACAAAAAGGGGGTATAGGCATGCGGGGACCTGGAGAAACACAGATCGAAAGCGACCGGCGGATGATCCTGAATAAGATTGCCCTGTTAAAGGAAAAGCTTAAGCAGATCGACAAACAAAATGAGACGCAACGGAAAAACCGGGGAGAACTCGTACGGGTAGCCTTAGTCGGTTATACCAATGTGGGAAAATCAACCATCATGAATATGATTTCCAAATCAGAGGTTTTTGCCGAGAACAAGCTGTTTGCTACCCTAGATACCACGGTAAGAAAGGTGGTCATCGACAATCTTCCTTTTTTATTTTCGGATACTGTTGGATTTATACGTAAACTGCCACATCACCTGGTGGAATGCTTTAAGTCGACTTTGGATGAAGTTAGAGAAGCCGATTTATTAGTACACGTAGTCGACATTTCCCATCCCAATTTTGAAGATCATATCCATACGGTAAATGAAACCCTGAAAGATTTAGGGGCAATCGATAAACCCATGATTACCGTTTTCAATAAAATTGATGCTTATCCGGCTGAGGGGCAAAAAACGGATGTGCAGCCAGAAAGCAATATGGAAGTTTCGAATACGCGTATTGACGACTTTAAGAATAGTTGGATGGCCAAACACAGCAGCCCGGCGGTATTCATTTCGGCTACGCACAAAGACAATATCGAAGAGTTTAAACAGTTATTATATGATAAGGTAGTGGCGATACATACGGCACGCTATCCCTACCATAATTTACTTTATTAACAGCACAGACGCTAATCAATTCACATATTATGGCTACAGAAAGTAAGAGGCAACAGCGGTTTGCCAGTGTTATACAGCAGGATTTAGCAGATATTTTTCAACGTGAAGGCAATTCTTGGGCACCAAACAGTTTTATAACCGTTACCCGGGTACGCGTAACACCTGATTTAGCCATTGCCCGCGTTTATTTAAGCTTTCTAAATACCAAGGAAGGGCACTCGACCATTAACCATATCAAGAGCCATGCAAACGAAATACGGTATAAACTGGGTTCGCGCATTAAACACCAAGTTCGGGTGGTACCCCAACTTGAATTTTTTATTGACGACACCAATGAGTATGTAGAACATATGGATAAGCTCTTTGATAAAATCAGCAAAGAACCACGGCAGGGAGATTAGAACTAGCTTTCGGTAATCAGTAGTGAGCTATCGGCCTCATATACAATTTTAAACAATATGGCAGATATTGGCTAAATTATGAGTATGAGTGGATTGACTTCCTGCTTTAATTTAATTAAATGGAGATGCCAAACAGGAACAACGCTGAAGGCTAAAAGCTGACAGCTGACAGCTAAAAAATGTTTTACCAACTAGACGACCATGACATCTGGTTTCCAAAACCGGAATTAGCCGACAATGATGGCTTGTTGGCAGTAGGAGGCGATTTACGTGTGGAGCGACTCCGTTTAGCCTATGCACATGGCATCTTCCCCTGGTACAGTGATGAAACCCCAATTCTATGGTATTCGCCACATCAACGGTTTGTGCTCTTTCCTTCGGAATTGAAAATCAGTAAGAGCATGAGGCGCTTGTTAAAAAAGCACCCCTATACCATTACCAAAAATCAAGCCTTTAGCGAAGTAGTAGCACAATGTGCCAAAATAGAACGTCCAGGGCAATTGGGCACATGGATCACCCAAGACATGCAAAAAGCCTATACACGGTTACATGAAGCGGGCTTTGCTTCGTCAATTGAAGTGTGGCAGGGCCAACAGCTTTGTGGAGGTTTATATGGTGTAATCTGCGGTAGTCGAAACCATGTTTTCTGTGGCGAAAGCATGTTTTCCACCTATCCCAATACCAGTAAATTGGCTTTGATTTACCTTTGCCAAACCGAATTATACGAGCTAATTGACTGTCAGGTAGAAAGCGCTCATTTAAGGTCAATGGGAGCAAAGATGATTAATCGAAAAACATATTCAACTGTTTTAAACAAAAGCATGGTATGAATTTGCTCTATATTATTGATTTGATTGGCGTTTTAGTCTTTTCGATATCCGGCGCATTAGCAGCGTCCGACAGAAACATTGATGTTTTTGGTGCAGCCTTTACCGGCTTTGTTACCGCCATTGGCGGCGGCAGTCTACGGGATATATTTCTTAACACCCGGCCTGTGTGGGTAAACGATGGCAATTACTTATTGGCTATTTTAACAGGAGTACTCATTGCCTTGAGTTTCCGCACCTTCTTGAGTCGACTGCGTACCACGTTTTTCTTATTCGATGCCATAGGCATCAGTTTCTTCACCATTGTAGGCATTCAAAAATCATTGGCAACAGGCAGCAGTGAAATAGCAGCAGTTGTACTGGGTATGTTTTCGGCGGTCATGGGTGGAGTTACCCGAGATACACTGATGAATGAAACACCTTTGATTTTTCGAAGGGAGATTTACGCAACGGCCTGCCTGTCCGGCGCAATCCTCTTTATTCTTTTACAGAACCTAGGCATAGAGGGAAACCTCAATGCCTTTATCAGTGCTTCGGTGATTTTTCTTATCCGTATATTTTCCGTGCGGTATAAACTTAGCCTTCCGATTGTTGGCGGTTAAAAAAATCAACGTTTCCGCTTAACCACAGGAAACTTCATTTTATAATCGACCTTAATTTGCCCTTTCGATATTGCTTCCAATTTAGACTTTAGCATCGCCTTTTTCAGCACGCCTAATTTATCGGTAAAAAGCTTTCCCTCAATATGGTCATATTCATGTTGAATAACCCGCGCCGCTAACCCATCGTAGGTTTCTTCATGCGCTACCCAATTCTCGTCAAAATAACGAATACGGATGATGCGATGGCGACTTACCTCCTCCCGGATATCAGGAATACTTAAGCATCCTTCACTGAAATCCCACTTTTCCCCCTCTTCTTGAATAATCTCTGCATTAATGAAGACTTTCTTAAAATCCTTGAGCTGCGGCTCATCTTCCTCAAAAGGCGACGCATCAATAACAAACAAACGAATGGATAATCCAACCTGTGGCGCAGCAATGCCCACGCCATGCGCGCCATACATCGTTTCAAACATATCCGCAATCAATTGATCCAAATTCGGATAATTTTGATCAATAGCCAAGGCTTTCCGTTTCAATATAGGATCTCCATAAGCTACTATAGGTAATTTCATATGTATATATTTTTCTTATTTAATTCGACTGCTTCATCCGCTTCCGGCATAAAATAAAGTGAACTGATCGCCTGAGGGTCAAATACTTCATTTGCGATAGCAAGCAGCTTATCGGCAGTTAATTCGTTAATTTTCAGCACCACTTCATCCAAGTCGATAACCCTGTCATAATCCAGTATGTTTTTGGCCATAGCAATTAATATGCCCATCCGATTTTCTTCTCCCAAGGCAATTTGGCCTATTAACTTGGTTTTAGCCTGTTGTGTTTGCATTACCCCCAACCGTTGCTCTCTCAGCTTCTTCAACTCTTTATTCACCAGTTTGAACGCCTTTTCTATCTTGTCGTCGTCCGTGCCGAAATAAATGGAAAAAATTCCGGTATCTGTATAGGGCACATAATTCGACTCAATGGTGTAGGCTATGCCATACTTTTCCCGAATCTGCAGATTCAGTCGCGAACTCATTCCCATTCCCCCAAGCAGGTTATTCAACACCAATAAGCCAGTTTTATTTGGATGATAGGTATTGTAAGCAACATTTCCCATACAAACGTGAGCTTGTGCAATAGGCTTAAATATGCGCGATGAACAGGATTGATAATGAAAGGACGATTGGCGTTGCTTTAACCCCTGTGTATTGGGCAAATCTCCAAAAAGGCGCTCCATAAGTTGCTTCACCTTAAGCAATTCGTATTTACCGGTCACCGCAATAACGATTTGATCCGAACAGTAATTGCTTTTAATGAAATCGAGCACGTCATGCCTCTTAATGGCCGTTAACGTGTCGGCAGACCCTAATATATTATGCCCCAAGGCATGTCCCCTGAAAATCAAATCTTCAAAATCGTCAGCAATGGCATCTTCCGGGCTATCCTGATAAGAAGCAATTTCATCCAAAATCACCTCCTTTTCTTTCGTCATTTCCGCTTCAGGGAAAACGGAATGGAAAATGATATCCTCAAAAAGATCAAGCACTCGCGAAAGATGGGCCTGTAAAAAGGAAGCGTGGATGCAGGTGTATTCCTTCGTGGTATATGCGTTAAGATCGGCTCCCACCAATTCCAAGCGATTTAAGATCTGTGTCGTATTCCTTTTCTCCGTTTTTTTAAAAAGCAAGTGCTCAATAAAATGTGCCATCCCAAAATAACCGGGTTGCTCATCCCGAGCACCAGCATTAATGAGTATACAAGCATGGGAAACGACAGTATCCGATGGTTTTAAAAGCACCCGGATACCATTAGCTAAATTAAACCGTTGATAATCCATTTTTCAAAAGGCAAAGGTACGGAAAAGAAACTTAAAAGTTTCCCGGCCGTCCGCCACCCGCTGGTGGATTTCTCCTATCGAAAGGCCGGTTACCCCGATCCCAAGTCCGATTGCCTCCCCGATCATCCGGAGGAGCAGCACCCGCTTTACCTGCAAATTTCTGGAATCGATAGGTAAAGGATAGCATAAAGTAACGTGCCAATCGATTGGTACGGCTATCCGCAATCCGGTTTTCGCTGACTGTCCGCGAAATATTTACCTGATCGTTCAGCAAGTCAAAAGCTTGTAGGCGTAACATGCCATTCCTATTTTTAAAGAATTGCTTCTCCAAAAAGGTATTAATGATAAAAGGGTTAGCCCCCACGCTATTGGAGTAACCGCTATTTGTTGTTTTCGCAACATCGATATTCCACAGTAAAGTAGGTGTAAAATAGATATTGCCCCATAAAGAAGCTGCCCAGGTTTTAATGTTTTGATCGATATTATTTTGTAGGCTGTTTTTGGTGGTATTGTAAGTAAAATCAATGCCCGGCCTAAGTTCCAGCCAATCTGACGGATTAATCTGTATATTAACACCTTGATTCAACACCCAATTTTTGGCAATATTTTCCGCATCATTTACAAAAGCTACGTTATTGGCGAAGTTGGCAGACCCGCGCAATGAGAACACATATTTACGATTTGCAATCGGTTTGGAATAATGATAGAACCCACGGGCAGAATAATTTCCATCAGCATTAAGATAATGCGTCTCCTGAACCAAGCCAAGGGTATTATCATTAAACGTAATCCGGTTTGATGTAATCTTGTCTTGCACAATATTAGCATTTAACACCGCAAAAAAGATATTACCGCTCTTAAAATCAAAATTGCGGTAGCGCATATTCAATGTATGACTAAATTGTGCAGATAAGTTCGGGTTACCGATAGTGGGTGTTTTCGGATTAGAAACGTCGCGTATAGGCTGCAATTGAGAAAAACTAGGTTCGCTCGCACTGCCTCGATACTCGGCCGTAAAGTTGCGTGTGCGAGAGGCTTTATATTCAAAACGCGCTACAGGTACGAAATACATTTTATTTCGGGTAATGGAAACATATTCTCCTCCGATATTCGTATTTCCACTTAAATGAGAAGGCAATATTGTAGCCCCTAAAGAATAATTGATTTTATCGGTTCGATAACGGTAGGTCACACCTAATCGATGCGTATTGAACGTATAATCATACTGATTGCTCAGGGATGGCGCAGGAACACTATTACCTGCCCGGTCAACCGAATCAACGAACCGGTCGTTATCGTAATTTGCAAAATTGAAATCATAACTCAGTTCCAGATTTCCCTTTTCCGACAAGGGCTCGATATAAGAAAGCGAAGCACCACCATTTAAGCCTTTACTTTCCAAATCAATCAATTGCCTTAAGTAAGCGCTATCTGGATTTTCCGTAGTTAGGTTAAGGTTATCCGTTATGCGGTCCAGATCCTGTTCGGTTTTTGCGGAATTCAACGAAAAATTAAGAAAAAGATTCCTGCCCTTATCATTTAACCGTCGATTGACGAGTCCGCTTACACCGTAATTAGGTGTAGAAGAATGGTCATTATTTCGGTTTTCAATATAGCTATCCAGCACCTCGTTGATACTTTGTTCGGTAAATTGATATGAACCCGTCTGGTTGTTTCCAATACTCAAGGTTGGCGAAACTTTCACATAAGTTTTGTCATTCGGTTTATATTCAATATTCCAATCGAAGCGGTGATTGTTACTGATGGCATTCGTGTTCGTCTGTCCGGTGCTTAACACGGTACTATCCTCACGTAAGATATCCGTCTGCGAATTGGTGCTCAATATGGTATTATCACTATGGTTATAGCTATAATTACCATACATGGTGAGTTTTTCATTGAAATCCTTCCGGTAATTGAATCCAAGAGAATAAGAATCCGTGAAGCCGTTACTTCCTCCACCGAAGCCACCCGGTCCGCCGAAGCCGCCGGCCATACCCATCCTTCCGCCTCCGCCTCCTGGCATACGGCGCGCGCCGCTTCCCCGCGTATTGAAGTCGAAGGCCTGATTGTTATTGTTATTCATGTTACCCAACACCGATAACTGTCGAGACTGGGTAAAATCATTATACATTCCACCAATTTGATACCGATAATGCGCATTATCTTCCGGCTTAGATCCCATGCCTATACCAACTTGTCCGAAATTTCCATTATTATTCTCCGGTGCAATGGTAATGTTCAGTACTTTCTCCGGATCGCCGGTTCTATTGCCCGTTAAATTTGCCTGATCACCATAGTCGTCAATAATCTGGATCTTTTCAATGATATCTGCCGGCAGATTCTTTGTCGCTGTCTTCACATCCCCTCCAAAGAAATCCTTTCCATTGATTCGCACACGGGCCACACTTTCCCCTTGTGCCTGCACATTGCCATCTTTATCTACTTCTACTCCATCTAACTTCTTAACCAGCTCCTCCGCCATGGCATTGGGCCGTACGCGATAATCCTTCGCGTTATATTCTACCGTGTCGCCCTTCATGGTTACTAAAGTACCGCCCGTTACGTTAACCACATCCAATTGCTGGGAATCAAAAGCCATAGTAATGGCAGGCATGTCCCATTCATCTTTTCCTTCCGGAATAGAGAAACGCTGCCGGACTGCTTTAAACCCTAAACTGGAGATAAATACGGTGAAGCTGGACGACTTTACATTTTTAAAGGTAAATTTACCATCCACGTCGCTGCTCACTTGCATAGTATCGGTAGGCGATGTTAAACGAACAGAGGCAGAAATCACACTTAATCCAGTGGTATCGCGCAATACACCATTAATTGTTTTCCCTGTTTGTGCCGAAGCCGAGAAACCAATGATGGCTAGAAAAGAAAAGATAATCTGTTGCCGTAGCGCATTTTTCTTGATCAGGTAGTTTGTCTTGAGGATCATGTATATAATATTGTTTGTTTTAGTAGCTGTCTTTTTCAGGGTTTGGCCAAAGGTAAAATAAACCATAGGCCAGGTTCTTGTTGCGCTTCTTTTCGAAGGGGCTGGCGTCCATAGGCAGAAGGATAACCATATCCACCATATCGGTTACCCATGGGTGCTGCTCCCCCTACCGTGCGTAGCATTGTTCCATTAATTTTTACATTAAAAGCCACATTTTCTACCGTTTCGGGATCAATACCTAGGTGCGACAAGGGAATAACCGCCTCATAACAAAGCGCATCCGTAGAATCAATAGCAACAACGGCCCGGATTCCATAATCATTATCCAAAGAGATCGGCCCATCCACCACATCCACAAGTCCGTAAACATAAAACGCCCTAACGGCTTTCAGAAGGCCTAACCGCATATCTGCGGGCCGTTGGTCATTATCCTTCGCCATCAAACTTCGCAAAGATTCGCGATCAGGCACCGGAAAGGATAAGCTTGCTGCTTCTTTCTTTTTCCCTTCTTTATTGATACCTATAGAAAACCCTTGATGTAAGGCTTGCATTTGAGCGTCGATGTCAACAACCCGCATGGCAACATAAATATGTGCATCATCATTAGCTATTTCATATTGCAAGCGCTGCTTTTCATATTGATAATGAAGCGTATCATCCCAATCGGATAATTCCCCATCGACCGAAATATTTCTTTTATACCGCAATTCATTGGGTATAGATGATTTCAACTTTTGCGCAAGCGCACCGGTTCCCGATCCAAAAATCAAGGACAATACCATTAGTCGAATTAAGTACTTCATTCGTTTTTTGCTATCGCGAAATTTAGACTGCATAACATCCTTTCGGTTTAACAGGCAAACATTAATATTTTTGTTACGTATACGTTTTTTTTAACCGTTGCCGATTTCTCCGATTCCGTTAAGAGAAATGATCATAAGTATAAGTAAAGCCTATACTTTTATTTTTACCTTTGCTATGGAAATAGTTTTTTGGGCATGTTATTATCTGCATTTCAACAAACATATATCGAAGCAGGATGCGATGAGGCTGGAAGAGGGTGTTTAGCCGGTCCGGTTTTCGCAGCCGCCGTCGTTTTTCCCTTCTCTTTCCGGCATGAACTGCTCAACGATTCTAAAGTATTGACCGCCAACCAGCGCTATACGCTGCGTAATATAATCGAAGAGAACGCTTCGGCTTACGCCGTTGCTAGTGCAAGTGCGGAAGAAATTGACCAGATTAACATTCTCAATGCCTCTTATCTGGCGATGCACCGCGCGCTTGACGCCTTAAAGATCAAAGCAGAGTATATTTTAGTAGATGGAAACCGTTTTAAATGTTATCAAAACGTACCGCACCAATGTATTATTAAGGGAGATGGCAAATACCTTTCGATTGCCGCCGCATCCATCCTCGCCAAAACTTACCGCGATGATTATATGGTTGCCATAGCCCAGGAACATCCCGAGTACGACTGGTTGAACAATAAAGGTTACCCTACTAAAAAACATCGCGATGCCGTATTAAAATATGGATTAAGCCCACATCATCGCAAGACTTTCCGTATCACCGACCCGCAGCTTGAGCTTGATTTTCAATAGACTATTACATGCTAGTAAGCGGTTGGCGATATTAAACGGACAATAAAAAAATTCGTTTTTTAAGGGCAATTGCATATCAAAATGATTTTATCTATGTTTGCGCCGAAGATCACACCCACCCATATAGGGTTACAATGGCAACCGCATAGGCTTGCGAACTTACACTAATGATATAGGAATGAAAACAACTGCTTTAACAGACTTGCATATCGCCTTGGGCGCTAAAATGGTTCCGTTTGCCGGCTATAACATGCCCGTTCAATATACCGGAATCAATGATGAACACGAAACGGTACGTAAAGGCGTCGGCATTTTCGATGTAAGTCATATGGGTGAGTTCATTCTGAAAGGAGAAAAAGCTTTAGACCTCATCCAGAAAATCAGCTCGAACGATGCTGCCAAACTGTACGACGGGAAGATTCAATATGCCTGTATTCCCAACGAAACAGGGGGGATTGTCGATGATTTTCTCGTTTATCGTATCGATGCTAAAACTTATCTTTTAGTTGTTAATGCCTCCAACATCCAAAAAGACTGGGATTGGATCAGCAAATACAACAGCTATGGAGTAGAAATGAAAAATATCTCCGATAAGACCTCCTTATTTGCCGTACAAGGGCCTAACGCGGCGGAGGCGCTACAGGCACTAACGGAGATAGACTTGGGCGAAATGGAATACTATACCTTTAAAAAAGGCCTATTTGCCGGGATCGACAATGTCCTGGTATCGGCAACGGGATACACCGGTGCCGGAGGATTTGAAATCTATGTCGACAATCTGCATGCCCGCACCATTTGGGATGCCATTATGGACACCGGCAAATCCTATGGCATAAAACCCATCGGTTTAGGTGCCCGGGACACCCTTCGCTTGGAAATGGGTTTTTGTTTATATGGGAATGATATTGATGATACCACTTCTCCTTTAGAAGCTGGTTTGGGCTGGGTAACCAAATTCACTAAAGATTTCGTCAATTCGGCAGCACTGAAGAGACAAAAAGAAGAGGGCGTAAACCGCAAACTGGTAGGATTTGAAATGGTTGACCGCGGGATAGCTCGGCATGGCTATGATATCGTAGACGAAAACGATCAGCTGGTTGGCCATGTCACCTCAGGCACACAATCGCCCACCTTACAAAAATCAATTGGCCTAGGCTATGTCCAAACCGCCTTTGCTAAAGAGGGGACCACCATTTTCATTAAAATCAGAGATAAAAAAATCAAGGCGGTAGTTACGAAACCGCCCTTCATAAAATAATATAACAGCACTTGCCCAATCAACCTTTAGACGAAAATTGATGTTTAACTAATTTTTTTGTTTTGCTCGATACCAATAGAAAAATCAGTGTTTGCCTTAGCCCTGCACTACTGCATCTGCACGAGGTTAAAAACAGTATTGTCGTAGTGATCGATATTTTTAGGGCGAGCACCTCCATGTGTTATGGGTTAGCTAACGGAGCGGAATGTATCATTCCGGTTGCCGAAGTTTCTACTTGTGCCATCTATAAAGATCACGGCTATTTACTGGCAGCCGAACGGAATGGCGAAGTGGTAGATGGCTTTGATTTTGGAAACTCCCCCTTCTCCTATGTGGCCGGGAACGTGACCGGAAGAACCATCGTACTCACCACGACAAACGGAACCAAAGCCATCCATTTGTCAAGAGAAGCAAAAAAGATTGTCATCGGATCATTTTTGAATTTAAGTGCAATTAGCACTTGGTTGAAAGAACAAACAGACCATGTGCTTCTTGTTTGCGCTGGATGGAAAGATAATTTCAGCTTGGAAGACACCGTTTTTGCCGGAGCCCTGGTTGAGCAACTACAGTCGACCCACCAAAGCGACGACGCCGCCTTAGCATCGATGCATCTTTATGAAAAAGCAAAAAGTGATCTATCTGCTTATCTTGCGCAAAGTGCACACAGCCATCGCCTACAGCACCTGGGTGTACAAAAAGATGTGGAATTCTGCCTACAGGTAGACCTCATTGATACCATTCCGGTATTGGAAGGCGATCGTTTGGTTGCTATGAAAAATTAACGTCCTTTTTCCTAAATCCGATCTCACTTGCAATTTCCCTTTTAAAAAACTACTTTTGCACGCAATTTAAATTCAGTTTAAATAAATAGGGGTTGGAACGGCAACATTGTACTTATTTTTTTATTCTTTTCTTTCTTACACTTGTTCTGCCAAGCCGAGCTATTTCAATTCAACAAGCCGAAATAGATATAAAAGGCTCCGTTATTAACAAACGAACGAAAGAACCCATTCCCTTTTTAAGTATTTCAATTCTCGGTGAGCAGACCTATAAAACGACAACAGACGAATCTGGTTCTTTTTATTTTAACAGGATACCAGCTTCTTCTTATCAGTTGGTAATCCAATCCATACACTATGAAAGTCAACGCTTGGCCATCAACGCGCAGGATAATCCGTCCATTGTTCTCGAATTGGAACCGATTGTTAGAGCACTTGACGAAGTGTATGTAACAGCCGCTGAGTCAAATGGACTAACGAGCTCTTCCATCATTAACCGGGAAGCCGTGCAATTGCTTCAGCCATCTAGTTTTACCGATTTATTATCACTCCTGCCTGGTGGTCGTGCTGAAAATCCGGATCTCACTAACATGAACAGGATCAGACTGCGTGAAACCGGAGCAGCAAACAGCCAATATGATATTAGCTCTCTCGGCACAGCGTTCTACATTGACGGCGCCCCAATAAACACCAATGCCAATATGCAAACCACCAACGGTTTTACGCTCAGTGATCCGAACGGCACGCGAGATGCGACTAATAAAGGTGTCGATATGCGGACCATTTCTACCGATCAAATAGAAAGCGTGGAGATTATTCGGGGTATCCCATCAGCAATGTATGGCGATCTGACATCTGGAGTAGTAAAAATAGAGCGAAAAAAGGGAACAAGCCCTTTCTATGCTCGAATTAAAGCCGATGGTTTCAGCAAGCTGCTGGCGGTCGGAAAGGGAATATACCTTCCCACAAAACAGCGCTATCTGAACTTGGATTTAGGGTATCTCGATGCCAAGGCTGATCCAACAGATAATTTTCAACGCTATAAAAGATTATCCGCATCGTTGCGTACAGAGAAAACATGGCAATACGGCACGCATGAAATCAGTTGGTCTACAGCTTTGGATTACAGCGGCAATATCGACCATATCAAGGCCGATCCGGATCTCGATTATGCACCTACGGACACTTATCGGTCTTCCAATAGCAATTATGGGTTAAGCAACAACGTACATTTTAAATTCAATCCCGATCGCTTTTTAAAATCTTTAACAATTTCGTCTAAAATCAACTATCAACGTGATCAGATTAACCTGACGAAGTGGATGCAGGCCGGTACAGCTTCAATCCTTTACAATTCACTTGAAGAAGGCGAACACGATGCAGGCTACCTGACACCTAGTTATACCGCACACCTTTCCGTGGACGGACAACCCTTAAATGCTTTTGCCAAAGTAATCGGTAATGCCACCTACCACTTGTTGAGAAGCATGCAGCAATTTAATTTTGGCGCCGAATACAACTACAGCAAAAATTTCGGAGAAGGACAAGTTTACGATTTGGATTTTCCCCCCAGCCCCTCGATCGGTGTACGGCCTCGCTCTTTTCGAAGTATACCGGCGCAACAAAATTTATCGATTTTTGCAGAAAATACAGGTTATTTTAATCTAGGCGACCATCGCCTTACATTAGCCACTGGGCTTAGGAGTACGGGCTTAGTTGGTTTGGGCGATCGATACGCTCTGCATAATCGCCTCTATATTGATCCGCGGATTAATGGGAAATGGCAACTTCCACTGTTCGATTTAGGCCATCGTCGTCTTTCCCTAACCCTTGGAGCCGGATATGGTTTACAGACTAAATTCCCTACACTCAACCAACTTTATCCCAATCTCTTATATGAAGACTTAGTACAGCTTAATTTTTATCACGATAATCCTGCCTATCGGAAAGCCAACGTCATGACCTATATTATCGATCCAACAAATGATCAATTGCATTCTGCGGTCAACAAAAAATGGGAATTTAATCTGGACATTAACTATCAAGAAAACCGCTTTTCCATTACTTATTTCCGAGAAACAATGCACAGCGGATTTCGAAATTCATCGCAATACCAAGCTTTGGCCTTTAAACAATACGATATTACTTCCATTGATGGAGCAAATCTTACCGCTCCACCAAATCTAACGGATTTCACCTATGTGGATACCAAAGAATATTATGGATACATGATTACGTCTAATGGCAGCAGCCTCCTCAAAGAAGGAATAGAATACCAATTCACTTCACGACGACTGAGCTCCATTAATACGCGGATAACAGTCAATGGCGCTTGGCTAAAATCACGCTATCATAATAGCAACTTGCTTTATCAGGTTATTGATAGAAACATCGTAACCGATGGGGGAAAATATCGTCAGTATGTAGGTATCTATAACGATGTGGAGGGTAGTATCGCGCAACAATTAAATACAAATCTCACGTTAGACAGTTATCTACCCAAATTAGGACTAAGTTTCATGACATCTGTTCAAAGTTTGTGGTTTACCTCCCGGCAACAAGAACCAACAACAGGAATGCCCATACAATATATTGATATCAATGGAACTATACACCCTTATACAGAAGAAGATACACGGGACGCCAATTTGCAAGGACTATATACACCCGTTAATACCGTAAATTTTAGAAAGTATACGGTGCCGATCGATTTACAAATCAATATAAAAGCCTCAAAAACCTTCAACAAAAAGGTAACGGCCTCTATGTTTGTCAATCGTCTGCTTTCCTACACCCCTAACTACGATTCCTATGGTATGCAGGTCATTAGAAGCGGCAGTTATAGCCCTTATTTCGGAATGGAATTAACTTTTAATTTTTAATACAATGAAAACACCTTTTAAATTCATCATCGGCCTCATTGCCCTAACCGCGTTTCTTTCATTTAACGCTTGTAAGCGGGATGATGCCACAGCTGAACAAACCGCTGTTACCCTCAGTCTAACTGATCCCTCGGGGATAGAAAATGTCACCATAAAAGACATTCAGATTCAATTCAAAGAAGTGAATAGCGGAACCCTTAAAACGATTAACGAGGTAGCGGCCAATAACCAAGCTACGCTTTCCTTGGATCAAGGTGCCTATGAAGTTTCGGTTGAAGGAAGTATAGAATATACACAGAACGGTGATACCTATACGTCTAAAGTAAAAGGATTTAGTGAAGGTGTAACCGTTGTTGGAAGTGCAGCGACTGTTTCTATTCCGCTTTATCTTTATGCTGAAAATGCGGGCTTTGTGATCAAGGAAATCTTCTTTACGGGTACCCGCACACCAGAGGATAAGGCTTACAATGGCGATAAATATTTCGTCCTTTATAATAATTCCGACAGCACGCTATTTGCCGATGGTTTAGTTCTTGCCCAATCTTCCTTTTTAACCACTACAAAACAGGATTATACTCCTGATATTATGTCGGAAGCCTTTACAACAGGAACAACAATTGATGGGGTGGTCATGATCCCAGGTTCAGGAACAACCTATCCCGTTGAACCTGGTCAGTCCATCGTAATTGCCAATAATGCGATTAACCACTTGGAATATAACGCTAATTCTCTCGATTTATCGAAGGCTGATTTTGAACTTGAACTCATCCCTTCGATCAATGTCGACAATCCTGCAGTTCCGAATCTCATTAATATTACCGGAGCAATGACGATGCATGACCGCGGATTTAAAAGTTATGTATTGGCTAGATTGCCTGAAGATATGACTACCGATACCTTTAAAGAACAAAATCAATATAGTTATAGTTATACTACCGCTATAGGAACTCAGAAAACGCAAAATGCCTATAAGATTCCAAACGAATGGATTATTGATGCTGTAAATTTAAGTGTAGAGGACGAATTTAGCTGGATCGTAACGGCGCCATCTCTTGATATGGGCTGGACATATTGCGGAAAAACAAGCAGTGACAAAAACCGTTATGGCAAAAGTGTTCGTCGTATCGTGCTTTCTACTGCAGAAAATGGTCGGGAAATATTAAAAGACACAAACAATTCCACCAAGGATTTCCTTCCGGAAACCACCCCTTCCCTAAAAGAGGGCAATTAGGTTCTTATGCGTCGTGTTCTTTTGAATCTGCTGTTTTTTATCCTGTGCATTGTTCCAAGCTATGCACAGGATACCCTTTTTATGCAAAGAGACAGTTCAACGTTCCTGCAAACAGTAAAAGAAATCAGCTCGCCCATAACCTATTTAACAGATGCCTTTTATGGCAGTGCGGGTTTACGTCATCTACAACGCCAACATGCTTATGCCAAATTAAGTGCACAATGCTTTTATGCTGATCAAGACCGCTACTTCCAACAGTTGGGAAAGGGCACAAAAGGATTACGGGTATCCGCAGAATCTTACGTAAAAAACACATCTACCAGTACCCTTTGGGGAAAAGCCAGCTACACCAACGAAAAAAAACGAGCCGTCAATTTCAACGAAACCAATGACTATGCAGTGGTCTATCCCTATGTGATGCTCGACAGCATTGGCGGCGACCTGCCGACAGAAACTTACCAGTTTAGCGGTGGTTTTAACAAACAATTGGCGGCATTTAACTATGGCATAACCGGAAGTTTTAAGGGTGTGCAAGCTTATCGATCACGCGATCCTCGTCCTAAAAATATATCTTCCGATGTAGCTTTGGGATTTGCTATTTCCAAAACCCTTAATTCTACACACCTTATTGCCTTCGATATCGATGGTTGTAAATATGGACAAAACAACCAACTTAGTTTTGCTAACCCATTAGGCACTCCTCCCATTTATCAAGATGCTGGGTTAGGCGGTTACAATCAATTACTGGCCCGTACTATTGGAAAAGCGATTTATGATGGACTGTCATGGTCGGCCCGACTTAGTATTAGTCCGTTTCATAAAAAGGGATTCTCCGGATTTGTGTCCTATAAACGATTTGCATTGGATAAAACCATAGAAAATGCCAATGCGCCAATAGGTTCGCTAACCGACCAGCAGCTATACGCAGTTTTTGGTTATATCAATCAGGGCAATCACAACGATTTGGTAATCAAGGCTACGCTGCAACATAATAAAAGAGAAGGTATAGAGGCAATCTTCGAAAGAGGAACAACAATAAGCTACTTAAAGATATCCGAAATCAATTCCTTTAATCATCAGCAAACGACCTTGACCCTGCAATCGACTTACGGGAAGAAAAAGGATAATTTCGACTGGTACATCGGCGCTAATTTAGGCTATCAGGACAGCCAAACACAATATACCGCCTCCTTTAGAGCAATGAATTTTCGCCGACTTCAAGCCGAAGGCTATTTTGTTTTAGTTAAACCGATAAACAAGTCCTTATTTAACGCTCAACTTAATCTGGCACATCAACACCCTTTTCAATCCTATTCCTCCTTTGCTATGGTCGACAGCCAATCCGGAATATATAGCATGCTTCAGCAAAATTACGCATACCTGAGTTCGAGCGTGACGACATTATCTGTTCAATTGAAAGGATCCACTCCCTTATCAAACAAACTCGGCGGATTTATCGAATTGTTCGGTGTGTATAGTGCTTATCAACATCCTTTTAATGGCTACCAAGGGGCGGTGACATGCGGCATAATCTTCTAATTTGTATTTTTGACTCCCATGAATAACCGCACATCCATATTGCTTAGCTTAACCATCTTCCTCCTTGGAACGGCTTTTTTCAGTGAAACCAAGCAGGATAGTCTCCGCTTATTATACAGCAAACCCGTTGCACAATGGCCCAAACCTACCATTGACGCCGACATTCAATGGCAAGAATTTAAAGTGTTACCAAAAATTGATACCAGCTATTTTTCCCTAATGGCTCAGCCAGAGGTCCATTTAGGAAAACAACTGTTTTTTGATCCGTTACTTTCCGGATCCAACCAAATTTCCTGTAGCAGCTGCCATGATCCAGAAATATCGTGGACAGACAAGCGGGCAGTAGCACTGGGTAACGATCATCTTTTAGGCGCGCGCAATACTCTTTCCTTATTAAATGTAGCGCAACGTAAAACCTTATTTTGGGATGGTCGCGCCCTTACCTTGGAAGAACAAGCGCACAGCCCCATCGAGGCGCACCACGAAATGGCACTCGACCCAAAGACGATATCTGCCAAATTTTCGTCGATAAAAGGATATCGCGAATTGTTCAAAGCAGCTTATGGCGATGATCAAATTACTTACGACCGTATTGTTAAGGCCCTCGCTTCATTTCAGCGCACCATTACCAGCAGGCAAAGCCGATTCGATCGCTTTTTATCTGGTGATTATAAAGCCTTAAGCGATCAGGAAATTGAAGGGCTACACCTCTTTCGCACCAAAGCCCGTTGCATGAATTGCCACTACGGTCAGTATTTTACGGATGAAGGTTTCCACAATATCGGTCTAACCTATTATAAACGCAAATACCAGGACTTAGGACGTTATGAAATAACCAAGAATGCTGATGACGTTGGGAAATTCCGCACTCCTTCCCTTCGGAATGTACTGAATACTTCTCCTTGGATGCATAACGGCCTTTTTGATAATATTACAGGTGTTATTAATATCTATAACAGCGGCATGCACATGATCGATCCAACGCCTGAACAAAAACAAAAAGACCCCTTGTACCCGATAACCGACCAACATTTAAAACCCTTGCAATTATCAAAAACCGAAATACAGGCCATCGTGGCCTTTTTAGGATCAATCACGGCAACGCAATACAAAATGAAACGTCCAAATCTTATCCGCTAGCTAGTAGCTCTTCGCACCGTTTGGCAATCATTTGGTAAACCGGATCAAATAAGGTGTTATCATAGTAAGGGTCAGGAACTACATCATTTTCGAGAAAAAGTGAAACTTTAGTCCGTTCTTCAAGTGTATCGGCCAAAGCCAATACATCCTTCAAATTCTGTCGGTCCATCACTAGGATACGGTCGTAATAAACCAAATCCCTTCGATGGAATTGCCGGGCTCTTTGCGCGCTGATATCAACTCCATACCGTCTGGCTACGGCAACCGAACGCCGATCGGGACACTCACCAACATGCCAGCTTCCCGTTCCAGCCGAATCAATTTCCCAATCCAGTCCTTTCTCTTTTACCATATGGGCCAATATCCCATGCGCCAAAGGCGAGCGGCAGATATTGCCCAAACAAACGAGTAGTACTTTCATTTTTAGCTCTTAACTTCTAGCCGTTAGGTGTTAGCGCCTTCTGGCTTTCCTCTTTTTATTCTAGCTATTAGTAGTTTGGTGTTAACTAAAGCCTAATAGCTAATACCTGCCTCAAAATTGCAACGTAAAGGTACTCCCTTTCCCTTCTTCCGATTGTACGTTAATATTTCCTTTATGCAGGAGCATGATCTGCTTACTTAAGGTGAGTCCTACACCACTGCCATTTTTTCGAGTGGTAAAGAAAGGAATAAAAATATTTTCGAGCAACTCTTTTGGTATACCCTTTCCATTATCAGTCACTTTAATTTGCGGTTTACCTGTATCGGCGGAAGCCGAAAGACTAATATACGGCAAAGACTGTTCTTTTACCGCCTCGATGGCATTCAGTAATAAATTGATCAACACCTGTTCAATTAAGTTTATATCCAAAAACAACTGCAGCTGCGGATCTTTTAAGATAATATCCAATTCAATATTTTTCTGGATAAGCGAAGGTTCCATCAGCTGGTAAAGATTCTCAAACAAATCGGCCACATAAACTTTAGAAAGTTCCGGTTGATTGATTTTATTCAGGCTACGGTAAGTACTCGCAAACTTTAATAACCCTTCACTTCTACGTTTAATTGTTTCTGTACCCAACCGGATATCATCTGCTACATCACTGTTGGGCAACACCTCTATACGCTTCTTTAGCGTATCTGCTAAAGAAGAAATGGGTGCAATCGAGTTCATAATTTCATGTGTCAGCACGCTAAGGAGTTTTTGCCATGCTTTAGCCTCCGTTTCATCCAACGCCTCATTGATATTCTGAAAGGCCAATAATTGGTATTTTCCCTCCGGTGTTTGAAAGCTGCTGGCAGAAAACTGCAGTTTTAGCGATCCTTTAGGTGTGGGTATGGGGAAAAGATCGACCTCTCCCGGAGGAATAGCCATAACCTTATAGTATAAATCGGCATTTCGCTTTCTTAATGCTGATATATTGGATAAATAGGGAATATTAAACAAGTCTTTAAAGGCACTGTTTATCCATATTACCTTGCCCGTCTCCTCTTCGTAAGAAAGAATAGCGGTATTAACCAGCTCGAGAATTTTTTGCAGATATTGATATTGCGTTTCCCTTTCGTTGCTTATCTTTTTGAAAACACTGTTGATTTCATTAAATGCCCCCCTTAACGGCTTAATTTCCGGACCAGCATGCTGCAGGGGAAAAAAACGGGTGAAATCACGATACCGTGCAGCCTCGGCAAATTCTTCCAATTCTTTATACGCCCGTAATTGTGAACGAAAATTGAGGCTCAACATCCAGGCACATCCCGGAAAAACCAGCAAAGCATATAAATAGAAGCCCTTTAACAAACACCAACAAAACAGCGTAACGACAATAAAGAGCAGTATTGCCCGAAAGACAATCAACCAACGTAACCTGTTCATTAAATATTATATTTATTAAGGCGTCGGTATAAGGCCGTGCGTGTTAAACCCAATTCTTGAGAAGCCTTACTGATGTTGCCATTGTGTTTTTCTATAACTTTTAGGATGGCATTTTTCTCCATTTCCAATAGATTATAGGCCGGGGCTTCATTGCTTCTAGTACTGTCAGAAGCTTGCTCAATGGGTGAAAAGATAATGTCCTGCGGCAGCAACACATCCTGTTCTGACATGATGATCGCACGCTCTATACTGTATTGTAATTCGCGTACATTTCCGGGATAATGGTATTGCAGCAATTTTTCTTCTGTTTTCTTATCCAAATCGGGAATAGATTTGGCATATTTAGCTGCATAACGCCCGATAAAAAATTTGGCTAATAAAACAATATCATTCCCGCGGCTTCGCAAAGGAGGAACCTGCACCTCAACGGTGTTGATCCGGTAAATCAAATCTTTGCGAAATCGCTTTTCGTCGGCTAATGCCGGTAAAGGAACATTGGTAGCACATAACAATCGGATATCCACATTAATCGGAGTATTGCTCCCCAAGGGGATAACTTGCCTGTTTTGCAGGACACTCAGCAGCTTGGCCTGCTGTTGCAAAGAAATGTTGCCGATTTCATCCAAGAAAAGTGTTCCCTTATCAGCGGCTACAATCCTACCAATCCGATCTTCTCGGGCATCGGTAAAAGCCCCCTTTTTATGACCGAACAGTTCACTTTCAAAAAGCGTATCTGTTAAAGCTCCCACATCCACCTTCACATAAGGTTGACCAGCCCGCAATGATTGTTGGTGAATCGTATCGGCAATTAAATCCTTACCTGTACCATTTTCTCCCAAAATGAGAATATTGGCATCAGTAGGTGCAATCTTGCTGATCTTATGCAACAAATGCTTCATCACATCCGACTCGCCAATGATCAGGGAATTCGATTTGGATTTAAGATCTGTACCTTTCCGCTTCTCGCTCTTCTTTTGGTTATCCAACAAATTGCCAACCACGTCGAGCAAGTGCTCGTTTTGCCAAGGTTTAACAATGAAATCAGTAGCACCCTGTTTCAAGGATGTTACCGCCAAATCAATGGCGCCGTATGCCGTAATCATGATAACCGGTAGATCGGGTTTTAACGCTTTAATCCGACCTAACCAATATAAGCCTTCGTTGCCGGTATTAATGGCGCTCTTGAAATTCATATCCAATAACACCAAATCGATAGGCTGACGGGAAAGAATAGCAGGGATGTTTTCTGGGTTTTTTTCGGCGATCACTTCGCTGACTTCTCGTTTAAAGAGCAGCTTAACCGCTGTTAGCACATCGGTGTCGTCATCAATAATTAATATACGGGCGTGTTTCATTTTTTTTGGCTTTCAGCTTTTGGCAATCAGCCATCGGCTTTTAATCAATTAATATAAATATATCTATATTATTCTTAGAGAATAGGTATATCTGATGGCTGACAGCCGAACTCTGGCAGCTCTATTCTGTAAAGATAAAACTATACCATTATTATTAAAAGGCTGATAATCAGAAAAACTAAAACCGCCCTCCTGAACAGCTCTGTACGCAAGCGCACATAAAGTGTACGATATCGAACACCTATCCTGACAGCAAAACTTATAAAACACTGATTATTAATCAACTATTTTTATGGCATAAGCTTGTATAGGTAAAGGGAGCGGGAAATAACGAAACCCAGCAATAGATAAAGAAATGGACAGAGTATTACCAAAAAAGAAATGGAACAATAAACGGATCGCTACGATCGCTGGTGTGGTAGCAATTTGTGCACTTATTTTTTCCAGTTACTATTTTACCTCAGGCAAATCAAAACTCAATGTAGAAGCAGAACGCATCACCATATCGGAGGTTACCGAAGGCCCTTTCCGGGAGTTTATACCCGTAAACGGATCGGTAATGCCAATCAGTACGATTTATTTGGATGCTTCCGAAGGTGGGCGGGTAGAAGAACGATTTGTGGAAGATGGAGCCGTGTTAAAGAAGGGAGATCCGATCATGCGCTTATCTAATACCGATCTGGAACTGAGCTTGGTGAATCAGGAAACGAACGTGTTAAACTTATTAACGCAATCGCAAATATCCCAAACCAGCGCACAACAAGCCGCCATAAACAATAGAAACCTGCTGGCCGAAGCAGAAAACGCATTAAAAGAAGCAAAGCGCGTTTACGAGTTGAATAAACATTTATATGAGCAGAAAGCCATTGGCAAGCAGGAATATCAAAAGTCGCTCAACGACTATAATTACCAACAGGAACGGACAAAATTGACCCGTGAAAATGTACAGGCCGATTCGATCCGTAACGAGCGGACAGCCGCCGACAGCCGGCAAACCTATGAAAGGACAAAAAGTGCATTAGAATTGATGCGGAGTAAAGTGGGCGACCTGATTGTCCGTGCCCCTGTAGATGGCCAGCTGACAGCATTCGATGCGGAAATCGGACAAAAGAAGAACCCGGGTGACCGCTTCGGGCAAATTGATGTATTGAGCGGATTTAAAGTAAAAGCCGATATTGATGAACACTATATTTCCCGGATCTATCCTGATTTGGACGGCGAATTTACATTAGGAACAAAAACGTATAAGCTGAAGATCAAGAAAGTATACACCCAGGTATTGAATGGGCGCTTTCAGGTAGACATGGAATTTGTGGGCGAAGTGCCAAAGGGTATACGCAGAGGACAAACCCTACAGATCCGCTTAGCATTAAGTGATGAAACCAAAGCCATCTTACTGCCAAAAGGAGGTTTTTATCAGCAAACCGGAGGCAACTGGGTGTTTAAATTGACTGCCGACGGCAAAACGGCCTACCGTGCAGACGTACAACTTGGTCGTCAAAATCCAGATTATTATGAAGTGATCCAAGGTTTAAACCCCGGAGAAAAGGTGGTGACATCAAGTTATGAGACTTATGATAAAGTGCAGGAGTTGAGTATTAAGAAATAGCTGTCAGCTGCCGGAAATCGGCTATCAGCCTTTAGTTTGCGGGAAGAGATATTATAATTTCCCGACATATCGATAAATTAATTTCCTAATGACAGTCAATTCGTCATTGAGTTCTTTATATAGTTGTTCATTTATCAATGTGATTTCTTTGCAAAAGAATACTTGGTATTGTAATTCCGACACCGATCCTGCCGCTATAGTAAGAAAGCGCTTTAACTCAACAGTAGAGTTTCTTCCGCAGCCTTCTGCAATATTAGTAGGAATGGATAACGCCGATCTTCTCATTTGAGAGGTCAGCCCAAATAATTCATCTTTTGGAAAAGCTTGAGTAGACTGATAAATTTTCAAAGCAAGTTTATGGCTTCGTTACCAAAAATCGAGCATAGTAAAATCACGTATTGCAATGGTTTAGATTAAAACTGTAGTTAAAAATAAAATTAATAAAAAAAGCAAAAAGGTATGCTAGCGTTTCGTTTTGCATAACCAAAAAGCCGAAAGCTGATATCCGATTGCTGATAGCTAAATAACTATGATCAAAATAACCGACCTTCAAAAATTTTACCGTACCGAAGAGGTAGAAACGGTAGCGCTTAACCGTCTGAGTATTGAGGTTAAGCAAGGCGAATTTGTTGCCGTAATGGGGCCTTCCGGGTGTGGAAAGTCTACTTTATTAAATATCGTAGGCCTGCTCGATGATTTAGATGAAGGAAGTTATCTTTTTAATGGCATTGAAGTGGCCAAGTTCAACGAACGGAAGCGTTCCGATTTAAGGAAACACAATATTGGTTTCGTGTTCCAAAGCTTCAACCTGATTGATGAATTAACCGTATTTGAAAATGTGGAACTTCCCCTCATTTATACGAAAGTGCCGGCCGCCGAACGCAAAAAACGGGTAGAGGAAGTACTGGAGAAAGTGCAGATCATGCATCGCCGTAATCACTTCCCCCAACAACTTTCGGGTGGTCAGCAACAGCGTGTGGCCGTAGCCAGAGCGGTTGTCAATAATCCGAAGCTTATTCTTGCCGATGAGCCGACAGGTAACCTCGACTCGAACAATGGTAATGAAGTGATGCAACTGCTTACGGAATTAAACGAGCAAGGAACAACCATTGTGATGGTAACGCACAGTGAACACGATGCTAAATTTAGCGACCGCATTATCCGTATGCTCGATGGGCAGGTGGTGATGACGACGGTGGGGTAAGCTAGTTGTTGGTTCTTTTTGTTGGTTGTTTTGTTCGCTAAACTGAATTAAGAACCAAGGGTCGGGGGATGAGCGTTGCTACAAACAACGATTAACGAACAACGAATATGCTAAAAACTTATTTCAAAATCGCCTTTCGAAACCTTTGGAAAACCAAAGGGTATAGCTTCCTGAATATTTTCGGATTGGCTATAGGGATCACCTGCGCATCACTTATTTTTTTGTGGGTGGAGGATGAGTTAACTTATGACGACTATTTCGCCAATAAAGCGAACATTTACGTCGTCAAATCGAAGCAAACCTATGGAAACGACACTTATGTATTCAATGCCACTCCAGGAAAATTTGCAGAAGCCGTAAAGGCAGAAATACCAGGTATTAAAGAAGCCACCCGTTGGAGCGGCAATGTAAATAGGCTATTCAGTAAGCAGGATGAGGGCATCTACCAAATTGGGGGATACGCCGACCCATCTTTCTCTCGCATTTTCTCTCTTCATTTTTTGGAAGGCGACCCTAAAACAGCTTTGCAGGATGTGCATTCTATCATCATTTCTGCTTCCATGGCCCATCGTTTATTTGGAAAAGAGAATGCCCTTGGAAAGCTACTAAAAGTTGATAATGAAGAAACCTATAGCGTTGCCGGAGTAGTTGAAGATATCCCTAAAAACAATAGTATACAATTTGATTGGGTTATACCATTTATCAATTATGAGCAGACCCACGAAAGCCTACAATATTGGGGTAATAATGCAACGGTCACTTACGTGCTGCTAAAAGATCAGAACAGCTTTTCTGCCGTAAACAAAAAAATATTCGATTTCGTTTATGAAAAAACCGACCATAACGTCACTTTCTTCCGGAACTTCTTGTACCCTATGGAACGTTGGCGCCTGTATAACAGCTTCAAAGGAGGTTTTGAAGAAGAAGGATTGATCAAAAATGTACGGCTATTCAGCATTATCGCTTGGGTTATCCTGATTATCGCTTGCATTAATTTCATGAACCTAGCCACCGCCCGATCGGAGAAACGAGCACGGGAAGTCGGTGTCCGGAAAGTTGTAGGAGCTGGCAAAAGAAGTTTAATCAGACAGTTTCTCGGCGAGTCGATTCTGTTGGCTGTTCTTTCTGGTTTGTTCGCCATTGTATTAGTTTACCTTTTCCTCTCTCCCTTTAACCACCTCGTGGAAAAAGAGCTGCAAGTTAACCTCTTGAACTCCACCCATATTGTTTTTCTATTAAGCATTATGTTAATCTGCGGGTTGATTTCCGGCAGTTATCCTGCCTTTTACCTGTCTTCTTTCAACCCTATATCTGTACTAAAAGGGCTAAAATTAAAATCTGCCAATGCCACTTTTATCCGTCGCATCCTTGTCATCGGTCAATTTGCAGCTTCCATTACATTGATTATCTGTACGCTGCTTATCTTTCAGCAGATTCGCTATGTGAAAAACCGAGATTTGGGATTCGACCGCAATGCCGTGATTACTATGGCAATACAAGGCAATATTGCCGAACATATGGAAGTGATCAAGGAAGAGCTCAAACAAACCGGAGTGGTCGACCAGGTGGGTAGCAGCAACTGGAGTATGCTGAACATCCACTCCAATACCGGTGGCATTAGTTGGGAAGGGAAAGACCCTAATCTCGAAGCATTGATCAGCTATAACCACATCGATCAGGATTTATTGCCAACGCTTAATCTTCACTTAGCTAAAGGCCGGAATTTTCATGCGCAGCTATTGGGCGATAGTGCCAGCGTCATTGTCAATCAAGCGTTTGCCAAGCTTATTCAAAAAGATGGCGATGTTGTTGGCCATACCATTATTTGGGGAGACCGCCCGATGACCATTATCGGCGTATTGCAAAATTTTGTTTATAACGATGTCTATTCCCCTACCGAACCGCTTGTATTAGACGGAGCAAAGAATAGCAGCGGAACACTTTATATTAAGGCAAAAAGTGGTGTGCCTTTATCTGACGCTATTGCTAAGATTCAACACGTCATGAAAATCAACAATCCCGCTTATCCTTTTGAATACCATTTTCTGGATGAAGATTTTGAACAAAAATTTAAAAGTGAAACGACGATTCAAAATTTAGCCGGTGTATTCGCCGTCCTATCTATTGCTATATCCTGTCTCGGCCTATTTGGCTTAGCCGCTTTTATGGCAGAGCGAAGAAAGAAAGAAATCGGTATCCGCAAGGTATTGGGCGCCACTGTATATTCTTTAACCAATTTATTGTCGAAAGAATTTGTCATGCTGGTATTACTATCTTGTCTTATCGCCTTTCCATTAGCCTATTGGTTTATGAACGACTGGTTAAATAACTTCGAATACCGGACACCGATACATTGGTGGGTATTTTTCATTGCCGGCTGTACAGCATTACTCATCGCACTGTTAACCGTGAGTTCACAAACGATAAAAACGGCCTTGATGAACCCGACGAAGTCGTTAAGGGAGGAGTAATTTTTAGCTGTCAGAAATCAGCTGTCGGCTATCCGCTTTATGACGGATTAAAATAATATAATAAAAACGAAATTAAAGCTAAAACGAGCTCAGTACGCAATACTATGCTAAAAAACTACTTCAAAATAGCGTGGCGAACGATTTTAAAGCACAAGGGTTCTTCTTTGATCCATGTGGTCGGCTTAGCCTTAGGTATGGCCGTTTCGGCGCTGATTGCACTGTGGGTACAGCATGAACTGACTTTTGATCGCTTCTACAGCAAATCGGACCGTATTTATGAAGTTTATAACCGCGGGGATTTTAACAATAAGACTTGGGCTTGGAGCGGGCAAGCAAACCCGCTATCACCTGTATTGCAAAAGGACTATCCCGAAATCGAAAACATTAGCCGCTACAACAGCGCCACCTTGCTACTATCCGATGGCGAGACATACTTCAAGAGCTACGGTGCTTATGCCGACAGTAGTTTTTTTAAGCTCTTTGATTTCCCCTTTATTGCAGGGGAAAAGAAACATGCGCTTTCAAGCAAAAAAAACATCGTTTTAACAATATCCTTAGCAAAAAAACTATGGGGCAGAACAGATGTTGTGGGAAAAACCGTCCAAGTGGATAGTTCAGCTTCCTTCGCTGTTTCGGGAGTGATACAGGATATTCCCCAAAACTCACGTTTCCAAGGTGTCAGTTATTTTATTCCTTGGTCTTATTTTGAGGAGAACCAGCTCGGACCACAAATGGCCGCTTCTTGGACGAACATTAAAGTCCCGACATTTATCTTATTAACACCCTCGGTAAAAGCAGAAACGGTCACCGCTAAGATTAGCCAAACTTTGATAAAACTAGGTGTTTCAAAAAATAAGCTCTTTCTCTTTCCCGCTACCAAGTGGCATTTATATACCAAGCAGGAAAACGGCAATTTTGTGGGTGGTCGAATTGAAATGGTTAAGTTATTTTCCTTAGTTTCGTTCCTTATACTCGTCATTGCTTGCATAAACTTTGTCAATCTCAGCACCGCAAAAAGCACGCAACGGGCAAAAGAAGTTGGCATCTGCAAAGTGATCGGTGCACAAAAGAGGACGTTGATCTTCCAATTTCTCTGCGAATCCATCCTGCTATCGTTAGTTGCGGGCATCACGGCATTATTCGTTCTCTGGGCCATATTGCCTTCCTTTAATTCTTTGTTGCATACCACAATCACGTTGAGGTTTTCCCAAAGCATTTTTTGGCTCTATGCTTTTGGTTTTATTTTAGCAACAGGTATTTTGGCCGGTATCTACCCCGCTTTTTTTCTTTCGTCATTCCGTCCTATCTCTGTATTAAAGGGCTTCTTTAAAGATAAAAACAGTTCCATTCCACTCCGCAAAATCTTAGTGATTTTACAGTTTACTGCCACCATTGCTTTAGTGATTTCAACATTCATCATCTACCAACAAATCCAATATGCAAAAAGCAGGGATAACGGCTATGAGAAACAACGCCTGATCTCCCTCCCGTTGACCGCGAACCGAAACCGCCACTTTGAAAGCATCCGTCAGGATCTCATCGCCAGCGGATCGATTAGTTCAGTCACACGTACCTCGGGAACCATCACCCAACATACTTTCGGTGCTACAAATTTCTCTTGGCCGGGAAGCACAGCCGACGATCTTAACAAGGCCTTTGTGGCCTTAACAAGCGATGCTGCGTTTAAACAAACGATGGGTATCAAGCTGTTGCAAGGACGGGATATTGACATTCGGACATACCCTACCGATTCGTCGGCCATGCTCCTCAACGAATCGGCGGTAAAAGCGATGGGATTAAAAGAACCGATCGGCACCCTCGTCCGAAATGGCGAACAGCAATGGCATGTGGTCGGCGTCGTAAGTGATTTTATCTTTTATTCACCTTATGCTGCGATTAATCCCTTGTTTATTCTCGGCTCGGGTGATTGGTTCAATTATATGTATCTGAAGTTAAACCCCGGAAAAAGTATAGCAGCTAACCTAGCTGCGACCGAAAAGGTACTAAAAAAATATGAGCCCATAGAACCATTTAACTATACGTTTACCGATGAAGCTTATGAAAAGAACTTTGAAAGCGAGCAGCGGACGGCTTCTCTTATCGCCTTATTTTCGGGTACTACCTTATTCGTTTCATGCCTAGGCCTCTTTGGCCTGATCAGTTACGTCATTGAACGGCGGAAAAAGGAAATCAGCATACGAAAAATATTAGGAGCTACTATGCAGGGCATAGGCCTGCTGCTTACAAAAGAATTTATCGCACAGATTATCTTGGCTTTTATCATAGCATCACCTATCGTGTATTGGACTATGGAAAATTGGTTGCAAAATTTCACGTATCGGATTACGATGCCTTGGACAGCATTTGCCTATACGGCCTTATTAATCGTTTTAATAGTAGGGCTAACCATCAGTATGCAGCTTATAAAAGCTGTTATGACTAAGCCGGTGGATAATTTGAGGGAGGAGTAATTTCTAGCTGTCAGAAATCAGCTGTCGGCTATCCGCTTTATGACGGATTAAAATAATATAATAAAAACGAAATTAAAGCTAAAACGAGCTCAAGACGCTATACTCAGTACGCAATACTATGATTAAAAACTACTTCAAAATAGCGTGGCGGAATGTGATACAGAATAAATTCTATTCGGCCATTAACCTAGTGGGACTGACTGTTGGTTTAACCGTTGGTATTCTTATTCTGTTGTGGGTGCAAAATGAGTTGTCTTACAACAGCTTTGCCGGTAGAGAGCAACATATATACAAGGTAAACAGCAACGTCGAGATGTCTGGCGGGACTCAAGTCTGGTACACCACGCCTGGGCCGGTTGCGGCATTTGCCAAGAGCGATATCCCTGAGGTAAACCGAGCCGTGCGGATTGCCGAACGATGGGATTACTCGGTATTTTCTGATCAGGAAAAGGTCTTTGAAGCAGATAAGATGGCTTATTGCGATCCGGAGTTGTTTACCTTGTTTAAGCTCCACTTCTTGGAAGGATCGGCAACAAAGCCTTTCATCGATAATCAATCTATTGTTTTGACAAAGAGCCTAGCGCATAAATATTTCGGAGATACTTCGGCATTAGGAAAAACCATTCAGGCTGATCATGAGGATAGTTACACGGTAACCGGCGTTATAGAAGATATTCCTGAAAATAGCAGTATAAGCTATGATCTATTTTTTCCCCTTTCCATCATGGCCGCTTGGTACAATGGTAAAGGTTATTGGAAATCGTTGGATAGCGATTGGGGAAATTTTAATTACACTACGTATCTTGAATTGAAGCCCAATGCTTCTGTGTCAAATGTGCGAGATATGCTGGCGGGTATTAATTTAAGAAACGACCCCAATGCGCCTTCAAATAAAGTAGAGAGGGCTTACGAATTGCAAGCCATTACCGATATGAACCTTCATCGCCCCGACGGAAGTCCTTCGGGTATCCAGACCGTAAAAATCTTCACTTTAGTTGCCCTACTTATCCTGCTCATTGGCAGCATCAATTATATTAACTTGGCCACGGCGCGATCGATGACCAGGGCCAAAGAGGTTTCCATGCGAAAAATTATTGGTGCACAACGGCAGCAGCTCATTTTTCAATTCATTATCGAATCGGCACTCTTTATTTTAGTCGCCGTCCTACTTTCTTTTTCGCTTATCTTTCTGGTGCTCCCCTCGTTTAATAACTTAATGGATACCCATTTGCATCTTAACCTTCTTGATCAAACAATTTGGAGAACGACCTTCGCTGTTGCTATCTTTATTATACTAGCCTCCTCCCTTTATCCGGCTTTCTTACTTTCTTCTTTTAAACCGCTGGAAAGTTTAAAAGGCAAGCTCGGGTTTGGTATTGGGCATACCACTTTTCGCCATGTACTGGTTACCGTTCAATTTGTATTCTCCATTGGATTGATTGTCGGAACACTCATTATCGGCCGGCAACTCCATTTCTTAAATACCAATGACCCCGGCTTCCAACGTGCCCAGGTAATTACTTTTGATGCCCGGGAGAATATGCTCGATCACATGGCATCCATCAAATCAGAACTCAGCCGGGTTTCGGGAATAAAAGGTGTAGCCGTAGGAAATGGAAAGATTTATAATATTGGTTATACCACGGGCGACACCGACTGGGAAGGTAAAGATCCTAACAATACCAGTTTTGTCGTTCGGGAGTTTGCCCAGGACGAACATTTTATTCCGCTTATGGGCATGCAATTAGCTTTAGGTAGAAACTTCACCGGGTCGAAAACCGATTCTGCGCACTATATTTTAAATGAAACCGCGGTAAGAGCCATTGGTTTGAAAAATCCTGTTGGTAAACGTTTTACCTTACATGAAGTAGAAGGGACCATAATCGGTGTCATTAAAGATTTCAATATGGCCTCTATGAAATATGCGATTGAACCCGTTGTAATTCGTTACAATCCGGCAGCCTCTACCCTATATATAAAAACGGAAGGAAAGGATGCCACTTCCGCCATTCAAGCGGCAAAGCGTATTTGGGATAGGTACAATACCGGCTTTCCATTTCACTATCGCTTTCTGGATGCAGATTATGCCTCTTTATACCAACGCGAACAACGCACCGCCAGGCTTTTCTCGTTATTCTGTGCCATTGCAGTTCTGGTTTCTTGTTTAGGCTTATTTGGTTTAGCCACCTATACTGCAAAGATCAGGAGAAAGGAAATTGGCATACGCAAAGTAATCGGCGCCTCGGTTACGGAAATTATCCTGATGCTTTCTACCGGCTTTTTACGATGGATATTATTGGCTTTTGTGATTGCCTGCCCCATTGCTTATTATGCAATGGACAAGTGGCTGCAAGATTTTAATTACCGCATTTCCATTAGCTGGCCGGTCTTTGCTATGACAGGCTTATTGGCCATGATCATTGCCATATTGACTATCAGCATACAGGCCGTTAAGGCTGCAACGGCCAATCCTGTCGAATCGTTAAGGGATGAATGATTTTTAGTCGTCAGAAATCGGCAATCGGCTATTAGCTTCGTACAGATTAAGATAATATGATAAAAACGAAAATAAAGCTAACAGCTAAAACTATCTCAATACTTTGTACGCAATACTATGATAAAACCCTATTTTAAAATAGCCTGGCGAAGTTTGATGAAAAGCAAAGTTTTTTCTTTCATCAATGTATCGGGACTAACCATCGGCATTACTATATGTATGATGATTTTCCTATATGTTTTAAACGAGTTTAGCTTTGATAATTTTCATCAGCAGGGCGATCATATCTATCGGGTAATGCGTGGCTTCGAAAAAGAAGACACACCATACCTGTCCGCTCCTTATGCTACCGCTTTAAAAAACGAATATCCAGATCTTCTGAAAAACGTAGTTCGCTTGATGCCTACGAACGCGCTCATTACCTTTAAAGAACACTCGTTTAACGAAAAAAACATCATTGCGGTAGACACCGATTTCTTTCAGCTTTTTTCCTTCCCCTTAATCAAAGGAGACCCTGCCACCGCTCTTCGAAATCCAAATAATGTCGTCTTAACCGAAACCACAGCAAAAAAGTTCTTTGGAGAAGAAAATCCTATTGGTAAAGTGATTGAAATGGATAAAGAAACCCAGCTTACAGTGACTGGTATTGCTAGAGACTGTCCTTCCAATTCACATCTTTCCTTTGACCTGGTGTTGCCTTTATCGCTGTATAGCCATACCGAATGGTTTTCCAATTGGATGAGCAACAATCTGTTTATTTATGTACTGACAGACGGGAAAAAAGAATTCTTGGAAAAGAAGCTGCCTGCATTTACAGATAAATATTTGGGAAAAGTCCTCGCTTCTTTTGGAACCAAATGGGCACTTTCCTTTCAACCACTAAAAGACCTTTATTTTGGTCAGGGAGGCTCCTTTGGTCATGTTGTTAAACACGGGGATAAACGGATCGTCTACATCTTCCTTTCCGTTGCAGTGCTTGTCTTGTTGATCGCCTGTATTAATTTCATGAATCTCTCTACGGTACGCGCCGTAGAACGAGCCAAGGAAGTAGGTATCCGGAAAGTGGTAGGAGCAAGAAAGAATAGTTTAATAGTCCAATTTATTGGGGAGTCGCTTTTACTTACACTCATTTCAGCTTGCTTAGCGACCGCACTCCTGTATATATTGATGCCGGTATATAATCAAGTCCTTGATCACACCTTATCTATTTCGTGGATAGGCTGGAAATTCTATGCTTTTTTAGTGGTGATTATTCTCTTAACCGGATTGTTGGCAGGGAGTTATCCTGCTTTCTTCTTATCGGCCTTTTCGCCTGTACAGGTATTGAAAGGAAAACTTCGCTTGGGAAAAAATGGCAACCTGTTCCGGCAAGGGCTTGTCGTATTACAATTTGCCATTTCCGCCTTCTTGATCATTGGAACTTTGGTAATGGTAAAACAAATGTCTTACATAAAAAATAAGAATTTGGGTTATGATCAGGAGCAGACCATCGTGCTTAATATCGACAATCAAGACTTTTATGATCACCGTTTTACTTTTAAAAACGAACTTTTGGCCGATCCGCATATACAATCAGTTTCCTTAATGTCGGGTGAGCCTGGAGGTTTTTTTGATACTTATAATTTTAAAGCTGAAGGTAAAGGGGATGTGATATGGCATTTACGTACCGAGTTTTCCGATTTTGACATCATCCATACACTCGGACTTAAGTTGATTGCTGGTAGAGCTTTTTCCAACGCATTTCCGACCGATTCGACCGAAGCGGTTATTATTAATCGTGCCGCAGCTGACAAACTAGGTTATACTCCCCAAACGGCGCTGGGACAGTGGTTAGAGAATAGGATTAGAGAGGAAGGACATAGAAGAACGATTGTTGGTGTTGTAGAAAACTTTGATTTTCTCTCAGCAAAAGAAAATATGGACGGGTTGGTTATCTCGCCGTATGAAGATCATCGGGTTATGCTGGTCAAATTAAAAGCAGGCGACCTTCCTCATACTTTGACCCTTGTCAAAAACACATATAATCGACTGGCTCCGGGATATCCTTTCGAATATCGTTTTCTAGACCAGAATTTTGATCAGCTATATAAGACCGATCTTCGCCAGCAAACCCTCCTAAGTATTTTTTCAGGGCTGGCGATCTTCATAGCCTGTTTGGGTTTATTTGGCCTCGCATCTTATACAGCTACCCAACGTACAAAAGAAATAGGTGTACGGAAAGTATTGGGTTCCTCCAGAAAAGCATTGGTTATGCTTCTATCGAAAGAACTTATCAAACCAATTGGTATAGCAATGCTTATAGCTTCTCCGCTGGCTTATTACGTGATGAATAACTGGCTACAGCATTTTGCTTACCGGATCACCGTGAATGCATGGATTTTTATTTCGGCAGCTGTTATCACCATGTGCATTGCCTTGGTAACAATTGGTTTAAAAACCTGGGGAGCAGCTTCCGCTAACCCTATACATAGTTTAAGAGATGAATAGAAGAATAAATTTAGTTATGCGTTACGAGTTACCTGTTATACGCATAAATCGGCTCTCAACTTTTTATGAAAGCTGTCAGAAATCAGCAATCGGCTATTAGCTTCATGACGTATTAAAATAATGATAAAACGAAAAGAAAACTAACAGCTAGAACTACTCAATACGCTATACTATGCTAAAAAACTACTTCAAAACCGCAGTTCGGCACTTTTGGAGACACAAATTCTTCTCCTTCATTAACGTGCTCAGTCTAGCCGTCGGAATCAGTGCCTCGCTGGTTATCTACATGATCGTTGCCTATGAACTGGGTTACGACCAGTTTGAGCCGGATAGAGAACGGATTTATCAAGTAACTTTGGAAACTAATTTCAACGGCTTTACCGGAAATAGTTCGGGTGTTCCTGCTCCCTTAGGGAAAGCCGTTAAAGAAGGGATCAGCGGGCTTGAGCAGGTTGTTCCGGTCTTTCAATTCCAGGGCGATGCCAATGCACAAGTGGTTCTTGAACGGGAAAGCAAGCCACTTGTCTTCAAAAAACAAAACCGTGTGGTGTTTACTAATCCTGGTTATATCCAGCTCATGAATTTACAGTGGCTGGCTGGAAGTGCTTCCACTGCATTAAGCCAACCATTTCAAGTGGTACTCACCACCAAAAGAGCGGCATTGTATTTCCCTAACCTTCCTTTCGATCGCGTGATCGGAGAAAAAATCAGTTATAATGATATTCCAGTCACGGTAAGCGGGGTGGTCAGTGATATTCCTAAACAAACAGACCTGCAGTCCGAAGAGTTTATCTCCCTATCCACAATAGAGGCTACGAGTCTAAAAGAACAGTTCATGCTCGATCGCTGGGATGATTGGATGGCCTATTCTTCCTTATATCTCAAAACAGCTCCCCGCACCGCTCCAGAACAATTGCAGCAACAGCTCAACCAGCTATTTCAAAGTCACTTAGATGCCGAACAGCGCAAAGAAAACGTCGTAAAACTAAATCTATTGCCTTTAGCTGATAAGCATTTCGATCAACGCTATCCGAATTTTGATTCCCGTCTTGCTCATAAACCTACGCTCTATACCTTATTGGCTGTAGCCGGTTTCCTATTGCTTTTAGGCTGTATCAACTACATCAATTTAAGTACCGCCCAAGCGTCCCGAAGAGCGAAGGAGGTCGGTGTACGGAAAACCATGGGAATCCAGAAAAAGCAATTAATTGGCCAATTCCTTACAGAAACCTTCTTGATCACCGGCTTGGCAACCCTAGTATCCATTGTTTTTATTCCTTTCCTTTTAAAGCTCTTTGCCGATTTCATTCCTCCAAGTATGGGTATGTCTTTTTTTTGGACACCTCCAATTATTCTTTTTCTACTCTGCCTACTGGCCGGTGTGGCCCTACTCGCAGGTCTTTACCCTGCTTTTATCCTGTCTGGATACCGACCGGTATTGGTTTTAAAAAATAACCCGATCAACGCCGCAGGACAAAATCGGCAGATGATATTCAGGAAGGCTTTAACGATATCCCAATTTGTTGTTGCCCAATTTTTTCTCATTGCGACAGTGATGGTAAGCAAGCAGATCTACTATGTATTACATGCCGATATGGGCTTTCGGAAAGATGCGATCCTGACCTTTAACACCCCAAGAGACAGCATCGCGAACCATCATTCGTTTTTATTGGAAGAGTTGAAGGCCCTTCCTGGAGTCGAGCTAGTCAGCCGAGGTTTCTTTAGCCCCGCTACGGCTGGAGGCGCTTTCGCCAATATCACTTATCACAATGGTAAAGAAGAAATTAAACCGTCTAGTCAGGTCCGCTGGGGAGACTCTGCTTTTTTTGACGTATATCAGTTAAAATTGGTGGCTGGACGAAAAACGGTGGCGAGCGATTCGATTACGGAGCTTATCGTCAATAAAGTATTCACCCAAATGATGGGCTTACAACATCCGCAAGAAGCTGTAGGGCGCTTTCTAAATTACAATGGAAGAGCTTTTCCTATTGTTGGTGTGATGGCTGATTTTCATGAACACTCCCTCCGTGCAGGAATCGGTGCTATGGTGTTCGCTAATCAGCCTGGCGATACCTTCCACGTCCGACTGAAAGATAACATAGGTCAATGGCCTCAAACTATTGCCCAAATGGAACAACTATACAAATCACTGTATCCGGAAGAAGATTTCAATTATCAGTTTGTAGACGAGCAGATTGCGCAATTCTATGAAGCAGAGCAAGCTACGGCCACCTTACTGAAATGGGCAACCGGACTTGCCATTGCCATTAGCTGTTTAGGCTTACTGGGCTTAGTACTTTTTACCGTCAACAGCCGCTCGAAGGAAGTCAGCATCCGAAAAGTTTTAGGTGCTTCGGTAACACAAATTCTCACTTTATTGTCTAGAGATTTTGTCAAATTGGTTCTTCTAGCCTTTTTAATTACTATCCCGTTAGCTTGGTTGGCCTCTTATAAATGGTTGGAAAATTTTGCCTATAAAACGGAAATGACCTGGTGGTTATTTGTATTAAGCGGCTTTAGTATGCTTCTTCTTACGCTTGTCGTCTTAAGCATTCATACGATAAAAGCTGCACTGGAAAATCCAGTGAATCGACTGAGGGACGAGTAATTTTTGGCAATCGGAAATCAGCTTTATAACGGATAAAATAATAATAATAATAAGATAAAACGAGACACAAGATACCGGCAGCCAACTGCTGAAATCTGATAGCTATATGCAACTTCCCCAATCTTCAAGCGTCTTATAACAAAAAGAAACCCTTATGAAGAAAACCTTCCTATTATTTGTGGCCATAAGCAGCAGCTGCTTATTGACTAATGCTCAAGATAATCAAACACCTTATTTAACGAAATCGCTCAGTAGCGCTAACATTCGCTTTGTCGACCTACAAACTTCAGGGGGAAGCCTACAGGTCAACGGAGTAAGTGAAGGAGAAGCCCGTTTAGAAGTCTATGTACACGGCAATAATGGACGGAATAATTTGAGCAAGGCAGAAATTGAAGAGCGTATCGCCAAAAATTATAATTTGGATATCGACGTAAGCAACGGACGGCTTGTCGCCATAGCAAAACCAAAAAGTGGTTTTAATAATTGGCGAAATTCGCTGTCCATTTCTTTTAAAGCCTATGTACCTAAAGCCGCTTCGGCAAAAATGCGGACTAGTGGGGGTAGCCTTTCTTTAAACGGCATTAATGGCACAATCGATGGGGCAACCTCCGGAGGCAGTATTCGCATCGCTGCTGTCAACAACGACAACATCAGTCTGCGCACTAGCGGAGGCAGTATTCAGGCAGAGCAAGTTTCTGGAACCCTATCGCTGCATACTTCAGGTGGTTCTATCCGGTTAAGCCAATTAAAGGGTAAAATAGATGCCCGAACCAGTGGAGGTAGTATCAGCGCGGATGAGGTGCGCGGCGAATTACTAGCCAAAACTTCGGGAGGAAGTATTAGAGTTGACCGCATGAGCGGAAGTGTTGACCTTGCCACAAGTGCCGGTAGTACCAATCTGAACATGTTGGCCGTTGACCGGTATGTCAGGGTGGATGTGTCGGCCGGATCGGTAAACCTCCAACTGCCCTTAAATAAAGGATTGGACCTTAATCTTCATGCTTCCAGGATAAGCTTACCTAGTTTAAACAATTTTTCAGGCACGAGAGAAAAAGATAATGTACAGGGTAAACTGAACGGGGGCGGAATACCTGTGGATGTTCATGTCAGCAGCGGAAGTCTGAATTTCAGCGCGATATAATTCATTATAATAGCACTTAAAAAAGTGTAGAAAGTTAAAAAAAATCACTATGAGATTGCTTCACGCTTAGCCGAAGCAATCTCCTTTGGTTAAGTGCATAAGCATTATATTATCAATATCTTAGACATTGCTTCACAACTACAACTACGGCCGTCCCTTCATTCGCAATGACGGTCATCACATCGCTAGTGCAACAACTAAGCGAAAATGCTCACAGCGACGAATAGGCCCGTGCGAGCCGAAGCAGTCTCACAACCCAAATCATATTCATTCTAAATAATTTTCTTTTCTTCCCGATCGTCTCTACTCCAATATTTCGCTTTATCTTTGGTTAATGTATTTATTTTATTACAATTAATACATACCCACATGATGGATAATTTTCTTGCTGCCCGATCGCAGATGGCCCTTTCATTGGGCTTTCATATTATCTTTGCCTGCATTGGGATGGTCATGCCCTTTTTTATGTCAATTGCCCACTACAAATGGATCAAGACAAGAGAACCTGTTTATCAAAACGTTACCCGTGCATGGAGCAAAGGAGTGGCTATCTTTTTTGCTACAGGCGCTGTTTCCGGCACTGTGCTCTCTTTTGAGCTGGGCTTGTTATGGCCCAAATTTATGGAACATGCGGGGCCGATATTCGGCATGCCCTTTTCGTTGGAAGGCACAGCTTTTTTTATTGAAGCCATTGCTTTGGGCTTTTTCCTTTACGGATGGGGAAAATTTAACGTTTGGTTCCATTGGTTCACGGGACTGGTCGTAGGCATCAGCGGTCTGGCTTCGGGCATCTTGGTGGTATCCGCTAATGCCTGGATGAACAGCCCCAGTGGTTTTGACTATATCAACGGCTCATATCAAAACATTGACCCGATCAAGGCTATGTTTAACGATGCCTGGTTATCCCAGTCGCTCCACATGACCTTAGCTGCCTTTGCTGCCACTGGATTTGCCGTTGCAGGCGTACACGCCCTAATGATCTTAAGGAAGAAAAATGTGATTTTCCATCAAAAAGCTTTTCGCATTGCTGCGATATTCGCCGCTATTGCCGCCATCTTACAACCGTTGAGTGGTGATTTCTCGGCTAAGGATGTGGCCAAAAGGCAGCCCGCGAAGTTAGCGGCGATGGAAGCCCATTTCCATAGCGAGAAAAAAGCTTCATTGGTTATTGGAGGCATTCCCGACGAGGAAGCCGGCGAAGTAAAGTATGCCCTCAAAGTTCCCGGCTTGCTGAGCTGGATGGCTCACGGGGATATCAACGAAGAGGTAAGAGGGCTCGATCAAATCCCTAAAGCCGATCGCCCACCCGTAGCAATCACGCACTATGCCTTTCAAATTATGGTCGGCCTCGGGATATTAATGTTATTTCTTGCTTTGATTTATTTTTTTGCCTTAGCAAAAAGGCACGATTGGCTGCAAAGCAGATGGCTCCACAGGCTCTTTATTGCAGCAACACCCATGGGATTTATGGCTATAGAGGCGGGATGGACCGTTACTGAAGTCGGCCGCCAACCGTGGATCATTCACGGCATTATGCGAACGAAAGATGCAGTAACGCCGATGCCCGGCATCGCTTATTCTTTTTATCTATTTACGGTGGTTTATATTTCGCTATCCTGTATCGTCATATTTCTCTTATATAGGCAGATTAAGATGGTAGGGAAAATTTATGATATGTAGCTATCGGCTTTCGGCTTTTGTAAGAGTGAGATTATAATTAATAAAAAACGAAAATAAGCTGACGGCTGATGGCTGACAGCTGAATGCTAAAACCATGCTATACGTTGTCATCGCTTTTTTGTGGACTTCCATTTGGCTATACCTCCTATTGGGCGGTGCTGATTTTGGAGCGGGAATTATTGAATTGCTTACCCGAAGGGAAAGGCGGGATCAGACCCGCCATACCCTATATCGCGCCATTGGGCCAATATGGGAAGCCAACCATATGTGGTTGATTATCGCTATTGTTATTCTTTTTGTGGGTTTCCCTCAGATCTATACCACCATGTCGATCTACATCCATATCCCCTTAACCGCTATGTTATTGGGCATCATTGCACGCGGAACGGCCTTCGTTTTCCGCCACTATGATGCAATAGAAGATAAAATGCAGGCCGTTTACAACCGCATCTTCGTATATTCCAGTGCAGTTACCCCTTTCTTTTTGGGTATTATTGCAGCCAGCACAGTATCAGGCAAGATTGATCCATTGGCAACCGATTTTCTGTCTGCTTATCTCTATAGTTGGCTGAATCTATTCGGCATAGCTATCGGAATTTTTACGGTATGCATTTGCGGTTTTCTGGCCGCCATTTACATCATCGGGGAAGTCGACAACGACGTCGACAAACAGCATTTTATCCGCACTGCGAAGCGAACAGTCATCGCTGCGTTCATAAGCGGCGCCCTGGTTTTTTTAGCCGCGTATTACGAACATATTCCACTGCTGGACTGGATTTTCGGACACTGGTTGGGTACGACCGCTATTGCTTTGGCAAGTATTTCCTTAATTGTACTTTGGATTTTGCTGAACAAAGGTCAAGCAATAACGATTAGGCTGCTGGCCGGTTTTCAGGTCAGCATGATCCTGCTAGCCGCAACCTATATCCACTTTCCCAAGATCATCCTATTAAAGGATGGTACGGCACTATCCTTAATGGACAATACGGGATTGAACAAAACAATCGACTCACTCGCCTGGGCATTGCTGTTGGGAAGTATTTTCATACTTCCTGCCTTATTTTATCTATTGTATAGCTTTGAGAAAAGGAAAGGGCATTAAAAAAGCGTCCCAAAAGATTTTCGAAAATCCTTGGGGACGCCGGTATGACAAATAGAACCCGTCACTAGAAACTGTAACTTACGCTTAACCGATAATTTCTCGGCGCTTCGGTTTGCCAATAAAAGGCATCCAAATAGCTATAAAAAGAACCACTATAAAGGTATTTATTGAATAAGTTAAACGCGTTCAAGGCTACCCGCATTTTCTTACCTTCCCAAAAAACGCCTCCATCAACTTTATAATAATCCGGTAGGCGAACATCACTATCGCTCCAAGTATCCGTTGCGCGTTCAATCAATCCGGTAAAGCCTGCCGAAAAACCAAGACCTTCTACTGCCTGCACAGGCAACTTATAGGTTAACCAACCGTTAATGGTATGTTTGGCATAACCAGGCACCACTTGACCCACAAATACCGTATTATTCGGATCGTCCAATAATTCTTCAGCCACTTTATTCACTTTCGAGTCGGTATATGCATAGTTAGCTATTAAGCTTAACCCTTTAGCTACCCGACCTCTAAGGTCAAACTCGACCCCCTGTGCCCGTTTTTGTCCCAATACGATGACCGTTGGGTTAGTTGGTGTACTATTTGGTGCTGTAGTCAGCTCATTGTTTTTCAGGATACGGTATACCGATAAGGTGGTATTCCAACTGCCATTAAACCAATCTTTTTTGATGCCAAATTCCGTATTATTCCCCGTTATTGGTTTCACTTTGCTGCCTCCAATTAAGGTTCCGGTAGCGCTCTGCGGCAAAAAGGCTTGATCGTACAAGCCATATACTGATGTCTGATCATCGATAGAAACACTTAACCCAACACGAGGGGTAAAATGTTTCGCCTCATCCGGTGCTGCTCCCCAAGCCGATTGACTCACGAAAGTGTACCGACCAGCTAGGGTGAGCCGGATCCTATTGTCTAAAAAGCCCAATTCATCTTGTGCGTATAAACCTCTATAGCGCTGGTCCATCATCCCTCCAGCCATAACTGCCCGTGCTTCCAAGCTGGTTTCCCGATCAAAATCAGGGAACCCATTACTTGGAACGCCATAGTTCGGATTTTGCGGATCAAAAGGATCTTCTTCTGTATCCAAGTCGTGCGATTGTCCCCAATCGGCCATATATTTCTTATTTCCAAAATCAACCCCTGCAAGGATACGATGATTCACTTCACCGGTACGTACGTTTCCATTCAAGAATGCCTGCCCCATAGCCATACGGCTTTGCGCATCCCAGATACCGACGTTACGGATAACCGTACCATCAGCATTGACCTTACTCGGCCAGGAGCTATTGCCTACTTGATTATAGTAAAAATAAGCACCTTTTGCTGTTAACTTCCAGTTACTATTGATCTGATGTTCCAAAGTCAAGAACAAGCTATGATCCGCAATATTGGTTGCCGGAATACCCGGAGCGGTCATAGTAAAATCAACCGGCAAGGTTGCATACCCTCCAGCATTGGGGCCCATTACATAATATGAGCCCACTTCGGTCATGCGCACATGTTGAAGGGTATATTCCGCAGTAAGTTTTGTCTTTTCATCTACTTGATAGGAAATTACAGGTGCAATACTGTAGCGATCGTTGTATTCATAAGGTCGATGCGAGCCCTTATTTTGGCCCATTACGTTTAACCGATACAATAATTTACCATCTTTGCTTAATTTGCCGTCCAGATCCAACGTTCCGCGATACAGGTCGTAACTACCAAGCGTCAAGCTTGCTTCACCTTTAGTTACACCCGTGGGCTTTTTAGTGACCACATTGTATAAACCACTCGGATCTCCGTTTGCCAGCATGAAGCCAGCAGGCCCCTTCACAAATTCAATATGATCTACAAAGCTCATGTCTTCGGTTAAGGGCCCCCAGTACGAAGCCACCACGTTAAAGCCATTTCTGAATGCTTGAATTTGCGAACCCCGCATGGTGATATTGGCATAAAGGTCGCCCCAATGTTCTAAACGGACAGCACCACTCACATTGCGGATAAGTCCGTCGCTCATACTGATCACTTGCTGATCGGCCAATGTTTTATTGCTGACAATCTGAATATTTTGTGGCACCTCCAAAATCGGTTCATTCAAACGCAAGCTATTGGAAGGGGTATCAATTTTATAGGTGTTTTTATAGGTCGACACTTCAACCTCCTGCAGTTGCTCACTGGTTGCGTCTACCACAAAATCCTGCACTTGATTTTCCTGTGCGGCAATGCGGATCAATCTTTCTTGCCGTTGAACACCTACGGCCGATAGAACCAAGGTATAGCTTCCTTCTTGCAAACCGGAAATTTCATAATTTCCGTTATTATCTGTCTTTGCCCCAATACGTGTTCCTTTAATCGATAAAGAAATTCCCGCTACGGGCTCATTCGTTTGATTTAATACCCTCCCGCGGAGAATAGCGGTTTCTTGGGCGTAGGTCAATAAGGTTAGTAAGCAAAATAAACCAATTAGATAAAGCTTCTTCATTTTTATTTAGAATAATTCTGCGCAAACCTACAAGATGTTTTGCAACTTCGCAATATTTATTTAGAATTATTTTAAATAGGTATCGGCGATCAGCCTTCAGTTGTCAGCTTTATCTTGGTATATTTTACTATTTTCATCATAAAAAGCGCATACAATCCACCAAGCAGGAATGCATGAGCTTTTGTTATTTGACAGTTTTTAGCCGTTAAAGGATCAGTGGTATGTAGTAGGCTGATAGCTAATTTCTGATAACCGAAAGCTGTCTACCTAAAATCATCCTCATTAAACTCATCATCCTCATCGTCGCCGAAACCACCGTTAAACAGGCTGCCGAACATATCGGAGAAAGCAAAACCACCATTCAGGACGTTTTTGTTTAACTGGGAGAATTCCGCTAGCCCGTGCAACACGAACTCCATCAGCAAAAGCATCTGATTTTCGGTGAGCTTTGTATGGAATTCGGTTACTACTTTCTTTAAGCCGGGAACATGCTGAAGCAGCTTTTTATAGGCCTCAAAACTTAGCGTATCGGTTATATCTAGTTTATTCCCCAAAGTAAACCAATCCGTTATTTCAATATAAGGATTATTGGCTTTACTTTTCTTGATTTTTTCAGGATCGGGGAAATACTGAGCAAACAAGGATCTAACAGCGCTGCTGATCAATTTATTGGCCACATGTACCGGTCCCTCCAATTCACCTTCATAAACCAGCTCTATTTTTCCGGTAATTGCCGGGATAATCCCCACCAGGTCGGCGATACGGGTAAAGGTGCCATTTTCGCCATTGATCAGCATGCGCCTTTCTGCGGTGCTCACCAGATTTTCGTATGCAGAGATCGTCAGCCGAGCAGAGACCCCCGATTTTTGATCAATAAATTCGCTCTTTCGCGCTTCAAAGGCAACTTGTTCGATGAGATTCTTCAGTAAACCGTCCACTTCGATCGTTTTCGTCTGCTCCGGACTTAGTCGTGCTTCTTGAGCGGTTATACTTTTCGAAATTTCAATTTCATAGGGATAGTGTGTCAGGATCTGGCTTTCGATCCTGTCTTTCAAAGGGGTTACAATAGACCCTCTGTTGGTATAATCTTCTGGATTTGCTGTAAACACAAATTGGATATCCAGTGGCAGTCGGAGTTTAAAGCCCCTAATCTGCATATCTTTTTCCTGCAACATATTGAACAGCGCCACCTGTATACGCGCTTGCAAGTCCGGCAATTCGTTGATCACGAAAATACCGCGATGTGCACGTGGGATCAATCCGAAATGGATAACCCGCTCGTCATTATACGTTAGCTTTAATGTAGCCGCCTTGATCGGATCGACGTCGCCAACCAGATCGGCCACCGTAACGTCGGGAGTTGCCAGTTTCTCCGTATAGCGCTCATTTCGGTGCAGCCAAGCAATGGGTGTATCATCTCCATATTCAGTAATCAACGCTTTGGCATGCCAGGATATCGGATTTAACGGATCATCAAACAGCTCACTGCCCGCTACATAGGGCACATACTCATCTAGCAAATCGACCATCAATCGGGCAATACGTGTCTTAGCCTGACCTCTCAATCCCAATAGCAGAATATTATGGCGAGACAAAATAGCGGTATGTAATTCGGGTATAACCGTTTCATCATAGCCCAGTATGCCCTTAAACCCCTCTTCCTTTCGCTGTAACTGCTTTATTAAGTTGGCACGAAGTTCATCTTTGACACTTTTTGCCACATATCCAGATGCCTTTAACTCACCTAATGTTTTGATCATGTTATTAGCTTTCAGCCGTCAGCTTTCAGCTTTCGGCCATGTTTCTATTGTTTTGTTAATTGCAACTTCGAACGTTCGTACTCCGCTTTTATTCAATTGGCCTAACGCCGACTGCTGATATCCGATAGCTGACAGCTATCTACCGCACCGTTCTTCTTCTGTTTCGGATATAATCTTCAAAGATATATTCACCCAATCCGTTCAAGGAGCTATAAAAAGCTTTTCCTCCATTTACTTGGGTGAATTGTCGAACGAACTGCTGTAAATAGGGATCACGTGCAATCATAAAGGTCGTGATCGGGATTTTTAGCCGCTTACACTGTGCGGCCATTGTCAAGGTTTTATTGATCACCTTCCGATCCAAGCCCATACTATTTTTGTAGTATTTCCCATTTTCCTTCAAACAGGTTGGCTTACCATCAGTAATCATAAAAATCTGTTTATTATGCGTACGCCTTCTACGCAGTAAGTCCGCCGCCAGTTCCAGGCCTGCATAGGTATTGGTATGATAAGGTCCTACCTGAAGATAAGGCAAGTCTTTCAATTCAATAGGCCATGCATCGTTTCCAAAAACCACAATATCCAAAGTATCTTTCGGATAACGCGTCCGGACCAGCTCGGCCAGTGCCATTGCCACTTTTTTTGCCGGCGTAATGCGATCTTCGCCATATAAAATCATACTATGGGAAATATCGATCATGAGTACGGTAGAAGTTAACGTTTTGTAGTCTCTTTCCTCAACTTCCAAGTCACGTTCGGTCAACATAAAATCACCGATCCCATGATTGATTTGCGCATTATGGATAGATGCTGTCATGTCGATCTGATCCAAACTATCCCCATATTGGAACTCCCTGCGATCAGCATTCTTTTCCTCGCCTACACCACTACGGTTGGCATTGTGGTTCCCTTTTCCAGATTTCTTTAGCTTGCCAAAAATTTCCTCCAAAGCCGATTGACGAATGGTTTGTTCCGTTTTTGAGGTGATTTTAAAACTTCCATCAGGCTGCTCTTCCGTAAGGTATCCTTTGTTTTTTAGGTCCTCAATAAAATCACCCATACCGTATTCATCAGTGGTTAGATTGTATTGCTTATCCAGCTCATTCATCCAGGCCAACGCTTCCGCAGCATCTCCTGATGTATAGTTGAGTAATTGCAAAAAAAGCTTCAGCAACTCATCAAACCCGCCTTTCGGCAACGCATTGGGCTTAAAATCTGTAAAGCGGAATCCTCTCATGACGCCTAATCTCCTTTCCTTGTTCTAAACGGATACTCGAAGATAATAGTTTCTAAGGAATAATTTTCTAAGCGGGAGGTCATTTTTTAGTTGGCAATCAGCTGTCAGATTCTCGGCTATCAGATTTAGTCTCACTTTTTTTACGAAGCTCGTTTTTAACCGTTAACTGGTTAATCTGATTACCATCTTTGCCTAATTCTCTCTATTTCCAGCTTTAACCTTATGTCCCAACAGAGAAGCATATTAGGGTGGATAACTAAATAAAACCGAAAGCCGATGGTCGATAGCTTACAAATCCACCACCTCCCCTTTTTGGGCACTGAGGATCGCCGTCTCAATGATCTTCATCGTTTGTACCCCCTCTGCAGCGGTAACGGGTTCTGCCTGCTGATTAACGATAGCCTGGTAAACCCCTTCATAGAAATCGAGGTAATTTCCTTTTTCAGAAGGGATCAGGCACTTGATCAATTCACCATCTTTTTCGGTTTTCAGCAGCCCCCACTCATGCTCCGGCTCGGCACACCAATCGGTATCGTTCGGCTTTTCGCCACGCAGCAAACGATCTTCCTGTTGATCGGCCCGGCTTTTCAGGAAAGAACCTTTTTTTCCATGTACGATATACGATGGCGCCATCTCACGTGCGAGAAAACCACCTTTTAACCGTACCCGCTTATCCGGATAAAATAAAATAATTTCAAAATAATCATTGACAACCGACCCTGTACGCATAATTGCCAGGTCGGCAAACAACGCCTTTGGGTAACCAAAAGCAAACAGCGCCTGATCGATCATATGTGGGCCACGGTCCCGGATGAGTCCGGCAGCCGGCGATGGAGTTTCCAAATGCGCCTTTTTATTCAGTTCGGGCAGATAGGCTTCATAGCTGAACGTCACTTCCACAATATCCCCTAACACTCCCGAATCAACAACCTTCTTCACCGTCTTAAAATCACTATCCCATCTTCGGTTTTGGAAAACGGCCAGCTTAAGTCCTTTTTCCTTTGCTAAGGCATCCAGTTCAATGGCCTCAGCGGAGGTGATGGTAAAAGCCTTTTCCACTACCGCATGTTTCCCGGCTTCTAAAGTTCTCTTGGTATAGTCATAATGTGTACCGGTTGGCGTATTGACAATCACCAGCTCAATACTTTCATCTTCCAAAATAGCTTCCAGGGAAGGGTAACTTGCTACATCCGGATAATCCTTTTGGATAAGCTTTTTACTTCTTTCCCAGGAACCGGTCAATTCAAACCCAGGATGTAAAGCGATAAAGGGTGCATGGAATATACTTCCCGACATTCCATAAGACAATAAGGCGGTTCTGATTTTGTGCATATACAAGCAATTTATGGTGTCACTCAAACCTAACATTTTTTTGGCAAATGCCAAAGGAACTCAAATAAACTTGCAGAGCAACTGCTTTAAAAAAGAAGGTTTATTTTAACTCCTTTCTTTTCCTCAAAGAAACTCGCCGCTGGAAACCTTTACAACTTGCATATACCAAGCATTTTAACTAAGTTTGAAAGAACGGCATTCCGACAAAAAAGGTTAATAACAGATTATGGCTACGATAAACCTAAAAGTTAACGGGAAAAACCACCAAATCGAAGTCGCCCCCGATACACCGCTTCTTTATGTGCTTCGGAATCATTTACGGCTTAACGGACCCAAATACGGTTGTGGCATGGAACAATGTGGTTCTTGTATGGTGTTGATCGATAATCAGGCCGTTCCTTCCTGCGTCAGACCTTGTGATGGGCTTTCGGCTGCAGAGATCCAGACATTGGAAGGAGTCGGAACCCCCGAGAAACCGCATCCCCTGCAACAAGCTTTTATCGAGGAGCAAGCTGCCCAATGCGGCTACTGCATAAATGGCATGATCATATCAGCCAAAGCACTGTTGCATAAAAATCCGAAGCCTACAGATGAAGAGATTAAGCATGCACTCCAAACCGTATTATGTCGCTGCGGTACGCACGCCCGAATTTTAAGAGCGGTTAAAAGAGCAGCTTTTGAGTTGTAAGCTAGCGAAAAGCGGTAAAGCGAAAAGTAAAAAGCTTGCCAGCTTAGAATGAAATAACCGCAATGAAGCGGATCGCCGATGGTTAATGGCTAACAACTAACACCTAATAGCTAATTATGGACCGAAAAACCTTTCTACAACATACCGGACATCTGTTAATTGGTTTTAACCTATTACCGCTAGGTTTCTATGCCTGCAATGGTTCGGCCGGCTCCAAACAGCTCACAGGGAGTGACGTGTACGATTACATTCCCGATGAAGAGGCTGTTGATGCTTGGATCCGCCTAGATACCGACGGCATGGTGCGCCTGTTTACAGGCAAAATGGAATTGGGACAAGGGATTAAAACCGCCCTAATGCAAATAGCCGCCGAGGAACTCGACGTGGCCATAGAGCGCATAAAAATTATTATCGCCGATACCGGACGAACACCCAATGAAAGTTATACAGCAGGAAGTGCTTCGATCGAAAGCAGTGGTATGGCCATCCGCCGGGCCGCTGCAGAAGCGAGAGCCCGCTTATTGGAGCTGGCTTCCACCAAATGGGATAAGCCGGCAGATCAGCTCCAGGTGCTGGATGGCCAGATTCAAGAAATCAATAATCCATCCCGGAAAATCAGTTATTGGGAGCTCCTGAAAGGCAAGAAAATCGAAGGAAAAATAACTGGAAAAGTAACCGTTAAAGATCCAAAAGATTATCGGTTGGTCGGAAAAGCGGCCTGCCGCGACGATATCAGGGATATCGTCACGGCCCAGGACCACTTTATCCATGATCTGCGGTTAGATCATGTGGTGCATGCCCGGGTGGTAAGGCCGCCGGTTTATGAAGCCGAACTACTATCGTTTCCTGAAGAAAAAGTGACGGCAATGGAGGGTATCATCACCGTTTTCAGAAACCGAAATTTCCTCGCTGTATTAGCCGAGCAAGAATACGATGCCATAAAGGCCTGGCGCACCCTAGCTGCCGAGAGCACTTGGAAAACACCTAAATTGAATCCCCTTCCCAACCAGCTTTTTGACGATCTTATGCGCGACAAAGGGCAAGCGGAAACCGTGGAAGAAAAAGGACAACCGTCGGGTAGATTCTCTCATGAGGCGCGCTATACACGCCCTTATCATATGCACGCATCGATCGGCCCTTCCTGTGCCCTTGCTCAATGGGAAAAAGAACGCCTTACCGTTTGGACACATAGCCAAGGGGTATATCCTTTACGGAAAACATTAGCTGACTTACTTCAAATTCCAGAAAAAAATATCCGGGCGATTGGTGTCCCCGGCTCCGGCTGTTACGGACACAATGGTGCGGATGATGTGGCTGCCGACGCCGCTTTTATCGCGTTCCACCATCCCGGGCGTCCTATCCGTTTACAATGGATGCGACAAGATGAACATCGATGGGAGCCTTACGGATCGGCCATGTTGCTACAATTGAAAGCAACACTTCATGCCGAGGGCCGCATAAACGATTGGCAAAGTGATGTCTATTCAGACACACATAGTACCCGCCCCGGAGGCGACGCATCAAGGGTATTGGTAGGCCAATACACTGACCCCGGCAAGACGGTAAACAGGGGTGGTTTTTCCGGAGGAACATCCCGCAATGCATCTCCTTATTACGATATACCGAACGTTAAAATTGTAACCCACGAATACCAAGGTCCTTTACGGGTATCCGCCCTGAGAAGCTTGGGGGCCTATGCCAATGTTTTCGCTTTAGAATCTTTTATGGACGAACTGGCATCCCATGCTAAGCAAGACCCGCTGGAATTTCGGCTTCGGCATCTATCGGATCCGCGGGCAATTGCCGTACTTCAGGAAGTTGCCAAGCATGCAAATTGGTCACAACCCGCTGAGCCTGATGAAGGCCGGGGTATCGCTTTCGCCCGCTATAAAAATCATGCTTCTTACTTTGCGGTAGTTGCCGAGGTAAAAATCGAACATGCAAAACGGACTTATCAAGTGAAAAAATTAACGGGAGTGATCGAATCCGGACAAGCCATTAATCCAGACGGCATCAAAAATCAAACAGAAGGCGGAATGATCCAATCGGCAAGCTGGACCTCACTTGAGCAGGTGAGCTATGGCGAATCCGGTATATTGAGTGATAATTGGGCCACGTACCCTATTATCCGCTTTTCGGATATTCCCCAAATTGATGTGCACGTGATCGATCGGCCAGAAGAAGCGCCCTTGGGTGCTGGGGAAGCAGCTCAGGGGCCTACCAGTGCCGCGATAGCCAATGCCCTGTTCGCTGCAACCGGAACACGGATAAGAGACCTGCCCCTGACACCAGATAAAATCAAGTGGACATGAGTTGGCAAGCCACTAACGATGGAAGGTTTCTACATACAGGTCTTCCACCTTTTTCCGTGCCCAGGGTGTTTTACGCAGAAAAGTCAAGCTCGATTTTATACTCGGATCGTTAGCAAAACTGTTGATTCGGATTAAACGAGCGAGATTCTTCCACCCATAATGTTCATGGAGGCGAACCAGCATCATCTCCAAGGTTACACCATGCAAAGGGTTATTCGGCTGTTGTTCCATCGTGCCCTTCCAGATGAGTAAAAATAGCCATCACATCCTCTTCACCCAAGCCCTTCGCTAAAGCCTCCTGATATGCTGTCGCTAAAGGAGCAGAAAGCGGGTAATCGATGCCCTGTTCGCGAGCTAAACGCACATCCTTGGCCATATGTTTTAAAGCAAAAGCAGCTGGGAAATTAGCGGCTAGAATGCCTGGGGTCTTTAGTTTGGTAAGTGCGCTTCCACAAGCACTTTCATTGATAATCTTTAACATGTCTTCCGCTTTTACTCCCTGCCGTTTGGCAAACAGGACGGTTTCTGCCAACCCTTGTACGGTGAGCGCCAAAAAATAATTAATGGCCAATTTAGCGGAAGCCCCAGCACCTACAGCCCCTAATAGTAGGCTCCATTTTCCCAACACTTCGAAATAAGGAAGCGCTTTCTGATAATTAGCCTCATCACCGCCCGCCAAGATGAGTAATGCACCGTCTTCTGCCGGCTTCACACTGCCCGAAACCGGAGCTTCGAGAAACCTTGCCCCAACGGCTTGGCTCATCTCATTTAGCTCAATAGATGTTCTTGGTGAAACCGTACTCATATTGATCAACGTTTTCTCTTTCGCTTCGTTGTTGATCAAGCCGCCTTCACCGAGATAGAAGCTCTTCACTACTTGATCATCTGATAACATTGTAAATACGATTTCGCAGTTACGGACCAGGGAAGCAATGTCTGTCGCCATTACTGCGCCTTCTTGAACCAGTTTCTCCGCTTTTTCGCGCGTCCGGTTATATACCAGCAAAGGATATCCCGCTTTCAGCAGGTTTTTGGCCATGGGAATTCCCATATTTCCCGTGCCAATCCAACCAATTTGATTTGCCATACCAAAACGATTTATAAGATGCCGAATATAGCAAAAATTAAGCTATTAGCCGGAGTCTGACTACATCAGGGCAAGGCCTCATTATGCTTTCATTGATTCATCCCGGGGAGCCGTTCGGTTTCTTCTGTTCGCTAAGAGACAATACTATTTCTTTTCCGGCCGATGGCTAAAGAAGCTTTCTTTAAGTTTCTCTGCATCGATTTTTAATTCATTTTCATCTAAGCGCAAAAGCCAAGCCCGATCGTTCAATAAGGGGACATGCTTTTTGGCCTCCGCTAGGTCAAAGGGTTTAATACGCATAGAAATATCAAGCGGAGCTCGCAATGTTCTTAATTGATCGGTATGAAATAAAAGTTGAAAATGAAAGAGGGGCCAACTGCTTACTTCACTGATTTTCGCGGTATAAATTTTTTGTGTGCTTTTAGCCTCAATCAAACCTGCATACTCTCCTGTAACCTGTTTAGCTTTCTCTGTACCGAAATTGAGAAGCAAACGATAAGAAGTTTCGTTAACCAGGTAAAAAACACCGTTGTTTTGTTTTTGGTCTCCGGTAATAGCCAAAAAAACACCTTCTGAATTAAAAGGCCCCGCCTGTACCGGTGTTTTTTTTACCGCTTCATGCTCATCAAAGTCAACGTCTTTTCTGCTTTGCTGACCATAAACAGGGGTAATCTTTGATATCGGAACTGGAATCTCAAAACCATCTTCGCCGGTTACTCCTACCAATTCTTCATTGATGATTTTAGTAATATGGCCTTCCAAATTTTCATCTACAAACCGAACAAAATCGCCTAATTTATATTGCATTGTTTTTCTATTTAGTACTTCGTTTAATGTATTCCGCATTTCCTTCATCTGCCAAAACAATCTTGTTCAATTGCATAGCTTTTACGCTTGCAAGTTAGCTATTAGATTCTGCATTCAGTATTAGTTCATAGCGCGAAAAGCTAAGGCTGAACAGCTAATACCTAAAGCCGCCTTAAAAAACCTCATCCAAGCCAATCTGGAATCCAGAAAATCCCTTGCTTCTTCCGTAATCAATGGCGATATTGGTTCCCGAACCCTTATTGAACTTAATCCGCAGTCCACCGCCATAGGCTTGGTTCCAATCCTTGAAAAGCCGGCTATTTGGCCCGGAGACTGAGTTAATGTTAGTAAACGCAACGAAACCAAGTAATCCGTTCGCAGTAATATCCCGGCGATATTCGGTCTCTATATACATGAGGTGCCGCCCTCGATAACGATTTTGGTCGAACCCTCGCCCCGAACGGTTATAAGCATCCCAGCCTACACTGGGTAAGTCGAGATAAGGCACCCCTCGATTTAATACAGACCAGTAATAAGTCCATATCCCCAGCATATTTTGCCGGTTCTGATCTTTCGTAAAACGGATGTATTTTCGTAAATCAAGATATACGGAGCTCCAAGCGTGATTATTACCTAGAAAACTAGGATTGAGGCGATATTGAAAAGACGCAAAGTATCCATCCATCGGGTTAATGGAATTAGAGCGGGTATCATAAAGTAAATTTAAACTGACACCGGAAGAAGTACTCCTTCCAAAATCTGCGGTGCCGTAAGGATATTGGGTGAATGCGCTAAGTAATACATCGCTATCATCTACATCAATATTAACGCGGTAATCGAGGTTATAACCAATTCCTGCGAAAAAGCCATCCTTGATTTTCCGCAGCGCCTGTTGATAAAAGCGAAAATAGGAATAATCAACCAAAATCTTGTCATCTTCTTCATATTGCCGCCCGAGCCCCCAAGTATATTGCGGGTATTTTAATAAGCGCGTATCGCCTACAATCACCCATTCGTTGTTATTTAACCAGATATAAGAACGAATAGGTAATCCAAATCGTCGGTTAAAATTGGTATAAGGCGTAAAGGAAATTCTCGACATATTCGTGGTTTGCCTATGGCCCGTGTAGAAACCGGCAGTAGTGGAGGTAATCAGGGCCGCTCCTCCACCCGGAACAGTAGTCGAAAAGGGTAAGAATGCAAAATAAATGGATTTTCCACTACTATCCGGACCTTTCGGAGGTTCTACATTTAAAAAATCTTTGGCTAAATCGATCAAATCGCGTTGCTTGGTGGTGTCGGCACCCGATCGCGTGGGCTCCAATTGATATCCGGGTCGCTGCGCATATGTTTGCCGTGGAGCAAAAATACCCAGAAGGAGAATGGAAAATAGGAAGATGGCAGGGTTCCGGTAAATGCGGACAAGGGATATATATGTTATCAAGCGGTTAAAAAGTAAATGCATACCATCTATTTCTCTTAGCTAAATTCATTTGGCGAACATCTTCTTCCTCCAAACATAATTTTTTTTACACTAATAAAATAGCATTTAACACTTTTTGTTTGCCTGATGTCCGGGGTCAGTCTATCAAGTCAATTACCCATTGAAGCATCGAGCACGTCCAAAATCCGTTGCAAATCGCTTAGGGCATTATAGAAACGACGACCAAGCCGAATACTGTCACCTCTTTGCATGTAGATGATTTCGCTTCCTAAAGCAGAAGGAACTGTGCGTGGGACAGGGAAAGATTAAAAATCGAGGAGTGGGTTGGCTGCGCAACGGCAGCCTTATCTAGCAAATCCTGTTGGGTAAAGACCTCTTTTGACTTAAGCTCTGCAATAAACTTTTGGAAAGGAGCTCCGAACCTGGCGTATTCACATAGGTACATTCATTAAGTAAAGGGTGTTCGTCGTGCCTCGTCGTATTCAAAGATATTTTTTTGGCGTAAAACCAAGTCGACAATTGTTTAACCGATGTAAAATTTAGATCAATGCTATTTTTTTCATTAATGGAGCTATTTTCTTGTCCCGCAAAGCGTTACCTTTGTGCAGTGTATTTTAAACACTAAGCACTTATGAACAAAAACTTACTCCCATTAACCTTAGGCGGCCTAGGGATTGGTATCACCGAATTTGTCATGATGGGTTTATTACCTGACATTGCTAGGGATTTAAAGGTATCGATTCCGGAAGCCGGTCATTTGATTTCGGCCTATGCATTAGGTGTCGTAATCGGGGCTCCCTTATTGGTTGCCATTGCCGGAAAATATCCACCTAAGCAGATTTTGGTAGCTTTGATGGTTTTGTTTACGGCATTCAATGCTTTTTCGGCCTTTGCTCCTAGTTTTAACGTGTTATTCGTTTCCCGTTTACTCTCGGGCTTACCCCATGGTGCCTTTTTTGGCGTCGGTTCGGTAGTTGCCAGCCGTATCGCTCAAAAGGGAAAGGAAGCGCAAGCGGTTTCCCTGATGTTTTTAGGTTTAACTATTGCAAATATTGCAGGGGTACCCCTCGGCACTTATATTGGCCACCATTACTCTTGGCGTTTTTCTTTTGCTATTGTGGTAAGCGTTGGGCTCCTTACTATACTCAGCTTAATCGCTTTTCTACCTGCTTTATCGGCCAATAAGGAGCGTAATCTTAGACAGGAAATGGCGTTTTTCAAAAAAGTAGAGGCTTGGTTAATTATCTTCATGATTTCTATCGGAACTGGGGGACTGTTCTGCTGGTACAGTTATATTGCACCAATGATGACGAAAGTTGCCGGTTTTTCGGAAGATGCGGTTACTTATATCCTGATCCTTGCCGGATTCGGTATGATGGTAGGTAACTTGGTTGGCGGCTTTTTGGCCGATCGTTTTTCCCCGGGAAAAGCTTCTGCAGCATTGCTGCTTACCATGACGGTTACCTTGATTGTCGTACATTTTGTTTCTTTTAATCCAATTATGGCTGCTGTAATGGCTTTCATTACCGGAGGTGTAGCCTTTGCCTTAGCGGCCCCCATACAGATGTTGATGATTAATACCGCAAAGGGAGCGGAAATGATTGCGGCAGCGGTAAGTCAGGCAGCCTTTAATATCGGCAATGCCTTAGGAGCCTTTTTAGGTGGTTTACCCTTAGTCTACGATTTCGACTATACCTGGCCTGCCGTCGTTGGCGCAGTCATGGCTTTTATCGGTGCATTATTTGCCTTCGCTTTTAATCGAAGCAATACCTTTGGAGGAAAAATGGCAGTGGAAGAATCGCCCTTAAATTATAAAGAAATGGGCTGCGAGTGTTAAAAGAACCTTGTTGTTGCTCATTTTGAAAAAAAAATTAACCCAAAGGATGTGACGATTGAGCTCTTGAACGCGGAAACCTCGCAGCAGCTTCGGTGGTTCGGTTTCCCGGGAGAATGGTGTTAGACTTCCCTTGAGCAACAGGGGTTGAACACTCCCAACCTTCTTTTTTTATCAATGCTATATTTTTGTTATCTTCGCAAGATTACTTTTTCAATATCGTAAGGCGAACTTTCAAAATTTTTAAAGAATCGAATAAAAGTCCCCTCAAAGTCCTTTCAAACTCCCCTTAAAGCCCCTTCATCCTTGTACATTCTTTCGACTAAGCTTCAGCATTGCTGGCACCCCTCTTCGACCCCTCTCCGAGTATCCTTCGGGACAGGTTCGACAATGCATCGAAAAACATCGAAGAATAGCCGAAGCAGCCTACCGGCAGACTCCCACATCATTGCCCTTGTGCTATAAGGAAAGCCGAACACTTTTGTTCGATTTCGAACACTCCGTTGTTCAAAAACGGACACCTATCGGCATTAAAGCCTCGCCAATATACTTTTTTTGCCGCTTTTATGTTTTGGCGCTGTAATTGGATAAGAAGTTATGAATCACTCGCAACGCATAACTAATGATTAAGCATTACATCAAAATCGCATGGCGAAGCTTACGGAAGAATAAAAGCTTTTCTATTATTAATATCTTCGGACTAACCGTTGGCTTTACCGTATTCTTTCTCATTGCCTTATTTGTTTGGGATGAGTTACAATACGATCGATATAATGAGCACGCTAATCGGATTTATCGGATTAACACCGATATTAAAATCAATGGCAGCAGTTTCTTTTCTCATGATACACCGGCCCCTATGGCCAGCACCTTAATTAAAGATTATCCAGCCATAGAAAAAGTGGTGCGCATTAAAGGAGGAGGAGGTGCCTTGGTCAAAAAAGGCGATCAGACATTTATGGAGCAGCATGCCTTCTTTGCCGATTCCAATCTATTTGATGTATTTACCTTAGCCTTATTGAACGGCAATCCAAAAACGGCATTGTCTCGCCCCAATACAATGGTAATCTCGGCTTCCATGGCCAAAAAGTATTTTAATTCCTTGGACGTTGTGGGAAGAACGCTTAAAATCGATAATATGGATATCTACGAAATCACCGGTGTTATCCAAGATGTTCCATCAGCGTCTCATATTCATTTCAACTTTATTAAATCGATGTCGAGTTTAGCAGCAAGCCGATCCGACTTCTGGTTAAGCAATAGCTTCGACACCTATGTATTGCTACGCAAAGGTTTCCCTGAAGAAACGCTGGACAGCTACCTCAATGAAACCGCTAAAAAGTACGCCGAACCTCAGTTATTAAGTGTCGTCCAAAGTTCCTTTAGTGACCTAGCAAAAAGGGGTGATCATTTCCGGTATACCAGCATTCCTTTAACCAAAATACATTTATACTCCAAAATCCCTTCCGAAATTGAACCTACCGGCAATATTCAATATGTCTATATCTTTTCGATTATCGGTCTGTTCATTTTATTAGTGGCTTGCGTTAATTTCATGAACCTTTCAACCGCCCGATCTGCCAACCGGTCGAAAGAAGTGGGGGTTAGAAAAGTAATTGGCTCAAGCCGGATGAACCTCATCAAGCAGTTTTTAGCGGAATCCATCCTAACCAGTCTCGTGGCTTTTATTTTGGCCGTATTTTTATCGTTGCTCCTTGTTCCTTATCTAAACCAACTGGCTGGCAAGGCTATTTCCATACGTGCCGCATCGACCCTGTTCATCACTTTTACTCCCCTATCCTTGGTTACCGGATTATTGGCCGGTTCTTATCCGGCGTTCTTCCTTTCTGGCTTCCAGCCTATTCAGACATTAAAGGGAAAAGTAGCGACAGGATTTAAAGGAGGCTTATTGCGAAATGCCCTGGTAGTTTTTCAATTCGCCACCGCAGTTATCTTATTTGTCGGCACGCTGATCATCTATCGGCAAATGGATTTTATTCAGCACAAAGACGTAGGATATACCAGGGAACAGGTATTGGTAATTAAGAACGCCTATAGCTTGGGGAAATATGCCCAGACATTTAAAGAGGAAGCGTTACGGATTCCGGGAGTATTAGCAGCAAGCCGTTCAGAAGTGCTTCCTACCTCATCCTCTAATGATTGGAATAAAAACGCCTATGCTACCGATGCAACGCTAAGCGCTGAACATAGTTTAACCTTCACCGATTGGCTGGTCGACGCTGATTATATTCCGGCATTGCATATCCAACTTTCCAAGGGCAGAAATTTCTCCACCGAAATGGCCACCGATTCCAATGCTGTTATCATTAATGAAACGGCTGAGCGTGCTCTAGGCCTTAAAGACCCGATAAACGCACAGCTTTATGGTTTCAATGGGCAGACAAAACAGGTGGAAAGCTTTCGTATTATAGGCGTGGTGAAAGACTTTAACGCCGGATCATTACGTTACCAAACAGAGCCGATGATTCTGCGTTTGTCTGCTTCATATGGCAACTTGTTCAGTTTTCGTATAAGAGGTGAAAATATGGCCCATACCGTTAAGCAGATTGAATCCATCTATCACTCCTTTAATGAAATGGCCGATCAGCCTTTTGCTTTTTCCTTCCTAGATGATGAGTTTAATCAGCTCTATCATGATGAACAACGTACAGGAAAGGTTTTTACCGCTTTTGCCATGCTAGCGATTTGTATTGCCTGTTTGGGTCTATTTGGATTGGCCTCTTACGCAGCCGAACAACGCACCAAAGAAATAGGCATCCGGAAAGTGTTGGGAGCCAGCGTACAAGGCCTTGTAGGATTGCTTTCCAAAGATTTTATACGGCTTGTGTTTGTCGCCATTGTCATCGCCTCGCCGTTAGCTTGGTGGGTGATGAACAAATGGTTAGAAGATTTTGCTTATCGGATTGAGATATCCTGGTGGGTATTTGCATTGGCTGGAGCAGCAGCGGTGATGATCGCTTTATTAACGGTAAGCTACCAAGCGATCAAAGCAGCCTTGGCCAATCCGGTGAAGTCGTTGAGGAATGAGTGATGTATAGTTGTACGTGATACGTTTTAAGAGTGAAAAGCTGTAAAGCAGAAAGCTGGCAGCCATAATGAGGAAGACGCAAGACAGGAAAAGGGCCTTAATACTTGATACTAATAACCTTGATACTACTATGTTAAAAAACTATTTTAAGACGGCTCTACGCAACTTATGGAATACCCGCGGATATAGCTTTCTGAATATCTTCGGATTAGCCGTAGGAATTACCGCCGCTTCGCTCATTTTTTTGTGGGTAGAGGATGAAGTGAGCTATGATGACTTTCCCAACAAGGAAAACATCTATATCTCCAAAATCAAACAGACTTACGAGGGCATATCCTATGTATTCGACGCCAATGCCGCACCCTTGGCGCCGGCCATTAAGGCGGAGATCCCCAGCATCAAACATACTGCCCGTTTCAGCGGAAATACCCAGTATTTATTCAAAATAGGCGATAATAAGATCTACCAAACGGGTAGTTTTGTTGATCCGGATTTTCTGAATATTTTCTCGCTTGAATTTATGGAAGGCAACAAAGCCACTGCGCTGGCCAATACCAATGACATGGTCATCACGCAATCTGCGGCAGAACGGCTCTTTGGTAAGGAATCAGCAATAGGAAAAACCGTACGCGTCAATAATGACCAGGATTATATCATCTCTGGTGTGGTAAAAGACCTACCCCAAAACAGCACCTACACGTTCGACTGGCTTTTACCGTTTAAAACCTTTGAAAGCCAGAATGGATGGACAACCACCTGGAACAACTTGGGTATAACGACATTCGTGCAATTGGAGCCATCGGCCGACCTCGCAGCGATAAACAAACAGCTCTACGACTTTGCCATCGTTAAATCCAGATCCGACAAACTGGGCACCTACAATTTCCTGTATCCCATGGAACGCTGGCGACTCTATAATAATTTCGACAAGGACGGCCATGAACAGAAAGGCCGCATCAAATACGTACGCTTATTCAGCATCATCGCTTGGGTGGTACTCCTCATCGCCTGCATCAATTTCATGAACCTATCCACCGCCCGCTCCGAAAAACGTGCCAAGGAAGTGGGAATGCGTAAAGTAGTAGGTGCTACCAAAGGTTCACTCATCGGTCAATTCCTTGGCGAATCCATCATCTTGGCAGCGCTGTCGGCCGTACTTGCCATTGGTTTCACTTTTCTTTCTATCGACGCCTTCAATACGCTTGTAGAAAAAGAATTGACCATTGCATTATTCAAACCACCCCACATAGCGTTCCTTTTGGGTATCGTGTTGACTTGCGGCCTTGTATCGGGCAGTTACCCTGCTTTTTATTTATCGTCCTTCAATCCGATTACAACTTTAAAAAGCGGAAAGCACCAAACCAGAGCAGCTGGCTTTGTACGCCGCGGATTGGTGGTAATGCAATATGCCACGGCCATCACGCTGATCAGTTGCACGGCCATCATCTTTCAGCAAATCCAACACGTGAAGGGCCGCGATATGGGTTTTGACCGCAGCCAGGTGCTTACCACCCACCTACGCGGTACGATGACTGAGCATATCGAAGCCATCAAAGATCAGTTGATGGCCACCGGAGGGGTGGAAAGCATCGGGCTCAGCAATACCAGCGCGCTCAACATTGGCTCAAACACTTCCGGAACCAGCTGGGAAGGAAAAGATCCGAATAATGATGTACTCGTTGGATTCATGCTCGCTGATGCTGATTTCATCCCCACCTTGGGAATGAAATTGGTGGATGGCCGCAACTTTCGACCGCGCATGGTGGGCGACAGCAGTAGCATCATCGTCAACGAGGCTTTTGCACACCTCATCAAAGCCGATGGACAAGCAACCGGACGAATTGTCCGCTGGAACGACATAGACTACACCGTTATAGGGGTTATAAAAAATTTTGTTTACAACAATGTCTACGCACCATCCGACCCGTTATTTTTCCTTCCCTTCCCCTTCCATCCGTCCTCCGGTATTCTGAATATTAAGACCAAAGCCAACGTGGATCTCGCCAAGACGGTTGCACAAATTGAGCAGGTCATCAAAGCTAATAATCCGGAATATCCATTTGAATATCGTTTTTTGGACGACCTGTTTGACAGCAAATTCAAGTCCGAGATGCTCATCCAGCAGCTCGCTGGGGTATTTGCCGTGCTCTCTATTATCATCTCCAGCCTAGGCCTGTTTGGCCTCGCTGCCTTCACCGCTGAGCGGCGTACCAAGGAAATGGGTGTCCGAAAAGTACTTGGCGCTTCTATATCATCATTGGTCGGGCTGCTCAACCGCGAGTTTGTCGTGCTGGTATTGGTGTCCTGTGCCGTGGCTTTTCCCATTGCGTGGTGGATCATGAGCGACTGGCTTGGCAATTACCAGTACCATACCGAACTGCACTGGTGGGTGTTCGCCGTGGCAGGGCTTGGTGCGCTGTTTATTGCCCTATTTACGGTGAGTTCGCAGGCTATCCGGGCAGCCTTGGCCAATCCGGTGAAGTCGTTGAGGAATGAGTGATGTATAGTTGTAAGTTGTACGTGATACGTTTTAAGAGTGAAAAGCTGTAAAGCGGAAAGCAGAAAGTTTTCAAGTTATAGGTTGTAAGTAATTTATAAATAATGATAGACCGGCAAAGGGCAATTACTAGTATTTTTGGTACTTAGCTAAACGCTAATACTAAAGAATAAAATCGTTCTTGATACTTATGTCTAAAAAACTATTGCCCTATTTACCGTTAGCCCGCAAGCGATTAAAGCCGCCTTATCCAATCCGGTGAAGTATTTGCGAATAGCGAAGCAAAGATAAGACCCCAAGCCTAATAACGAAGCCTTTTGTAAAATAACCAACTGAATTACAGTATTTTAAAATCGAAAACATACACCTCATAAACCAGATGGAGAAGTATTTTTTTGTGAAAAAATGATTTTTGGCACAATCTTTACAGGGTGTATGCAGTAATTTTGAAAAAAGAAAGTTATGAATTTAAAAGGAATAAGTTTACCAGTTGCCCTTATGGCACTGGTCATACTGGCCTCCAGTTGCGGTAGTAAGAAGTACACCCTATTGCAGTCGCGCTACGGTGAGTTGGAGACGAAGTATAAAGATTTAGATTTAAAATTTCTAAATAGCCAGCACGAACTTGCCAATTCGCAGAATCGTGTAAAAGATCTGGAAGAACAGATTGCAGAATACAAATCGAATGTCAATTCACTGCAGGCCGCATTGGATAAATGCCTGACCAACAGTGGCCAGGGTAATGCAAATATCTCTAAGTTGGTTGACGAGATCAATGCTTCCAACAAATACATCCAGCATTTGGTAAATACAAAAGCGAAGAGCGACTCGCTGAACATGGTGTTGACCAACAACCTGACACGATCATTGAGCCGCGAAGAAATGCAGGATGTAGATGTGCAGGTATTGAAAGGCGTGGTTTACATATCGCTATCAGACAACATGCTGTATAAGTCGGGCAGTTATGAAATTTCTCCTCAGGCCGGAGAGACCCTAGGCAAGATTGCTAAAATCATTACGGATTATAAAGACTATGAAGTACTTATCGAAGGTAATACCGATAATGTACCTATTTCGCAGAAAAATATCCGGAATAATTGGGATCTAAGTGCCTTAAGGGCTTCTTCAGTGGTTCAGGCGCTTCAAAATGATTACGGTGTCGATCCAAAACGGCTTACTGCCGGCGGCAGGGGAGAATATAATCCGATTGCGAGCAACGATACAGAAGCTGGTAGAACCCGGAATCGCCGTACGCAGATCATCATCACGCCAAAACTGGATCAGTTTATGGAGTTGATTGATAAAGCACCTGAGAAAGCTCAGGAAGGCGATACTAGCTTAACCCAACCAGATACCACAAGCTATTAGGGTAACCCAATGGCAAAAACATTAAAAAAACACCGTCGTTGATGTAACGACGGTGTTTTTATGTTTATAGAATAGCGCTTAATATAATAGGTCAAACATCCATAAAGGGATTTTCTGTGCATGTCCAATCTCTAATTCGTCAGCCACCACAAAAGCATGATTTTTCAAATAAAATATCCATTATGCTCTATTGATAGAGCAATTCTAAAAAATTGTCCGTTTTGAGCAATCATTCTACTGTGATATTCCTATGAATAAAACAGTAACGGCTTTGAATGATCAGAAACAATCGGCGATTACCTGGTTTTATCCCTTATATCCAACATCTTACTTAACGGCACCAACTGTCCGATTTCGTACAGTATATTGTACGAAATCGGACATATTCACTCACAAATAAACACATAAACACTTAATAAACAATAACTTAATTATAAGGAGTGTTTTTTGGTAAAAAAGATACAGGTGTTAAGGCATAAGGTTTTTGAGTTTAAAGTTGTAAGTAATACGTTTTAAGTAACGGAGAATAGTAGAAGGTAAAAGGCTTAGGGTAGAAGGCATAAGACTGAAAACGTAAGTATCAAGATATAGCAGCGAAAAACCTAACATGAAGTATCCACGAACAACGAACATCTAAAGTCTTGATACTTGACACTAATAATCTTGATACGATAAAAGCATATAGCTATCTCAATACGCAGTACTCAATACTATGTTAAAAAACTATATCAAAATTGCCTGGAGGAACATCAAACGCCATAAATCTTTTACGGCAATCAATGTTTTTGGCCTTTCCTTAGGCATTGGCTGTGCCCTACTTATTTTTGCCTTGCTTACCTATCACCTGAGTTTTGACAATTTTCATAAAAACCCAAGTCGCATTTATCGGTTAATTACCGAATGGCATGACGATGGTATAGGCCGTTCTTCTGGCGTGCCCCAACCGTTGGGTAATGCCTTTCGCAACGACTTCAATTTTGATGGGTATACGGCTAGGATAGTGAACTATACGGATGTACTCATTTCGCTACCCCTGAGTAAAGATCATAAGAAGTTTCAGGAGGAAAACGGCTTCGCTTATACCGAACCCCAGTTTTTCAGTATCTTTAATTATCCACTACTACAGGGTGATCCGAAATCCATTTTACGCCAACCTAATGAAGCCATCATGACCGAAAAGATGGCCAAAAAGTATTTTGGCGATCAAAATCCGATCGGACAAACCATTCGTGTGGAGAATAAAACCGATTTCGTAGTGAAGGGCATACTAAAAGACCTTCCCCCAAACACTGATTTACGTCAAGAGATTTTTGTTTCTTATGAGAACCTGAAGGACCTGAATCCCTTTCTTGCTAAAGAAGACAGTTGGGGCGGCGTATACAGCGGATGTGAAAGCTACACCGTATTGAAACCGGGAGTAAGTCGCGCTGCTGTTGAAAAAGCTTTAAGGACAACCGTTAGTAAGTATTACAGCGACCGGGATGCCAAAGTTTGGTTCTTCAAATTACAACCTTTGAGCGATATCCATTTCAACCCAGACTTTGGCGGCTTGAATAAAAAATACCTTTGGGCGCTGGCGATCATTGGCCTTTTCCTACTCATAACCGCTTGCATCAACTTTGTCAATTTGGCCACTGCCCAAGCCCTAACGAGGGCCAAAGAAGTAGGCATACGCAAAGTACTGGGTAGCGAAAAGAAACAACTATTTTGGCAATTTATTTCGGAAACGGCTTTAATCTCACTCCTGGCTGGGTTTATCGGCTATTGGCTAGCCAAGTTTATCCTCCCATTGGTAAATAATCTTTTCCAGTCGCAGATCAGCATCGGGTTTTTCAACAACTGGTCTGTCCCTTTGTTTCTTCTTCTTTCCTTATGTACTGTAATTTTCCTTTCTGGAACCTATCCCGGACTAGTATTAGCAGGATTTCGTCCCATCCAAGCATTAAAAAGTAAAATCACACAAAAAGACGTCGGTGGTTTTTCGTTACGGCGTTTCCTTATTATCGGTCAGTTTGCCATCTCACAAATGCTGATTATTGCGACGATCATCATCGCCAACCAGATTAACTATGTCCGAAATACCGACCTTGGCTTCTCGAAGGATGCAATTGTCTCCTTACCTGTTCCACAAACAGCCAAAGCAAAAACACTTCGTGACCGTTTGGCTTCGTTAAGCGGTGTAAAAAGCGTCACCTTGAATTATCGCCCACCGGCTTCCAGTTCAAACAATACCACGGGCATACGCTATGATAACCGCCCCGAAGATGAACATTGGAGCGTAAATGAAAAATTTGCAGATACCGCGTACCTCAGCACTTTCGGAATCCAATTAGTAGCCGGTCGGAATTTCTTCCCCTCAGATACGGTAAGGGAATTCCTTGTTAATGAAACCTTTGTCAAAAAGCTGAACCTAGGCAAGCCAGAAGACATACTTGGAAAAAATATAGCCGTCAACGGCCAAACCTATAAAGGCCTTGTAGTTGGTGTTGTTAAAGACTTTTACAATTACTCTTTCCGTGCAGAAAAAGATGCGGTCTGCATCATGCCCGACACCAGCCAATACTTCAATTGCTCAATAAAACTTGGTGGACAAGGCTTGTCTTCTTCCTTAGCCTCTTTCGAAAAAATATGGAACGAGACTTTCCCTGATTACGTATATGCTTATCAGTTTTTAGACGATGATATTGCCCGATTTTATGAAACGGATCGGATTATGCTTCGCCTCATTCAGGGCTTCGGACTGATTGCCGTTCTGATCGGCTGCCTGGGCCTTTACGGCTTGATCTCGTTCATGGCACTGCACAAAACAAAAGAAATCGGTGTACGAAAAGTACTAGGAGCTCGTATCAGCCATATTCTCTGGATATTTGGCAAAGAGTTTAGTCGCTTGTTACTTATTGCATTTATTGTTGCGGCCCCTATTGCTTGGTGGGCCATGACCCATTATTTGGAGGATTTCTCCTACCATATTGATATTGGAGTAGGAATATTTGTACTCGCAATTGCAGTCACGTTCATAATTGCCGCTTTTACGGTGGGTTATCGATCTTTTAGGGCCGCCACAGTGAATCCGGTGAAGTCTTTACGCAGTGAATGACTTTAAGCGGAAAGCGGTAAAGCTCAAAGCGGAAAGCAACACAGCTGTTAGCTTTAGGTAATAGTTATTAGCAAATTCTAATACTTAAAAGCAAAAAAAGAGCTACATACCTGCCTATTGCAGGAAGGCTAAGAAAGACGGCCTAAAGCTCTCTCAATACGTTGTACTCAGTACTCAATACTATGATAAAGAACTATATCAAAACCGCTTGGAGGAATCTCTTGAAAAACAAGAAATCCGCTTTCATCAATATCCTCGGATTGGCGATGGGGATGGCTGTATTTACGCTGATTGCCTTGTGGATTTGGGACGAAGTATCGTATGATAAATACCATAAGAACTATGACCGCATCGGGCAGATCGTACAGACCCAGAAATGGAATGGCGAAATGATTTCAATGACGACCGTTTCCATCCCTTTGGGCGTGGAATTGAATACCAATTACAAGGACAACTTCGATTATATCGTATTAAGTTCCTGGCAGAGCAATCATGTGCTCTCGTACGAAGATAAAAACGTAACCAAAGGTGGCAATTATATGGATGTTGACGCACCAAAAATGTTATCGTTGCACATTCTACAAGGGAGTATCAATGGATTAAACGATCCCAACAGCATTATGTTATCCGCTTCAGCGGCAAAGGCACTTTTTGGTGAAGAGAAAAATCCGATTAATGCCTTAATGAAAATCGATCAAAGACTACCTGTTAAAGTAACGGCCATTTATGAAGACCTCCCTTATAATACGACATTCAGGGGACTCGATTTTATAGCTCCTTGGCAGCTTTTTGTTGCTTCGGAAGATTGGGTGAAAGAAGCCGAATCCGTCTGGTTTAACAACTCCTTTCAACTCTTTGCGCAAATAAAAAAAGGTTTGTCTTTTTCCCGGGTCAATCAAAATATCGCTGATGCCAAACTCAATCGCTCATCAGAAGAAGATAAAAAGAAATTTCATCCGCAGGTCCTCCTACATCCTATGAAAGACTGGCATTTGCGGAACGAATGGAAAGAAGGTAAAGTGGTGGGCGGATTAATTGAATATGTGCGGCTTTTTGCGCTGATTGGCACTTTTGTTTTGTTATTGGCTTGCATCAATTTCATGAATCTCAGTACTGCCCGTTCGGAAAAACGAGCCAAGGAAGTCGGCGTCAGAAAAACGATAGGTTCACCTAAAAAAGACCTTATTTTTCAGTTTCTAAGTGAATCCACACTTATCGCTTGCCTGGCTTTTATGCTTTCTATTGTCTTGGTGTTTATTGCATTACCTTGGTTTAATGCCGTTGCCGATAAGCGGATGAATATATTATGGACAAATGGCTGGTTTTGGTTAGGTGGCATTTTATTTACGCTACTAACCGGTCTAATCGCCGGCAGCTATCCCGCTTTTTATTTATCCTCTTTCAACCCTTTAACCGTTTTAAAAGGGACATTCCAGGTTGGCAGGTCAGCAGCCCTCCCTCGGAAAATACTTGTGGTTACTCAATTCACCATTTCTATTGCTTTGATTATAGGGACGCTAATCGTATTTCGCCAGATACAATACACCAAAGATCGCCCGATAGGCTATAATCGAGAGCGACTAATGACCGTGGAAATGAACACTCCGGATTTTGAAGGAAAATTTGATGTTTTACGCGACGCGTTAAAAAAACAAGGCGTTATAGAAGAGTTATCCGAATCCTCCAGTCCGCTTACAGCGGTATATTCCAATAGCAGTGGCTTCGATTGGGAAGGAAGAGATCCCGATCTTAACCCCGATTTTGCTACTATTTGGGTTACCCATGAGTTCGGTAAGACGGTCGACTGGCAACTTAAAGAAGGGCGGGATTTTTCCCGGGATTTTGCTACCGATTCAACGGCCATCGTTGTTAATGATGCAGCAGTAAAGTTCATGGGCTTACAGAACCCTATTGGTAAACGCATAAAATCAGGTAATGGAAAAACGTATCATATTATAGGTGTTGTTCAGGATCTGGTTATGGATTCCCCTTTTAATCCAGTAAAACAATCCTTTTATTTTCTGGATTATGATCAAGTGTTCTTCATCAACTTAAAGCTGAACCCACAAAAAAGCGCGTCGGAATGTATCGCTGGTATTGAAAAGGTTTTCAAGCAAGTCATCCCTAATGCTCCATTTGAATATAAATTTGTGGACAGCGAATATGCTGCTAAGTTTGCGCAGGAGGAACGTATCGGAAAACTAGCCAGCTTTTTTGCCTCGCTCGCCGTGATCATCAGCGTGCTTGGCGTATTCGGACTGGCCTCTTTCATTGCTGAGCAGCGTACCAAAGAAATCGGCATTCGCAAAATTATTGGCGCCAGTATT
>Ga0164243_10000109_pt1 | contig 209073 bp, 201 predicted proteins | sample OricompcompostOP_FD_108781 | JGI IMG/M metagenome (GOLD analysis project Ga0164243, IMG submission 108781) | Organic Plus compost microbial communities from Emeryville, California, USA - Original compost - Organic plus compost (OP) | ecosystem: Engineered > Solid waste > Mixed feedstock >... | reverse complement strand
CGTGTCGAGACCCCGCCAGATCACCCTCACGCCGGTCGAGTAGGAGCGGAGCGACGTGTCGAGACCCCGCCAGATCACCCTCACGCCGGTCGAGTAGGAGCGGAGCGACGTGTCGAGACCCCGGCGCGAACAGATCCAGGTCCACCGGCGGCGCGATCCGGACGAGCTTGTCCCGATCGGACGGCCGGAGCACGCGCTGGATCTCGCCCGCGGTGAACTCGGAGATGTGGCCGAGGACATCAACGCCCGCACCGATCCTCCGCAGTGCAGCACGGGTGCCCGGCACCTTCCCCCACCACACCTCGTGCCCGTGGCTGAGGGCAACGATCCGCTTCGCTCCTGCCGCCCTCAGCCGGGATGCCAGCAGGCCCAGGGGCGCCGCGGCACCGAAGAGCACCCGGACGGAACCCGTGTCGGCCAGCAACGCCTCCGCCGCACGACCGACCGCCGCCGTGGGCAGGAGCGTGCGGGTGGGCAGCCGGACCACCGGGTACGGCAGCCTCGCGTCATGGTGCTGCCAGCCGGGAGACCGTGAGGTGAGCACCACGACCCGGTCATCGAGCATGCTGCATGCGGCGGCAACGAAGGACTCGATCCCCCCGATCCGGGGCGGGAAGTCGTTGGTGACGACCAATGTTGTCGCATCCCCCGGGCCAGTCATGCCGCGGCTCGCTGCACCAGCCAGGCCCACCATCGCCGGTCACGGGTCGCCACATCGAGGCCGTACACCTGGTGGAGCGCAGCGGCCTCGTCGACGGCGGTCCGATCCGGCACCGGTGGCGCCTGGAGGTCGTACCACTGCCGCAGTGCCGACCAGCCACCGTGGTCGAGCTGCCACCGGCACCGGGTCCATGCAATTCCGTACGCCAACGGGTCCCCGGCAAACTCGGCGTCGGACGGTACGGCCACCGGGTCGCCGGGTCGATCCCGTACCCGCGCCAGCAGGTCGGCCACTTGCGACCATCCGTTCGTTTCGTCGTCGGCCCAGGTGACCGCTTCGGCGTAACCCTCCTCCACCCAGGTGGGCAGCGGGGTGTACGGGGCATCGGTCACCACATGCACCAGTTCGTGGACCAGCAGTGCCCGTGCCCCTGCTTCGGCAAGAGCGCCCAGCTGGGTGGGATCGAGGAGCACCTGCACCGGCCCCTCCCCCATGACGGTCGTGTAGGCAGCGGCGCCGGCACGAGCGGCGTCTGCACCGCCCAGGATGGCCGACAGCACCTGGGTGCTACTCGGCAGGACCGCCCAGACGGGCGTCGGTGGACGGCCGCTGCGAGCAGCCGCCGTGTTCGCTGCATCTGTCAGCACGCCTGTCCAGTGAGCGACGGGCCGGCCCGCCCAGACATCGCCCGGCCCACCCACCAGCAGGTGGCAGGTTCCGGCATCGACCCGCGTCACAGATTCGGCGCGCCACAACGGAACGGCGACCCCCGGAGTCGCAGGCCCGAACCGGAGCACCGGCGAGCCCGCCGGATCTCGTACGGCCTCGATCACCAGGTCGTGGTGCAAGGCAGAGTCGCTGTCGCGCGGCCGCCAGTCGACAGCGACGTCGGCTCCGGATCGGGTCGCGTCGAACGCCACCAGGTCGAGATCGAGCAGGGAGTCCGGCGCCTCACCAGCCGCCCAGAGGGCAGCATGGGCCCTGCGGTCTGCGGCGAGCACCGCTGCGGTCCATCGCCGGAGCAGGTCGTCGAGCTCGGCTGCCGCCGGTGGTGCCGGCGGCTGGCACGCCGTCGCCGTCAGTCCGGTGACGGCAGCGACCAGGAGCGATCGACGGGCCAGCGAACTCACCGCCCCATCCTCCCAGAGGACAGAAAGAACATCCCTCGCCTTCGGAGGAGGGCGAGGGACGTTCCGTACGCGATGGGTGGCCGGTCAGCCGACCCGGCGGTATCCCGTGACCGGCATCGAGTTGATCGGTGCGTAGCGCACCACGTCGCCGGTGTGCGGGGAGTGGATCACGGTGTTGTTGCCGACATACATCGCGACGTGGCCAAGTCCGTAGTAGAACACCAGGTCGCCCGGCTGCAGCTGGCTGCGCGAGATGGCACGCCCACCCGACCACTGGGCTCCGGTGGTGCGGCCGATCGACACGCCGGCGGCGCGCCACGCTGCCTGGGTGAGGCCCGAGCAGTCATAGCGAGGTCCGGTGCCGCCGTACAGGTACGGCGTACCGAGCTTCGACACTGCAAAGGCGATCGCTTGGCCCGCCCGGCCGGACGCCGGCGGGGCCGGCGACTCCGTCGAGGTCTGGGTGCGCGACTTGCTCCGCGAGTTCTCGGAGGTGCTGCGGCTCTGGGTCTGGTTCTGGGACTGGCTCTGCTGCGCGGCCCTGGCGGCGGCCTCCTGCTCGGCCTTGCGCTGAGCCTCCAGCCGCTGGCGCTCCGCCTCGGTCAGCTGGGCCAGCACCTTCTTGGCCTCGTCGAGCTTGCTGTCAGCGTCCTTGCGGGCGGCCGCCATCTCCTCGGTCGCCGTCTTCATCGTCGACAGGTCGGTCTCGGCCGAGCGCTCCATGTCGGCGAGATTCGCCGTCTGGGTCTGGTAGTTCTGCAGGGTCACCTTCTGGCTCGCGGTGATCCGCTCGGTGACCGAGAGGTCACGCAGCAAGATCTCCGGGTTGGAGGTCACCATCAGCTTGGTGGTCGTGTCGATGCCGCGGCTCTGGTACTGCGAGAGAGCGATCAGGGCGACACCGCGGCGCAGGTCGGCAACCTTGGTGCGCTGCGCGGTGAGGTCACGCTGCTTGGTCGCCAGCGTCTTCTCGGCGTCGCTGTACTTCTGCTGGGCGTCGACGTACTTCTGGTCGAACGATGCCGACTGCATCTCCAGGTCCTCGACCAAGGCCTTGGCCTCAGCGACAGTCTTGGGCTTGGTGTCGGCCGGATCAGCCACGGCCGGAACGGCCAGGCCCACGCCGACCGCGGCGGCAGCCGCTCCGACCAAGGTGGTGCGAGCAAAGATCTTGATGCCGGCGCTGGTCTTCTTGAAGCCGGCAGCAGCCAGCCCCCCGTGGCGTACGGTCACGCGCGCATTCCCCTTCATCCCCAGACGCCTACCAGGTGAGCTGACGGGTTCGGGCTGGAATGGTGCCCTACGGTTCCGCACCAGGCGGATCCGATTCACCCCAAGGGAAGTGTGGTTCCCCGGCTCTCTTCGCAGAGACTCGGCGTTGGCCCTGACTGGCAGCTCCTCCACCACCTACGGAGCCAAGGCCACGCCCACCATAGGTCACGAAAAGATCACGTGCAACCGATGCGCGCCGGGCGTGGATGTCAGGGTTCCTCCGGAGGCGTCCCTGATGTGACCATCAGCGTCCGACTCACGCGTGGCGACGCCACGGGGCCGACATCTCCTCGGCGATGTCGTCGAACTCGTCCGGCACCGTCGATGTCGGCGTGTCGCAGCTGCGAACCAATCGCAGCGGCGGCACCAGACCAGCCCCGGCCAGCGCGCCGAGGGCGCCCTGCTCCTCCGGGGACAGGGTGAGCTCGGCGGGCGGGCCGAGCAACACCGTCACCACACAGTCACTGCAGGCATCGCCCCGCACCGTGCAGGTGCCGCAGTCGACCAGGACTCCGCGATCAACTCTCTCCATGGTGACCACTGTGGACGAGGGGTCTGACATTTCCACAAGGTTCGCGCGCTCCCGGGACGCCATCGCGCCCCGCCCGAACCGCTGGGATCTCGCGCCGCGCCACACCGCTCGGCACCGCGCCGCAACCCGCTGAAGGTTGACGGTCAGATCACTCGATCTGGACCCAGCAACCGCTCTCCACGGAATCTGACCGGCGAATCTCAGCGCTGGCGCTCATGCGGGGCCACTTTTCAGGGCCTGTCAGTGGTGTGAGGACCTTTTCTGATCTGGACCACCTGTTCGCCAACGGCCCGGTGCGGCGCGCCGATCACCCGGGGCTCGCCGGAACTCTGGACCGAGCCCGCCGCAAGGAGCTCATCGTGTCGGTGCTCCCCGGCGTGTACGTGCCCACCGCACTGCGCCACAACCCCGAAGTCCTGCAACGGGCTGCGATGCTGTGGGACCCCGATGCCGTCATCATCGGTCGAACTGCGGCCGCTGCCTCCTTCTGGCCGAACCTGAAGCGTGGGCCCATCGAGCTCGCCAGTCCCCATCGACACCGCGTGGTCACCCAGGACTTCCGCTTCGTCGAGCGCAAGATCCCGCCGGAGCTGATCGTCACGACCCGCCGCATCCGTTACAGCTCACCGGCACTGACCGCACTCGACCTGTGCCTGGAGCTCGATGGGGTGATCGATCGCGCGTTCCGGGCCAAACGCGTGACTCCCGAGCAGCTTCAGACGGCCTTCCGATTGTCTCCGTGGCGGGACGGCAACGGCGAGCGCCGGGGTCAGATCCTGGACTCCACCGGCAAGCCATGGTCCTATCTCGAGCGACGAACCCACCGCCTGCTACGGGCCAACAACCTCCACTGCTGGCAAGGAAATCCCCTCGTCGTGCTGGACGGGGAGAGTTACCACCCCGACGTCCTGTTCGACGACATGTCGCTGGTCCTCGAACTCGAGGGACCACTCCACGAGGATCCGACCGTCCATGACAACGACTGCCTGCGCCAGAACGACTTCAGCATCGCCGGCTACCACGTACTGCGCTTCACCGAGCACCACATCGACAACCAGCCGGATCAGGTGATGGATTCAATCTTCCGGAAGAGAAGGGCGCTTCGCCGCTGACCCTTGACGGTCAGATTGGTCAGGAATCGGTTGCTGCACGCCGATCGAGTGATCTGACCGTCAAAATCAGCGCGCCACCGGGACCTGCCAGGTGAAGCTCGCCCCGCGGCGACGACCGCGCTCCAGATCCAGACTGCCGTCGTAGCGCTCGGCAAGCCCGCGGGCGATCGCCAGCCCGAGGCCGGTGCCACCGGCGCCGCGGTTCCGCGCGTCGTCGAGGCGGGTGAACCTCTCAAAGATGCGCTCGGCCCGGTCCTCAGGAATCGCCGAACCGTCGTTGGTCACGGATACGGTGGCGGTCCTGCCGTCCGAGACCAGGGCGACCTCGACGCCGGTGGCTGCATGGCGTACGGCGTTGTCGACCAGGTTCTGCACGATGCGGCGGAAGGCATCACGGTCCCCCACCGCCGGGACCGAGCCCGGGATGTCGAGAGTGATCGGGCGACCCGGGTCATTCGAGTCGGCCGCCACCTCGCGCACCACGTCAGCCAGGTCCACCTCGTCCTGTCGCAACGGGGTCCGCGCATCGAGCTGGGCGAGCAGCAGCAGGTCCTGGGTGAGCCGCTCCAGCCGACGGGCCTGGGTGAGTGAGGTGCGGTTCACCTGGACCGGATCGACCAGGTGTGGGTGCCGCTCCGCGACCTCGAGAGTGGTGATCAAGGTGGCCAGCGGACTGCGCAGTTCGTGGGCGGCGTCGGCCACGAAGCCGCGCTGCTGCTCCACCGACATCCTGGCTCGGGCCAACGACTGGTTGACATCGGAGGTCAGCCCGCCGAGCAGGCTGTTGGGTCGTGGGTTCTCCATCAGAGCAGGGACATCCGAGGACGCGGCTCGTCGGAGGCGGCTGCGGAAACCCTCGACTGCCAGTACACCGCCAAATAGCAGTGGTGTGAGGATGCTGGCCCCAGCGCCAGCCACGATGGCGAATCCGGGTAGGTAGGCCCGCCAGACGTACATCTGGCCGGTGCGAACCTGCGCTTCGGTTCGGAAGACGCAAACCCTGGCCACCCGATCGGTATTCGACGGATCAACTGACGGCAACACGCCGAGCCCGAAACGCCATTGACTGGCGTCGAACTCCTTACAACTGGCCAGAAACGCTCCACCCGATCCGTCGACTGTGGAACCGGCCCATTCCGTCAGGACCGGACCCCCATTCGGGTTCTGCATCGCCGGGCCGGGCCAGCGGACCGAGACCGGACCATCCCAGCCCGGCGCGACCGGAACACTGGGTGACCGATAGAGAAGATGACCAGTGGCATCGACGATCTCCACGGCCGGCCGCCCATTCTTCTCGGTGATGGACGAATCACGCCAACCCCAGACGGGAGATTCACCGATAGGGCTCTGCCCAGCCTGTAGTGCTTCGTCGACGTCCTGCAAGGCGTTACTCATGCTCGAGCCGGATCGCCAGCCGTATTGCGCTTCACTGTCGAGCTCTGACAGCGGTGACCTGATACCAATGGCCACAGTGATGGCCGCCGAGAGTCCAGCGGCCACCGCAGCTGACTTCAGCAGGAGCACGAGCATCCCTCGCCAGCGCCGCCTTACGGGCTTGGCGTCCTGACGTTTCACGAGACTGACCATGATCAACTCCGATCATCCACGAGCCGATATCCCTGCCCCCGTACGGTTTGCAGGCTCTGTCGCCCGAACGGCGCGTCGATCTTGCGTCGCAAGGCTGAGACCCGCGCCTCGACCAGGTTCGGATCCTCCGGCTCCCCCGGCCAGGCCTGCAGCAGCAGTTCGTCCTTGCTGAGCACGGATCCCGGCGTCCGCATCAGCACCTCCAGCAGCGCGAACTCCCGTTCGGTGACGGCAATCCCACGACCGGCACGGACACAGCGACGCCGTCGGACGTCGAGCACCAGATCACCGACCACCGGATCGGCCGACACCACCTCGGTACGGCGTCGGTCCAGGGCACGCAGATGGGCCAGCAGCACCGGGAAGGAGAACGGCTTGGCCAGGAAGTCGTCGGCGCCACAGTCCAGCGCTTCGGTGTGGTCCAGCACCCCGTCGCGCGCCGTCAGCACCAGGATCGGCATCCCGAGACCGTCGGAACGCAATCGCCGACACACCTCGTACCCATTGATCCCCGGCAGCATCAAGTCCAGCACGATGAGCCCGTACGCACCACCGCGGGCAAGCTGGTAGCCGTACAGGCCGTCCTCGGCGACGTCGACGACGTAGCCCTCCGCCCCCAAGCCGAGCGCCAGGCTCTGGGCCAGTGCGTGCTCGTCCTCGACCACCAGCAGTCTCATGGCCACACTGTGACACGGGACCAGCGCGACCAAGCTGACCGTGTCGTCAGCGTCAGGCGACCAGGTCCCGCAGTCCTTCCAGGTCCGCCAGTACCGTGGCCGCATCGCGATCCAACTCGGCGATGCTCATCGCACCACGGCGCACCGAGAAGATCACCTCACAGCCGCCGTCGGCAGGAACGACGCGCAGCGGGTTGTAGGTCCGCTGTCCGTCGGGGGTCGTCACCTCGTGGTCGAGGATCCCGAACTCGTTGCGCGGGGCGAAGACGATCTCGACCCGGCCCATCGGCGAGTCGGCGAACAGCCGCTCCCCTTCGCGAATGATGCCGGCAGCCAGTCCGGCCGCCCAGTGGGGAAGGTTGTCGGGCTCCGCTGCGAAGGCGTACACCACCGACGGTTCCTGAGGGACGAAGACGCCGACGTGCCGGGATTCGGTGAACACGACACCACCCTAGACAACCGAACAGATGCGCGAAACTGTCGGTGGTCGCCCGTAGTGTCGCCGACGTGGGGACCTCGCTCGCTCAACCCTCCCTGGCCGACCTCGGCCAGCCGTTGAGCGAGACCACCTTCTGTGTGGTCGACCTGGAGACCACGGGCAGCAAGGGTGACGACACGATCACCGAGATCGGGGCGGTGAAGGTCCGGGCCGGCGAGATCCTCGGCGAGTTCCAGACCTTGGTGAACCCGCAGGTGGCCATCTCGCCCCTGGTCTCGGTGCTCACGGGCATCACCAACCAGATGGTCGCCACCGCGCCGAAGCTCTCCGCCGTGCTGCCGAGCTTCCTGGAGTTCCTCGGCGACGCCGTCTTCGTGGCGCACAACTCCCCCTTCGACAGCGGCTTCCTGAAACGGGCCTGCGCCACCCATGAGCAACGTTGGCCGAACCCGATCGTGCTCGACACTGCAGCGTTGGCGCGGGTGATCCTGCTCCGCGACGAGATCCGCAACTGCAAGCTCGCCACCCTCGCCCGTTACTTCCATTCCCCGACCGAGCCGAATCACCGGGCTCTCACGGATGCGCGCGCCACCGTCGACGTGCTGCACGGGCTGATCGAGCGGGTCGGCAACCGGGGCGTCCACACCATCGAGGACCTGGTCGAGTTCAGTCGGCAGGTCTCGCCGCAGCGGCGGGCCAAACGTCAGTTGGCGACGGATCTGCCCGATGCGCCAGGGGTGTACTGGTTCGTCGCCGACTCCGGCGACGGTGAGCAGCGGGTGCTGTACGTCGGGAAGTCGGTCTCGATCCGTACCAGGGTCCGGTCCTACTTCACCGCGGCCGAGACCCGGCGGCGGATGGACGAGATGGTGCGGCTCTCCTCCGGCGTGGAACACCTGGTGTGTGCGACCCCGCTGCAGGCCGAGGTGTGCGAACTGCGGCTGATCGCGGCCCACTCCCCGCCGTACAACCGCCGCTCCAAGTTCCCGCACCGGCTGCACTGGATCAAGATCACCACCGAACCGTTCCCGCGGCTGTCGGTGGTCCGCACCGTCCGCGACGACGGTGCCACCTACTTCGGTCCGGTGCGCTCCCAGGAGTCCGCCGATCAGGTGCTGGCGGTGCTGCACGACGCCTTCCCGATCCGGCAGTGCACCCCACGACTGCCCCGTACGCCATCAGGGTCGCCCTGTGCGTTGGCCGGGATGGGCCGCTGCGTCTCGCCCTGCGACGGCAGCAGCGACCTCGCCTCGTACGGCGAACTGGTCGAGCAGTTGCGCGACACCCTGACCAGCGACGTACGGCCAGCGGTCACGAGCGTGCAGGCGCGGCTGCACCGGCTGATCAGCCAGCAGCGTTTCGAGGAGGCTGACCAGATCCGGCGACGGCTCCAGGTGACGGTCGACCTGTCCCGCCGGCACCACCGGGTCGCCGCGCTCGCCCGGGTGCCACATCTGGTGGCCGCCGAGCGTTCCCCGAAGGGGTGGGAGATCCATGTCGTCCGCCACGGACGACTCGCCGAGGCGGCCCTGGCCCGGCCGGGCGAGATTCCGCAGGCCGTGGCCCGTGCGGCGGTGGCGACCGCGGACAGCGTGAGCGCCCCGGTGCCACCGCTGCCAGCGGCAACCATCGAGGAGACCGAACGGATCGCGGCCTGGCTGGAGCGTCCCGGGGTCCGGATCATGGAGGTGGAGGGCGACTGGATGTGGCCGTTGCACGCCGCGCTGAACCAGGCCGAGTTCGTCAGCCTCGCCCTGGGGTCCCCGGTCCCGGCGGCCGGGTCATAGACTCACCGCCATGGTCACCGCAATCGTCCTGGTCAAGGCTGATGTCTCCCGCATCCCGACGGTCGCCGAGCAGATCGCCGCGCTCGACGGGGTCAGCGAGGTCTACTCGGTCACCGGCAACATCGACCTGATCGCGATCGTCCGGGTCCGGGACCACGAGCAGGTCGCCGAGATCATCTCGGACAGGTTGAGCAAGGTCGAGGGCGTGGTCGGCACCGACACCCACATCGCCTTCCGCACCTACTCCAGCCACGACCTCGAGGCTGCCTTCTCACTCGGCGAGTGATCCCGGGAGAGTGACGCAGCGATGACCTACCAGCCGATCCCGTCCGCCGGCGGGCGGATGCGACGCTCGACCCTGGTCCTGCTGGCGGTCACCGTCGCCGCCTGGCTGGGGGTGGCGATACTCGCCCTGCTGATCTCGTTGGTGGGTGGCCAGCCCGCACTGGAGCCGGTCCGTCTGAACTGAGCGGACCCGAAGCTGAGTCAGAAAGCCCCGTCAGGCCAGCGCTGCGACGCCGGCCACAGCGGCCAGGGCGACCACCCAGATCACGCCGAGCCCGGCGAGCTGGATCGTGGTGCGCCGCGCCTGAGGCGCGAACAACAGCACGAGCGCCGCCCCGGCACCACCGAGGATGCCCCCGATGTCGTTGACCCAGTACATCGACTCGAACCCGGTGACCAGGCTCAGCACGACCAACAGACCCAGCAGCACCAGGTCGAAGCGGATGTCCTGCTTGATGCGCAGCTTGACCACTGCACTGACTGCGATCAGCCCGATGGTCCCGGCATGCATCCCCGGGATCAGGTACGGCGAACCGGAGGCGACGAGCACGTACAACGCGCTCCCGACCAACGTCGCCGTCAGGTAGACCGCGGCATAACGCCACGAGCCGAGCAGCGGCTCCAGCGCCCGCCCGATCAGCACCAGGAAGAGGGCACTGAACGCAACGTTGAACAGGCTGCCCGCCACCACTCCTGCGGTGAGCAGACGCCACCATTCGCCGGAGAGGATCGAACCGCTGTGCACGCCGAGCACCCTGGCGGCGAAGCTTCCCGACACGGCATCGACCAGCGCAACGACGATGCCGATCGCCACCAGGGCCCACGTGACCGGGGTCTGGCGCACCTGGAGTCGGCTGAAGAATCCAGGTCCCGTCGACTCCTGGCGCGATGATCGTGCGCTGGCGCCGACGACGGTCACCGGTTGCCGTACCTCCCGCCGCCCGGACGCGACGCACTCAGGACACTGGAACCCGACCGAGGCCTCAGTCATGCACTGCAGGCAGATCGGCCGCGAGCAACGCTGGCAGGAGATGCCGGTGGAGCGATCCGGATGCCGGTAGCACGGACGGAACTCTGGTTCCGGTGCGGCCGGCCCGGAGAAGTCGGGCACCCCGTCGGGCGCCCCACCGGAGCCGCTGGAGCTCCCGGTGGGACCGTCGAAGTCCGGACCCGGATGGCTACCACTCATGCTGCTCTCAGACCTGTCGTCAGGCGATGTCGACCGAGTTGATCACCACGGGCTCGACCGGGCGGTCGGCGGCACCGGTGGCGACCTTCGCGATCTGGTCCACGACCTCGCGGCTGGCCTGGTCGGCGACCTCGCCGAAGATCGTGTGCTTGCGGTTCAGGTGCGGGGTCGGCACGACGGTGATGAAGAACTGCGATCCGTTGGTGCCACCACCGGTGAACCGGTCCTTGCCGGCGTTGGCCATCGCCAGCAGGTACGGCCGGTTGAAGCTGAGTTCGGGGTGGATCTCGTCATCGAACTTGTAGCCCGGGCCGCCGGTGCCGGTGCCCAGCGGGCAGCCACCCTGGATCATGAAGCCGTCGATGACGCGGTGGAAGCCCAGCCCGTCGTAGAACTTGTCGTGCCTGGCCTCACCGGTCTCCGGGTCCTGCCACTCCTTCTCCCCGGTCGCCAGACCGGTGAAGTTGGCGACCGTCTTCGGCGCCTGGAACTCGAACAGGTTCACGACGATGTCGCCGTGGTTGGTGTGCAGGGTTGCGGTCTTCGGCACTTCAGGTCCCCTATCGCTGCTTCGCCCGATTGCGGAGCGGTGGAATCCGGTGGGCCCCGCCCACCGCGATGAACTCGTTCATTCTGCCAGACCTTCCCAGCCCCACCCGTGCCACGGGTACGCTCACAGATGACCGTCGCCCCAGACCGTCACCGATGGTCGTACGGGGCCACCGACCCCCGGGGCGCCTGCGCCCCACCGACTCACCATTCGGAGGAATCGTGAAGCGCAACAAGAAGGTCGCCGCCGTCGAATCGGCCGTGGACCGCACCATCGGCTCGTACTGGCCCCAGGCCGAGCAGTTTGCCGAAGACCTGAAGGACAGGGTCGACCCGTACCGCAAGCAGTTCGTCGATGCGGTCGGTCCCTACGCCGAGCAGGCCTACAAGTCCGGTGCGCACGCCGCCCACGCGGCCCTCGAGCGCGTCACCCCGGCCCTGGACGACGCCTGGGACCGGGTCAACCCGGCCGTCGAGACCGCGCGAGCCAAGGTGCAGGGCGAGTTCCTGCCCAAGCTGAACGCCATCCTGGCCGACGCCGCCGGGCACCCGGTCGCCGTCGAGGCGACGAAGCGCGGCAAGGCAACCGCCGCGGCTCTCCGCGGCGAGCTGGAGGTGCCGGAGAAGAAGCGCCGCTTCCCGAAGGTGCTCGGTGTGCTCGCGGTCATCGCCGCAGCCGGCGGGATCGCCGTGGTGGTGAAGAAGTACCTCGACAGCCGCGATGCCGAGTGGGAGGCCCCTGCGCCGAGCACCTACGGCGGCTCGAACACCCCGAAGCGCGCCGAGACCTCGCCGTGGGCAACCGCCTCCGACTCGGCAGCTTCCGCTGCGACGCCGCCTGCTGCCGGGGCCTCGGTCAGCGAGACCGTCGCCGACGCGGCGGCCGGCACCTCCTCGGCAAGCGCCTCCTCGGCAAGCACCTCTTCAACGCCAACCAGCCCGAGCACCCCGGCCACCGAGGCGGCCGCCGGTTCCGACGCCACAGGCGAGGGACGGTCCTACGGCGCCGGCTCGTACGTGGGCACCAAGCCCCCGGCGGGGTTCGAGATCAAGGGCAACGAGCGGTCGATGAAGTACCACACCCCGGACTCGCCGGCCTATGAGCGGACGATCTCCGACGTGTGGTTCTCCTCGGCCGAAGCAGCCGAGGCGAACGGGTTCACCCGCGCTCAGCGCTGAGTTCAACACACCCCGAACAGGGCCTCCGGTGACACACCGGAGGCCCTGTTCTGCATCGTCGACCAGACCCGTACCATCCTCTGTGACACAGATCACAAGAGCAATCGCTCATGCGAGGGCGTTTCCGAGGGCCTGTCAGTAGTGACAGGAGTTCTCGCCCCGGAGGCCACGATGACCGATTGCCACGACTGGGTGCCGGCCGCACCCTTCCGCGCCCACCTGCGCCACTTGCTCGACGCCAGTGGGCTACCGCTGCCCCACCTGGCCAGCGTCCTCGAGCTACCCGTACGGCTGTGTGCCCGACTACTGGTGGAGCCATCCGAGCGCGGCCCGGCCGGACGCCCGGCTGCCAGGAACAACCCAGCCTTGCCACGCCCCCTGGCCCGGATCTCACCCATCACCGCGCGCCAGCTGCTCGCCGTCGACGCTGCCAGCCTGCTCCAGGCACTGTCACGACCATTGGACGCACAGCCCACCTGCGAGACCGTTGTGGACCTGTTGGCCGCCGGACACCGACTCACCACCGTGCACCGGGTGACCGGGCTCGACCTGCCCGTCCTGGCCGCCCTCGCAGAGCACCGCATCACCACCTGCCCGGGACGGGTCGTGGCGGCGGTCCAGGCGGCGGCCGCCTGGGCCGAGAGTCACCCCGCCGACCGCGGGCGGCGCCGCGCCAGGTCGGCCGTGATGCGCCAGGTCCGCGGGGAGCTCGCCCAGGCGTTCGCCGCCGGCCACGCCGACAACCAGAACCGTGCCGCCTGACGTTGCCGCGGCCGGCCCCCTACCATCCGTGGTTGTGGACGTCCCCGTCGCCTCACTCGCCTGGTTCGCCGGTCTGGCGTCCGCTCTCGTCCTGGCCGCGCTGGCCGCCATCAGCACCCAACCGACGTTGCAGGCCCTCTCCCGCCAGGCCGCGCGGGAGTCGGAGAAGGGTCACCACGATGAGGATCCACCGGACTACCGCCACCTCGCCACCGTACGACTGTCGGCCGCGGTCGGCCTCACTGCCGCCACCGCCGGAGTGCTGGTGGTCAGCGGCGTGCCGATCCCGCAGTGGCCGTTGTGGGTCGGGCTGGCCACGGTGGGTGTACTCCTCGGCTGGATCGATGCCGCGACGACCTGGTTGCCGCTGACACCGACCCACGTGCTCTGGTCGACGACCGGCCTCGGACTGGTCGCAGCGACGCTGCTGACGGCGGCCACCGGGGACCCTGACTGGTGGCGCGTGCCGGCCGGCGGGCTGATCGGCGCACTCGGCTATGCCGGCTTCCTGGCCGCCGTGTGGTGGGTCAGCCGCGGCCAGCTCGGCTTCGGTGATGTCCGGCTCGCACTCGCGCTGGGCGCGGCGACCGGGGCCAGTTCCCTCGCGACGATGTTCTTGGCAGCACTGCTGGGTACGGCGGCCGCCGGCATCTGGGCGGTGATCCAACTTCTTCGCCGCCGCCGCGACCCGTTCCCGTACGGACCGTTCCTGCTGGCCGGCGCCTTCCTGGCTCCCCTGTTGACGTGACGAGACGACATCCAATGAACGGGTCCGGTCACAACGAGCGCAGGAAGTCCATCAGCATCGCCGTACCCCGCTCCAGCTGCGTGATTTCCACGTACTCGCCATCGGTGTGGGCCTGCTCGATCGATCCGGGGCCCCACACCACGGTGGGCACACCGCGCGCGGCGATCTTGCTGGCATCGCTGCCCCAGCTGGCACCGACGGCGTCGGTACTGCCACCGTGCCGGCCGACCGTCGCGAGCAATGACCGTACGAACGGCAGGTCCGGATCGGTCGCCAGGCTCGGATCCACCACGTGGGGCTCGGTCACCCGCACCTGGGGCGCCTGGGCGGCGAGCAGGTCGCGGATCGCCCGCCAACTCGCCGTGGCGTCCTCCCCCGGGGCGAGCCGGCGATCGAGCACGGCCTCGCAGCGGGGTGGGATCGAGTTCTCCCCCAGGCCGCCGGTGACCATGGTCACCGCGAGGGTGCCGCCCGACACGAGGGGTGTCGACGACGGTCCGACCAGCGATCCGGCGTGGTGGTCGAGGATGGCGATGGCACGGGCCACGGCGACGACCGGGTTGTCGGCCTGCTGGCCGAGACTGCTGTGACCACCCGGCCCGTCGGCGACCACCCGGCAACGGATCACACCCTTGTGTGCGGCGACCACCTCCAGCCCGGTCGGTTCGCCGACGACGGCGCCGAGGCAGTCGCTCAGCGGGGCAGCCGGGCGATCCAGCAGGTCGAGCACGCCGCGGTAGTGGTGCTCCTCGTCGATCACCGCGGCCAGGCGCACCGTCGGCCGTACGCGAGCTGGCCCGCCTGCGGCCGGCGCCAGCCGCGCGAGGGCAGCCAGGAACATGGCGAGCGATCCCTTGGCGTCACAGGCGCCACGCCCCACGACACGACCCTCAGCCACCACCGCCGTGGGCCGGTCCTGGCCGGCCGGGAGTTCAACCGTGTCGAGATGGGACTCCAGCAGCACCCACTCCGTCGGATGCGAGCCGGGCAGGGTGACGACCACGTTCGGCCGCCCGTCGAGCACCGGCATCGTCGTGACGGTCAGGCCGAGGCTCCGGCCGAGCTCGGCGAACCGTGCGGCGACGGCCGCTTCGGCAGGTTCGTGCCGCCCACGGGGGTTGACACTCGGGACCGCGACCAGCGTGGTGAGCAGCGAGACCGGATCGTACGGGGTCATCGAGCGCCGTGACGTGTCAGAACCAGGTGCGGACCAGGTCGACCACGACCGGGTCCTCATCGCCGAACCCGTCGACCAACGGCAGCCAGCGCCACTTGTCCATGATCGTGCACGGGTGTGACAGCCCGTACTCGACAAGATCGCCGACGGCGAGCGGCTGGTCGGTGCGCAGGAAGTTGTGCTGGTCGTTCGTCGCGACAACGCCCGAGCCGGCCGGCACCTCGAGCCAGCCGTGGGACGTACGGCGCCGCAGCAGCACCGGCAGGTGCTCGTCGTAGGCGAAGTCCCGCTTGCCACCTTCGACGATGGCCAACCCGGGTTCGGGCACCGAGTGCACCCGCCCGAATCCGCGAGCCGCCGGGACGAACACGTTGCCGGCGTGCTGGTTGGTCGCCGACAGGGGTTGATTGGTCGATGACAGGGGCGACAGCTGTTCGTAGACGCCGTGGTCGTGCAGGATCGACGCGCCGGCACGGACGATCACCTCGGCACCGTCAGCGATCGGGCCGGCCAGCTGTGCGACGACGTGGTCGAAGTAGGCACTGCCACCTGCGGTCAGCACGCCCGGGCCGCCACCGGGCAGCAGGGCACCGGCCCGACGGTGGAGCTCGACCAGGTCGGCAAGATAGGCGTCGACAGCAGCCAGGTCGGTTCCTTGACGGGAGTGTGCGACAGCCCCTTCGTAGCCGGCAGTGCCGCGAAGTGCGACCCCGGGAGCTGCCGCGGCGCGCTCGGCGACCGCGAGCCCGTCCGCGACCGTACGGGCCCCGGCCCGGCCACCCGGCACGCCGAGTTCGACCAGCACCGGCACCGGAGCGGCACCGGACGACTCCACAGCGGCACTGACAAGGTCGACTGCGGCCACCGAATCGACCCAGACGACAACCTCGGTGCCCTCGGTGTTCAGCCTGGCGACTTCACGGACCTGTTGCGGCGAGGTCAACTCGTTGGCGATCTGGATCCGGCCGATCCCTGCCCAGTGGGCAATGCGGGCCTGTGACACGGTCGCCAGGGTGAGACCGATCGCCCCGGCGGTGAGCTGCCGATGCCACAACGCCGGCGCCATCGTGGTCTTGCCGTGCGGCTGCAGGCTGACCCCGGCGGCCGCAGCCCATCCGGCCATCAGGTCGATGTTGTGTTGGAGCGCGGTCCGGTCGAGCACCACGAGAGGGGTGTCCAGGTCGGACAGCCGTACGCCGGATGCGACGAACTCGGCTGCCGTCAGCCCGACCGCGGCGGCCGGCAGCGACTTCTCGTGCCCGATCCGCTCAGCGGCCCAGGTGGTGGACATCAGCCGGCACTGGCGGCGACCCAACGCTCGAGCGCGGCCGCCGCCTTCCCGTCGTCGATCGAAGCAGCGGCCGCGGCGAGGTGCGGGCGAAGCTGGTCAGCCACCTCAGCGGCCGGATCGACCCCGGCGGCGGCGAGCAGTGCGGCCGCAGCGTTCAACACCACGATGTCGCGAACCGGACCTGGCTTGCCGGCGAGCAGGTCCCGCACCACCTGTGCGTTGTGCGCCGGGTCGCCACCGACCAGGTCCTCGGGAGTGGCGCGCGCCAGACCGAGAGCGGCCGGATCGAAGGAGCGTTCGGCGACCACGCCACCGCTGAACAGCCAGACCCGCGAGGTGGTGGTCGTGGTCAGTTCATCGAGGCCGTCGCCGCCGTGGAACACCAGGCCGTCGATGCCGCGCCCGGCAATCACCTCGGCGACCAACGGCGCCATCCTGGCATCGGCGATCCCGACGGCCTGGGCCGACGGTCGGGCCGGGTTGGTCAGCGGTCCGAGCAGATTGAAGGTGGTGGCGACGCCCAGTTCCCGCCGCGCCACACCGGCGTGCCGGAACGACGGGTGGTAGCGGGCGGCGAAGAAGAAGCAGATCCCGGACTGGTCGAGAATTCCGGCCTGTGCCGCCGGCTCCGGTTCCAGATTGACACCGAGGGCCTCGAGCACGTCGGCCGCTCCACAGGCGGAGGAGGCAGCCCGGTTGCCATGCTTGGCGACCCGCGCCCCGGCACCGGCGGCAACGATGCCCGCCATGGTCGAGACGTTCACCGTCCCGGCCCGGTCTCCCCCCGAGCCCACGATGTCGACGGTCGCCCCCGGGATCGTCACCGGGGTGGCGTGGGCCAGCATCGCTTCGGCAAGGCCACCGATCTCGGCGGCGGTTTCGCCCTTCGTACGGAGAGCGACGGCGAAGCCCGCGATCTGTACCGGCGTCGCATCGCCGGCGAGGATCAGCTCCATCATCCAGCGAGTTGCCTCGGCCGAGAGGTCCTCGCCCCGCATCAGCGAGGCCAGGATGTCCGCAACCGACAAGGGAACCTCAACCGGAGGGGGTTCAAGGGGGTTGTCCCCCTTGCTCAACGGAGCCATCGACCGGTCTCTCAGGCGTCCGCGCCGGCCGTCGCGACCGCCCCAGCACCGCGACGGGCGCGCAGCAGGTCTGCGACGGCCGCCGGCAGCCGGATCGGGTCGAGCGGGTAGCTCACCGCCCCCTCGGCCCGGGACCAGGCGGCCAGCCACGCGTCCTGCTGGCGGGCGATCAGCACCAGGACCGGTGGGCAGTGGCGGATCTCGTCCTTCAACTGACGCGCCAGACCCATGCCGCCGGCCGGGACCGCCTCGCCGTCCAGGATGGCCAGGTCCACCGCACCGCTGTCGAGCTGGTCGAGCACGGCCGGTTGGGTCGCGCACTCCACGACCTCCACCGGCGGCAGGTCCGAGGCCACCCGCGTCCCGAGGATCCGCCGGACGTCAGCCCGCACCGTACGGTCGTCGGAGTACACCAGGACGGTCAGGGGTGTCGCATCGCTCATCGGGATCGGATCCTCACAGCAGGTCTCGTCAGGAGTTCGTCGGGCCGGCGGGGCCGACCGTGAGCATCGTACCGCCCGGGCGCGCCGAGCTTGCCCCGGCACAGATGTCCGTACTGCTGGGCGGTCGGACCACCGCGGTCACCCGCTTTCCTGTGGCCCACGTCACCTCGTCTCCTTCACCCCGGGTCACGGTCGAGGTACGAAACGCCCACCACCGCGACCCCGGGATGACTCTCGGCAGCCAAGTGGCAATAATGACCCCGTGGCTCACTCCTCAGACTCGACGGCAGCGGCGATCCCCTCCGGGGCGCTGCACTCGATCCCGACGTCTCGGTTGTCCGGCAACCCCAGCCGTCCCGACCCGGTCGCCGTCGGGGTGATCGTCTGGCTGTCCTCGGAACTGATGTTCTTCGCTGCCCTGTTCGCGGCGTACTTCACCATCCAGAACGTGACGAACGCCCGCGCGATCGCTGACGGGGTCGAGTCGCTCTGGCAGACCAAGCAGCAGCTGCTCAATCCCGGCTTCTCGTTCATCAACACCATCGTGCTGGTGCTGAGCTCGGTGACCTGTCAGCTCGGTGTCATGCAGGTCCACGGCAAGGAACACCGGGTCAGCCGCACCGGCAAGCTGTGGCAGCTCAACAAGTGGGGCCTGCGCGAGTGGTACATCCTCACTTACCTGATGGGCTCGTTCTTCGTGGCAGGCCAGGTCATGGAGTACGCCGAACTGGTGCACGAGGGCCTCACCATCTCTTCCGACGCCTACGGCTCGGTGTTCTACCTGGCAACCGGCTTCCACGGCCTGCACGTGACCGGTGGCCTCGTCGCGTTCCTGCTGTTGCTCGGACGTACCTACCTGGCGCGCCGGTGGACCCACGAGCAGACCGTCTCGGCGATCGTGGTCTCGTACTACTGGCACTTCGTCGACATCGTCTGGATCGTGCTGTTCGCCGTCATCTACGGCCAACCGCTCTACAACTTGACCCGCAGCGCGCTGCCCTTCCTGGGCTGAACGCCGGACCACATGCTTCACCGACAACCGAACTGAGAGGGACCCCGATCGTGCGACTCCTGTCCACCCGGCGGCGCCATCCGTTGATGAGGGCGCTGTTCCTGGCTCTGGCGCTGTTCGCCATGGGCGCGCTCTACACGGCCGTGGCCCCGTCGAGCTCGTCCAACGCCGATGGCGGCCAGTCCACGCAGGTCGAGGAGGGCAAGGCGCTGTACCAGGTCGGCTGCTCCTCCTGCCACGGCCTGCAGGGCGAGGGCACCAGCCAGGGACCGACCCTGATCGGCGTCGGCTCGGCTGCCGTCGACTTCCAGATGGCGACCGGCCGGATGCCGGCGACGGCCCCCGGGGCACAGATCCCGACGAAGCCGAACCGCTACACCGAGGCCGAGATCGCCGCCATCGGCGCCTACATCGACAGCCTGGGCACCGGCATCACGATCCCGGAGCAGGGCCAGTACTCGATGAGCCGGCCGCAGCGCAACGCCTTCCCCGAGGGGACCGCCGGTGACGCCGAGTACAACGCCGCTGTCGAGGAGTACGAGCGGGTGGTCGCCCGCGGCGGCGAGTTGTTCCGTACGAACTGCTCGGCATGCCACAACTTCGAGGGCAAGGGCGGCGCGCTGCCCGAGGGCAAGTACGCGCCCAGCCTGGTCGGCGTCAGCGGCAAGCACATCTGGGAAGCGATGCGCACCGGACCACAGCAGATGCCGGTGTTCTCGCAGGAAGTCATCACCGATGACGATGCCCGCGCCATCATCGCCTACCTGAACGAACTCCACTCCCGCCCCAACGGCGGGCTCGACCTCGGCGGCCTCGGCCCGGTCAGCGAAGGCTTCTGGGCCTGGGTGCTGGGCATCGGCGGCGCCGTGGCCTTCGCCGTCTGGATCACCGCCAAGGGGGTGCGCGCCAAGTGAGCGAGCACGACACGCATGAGAAGTCCCGCAACGTCATCGACGACCGGCACCCGGTCGCCGACCCGGGACTCGAGCCGCACCAGCCGCGGTTGACCGACATCGACGAGCACGCGGCGAACCGCGCCGAGCGTCAGGTCGTCCTCGCCTTCGCCCTGGTCCCGGTCCTCGCGATCATCTTCGTGGTGTGCTACTTCGCCGTGCCGAAGACCTGGGAGGTCAACTTCGGACCGCTGCACGCCAACGCGCTGCACGTGATCCTCGGCACGACGCTCGGCGGAGCGATCCTGCTGATCGGTATCGGTGCGATCCACTGGGCGCGCACCCTGATGGGCGACCATGAGATCTCCGAGGAGCGGCACCCGGCGCAGTCGAGTGACGAGGCCCGCGCCGAGGCACTCGAGATCGTCGAGAAGGTCATCGACGAGTCCGCGGTGAGCCGCCGCAAGCTGATCATTCGCAGCCTGCTCGGTGGTGTGGGCATCGTCGCCGTCCCGGCCGTGGTGCTGTTGGCCGACCTCGGCGAATGGCCGACTGCCGCACGTCGCGCCGAGACCATCGAGCGCACCATCTGGGCCCCGGAGCTCAAGCCGGGCACCAATGAGGTCGCCAAGTACCGTTACATCGTCAACGACATCACCTTCAAGCGGATCAAGGCCTCCGACCTCCGGATCGGTCAGCTGGTCAATGCCGAGCCGGAGAACCTGCAGGAACTGCACGGGACCGAGTTCAACCAGGAGAAGGCCAAGGCCGCTCTGGTGGTGGTGCGGATGGACCCGAACTCGATCCGTGTCCCTGACTCCCGCAAGGACTGGCAGGTCGGCGGCATCCTCGCCTACTCCAAGATCTGCACCCACGTCGGATGCCCCATCTCGTTGTGGGAGCAGCAGACCCACCATCTGCTGTGTCCGTGCCACCAGTCGACCTTCGACCTCGGCGACTCCGGTGTGGTCGTCTTCGGCCCAGCTGCCCGCTCCCTGCCACAGCTGCCGATCGCGGTCGACGACGAGGGTTACCTCTACGCAACCAGCGACTTCACCGTCCCGGTCGGTCCGAGCTTCTTCGAGCGGGACTCGACCAAGGACTTCAGGAAGGGTGACAACTGATGGCTCGCCCAGCAACCATCTCGACCCCTGACGCGACCGACACGGCCGCGGCTCCGGAGACCGAACCGAACCGGCCCACCAAGCCGCTCGGACCGGTGCTCAAGGCGGCATCCGGGCCGGCGGCCTGGGCCGACGAGCGGATCGGCATCGCTGCCCTCGGGCGGGCGAGCCTGCGCAAGGTGTTCCCGGACCACTGGTCGTTCCTGTTGGGCGAGGTCGCGCTGTACTCGTTCATCATCTGCCTGCTCAGCGGCATCTTCCTGACATTGTGGTTCAAGCCGTCGATGGCCGAGATCGAGTACGAAGGCAGCTACCAGCTGCTGCGCGGGCTGCCGATGTCGGAGGCGTTCGCCTCGACGCTGACGCTGTCGTTCGACATCCGGGGCGGTCTGCTGATGCGGCAGATGCACCACTGGGCCGCGATGCTCTTCGTCGCGGCGATGTTCGCCCACATGCTGCGGGTGTTCTTCACCGGGGCCTTCCGAAAGCCGCGGGAGATCAACTGGCTGCTGGGTGTCGGCCTGATCGCCATCGGCATGGTCGAGGGCTTCGCGGGCTACTCGCTGCCCGATGACCTGTTGTCGGGCACCGGCCTCCGCTTCGTCGACGGTCTGATCCGCTCGATCCCGCTGGTCGGCACCTGGCTGGAGTTCTTCGTCTTCGGACAGGAGTTCCCCGGTGACATCATCATCCCGCGCCTCTACATCGCCCACGTGCTGCTGATCCCGGGCATCATCCTGGGTCTGGTCAGCGCCCACCTGGCACTCGTGGTCTTCCACAAGCACACCCAGTTCCCCGGCCCCGGCCGGACCGAGAAGAACGTGGTGGGCTACCCGCTGTTCCCGGTGTACGCGGCGAAGGCCGGCGGCTTCTTCTTCATCATCTTCGGCATGATCACCCTGATGGGTGCCCTGATGCAGATCAACCCGGTGTGGAAGTACGGCCCCTACAACCCGTCGCAGGTCACCGCGGGTTCCCAGCCCGACTGGTACATGGGCTGGGTCGAGGGTGCGGTGCGCATCATGCCGGACTGGGAGTGGCACATCGGTTCGACGACCTGGTCGTGGAACATCTTCCTGCCCGGCGTCATGCTGATGGGCCTGCTCTTCACCGTGATGGGCCTCTACCCGTTCATCGAGCAGTGGGTCACCGGCAACAAGTCGGAGCACCACCTGTTGGAGCGGCCCCGCAACAACCCGACGCGGACCGCCTTCGGCATGGCGGCGATCAGCTGCTACGGCATGTTCTGGCTCGCCGGCGGCAACGACATCATCGCCACCCAGTTCCATGTGTCGCTCAATGCGGTCACGGTGGTGCTGCGGGTGGCAGTGTTCCTGGTGCCGTTCCTGGTGTGGCACATCACCAAGCGGATCTGCATCTCGTTGCAGCGCAGCGACATCGAGAAGCTGCTGCACGGTGCCGAGACCGGTGTCATCGACCGCTCCCCGCAGGGCGGTTATGCCGAGCGGCACGTACCGGTCAGCGATGCCGAGGCCTTCACTCTCACCGAGCACCTGAAGTACGAGCCGGCGCAGCTGGAGGCCGGCGAGGACGAGAACGGTGTCGAGGGTGATGCGGCAACGACCAAGGAGAAGTTGCGCGTCAAGGCGAGCGCCTTCTACTTCCGTGACCAGCCCGCCAAGCTGACCAGTGAGGAGATCGCCGAGGCCAAGGAGCACATCCTGCACGGTCATGACCACGGCGATGAGGACCATGCCGAACTGGACGGCGCCAACGGGTCCAACGGCACGAACGGCCATCGCGAGATCACCGCAGGTGAGCCCGAGGACGAGAAGGCCACCGCGTCGAGCCACTGAGCCCGAACCGGCCGCGACAGGGCCCCGACCAGTTCCGACTGGTCGGGGCCCTGTCCGTTCCGCTCACTCCCCCACTCCGTGGGGTCAGTGGTGCACCAACGCCTTGAGCAGGATCAGAGCACCGCCGAACGCGGCGGTCACCAGGGTGCTGACGACCCGCCGCCACAGGACGGGCGTGCGAATGGCGGCGATGAACCAGCCGAGGAGACCCAGCAGCACCACGTCGGCGCCCAGGGCCAGCCAGACCGCGTTGGTGTCGGGCAGCACGCCGATCACCCCGAGGGCGAGCATCACCACCGGCACAGCTCCCAGGACGAGCATGCCGATCGAGTGGCGGACACCGTGTCGCACGGCGTCGAACACGCCGTGGTCGGCCCCCGACTGGCGCGCCAACCACGACACCGCCATCGCGTACACGTGGGCAGCGAAGAACACCAGCAACGTGGCCACCACCGAGACCAGGGCATCGCCCGAGCTCGCCGTCAGGTCGCGGCTGACGACGATCATCCCCGCGACAACGATCAAGCCGTAGACGCCCTCGGCGGACGTGGCCAGGGCCGAGACCCACGACTCCGCCTCAGGCGACGCGGCGCCGTCCGGCTCGCCCGTCGGCTGTGCCGCGGTTGTGCTCGCGCGTCCGGTCGGAACCCGCGGGCCGCCTCGAGCAGGATCCGGGCACCGAAACCGGTCGCACCGGCCGTCCGCCATGAATCGTCCTTCTCGGACTGCATGGTGCCCGCGATGTCGAGGTGCGCCCACGGAGTCGCGCCGACGAAGTGCGCCAGGAACAGCGCGGCCGTGGTCGCTCCCGCAAAGGGTCCACCCAGGTTGGCGATGTCAGCGATCTCGGAGTCCAGCTGCTTGCGGTACTTCTGCTCCAGCGGCAGCTGCCACACCGATTCGTCAACGGCGGCCGAGGCTTCCCGTACCAGGTCGACCATGCCCTGGTCATTGCCCAACACCGGAGCCGTGGCCGGGCCGAGGGACACCAGAGCGGCACCGGTCAGGGTGGCGATGTCGATGATGGCGTCGACGCCGTCCTCGTTCGCGAGCACCAGGGCATCGCTCATCACCAGTCGGCCCTCGGCGTCGGTGTTCTTCACCTCGATCGTGGTGCCACCGCGGGCCGTCAGCACGTCGCCCAGCTTGTACGACAGACCGGACGGCATGTTGTCGGTGCACATCAGCCAGCCGGTCACCCGGGTGGTGACCCCGGCGTCGCGCAACCCGGTGAAGGCGCCGAGCACGGCAGCCGCACCGCCCATGTCCATCTTCATCAGCAGGTGCATGGGATCGCTCGGCTTCAGGCTGATGCCGCCCGAGTCGTACATGATCCCCTTGCCCACCAGGCCGAGGTGCCCAGCCGCCTCCCCTGCCGGGGCGTAGCTCAGTTTGATCATCCGCGGCTCCTCCACCGAGCCCTGGTTGACGCCCAACAGGCCGCCGCAGCCGAGCTCGATCAGGGCGGCCTTGTCGAACAGCTCCACCTCGAAGCCGAACCGCTCCCCGAGGTCGACCGCGATCTCGCCCATGTTGACCGCCGTCAGGTGTCCGGGCGGGGTGTTGGCCAGGTCCCGAGCAACGACAGCGGTCCGGGCGGACACCACAGCCTCTGCCGTCGCGGCCTCGGCACCGTCGACGGCACTGGCGAGGACGATGGTGAATCCGGTGAGCGCAACGTGCTTGGACGAGCCGTTCAGGACGGTGTACCGGTAGCTCGCCAACAACGCCCCCTCAGCCAGCGCCCGTACGGCCTCGGCGCCGTCCACACCGGCGAGATCGTCGACCTGGAAGGCGATCCGGGACCGACGGGCCGCGGCCCGGACCAGAGTGGCGGAGGCATCGCGGAGCACGCGAGGGCTCACCTCGGCCCGGTCGCCCAGCCCGATCGCGACCAGGTCGGGCGCTCCTGACCGGGCCAGCACCAGCGACGAACCGGCAGCACCGGTGAACCCGGCATCCTCGAGGCCGGCCCGGTCGAAGCCGAGCGTGGCCGGCACCTCGCCGTCGGTGTACACGGCGACCCCGATCGCCTCGACGTCCCCCGTGGCCTCCCCGACGACGACGGTGGTGGCCTCCAGGGCGTCGAGACCGGGTACCGGCGGCAGGTCGTCGGGAATCAGCTTGTTGGGTCTGCGATCCATGACATTGCTCCTTCTGCTACGAGATGTGTGCTGTGGAAGGGAAGTTGGCTGAGTGTGGTGCGAGCTCGTTCGGAATCAGCCACCCATCTGGACCGGCGAGCCCGGTCCCCACGGGATGCCCAGCAGGAACCAGACGACGAACAGGACCACCCACGAGATCAGCATCCACATCGCGTACGGCAGCATCAGCGCGATGATCGTCCCGATGCCGGCGTCCTTCTTGTAGCGCTGGGCGACCGTCACCATGAACGGCAGGTACACCATCAGCGGGGTGAGCACGTTGACCGGCGAATCCCCCACCCGATAGGCAGCCAACAAGGTCTGCGGCGCCACATCCAGCGAGGCGAAGATCGGGATGAACACCGGCGCGAAGATCACCCACTTCGGTACCAGGCCCGGCAGGATGAAGTCCAGGATCAGGATCACGACGATGAAGGCGAGCAGCAGCACGATCGCCGGCACACTGGCCTGTTGCAGGGCCTCGGCAGCCGAGATCGCTGCCACCGTGGGCAGATTGGTCCAGTTGAACAGCGCGATGAACTGGGCGATCATCAGGAACATCACCAGCAGCCCACCGAGGCTGCCGAAGGTCTTCGCGATCGCGGCGACGGCCTCTGATCCGCCCCTCAGCGTCTTCGCACCGGCCCCGTAGGCGACACCGCACACCAGGAACGCCAGCGAGATGATGAACACCAGGCTCGCCATGAAGGGCGAGGTGCCGCCGACATCTCCGTCCGACGTCGCCCGCAGTGGTGCGCCCGGCGGCAATGTCAGGGCAAGGATCACGACCGCGAAACCGAGCAGCGCGAAGCCGGAGAACTTCAGGCCACGCGCCTCGGCACCATGGTCGATCCCGGCCGAGTCGTCGACGACGGTCAGCTCGGCGCGGTCGTAGGCACCCAGCCGCTTCTCGGTGACGAACATCGTCACCAGGAGCGCGACGAAGGTGAGCAGGAAGGTGGAGACGATGCCGAAGAAGAGGTTGTGTGTGACCTGCACCGGCTCCATGCCGGCTGCGATGAGCACCCCGTTGGTGACCTCGGTGAGCATGCTGTCACTGGGCGTGATGATCAGGTTCGCGCCGAACGCTGCACCGACGGCGGCGAAGGCGCCCGCCAGCCCGGCGAGTGGATGTCGTCCGACGGTGAGGAAGGCGGTCGCTGCCAGCGGCACCAGGATCAGGTAGCCGGCATCGGTGGCGACCGACGACAGCACGCCGACGAACAGCAGGATCGGGGCGAGCCAGCGGGGAGGGGCAACCTTGACCACACGACGGATCAGCGCGCCCATGAGTCCGGCATGCTCGGCCACCCCGACACCAGCCATCGCGATCAACACGGTCGCGACGACGCTGAATCCGGCAAAGTTGTCGACGAACGAGCTGAAGAAGAACCGCAGTCCTTCGATGGACAGGAGGTTCTGTACCGCGAAGGTGCGCGTCTCGACCACGTACTCCGGCACGTCGGCAGGCTCGCCGTTCGCGGTGTCCCAGATCACCCATTGCGACCCGAACTGATCATTGAGTTGGCCGACCTGGTCGGCCGCCACCGGTGTGGCCACCTCGTCGGTGACCGACACCCCGGCCCAGGACAGCACGGCAGAGATGACGGCGATCAGCCCGATCAGGTACAGGAACATGATCGTCGGGTTCGGCACCTTGTTGCCGACCCTTTCGATCCAGTTCAGGAATCCCTTGTTGCCGCTCTCGGCGGGCCCGTCCGCGACATCGCCGTCCGGGGCACTGGTGGTGGAGTCGTCATCAGCCATGGTCGATCGTCCTGTCATCGCGTCGTTGCTGTGGTCCGCTGATCGGCGATCAGCGAGCGTCCCGCTTCGCCTGCCGACGTGTTCCCTGGGCACGAGAGGAGGCATCCTTCTTCAGACCACCGGTCGTCTTGCGGTGACCGACGGTGCGCCCGGGGCCAGACGCCGCGACCGGGGGCGCAGGACGGGCGGGTCCCTGCCCCTTCACCTCCCTGGCCGCTGCCAGCCGCTCGGCCCGCAGCTCAGCTGCGGCATGACGTGCTGCGGTGGCCACAGCACGACTGACCCGTGCCAGGGCGTCCTCGAAGATCTCGGCCTTGTCCCGGTCCCGCTGGTTCTGCGGATAGGCGTGGCCACGGCCCCCGGTGCTGCGGGCGCGCTCCCCTGCGCGGCGGCGGTACAAGGTGACGTACTTGTTGCGGGCCCGGCGGATCCGGGCGTGGAGATCAAGCAGGTCGTCCTCGTCGAGGTCGCGCAGTGCGGCGAGCTCGGCCTCGGCGAGCAGTCGCCGCTCGGCCTCGGTCATCGTGTTGATCATCGCCTGTCTCATGTTCTCCTCCTGGGATCGCGAACGGGATCAGTGACGGACGTACGGGGACGCGGCGCCGCGTCGACGAAGCCGGCGAGCCATCGTGCCGCCGGGACGGCCTGGAACCGATCGTGCGCAAGGTCGCCTCCTGGGTCGGCTCCCGCGCGAAGGCGTTGCTGATCGTGTGCGCGGGATTCATCCTGGTCCTGGTCGTCGTGATGCTGCTGGTGCTGCCCACAGCCCTCGGCCAGGTCGAGCAACTGCTGCGAGACCTGCCGACACTGATCATCGGTTTCGAGCACTCCGACCTGTTCGTGTTGATCACCTCGACCTACGGCAACGAGGTCGAGCAGCTGCTCAACGAGATCCAGGCCTTCGTGACGAACCCGTCCAACATCGTCGCCATCGGCGGTGGCGTCCTGCAGGCGGGCGTCACGCTGATCAACGGCGTGTCCGGGTTCGTGATCGTGCTGGTCCTCACCCTCTACTTCATCGCCACGCTGCCGACGATGAAGGAGGCCTTCGTCCGGCTGGCACCGGCCCGGACCCGTACGAAGGTGGCCTCCATGACCGACGAAATCATGGCCTCGGTCGGTCACTACCTGAACGGCATGGTCATCCTTGCGTTGTTCAACGCCGTCTTCACCTTCGTCCTGCACCTGCTGCTGGGGCTACCCTTCCCCCAGTTGATGGCCGTCCTGGCCTTCTGCATCACCCTGATCCCGCTGGTCGGATCGCTGCTGTTCTGGGGCACCGCGACAGTGCTGGCGCTGTTCACGAATCCGACCTCGGCGTTGATCTTTCTCGTTGTGTACTTCATCTACATGCAGCTGGAGGCCTACCTGTTCACACCCAGGGTGATGAACCGCAGTGTCGCCGTCCCGGGCTCCCTGGTCGTGATCGGCGCCATGGTCGGCGGAACCCTGCTCGGCCTGCTGGGTGCGCTGGTTGCGATCCCTGTCACCACATCGATCCTGCTGATCGTGAAACAGGTGATCATTCCCCGGCAGGACGCCAAGACCTGAGCAGCCCGGACGTCCTGCCGGACAAGGATCAGTCGACCGCCGAAGGGCGCTGGTCCACCGCCGTACGGCGTCGACTCACGACAGCGTCCCGCAACGTCGTCAACACCGTCTCGGTCATCTCCCAGCTCATGCAGGCATCGGTGACCGACTGCCCGTAGGTGAGTCCCTCCGCGCCGCGGGCGACGTCCAGTTCCTGACGCCCACCGACCAGGAAACTCTCGAGCATGACTCCGCCGACGGCCGAACCGCCGAGGGCGATCTGGTCGGCGATCTCCTTGGCCACTTCGGCCTGTCGGAGATGGTTCTTGCCGCTGTTGGCGTGACTGGCATCGATCATCAGCCGTGGCGGCAGTCCGTGGTCGGTCAGGGCGCGTGCTGCCGCCGCAACCGGTCCCGGCCCGTAGTTGGGGCTGGTGGCCCCACCTCGCAGTACGAGATGGGCGTCAGGGTTGCCGGTGGTGCTGACCAGGCTGGCGCGGCCGTCGTCGTCGATGCCCAGGAAAGTCTGGGCGGCCGCCGCAGCCCGGCAGCCGTCGATCGCCACCTGCAGCGAGCCGTCGGTCCCGTTCTTGAACCCGATCGGCATCGACAGACCCGACGCCAGCTGCCGGTGGATCTGGCTCTCCGAGGTGCGGGCACCGATGGCGCCCCAGCTGATCAGGTCGGCCACGTACTGAGGGCTGATCGGTTCGAGGAACTCGGTGGAGCACGCCAGTCCGCGATCGGTCACCTCACGCAGCACCTGCCGCGCGAGCCGCAGCCCGGTGGCGAGGTCGTGGCTGCCGTCGAGGTGCGGATCGTTGATCAGTCCCTTCCACCCGACGGTGGTGCGCGGCTTCTCGAAGTAGGTCCGCATCACGATCACCAGCTCGTCCTCCAGCTGGGACTTCAAGCCGGCAAGGCGATCGGCGTACTCCAGCCCGGCCTTCGGGTCGTGGATCGAGCACGGTCCGACGACGACCAGAAGCCTGTCGTCGTCCCCGGCCATCACAGCCTGCACGTCACGGCGGTTGCGCCGCACGGTCTCGTCCTGGGCGGGAGTCAGGGGCTGCTCGGTGCGCAGGTCCCGCGGAGTCGGCAACGCCTCGAAGGCGGCCACCCGGAGGTCATTGGTACTGCTGCTGATGGTTGTCGTGCTGCTGGTCATGGCCGGTCCGTCCGTGTTGGCGGCGGACCCGCTTCGGAAGGCCCGCCTGGAAATGGCGAAGGGCAGAGAATCTGTTCTCTGCCCTGTGGCTCCGAAGGTTGTTGGGTGCGCGTCAGATCAGCGCCTGCTCCTTCGGAGCCGGTGCAAAATACGCATACCAACGTTGTCCCACAGGCAGGACTCTATCCCACTGCCCCGCGGTTCGTCATCTCGTCCACGCCAGGTCGTCAGCCGATCGCCTGCTGGATCGTCTCCAGCACCAGGCGCGCCGCGGTGGGCCCGGTGTTGAGGTAGAACGCGTCGTCGTCGACGGTGACGGCGTGTCCCGCGGTGACCGCGCCGAGGCTGGGCCAGAGCGGCAGCCCGGTCAGCTTGGTCTGGTCACCACCCTGCACAGCGTGGAAGATCCAGTCGCCGTCGGCATCGGCCAACTTCTCCTCCGAGATGTCGATCGATGTCGTGTCGGTGGCCTGCTGGCTCACCGGCCGGGCGAGGCCGGCATCCTCCAGCACCGATCCGCCGAAGGAGGCAACGCAGAAGATGCGGATCCGGTCGCCGTTGCGGCGCAGCAAGGACACCGTCGGGGTGCCCGCAACCCCGGCGCCGAAGGATGCGGCCGCCGCATGGTGGCGGTCGAGGATCCCTTGTGCCTGGGCCGTCCTGCCGAGGGCATCGGCCATCAGCAGCAGGTCCTCCTTCCAGTGCAACCCGGTGCCCTGGGTGACCACCGCCGGAGCCACCGCACTGATCCGAAGGTAGGTGTCCTTGCCCTCGGCACCCGCGGCGTTCAACAACACCAGGTCCGGCTCGAGCGCAGCGAGCGCTTCCATGTTCGGTTCCCCTCGGACGCCCAGTGCCGTGACGGCGCGGAGCGCATCAGCCTGGCCTGGGAACTGGGTCAACAGATATCCGGGGATCGTTTCGGCCCCTTTGGCGGCCGTCGAGCCAACCGGGGTGAGACCGAGAGTGAGCAGGCCGTCAGCCTGTCCGGTCGCCAGTACGACCACGCGCTGTGGCGGGGACTCGATCCTGGTCGTCCCGGCGAAATGCGCCACGTCGCGGGGAAACACCCCGTCAGCGAGGCCGCTGCCCTTGCCAGCCGGCATGATCCGCGGGGTCACGTACCCACCCCGGGACGGGCTGCCCGAACCGGGTGAGGTGGCGGCAACCGGCTCCTCCGTGGCGGGGTTCTCCGGAACCGAACACCCGGCCAGAGCAGTCGCGGCACCGGCGGTCGACAGCAGCAGGGCACGACGAGAGAGCTGGTTCATGAGGTAAGGCTAACCTGATCGAAACGCCCCGGGCTGCACCGTCCGGACTGCCGATCACGAACCGATACGCTGCCTGCGGACAACCGTACGAGCAAGGAGTTCGGCATGGCGGTTCGACTGGTTGACGTCGCGGCCCACGCCGGGGTCTCGATGAAGACGGTCTCGAACGTGGTGAACGACCACCCCCACGTGAGTGCGACGATGCGGGCCAAGGTGCAGCAGGCGATCGACGAGCTCGGCTATCGCCCCAATCTCAGCGCCCGCCAGCTGGTCACCGGTCGGACCGGGGTGATCGCGATCGCCCTGCCCCACCTCGACGTGCCGTACTTCGCCGAGCTGTGCAGCGCGGTCGCCCACCAGGCGAAGTCGCTCGGCCTGCGCGCGATGATCGAGCAGACCATGGGCGAGGAGGACCAGGAGCGAGCCGTGCTGAGCGAACGGGAGCTCGGCCTGGTCGACGGCGTGATCTTCCACCCCGTCGCGGTCCGGATCGCCGAGCTCGGACTACGCCCCGATTTCCCCCTCGTGCTGGTGGGTGAGACCCCGCCACCCGACAGCGTCGACCACGTGATGATCGACAACGAGACCGCCGCAGCCGACGCCGTACGGAGCCTGCTGCGGTCCGGGCGCACCCGGATCGGCTACCTGTCGCGACCCCGGACCTCCAAGGTCGCCTCGGTCGAGCGGCGCCATGCCGGCTATCGCGCCGGCCACCGGGGCTCGCCGGCGAAGATGGATCCGAAGCTCTTCCTGGCCACACAGGGATTCCGGAGCGGCGACGGCGAGGCGGCCGTGGCAGCAGCCTGGGACGCCGGCATGCGGTTCGACGGGTTGCTCTGCCACGACGACTCGCTGGCGATCGGTGCGATCCGGGCCCTGACGGCGCGCGGCGTCCGCATCCCCGAGGACGTGGCGATCATCGGATGGGACGACGACCGGGTGTCGGCCCACACCGTCCCGTCCCTGACGAGTGTGAGTCCGGACAAGGCCGAGGTGGCGCGACTGGCGGTGGCCATGCTCGAGGAGCGGATTGCGGGCTTCAGCGGCCCGGGCCGCCACCGTACGGCCCCGGCGCGCCTGGTGCAGCGCGAGAGCACCCCTCCCCTGCCGGCCTGATCCTCGTCCCACCACGATCCCGACCCTCTTCCCAGCATCCTTGCAGCGCTGTAAACTCCCTCGCGACCGAACGGCGAAACCATGGAGAGTGCAATGACGGCCGAGACCACGGCACCGGGCAACACGATGCCGCGCCCCGAGTACCCCCGTCCCCAGCTGGTCCGCAAGGAGTGGCTGAATCTCAACGGACACTGGGAGTTCGAGATCGATCACGGGGACTCCGGGCTGGAACGTGGCCTGGTCGAGCGCGAGCTCACCGATCGCATCCTGGTCCCGTTCGCCCCCGAGTCCGAGGCCTCCGGCATCGCGCACACCGACTTCATGGCGGCCGTCTGGTACCGCCGTACGGTGGACGTCCCGGCAGCCTGGGCCGGGCAGCGCGTACTGCTGCACTTCGGTGCCGTCGACCACGACACGACGGTGTGGGTCAACGGCTGCGAGGTCGGTCGCCATCGTGGCGGATTCACCTCCTTCACCCTCGACATCACTGACGCGCTCGCCAACGGCGGCAGCACTGCCACCATCGTGGTCCGCGCCCGCGACGAGAAGGCCGGCCCGCAGGCCCGCGGCAAGCAGTCGACCAAGTACGCCAACCACACCTGCCACTACACCCGTACCACCGGCATCTGGCAGACGGTGTGGCTGGAGCCGGTACCCGCCGCGGTGCACCTGCGCCGGCTGCGCATCACCCCGCAGCTCGCGAGCCAGTCCTTCGAGGTGTCGGCGGTCCTCACGGCGAATCGGGCCGGCGACGTGCTCCGGGTCAGGGTGAGCGATGCCGACGGCGAGGTCGCCCACGCCGAGGTCGCGACCCATCTCGACCTGTCCCCTGCGGTGACGTTGACGCTTCCGTCCGAGCGGGTGCGCCCCTGGTCCCCGGAGGATCCGCACCTGTACGGCCTGCAGGTCGAACTCGTCGACACCTCCGGTGCCGTCGTCGACGCCGTGGACAGCTACGCCGGTCTCCGCTCGATCTCGATCCAGGGCAGGCGTTTCCTGCTGAACGGCAAGCCCGTCTTCCAGCGCCTGGTGCTGGACCAGGGCTACTGGCCGGACACGATCATGACCGCCCCCTCGGACGATGCCCTGGTCCGCGACATCGAGTTGTCGATGGCGGCCGGCTTCAACGGCGCCCGGTTGCACCAGAAGGTGTTCGAGGAGCGTTTCCTCCATCACGCCGACCGTCTCGGCTACCTGGTGTGGGGAGAGTTCGCCGACTGGGGGGCGCGGCAGCCCGGGCCGTACGACGACCACCAGCAACCGACCACCTCCTTCGTCACCCAGTGGCTGGAGGCGCTCGAACGGGACGTGAACCACCCGGCGATCATCGGATGGTGTCCCCTGAACGAGACGTGGCAGTGGAACAGTGACCGGATCACCCAGCTGGACGACGTCACCCGAGCCCTGTTCCTGGCCACGAAGCTCGTCGACCCGACCCGCCCGGCGCTGGACGCCTCCGGCTACTCGCACCGCATCGCCGAGGTCGACATCTACGACTCCCACAGCTACGAGCAGGACCCCGAGAAGTTCGCCACCCAGCAGGCCGGCCTGGCCGAGGGGGCTCCGTACGTCAATGTCGTCGAGGGCCGTGAGATCTCGACGCCGTACGGCGGCCAGCCCTACTTCGTCTCCGAGTACGGCGGCATCTGGTGGAACGCCGAACTCGCGGCGAAAGCGGCCGGGGACGACCGGGCCGAGTCGTGGGGCTACGGCCAGCGAGTGGGCGACCTCGAGGAGTTCCACACCCGCTTCGCCGGCCTCACCGCCGTGCTGCGTGACGACCCGCAGATGTTCGGCTACTGCTACACCCAGTTGACCGACACCTTCCAGGAACAGAACGGCATCTTCGACTTCGAGCGGAACCCGAAGTTCGACCTGGCGCGCCTCCGCGAGGTGCAGCAGCAGGTTGCCGCCTACGAGGCCGAGTAGCGAGCCGGTGGTCTCGACACGCGACCGACGTGGGTCGAGTAGCGAGCGCAGCGAGCGTGTCGAGACCAGCGAGACGTCCGTCGAGCGGATCACATCAACGCGCTGGTCAAGCGGCAGAGATTGTCGAGATAACGCTGGTGCCACGGCTGTTGCTGCCACTCGGTCAGGGTGAGCTCGCGGCTCACACGCTGGTACTCCCGGTCGTTGTCCCGCAGCGCGGTGACCAGGTTGCCGGCGAACCCGAGCAGGGTGATCTCGTACGAGAGGGCGAAGGACCGGAAGTCCATGTTGGATGACCCGATGGCGGCGACCTCGTCGTCGACCACCAAGTACTTCGAGTGCAGCACGAGCGGCTTGGGGTACAGCCAGATGTGGACCCCGGCCTCCAGCAGCGCGCGGTAGTACGAGCGTTGGGCGTGGCCGACGAGGAACTGGTCGGCCTGTTCGCCCACGTAGAGATCCACTCGCACGCCGCGGAAGCAGGCCGTGGTGATCGCCGCGAGCAGTGCTTCGTCGGGGACGAAGTAGGGGCTGACGATGGACACCCGGCGCACCGACTGGTGGATGAGCTGGGTGAACAGCCGTAGGTTCGGTTCGGTTGGGAACCCCGGGCCGGACGGCACGACCTGCATGCCGTTCACCGGGCAGGTCGCACCGCCGTGGTCCGCATCGACCGCGCGGTCGACGTCGTCGGGCAGCATGCGGGGCAGCGACTCCCCCGTCTCGGTGTACCAGTCGGTCGCGAACACGGAGTCGATCTCGGTGACCACGCGTCCGGCCACGCGCAAAGACAGGTCATGCCACTCCCGCCCCATCCTGGCGTTGCGTGTGCTGCCGTAGGTCGGATCGATGACGTTGTGCGAGCCGAGGTAGGCGTGGGTGCCGTCGACCACCATCAGCTTGCGGTGGTTGCGCAGATCAGGACGTCGCCATCGGCGCTGCAGCGGCTTGATCGGCATCATCAGGTGCCAGTCGATCCCCGCGGCCGTCATGCGGCGCTGGAACTGCCGCCACCCCGGATACCCACGTGACCCGATGTGGTCGAGCAACAGCCGTACGGTCACCCCACGTTCGGCTGCGGCGGCGAGAGCGGCGAAGAAGACATCGGTCACCTCGTCCCACGCCATGATGTAGAACTCCACGTTCACGTACGAGGTCGCCTCGTCGACCGAGGCGGCCATCGCGGCATAGAACTCGCGGGTGTCCTCGTACAGCCCCTCGTTGCGTCCGGTGACACAGGGCAGGCTCGTCAGGTCACGGTTCATGGTGATCACGCTGGTGAGCAGCGATGACTGCCGCGGCAGGTGCTCGGGCACCGTCGGGAGCCCTTCGGCAGCGATCGCCAACTGCTGGTTGGCCTCGACCTGGATCCGGTGTCTGCGGCCACGCACCCACGGGCTGCCGATCAGCAGAAAGAGCGGGACGCCGACCACCGGCAGGAACAGGATCAGCAGCAGCCATGCCTGCGACGAGGAGGGTCGCCGGTTCTCCGGGACGACACCGACGGCGACGACCTTGATCGCGTACTCGACGACGAGCAGCACCAGCGCGATGACCTCCACGACATCCATGGCGCACACACTAGGGCTGTCCTCGTGCCAGACTTGTGACCGTGAGCACACCAGCGAATGAGTCCGGGCCCCAGGATCCGCCGGTCGAGAGCGCGGATGCTGAGGCTGCCGCCACGGAGCCCGCGGGCGTGGCCGGGTCGTCCGAGGACACGGCCGGGGCGACCGACAAGGTGAAACCGGTCCGCGAGGTCGATCCTGTCGTCGCCGCGCGGATGCGAAAGCTGCGGGGGTGGTTGATCGCCGGCTTCGCCGTGGTGGCGGTACTGCTGGTCGCCATCTTGATCTGGACCCAGTTCCTGCCCGTCTGGTGGGCCCAGACGATCGGCCGTCAGACCGGCGCGACGGTGTCCGGGGGCATTGGCTGGGGGCTGATCCATGGTTTTGTCTTCACCCTGATTCCCCTTGTCCTGTTGGGGTTCGCGGTACTGCGCCACTGGAAGGCACCGATCGTCCGGATCGTGTTGGCGGTGCTCGCCATCATTGTCGCCGTGCCGAATCTCCTCACTCTCAGCATCGTCATCGGCATCGGCGGTGCCTACGACCGGGCTCGGACCACCATGGATGTCACCGCGCCGTGGTTCCGCAACTCGGTGCTGATCGGTGCGATCATCGCCGGCGTCATCGCCGCCGGTCTCGCGGTGTGGTCGATCGTCCTGCGACGTCGGCATCGCGAACTCATCGAGTTGCGAGCCGAACGCCTGGCCCGGGACGGCAAGACGTCCTGAGGACGGTCGCCGGACGAGGGAACCTCGAGCAGGGTGCGAGAGCCTCTCCCGCACCCTGCTCGGCTCAATGACGTGTCGGAGGCATTCAGCCCTCGACGGTGACACCCCGGGTCGAGAACACCGAGCTGTACATCCACGGCTTCAGGTTCTTCACCGCAGGTTTGATCAGCAGGTCCATTCGCTGCGCCCCGAGGTCACCCTCGACATCGACGGGGAGTTCCTGTTCCGAGGGACCTTCGGGGTGTACAGCCAACGCGGCGGACGTCCGGTGTACGCGCTCCACCACGACGCGACGATGTGCTCCCCTGCCCCGGGGATGACCGGCCGGACCGGCGCCGTCACCGGAACACTCGCCGACTTCACGACCGAGCTCAGCGCCACCAACACCCTGGTGGTCTCCCTGGATGCCGATCTCGCCGACCCGGAGGCACTCGTCGGCCAGTACGTCTACGTCGAGAACGACGGTGTTCGCAACGCGGTGTACCTGATCGAGGGTGCCGAACTGCACGGTGATCGCACTCTCGCACTCGACATCGGTGGCGCCACGACGATCCGCGGCTACCTCAGTCGGGATGACCCGAATGCGGGCTTCCGCCACGACGTCGAGCAGGGGGCGGCCGTACGGATCCCGCTCACCCGCGAGTGGGGCCAGCTCTGAGCGGGTCCTCACGCCTCAGTACGGCATCCCCTGGGCCGTGTGCGCCGGATCGACTTCCTCCCCGGCGCGCACAGGCCCCGGAGGCGTGCCGTCACCGAAGGGCCGACCACCCAGCTCCTCGCGGTGGTGCGGAGTCAGCCAGCCACGCAGGTCGGGTCCCGATGGAATGATCTGGGTCGGGTTGATGTCGGAATGCACCACGTAGTAGTGCTTCTTGATCTGGGCGAAGTCGACCGTGTCACCGAACCCGGGCGTCTGGAACAGGTCACGGGCATAGCCCCACAGTGCCGGGAACTCGATGAGCTTGGCACGGTTGCACTTGAAGTGACCGTGATAGACCGGGTCGAATCGCACCAGCGTGGTGAACAGCCGAACGTCGGCCTCGGTGATCGTCTCACCCACCAGGAATCGCTGTGTGGACAGGCGTTCCTCCACCCAGTCAAGCGCAGTGAAGAGCCGGTCGTAGGCAGCCTCGTAGTCCTGTTGTGAGCCGGCGAAACCACAGCGGTACACCCCGTTGTTGATCTCGGTGTAGACCCGCTTGGCGACGGTGTCGATCTCGTCGCGCAGCCGCTCCGGGTAGAGCTCCGGTGCCCCCTCGCGGTGGAACTGTGTCCACTGGGTGGAGAAGTCGAGGGTGATCTGCGGAAAGTCGTTGGTGACAACGGCCTTCGTCGGGACGTCGACGATCGCCGGGACGGTGATACCCCGGGGATAGTCGGGGAACCGGGCGAAGTAGGCCTGCTGCAGCCGCTCGTAACCCAGCACCGGGTCCACCCCGCCGCGATCGAGGTCAAAGGTCCAGGACCGTTGGTCGTGGGTCGGGCCGCAGAACCCGATGGAGATCGCGTCCTCCAGACCGAGCAACCTCCGTACGATGATCGTACGGTTCGCCCACGGACAGGCCCGGGCGACGACGAGCCGGTAGCGGCCGGCCTCGACCGGCCAGCCGGAGCTGCCGTCGGCGGTGATTCGGTCGGTGATGTAGTTGGTGTCGCGGTCGTACGGCTGGCCCACGGTCACGTACGCACCCTGCTGCTCCTCGGACATGTGGCCAGCGTACGACCGTCGCGAGTGGGAGCGCACGGGAACCGGTGCTAACGTCGCGGCAATGACCACCAACGGCGAGGCCATTGCCGCCTGGGCGCGGATCCCGCGCACCGTGATCGACAGCTACAGCGAGGCCGGCGACCTGGTCAAGGAGCACCTGGCGAACCCGACGATCCTGCGCATGCTCGGCCCACTGGCGGGGCGGCGCGTGCTGGATGCCGGTTGTGGGCACGGGTACCTGGCACGGATGCTGCGGCGTGCCGGGGCCGAGGTGGTCGGGGTCGAGCCTGCCGCCAACCTGATCGGTCGCGCCCGGGAACTCGAGGAGCGCCAACAACTCGGAATCACCTACCTGCACACGGATCTGTCGGATCCTGACCGGGTGGGCGGGACCTACGACGCCGTGGTGTCGAGCATGGTGATGATGGCGATTCCGGACTGGCGCCCGGCGTTGGCCACCTGTGTGGCAGCGCTCCGGCCCGGCGGCACCCTGGTGATCGGCATCGTCCATCCGGCCTTCGAGCAGTTGCGCACGACCTGGGCCGAGCACGGCCACTACCGTCTCGACCGATACCTGTCGGAGTACCTCATCGAAGGCATCGCTCCCGACTTCCACCGGCCGCTGTCGGCGTACCTGAACGAACTCGCCGCACTGGGCTGCTGCCTCACCGAGGCAGCAGAACCGGCACTATCGGCCGAGGTCGTCGCCGAGGCCTCGGTGCCGGGTCTGGAGTCCCACCTCGAGGTCCCGAACTTCCTGTTCCTGAAGGCCATCCGTCACAGCACACCGGTCTCGTAGCCGACGCGGACGGCGGCGGCCCGGTCGCCCACGCCCAGCTTGTCGTAGATCCGGAGCAGATGGGTCTTCACGGTCGCCTCGCTGATCACCAGGCTGTTCGCGACCGCACCGTTGGTGTGACCGGCCGCCACCAGTCGCAGCACCTCCACCTCGCGGGGCGACAACGCCGGCCGGCCAGCTCTCCGTCCCGACAGCACCGCCAGGGCCGCTGCTGTCAGTACGGGTCGGCCGGCGGCGAGGTCGCGGATGGCCCGCACCAGGTCGGCCCGGCGGATGTCCTTCAGCAGGAAACCGTCCGCGCCGGCCTCGAGGGCGGCCCGGATGTCTCGCTCGCTGTCGTAGGTGGTGAGCACCAGGATCCGCAGCTCGCTCCCCTCCGCCGGGGAGCGGCGCAGCTCACGAATGGCGTCGAGGCCGTCGCCGCCCGGCATCCGCAGGTCCATCATCACGACGTCAGGTCGCCGGTGAGCGACGACGGCGACCGCCTCGACCCCGTCGGATGCCTCGCCGACGACCTCCAGGTCCGGTTCCGAGCCGACCATCCCGACCAGTCCGTCACGGACCACCGGGTGATCGTCGACCACGACAATGCGGATCGAGGAGGCTGTCATCGCGGCACCGCCGCACTGACGGTGCAGCCATGCCCCGGCATGGTCTCCAGTCCCCAGCTGCCCCCGGCCTCGGCCATGCGTTGCGCCATCCCGGTCAGGCCGTGGCCCCGCCGTACGGTCGCCGGGTCGAACCCCTGGCCGTCGTCGCGGACATCGATCCGCAGTTCGTCGGTGTGCACGGTGAGGGTCAGCCGGACCCGTTCGGCATCGGCGTGCCGCGAGACATTGGCGAGCGCCTCCTGGGCGACCCGGAGCAGTGCGTCGGCACGCGGCGGTGTCGTCGGCAGCTCTCCTTCGACATGGAGGTCGGCGATCATCCCGGTGTCGCGCGACCACCGATCGACCAGTCCGTGCAGCGCCAGGACCAGGTCGCCCTCGTCCAGCAGGGGTGAGGCGAGCGCCCGGACGGCCCGGCGAGCTTCGGCCAGACAGTCGCGCGCCGACTCCTCGGCCCGGTCGACGCGATGGCGTACGGCCGGATCCGCGCTGTCGGGGACGGACTCGAGCTGGGCGATGACACCCACCAGCCCCTGGGCCACCGTGTCGTGGATCTCCCGGGACAGCCGTGACCGCTCGGCGGCCACGCCGGCACGCCGCGCCTGGTCGACCAGGTCAGCCTGCAGGGCGAGGTTGCGCCGGTGCAGCGCCGCCAACTGTTCGGCGGCCTCCTCACGTTGGCGAGCTTCCAGCTCCCGCCGGCGGGACAGCCACATCATCGCTGAGGCGATCGCCACGTTGACCGCCAGCAGGCCGATGAACAGGCTCGGCAGCGCCATGATCCCCGGCACACCCCCCGACTGACCGATGGCGATGATCACGCCGGTGACGACCACCGAAGCGGCTCCCCATCGACCGTGCATCATCCTCTCGGCATCGAGGTAGCCGACGAAGGCGTAGATGCAGGCGAACGGATTCACCAGGATCAGCACTGTGGTGACCGTCAGGTGCAGCGCACACCAGACCCGCCACGCCGGCGCATGGGATTCGACACTCCTCGGCCACCGTGCCAAGGCGTACTCAGCGCCCAGCCGGAGCACCAGGACCGCAATCCACAGCATCGGCTGCGGCACCGGGATCGGCAGCGCCTGCGGGCCGAAAGGGGGCGCCGCCGACAGACCGACCAGCCAGGACACGACGAGGAGCAGCAACGGCAGCAGTCGCGCGAGCCGGCTGGTCCACAGGATCGGAGCGGTGGCCACCCGACCATTCTGGCGTCCTCGAGATCCACTCGTGTCCACCGATCGGTTGACACCGTGGTCACTGATCGGTCGACCCGGCGGTCCGGGCCGCAACCGTAGCGTCGACGCCATGACCTCCACCCTCACTGCCGCCCCCGCCCGTACGGGTTCCGGCTCCCGTCTGCACGGCCTCGATGCCCTCCGTGGCGGTGCCCTGCTGCTCGGCATCGTGTTGCACTCGCTGATGCCGTTCTTCCCTTCCGTGACGGGAGATCCTGGCGCCGGCGACCAACGGCTCTGGCTCGTCAACGACCGGCACGAATCGTTCGGAGCCCTCGCCGGCGTGTACGTGATCCACCTTTTCCGGATGGTGTTGTTCCTGCTGCTCGCCGGATACTTCGCCCGGATGTCGTTGCACCGCAAGGGTGTCGGCGCTTTCGTGAAGGATCGGCTGTTGCGGATCGGCCTGCCGTTGGTGGCGTTCTGGCCGATCGCCGTCGCCTCTCTCGGCGCGCTGGTCGTCATCAACGTGATGGTCAATGACCTGCCGACCCCCCAGGCGCCGCCCGGGGCGACCGGTACTGTCCTGGACGCCTTCACCCCGGGACAGCTGTGGTTCCTCTGGGTGCTGCTGGAGTGTTACTTCGTCATTGTCGTGGGCCGCGCTGCCCTGCTGCGCCTGCTCGGCGCGGAGCGGGCCGAGGCCTGGGCGTCCCGGATCGGTGGCTGGTTGAGTGCTCCGTACGGCGTTGTGCTGGCCGCCCTGCCGTACGCGATCGGTGTCCTGCTGCAGAACAGCGTCACCGGCGCCCTGGTCGAACCGGCGACACTGCTGCCGGAGCCGCGCGGCCTCGTCGGATACCTCGGGGCCGTCCTCACCGGATGGTTCCTGCATGCCCGTACTGACGGGTTGGCCCGCGTCACACGCGGCCGCTGGTGGTACCTCGGCGTCGCCGTGGCGCTGACCGGCGTCGGTCTGCTCCTGCCTGGTCTGCCGCTGGCGGTCGTCGCAGCGGTCCACGGGCTGGCCGGCTGGTGCTGGACCTATGCGCTGGTGGGGCTCTGCCTGACCCATCTGACCGCCGAGCGCCCGGCGATCCGTTACCTGGCCGATGCCTCGTACTGGATGTACCTGCTGCACCTGCCGTTGCTGGTGGGGATCGAGATCCCCCTGTCACAGCTCGACTGGCCGATCCCGGTCAAGCTCACCGTGACCTGGGCGATCACCGTGGCCGTGCTGCTCGGGAGCTACCAGCTCCTGGTGCGTCACACCTGGATCGGGCGTTGGCTCACCGGTCACCGACGCCGCGCCGTCGCCCAGCGTCCGGCCGAAGCAGCCGCGTCCTAGGATCGCAGGCATGACCCAGCAGAAGTACGTGATCGCGATCGACCAGGGCACCACGAGCACTCGGGCGATCATCTTCGACCACGGGGCGCGGATCGTGGCGACCGGCCAGGCCGAGCACGCCCAGCACCTGCCCCAGCCTGGCTGGGTCGAGCACGACGCCACCGAGATCTGGGACAACACGCGCGAGGTGATTGGCCATGCCCTGTCGCGTGCCTCTCTCACTCGTCACGACATCGCCGCGGTCGGCATCACCAACCAGCGTGAGACAACGGTGATCTGGGACCGCAGCACAGGGAGGCCGATCCACCACGCGATCGTGTGGCAGGACACCCGCACCCAGCCACTGGTCGACGCGCTCGCCGCGGCCTCCCCGGACGGCACACAGCGCTTCGCCGCCACCACCGGACTGCCACTGGCGACCTACTTCGCGGCCACCAAGATCCGGTGGCTGCTGGACAACGTCGACGGGGCCCGAGAGCGCGCCGAGGCAGGAGAACTCGCCTTCGGCACCACTGACTGCTGGCTGCTGTGGAACCTGACCGGTGGGGTGGACGGTGGGCTGCATCTCACCGACGTCACGAACGCCTCCCGCACCCTGCTGATGGACCTGCGCACCTGTGACTGGGATGACGCATTGCTGACCGCCTTCGACATCCCCCGCTCGCTGCTGCCCGAGATCCGTTCCTCCTCCGAGGTGTACGGGACCGTCCACGGCTCGCAGCTGCTGCGTGAGACCCCGGTGGCGGGCATCCTCGGCGACCAGCAGGCGGCCACCTTCGGCCAGGCCGCCTTCTCCCCCGGCGACGCCAAGAACACCTACGGCACGGGATGTTTCGCGATCGTCAACACCGGAACCGAGGTGGTCCACTCGGAGAACGGACTGATCACCACGCTGGCGTACCGGCTCGGTGAGGCTGATCCGGTGTACGCCCTCGAAGGGTCGATCGCCGTGGCCGGCTCTCTCATCCAGTGGCTGCGCGACAACCTGGGCATCATCGCCTCCGCCGACGAGGTGGAGCAGCTGGCCGCCTCCGTCCCGGACTCGGGTGGCGCCTATCTCGTACCGGCCTTCTCCGGGCTGTTCGCTCCGCACTGGCGTCCCGATGCCCGCGGCGCCCTGGTCGGATTGACCCGCTTCGTGAACCGCGCCCACCTCGCCCGTGCCGCGCTCGAGGCGACCGCCTTCCAGACCCAGGAAGTGCTCACCGCGGTGAACGCCGATCTCGCCAGCACCGGCGGGGTCGAGCTGGCGGAGCTCCGGGTCGACGGCGGGATGGTCGCCAACGAACTGCTGATGCAGTTCCAGGCCGACATCCTCGGCATGCCGGTCGTCCGGCCCGAGGTGATCGAGACCACCGCCCTGGGGGCTGCCTACGCCGCCGGGCTGGCTGTCGGGTTCTGGGCCGGCCAGGACGAGATCGCCGCCAACTGGCGTGAGGGCCGGCGTTGGGAACCGTCCCTGCCTGCCGAGGAACGGGACCGCCGACTCCGGCTCTGGCAGAAGGCGGTCAGCCGCACCCTGGACTGGGTGGACGACGACGTCCGAGGTTGACCCCCGACCTCAGGGCGCCAGCAGACCCCCGTCGGGCCCCCGCACCCCGGCCGCCCAGGCGTCGTGGCGCGACAGCTCGGCCGGATAGCGGGCCGCAGCCTCCTCGTCGATGGTGATCCCCCATCCCGGTGCATCGTTCGGGGTGAGCCACCCGTTCTCGATCCGCAGCGTGCCGGGGAAGACCTCATGCACGCGTTCGGAGTACACGTGCCCTTCCTGGATCCCGAAGGCCGGCGAGGTGACGTCAAGGGCGACGTTGGCGGCAGCACCGATCGGCGAGGTGTCGCCCGGGCCGTGCCAGGCCGTACGGACCCCGGTCAGCTCACACAGTGCGGCGAGCTTCCGGCCAGCGGTCAGCCCGCCGATCATCGAGACGTGGCAGCGAATCAGGTCGACGCCGCGGTCACGCACCAGCCGCGCGGCATCGCTCAGCGAGGTGCACAGCTCCCCCACCGCCAGCGGCACCGGCGACTGCTCGTTCACCCACGGCAGCGCATCCCAGTGCTCGGGCGCGACCACGTCCTCCAGGAAGAACAGCCCGTACGGCTCCAGGCTGCGCGCCAGGATGATCGCCTCCTTCGGCGTCAGCCGGGAGTGCACGTCATGCAGCAGTTCAACATCGCGGGGCAGTCGTTCTCGTGCGGCCGCGAACAGCTCGGGGATGCGGCGCAGGTAGTCGCGCGGGCTCCACCCTTCGGGATAGGGCGCATCAGGGTAGCTGCCCGGCACGGACGGGCCGCCGTAGTTGCCGCGGCCCGGGGAGGTGACCTGGAGTCGGACATGACGCTGGCCGCGGGCGACGAGTTCTTCGGCGACAGCCAGGGTGTCGTCGATGGTGCGACCGCTGGCGTGCAGGTAGGTGTCGGCCGCCGCGCGAACCTTGCCGCCGAGCAGTTCGTGCACCGGCATCCCGGCCCGCTTCCCGGCGATGTCCCACAGTGCCTGGTCGACCCCGGAGATGGCGTTGTTGGTGACGGGACCGCCCCGCCAGTAGCCGGAGAAGTGACACAGCCGAACCAGGTCCTCGATGTCGCCCGGGTAGCGGCCGATCAGCAGCCTGGCCAGGTGCTCGTCGACGTAGCTCTGCACGGCGTGCCAGCGCTGGGTGAACGTGGCGCAGCCGAGGCCGTACAGCCCGGGTTCGGAAGTGTCGATCCGCACCACCACCAGCGGGATGCCATCGGGCGAGGTCACAATGGCACGGACCCCGGTGATCCGGATCCCGTCACGGGCCGGCCATGGCTGTTCGAAGGTGGGAATGGCGTCGTCGGTCATGCGGGTCAACTTAGACCATTGAGTTGAATAACTTGGCTGCGTCCGCCACTGATGGCGTACGGCAACGCGTGGGACAATCGGCGGGTGCGCTTCCTGAGTGGCCCTCCGCCGTACGACCTGACCTACAACGACGTGTTCATGGTCCCGAACCGCTCTGCGGTGACCTCCCGGATGCAGGTGGACCTGACCAGCACCGACGGCATCGGCACCACGCTGCCCCTGGTCGTGGCGAACATGACCGCGATCTCCGGCCGTCGGATGGCCGAGACGGTGGCCCGACGCGGCGGGATCGCGATCCTGCCCCAGGACATCCCCACCGACGTCGTGGCACAGGCGATCGCTCGGGTCAAGGCGTCCCACACCGTCTACGACACCGCCGTACGGGTCAGCCCCGACACCACTGTCGGTGAGGCGATGAGCCTGCTGCCGAAGCGGGCCCACGGCATGGTCGTGGTGGTCGAGGACGGTCGCCCGGTCGGCACCGTGAGCGAGGTGGACTCCGCGCAGGTGGACCGCTTCGCCCAGGTGCACGAGGTGATGAGCACCGAGTTCCCGCGCGTCACCACCGGCACCGACCCGATCGCCGTCTTCGACGAACTGTCCAGCCGCCATCTCGAAGCCGCTGTCGTGGTCGACGACCAGGATCGGCTGGTCGGCGTACTGACGCGCAAGGGCGCCGTGCGCTCCACGCTGTACACCCCGGCGGTCGACCCACGCGGACGGCTGCTGATCGGCACCGCCGTCGGCATCAACGGCGACGTCGCCGGACGCGCCCGTGCCCTACTCCTGGCGGGGTCCGACGTGCTGGTGGTCGACACCGCGCACGGCCACCAGGAAAAGATGGTGGAGTCCCTGGCCGCGGTCGCGCAGGTGCGCGACGAACTCGCCGACGACCCGAGCGTGGGCCGCCGGATCCCTGTGGTGGCAGGCAATGTGGTCTCCGGTGACGGCGTCCGCGATCTGGTGGATGCCGGAGCCGACGTGATCAAGGTCGGCGTCGGCCCCGGGGCGATGTGCACCACCCGGATGATGACCGGAGTGGGTCGCCCACAGTTCTCGGCGGTACTGGAATGCTCCGAGACCGCACGCGAACTCGGCAAGGCCGTCTGGGCCGACGGTGGCGTACGACATCCGCGCGACGTTGCTCTCGCCCTGGCTGCCGGGGCCGGATCGGTGATGATCGGTTCCTGGTTCGCCGGCACCTACGAGTCGACCGGCAACCTCGTCACCGCCGCCGACGGCCGGATGTACAAGGAGTCCTTCGGCATGGCCTCGGCCCGGGCCGTCCGCAACCGCACCAGGGAACAGAGCGGCTACGAGAGGGCCCGGGCCGCGCTGTTCGAGGAGGGCATCTCCAGCTCACGGATGTACCTCGATCCGGAGCGTCCCGGCGTGGAGGACCTGATCGACCAGATCGTGGCGGGCGTACGGTCCTCCTTCACCTATGCCGGCGCCTCGACCCTGACCGAGTTCGCCGAACGCGCCACCGTCGGGGTCCAGTCGGCCTCCGGGTACGACGAGGGCAGGCCGCTGCACGCGAGCTGGTGACCACGAACCGGGAGTCGCGGTACGAGATCTCCGACCTGATCGTCGGCGATCAGGTCGTGGTCGCCCAGGTCGCGGCGATCCTGCGCTCTGCCGGACAGCACCAGGCCGCCCGGATCGTGGAGCGGCTGCCGCGAAACGGCGATCTGCTGGACGCGGAGGCGGTCGCGGCAACCCTGCGCCGGGTGCATGCCGAACTCCAACGGCTCGGCGAGGAGCTGCAGCTGCCACGACGCGTCGCCGCAGACCTGCTGCGGTTGCGCACCGAGGGCTGTCGGATCCGCCGCGTCGTCGATCTGGGGTGCGGGGCGGGACACGTGGTGCGCCAGATCGCGCGGACCGCGGCCCTGCCGAACGTCGACATCGTGGGTGTCGACCTGAATGCCGATCTGCTCGACCTGGCCGAGGCACTCCGCGCCGCCGACGGGATCGACTGCACCTTCGTCCACGGCGACGCTCTCGACCCCTCCCTCGGCCTCTTGGATGCCGACACCGTCGTCATCTCGTCGGGGCTGCTGCATCATCTGCGTGGGCCTGAACTCGACCGGATGCTGCGAACCATCGCGTCCCAGGAGGTCGCCGCCTTCCTGCACTACGACCCGAGACCGGGGCCGCTCGCCGTGCTGGGCGCGGTCATCTTCCACCAGGCACGGATGAGGGAGCCGATCTCGCGGCACGACGGGCCGATGTCGGTCCGCCGGGCTCACCCGGCGGCCACGCTGTTGGCCACGGCACAACGGTGCTGCCCCTCGTACGAGGTCAGCTGTGTCGATGCACCCAACCCGCTCGAGGTGTTGCGTCCGCTGGTCGGAGTTCGGCGCGCTGCACGGAGTGTGGTCCGGTGAACGGGTACGGGATGTCCTTGTGGCTGCTGGCCGCTGTGGCCGCCCTGGATGTCGCCTTCGCTGGCTTCCGTGCTGCCCAGGGCCGCACCGGTCGCTGGCCCACCGTACGGCAGAACCTGGTGGCCGCCGGACGTGGCCTGTTCGTCGGCGCCGGTCTGCTCGTCCTGCCGGTCACGATCGGGGTGCTTGCCGTCCCTGCCCCTGCCACCACCGACGTCGCGACGGCCATGCTGTTGGCCGTCGCTCCCCTGGCGATGCTGGTCCTGCCGGCCCTGGTCGTGTGGGCGCTGCTTCCCTGGCGCTGGGGCTACCTCGCCACGGCGCTGATCCTGGGCCCGGGAACCTGGGCACGGCCATTGGTCTGTGCCGCTGCCGTCATCGTGGTGCTGGTCGCCGGACATGCGGCGATCACCGTTCTGCTGGCGGCCTGGTGCACAGCCACGCTGCTCGTGGTCGAACCGATCGTCGGGGCGTGGTGGTATCGCGTCCGCGATCCGCTGCCGTCGGTCCGCGCGGACCGTCAGCTGGCGTAGCGGACCCTGGCCCGGGCGCGGGCCTTCTCCGCCTCGACCTCACGATCCTTCGGGGGCGCCGTGGTCACCAGGCTGTCGAGCAGCTCCTGGGTGATCCGGGTGACCTCCTCGACCGCGCGCTCGAAGGCCTCCTCGTTGGCCTTGGACGGTTTGGTGCTTCCCGACACCTTGCGGACGTACTGGAGAGCAGCGGCACGCACCTCATCCCCCGTGGCCGGAGGCGAGAAGTTGTGCAGGACTCGAATGTTGCGGCACATGTCGTCCACGGTAGCCGCCCGGCGGTCGGTCGCTCACCCCGGGAAACGCAACAGGCCCGCGACGTTGCGGTCGCGGGCCTGTTGCTCTCGTACGAGATCAGTGGGCGTGTTCGCCCCGGTAGTACTGGTACACCCACCCGGTGAGGGTGATGCAGCCGACACCGATCGCGACCAGCAACAACCACCAGCCGAAGACCGGAGCCAGCACGGCCGGCACCGCCGTCAGGGCCAGGTACAGCGGCCAGATGCTCGACGGCGGGAAGAAGCCGAGCTCACCGGCACCCTCCACGATCTCGCCGTCCTTGCGGTCCTCGGGACGCTTCGGCAGTCGTGCCTGCAGGATGAACAGGTAGCCCGAGATCATCAGGCAGAGCGCGAAGGTCAGTGCCAGCGCGGTCGTCCCGGTCGGGTCATGGCTCATCAACCAGTAGATGGGCGCGACGATCAGGAGGTAGACGGTGAGGATCGCGAAGATCCACATCTCGGTCCTCATGCCTTGCCCTCCTCGGTCTCGGTGGTCGTCTCGTCGTCCGCGGTGTCGGTGCCGACCCGCTGTGCGACGAGTTCGGCACGGCCGTCGTCCTCACCGGCATCGGTCGGCTCGTCCTCGTCACCGTCCGGACCGTGCAGCGCCTCCAGTTCGGCCGCCGCGATCTCCGGGTGGTGCAGGTCGAAGGCCGGCGACTCCGAGCGAACACGCGGCAGGCTGGTGAAGTTGTGCCGCGGCGGCGGCGAGCTGGTGGCCCACTCGAGCGAGCGTCCCCAGCCCCACGGGTCGTCGGTCTTGACCTCGGGCGACTTGCGGGTGATCCACACGTTCCAGATGAACGGCAGGAAGGACGCACCCAGCAGGAACGCACCGACGGTCGAGACCTGGTTCAACAGTTCGAACCCGTCACTCGGCAGGTAGTCGGCATAGCGCCGCGGCATGCCCTCCACACCCAGCCAGTGCTGCACCAGGAAGGTCGTGTGGAAACCGACGAAGAGCATCCAGAAGTGGACCTTGCCCCAGGTTTCGTTCAGCATCCTGCCGGTGAACTTGGGCCACCAGAAGTAGAAGCCGGAGAACATGGCGAACACCACGGTCCCGAACACCACGTAGTGGAAGTGGGCCACCACGAAGTAGGTGTCGGAGATCTGGAAGTCCAGTGGCGGGCTGGCCAGGATGACGCCGGTCAGGCCACCGAACAGGAAGGTGGTGAGGAAGCCGATCGCCCACAACATCGGTGTTGACATGGTGACACTGCCGCGCCACATCGTGCCGATCCAGTTGAAGAACTTCACGCCCGTCGGGATCGCGATCAGCATCGTCATGAACGAGAAGAACGGCAGGTTCACTGCTCCGGTCACGTACATGTGGTGGGCCCAGACCGCCACCGACAGCGCCGCGATCGCCAGGGTCGCGCCGACCAGCGACATGTAGCCGAAGAGCGGCTTGCGGCTGAAGACCGGCAGCACCTCGGTGATGATGCCGAAGAACGGCAACGCGATGATGTAGACCTCGGGGTGGCCGAAGAACCAGAACAGGTGCTGCCACAACAACGGCCCGCCGTTGGCCGCGTCGAAGATGTGCGCCCCCAGAGCTCGATCGGCCTCCAGCGCCAGCAGGGCGGCGGCCAGGATTGGGAACACGATCAGCGCCAGGATGGAGGTGATCAGGATGTTCCACGTGAAGATCGGCATCCGGAACATGGTCATGCCCGGAGCACGCATCGTGAGGATCGTGGTGATGAAGTTCACCGAGCCGAGGATCGTGCCCAGACCGGCGAGGTAGAGGCCCATGATCCACAGGTCGCCACCGATGCCCGGCGAGTTCACCTTGTCCGACAGCGGCGCGTAGGCGAACCAACCGAAGCTGGCGGCGCCGCCCGGGCTGAAGAAGCCGGAGATGGTGATGATGCCGCCGAAGAGGTACAGCCAGTACGCCAGCATGTTCAGCCGGGGGAACGCCACGTCGGGCGCGCCGATCTGCAGCGGCATGATCGCGTTGGCGAAACCGGCGAACAGCGGTGTCGCGAACAGCAGCAGCATGATCGTGCCGTGCATCGTGAACAGCTGGTTGAAGGTCTCGTAGTGCATGAACTGCATGCCGGGGAAGGCGAGCTCGGCCCGGATCGCCAGTGCCATCACACCGCCGACGGCGAAGAAGCACAGCGCGGTGACGAAGTACAGGTTGCCGATCACCTTGTGGTCAGTGGTGGTGAGCCACTTCCACACCATCAGGCCGCGCGGTTTGCGGCGCACCTCCGGGACGTCCGCGACACGTGCTGCGGTGGTCATTGCCCTTCCTTCTTCTGCTCGAGGCCGTCGACCCGGGTCTGCGCGGAGTTGCCGAGCAGGACGCCGACCTGACCACGCTCCTTGAGTTCCTTCAGGTGCGCGACGTACTCCTCCTGCGACACGACGTGGACCTCGAAGATCATCGCCGAGTGGTAGGTGCCGCACAGCTCGGCACACTTGCCGGCGTAGACACCTTCCTTGGTCGGGGTCAACTCGAACGAACTCGGCTGACCGGGGAAGACGTCACGCTTGAAGTAGAACGCCGGCACCCAGAACGAGTGGATGACGTCGGGCGAGGTGAGATTGAACCGCACCGTCTGGCCGACGGGGAGGTAGAGGCTCGGGGTCTGCTCGACGGTGCCGATGTCGTAGACGTTCGCGCCGACCTCGGGAATGCCCTCGGACTGGTAGTTGAAGGTCCACGACCACTTCTGGCCGACCACGTCAACGGTGACGCTCGGCTCAGGAGACTCGGCGAGCACGTCGTTCTGCACCCGCACGGTCCAGTAGAACAGCACACCGATGATCAGGAACGGCACCGCCGTGTACATGATCTCCATCGGCAGGTTGTACCGGGTCTGCCGCGGCGCCTTCTCGTCACGACGACGGTAGGCGAACACCGCCCACAGGATCAGGCCCCAGACCAGCACGCCTATCGCGAGTGCGGCGATCCAGGTGTTGACCCAGAGATTGCCCATCAGCGAGGCACGGTCACTCGCCGCCTCCGGGAGGCCGAGGCGACCCCACTGGGCCGCACGCTCGGGCGAGCATCCGGCAGCAGCCAACGTGGCCACGACCGCCACCACGGCGCCGCCGACCCGTAACCCCAACCGGCCCGAGGTCTTCTTCTGGTCCAGACCCACGTCGTACCTCTCTGCGCTGCACCCACCACGAACTCGCTACGGCGGGCGATTGACCCTCACACCCTAACCCAGTCAGGCGGGGTCCTCGCAGCCCGCCTACGCCCGGTTGACCACAACGTGATCATGGCAACACCGGGACCGGCCGAGAACACGACAACGGCCGATCGGACCAGGTCCGATCGGCCGTTCGACGAAGCGTCTCACCGTCCTCGCGGACGGGTGGGTTCACTCAGTGGAAGGAGTCGCCACAGGCACACGAGCCCGAGGCGTTCGGGTTGTCGATCGTGAAGCCCTGCTTCTCGATCGTGTCGACGAAGTCGATGGTGGCGCCCGACAGGTACGGCGCGCTCATCCGGTCGGTGACCACGGCCACGCCCTCGTAGTCCTTGACCACATCGCCCTCAAGGGAGCGGTCGTCGAAGTAGAGCTGGTACCGCAGGCCCGAGCAGCCACCCGGCTGCACCGCGATCCGCAGCGCCATGTCGTCGCGGCCCTCGCCGGCGAGCAACGACCTGACCTTGTCAGCGGCCTGGTCGGTGAGGACGACGCCGGTGCTCTCGGTCACGGTCTGGTCCTGAACAGTCATGGATGTACCTCCGCCTGCGTTGTTTCTCCGTGCATCTCAACCGACCCGGCCCGGGATTTGTTCCGTGCCGTTTCGCCACGCCGGTGGCCCGAGTCTACCCGGGTCCGCGCCGGTCACCAGGACCACGTTCGCGCCACCCGCGCCGCGACCGTACGGAGGCTCTCGGCCGGGTCGCCGGCCACCCCGTCCGGCCAGGCCGGATAGGCCGCCTCGACCCCCATCGTCCGCATCTCCCGCGCCCCGATCACCACGGTGCCGGCGACGACGATGCAGGGCGTCATGGTGGACTCCCCCAGGCTCGCGAGGGCAGCGACGACACCTCCGCCCCGGGAGGCGAAGTCGTAGCTGGCGCAGCCGGTGACGATGAGCTCGGCCTGACGGGCGAGGTCGTCCAGCCCGTGACGTTCCACCGCGAACTCCGGGCCGGTGACCAGTCGCCCTCCGAGCGCCCGGATCGCCCACCCCAGCCCGCCGGCCGCACCGGCCCCGGCCTCGGTCGCGAACTCCGGTGCCACCAGCCCGACGAAACGCTCCAGCGCGCCGTCGGCGGCCAGCATCCGCGCCGCGTCCAGCCCCGCTTCACGTCCGGCGATGCTGGTGATGCCCCGCAACCCGAGCAGGTGGGAGGAACGTTCGGCGCTGGGAACGATGCCCACCAGTTCACACTCGCCCAGTCGCTCCCGTACCGGGTCAATGTCGACGAAGCCGACCTGCCCGAGCCCGGCCACCCCTCCGGACAGGTCACGATCGGCCCGCGCCCCGAGTGCCTGCAGGAATCCCGCTCCGGCGTCGTGGCTGGTCAGGCCACCGAGGTCGATGGCGAGGGTACGAGGAGTTGCCGTGTCGCCGAGGGCACCCGCCACTGCGGCACCAAGGGGTGCCGAGGAGGCTGTCCAATCGATACCGTCGCGTTCCCGGGCCGACTCGACCGCGACCGCGAGCAGGTCCTCACCGACCACCATCAGGGCCATCGGCGCCGTCTCGTCGGCAGAGGTGGACAGCAGGGCGACCGACTCGTCGACCTGGTCGGCGACCGACTGCAGCCACCCGCTGCCCGACTCACCCATCGGGATCACCACGACGTCGTGACCCTGCCACGCCTCGGCGAGGATCGAGCCGGCTTCTGCCGAGGTGAGGGCACCGAGGTGGTCGGAGGCGACCAGGACACGCATGGCGCAGAGCCTACGTGGCACAGCGGGCCTACGTGGCGCAGCGGCCTATCTGCTGGAACGGCCGCGACGCCGCCGCACGGCCAGCACGATGCCTCCGGCGGCCAGCAGCACGACGACTCCGGTGGCGATGCCGAGTTCGGTCACCCAGCTGCGATCGCGCCGGACCCAGACGATGTCGCGGTACTCGGTGTCGCCCGCACTGCTGGGGGTCACCCGGAGATCGGTGGTGATGCGTGCCGGAGCCACGGTCCCGTCGACCCGCGTCAGGAAGTACGGCTGGTCGCCCAGCAGATCGGCGATCGCGGTCCGGCCGTCCTGACGCAGGGTTCCCGGATCCACCCGGCCCGCGAACGAAGTGGTCAGCTCCTGGTCCCCCACCGCGACGTCCATCCGATGCGTGGCGAACACGTAGAACCGCAGGTCCTGGGCCGACGTGGCGAGGCGGGAGAGCTTCATCGGGTACACCAGCTCACTGGTGGGAAAGCTCACCACCAACGGGGCCATCGACCCGGAGAACTCGCCACGCTCGAAGACCAAGGTTGCCGCGAGGACGGACCAGCCCTGGTCGAGGTACTGCCCGAGCGCGGCGACCACCTCGGCCCGGGTGCGGAAGCCGTGTTCGGTGAGCCAGTCCCGGACCGCGGCCGAGGTGCCCTTCAACTGCGCGACGTCGTAGTCCCCCACCCGCTGATGTCCGAGCACCTGTACGTCACCGGTCGCAGCCCCACCCGGGGCGGCACCCGCGTCGTTGCCGCCCATCCGGATCGCGTAGTCGTCGCGGTACCGCACCTCCGGCCGAGTGAGGTCGAACAGCTGGTCGAACAGCCCGGCCCCGCCCAGGCTGGGGGTGGCGGCCGCCGGCAAAGGCAGCAACAGCGCGACCTGTTCACTCGAGGTCTGCAGGGCCATCGAGAGCGCCACCGTTTCGTTCGTGCCGTCGAAGACGATGGCGGCGGTCTCGGAGTTCACGCCGAGGTCCTGCTGCTCGCGTGGCTCCATGGCGCCGCACGCACAGGCGTACGCCGGCGTCACCGCCACGGTCAGCCCCGCCACCAGCACCAGGGCGAGCAGTGCGCGGACCCACTGGCCCCACCGGGCGTACGACACGATGGTGATCCTCTCGTCGATGTTCTCGCGAGGAGCATGCCCGAGGCATGGGTTCGGTTGTCACCGAACACGCGTCGCACCGGGAGCCGACCGGTTTGGCCCGCCCTGCCGGGCTGAGGGACAATCGCACCAGCCAGTGCCATCACACAGTCAGGGAAGAGCGTCGTGGGTCTGTTCGGGAACCGGAAGCAAGACGTCGACGTGCCCGGGGTCACCGAGGCACCCGAGCCGGAGCCCGTCGCAGCGCCCGCCGGTCGTCAGAAGAAGGAAGGCCCCACGCCGAGCCGACGCCAGGCCGAGGAGGCGCGGCGCCAGCGGGTGAACCCTGTGCTCTCGCCGAAGGAGGCGAAGCGGCGCGAGGCTGCAGCCCGTCGCACCGAACGGGCCAAGGCGATGGACGCGGTCGAGAACCGGCCGGAGCGTGCCCTGCTCCGCGACTGGGTCGACGCCCGTCGCAGCCTCGGTGAGTATCTGTTGCCGTCGCTGGTCATCCTGCTGGCCCTGCAGTTCCTGAGCACCGTCGTGCCTGACCTGCAGTGGATCGCCGTGGTGCTCATGTACGCGTTCATCGGCATCGTGATCATCGACGTCGTCGTGATGTGGCGCGGTTACAAGAAGCTGCTGGCTCGCAAGCTCCCCAAGGCCTCCACCAAGGGACTGCTGATGTACGGGGCCATGCGCACCACCCAGATCCGCCGGTTCCGCACCCCGGCCCCAGCAGTCGAGCGCGGCCACAAGTTCTGACCATGACTGACTGGAACTGGCGTTCAGGGCAGGACGACGCCGTCCTCGCCCAGGGTTTCCCGACCCAGTCCGAGGCGGAGGCATGGCTCACCGAGAGCTGGCCGGAGTTGCTGGACTCCGGGGTCGCCGCGGTCAGCCTGTACGAGGAGGGTCGCCTGGTGTACGGCCCGATGGACCTGTCGGCCGAGGAGTGAGGCTCACGATGAGCAACCGACCGTGGACGGTGGTGGTGATGGGTGTCGCCGGCAGCGGCAAGACCTCGCTGGCCAGTACTCTCGTCGAGCAGCTGGGAGCCGCCTACGTGGAGGCCGATGACCACCATCCTGCTGCCAACATCGCGAAGATGGCCGCCGGCGAGGCGTTGACCGACGCCGATCGAGCTCCGTGGCTGGACGCCCTCGCGGCCGAGATCGCTCGCCTGCACGGAACCGGCACCTCAGTGGTGCTGACCTGCTCGGCCCTGCGGCACCGCTACCGGGATCGGCTCCGCGAGGCCGATCCTGAGCTGGTGTTCGTCCACCTGGATGGCGATCCGGCCCTGATCCTGGATCGCATGCGCCAGCGCAACCACTTCATGCCCCCGTCGCTGCTGGCCTCCCAGATCGCCACCCTGGAAGAACTCTCGGACGACGAGCGGCACTTCGTGGTCGACATCGCGGCACCGCCGGACGACATCGCCGCCACCGTGCTCACCCGACTCGAGGCGTACGGGATCAGCGAACGCCGGTCTGCACGAACGGCGGCTTCGTGATCACGAACTGCTCGACGCGGTTGCGCACCTGCACACCGACGGTCTCGCCCTCGGTGTGATCCGCGTCGACCAGAGCGAGGGCAATCCCCTGCTTCCGTGTCGGTGAGAAGGTCCCGGAGGTGACGGTTCCGATCTCGTCACCGGCCGCATCGACCACGACCATGCCGGCCCGTGGGATGCCGCGGCCCTGGGCGACCAGGCCCCGAGCGGTCCGGGCAGGGCCCGCCTTCTTCTCGGCCAGCAGGGCATCCCGGCCGACGAACTCCGGCTTGCGCCACCCGACGGCCCAGCCGAGACGCGCCTCCACCGGGGTGATCCCGGGAGTGATCTCGTGCCCGTGCAGGGCGTAGCCCATTTCCGTACGGAGGGTGTCGCGGGCCCCCAACCCTGCCGGGCGGATCCCGTACCCGGCCCCGGCCGCCATCACACCGTCCCAGACCGCTGTCGCCTCGACCGTCGGGACCACCAGCTCGTAGCCGCGCTCACCGGTGTAGCCGGTCCGGCAGACGGTGGTGCTGCCGTCGCCGACGGCGACGAAGCTCATGTAGTCATGGCCGGTCGGATAGCCGGCCGCCGCCACGACATCGTCGGCGCGCGGCCCCTGGACGGCGATCACCGCATAGTCGTCGTGGCGATCGGTGACCACGACGCCTTCCGGTGCTGCAGCCGCCAAGATCTCCACCACGGTGGCGGTGTTGGCCGCGTTGGGGATCAGGAAGACTTCGTCGTCCGACTTCAGGTAGGCAATCAGGTCGTCGACCACGCCCCCCACCTCGTTGCACAACATCGTGTACTGGGCCTGACCGGGAGCGATCCGGTCCAGATCGTTGGTGAGACAGCGATTCAGGAAGTCCTTGGCACCGGGTCCGGTCACCGTCGCCTTGCCGAGGTGGCTGACGTCGAACACCGCCACCGAGGTCCGTACGGCCTCGTGCTCGGCCAGCACTCCCCCTTTGCTGTCAGGGATCTCGGCCGGCGCCGCGTACTCCAGCGGCATCGACCAGCCACCGAACTCGGCAAACTTCGCTCCGGCCGCTGCGTGGCGCGGGTGCAGGGGTGACTGCTTCAGCGCGGTCGCGGCAGGAGCAGACGGCTGCTCAGACATGTGACGTCCTCTCGACAAAGCGGTACGGCCCAGACTAGTGCCCATCCGGCGCTGGTGCCCGCGTTACCGTGACCACCGTGAACACCTCCCACTGGTGGCCCGGCGACCGACACGATCCGCTGTCCGACCTGGAGACCCAACTGCTTGCCGCCCTGGAGCAGAGGTTCGCCGTGGAGGCAGTGGGGCTGCCCGGATGGGATGACCCGCTCGCCGACCCGAAGGCGCAGCACGGTCGGCGGGAGGCCCGCGAGGAGGAGTACAGCCGAATCACCGATCCGGGCCGATTCGACCTGGTGCTGGCGCGCGGCCGCGCCTGGACCTCCCTGCTCGTCGAGCTCGGCTGGGCGCGCGCTGTCGAGGTCACCGATCCCGACTGGGAAGGCGACGATCCGGTCTCCTGGGCACTGCTGCCATGGCGGTGGCGCAACACCGGATCGCTGACCGTCCTGTCGCCGCTGGCCGAGGATGCCGTACCGCTACTGTTCTGGAATGCCGTCGGCGACGGTGTCGATGGCGCCAACATCACCGTGTGTGCGGGAAATCCTGCGATCGCGCTCGACTTCGAGATCCCTGACTGCCGTTGCGATGCCTGCGACTCCGGATCTCAGGACCTGCTGCAGATGATCGACCAGGCCGTCCTCGGTGTCGTCGGTGGCGCCCTCGAAGCGGAGGTCGACGACAGCGGTCGACGGGTGCGCAGCAAGTCCACCAACGCCAGCTCCACCAACGACCAGTCACCCTTGTACCGGCGTCCCGCCCGTGTGGTGGCGCGCCCCTGGAGCCCAGACCTGCGCCCACCGCATCTCCCCTCCTGACCAACGGCGACACGTTCACAGGAGCCTCACAAGCGCTGCACAGCCGCAGCCCGGTTTGCCTCCGTACGGTCGGTTCATCTCCTCACGTGAGGAGCCCGTCCCCGCAGAGGAGATGATCATGATGACCCCAGCCCGCACGTACGAGGGCCGAGAACTCCCCCGGCCCGATGACGAGGTCGTCGACCAGGGTCTCGGTTTCGACGTCGGCACCCTGCTCAACCGGCGCAGCCTGCTGGCGGCCGCAGGATCGACCGGGCTGCTCGCCGGGCTGGCAGCCTGCGGGACCGGGGCGGCGGCGACCTCGGCGACTTCCGACAGCAGCAGTACGGCGGCCGCAGGATCGGCGGGGGCGTTGACCGAGATCCCCGACGAGACCGCCGGCCCCTATCCCGGCGACGGCTCCAACGGTCCCGATGTGCTGGAGCAGTCCGGGATCGTACGGTCCGACCTCCGATCCAGCTTCGGTGGCGCGACCGGCACCGCCGAAGGCGTGCCGATGACCCTGGAACTGACGATTCTCGACATGGCGAAGGAGAACGCGCCCTTCGCCGGTGTCGCGGTGTACGTCTGGCACTGCGACCGGGACGGCAACTATTCGATGTACACCGCCGGGGTCGAGAACGAGAACTACCTGCGCGGCGTCCAGGTCTCCGACGACACCGGCCTGGTCCGCTTCACCAGCATCATGCCCGCTTGTTACAGCGGCCGCTGGCCGCACATCCACTTCGAGGTGTACCCGGACCAGGCTTCGATCACCGATGCGACCACGGCCCTCGCCACTTCCCAGGTGGCGATCCCCGAAGGCATCTGTGCCACGGTGTTCTCCCAGACCGGCTACGAGCAGTCGGTGGCGAACCTGGCCCGGGTGAGCCTCTCCTCGGACAATGTGTTCGGCGATGACGGCGCAGTGACCCAGCTCGCCACGGTGACCGGTGACACAACGGCCGGCTTCACGGTGAGGCTGACCGTGCCGGTTGACACCCGGACCGCACCGACCGGCGGGGCAGCTCCCGGCGGCGGCGGGGGTGCGCCGAGCGGTGGGCCCGGCGGTACGCCTCCCAGCGGCGGCCCGAACCGTTAACCTGAGCTGGACGGACGACTCCGTCCGACCCAGCACCTCGACGAAGGAAGCGCACCGTGCCAGCCACCCTCCTGCCCCCGCTCACCACGGCGAAGTCCGTTCCCGCCCGTACCGACGTGCTCGCGATCGGTGTGACGGGCTCGAAGGAGACGCCCACGGTCGACGCCCCCGACGCGGTGCGGCGGGCAACCGAGAAGGCACTCGGTGTCACGCTCGAGGACGCCGTCCGCGCGTCCGGTCTCGCGCCGAGCGCCGGTGCGACCGGGGTGCTGCTCGGGGCCAAGGGACAGCGGCTGCTGCTGGTCGGTCTGGGCGAGGAGGAGGCGACCCCGGCCCAGTTGCGCCGCGCCGCCGGTGCCGCGACCCGAGCGGCAGGCCGACTGGGCACCGGACTGGCGGTCACGGTCGCACTACCGACGACCGAGCCGGAGGCGGCGCAGGCCATCGCAGAAGGCGCGCTGCTGGGCACCTACACCTACCAGCCCATCAGCGGCAAGGATGCCGGAGAGCCGGGCGTCTCCGCGATCACTCTGGTGACCACCGGCCGCAAGGAGGTCGAGCAGGCGATCGCCACCGCCCAGGTGGTCGCCGCGGCCGTCGCCCAGGCCCGCGAATGGATCAACGTCCCACCGAACCTGCTCTACCCCGAGAGCTTCGCCGAGCAGGCCCGCGAGTACGTGCGCGACACCAAGGTCACCGTCGAGGTGCTCGACGAGAAGGCGTTGACCAAGGGCGGCTACGGCGGCATCCTCGCGGTCGGCGGGGGCTCTGCCCGCCTGCCACGACTGGTCCGCTACTCCTACGCCCCGCGCGGTGCGAAGGTGCATCTCGCCCTCATCGGCAAGGGCATCACCTTCGACTCCGGCGGCCTGAACATCAAGCCCGGCGACAGCATGCTGACCATGAAGTGCGACATGTCCGGCGCCGCAGCGGTCTTCGCCGCCACCCGGGCGATCGCGGCCCTGGGCCTGTCGGTGAAGGTCACTGCGTACGGGGCGCTCGCCGAGAACCTGCCCTCCGACACCTCGTACCGCCCCTCCGACGTGCTGACCATGTACGGCGGTACGACGGTGGAGAACGGCAACTGCGACGCCGAGGGCCGGCTGGTGATGGCCGATGCCCTGGCCCGTTCGACCGAGGACCAGCCGGACGTGATCATCGACGTCGCCACCCTCACCGGAGCCTGCATGGTGGCCCTGGGCGAGGACATCGCCGGAGTGATGACCAACGATGACGAACTGGCCGACCAGATCCTGGCCGCGGCCGAGTCGGCCGGCGAGTCGTTCTGGCCGCTGCCGATCCCGCAGAACGCCAAGGAGCAGATCAAGTCGCAGGTGGCCGACGTGAAGTCGACCGGCGCCACCCGGTACGGCGGTGCACTCACCGCGGCCGCGTTCCTGCGCGAGTTCGTCGGTGACCATTCCTGGGCCCACCTCGACATCGCCGGTCCGGCGTTCCGGTCGGGCAAGGAGGACGGTCACCTCAGTGCCGGCGGCACGGGGGTGGCGGTCTCCACCCTGGTGGCGCTGGCACAGTCGTACGCGAACTGAGTCGCGCGCTCGCATCGAGCCGTCGCCTTCTGTGGCGAGCCATAACCGCTCAGAGGCGCTATCATCGTTGCATGACGATGAACCGGGTGGAGACGGTCTTCCATGCCCTGTCCGATCCCGGACGGATCGAGATCCTGCGCCATCTCCGGTCCGGCGAGCACCGGGTCCGGGACCTGACCGAGCATCTGCACCTGGCCCAGAGCACGGTCAGCGCACACCTCGCGTGCCTGCGCGACTGTGGCCTGGTCACCTCACGTCCCCACGGTCGTGCCTCGCTCTACTCCTTGGTCGCCGAGGACGAGGTGGTCGCGGTGCTGGAGGCTGCCACCGCCCTGGCCGCCGCCACGGGAGGCGGCGGGAGCCACGTCCACACCGGTGAGGACAGTGCCGACCATGAGGTGACCCGGTGACCGACCAGGAACACCGGCATCGGCACAGCCACACCGTGGACGCCGGCAATCCTCGCCACCACAGGAAACTCGCCATCGCGCTCACCATCACCTCGGCGGTGGTCATCGCCCAGTTGATCGGGTCCGCACTGACCGGCAGCCTCGCCCTGCTGGTCGACCTCGCCCATGTGATCACCGACGCCGGCGGTCTGGTGATGGCGCTCGTTGCGTCCTGGTTGATCCGGCGGCCGCCCTCGGTGCGGAGGACCTGGGGCTACCGCCGGGCCGAGGTGCTGGCCGCCGGGCTGCAGGCCGGACTGCTCCTGGCGGTCGCCGGATTCGCCGTGGTGGAAGCGATTCAGCGCCTGGTCACGCCACCAGAGGTGGGCGGCCAGTTGCTGGTGGTGTTCGGCGTCATCGGGTTGGTCGGCAACATCGTGTCGCTGTCGGTGCTCGCCTCGGCCCGCGACGAGAACCTGAACCTGCGGGCCGCCTTCCTGGAGGTGCTGGCCGACACGATCGGTTCCCTGGCCGTCATCGTCGCCGCGCTGGTGATCTGGCTGACCGGGTGGACCCGTGCCGATGCGGTGGCGTCGCTGCTGGTCTGTGCCCTGATCGTGCCGCGGGCGGTGGCGCTGCTCCGGGAGGCCGGGTCGATCCTGCTCGAGTCCACCCCACCCGGCCTCGACCTTGACGCCGTACGAACCCATCTGCTCGCCGTCGAGCATGTCGGCCAGGTGCACGACCTGCACGCCTCCCGCATCGACAGCGGCACCGCTGTCCTGACGGCGCACCTGGTGGTCGATGACGCCTGCTTCCACGACGGGCACACGGCGAAGCTCCTGCTCACCGTGCAGCAGTGCCTGGCCGAGCACTTCCCGGTCTCGGTCGAACACTCGACGATCCAGTTCGAACCGGCCGACCATGCCGAGCAGGAACACGCGATCTGTCAGCGGTGACGTCCGGGCAGCGGGGCGGTCACGATTCCTTGGTCCGCCGGTTCCAGTCACGCATCCGCTGCGGGTACGGAACCACGCCGGCGTCGTAGTGGGCCAGGTGTCGCTTCGCGGCGAAGTCGTGGCCCCACCGGACGGACGGAACCGTGCGGCGGGTCCACTCGCCGTCGCTGGCGATGAGCAGGACCGAGGGGCGGTTGAAGCTGGTCGGCGCCTCGACCCAGATCTCAACTCCACGACGGCTGGCAATGAAGTCGTCGAGGTAGCCGGTCGTGGCGTCGAGGACGTCACGTTCGAGGTGCACCTCGTCACGCCGGGGGCGTCGTCGCCCGGTCAGTCTGCGCCACCAGCTGTTCCCTGCCACCGTGACATTATGCCGGGCACGCATCTGATCATGCGTGGCAGGATGCCTCCATGACGACAGCCGCACCCGAAGCCTGTGATGTCCTCGTCCTGGGTGGTGGCAGCGGCGGCTACGCGACCGCCCTGCGAGCCGCCCAACTCGGGATGGCGGTGACCCTGGTCGAGCGCGACCTGCTCGGCGGGACCTGCCTGCACCGCGGATGCATCCCCACCAAGGCTTTCCTGCACGCCGCCGAGATCGCCGACGCCGCCCGTGACGGCGCTGCCTTCGGCATCCATGCGACGGTCGAACGGATCGATGCCGAGCAGGTCCGTGACTACGCCGACCAGGTGGTCGCCCGCCTCCACAAGGGCCTGACCGGACTCGTCAGTTCCCGCGGCATCACGGTCGTCCGGGGCGAAGGACGGTTGGTTCGCGACGCCGACGGTGCAGCGGTCGCGGTGGGAGAGGAACTTCTCCGCGGCGGAACGATCGTCCTGGCGACCGGTTCGGCACCGCGCAGCATCCCCGGCGTCGAGGTCGACGGCGAGCGGGTGATCACCAGCGACCATGCGCTCAGGCTGACGACGCTGCCGCGCTCGGTCATCGTGCTGGGTGGTGGCGTGATCGGCGTCGAGTTCGCCAGCCTGTGGCGATCCTTCGGCGTCGAGGTGACCGTGGTGGAGGCCTTGGACCGACTGGTCCCGGCCGAGGATCCGGCGGTGTCGGCGGCGCTGCAGCGAGCCTTCCGCAAGCGTGGAATCGCCGTGCACACAGGAATCCCGGTGAGCGGGGTGAGGACCGAGGACAACGCCGTACAGGTCTCGCTCGGCGAGCGCGAGTTGACCGCCGACCTGCTGCTCGTCGCTGTCGGTCGCGGGCCGGCCTCGGCGGGGCTGGGGTACGAGGAGGCGGGCGTCACGTTGGAACGCGGATGCGTCGCCGTCGACGACCGTCTCCGCAGCTCCGTACCCGACGTACGGGCGGTCGGCGACCTGGTCGCCGGGCTGCAGTTGGCCCATCGCGGATTCGCCCACGGCATCTTCGTCGCCGAGGACCTCGCGCACCAGGCCGGACTGCTCGACCGCGCGCCGGTACCGGTGGTCGACGAGTTCGTGCCACGCGTCACCTACTGCGACCCACAGCTCGCCTCCGTCGGGCTGACCGAGGCCCAGGCCAAGGAACGTCATGGCGAGGGCGTCGAGACCACCACCTACGACCTGTCCGGCAACGGCCGGGCCCAGATCCTGCGAACCCAAGGATTCGTGAAACTGGTCCGGGCCCCCAGCGGCCCGGTGGTCGGCGTGCACATGGTCGGCGCCGGCGTCGGGGAGCTGATCGGTGAGGCGCAGTTGATCACGAACTGGGAGGCCCACCCCGACGAGGTCGCCTCGCTGGTGCACGCCCATCCGACGCTCGACGAGGCGCTCGGCGAGGCTCACCTTGCTCTGGCCGGCAAGCCGCTGCACACCCACGGCTGAACCAGCCCGGTGGAGCGGGATCCGCGCGATCGTTGAACGCCAGTGGTCCCCGCTGAGCGCCTCGGTACGGATCGGGATAGTGTTTGCTACCAGACGCCCCGGAGGTCTCGGGGCCTGTGAACTGTGACCGATGAAGGAGCCGACGCACATGGCGACCGAAGTAACCCTCCCGGCCCTCGGTGAGAGCGTCACCGAAGGCACCGTCTCGCGGTGGCTCAAGCAGGTGGGTGACGCCGTTGCCGCCGATGAGGCACTGCTGGAGGTTTCGACCGACAAGGTGGACACCGAGATCCCGTCGCCGATCGCCGGCGTGCTGCTGGAGATCAAGGTGGCCGAGGACGAGACCGTCGAAGTCGGTGCCGTGCTCGCCCTGATCGGCGCCGAGGACGAGGTTCCGGGTGGCGGTGACGCGGCACCGGCGGCGCCGGCCGCCGAGCAGTCCCCCACCGCTGAGGAGTCCGACTCTGAGGCGGCACCGGCCCCGGCCGCTCCCGCCACCCCGGCGGAGCCGGCACCCGCCGAGCAGGCTGCGGCCCCCGCGCAGCCAGAGGCTGCGGCACCTTCGGCCTCGGCCGCCTCCGGAGTCGAGGTCACGCTGCCAGCCCTGGGCGAGAGCGTCACCGAGGGAACCGTGTCGCGCTGGCTGAAGCAGGTCGGCGACGAGGTCGCCGCCGACGAGGCGCTGCTCGAGGTCTCCACCGACAAGGTCGACACCGAGATCCCGTCACCGGCAGCCGGCACGCTGCTGGAGATCAAGGTCGCCGAGGACGAGACCGTCGAGGTGGGCGCCGTACTGGCCGTGATCGGCAGCGGTGATGCCGCTCCGGCTGCCGAAGCCCCGGCAGCCCCAGCAGCCCCTGAGCCGACTCCCGAACCGGAGCCCGAGCCCACACCCGAGCCTGCGCCCGCGCCGGAGCCTGAGCCGGCCCCGACGCCCGCACCGGCTGCTTCGCAGGCGCCCGCCACCACGGCGGCTCCGGCCCCGGCCGTGGCACCGCGCGCCAAGGGCACCGACGACCCGTACGTGACCCCTTTGGTCCGCAAGCTGGCCGAGCAGCACGGGGTGGACCTGGGGTCGGTGACCGGCACCGGTGTCGGCGGCCGGGTCCGCAAGCAGGACGTGCTGGCGGCGGCAGAAGCGGCGAAGACCCCTGCCGCCACCGCGGCCCCGGCGACGCCGGCGGCACCCGCCAGCTCGGTCCCGGTGCCCAGCGCTGAGGCTGCGGCCCTGCGTGGCACGACGGAGAAGATGTCGCGGATCCGCAGGACCATCGCGACCCGAATGGTGGAGTCGCTGCAGACCTCGGCCCAGCTGACGGCTGCTGTCGAGGTCGACCTGACCCGGGTGTCCCGTCTCCGCAACACGGTGAAGGGCGACTTCGCCCGGACCGAGGGCGTCAAGCTGACCCACCTCGCCTTCATCACCAAGGCCGTGGTCGAGGCGTTGAAGGCGTTCCCGAAGGTGAACGCCCAGATCGACACCGAGGCCGGCACGATCACCTATGCCGATGCGGAGAACATCGGCATCGCGGTCGACACCGAGAAGGGCCTGATGGTCCCGGTGATCAAGGGAGCCGGTGACCTCAACATCGCCGGTGTGGCGAAGAAGATCGCCGACCTGGGCGCCCGTTCCCGCAACAACGGCCTGACCCCGGACGACCTGTCGGGCGGCACCTTCACCATCACCAACTACGGCTCGGCCGGCACGCTGTTCGACACCCCGATCGTCAACCAGCCCCAGGTCGCCATCCTCGGCACCGGTGCACTGGTGAAGCGGCCGGTCGTGATCAGCGGCCCGGAGGGTGACACCATCGCGATCCGCGAAATGATGTACCTGTCGCTGTCCTACGACCACCGCCTGGTCGACGGCGCCGACGCGGCGCGCTTCCTGTCAGCCCTGAAGGCTCGCCTCGAGGAGGGTGCCTTCGACGCCGAGTTCGGCCTCTGAACACATCTGATCGGGTACGGTTCGCCGACCCGCTGCTGTCCCGCGAGGCTCGTACGGCCACGGCCGTGTTCAACAGCCTCGTCGGGATGGTCGGCGGGTCGGCGTTGCTGTTCGGCGCCCTGGTGATCGCCGGGGTGGCGCTGGAGAACCACAGCATCCCGCTGCCCGATGACTGGGACAATCTCGACGGATTCACCCGCGTCCTGCTCGGGCTCACCTTCTTCGCCGGGGTCGGCGGGCTCGGGTTGCTGGCTCTGGCCGCCAGGATCTGGCAGGCCGCGGCCACCCACAGGTCCCTGCGGCAGCTCGGCCCGGAGCTTCTCGCCGACAATGCCGTCCCGATCCGCCTGCTGCGGGACCTGGCCGCCTCGCCCTACGGTCTGCTGGCGGGCACCGGCATGGTGACCGCGATCGGTGGCGGCGTGCTCTTCGTCTGCTGTGCGATCACGATCGTCGTGATGGCGGTCGACGGCGACGACGTGGAGTACGCGGTCGGAGCGACGGCGATCAGCCTGGTGCTGACGGTGCTGGGTGGCGTGCTGTGGCGGCGGGCCGGGGCCGCCGACCAACGCTGGCAGAAGCAGCAGCTTCCCGGATGCGAACCCGCTCGCGTTGCGGCTGCCAACGGCGCTGCGCACATGGTGGCCCGCCGTCAGCGCAAGGCACGGTCTGCTCCGGCCGTACGGGCGTCGTGGCCGGAGCGGCTCGCTCGCCGCGTCCTCCCGGCCGGCCTGGTCGTCGTGCTCGCGGGGATCGTCGTCGCCCTGATCGCCACCTTCACCAGACAACCGTGCCGGACCTGCGATCCGCGGTACTACTCGGATCCGGTCGAACTGCTGCTCGACTCCGGATTTCTCGGCGGGGCGATCCTGGTCGCGGTCGGCACTGGGGTCGTCACGGCCGGTGTCGTCGTCGAACTCGTCGCCAGCTTCCGCAGCCGGGACCGGCTGGTGCGGCTGGCCGGGGCCACTGAGCTGGCCGAGCAATCACGCCCTGACGACAAGGTCCTGACCGACCTGCTGACCACCTCCCCCACTCGGGTGACGGCAACGGTGATGGCGATGTGGTCGGCGGCCCTGCTGTGGATCGGGCTGGCCGCGATCGCCCAGGCCGCCGACGGGCAGCCGCCGTTCGCCGACCGTACGACGTGGTGGGGTCTGGTCGTGCTCGCCGGGCTCCTGGCTGCCGGACAGTTCGTGCTGCGGTGGTCCGGTGAACGGACCAGGGTCGCGACCGCCGCTGCCGTACGGGAGGCCTGGCCCGTCCCCGATCCCGTACCGCAATCGTCCGGGGACTAGAGTGCGCCCCATGACGGTGGAGTTCCTTGATCTCGGTGTGGGCACGACGCGAACCCCGTACGAGGAGGCGTGGGAACTGCAACGGCGGATCCATGCCGAGGTGGTCGCCGGCGATCGCCCGAGCACGGTGCTGCTGCTGGAGCATGATCCGGTCTACACCGCAGGCAAGCGCACCGAGGACCACGAACGTCCCCTCGACGGGACGCCGGTGATCGACGTCGACCGGGGCGGCAAGATCACCTGGCACGGGCCGGGTCAGCTGGTCGGCTATCCGATCGTCACTCTCGACGACCAGGTGAAGGTCGTGGACTACGTGCGACGGCTGGAGGAGGCGCTGATCCGTACGGCGAACTCATTCGGCCTGCACACCGGCCGCATCCCGGGCCGGTCCGGGGTGTGGCTGCCGGCCGATGCCGGCGGGCCCGAGCGCAAGTTGGCTGCCATCGGCATCCGTGTCGCCTCCAACACCACGATGCACGGCTTCTCGTTCAACGTGAACCCCGACCTGAACTGGTACAACCGCATCATCGCCTGCGGCATCGCCGATGCCGGGCAGACCTCCTTGGCTGCCGAACTGGACCAGGTGATCACGCTCACCGAGGTGACCGAGCGGGTCCGGCCGCACCTGGTGGAACTGCTGTCGTGGCAGCCGTACGAGTCAAGCCCGGACGTCGCCGAGCCGCGACCGGAGCCGGGCACCAAGCGACGCCCGGAGGTCCGGCTCGGCGTCAATCTCGCCGCGGCGCGCTGACTGCCGCTGCCGCCGATGGACCTCGACCCGCTGCGACACGCATCCCGCACCGAGCAGTACGCCGCCGGGAAGGCAGCGCGGTCACGACTCCCCCGCCGCCGATTGGCCGAACTCGAACTTTCCTCGGGGCGCGACCCGATCAGGCTGTTGCGGGAGCAGAACCAAGGGCGACTGCGCGCCCTCGTGCCCTTGCGCCGGGAACGGATGTCGGAGTCACCGTTCGCCTTCTACCGTGGGGCTGCGGCGGTGATGGCGGCCGACCTGGCCTCCGGTCCGTCGAGCGATCACCACATCTGGGTGTGCGGGGACGCCCATCTGGCCAACTTCGGGGTCTTCGCCTCCCGGGACCGTGACCTGCTGTTCGAGTTGAACGACTTCGACGAGGCTGCCGTCGGGCCGTGGGAGTGGGATCTGAAGCGCCTGCTCGCCAGTGTCACCATCCTGGGCCAGGAGCTCGGCCTGGGTCCCGGTCAGGCCCACGACGCGACGGTACGGGCGAGCCTCGGCTACCGCACCGGGCTGTCACGGCGCGTCGCCATGTCGACCTTGGAACGGTACTTCGACCGGATCCTGGCCGACGATGTCGTCGACCTCACCCACGGCTTCTCGCGCAAGCTGGGACGTCAGGCCGCCCAGGTGACCGACAAGGCACGTCGCAACAACTCCCACCGAGCACTGACCAAGCTCGACGTCACCGAGGTCAACGGTCGCTACCGCATCAACGACCAGCCGCCGGTGATCATGCGGATCCCGGAGTTGGACACCACGGTGGCGCAGCGCCTGGTGGACGACTACCTCGCGACGGTCGGCGAGGATGTCGCGACGCTGCTCACCAGCCATCGGCTGCACGACTGGGTGCTCCGGGTGGTCGGCGTCGGCAGCGTCGGCACCCGGTGCGTGGTGGTGCTGCTCACCGACGCCGACGGCGTGCCGCTGGTGCTGCAGCTCAAGGAGGCGACCTCCTCGGTCCTGGAGCGGTGGACCACCCCCGTGCCGGGCCATCACGGCAAGCGCGTGGTGGGTGGGCAGCGCATCCTGCAGTCGAGCGGGGACCCCTTCCTGGGTTGGTTCGACGACGAGTTGGGCAGCTTCTACGTGCGCCAGTTCCGTGACATGAAGGGCTCGGTCAACCTGCTCACCCTCGACGCTCAGTCACTCGGGATGTACGGCTTCACCTGCGGTACGGCACTGGCCCGTGCCCATGCCCAGTCCGGCACTCCGGCCGTCATCCTGGGGCACCTCGGGGCCAGTGTCGACGTACCGCAGAAGGTCGATCACCGGCTCGCCGACTTCGCTGCCGCCTACGCCGAGGTCAACCGCGCCGACCATGCGCTACTGCTCGCCGCCACCGAGGACGGCTGGCTGGGCACCGCCCCAACCCGGTGAACTAGAATCGCGAGGTGACCATCGCACCAGAAGGACGCAAGCTGCTCCGGCTGGAGGTACGCAACTCCGCCACCCCGATCGAGAAGAAGCCGTCGTGGATCAAGACGACGGCCAAAATGGGCCCCGAGTATCGCGACCTGCAACAACTGGTGAAATCCGAGGGCCTGCACACGGTCTGTCAGGAGGCGGGCTGCCCCAACATCTTCGAGTGCTGGGAGGACCGCGAGGCGACCTTCCTCATCGGCGGCGACCAGTGCACCCGGCGCTGCGACTTCTGCCAGATCGACACCGGCAAGCCCGAGGCGTTCGACCGCACCGAGCCGCTCAAGGTCGCCGAGTCGATCCGCACCATGGGTCTGCGCTACGCCACCATCACCGGCGTATGCCGCGACGACCTGCCCGACGAGGGTGCCTGGCTGTACGCCGAGACGATCCGCAAGGTGAAGGAACTCAACCCCGACACCGGGGTGGAGATGCTCGCCCCCGACTTCACCGGACACCGCGAGCTGCTGCAGCAGGTGTTCGACACCCGGCCGGAGGTGTTCGCCCACAACGTCGAGACGGTGCCACGGATCTTCAAGCGGATCCGCCCCGGCTTCCGCTACGAGCGATCCTTGGACGTGCTCCGCTGGAGCCGGGAGGCCGGGCTGGTCACCAAGTCGAACCTGATCCTGGGGATGGGTGAGACCCGGGAGGAGGTCTCGGAGGCGCTGCGCGAGTTGCATGACGCCGGGACCGAGATCATCACCATCACGCAGTACCTGCGGCCGTCGCCACGCCACCACCCGGTGGAGCGGTGGGTCAAGCCGGAGGAGTTCGTCGAGATGGCCGAGGAGGCGAAGCAGATCGGCTACGCCGGCGTCATGAGCGGTCCCCTCGTCCGTTCGTCGTACCGGGCCGGTCGGCTGTACCGTCAGGCCATCGAGAGCAGGGCTTGAGAAAGAGAGCAATCATGCCCATCGATCCGAAGCAGGTCCGCAAGGACGCCGAGGCGAAACAGAAGGCTGCCCGCAAGGCGGAGAAGGAGCGTCGTCGCAACTCCACCGACCCCAAGGACATGGGGCAGCTGAAGCAGATCTGGCAGGCCTACAAGCTGACCAAGGAGCAGGATCCGGCGCTGCCGTGGATCCTGCTGGTCGCGTTCGTCGTGCCGCTGGTCGTCGGCATCGTCGTCGGCATCCTGGTGAACCAGTGGATCACCCTGTCGATTCTCGGTCTGATGGTCGGCCTGGTGCTGGTGATGTTCATCCTGGTGCGGCGCGCGAAGCGGGCGACCTTCAAGCGGTACGCCGGACAGGCCGGTTCGGCCGAGGTCGCTCTCGGCATGCTGAACAAGAAGTGGACCAGCAGCCCGGCAATTGCGGCGAACAAGCAGCTCGACGTGGTGCACCGGGCGATCGGCCCGGGCGGTCTGGTGCTGATCGGTGAGGGTGAGCCGGGTCGGGTGAAGCAGCTGCTGGAGAGCGAGGCGCGCAAGCACCAGCGGGTCACCGACCGGGTCGAGGTCACCACCATCCAGATGGGCGACAAGGAGGGCCAGGTCCCGCTCAACAAGCTGACCAAGGCCATCGAGAAGATGCCCAGGAAGCTCGAGGCGTACGAGATCACCGAGATCAAGCAGCGCCTACGTGCCCTCGACGCCGTACGGCCCCGGCTGCCGATGCCGAAGGGTCCGATGCCCACCAGCCCGCGCCAGATGCGGGGTGCCCGGCAAGCCATGCGCGGGCGCTGACCCTCGCCTTCCCCAGCCGTACCTTCCTCCCATGCCTCGGTTCGTCGCCCTCGGTGATTCGTTCACCGAGGGTCTCGGCGATCCCAACCCCGGCTACCCGAACGGCGTCCGGGGCTGGGCCGACCGGGTCGCCAAACACTTGGCGAAGTCGGATCCGACCTGGGAGTACGTGAATCTGGCGGTGCGGAGCCGCCGCATGGCCCGGATTCTCGAGGAGCAACTCGAACCGGCACTCGCACTGCGGCCCGACCTGGTGAGCTTCTTCGCCGGCGGGAATGACCTGCTCGACCTCGGGACCGATCCGCGCGAGGTGCTCGCCCGCTATGCCGAGGCAGTGGCGCGGGTGGCCGACACCGGCGCCACGGTGATCATGTTCACCAGCTACGACCTGCGGATCAGTTGGATGCTGGAGCCGTTCCGGCCACGCAACAACCTCTTCAACGCCGGCATTGCCCAGATCGCCCGCGACAACGATGCGCTGCTGATCGACCATCGGGCCATGACCGAGTACGAGGATCCTCGGCTCTGGGCGCCGGACCGGATGCACATGTCGAAGGCCGGTCACAAACTGATGGCAGCGACCGTGCTGGACGCCCTCGAGGTGCCGTGGGGCTTCGACCTGGAGGACCTCGACCCGTACGAAGGCCAAGGTCTCTGGTCCCAGTGGCTCGACAGTTCCCGGTTCTGGCGCGAGTACGTGATCCCGCTGTTCGGCCGCAAGCTTCGCGGTGTCACCCTGGGTGACGATCTCGCCCCCAAGTGGCCCGAGCCGGTACGGCCGGCAGAAGGCCTGCGCAAGCTGGAGAAGAAGCGCCGCAAGGGTCGCTCCCCCGTCATCCTTTGACGGCTCCACAAGCTGGTGTTGTCGACGAGATGGCTGACGGGCGCCATCGAGCAATGGTGCCAGCCGAGGCGGCACGTAGGGTTCAGGGCATGCGATCACTGTCAGCGCTGTACATCGACGCCGGATACCTCCTCCACGCCGCAGCCAGCCGGGTCGCCGGGACCAGCCTCCGGTCCAGTGTCACGGTCGACTATGCCGGGCTGATCAGCAGCCTGGCCGAACAGGCCACGCACCTGGGTGGACTACAGGTCCTGCGCACCAACTGGTACGACTCCGGCGCCGGGCACCACTCAGCACCCGACTCCACCCAGACCGCGATCGGCATGTTGCCGCGGGTGAAACTCCGGCTCGGACGTCTGTCGCCCAATGGCGACCAGAAGGGTGTCGACGTACGGATGGGGCTCGACCTGGTGACCCATGCCCGGAACAACGCCGTCGACGTGATGTATCTGGTGTCTGGTGACGACGACCTGACCGAGGCCGTCGAAGAGGCGCAGAGTCACGGCGTCCAGGTCACCCTGCTGGCGGTCCCCGATCAGCAGGGCAATCCGTTCGGCGTCAGCCTGCACCTGCGACGCGAGGCGGACGGCCTGGAGCTGATCGACACGGCGGTGATCGACGAGCACGTACGGATCGTGCGCGCCGAAGCCGTCGCCAAACCGACCCACGGCCCCGCAGCCGGGAGCACCGAGCCCGCAAGCAGCAAGCCGGCGATCCCCGTACCCAGCCCGCCACCCGGAGCCCATCCAGCGCCGACGCCGGCACGACTTCCCGCCGCGGCCCCGCGACCGGCGCGTGCCGAGCCGGTGTACTCGACCACCACCGGACAGGCCTCCCCGTCCCCACTGCCCCAGATCGCGTTGACCGAGACCGAAGGTTTCGATGACGTGGTGGATGCGGTGGTGCGGCAAGCCCTCGGCGCCTGGCGCCTGACCAGCACTCCGGGGGAGGCAGCACGGCTGCTCGGCGACCGCCCCTACATCCCCCAGGCACTCGACCGAGCGCTGTTGAACGACCTGTCGACCTCCCTCAGCGTCTACGACCTGGACGAGCCGACCCGGGTCCGGCTCCGTCACCGGTTCTGGGAGGTCGTCACCGAGCTGTTGTGAGAAGTGGCGGCGCAGCTCACCGCTTCATCTCCCGGAACCATCGCTGCCGATCCCGTGGATCGACACCGTTGCGGCGACGTCGCGGTGGGACACCGGTCACCGGCGCGTGGTGATCGGGCCGGGTGACCAGGATTCCCTCACCACTGGTGAGATCCGGCAGCCGGGCGGCCAACTCGGGGATCGCCGCAGCCGGCAGATGACCGGTCAGGCGGAAGTGCCCGCCGGGTGCCGTGTCGAGCACGACACCACCGAGCTGCCCGAGCAGGGCAGCCATCGTCGGATACGCCTCCTCGGGAAGCTCGAGGTCGAAGAGTTCCACCGGCTCGCACACACGAGTGCCGGCCCGGTCGAGCGCCGCGGCCACCACGACCTGCGCCAGCAGTCGAAAGTCTGCAGCCACGCTGGAGATCGACTTGTCGAACTTCTGGTGCGGTCTGCTCTGTCGCGGCCAGTACTGCGACGAGGTCATGGTGACCAGGCAGTCGGTGACGGCCCACCCGTACCGCCCCTGGCGCAGAGCGGCCCGGACACCCTCCTCGGTTGCAGCGATGAAGGCCGGCGGCAGGTTGCCGCGTTCGACACCGGGCGAGAACTCGACCCCGTGGCCGACCTCGGCCGGCTCGATGTGCAGACCGATTCCCGCCAGGTAGGGGTTGCCCTGTTCGCGGATCCGCTCAGTGGCAGCACCCTGACCGTGAACTCGTTCCAGACAGATCACCGTGGTGTCGAGGAACCGCACCGTCACGCCGAACCGTGCCGCAAGCTGCTCGGCGAGGATCTCCTTCTGCACCTCGCCGTGCAGGCTGACCGCGGCCTCCCCTGCCGCCTCGTCGAGGCGCAGACCTATGAGGGGATCCTCGTCGGCCAGTTCGGACAGACCCGCGAAGAGTGCGCCACGGTCCCGCGGATCGTCGGGCTCGACCAGGGCCTGCCGGGAGGGCGGCGGGAACCGGTGGACACCCCGCGTCGGCGGCGCACCGAGGACGTCTCCGATCCGGGCGGCCGGACCCCGTACGACGGCGATCTGACCGGCACCGACCGCGGTGGCCGGCCGTGGCCCGCCCGGAGCGCTCACCGCCAGTTCGGTGACCGGTCTCGGCCGGGAACCGTCGAACGAGATCCGGTCCCGCAACCGCAACTGCCCGGACCACATCCGCACCCACGCCCGGCGTCCCCGCTCGTCCCGGTCGACCGCGAAGACCGTGCCCGCCGGCTCACGTTGCCGGCGCGACGAGCGGCGGCCGAGCAGGTCGACGATCGCCTCGGAGAGCAGGTCGACCCCGGCACCGGTGATCGCCGATCCACACAGGAGCGGCGCGAGGGCACCGGACCGGGTCCCGCGCCGCAGAGCGGCACGAACCTGATCGCGGGCGATCGGCTCTCCCTCGACCCAACGGGCCAGGATCGGATCGTCGATCTCGGCCACAGCGGTCACCACATCCACGGCGTCGAGCGGTACCGAGGCGACGTCCGCCTGGTGTCCCCCGGCGGAGGCGACGGCCGACAGCGAGACCACCGGCACTCCAAGACGTTGCCGTACCTGCGCGGCGACGCGGTTCACGTCGGCGCCCGAACGGTCGACCTTGTTGACGAAGAGCACGGTCGGCACCCCGATCCGGCGCAGGGCACGCCAGATCACCACCGTCTGCGGCTGGACCCCTTCGACTGCGGACAACACCAGCACCGCCGCGTCGAGCACGCCGAGCGAGCGTTCCACCTCGGCGATGAAGTCCGGGTGGCCCGGTGTGTCGAGCAGGTTGATCGTGAGGTCACCCACTCGGGTGTGCAGCGGGAAGGTGGTGACAGCAGCACGTATGGTGATGCCGCGCTGCCGCTCGAGGTCGAGCGAGTCGGTCCGTGTCGTGCCGGCATCGACACTGCCGAGCGCCGTCGTGACGCCGGCGGCGAAGAGCAGGCGCTCGGTCAGGCTGGTCTTGCCGGCGTCAACGTGGGCGACGACGCCCAGATTGAGGATGCCCGGTTCGACCGGGGACAGAGGAAACGGCTCCAAGGGACAACTCCACGACGGGTCGGATCAGAGGGATCGGAGGCGTCGTAGGTGCTCGCATCGCAGTGTCCTCGGTCCGGGCCGGGTTCTCCGGCGTCGTGGGCGGTCGGCTTCGACCGTAGCCCGGACCCGTTGCCGACGTCGAGTGAATATTCCGGCGCTGCTCGCCTACACTCCGCGGCATGGAGATCATTGCCGAGGCAGGAAAGTACGCCGATCCGCGCCAGACCGGCGGTGACTACGTCGAGCACCTGCGGCGGCCAGACCTCAGTGTCGGCACATTGTCACTGCCGGCCGGCGGGATCGACACCCAGTCACCGCACGCCGAGGACGAGGTGTACGTGGTGACCGCCGGCGCTGCACTGTTCACGGCTGGTCAGCACACTGTCGCCGTGGAGCCCGGCACCACGTTGTTCGTACCGGCGGGCGAACCGCACCGATTCCACGACATCACGGCCGATCTGGCGACGCTGGTCTTCTTCGGCCCGGCGTACGGCTCTCGTTCCGCCCACTGATGCAGGAGGCGGTAACGTCGCTGCGATGAGTGACGACGACTGGTACGGCCACTGGGCTGCCCGCACCCCGCAGGACGTGGCCGCCCTCTTCGCGGGGTACCAGGGCCGGTGGTGGGTGGCCGGTGGTTGGTGCCTCGAAGCCTTCACGGGCGTGTCCCGTCGCCACGACGACATCGACGTCGAGGTGTTGCGACAGGATCTTCCCTTGCTACGCAGACATCTGGCGGGGCGCTTCCACACCTGGGCGGTCGGCTCGGGCATGCTCCTGGCGGTGTATCCCGGTGACCGCCCCGACGCAGTGGCCGACGAGGTGCTGTTCGAGGGTTGTGGGCAGATGTGGCTGCGGCGCGGCGCGTACGAACTCTGGGAGTACGACGTGCAGTTCAACCTCGGCAGTGCGGACCACTGGGCGTACAAGCGCGACCCGTCGCTGACCCGACCCTGGTCAGAGGTGCTGTGGCAGCGCGATGGCATCTGGTACCTGCAGCCCGAGATCCAATTGCTCTACAAGGCAAAAGGCTTGCGGGACAAAGACATTGACGACTTCGAGGCCACGCTTCCCCACCTCGACCGAACCCGCCGTCACTGGCTCGCCACATCGATCGAGCGCACCTTGCCGGATCACCCGTGGCTGGCCGAACTCAGCTGATCCGTGTCAGGAAGGCACCGATCGTCTCGGCGATGAGTTCCTGGGCCTGTTCCCGGTTGACCGTCGGCGTCCCGTCCCCGGCCTGCGGGCCGTAACGACCGAAGAACGCGTGCACCGAGCCGGGTACGACCACCAACTCGGCGTGGTCCCCGAGCTGGGCCAGACCACCACGAACCTTCGCCGGATCAGCGACTCGGTCGTTCTCGGCCAGCAAGGAGAGCACCGGGATCCCCGTGACCGTGACGCCGTCGGGCGGATAGGCCGCCATCAGCACCATCCCGGCGACCTGGTCTGCGTGACTGGAGGCCCACTGGGCGGCCATCGCCCCACCGAGGGAATGCCCGGCGATCACGACCGGCCGGCCGTGGGCGTACCGGGTCACCAACGCATCGGCACGGCCGCTGTCGAGCACGGCCAGGTCGAGCGGCATCTCCGGGATCACTGTCTGCACGTCGTTGTCGGCCAGCGCCCGGCCCAGCCATTCGTACGCCTGCGGCCGTACCAGGCCACCGGGGTACATGATCAGCAACAGCTTGCCGTCGCCGGATTCGGGGCGGATCGAGATCACCGGTCCGCCGACATCCTCCAGACTGACCCGGGCTCGCGCACTGGCGGCATCAGTGACGGCGTCCTGGCCCAGCACCACCGGCGCCCGGAACAGGTACGGTCGGGCCGAGGCCGCTCCGTACCCCAGCAGGAGAACCGCGACCAGCACGACGACGAGCAGCACCCGACGCCGCACCGGTGATCTCGTCATCGTCTCATTCCGCCTGTTCGGACAGCTCCAGCCAGCGCTCCTCCAACTCGCCGAGCTCGGACTCGGCGATGCGCAGTTCCTCATTCAACCCTGCCAGCCCGGTGTAGTCAGCATGGTCATGGTCGGCCATCCGGGCATGGAGCGTATCGATCAGCGCCTGCACCTTCTCCATGCGGCGCTCGATCGCGCCGACCTCCTTGCGGAGGTTGCGCAGTTCAGCCGCTGACAGTGACGTCTCGACTTCGCTCGACGAACGGGATCCGCCGCTCGATGTCTCGACTTCGCTCGACGTGCGGGAATCGGCTCCGGACCGCAGCTGCAGGTACTGCTCGACGCCGCCGGGCAGGTGCCGCAACTGACCGTCGAGCAGCGCGTACTGGTGATCGGTGATGCGCTCCAACAGGTATCGGTCGTGGCTCGCCACCAACAACGTGCCCGGCCAGGTGTCGAGCAGGTCCTCCATCGCCGCCAGCATGTCGGTGTCGAGGTCGTTGGTCGGCTCGTCCATCACCAGCACGTTCGGCTCGTCGAGCAGGATCAGCAGCAGCTGCAAACGGCGCTTCTGCCCGCCGGACAGGTCCTTGATCGGGGTGGCGAGCTGGGCGCTGGTGAAACCGAGCCGTTCCAGCAGTTGCCCGGGAGTCAGCTCCTTGCCGCCCGTGACGTACGAGGTGCGCTTGCGTCCGATCACGTCGGAGATGCGCTCATCGGCGACCTCGTCCAATTCGGAGAGCTGCTGGCTGAGCACGGCAACCTGGACCGTCTTGCCGCGCTTGATCCGCCCTCCGCTGGGCTCGACCTCGCCGGTGATGATCTTGAGCAAGGTCGACTTCCCGGCGCCGTTCGGGCCGAGCAGTCCGAACCGGTCGCCCGGCCCGATCATCCAGTCGATCCCCGTCAGCACAGGGATCTCACCGTCCTCAGCAGGATAGGACTTGGTGACGTCGTGCAGCTCCAGGACGTCCTTGCCGAGCCGAGCGGTCGCCATCCGGCTGAGCTCGACGCTGTCCCGGACCGGCGGTTCGCTACGGATCAGTTCGTTGGCCGCCTCGATGCGGAACTTCGGCTTGGAGGTACGAGCCGGAGCGCCACGTCGCAGCCAGGCGAGTTCCTTGCGCATCAGGTTCTGGCGGCGGGCCTCGGTGGCCGCCGCCTGACGGTCCCGCTCGACCCGCTGCAGCACGTACGCGGCATAGCCGCCCTCGAAGGGCTCGACGATCCCGTCGTGCACCTCCCAGGTGCTGGTGCAGACCTCGTCGAGGAACCAGCGATCGTGGGTGACGACCAGCAGTGCGCCGCGGTTGGCCGGCCAACGTCGCTTCAGGTGCTCGGCGAGCCAGGTGACGCCTTCCAGATCGAGGTGGTTCGTCGGTTCGTCGAGCATGATCACCTCAGGCTCGCCGACCAGCAGCCGGGCCAGGGCGATCCGGCGGCGCTGACCACCGCTCAGCCCCGCGACGTCGGAGGAGAGCTCGAGGTCCCCGAGCAGGCCGGCGAGGATGTCGCGGATCCGCGGGTCCGAGGCCCAGACATGGTCCGGCACGTCGCCCACCACGGCGTCACGGATGGTCTGACCCGCAGGCAGGGCGTCGGCCTGGTCGAGCAGGCTGACCTGGAGACCGTTGCGATGCACCACCTTGCCGGAGTCCGGTTCGATCCGCTCGGCGAGCAGGCGCAGCAGGGTCGACTTGCCGTCGCCGTTGCGGCCGACCAGACCCACGCGGTCACCGTCGGCGAGACCCAGCCTGACCTTGGAGAGCACCTGCTTGGTGGGGAACTCCAGCGTAATGTCCTCAACGCCCAACAGATGTGCCACCCCGACACCTTACGGCCCCCGCTACGGTTGGTCCTCGTGAGCACCTCTCTGGACCGGGTGATGGCGACCCGCTACGTGACCCCGCTGCGGGAGGGCGGGTCGCTGCCGGGCGTGGTGGAGGCCGACGATCTCGGCACCTACGTCTGCAAGTTCCGCGGCGCCGGGCAGGGACTCCCGGTGTTGGTGGCGGAAGTGATCGTCGGGGAACTGGCCCGGCGGCTGGGTCTGCGGACACCCCGGCTCGTCGTTCTCGACCTCCCGGCCGACCTGGCGCGCTACGAGGCCGACGAGGAGGTCCAGGACCTGCTGAAGGCCAGCATCGGAAGCAATCTCGGCATCGACTTCCTGCCCGGATCCTTCGGGTTCGACACCACACGCGCGTTGCCGCCAGAGGTCGCCGGTGCCGCGCTCTGGCTCGACGCCTTCGTCGCGAACGTGGACCGGACCTGGCGCAACCCGAATCTCCTGGTGTGGCACGGCGAGGTGTGGCTGATCGACCACGGCGCCGCGCTGTACTTCCATCACGGCTGGCAGCGCGGGATCGGTGACCCGGACCGATTCGCTGCGCAGCCCTTCGACACGACCCAGCACTGCCTCCGGCCGTACGCGGCAGCCGCCGCCGACCTCGACACCGAACTGGCACGCCGGATCGACGACGAGCTGCTGCACGACGTCCTCGGCCTGGTCCCGGACGAGTGGCTCGAGCCGCGACCGGGCGCTGCCACGCCCGACGAGCTCCGCGCCGCCTACCACCGTTTCCTCCGGGCCCGCCTCGGTGGCCAACGGCCCTGGCGGCCCGCCCCAATGATGTCCGAGATTTCTGGGGCGGGCGCGTGAATCCGTACCAGTACGCGGTCCTGCGCTGCGTGCCGCGCCCCGACCGCGAGGAATTCGTCAACGTGGGCGTGGTGCTCCACTGCCAGAGCAGCAACTTCCTCGGCGCTGCCTGGCACGTCGACCCCATCCGACTCGCGGCGCTCGCCCCCGAGTTGGACATGGATGCCGTGACGGCAGCCCTGGTGGCGGTCGACCTCGTGTGCCGGGCCGACGAGCGGGCAGGCCTTGCGGCGGGCGGCGACCAGGGCACGCGGTTCGGTTTCCTGACCGCGCCACGCAGCACCGTCATCCAGCCCGGTCCCGTCCACAGCGGTCTCGCCGACGATCCTGCTGTGGCACTCGCCGAACTCAGCGACCGTCTGGTGGGTTGAGCGGCTCGTCCTGGAGGTCAGCAGGTGTCCAGGACGGCCAGATCGGCGAGCCAAGCGGAATGCCGTGCACGTAATTGGCACACAACCGGAATGGAGCACGTGCGCTGCTGTTGTCGAACACCTCGGCGACATCGGCGATCCTGATCGCCGACGTGACATGCACCCAAAGACGGTCGTAACGGTCGCGGATCTTCTGCTCCGGAACGGCGTGCCCGCCGCGGCGCTCCCGCTCGAGGACTCGCTGCACGGTGAGTTCGACCGGGACCATGATCACGTGCAGGTGCACAAGGTAGCCGGCATCCAGCGCATCGAGAACGAGTTGAACTTTGCTCGGGTGCGAGAACACCGTTTCGGAGATGAAGGACTCTCGGGCGACCATCCGTTCCCGGCGCTGGGATTCGGCGATCTGTGCAGCCTCGTAGGCATGCTCGCTCTGGGCATCAGGCCACCTCTCGGCTGCGATCTCGTCAGCGTTGATGAACGGCAGGCCTCCAGTCGCCCGTCCCAAGACGTCGCGGACGTAGCTGGACTTTCCCGCTCCGTCGGGGCCGGCCAGCAGATGCAGCAGCGGCATCAGTGGTGAGACGGATGGACGATGAGGTTGCCATGTTCGTCTGCCTCGGAGTAGGACTCCCCCGCCGCGAGGAACTCGGCCTCGTAGTTCAGCTCGTCGCGCAGCGCGGCCGTACGGTCAGCCCACTCCTGGCGAACAATGGCCTGCTCCTGCTCACCGAGCGCGTCATATGATTCGGCACCTGCCAGCACGCGAGCGATGGCGCGATGATTCACGCTCGGGGACATCTCCATCTCGCGCCCGATGCGTGCCCAGTGCGCGATCTGCTGCGGCACCGTGCGCGAGGTGACGCGCGCCGCGGCCACGGCAGACTCGTAGACGTCCATGGGGAGACGAGTCGGCTGACTGGCTCTGGTCATGTCGCCATGGTAGCACCGTGCTACAGGCGTGGAACGAGGTCTTTCACCGGACCGGCGGGATCTCTGACCGTACGGGGATGACCACGGGCCCGCGCCGCCCGCTGGCCGGGGCAGCCGGCAACACCCGTACCGAGGCCCGGTAGGTCTCGCCGAGCAGCCCGGGCTCGAGCACCTCGGTCGGAGAGCCGACGCGCACCACCCGGCCCCGATCGAGCAGCACGAGCCGGTCGGCGAACTCGCCGGCCAGGGTCAGGTCGTGCATGGTGCTCACCACCGTGAGACCGGCCGATCCGCGCAGCCGATCCACCAGCTCGAGCACGTCCAACTGGTGGCCGAGGTCGAGCGCCGAGGTCGGCTCGTCGAGCAGCAGCACCGACGGCTGCTGGGCCAGGGCTCTGGCCAGGAAGACGCGCTGCTGTTCGCCACCGGAGAGGGTCTCCAGCCTCCGCTCGGCGAAGGCGGCAAGTTCCAACTGGGCAAGGGAATCCATGACGATCCGGCGATCCCGTCCGCCGTCACGCTGCAACAGTCCGAGGTGCGCGGTCCGGCCGAGCAGCACGTAGTCGACGACCATCATGCCGACCGGTACCTCCGGATGCTGGGCGACCGTGGCCACCGTACGGGCCAACTGTCGCGCCGGCAGCGCGCGAACCTCGACGTCTCGACTGCGCTCGAGTGTCAGCCGAAGGCTTCCCTCGTACGGCTGCAGTCCGGCCATCACTCGCAGCAGGGTCGACTTGCCGGCGCCGTTGGGCCCGACGATCGTGACCCATTCCCCTGCCGTCACGTCGAGGTCGACGCCGTCCAGCAGGGTCACCGGTGCCGCTCCACGGTGCCGGCCTGGAACCCGTACGGTCAGACCGGTGGCTGAGAGCGCCGGAACGGTGGTCATCGCAGCCCCCGACGCAGCAGGATCGCGAAGAAGGGGGCTCCCAGGAAGGCGGTCACCACTCCGATCGGAATCTCGGACGGTGCCAGTGCCATCCTGGCGACCGTGTCGGCGGCGACCAGCACCGCCGCGCCGTACAGGATCGACAGCGGGACGATCACCCGGTAGCTCGCCCCGAACACCAGCCGCACCAGGTGCGGCACCACCAGTCCGACGAAGCCGATCAGCCCGGCGGTCGACACGGCAGCCGCTGTGCCCAGCGAAGCCAGCACGATCAGCACCACGCGCACCGCGGCGGCGTTCAGTCCGAGGCTGCGGGCCTCGTCGTCGCCGACGGCCAGGACATCCAGCAGTCGGCGAGTGATGACGATGCCGATCAGTGACACCACGGCGTACGGCAGTACGGTCAGCACCTCGCTCCAGCCGGCCACGGTCAGCCGGCCCAGCAGCCACGAGTAGACCTGCTGGAGCTGGTCGGAGTGGCGTTGCAGCACGAAGGTCTGGATGGCGCCGAGGAAGGCCGACACCGCCACCCCGGCCAGGATGAGCGCCGTGGTCCCACCGGACCGGCCCGAGGCGCCGATCAGATAGGTGAGGGCGACCGCCCCGAGGCTGCCGGCGAAGGCGAACAGCGGCACGCCCAGAAGTCCAGCCCCGCCGAGCCCGAGGGTGATCGCGCCGACGGCCCCCAGCCCGGCCCCCGATGCGGCACCGAGCAGGTACGGATCGGCCAACGGATTGCGGAACACCCCCTGGTAGGTCGCCCCACAGCCGGCCAGCAGGGCGCCGACCAACACACCGAGAACGACCCGCGGCAGCCGGAGCTGGAACAGGATCGCCTGGCCGGTCGCGTCCAGCCCCGTCCCCAGATGAACCCACGGGATCTTCTCCAGCAGCGACACCACGATCTGATCGGGCGCCAGTGCCACCGGGCCGAGCGCACAGGCGAACACCGCGACCACGAGCACCACGGCGACGCCGAGCGCCACCGGGGTGAACCGCAGTCGCGCTGTGGTCACTTGATCTTCGCCAGCCCCGCCGCGATCGATTCGGCGAGATCCGCGACCCGCGGCCCCCACCGGCTCGCGAGATCGTTGTCCAACACGATGATCCCGGCCTCGTCCTTCACCGCACGGACCACGTCCCAGCCGCTGCGCCGGCGGATCGCGGCAGCGTCACCACCGGGGGCGAAGATGACGTCGGGGTCTGCATCCAGGATGAACTCGGCCGACAGCTGCGGATAGCCGTACGACTTGTCCGCCCCCGGCGCCTTGTCGGCGATGCTGGTCAGGCCGAACTGACCGAGCACGGTGCCGGCGAAGGTCTCGGAGGTGATCGAGAAGAAGGTCGAGTCGACCTCCCAGTAGTAGGTCTTGGCCGTGGTCCCCTGGGCCAGGGCGACGGCGGCCTCGACCCGGCTCTTCGTCGTCGCGGCCACTTCGGACGCCTTGGCGTCGTTCCCGGTGAGTTCGCCGATCTGCTCGATCTGGGCGTAGACACCATCCAGATCGACCGGCGCCGTGAGCAGGGCCACCGGGATCTTGAGCGCGGTCAGCTTCTTCACGATGTCGCCCTGGTCGCTCGAGACCAGCACCAGGTCCGGGCTCATCCCGGCGATCGCCTCCACGTTCGGGCTGAACGCGTCGAGATCGGACTTCTTCGCCTCGGCCGGGTAGTTCGACAGCTTGTCGACGGCCTTGACCTGCTCACCGGCACCGATCGCGTACACGGTTTCGGTGAGGGCAGGACCGAGGATCACGATCGAGTTCGGCTGCTGCGCGACGTGGACCGTCGTGTCGCCGATCTTCACGTCCCGTGGAAAGGAGGCGGCGTTCACGGCACTGGCGGCAATGCTCGGCGAGGTCGGGCCACCGGGTGGTGCCGGCGTGCCCGCGGAGCAGCCGACCAGGGCGAGCAGACCGACCAGCGCAGCCACCAGGGCGGTGGCCAATGGACGGGTACGAGATGTCACTACGGAGACCTCCTGTCGGTCGAGGGAGTTGTGTCCTGCCGACAGGTGCGCAGATGCCACTGATCCGGCGAGACGCCTCTTGTCCTCGAAGGCGTTGTCGCAAAGCCGTACCTCAGGCGACCTGGCTTCCGTACGGGGTACGGTCACAGTTGCGGGACAGCGCCGGACTTGCACCGGACTTCGCTGGTGTACGACTCGGTCAGGCTACCGCCCTTGCGTCCACTTCGACGACCCGGTAGGACTGGACAATGGCTCGCTACTTCGACGTGCACCCCGAGAACCCGCAACCCCGTTCGATCAGCCAGGCCGTGCAGATCCTCCGTGACGGAGGACTCCTCGCCTACCCCACCGACTCGTGTTTCGCACTCGGCTGCCAACTGGGCAACGCCGAGGGCCTGGAGCGGATCCGGCGGATCCGAGAACTCGACGACAAGCACCACTTCACGCTGGTCTGCAGCGACTTCGCCCAACTCGGCCAGTACGTCCATGTCGACAACGCCGTTTTCCGTTCGGTGAAGGCGAACACCCCGGGCAGCTACACCTTCATCCTGCCTGCCACCAAAGAGGTGCCGCGCAAGATGCTGCACCCGAAGAAGAAGACCGTCGGGGTACGGATCCCCTCCCACCCGGTCGTCGCGGCACTGCTCACCGAGCTCGGCGAACCACTGATGTCGTCGACCCTGCTGCTGCCGGGCCAGGACGAACCACCCACCGAGGGATGGGTGGTCAAGGACCTGCTGGACCACGAGGTCGACGCCGTCATCGACTCCGGCGACTGCGGCACCGAGCCCACCACAGTGATCAACTTCACCGACGGCGTGAGCGTGGATCGCGTCGGGGCGGGAGACCCCACGCCCTTCCAGTGATCACCATCGCCGGAATGTGATCCATTCGTCACCTCCTCCGTGCAACCTCATCGCGCCTGTACGCATTAGATGAAGTGACAGGACCTCAGGGGTCCCACGCTCGGGGAAGGAAGACTTGATGAGGCGCGTTCTCGCCTGCCTGCCGCTACTGGTGGTATTGGCGATGGCGGCATCCTGTGGCACCCCTCCCCCGGGGATTGCCGTCGGATCGCGGCCGACCGCGACGCAGGCCGAGAGCCGCGATCCTGCCGAGTTGCCGGACGGGCATCCCAGTGGGGACCCGACCGCACCAGCCACGCCCAGCTCAACGACGGCGAGCTCCACTCCTCCGAGCTCAACCCCGCCCGGTTCCACGCCACCCCCGGGTTCAACCCCGCCCGGCTCCACGCCACCCCCGAGTCCAACCCCACCCAGTGCCACGCCGCCGAGCTCAGCCCCACCCAGTTCCACTCCTCCATCGACCAGGGTGCCGAAGAATCCGGCCAAGGGCGTGCCCGCCGCGGTCGTGCAGGCCTGTCTCCAGCATCCGGCCTCAGCGCGCCACTGCCCGGCCAAGCCGACCGTCTACCTCACCATCGACGACGGGCCGAGCGCCTACAGCACCCCGAAGTACCTGGCGATCCTCAAGCAGTACAAGGTGAATGCCACCTTCTTCGCCATGGGCAGTCAGGTCGAGGCGTCGGATCCGCAACTGTTGCGCGACATCGTCGCCAGCGGAAGCCGGGTGGGAATCCACTCCTGGTCGCACGACTACTCGGTGCTGTACCCCCATCGCCGTGCCAACGCACAGGCCGTCGAGGCCGATGCGCGACGCGCACTGGCCAGCGTCCGCAAGGCACTGGGTGCCGATTTCCGTACCGGCGCCTACCGCTATCCGGGTGGGCACATGTCCTGGGAGAAGATGGCACCCGCCGATGCTGCACTCAAGAGGCTGGGGCTGAGCTGGGTCGACTGGAACGCGATGTTCGGCGACGCCGAGCCGCCGTCGCGTCGCCCCGGCACCGCGGCGGGCATGGCTTCACTCGCCACGAGGCAGGCTCGCGCCTGCCACAACAACACGGTGGTCGTGCTGCTGCACGACGGCCCCACTCGCGGGCTCAGCATCGAGGCCATGCCACTGGTGATCGAATGGTTCCAGGCGCACGGCTACCAGTTCGGCACCATCGCCTGACTCAGCGACGGTACTGACCGGCTCACGCCGCCGATGTTGTCTCCGCGGTCACAGGTGTTGTCCGACTGTGTGATTCATCCACAGATTCTGCGACGACCCGCTCCGTACCAGCCGTGGGGTCTGACAGTGGTTCCCATGCACCCACAGATCCGGGCCCTGAGGGCCGTCCCTGGCCACCCCGACCTCCCCACCTGCCGACCGTTTCACCGGGACGAGGCGCTCGCGGCGGGAGTGACCCCGCACCAACTCGCCAGGCTTGTCCGTACCGGGGAGCTCGTCAAGCTCTTCGCGAAGGTGTACGCGACGTCGTTGCCCCGGACCCGGGCCGACCGGGCACTGGCCCTACACCTCGCCGTACCCGACGGTGCGATCGTCACCAAGGCCAGCGCGGCGTGGTTGTACGGGATCGACCTGGCACCACTGTCGCGCTGGCATCGGACCACCTCCGGGCTGGGCCCGATCGACCACACCCGGCTGCTCGAAGGCGGGAGCCGGAGCGGTGGTCACCTCACCAACGACGATGTTCAGGTGGTCGACGGATGCCGGGTCACCACGGCGCTGCGCACGGCCTGCGACCTCGGCCGCTCGTCGTCCCGGGCGATGGGGCTGGCCGCGATCGACGGCCTGCTACGGCTCGGGGAGTTCACCCAGGACGATCTGCTTCGCCAGGCCGATCGGTTCCGGGGTGCGGTGTACGTCGCTCAGTTGCGTGAACTCGTGGCGGCGGCGGACATCCGGGCAGCCTCGGTCCAGGAGTCTGGCCTACGTTCGCACTGGCTCGGGGCCGGGCTCCCGACGCCTGAGCTGCATGTCCCGGTCGCCGCTGACGGCCACCTGCCGTTCACCCTCGGTCTGGCTGATCCGGTGTCCCGGTACGGCGTCGTCCTCGACTCGGCGCGTTGGCGGGCAACCCCGGAGCACGTCGAACTCGACGACGCACGCCGCGCCGCCGTCACCACCCTCGGCTGGACGATCGACGTGTTCGCCGATGATGAGGTGTCCGGTTGGGGCGATCCGACAGCACGGCTCAAGGATGGATATCGGCTGGCCCGGACGCCGCGCCGCGACCGCACCTCGGCGTGGTGCGACGAGACGTACCTGCGATATCCCCCGCGGTCCGAGGTGTACGAGTCGTACGACGAGTACGACGAGGGCGTGGCGCCACCCCGAGTGGAACGACTGCGCTACGGCCGGTCGTCCGGCGCACCGCGCTACTGCGCGGAGTGCGGCCAGCAGCTCAGCGACGGGTGAGGACCACCGTGCCCAGGGCCACGTCGTTCAGCCCGCGGCGGTTGGCCCCGATCACGAGGGCTGGCACCACCAGCGTCACCATCGCGGCACGAGCCACCGCGCGCAGCACACCGAGCCGCTGGCCGTCGAGGCGGGCGACCGTGATGCCGACCAGCAGCTGCCCTGCGCTGGCACCCGTGATCGCCGTCAGCGCGGCGGATTCGACGAAGAACAGGACCAGCACCGCCCAGCGCCGCCAGTCGTAGGCGGTGAGCACCGGCAGGCCGAGCGCCAGCACGGCCAGGATCGTGCAGATCGCCCAGTCCAGCACCAGGGCGGTGATGCGCGACATCCAGCTGGCCAAACGACCGGGGCCGGTCGCCGGCAGCCCGAGCGACTGCCCGGGGTAGTCGTCATCCACCGCCTGGCTCGGATTCATCGCAGCTGCCACGCCGTCAGGCTACCCGGACCTCGCCGTCCCACCGTCGGGGCCCGATGGCTCCCTGGTCACCAGACGGTGGCCGAGGCCGGGTTCGGTGACGAGATGGACCGGATGGCTCGGCTCGTCCTCGAGCTTGCGGCGCAGCGTGGCGAGATAGGTCCGCAGGTACTGGGTCTCGGTCTCGTACCCCGGCCCCCAGACCTGGGTCAGCAGCGTGGTCTGGCCGACCAGACGGTCCGCGGACCGCGCCAGCACTTCCAGAATCCGCCACTCGGTCGGCGTGAGCCGAACCTCCTCGCCGTCGCGCCGGACGGTACTGGCTCCGAGGTCGATCTCCAATCGGCCGGCCCGGACGACGGGAGCCTCGGGTTCGGAGGAACCGCGACGCAGCGCGGCGCGAACCCGGGCCAGCAGTTCACCCAGTTCAAAGGGCTTGGTCACGTAGTCGTCCGCGCCCGCGTCCAGGGCCTCGACCTTGTCGTCGCTGGTGTGACGGGCCGACAGCACGATCACCGGCACCCGTGACCAGCCACGGATTCCGGCCAGCACCTCAAGACCGTCGCGATCGGGCAGTCCCAGGTCGAGCACGACCAGGTCGATGTGACGCTCCGTCATCGCCTCCAGTGCGCCGCGGCCGTCGCGAGCGGTGATCGTACGGTAGCCACGGGCCCGCAGGTTGATGTCGAGCGCCTGCACCAGGCTCGGCTCGTCGTCGACGAGCCAGGGTGGCACCGATCGCTGCCACGAATCCTGCCACCACGGCGAGTCCGAGACCCAGGCCCGCGCCCTGCGGTGCATCGCCCAGCCGCTGGAAAGGACGAAACATCTCCTCCCTGCGCGACGGAGGGACTCCGGGGCCTGTGTCCACAACCCTCACCTCGATGCGATCCTCGACGACATCGGCCATCACACGGACCGGCTGGCCGGGCGGCTGGTGTCGCATCGCGTTGTCGACCAGGTTGGCCATCACCCGCTCGGCCAGTCCGGGATCGGTCCGCACCATCGGGAGATCGTCGGCATGCTCGACGCTCACCCGGCCCACCGGGGCCCTCGCGAGGACCGGCCGCAGCACCTCGTCGAGGAGCACATCGTCGTCGCGGACGTTGAAGGCCCCGGTCTGGAGCCGTGTCATGTCGAGCAGGTTGCCGATCAGGCGTGCCAGCCGGTCGGCGTTGGTGTCGATCAGTTCCGCCATGACGCGCCGGTCCGATGCGGGGAGTTCGACATCGGTCGACAGCAGTGACGACGAGCCGGCCTTGATGGCAGCCAAAGGCGTCCGCAGATCATGCGAGACGGCGGCCAACAAGGCAGTGTGCAGCGCGTCTCGCGCCGCCAGGTCCTCAGCGGCGGCGGCGGTCTCGGCCAGTTGGGCACGTTCGCGACGCTGCAGCACCTCTGCCCCGTACGCCACCAACACGCGTTGGTCGCTCGGCCGTAGTCCCTTGCCGTACAGGGCAAATCCTTCACGATCCCCGACCTCCAGCTGGGTGGCCGGCTCGCCGGTGACCTCGCCGACGGCGCGCTCGACCTGCCAGGGGGCACCCTCGGCGTCACGGATGCGGATCTCGACTCCATCGAGGCGGAAGGTGCGTCGGATCGTCTCGAGGATCTCGTCCAGGGAGCCCCCACCCCGGCCACTGCCGGCGACCAGTAGGAACAGGGTGTCCGCCTCGGCGCGCGAGGCAGCCGCCTGGCGTGAGCGCCGGGCTGCCTGGTCCACCACACCGGCGACGGCGACACCCACCACCAGGTAGAGCGCGAGGAAGCCGAGGTTGCGCGGGTCGGCGACCGTGAAGGTCTGCAGCGGCGGGGTGAAGAACCAGTTCACCAGCAGGGATCCGACCACGGCCGCAACCACCGCGGGCACGATTCCGCCGACCAGCGCGACCGCCACCGTGAGCGCGAGGAACACCATGAGTGCTCCTTCGGTGTCGGTGCCACCGATCAACGACACGGCCGGTACCGCAACCGCTGGGAGGACCACGGCCAGAGCCAGCCCGAGCAGACGCCGCGGCCGGCTCAACGGTTGGGCGGCACGATGCCGCCCGTCATGGGCCCAACGATGCGTCACCACGTGCACGTCGATGTCGCCCGATCCGGCGATGATCCGTTCGCTGACCGAGGATCCGAGCAGCCGCTGCCACCAACTGCGGCGCGACGAGCCCGCGACGATCTGGGTGGCGTTGACCGTACGGGCATACTCCAACACTGCTTCGGCAGGGTCGTCGCCGGTCAAGGTGTGGAACTGCCCGGAAAGATCGGCAGTCAGGCGCTGCTGCTCAGCGAGGTCACGGGCGTCCCGGGCCACCAACCCGTCGGTGCGCGCCACATAGGTGGCGTGCAGTTCGCCGCCGACACCACGGCCCGCGATCTGTGCGCCGCGTCGCAGCAGTACGGCCCCCTCCGGCCCGCCGGAGAGTGCCACGACCACCCGTTCCCGGGTCGGCCAGGTGCCGCCGATGGCATGGGTACGGCGATAGTCCGCCAGTCCGGCGTCGACCCGATCGGCCACCCACAGCAGTGCGAGCTCACGCAGGGCGGCGAGGTTGCCCGGCCGGAAGTAGTTGTTCAGTGCAGCGTCGATCTTGCTGGCCGCATAGACGTTGCCGTGGGCCAGTCGACGTCGTAGTGCCTCCGGTGCCATGTCGACCAACTCGATCTGGTCCGCGGCCCGCACCACCGTGTCCGGGACCGTCTCGCGCTGTTTGACCCCCGTGATGGAGGTGACCACGTCGTTGAGCGACTCGAGGTGCTGGACGTTGACCGTGGTGATCACGTCGATGCCGGCGTCGAGCAGCTCGGCGATGTCCTCGCAACGGCGCTCGTTGCGGGACCCGGGCACGTTGTGGTGCGCGAGCTCGTCGACCAACGCCACCATCGGATGACGTTCCAGGACCGCATCGAGATCCATCTCGGTGAAGCTGGCTCCCTGGTACTCGATCGTTCGCCGCGGCACGACCTCGAGGTCGCCGACCTGGGCGATGGTCTGTTCCCTGCCGTGCGTCTCGAGCAGAGCCACCACCACGTCGGCACCACGGGACTTCCGCCGCCGGCCCTCGTTGAGCATCGCGTAGGTCTTGCCGACGCCCGGCGCGGCGCCGAGGAGCACCCTCAGCTCGCCGCGCCGGGCGGGTCGGTCTGGCCGGGTCGAGGTCACCGGACCAGTCTCGCTCAAGCCGACCCCAACCGGGCAAGGGCGAGGTTCACCTCGATGATGTTGACCACCGGGTTGCCGAGGAAACCGAACATCCGACCGTGGGTGCCCTCGGCAATGGCGCCACGGACCTGGTCGGCGGAGATCCCCCGAGCGGCAGCGATCCGTTGCACCTGGATGGCCGCGTACGCCGGAGAGATGTCGGGGTCCAGGCCGGACGCCGAGGCGGTGACCGCGTCGGCCGGCACCTGATCCTCGGTCACCCCGTTCACTGTGGCGAGTTCGGCACGGCGTTGAGCGATCAGCTCGACCAACGTGGGCGAGTTCGGCCCCAGGTTGGTGCCGCCGGACGCAGCCCCGTCATACCCGTCGCCGGCGGCCGAGGGACGGCCCCAGAGCCAACGGTTGTCGGTGAACGCCTGGCCCAGGTGGTCCGAGGCAACCGGGCGGCCGTCGACGGTGATGATCGAGCCGTTCGCCTGCCACGGCATGACCAGTTGGGCCACCCCGGTGACGGCGAGCGGATAGAGCACGCCGAGCACGACGGTGAGCACGAGGATCGCCCGTACTCCCCGCCAGAGTTGTTGCAGTGCAGCAGACCATGAAGTTTCCGTTCTCGTGGTCAGGGCTCGGTCACAGGCCCGGGATGAGGGAGACGACCAGGTCGATCAGCTTGATCCCGATGAAGGGAGCAATCAGCCCGCCGAGGCCGAAGATCAGCAGGTTGCGACGGAGCAACGTCGCCGCCGCGAGGGCCTTGTAGGCAACGCCTCGCAGCGCAAGGGGCACCAGCGCGATGATCACCAGCGCGTTGAAGATCACCGCGGACAGGATCGCCGACTGTGGGGAGGACAACTGCATGATGTTGAGCGCCGCCAGCTGTGGCACCCCGACCATGAACATCGCCGGGATGATGGCGAAGTACTTGGCGATGTCGTTGGCGATCGAGAAGGTGGTGAGCGCGCCACGGGTCATCAGCAGTTGTTTGCCGATCTCGACGATCTCGATCAGCTTCGTCGGGTCCGAGTCCAGGTCGACCATGTTGCCGGCCTCCTTCGCCGCCGACGTGCCGCTGGCCATCGCCACGCCCACGTCGGCCTTGGCCAGGGCTGGGGCGTCATTGGTGCCGTCACCCGCCATCGCCACCAGGCGACCGCCCTGCTGCTCCTTCTCGATCAGCGCGACCTTGTCCTCCGGCTTCGCCTCGGCCAGGAAGTCGTCCACGCCTGCCTCAGCAGCGATGTGAGCCGCCGTCACCGCATTGTCACCGGTGATCATCACCGTACGAATACCCATCCGGCGCAGCGCGGCGAACCGTTCGGTCATGCCTTCCTTGACGACGTCCTTCAGGTGCACGACACCGAGCAGGCGGGCATGCTCTCCGGGCCGCCGCTCCGCCACGACCAACGGTGTGCCACCGGTCTGGCTGACCCGATCGACGAGGGCGTCCACGTCGGCGCGTTCCGCCGGCGTCGGTGCCGCCCAGGCGAGCGCCGCCGAAGCAGCACCCTTGCGGATCTGGCGCCCGTCAGCCAGGTCGACCCCACTCATCCGGGTCTCCGCGGTGAACGGGACGAAAGTGGCTCCGGTCGGAGCCGCGACCGGCTCGTCCGGGTTGTAGTCCCGGCCTGCCTGATCGGCCGCTCGGGCGGCCGCGAACTGAACGATCGATCGTCCCTCCGGGGTCTCGTCGGCGACGCTGCAGAGCAGGGCCGCCTGGGCCAGGTCATCGTGGTCGATGTCGTGAGCGGTGAGCAGGGCGCTGGCGCGCCGGTTCCCGTACGTGATCGTGCCGGTCTTGTCGAGCAGCAGGACATTCACGTCACCGGCTGCCTCCACGGCACGGCCCGACATGGCGAGAACATTGCGCTGGACGAGCCGGTCCATGCCGGCGATCCCGATGGCCGACAACAGCGCGCCGATCGTGGTCGGAATCAGACAGACCAGCAGGGCGACCAGGGTGACCACTGGCTGGGCCACCCCGGCGAACATGGCGAACGGCTGCACGGTGCCCACAGCGAGGACGAACACGATCGACAACGTGGCGAGCAGGATGTTCAACGAGATCTCGTTCGGGGTCTTCTGCCGGGAGGCTCCCTCGACCAGGGCGATCATCTTGTCCAGGAAGGACTCCCCGGGCTTGGCGGTGATCCGGACCTCGATCCGGTCCGACAGCACCGTCGTGCCGCCGGTGACGGCGGATCGATCTCCCCCGGCCTCCCGGATGACCGGGGCGGACTCGCCGGTGATGGCCGATTCCTCGACGCTGGCCACGCCCACGATGACGTCGCCGTCGCCGGGGATCACCTGGCCGGCCTCGACCACCACGACATCGCCGATGGTGAGCTGCGAACTGGGAACGGCGGTTTCGGATCCGTCCCGGAGCAGGCGCGCCGTGGTCTCGGACTTGGCCGCCCGCAACGAGGCAGCCTGCGCCTTGCCACGTCCTTCGGCGATGGCCTCGGCGAGGTTGGCAAAGATGACCGTGAGCCAGAGCCAGATCGCCACGCCGACCGCGAAGACCGAGGGGTGGAGGACGGTCAGTACGGTGCTCAGCACCGCTCCGATCCACACCACGAACATCACGGGGTTCTTGATCATGTGACGCGGATCGAGCCGACGGAACGCCGAAGGCAGGGCCTGGATGCCGAGCCGCAGCAGACTCGGCCGCGGGCCGACCGTCTCGGCGATCTGGTACTTGGCGGCCCGCTGGTTCCGGTCGGGGCCGTGGGTCAGGGTGGGTGAGGTGGACAGTTGATTCACAGCAAGGCCTCTGCGATCGGTCCGAGCGCGAGCGCCGGGACGAAGGTCAGTCCGGCCACGATGATGATGATCCCGAGAAGCATCACCACGAAGAGTGGGCCGTGGGTGGGAAGGGTTCCCGCAGAGGCGGGCACCGTCTGTTGCCGGGACAAGCTGCCGGCGAGTGCCATGACGGCGGCAATCGTGACGAACCTGCCGGTCAACATCGCCAGTCCGAGCCCGATGTTGAGCAGCGGGGTATTGGCATTCAGCCCGGCGAAGGCCGAGCCGTTGTTGTTCGCGGCCGAGGTGTAGCCGTACAGCATCTCGGAGAATCCGTGGTATCCCTCGTTGGTGAGGGACGCCTGACCCGATGCGGTGCTGATCGAGATCGCCGTGCCGATGAGCAACGCGAAGGGCATCGCCAGCACGGCCAGGCTCACCGCGGTGATCTCCGTACGGCCGATCTTCTTGCCCAGGTACTCCGGGGTGCGGCCGACCATCAGGCCGCCGACGAAGACGGTCAGGATCGCAAAGCAGAGGATGCCGTAGATGCCGGTCCCGACGCCGCCGGGCGACACCTCGTTCAGCATCATCAGCAGCATCGCCGTGCCACCACCTGCGGCGGTGAACGAGTCGTGCATCGCGTTGACCGCTCCGGTGGAGGTGCCGGTGCTGGATGCGCCGAACAGGGCGGAGGCCCATTCACCGAACCGCATCTCCTTGCCCTCCATGGCTCCACCGGCCAGCTGCGGAGCCGCCCCGGCCGCACTGAGCTCGGCGACCGTGATGGCGGCGACGCCGGCCAACCACAGCACGGCCATCGTGATCGTGATCGCGGCACCCTGACGACGATCACCGACCATGCGGCCGACCGTGTACGGCAGGGCGAACGGAATGACCGTCATCGCCCAGATCGACAGGATGTTGGTTGCCGGGTTCGGGTTCTCGAACGGGTGTGCCGCGTTGGCGTTGAAGAAGCCGCCGCCATTGGTGCCGAGTTGCTTGATCGCCTCCTGACTGGCCGTCGGACCTCCCGGTATCGACTGCTGTCCGCCGTTGAGGGCGTCGATGATCGTCGGTCCTGCGAGGTTCTGGATCGCGCCACCGAGGACCAGCAGCAAGGCGACGATGACAGCCATCGGCAGCAGGACACGCAGGCTGACCCGGACCAGGTCCACCCAGAAGTTGCCCAGCTCGTCGGTCCGCTGGCGGGCGAAACCACGCACCAGCGCGAAGGCGACCGCGACACCGGTGGCCCCGGAGACGAAGTTCTGCACCGTCAGTCCGATCATCTGGGCGGTGTGCCCGATGGCTGCCTCGCCGGAGTACCACTGCCAGTTCGTGTTCGTCACGAACGAGATGGCGGTGTTGAACGCGCCGTCGGCGGGGAATCCCTCATGCCCGAGGCTCAACGGCAGGACGGCCTGGATCCGCAGGACCAGGTAGAGCAGCAACAGACCCGCCAGCGAGAATCCGAGCACGGCGAAGAGGTAGTGACGCCAGGTCTGCTGCTTGCGCGGGTCGATGCCCACGACCTTGTAGATCCACCGTTCGACCCGGAAGTCCTTCTCGGAGGTGGCGGTGTGGAACAGCAGGTTGCCCAGCGGTACGTGGCAGGCAGCCAGCAGGGCGACGAGCAGGGTGACTTGGCCGAGGCCGGCCAGTACGGAGATCGTTTCCTCAGACATCCGAACGCTCCGGGTGCAACAGGGCGATGAGGAGGTAGGCCGCGATGGCGACGGCAAGGATGCCGGCCACGATGTTCTCCACGGTGTCAAGACTCATTGTCAGTGCCTCTCGTGGGTGTCGGGACGGCTGGGACCGCCGATGCCGGCACGACTGGCCAACAGCGCCACCGCAGCCATGAAGGCGACCAGGAGGGTCACACAGATCAGATCCATCACGTCTGCCAATCCAAGAGCTCCTGCCGCCGAGGTGCGGAGCTTCTTGACGGATCCTTGACGCGGTCCACGGCCGTCTTGACGCAATCTGCACGCGCGAATGCATGTTTCGGGTTTGTCCGCCCCCGCCTGCGGCGTGTTACATCACCGAAACAAACGCGCAACGTCGACGCAACGAGCCCCCACTAACGTCGGAGGCGTCGATCCAGCGGGACCGGCACCCGTACACCCACGAAGGACGCGCATGTTCAGCAATGCCGAGGAGCTCCTGGCCTACATCAAGGATGAGGGCGTCGAGATGATCGATGTCCGCTTCTGTGACCTGCCGGGGGTGATGCAGCACTTCACGGTTCCGGCCGGATTCTTCGGCCCGGAGGTGTTCGAGGAGGGGCTCGGCTTCGACGGGTCGTCGGTCCGCGGCTTCCAGCAGATCCACGAGTCCGACATGGCACTCCTGCCGGACCCGACCACCGCCTACCTCGATCCGTTCCGCAAGGCCAAGACGCTCGCCGTCAACTTCTTCGTGCACGACCCGCTGACCCTCGAGCCGTACAGCCGTGACCCGCGCAACATCGCCCGCAAGGCCGAGGCCTACCTGGCGACGACCGGCATCGGCGACACCGCCTTCTTCGCCCCTGAGGCCGAGTTCTACGTCTTCGACGACGTGCGCTTCGAGACCAAGGCCAACACCGGCTACTACGCGATCGACTCCGAGGCCGGAGCCTGGAACACCGGTCGGGTCGAGGACGGCGGCAACCGTGGCTACAAGGTGCGCTACAAGGGTGGCTACTTCCCCGTCGCGCCGACCGACCACTTCGGCGATCTGCGCGATGACATCGTCAAGCACATGGAGAACGCTGGCCTCGTCGTCGAGCGCGCCCACCACGAGGTCGGCACCGCCGGACAGGCCGAGATCAACTGGCGCTTCGACACCCTGCTGCGCAGCGCCGACGACGTCATGAAGTTCAAGTACCTGGTGAAGAACACCGCGTGGGCCGCAGGCAAGACGGCGACCTTCATGCCGAAGCCGATCTTCGGTGACAACGGCTCCGGCATGCACTGCCACCAGTCGATCTGGAACGAGGGAAAGCCCTTGTTCTACGACGAAGCCGGCTATGCAGGGCTGTCCGACATGGCCCGCCACTACATCGGTGGCCTGCTGAAGCACGCCCCGTCGCTGCTGGCCTTCACCAACCCGACGGTGAACTCGTACCACCGTCTGGTGCCGGGCTTCGAGGCGCCGGTGAACCTGGTCTACTCGCAGCGCAACCGGTCGGCCTGCATCCGGATCCCGATCACCGGGTCCAACCCGAAGGCCAAGCGCATCGAGTTCCGTTGCCCGGATCCCTCGTCGAACCCGTACCTGGCGTTCGCGGCGATGCTGCTCGCCGGCGTCGACGGCATCGTCAACAAGATCGAGCCGGCCGAGCCCGTCGACAAGGACCTGTACGAGCTGCCCCCGGACGAGCACGCCGCCGTCGCGCAGGTGCCGGCGTCCCTGGACGCGGTGCTGGACACCCTCGAGGCTGACCACGAGTTCCTGCTCGCCGGTGACGTCTTCACCCCTGACCTGATCGAGACCTGGATCGACCTGAAGCGTCAGGACATCAACGCCATCCGGCTGCGTCCGCACCCGCACGAGTTCGAGATGTACTACGACATCTGATCCAGTCGTTGCCGGCAATCGCCGGGAATCCTGTACACACGGGGTTACCGGCGATTGTTGTTCGTGGCTCTTGGTCGCAGATTTGGCCCTCTGGTGGACGTTCTGCGGACTTTTTGCGGACTGGCGGACATGGAAGAGGCCCCCTCGGTCGGAGCAGCCGAGGGGGCCTCTTCAGGTGGAGCAGGACGGTCAAGGCCTCGCAAACCGTAATGCGGCTCTCGCCCTTCGCTTCCGGGGTGGGGGCCGCTATGGCGCGGCCGTAGTCCCTCCGGTGACGTTCACTCCACGTAGGTGCAGATCATCGTTCGGACGACCTGCCAGTCATCAAATGGGTTGTCCTCGATCGCGAGCGTCTTCCCGGTGAGTGAAGGGTCATCTGACGCTGTGATCTTGACCTGTTTCGGCCCTCGTGGGGCATCGACAGGCACCAGGACGGTGTAACGCTTGAGGTCGATCACTTGGCCGCCGACGATCGACTGTGTCAGTGCCCGCAGCTCGGGCCTGGGCAGGCACGGGCCGGACCAAGCAGTAGTCCACACGTCGACGTTCTGGCCGGTGGTCGGGTCGAACCCTCGCGTCAGGGTGCCGAGTTCACAGGTCGCGGTCAGGTACTTGTGTAGCTGCCGGCCGAGGACACCCGCGTTCGGTCTCATGCGGTCCGCCTGCGGTAGGTGTTGAGCACCATTGCTTCAGCCAGGGTGAACCCTTGGAACAGTGACGGGGTGACTTGGTAGTCCCCGATCTGTTCCCGGATGTTCTGGTGCGGGTTCACGGCGAGCCGGCAGGCGGCGGTCAGGATGACGGCTGCAACATCATCGTTGGGTTCATCGTTGGTGAACCCTTGGCCGCGTGTGTAGGTCCGGGCAATCGCCGTCACCGTGACGGCTGCCGTCCCGGCTTGGGTGACGAACTCTGCATCGTCACCCAAGCCGAGGAAGTCGGCAACGTCTTGGCCGGTTACGGTCACGGGGTTGCCGTGGTCAGGACGACGACACCCTCGGGATGCAGCAAGCCGAGGTCGTAGCGGCAGACCACCCGGAGCCCGATCTCGTCGTACTCGGCGTACCGCTCCGACAGCACCGTCACCGACGGGTTCACGTCGCGGACGACGGCGATCTCGGAGGTGTTCGCCAGGATGGCCTTGCCGGCAGGCAGCTTGTTGGTGACGGTGACCGGGATCCCGAACAGCCGGTAGGTAGCGTCCTTGGTGAGGTCGGCCTCCAGCAGGTACTTCGAGCTGGTGCTCGACTCCTTCAGCTTGCGAACTGCGATGAAGTCCTGTCCGTTCAGGAACCACCGGTTCGGGGTGACCTCTTCGGCAGCGGCAAGCGCGATTGCGTCGAGGAAGCTGTCCGCGTCGGTGACATCAAGGACGCCGGTCTGCACATCATCCTGATTGATGATGCCGGTAATGCCATCGGATGCACCGGTGCCGGCCAGCAGCTCGGAGTCGAGCTTGTCGGCAACGTCCTTGACCAGACGGGCCTTCAGGACCGCGTCAAGCCCGATCGTCGCGGCACGGGCCAGCTCGTTGGTGAACCGCAGAATGGACTTGATCGACTTGCGAGAGGTCGGCATGAGCGAGATCTCATCGAACGCGACATCATGGGTGTCAGGAATGAGACCGCCCTCGGCAACATAGCCGGGCTCAGTCCCGGACACGAGGCGGGGAATCTTCAGCGGCTCGGACGAGTCGAAAATGCGGGGGCCGGAATTGAGCACAACCGATGCGGCTTCGAGCGGCTGCACAAGCAGGCTGGCAACCTGATCCTTGACCAGGGTCGGGTTGTTCGTGGTGGATTCAGTCATGGCAGACTCCTGAGAAGTAGTGATTTGGCTTCTCGTTGGCCGCCTGGACCACAACGAAGGGGCCGGACACCTGGCCCGACCCCCTACATTGTAGCATTGGGGGTCGCCAATTGGAAAGTACTATCCGATGTTGTGGATAGTTGACCCCTTCCCCTGCTTTTCGACAAGCTCGGCAAGGTAAGTGACCTGTATGGTCAGACCTTGTATTGCGTCTTCCATCGCCAAGGCTGCCTCTATATTCGCCATCTGCAAAGCTTGCTCCGCATTTGGCCGCCCTATGGCTTCCTTTGCTTCACCGTAGTAGACGAGCGCCTTCTCCCGATGCCCCATGGTTTCCTCCCTCATCCTGCGCTGGCCCGGAGTAGGCCGGCGAGGTCGACGGTAGCGGATGCCTCTGACAAGCCCTGCCCGATGTTTCCACGGGGCCGACGGACGGCAAGGTGAGGCTTGCTGTCGAGCAGCGCGGCCACGGCAGCGGTGAGGCCGTCAGGGTCGTTGAGCAGGGCCTCGTCATACGGGAGGTCGGCCGGGTCTGCGAGCTGGCCGAGGGCGGCCACGCGGGCAGTGAACAGGGCTTGCGCCAGGGTGTCGCGATCCTTGACCCGTACGCGGGCCTCTGCGGCCTCGGCACGAAGCTTCTCGACATACTCCCGCGGGAAGGTCTCCGCGTCGCTCTCAGGCGATTCTGTGGCTTCCTGGACGGTGTCCTCGAGATTTGCCTCCGGCTCGGTGGCGTCATTGTCGAGGATCGTGGTGTTTTCGAGGGTTTCGACGGTCATGCTTGCTCCTTGTATTCGGCGGGTTGTTGCACACACCGGCAGCCGGCGTGGCGGATCATTTCGGTGTCGTACCTCATGACCGTTCCATCGGCCAGCCCGGTACAGACCTTGCATTTCGTCCCGGCTTCGGCACGCCGGGTCCAATAGGTGACTTTCTGCTCTTTCGTCGTCGGGAACACTTCACGGGTCCAGGTTTGCGAGGCGGTGTCATAGACGCTGCGGCGGATCTGGCGGGTGACAAAGCCCATTCCGTCGCGGGTCGGATAGGCAGCCGACAGCGAAATGCTGGCCCGGATCGTCGGAACACCGGCCGGGATCGTCCCGGCAGGATCGGCAAACACGATCCTAGGAATGGTCGCGGCCGGTGCATGATCTACACCGGTGAACCGGGACGCGGCAGCCGTGGCGACATGCGAGGCCAGCAGTGATGCCCTGGTAGCAGCCCGGACCGTGATCGCTTCGATGAACTGGCGGAGATCACCCTCGGCCACCGTTCCGGCGATCCACGCCGCCCACACCGGGCCGAGCAGTGACTCGGCCTCGTCGGTGATCGTGACCAGCGCCTCTTGGTACCGGTCGATCAGGTCAGCCATTCGTCACCGCCAGCAAGTCCGGCAGGGTCGTGGCCAACCCGTCCAGCGCTTCGGCCCGGCGTGCTTCCCGTACCCGTTCGATCTGGGCCGGGGAGTAGCCGAGCTGGTCGGCCAGCACGACCGACAGTGGAACACCGATCCCGGCCAGCTTTGCGGCAGCGTCGGCAGCCTGTGCCGGGGTCCGGGTTTCCGCAGACGACCACACGGTTTGCACGTCGAGCCGGTGCACATCCGAGCCGTCACGGGCAGCAATGGCCAGCTTCGCAACCTGTGCCCATCCGTGGCCGAACATGAGTTGCTTGGCCTGTGCCCTGGCGACGAGCTGGGCCTCAGCGGACCGGATCGCGTCCGCGCTGGCCGGCTGGTCACCGTGTAGCCCGAGGAAGTGGGGCGGCAGACCAGACATGGCCCCGATCTGTTGGGTGATCGTGGCGACCATGTCACCGTACGAGCCGAGATCGGCAGCCGGGAACTGTCCGAACTTCGATTCGGGGTGCTCGGACTGCCACACATCGTCCAGGGCGGCGCTGAACGGCTTCACCGGCTTACCGTCGGCGTCTTCCACGATCTCCAACCCGGTCGCCCAACGGCGTGGCCTCGCGTAGTACTCCGACGTGACCAGTGAGTCAGTCAGGATCTTCGCCAACGCATCCGACAAGGCCGTGACCGGAGTCATCTCCGATGCGCCGTCGTACTCGTGGAGCCGACCCGAGTTGACCAGCGGCACTACCGGCACCACACCGAACGGGTTCGGGATCTTCTCGACCACCTGCCACCCTGTGGACGGCAACGCGGCCCCGTCACCGGCAGCTACCCGGTTCCGCACGAGCACGATCTCGTCCGGGCCGTACAAGGCACCGGCACCGTACCCATCGGCAGCCCACCGTTTGAACGCGGCCACCACTTCCCCGGTCGCCGGATCCCGCTGCACCGTGACGTTCTTCGGAGACTCGACCGTGATCAACGGTCCCCGATCGTTCGCCCACACGATCACGTACGACCGGCCATAGGCCAGCGCGTCAACATGTGCCTGCGATGAGGCGACCTCCATACCGTTGGCCCGCCAGATCCGCCACAACTCCGAGTCCGGTTCGGTGTCAGGCCCCGATGTGCGGAAACCGGCCACAGACAGCCGCTCAGCGAGCGCGGACACGGCGAGGCGGGGATAGTTCACCGACAGCACCCGCAGCCGCTCACCGAGCGCTTCGCGGGCCTCCGGTGACAGGTACGCGGCCGGCTGGGTGCCGTTCCAATACTGGTCGATCGTCGTCAACGCCGGGATCTGCGCATCGAGCCGTTCCGACATCGTTTGAATCAGGTTGTCAATCATCTGTTCTCCTTAACGGAACCCGACAGCACGAGCGCGTCGGGGCTTGTGGGTGGCGCGCCAGGTGGCGCGTGAATGTGCCATGACCAAGCACGCGGCAAGGTCGATCTTTCGGGCAGTACGGGACCGGGAACGCTTCGCCAGTCGCATGCCACGGTCGTCAGAAGCGACCACGGCAGCCGCGACATGCGCAGCCAACCGGGGATCGCCTGAATGGGTCAGGTTGCCGTTGATCGCAGCCGAGTACAGATCCGTGGTGGCAGCAGTCAGCCGGGACGGTGAATGCGGGAACTCGACAGCCGGCAGCCGTTCCGCTTCCAACGCTTGCAGGGTGCGGGTCCACCGGAACGGGTCCGCGATGATCTCGACCACCTGGTAGTCCCGGCACGCCTGCCGGATCCGGTCCTCAACCTCAGCGACCGGCACCCGGTACGACTCATCACCCGATGGTTTCTCCCACACGTCGAGCACATCGAAATGCGGGGTCTCCGACACCGTCGCCAGCAACAACGCGGTGGTGTCATCGGAGAAGCTGCCATCAAGCGCGATCACAACCTCAGCACCGAGCGGGATCCGCTCTTCGGTGTCAAGGCCTTCCCACGTCCCGGGCGGCAGGAACGAGCCCTCGGTCTCGGTTGCCAACTGGCACAACCGGGAACGCCGGAACGTTGCTTCCCTGGTCTTCGGCGGCAGCAACGCGTCGAACGCGTCCCGGTGCAGGAAGTCATCCAACGCGGGATTGGCCAACTCCCAGCAATGCTCACAGTCCACCGGATGATGCTCAAACCCGGCAGCCGAGTACTCACGGAACCGCAACGAGCGATCGTCAGGGTTGTCGTGGGCCGAGGACCGCAGTGACAACAGGACTTGATCTTCAAGGTTCGGACCCGGCGTGCCGATCGCGACCAGCACCGACCGTTCCCGCTTGCCCTGCGCCAACTGGACAACCTCGAACACGTCCCGGTTCACGACCCCTGCTTCGTCAACGATCGCGAGAACGTAGTCCAGCCCTTCCAACGCGGCCGGTGCTGCTGGCAACACTTGGAAGCTTGAGTCGGTCGTCGGCAGATACAGGCGATCCTTGAACACCTGGCACCGTTCCGACAGCTCCGGCGACAACTCGACCATGCGGCGGGCAGCCGTGAACGCCAAACCGGCCTGCTGCTCATTGACAGCGACCACGACGACGTTCGCACCCTCACCCCAGCAGAACAGGACATACAGCGCGACAGCCGCATTGAGGGTCGTCTTGCCCTGCCCACGAGGCAGCATCAGGCCGACCGTGCGAGCACCTGAGTCGAGCACGTCACGCACGATCTCGACCTGCCAGTCACGCAGCCGCAGCTTGCCCTTGGCACCGGTTCCCTTCGGCACCCGGAGGAACTTGTCAGCGAACGCGGCAAACCGCTCCGACTCAACCGTGCTCCGAGGACGGAACGGCAACGGATCAGGATTGACCGCAGCCTTCGGTCCAGCCCGCATCAAACACCCCCAGAACTACTACACGGCGTAGTATGTAATGGAAAGTTCGCCTGAGGGGCGGGTGGGCTGGCCGACTCGTGAGGGTTGTCCCCCGTGGGGGTTTGGGCTCGTCGGCTGCCGGGTCGTGCTGCGCCGCGCCGGTTGTTGCAGCCGATGCAGACGACGTCGATGTCTTGGAGCCGGATGGGTTTGCCTGCGGCTTTCCGTCGCCATGCTTGGGGGGTGTGGTCGGCGGTGAGGTTGTCGGTGGTTCCACAGTCGGTGCACCAGGGTTGGAGCTTGCGGGCTCGGGCGGATAGTTGTTGCCATGCCCAGTCGTAGCCGCGTGTCTGTCGGTCTTTGGCAGGGTGGATGGTGTGGTCTGGGCAGCGGGTGTCAGCGGTTGGGGTTCCGCATTCGAGGCAGGGTTTCACCAAGGTTCTCCTTTCACTTTCCGGGTCGTGTTGGTCGTGGTGCCCAGTCGCCTAGGTCCCACATTTCGCCGTCGCCTGTCACGCGGATATTGGTTGCGGTTACGTCGTCGGTCCACCGCTCGTTGTCCAGCCATGTCTTGGGGAACGGGCAGTAGGTGCCAGCAGCGGCGAGGGATGGGAGTTGAGCTTTCAGACTGGCACCCAGGGTTTCGGTGTCGGTCTTGGTGAGTGCTTTGGTGTATGCCTCTCTTGCTGGACCCTTGTTCATCTTGCGGGGGTACAGGTTCCACCAGTCTTCGAATCCGTCATCGGTGGTAGTTCTATATATGGCGGACCGCTCCTCCGTACCCTGAACAGGTTCAGCGGACCGCTCCTCCGTACCCTGAACAGGTTCAGCGGACCGATTCTGGGATTCAGCGGACCGCACACTAGGCCCCTGAGATTCCACCTCAGCGGACCGCTCCTCCGTACCCTGAACAGGTTCAGCGGACCGCAACTCCGTACCCTGAATGGACGGACGATAGACAGCGGTCACTCCTTTTTGACCACGCACAGTCCGCACCAACAGGCCGGACGCCACCGCGTCAGCCATTCGCTCAGTGATTCGCGCCTCAGCCACACCAAGCCCAGCAGCAAGCAAATGGCGAGGAGCCGAGAAATACGGACCTTGGCCGTCCCAGCGAACATGGAAGCGTTCAAGGTGCCACAACAAGTTGCGCGTCTTGTCGGCAAGGGATGGGCAGGAGTGCCGATTGCTGACGGCACGTAGCCACCCGTCGAGTGATTCAGTCATGTTGGCTCCGATATTCAGTTGTGTAGAGACGATGGGTCAGCGGCCTATCAAGTGGTCGTTGACCAGATACCAGACGTGCCAGGATTCGCCACCGATCACCAACACGTCATCCGGGTCACGCCAATGCTTCCCGACTCTCGACTCGGCATAGGTGCACGAGATCCACGCACACCCGTTGTTCAGTACAGCCGCCTGCTGCCGTGGTGTCTGGCCGGCGAACATGACCAAGGTTCCGCCCTCATCGTCACGAGACGCGTTCCACATGAGCAGACCGCCAACCTCGGAACACTTGACCGCATCGCCCAGCAACGACCCGGCAGGAACAGCGAACGGCAGCCCGTGACGTGACGCATCGACAGGTATCAGTCCGGTGATACGGCCGTTGTACTCGTGGACACCGTGCGTCTCGAACAGGGCAAGGTCACGCCACGTGAACACCTGTTCCGGGTCACGGCTGCCGAACGTGGCACGACCACCGAACTCGAACGTGGCCGTCATGCCGACACCGCATCCAGGAAGCGGTTCAGGGTGGCCGCGAGCGTCCGCGCCTGTGCAGCGTTGAGGACCACTTCTCCCCCGGTCGAGAACGTCAGATCCACGAGCAGCGGCTCGTCTGCTGTCGGGTTGAACGTCGCCCCGCATGCGACGAGCACCGGGACACCCTTCGGCGTGGTTTCGGTGTGCACCACGACCTCTTCTGCGACGTGATCGCCGCCCCAGTGGTCCCAGCACTCCCAGGGATGGCCCATCGCGGTCTGGACGGCCCGCCAGGCGTCAGCGGTGACGACAAGGCTTGTTCCGATGACACGGCCCGAACCGTTGCGGACCTCGGCTTGTGCGGTGATCACGTCGCGGCCGTCGATCTCGACCACCTGCTGCAACAGGATCTCTTCGTCACGCGTGATCCATCGGTTGACGATCGGTTCGCCCCCGGCGACGTTGACCCAGGTCGTGGACGGATTGTCGGTCGTGCTCGGTACACTGACTGTAGAGTCGTTCACGGTTTCTTCCTTCTGCTGAGGGTTTGGGACTGTCTGGCCCTGGTCGAGTTGCCGCTCGGTCAGGGCCGTTTTCTTTGTGGCTGAGGTCATGCGCTCACCGGCTGGTCGAACGCCGCAGCTACCCATGCGTCCAAGTCGGACTGGCGGTAGTACACGCGCCTTCCGAGCTTGCCGGCACGCGGACCACGGCCGCCCTGGCGTAGCGAGCGCATCGTGTTGACCGGCAGGCGGACGTACTCGGCGGCCTCACCGATGGTCAGAAGGGGGTCTTTCATGGTCGCAACTCCTTGTTGTGGATGACTACGATGCTGAGCATACCACATGGTGTCGCAGATCTGACAACACATCGTGGTAGCGTGGTGGTTGTGGCAAATGACCTGGGCATCGAACGGACCGAAAGCAACTTCGCTGAGAACGTCCGACTACTGCGCGAGCGCGCTGGGATCTCGCAGACCGAGTTCGCCAAACGGCTACACGAGGCCGGACTCACGCACTTCCACCAGACCACCGTTTCGCGACTAGAGAAAGGCGAACGTCCGATCAGGTTGGGTGAGGCACGCGTGATCGCGTCAGTGTTGGACGAGCGCGTCAACTCTCTGTGGAGCGAGCCCGCCGAGACATTCCATGGTCGCGAGATCGCCCAACACATCCGCGATCTCGACGAGCGCAAGTCCCAGCTACGGCTTGTCCTCATGAGGTGGGCCACGGCGCGAGAGCTTCTCAAGCAAGCGTGCGAACGGCTCACCGAGGACGGATGGCAGCCCGACCCTGACGCACCCGAGGGATCGTTGCCTGAGCTGCTCGCGAGAGCGGGGCGACACCTTCAGGAGGAGGTTCGGGAGATCGTGAATCAGAGAATGGGGGAACTCAATGGCGAGCATCAAGAAGAGGCCTGATGGGGTCTGGCGTGCCCGCTACCGCGACCCGTCCGGCAAGGAACACGCCCGCCACTTCCCCCGCAAGGTAGACGCCCAACAGTGGCTTGACACCGAGACATCGAAGCTCGTCACGGGAACATGGATCGCCCCCAAGACAGCCAAAGTGACCTTCCGCCAGTGGGCTGAGCAGTGGCTCACCGGCTACGGGACACGGCAGCCGAGCACGGTCCGCACCGCCAAATGGCACGTTCGGGTGCTCGTTGACCACTTCCAAGACACACCCCTGTACGCGATCAAACCGTCCGACGTGAAGACGTTCGCCGGCACCCTCGGAGAGACGTACAACGACCGCACCCGGTACGCGATCTATCGCCGCCTCGGACAGGTCATGTCGGACGCCGTGCACGACGGGATCATTCCCCGATCCCCCGTGTCACGCCGCACCACGCCGGGCACCGCGAGGCAGCGTGAGTTCTTCCCAACCAGTGCCCAGGTCAGGGCCGCTCTGGACGCCATGCCGGTGCATCTACAGCCGGCCGTCCTGTTGGGCGCGTACGCGGGCCTGCGGCTGGCCGAGACCGTCGGTCTACGGGTGTCGGACGTGGATTTCATGCGCGGCATCATCACCCCGGCCGTGCAGTACCCGGACAAACCGTTGAAGACGGACTACTCGAAAACTCCGATTCCGATCCCCTCCGAGCTGTCGCTACTGCTGGGCTGGTCGTCACGCCAGTTCGATGAGCCGGCCACCATCGTCACCGACGAGGCAGGACGCCAGACGACACCGTGGGCGGTCGAGCGAGCATGGCGGGCAGCCAAGGTGGTGGCCAAGCTGCCCGAAGAGTTCCGGTTTCACGATCTGCGCCACTTCTATGCATCGATGTTGATCGACGCCGGACTGTCGGTCCAGGCAGTGAAGACGAGGATGCGACATGCCAACGCGACCACCACGCTCAGGGTGTACGCGCACCTGTTCAAGGACGAGGACGAGACCTCACGGGCTGCTGTCGCGGCGGGAATGCGGACTGTTGCGGACTCTCTGCGGACTCAGGGGGCATCGTCCCTAGTCACAGCGCCAAAAACGTAATCCGAGATGTACTACGACATCTGATCCGACATTCGGCGACAGCGGGATTTCTTCCTCGGAAGGGATCCCGCTGTTGGTATCGTGGCAGCATCCTGAGCCCGGGAGGCAGTCATGACCGAGGATGCCGGCGAGATGCCCCCCGGTGGGAGCCGGATCGAGCGGCACCCGACCCGACCGCGCGAGTTTGAGTTCGGCGGCGGCGGTGATCCGGACCGGCGGCCGGCCGCCCGTTCCAGACGCTCGTCACGATGGGGATGAGTGAGCGACCGATGACCGTCCCACCCGAGGCACTCGCCGACGGAGCGGCGGAGCGGGCGGAGTTGGTGATGCTGCTTCCGGAGGGCCTGAACATCGAGGACCCCCTCCAGTCGTGGCCTCTCCAGTTCCTCCGGTTCATCGCTCGCCTCCCCCACGAGTACGACACGTGGCTGGGCCATTGGCACACGGTGCCGAACGGGGACCCGGCACTGCCGCTCGCGGAGGACACCGTCCTGGCCGGCGCCATGGTGGCGCCCTTCGTCCGGCTTCCCAACGAGTTCGCCACATTGTCACGCGGCAACGGAGAACGGATCGCCTTCATGGCGCTGGTCTGCCTCACGGCGGATGAGTTGGACCTCAAGCTGGCGAAGGGCACGGGTGCCTTGACTGACCTGATGGACGCCGCGGGAGTGTCCGAGCTCCTCGATCCGGGCAGGGCGAGCCTCGTGTCAGCGCGCCGGAGGTGGCCCGGGAAGCGGTGACAGGGGCGATGGCTCCCCCACTGCTCCGTCGCCGCTCGAGTATCTCTCCAACACCTCTTGAACCTGAGGCGAGCGTCCGATACAATCGAACATGTGAGCGAATCGGATGGCATTGTTGGGGCGGCAGAGTCGCCGTCTGCGACCTGCGCGCTCACTGCGTCCACGATCGGCGAATGGATCGCTCAGCTCGCTGAGGGAGACTTGCCCGGCGACGACAGTGCCCGGGTCGAACTGATTGCGGTGCTGGAACGGTTGACCGGTGCGGCTACGTCGGCGCAGGCCCGGGTGTCGGTGGAGTTCGACCGTTCCCAGCGTGCCGAGCAGGCTGATGCCGGTCTGCCGCGGTCGCGGCGGGGTGTCGGGGTCGCCCATCAGTTGGGCCTGGCCCGGCATGTCTCGCCGTGGCAGGCGAAGGTGTTGTTCGGTTTGGCTGTCACGTTGGACCGTGAGTTGCCGTGCACCGCGGAAGCGTTGCGGTACGGGCGGACCAGCCTGTGGCGGGCCATGATCATCGCCAGGGGAACCGCGGCCTTGTCGGCCGAGGATCGTGCCCGGATCGACCGGGAGATCTGTGGTGACCCGGCGAGGGTTGAATCGATGGGTGACAAGGAACTCGCCGGCCGGGTCGCCGCACTCGCCGCTCAGCTTGATCCCGGTTCGGTCGCGGCCCGGCGCCGTAAGGCCGAGCAGGATCGTCGGGTCGGGCTCCGCCCGGCACCCGACACCATGAGTCACCTGTCCGGGCTGCTCCCGGTCGCTGACGGGGTTGCGGTGTTCGCTTCCTTGTCCGAGGCTGCCGACACCGCTCGCAGTCGGGGTGATGACCGGACCCGGGGCCAGGTGATGGCCGACACCCTGGTCGAGCGGATCATCGGTCGCGCCACCTCCCGCGGTGGTGAAGACGAGCCCGCCACCGATCACCCCAGCAAAGGGTTCGATCCGGATGCCGAGCCGGAGAAGGCCTCTCGCGCCGCCGGATACGCCGCGGACCATGCGGCGCGACTGGCCAAGATCACCTGGGCCGGATGCGACACCGCGACCGCGACCACCACGACCACCGACACCACGACCACCGACACCACGACCACCGACACCACGACCACCGACACCGCGACCACCGACACGGTGACCACTCCGGCAGCCGTGGCCGACAACGGACCGAGGACCGCTCACACTGATGTCGGTGTGGTGATCAACCTGGTGATGACTGATCAGCAGTTGTTCGCCGGGGTTGACGGGGCTGCCTGGCTGGACGGGTACGGCCCGGTCGATGCTGAAGCCGCCCGCGGGCTGGCCCGTTCCGACCGGGTCTGGCTCCGCCGCTGCTTCTCCGACCCCGACACCGGAACCCTGGTGGCGACCGAGTCGAGATCCCGGTTCTTCCCTCCCGGTTTGAAACACCTGATCCGGCTGCGGGACCAGACATGTCGGACCCCGTGGTGTGACGCACCCATCCGGCAGGCCGATCACGTTGTCGACCACAACGCCGACGGCCCGACCAGCCTGGCCAACGGTCAAGGCCTGTGCGAAGCGTGCAACCATGCCAAACAAGCACCCCGCTGGCGTCAGTACACCCCGGACCGGCTCGCCGAACTCGGCGCTGCCGCCGACCAGGCCGACCAACAACGCTGGAACCAACTCCCGACCGGCCTACCACCCCTCGGCAGGAACGAAACGGTGATCGTCACCCCGACCGGACACACCTACCTGACCCGACCCCCACGCCACGACCACGTGCCCCGACAACCCACAAAGATCCAGATCGATCCCGGCACCACACCATCACCACCCTTGTCACCGGGTCAGGTCCAACTCGAGATCACCTTCGCAGCAGCCTGACCATCAGGACAGGGGCTTCCACTGCGCCCGGATGTCGGCCAGCACGGACTCGAATCCCAGGTAGCCGAACTGTCCCACGGCAGCCTGGGAGTTGACCTTGATCACACGACCCGCCTTGACCGCCGGCAGGCGCGACCACAGCGGCGTCGACTCCATCTCCTTCAGCGCGGCCTCACCGGTCTCCCCGGTGTTGTACAGCACGATGATGGTCTGACTGTCGACAGCACCGAGGTTCTCCGGGCTCAGGTTGAGAATGCCGAACTCCGAGGCCTTGCCACCGACCGTCTCCGGGGTCGGCCCCAGGGTTCCGCCGAACCTTTCCACCCAGTCACAGATCGCGACCGATCCGGACTGGTAGGCGCGGAACGTGTGGTCGCCGACACCGAGCAGGACCGACACCGTCCCCACGTTGCCGGCAGCCTTGGCCGCCTCGTCCAGCTTGGCCTCGAAGCCGGCGATGATCGGATCCACCTTGGCGGTCTGGTTGACCGCATCGGCAACCGCACGGAAGCCGACGGACATGTCCACGAAGTCAATCTCGATCGGCACCGTCGGAGCGATGGCCGAGAGCTGCGGATACAGATCGGTGATGCCCTTGGCCCAGCCGAGGATCAGGTCGGGAGTGGCCGCTGCGACCGCTTCCAGACTGGGCACGTCGGGCTTGCCGTCGATCGGCAAGATGGTGACCTCGTCGACCTGGCCGTCGAGGACCTGCGGGAGGTCAGCCCCGATGATCGTCCTGTAGGTCATCGCCGAGGCCGGAAGCACCCCGAGGGACACCAGGTGGCAGATGGTGCCGCGGCGATCGACCACCGCGATGCGTTGCGGTTCCACGGGGGCCTCAGTGCTACCCAGCGGATGGGTGACGGTGCGCATCGCGGTGGCGGCGGGCCCCGCCGTCGATGGTGCACAGCCGGCCAGACCACTCGCCCCCAGTCCGGCACCGATGGCACCGAGGCCGAGGAGGGCCGCGCGACGGGACAGCGGACGGGAACGCAGCGCGCCCGTGATCAACTCGTTTGACATGAACTTAGGCCTCACCTGTCTCCGGGATGTCGCTCGTCTCGCGAGTCATCGAATCCCTGACTGACACCGTGCTCACCGCGGGTTCATCCTGAAGCTACGTCTTCGGTGAACGCCCCGAGTTGCCGTCGAACCACTGCGATCGTACGTTCTCCCGTCACAGCCGCGGGTCGACCGGCTCCGACTCCAACGCCAGTACGGCGAACACCAGCTGGTGCACCTGCCACAGCGGCGCGCCGGCGACGAAACCCGCCAGCGCGTCCATCCCCAGCCCGTACTCCCGCATCGCCAGGTTGCGTTTGCGCCCGAGGTTGCGTCCCCGCAGCGCAGTGAGGTCGTCGACGTGATCGGGGCCGTAAATGATCCGCAGGTACTCCTGCCCGCGCACTTTCAACCCGGGCTGCAGCCGTCGGAACTCCTTGCTGGAGAGGGACCCCGGTGCGACCACCGGCTTGACAACCATCCCCTCGCCTCCGCCTGAAGTGAGGTCCAGCCACCAGTCGGTCGCCTCCGCCCGCTGTTCGGCAGAGGCGAGGTCGACAAAGCGGTGCCGGGTCGACTCGAGGATCGGATCGTCCAGCACCGACAGCTGGTCGAGATGCCAGCGATGGGTCTCACCCAGCGCCAGGACCTTTCCTTCACAGGCAAGGATCTGGAACGGAGCGAACCGCACATCGGTGGGCTCGGAGGACGTCCCGACATAGCGTCGGTACGCCGCACGATAGGCCCGCGCGTTGACCTCACGACGGGTCATCCGAGCGGCGAGCTCGCCGACATCGAGTCCCCGTGCCGCCGCCGCGTCGAGTGCGGCTCCGACCACGGGTAGGGCAGCTTCGGCGGCGGCGGCCACCGAGGCGTACTGCTCCTTGATCAACGGCAGCGCCTTGGCCGACCATGGCAGGACCTCCCCGTCCAGCACCAGCCAGTCGGTGCCCAGGCGTTCAAAGAGTGGCGCTACCGCACCACGCAGCCGGTCGGCCAGGGGCTCCATGGCGTCCAGGAACGGCCGGCCGGTCCGGGTGTACACCACACCACTGGATCCGTCGCCCACACCGAAGCGACGCTCGGCGGTCGCCGGGTCCCGCGTCAGGACGGCGATCGCGCGCGACCCCATGTGCTTCTCCTCGCACACCACCTCAGCCACACCGGCCGCAGCGTAGGCGTCGAACGCCTCCTCGGGATGCTCCAGGAAGCCGTCCCGCTGCGAGGTCGGCGCGGGCGCCATCGTCGGGGGCAGGTGCACCAGCCATCGTGGGTCCACGGCGAACCGGCTCATCACCTCCAGTGCGGCCGCCGCGTTGTCCTGTTCGACCTTGACCCGGCCGGCGTGATCGGACTCCAGCCAACGAGTCCCGGCGACGTCGTCGAGGGCGAGCGCCGTCGGCTCCCGTTCCTCGACCACCGGCGCCAGGGGCCGCGCCGGTTCGTACCACTGCTGCTCGGCCGGTACGGACACCAGTTCCCGTTCGGGATAACGCAGCGCCGTCAGCGCACCACCGAAGACGGCGCCGGTGTCGAGGCAGATCGTGTTGTTGATCCACTCCGCCTCCGGGACAGGGGTGTGCCCGTACACCACCATGGCCGCACCGCGATACTCCCGGGCCCACGGATGCCGCACCGGCAACCCGTACTCGTCGGTCTCCCCGGTGGTGTCGCCATACAGGGCGAACGCGCGGACCCGCCCGGAAGCCCTGCCGTGGTAGGACTCCTTGAGCCCGGCGTGCGCAACGACCAACCGACCGTCATCCAGCACGTAGTGGCTGACCAGGCGGTCCACGAAGGCCCGTACCGCCTCGGTGAAGCCGGACGGTTCGGCGGCCAGCTGCTCCAGCGTCTCGGCCAGCCCATGGCGGGTCTGGACCTTGGAGCCCTTCAGCGCGCGAGCCAGCTTGGCCTCGTGGTTGCCGCTGACGCACAGCGCATGCCCCGCCGCAACCATGCCCATCACCAGCCGGAGGACCCCGGGGGTGTCCGGGCCGCGGTCCACCAGGTCGCCGACGAAGACCGCCGTACGGCCTTCGGGGTGCGTCGCGTCAACGGCACGCCCCTCGGCGTCGCGCAGCAGCTGCCAGCCGAGTTCGTCCAGCAGGGACAGCAGTTCCGAGGCACAGCCGTGGACATCGCCGATGATGTCGAACGGGCCGTGCTCATCGCGACGGTCGTTCCAGGAACGTTCCCGAACGATCTCGACGGCAGCAATCTCGTCCACCTCGTGCAGCAGGTGAACGCGCCGAAAGCCCTCTTTGGGCAGCCGCCGCAGCGAACGGTGCAGATCCCGCTGCTGTCGGACGACGACCTGGTCGCCGAAACTCCGCTCGGGCCGGCCACGATTCCGTGAGACCGCCAGCTCCAGCGGCACGTCGAGCACGATCGCATCGACCAGCACGTCATGCTCCTTGGCCAGCGCGAGGAGGCTGGCCCGTGACGCCGGCAGGACGTTCGTGGCGTCGACCACCGTCAACAGGCCGCGTCGCAGCCGGATGCCGACCAGGTGGTGCAGCAGGTCGAAGGCATCGTTGGTGGCGTCCTGATCGTTCTCGTCATCAGACACCAACCCACGGCACACATCGCTCGACACGACCTCGGTGGGACGGAAGTGGGTACGGGCAAAGGTCGACTTGCCACTCCCGGAGGCACCGACCAGCAACACCAGCCCCAGCTGAGGGATCCTCAGCTCACTCACCGCGGAACACCCCCAGCTGCGTCGGGGTCCCGTGGACCGGGTCGGGCTCGCCGATGCCGCGGACCTCCACGCTGTAGCCGTACCTGGAGCCGACGCGTTCAGCCCAGTCCGTGAACTCGGCCCGGGTCCACTCGAAGCGGTGGTCGCAGTGGCGCATGCCGGACAGCCCTTCGTAGTTGACGTTGTACTCGGCGTTGGGTGTGGTCACCACGACTGCACCCGGGTGGGCGGCGCCGAAGACGACACGTTCCAGAGCCTCCAGTCGCGGCAGGTCGATGTGCTCGATGACTTCCATCAGGACCGCCGCGTCGAACCCCGCCAACCGCGGGTCGGTGTAGGTGAGAGCGCCATGGAACAACTCCCAGCGGGCGGCTTCGCGTTCGCCCAGCCGGTCCAGGTGCAGCCGTTGTGCAGCACGTCGGAGTGCGACGACCGAGGCGTCGGTGCCGGCGATCCGGGTGAAGCTACGCTCCTTCCCCAACTCTGCAAGGAAGGCGCCGGGTCCACAGCCGAGATCGATGACCGAGGAAGCCCCCAATGCCCGCAGCTCGTCCAGCACAGCGGCGTGGCGCTGCCGGTTCAACGGTGGTGGTGCTGCCGGCTCAGCAACCTCCTCCTCAGGATCGTCGACCTTGTCGTCCAGCTCGGCCAGCCGCGCCAGCGCGAGACGCACCATCCCTGCACCACGGCCGAGATAGCGCCGAGTGATCAACTCCCGTTCAGGGTGACCCGCGAGCCATCCCTGCCCGGACCCCAGCAACTTGTCGACCTCATCAGGTCCTTGCCAGTAGTGCTTGGCCTCGTCGAGCGCCGGGAGCAGGACGTAGAGCTGGCTCAGCGCGTCAGCGAGCCGGAGCATGCCGGTGAGTCGCAGCCGCAGGTAGCGAGAGTTTCCCCAGGACGGATACTCCTCGTCCAGCGGCACGGGGACCGCCTCGACCTCCCACCCCAGCGGGGCGAAGAAACGCTCCGCCATCGCCCGCCCTCCCCGACACGGCAGCGCTGGGATCTCCACCTCCAAAGGGATCGGTGAGGCGGCCAGCTCCGGACGGCTGGTGCAGGTTCCCCGGCGGGCCGTACGGAAGACGTCGGCCAGCGCGCCTGCCAACAACGACGATGCGGCGTAGGGCCGATCGTTGACGTACTGGGCAAGGCTGAAGTCCGGAGTGTTGCGCCCCAGAGTACGTGCCAACCGTGTCGAGTCGGTCTCCAGCACCAAGGCGGCGGTGCACCGCTCCTCGCTCGCCTCCGGGTAGAACACCCACGCGTCCCCGTACGACTGAGCGAATCGCTGGATCTTGTCAGGATGCTTGTGCAGCAGGAATCCGAGATCGGTCGCCGGCCGGTGGGTGGTGGTGAGGCTGAGGAACACCGTGACAGTCTGGTCGCACGCCGGGTCAGGAACAACCCATTTCGCTACTTTCCCCAGAACAACCGGTCGACGACATGCACCGCCTGTCGGGACACTCGCCGGTGGTCCGAGTCCAGATGAGAGGCACCGGGATCGGGGTAGCCCATCAGGTCCGCCACTGCGGCCAGGTCGCGCGTGTCCGTCGGCATCGTGTCCGACGGCCTCCCCCGGACCAGCATCGACAGGTCCCTGATGCGGCTCGCCATCCGCCACGCCGCGGCCAGGACGTCCGCATCGGCGGCAGAGACGAGACCGAGGCCGGTGGCCGCGGTCAGGGCGCCCATCGTGGTGGGCGTGCGCAGTGTCGGTTCGGCCGCTGCATGGTTGAGCTGGACCAGCTGCACCGTCCACTCCACATCGCTCAGCCCGCCCGGGCCCAGCTTCAGATGCGAATGGCGGTCCGCGCCGCGCGGCAGCCGCTCTGACTCCATCCGCGCCTTCAGACGCCTGATCTCGTTCACCTGGGCCTGCTCGAGGCCACCGTCAGGCCAACGATGCCGGTCGATCTCGGTGATCAACTCGGCACCGAGGTCCGAGTCACCGGCCAGCGCGGTCGCCCTCACCAACGCCTGCAGCTCCCAGGTGCTCGACCAGCGCTGGTAGTAGTTCCGATACGCCGACAACGTCTTGATCATGGGGCCGCCCTTGCCCTCGGGCCGCAGACCCAGATCAATCACCAACGACGGCACGGCTCCGTTCACGGCCAGCCCGTCCCGCAGTCGGCTGATCACCTGGGTCGCGTCGGCGACAGCCCGGTCGCCACCGCCGTCACCCAGCACGAACATGGCATCGGCATCGGACGGGTACGACATCTCCTGCCCTCCCCAGCGTCCCATGGCGATGACCGCGATCGGCGGTCCGTCGTGGTCGCGCAGCACCACCTCGAGAGCGGCGTCGATGGTGGCCGAGGTCAGATCGGTCAAGGCACCGCCGACCGCTTCGGTGTCGACGACCCCCAGCACGTCGGCCGCGGCGATGCGCAGCAGGCCCCGCTGCCGGACCCCACGGATCGCCTCGATCGCCTTGGCCGGATCGTCCTGACGGCCAGCGGCGCTGCCCATCTCGGTGCGCCAGTCGACGAAGGTCCGCATCGCCGGTGGCTCGTCCGAGGCCAGCAGCTGCACGGCTTCGGGCGCGCGCTGCAGCAACGTCACCACGTAGCGGCTGGAGGCGAGCAGCTTCGCGAGCCGCTCCGCCATGGCGCCCTCGTCGCGTAGGGCACGCAGGTACCACGGGGTCCGGCCGAGCGACTCCGACAGCTGCCGGAAGGCCAACAGTCCATGATCAGGATTCGGCCCGTCGGCCAACCAGCCGAGCATCGCCGGCAGCAGCTGGCGCTGGATCTCCGCCTGGCGTGACACCCCCGATCCCAGGGCCTCAACGTGTGCGAGCGCGGCACCGGGGTCGTGAAACCCCAACGCCTGCAGGCGATCCGCGGCAGCGGCCGTCGTCAGCCGCAGCTCATCGGTGCTGATGCGCGACACCGCGGCCAGCACCGGGGAGTAGAACACCCGCTGCTGCAGCCTCTGCACCTGGTGAGCTGATCGCCGCCACTGCTGGGCGACCTTGTCCGGTGGTCCGGCGATCCGCAGACCGCGTCCCAGACTGCGCAGCCGTTCCTCGTCAGCGGGCAGCAGGTGGGTTCGCCGCAGGTCGGTCAGCTGGATCCTGTGCTCCAGGGTCCGGGTGAAACGGTAGGCATCGGCAAGCGCGGCACCGTCCTCCCGGCCCACGTAGCCGTGGTCCACCAGGGCCGCCAGCGCCGGCATCGTCCCACGCAGGCGGAGCCGGTCATCGATACGACCGTGCACCAGCTGCAGCAGCTGCACCGAGAACTCGACGTCACGCAGACCACCGGCGCCCAGCTTCAGCTCCCGCTCGGCATGCTCGGCCGGAATGTGGTCGAGCACCCGGCGTCGCATGGCCCGTACGTCCTCGACGAAGTGCGGGCGTTCCGAGGCCTGCCACACCAGCTCCCCAACGAGGGAACAGAAATCACCCGCCAGCTCTCGGTCCCCGGCCATCGGCCGGGCCTTCAGCATCGCCTGGAACTCCCATGTCTTGGCCCAGTTCGTGTAGTAGCTGCGCATACTCGCCAGGCTCCGGACCAGCGGCCCGGCCTTGCCTTCCGGCCGCAGCGCCGCATCCAGTTCCCAGATGCTGCCCACTCGGGTGTGGGCCGAACAGATGCGCGTCACCGCGGAGGCCAGCCGCGTCCCGATGCGGACCGCGCCGTCGACGTCGAGTCCGCTCCCCGGTGCCGGTTCGGCCACCCACAGCACGTCGACATCGCTGATGTAGTTGAGTTCCTGGGCTCCGCACTTGCCGAGGGCGACGACGCCGAGGCGGCAGTCGGCCGCCTGTCCGCCGATCTCGTCCCGGGCGATGACCAGGGCCGCCTCGACGCAGGCGTCGGCCAGGTCGGACAACTCGCCGGCGATGTCGTCCATCACCTCTGACGCCTCTGCGGCGAGGAGATCCCGTACCGCGATCCCGAGCAGGCTCGCCCGGTAGGCCAGCCGCAGCCGATCCGCCCGTACGGCGGCTACACCGTCCCCCAGCGACGCGATCAGCTCCGTGCGATGTTGCTCGGCAGTGCGGCGCACGGGCTCCGCGGCGAGCCGATCCACCAGGTCGGGGTGCGCCGCCAGGGTGGCGCCGAGCGCTCGACTGGCACCGGTCACCAGGACCAGACGCAGCGCCAGGTCCGGATCGGCCGCCATGCGCCGTGCCACCTCGGGAGCCGCCTCGAACAACCGCGTCAACGACTGCACGGACAGGTCCGGATCCGCGGCGGCCGCGACCCGCTCGAGCACGATCACCAGGTCAGGCTCCGGCACCGGCCAGGAGGCGACCTGGTCAACGGCCCGGGACGGCTCCAACAGGCCCAGGCGGGCAAGCTGCCCCGCAAGGCTGACGGACCGGCTCATGGTCAGACCCTACGTCTAGTGTTGCCCCATGGCCCGGCCGGATCGAACCCAGCGCACCCTCGCCGTCGTGGTCGATGCCGGACGGGTCGTCACCGAGTGGCTGGCCGCCGTCGATCCGGATCCGGCCACCCCGACGGTGCTGCCCGGCTGGGACGTGGCGACCCTCGTCGCGCACCTGGCCGCCGGCCTCCGTACGGCTTCGACGACCTTGGGTGCCGGCACCCGCGCCGGGCTCACCTCGGTCGGACGATATCTGGCGGCGTACGGCCCGGCCGCCCGACAGATCGCCGACCGGGATCGCCGACAGGCCGCGGATCTGGGCTGGCCAGGGGTCCGAGATGATCTTGTGGCGGCCCTCGCCGAGCTGACGGCGTTTGCCGACGCTCCCCTGCCGGAGCGCGTTGCCGGCCCGCGAGGGGTGCTGAAAACGCCGGATTTCCTGGCCACCCGCGTCGTCGAGCTCGTCGTGCACGCCGACGATCTCGGACGCAGCATCGAGAGCCCCGGCCCGGTCTTCGGCCGCGCCGTGGTGACCATGGCCGTACGGTCCCTGACCGAGGCGCTGGGTGACAACCACCCGGGCCACACCATCGAGGTGCGGGTGCCACCGCACGCCGCCGTGCAGTGCGGCATCCCCGGGGACGGCCCCACGCACACCCGCGGCACACCGCCCAATGTGGTCGAGACCGACGCGCCCACCTTCCTGCGCCTGGCCACCGGGCGGGTCACCTGGCGGGAGGCGCTGGCCGGCGGAACCGTCAGCGCCTCGGGGATCCGCGCTGATCTGAGCACGCTGTTGCCCCTCTGGTGAGGTTGTTCCACCCGAAGTACGGTGCGCAAGATATTGCGCAACGCTTACATTCTTGGGTAACGTCACCGAGAAGCACCTCCCGGCATCGATGCGGGAGCACCTGATCGGAGAGCCATGTCCCACTCCTCTGTCCCGCGACGCACCCTGCTGGGGGCAACCGCCCTCGGGATCGCCGGCGGTGTCGGCCTGTCCGGTCTCGGCCACCTCCCGGCGCACGCCGCGTCCGGACACGAGGACAGCCTCGGCACACCGATCACCGGCGTCACTGCCTCCGGGGTGGGGTGGACGACAACGGCCGCCGGGCGTCCGGTTGCGGTCCTGATCGCCGGCGGCAGCCCTTCGGTGATCAGTGCTGTCGACGGCATCACCGGCGAACTGCTCGCGAGCCAGACCCTCGACCTGGTGAAGCAGGCCTGGAACTACGCCACCGCTGCTGACCGACGGGTCTACATCGGCACCCAGTCGTCGGGAGAGATCTGGCGGTTCTCCCCCGACACGCTCGCCTTCGAACGGGTCGGGTACAAACCGTTCGCCCAGACCCACTTCTGGGCCGTCGCCATCGACAACGACGGCATCGTCCACTTCGGCACCTACCCCGGTGGCCGCGTCGTCTCGTACGACCCGACCACCGCGACCTGGACCGACCACGGCCAGGTCGTCGAGGGAGCACAGTACGTCCGCAGCATCGCCTCCGACGGCCGGTACGTGTACGCCGGTACGGGCACCGTGGCCGGCATCGTGCGCCTCGATCCGCGGACCGGGGAGACCGTACGGATCGCACTGCCCGAGGAGTACGCCGACCAGCAGTTCGTCTATGACCTCGACGTCTCCGGCGGACGGCTCTTCGCGCGGATGTCCCCGGCGAACACGCTCCTGGTCCGTGACCTCGCTGCCGGAGCCTGGGTCGACAGCATCGAGGCGGTGACGGGCCTGCACGTGTCGCCGCCCGGGACCACCCTGCGTGACCATCAGCGGCACACCGAAGTGTTCTACTCGCCCACCGGCGGGCCGGTCACCGGCTACGACCTGGCCACCGGTGAACGCAGACCGACCGAACTGGCCGTGGCGTTCGCCAACCGCGGCTGGGCCTGGCTTTCCCTGCGTCTGAACGGCTTTCCGGCCAAGAGCCTGGTGACGGGGAGCAGTGACGGCACGCTGGTGGCGTGGAACCCGGTCAGCCACCAGACCCGGTCGGTGCGCAGCAAGGCCGCCGGGACCCCGTACATCATCCGTTCTCTCGGACAGGGGCCGAACGGCGAGGTGTACGTCGGCGGCTACCTGTCCCCGCGCGGTCTGGCCCGAGTGGAACCCGAGACCGGGGACACCACCCTGCTGCCGTGGTCGGCCCAGGTGGAGGGGATGACCAGCCACGGCACCGACCTGATGCTCGGCGTGTATCCCGGTGCCAAGATCTACCGTTACGACACGACCCAGGAATGGCAGGCGGGCAGCAACCCGGGCGCCCCGGTGTCCATCGGCAACAACCAGGACCGGCCGGTGGCGCTCACCCCGGCCGGTGACCTCACCGCGATCGGCTCGGTGCCCGACTACGGCCATCTCGGCGGGGCCCTCACCCTGCTCAACCGAACCACTGGCGAGACAACGTCCTACCGCAACGTCGTTCAGGACCAGTCGATCGTGACCCTGCTGCACCGGGACGGCAAGATCTACGGCGGGTCGGCCATCTGGGGCGGGCTGGGCATCGATCCGACCGCCACCGAGGCCGAACTGTTCGTGTTCGACCTGGCGACCCGCACCGTCGAGACATCGCTGGTCCCGGTGCCCGGTGAGACCAGCATCGGCGGGCTGACCTTCGACCCCGACGGCAACCTGTGGGGGATGACGGCCAACCAACTCTTCCGCTATGACGTCGATTCCGGCGAGGTCACCCTCGTACGCAAGTACTTCGACTCCGATGTCTCGGCCGAGTACTACACCGGCCGATCCCTGCACTGGCACGAGAACAAGCTGATCGGCAACACGGCGTGGCAGGTGTTCGAGATCGATCCGGTCAGTCTGGAGCTCCAGGTCATCCGCACCGGCGTCAACTGCTTCGCCCTGGATCGGCTGGGTCACTGGTACTACGGCCGCCAGTCCGAACTGCTCAGGTGGACGCCAGCCTGAGCGGAGCGGTCACCTTAGGGTGCTGAGCGGAGCGGTCGACTGCCGTACGACGATGTGGGTACCGGCCACCACGTGGGTGGCGCGGTCCACCTGGTCCTGGTCGAGGGCCAGCGCGAGCGCCGTCCGGCCGACGTCGACGAACGGCACCCGTACGGTCGTGAGGGGCACCCGGAGGTCCTCGGTGAACCGCATGTCGTCGAAGCCCATCACCGAGACGTCCTCGGGGACGCGGCGACCGATCTGAGCCAGCACCGCCATCGCGCCAACGGCCAGTTGATCGCTCTCGCCGAACACGGCGGTGAACCGGGTTCCCGCCGCGAGGGCTGCCTCGAGACCGGCGACTCCGGAGTCGCGCCCCCGGTGACCGATCTGGGTCGCCACCTCGACACCGAACTCGTGGCAGCCCTCGAGGAATCCGGCAACCCGCTGGTCGCTCGTGGTGAAACCGAGGGGGCCGCGGAGCAGCAACACCTGACGATGTCCCTGTCCTGCAAGGAATGCTGCGGCCGCTCGACCTCCACCATGGTTGTCGTAGTCCACCACGAGCTCGGGGCACCCCGGCGCCAGTGCCGGCCGTCCGCAGAACACCAGGGGCTTGCCCGCGGTCCGGTAGTCGCCGATCATCTCGCGGAGCAGGGTGTTCTCGGGTTCGCGATCCCAGCGCCCGCCGGCGATGATGACGGCCGAGATCCCGGGATCGGTCAACAGGCTGGACAGTTGGGCGATCTCGTGGGTCAGGTCCCGACCCGAGGTCACCACCACGGTTCCGGGTGCGTCCTCGTCGCCCTGGGTGACCGAGCTGACCGCCTCGACGAGCTGGGAGGTGTAGCCACCGGTGAGGACCGCAACCCGACCCGCCCGCGGCGAGGAGTCGACGTAGCCGAGTTGCTGGGCGGCCAGCTTCACCGCGGCAGCCGTCGTCGACGCCACGCGTGACCGTCCGCTGAGGGCGCGGGAGGCCGTGGCTGTCGAGACCCCCGCCCGTGCCGCGACGTCGATCAGCGTCGGACGGTCAGACGGGACCCGCATCACAGCGCCGGCAGGCTGGTCCGCAGCTCGTACGGGGTGACCTGCGCCCGGTACTCCTCGAACTCAGCGCGCTTGTTGCGCAGGAAGAAGTCGAACACGTGGTCGCCGAGCGTGTCGGCCACCAGCTCGGACTCCTCCATGGCGCGGATCGCCTCGTCAAGGTTGCGCGGCAGTGGAGCGATCCCCATGGCGGCACGTTCCCGCTCGGTCAGCGACCACACGTCGTCCTCGGCCTCGGCGGGGAGTTCGTACTCCCCCTCGATACCGGCGAGCCCGGCCGCCAGGATCAGGGCGTAGGCCAGGTACGGGTTGCAGGCCGCATCGATCGAGCGGAGCTCGACCCGGGCCGAGGCCGGCTTGTGCGGCTTGTACATCGGCACCCGGATCAACGCGGAGCGGTTGTTGCGGCCCCAGCAGATGTAGCTGGGCGCCTCTCCCCCGGTCACCAACCGCTTGTAGGAGTTGACCCACTGGTTGGTGACGGCCGTGATCTCCCTGGCATGCTTGAGGAGTCCGGCGATGAAGTGCTTCGCCGTGGTCGACAGGTGATACTCGTCGGAGGCGTCGTAGAAGGCGTTGCTGTCCCCCTCGAACAGCGAGAGGTGGGTGTGCATGCCCGACCCCGGGTGCTCGGTGAACGGCTTCGGCATGAACGAGGCGTGGATGCCCTGGGACAGTGCCACCTCCTTCACCACCACGCGGAAGGTCATGATGTTGTCGGCCATGGTGAGCGCGTCGGCGTAACGCAGGTCGATCTCCTGCTGGCCGGGACCACCTTCGTGGTGGGAGAACTCGACCGAGATGCCCATCTGTTCCAGCATCGTGATCGCCTCGCGACGGAAGTCACTGCCGATGCTCTGGGGAGTGTGGTCGAAGTAGCCGGAATGGTCGACCGGGGTGGGCCGTTCCCCCGGCACGATGGGCGGCTGGAAGAGGAAGAACTCCACTTCGGGATGGGTGTAGAAGGTGAATCCGAGGTCGGCCGCCTTCTGCATGGTCCGCTTCAGGACGTAACGCGGGTCGGCGTAGGAGGGCGATCCGTCCGGCATCAGGATGTCGCAGTACATCCGCCCGGTGGCCGGTGAGATGTCACGCCACGGGAGCACCTGGAAGGTCGCCGGGTCCGGCTTGGCGACCATGTCCGACTCGTAGACCCTGGCGAAGCCCTCGATCGCCGAGCCGTCGAAGCCGATCCCCTCGTCGAAGGCGCCCTCCAGCTCGGCCGGGGCGATCGCCACGGACTTGAGAGAACCGAGCACGTCGGTGAACCACATCCGGATGAACCGGACGTCGCGCTCCTCGATGGCCCGGAGCACGAACTCGGTCTGCTTGTTCATGCGCGCCAGTCTGCCGCCGGGCGTGTAACAACGGTGTTACAGGTCTCGCCTACCCTGTGGTTGTGTCGCACCTGAGGATCGCCCTGGCCCAGATGAATCCGACCGTGGGCGCCATCGACGCCAACGCCGATGCGCTGCTCGACTGGTGCCGCCGCGCCCACGAGGCGGGCGCCGACCTGGTGCTCACCCCGGAGATGGCCCTGGTCGGCTACCCGGTGGAGGACCTCGCCCTGCGCCAGTCGTTCGTACGCCGTTCGGCCGAGGTCACCGCCGGGTTCGCGAGCCGGCTCGCCGAGGCCGGGCTGGGTGACCTGGTCGTCGCCCTCGGGTTCCTCGACGCCACCGACGAGGCCCACGCACCGGGGCGCCGCACTCCCGCTCCCCAGAACAAGCTGGCGCTGCTGCACGGTGGCGCCGTCGTGGCGACCTATGCCAAGCACCACCTGCCGAACTACGGGGTCTTCGACGAGTCACGCTATTTCCATCCCGGCAATGACTTCGTGGTGGCACGGATCCGCGGAGTCGACGTCGGCTTCGCCATCTGCGAGGACCTGTGGCAGGACGGCGGCCCGGTCGTCGCCGCCCGCGAGGCCGGGGTCGGCCTGCTCGCGGTGATCAACGCATCGCCGTACGAGGCCAACAAGGACGACGTCCGCGGCGCCCTGGTGAGCCGCCGCGCGGTCGAGGCCGGTGCCGCACTGGCGTATGTGAACCTGGTCGGCGGTCAGGACGACCTGGTCTTCGACGGCGACTCCATGATCAGCACCGCCACAGGTGAGGTGGTGGTCCGAGGGCCGCAGTTCGTCGAGGAGCTGATCGTCGCCGACGTGGCGGTGGGGGTCTCGACACGGTCGCCGCAAGCGCCGACCTACTCGACCAGCGGGATGTCGACCACCCGGGTGGAGATCAGCGACGAAGGTCCGGTACCGACGACCCTGCTGCCGCCGGTCCGCTACGACAAGCTCGACGACCTGGCCGAGATCTGGTGGGCGCTGAAGGTGGGGCTCGCCGACTACTGCCGCAAGAGTGGCATCACCGACGTCTGGCTGGGGCTGTCCGGCGGCATCGACTCGACCCTGGTGGCTGCGCTGGCCTGCGACGCCCTGGGACCCGAGCACGTGCACGGCATCTCGAACCCGTCGGCGTACTCCTCCGAGCACTCCCGGACCGACGCCCAACAGCTGGCCGACAACACCGGGCTGGACTTCTCGACGATTCCGATCAAGCCACTCGTCGACGCGTTCGAGTCCGCGGTTGCGCTCGACGGGCTCGCTGCGGAGAACCTGCAGGCGCGGATCCGGGGCGTGTTGTGGATGGCCCAGTCGAACCAGCACGGCCCGTCGATCGTGCTGGCCAACAGCAACAAGTCCGAGCTGGCCGTCGGCTACTCGACGATGTACGGCGACGCCGTCGGCGGCTTTGCACCGATCAAGGACGTTCCGAAGACCTTGGTCTGGGAACTGGCGCGGTGGCGCAACGCCGAGGCCGTACGGCGGGGCGAGACGCCCCCGATCCCGGAGAACTCGATCGCCAAGGAGCCCAGCGCGGAGCTGCGGCCGGGGCAGAAGGACACCGATTCGCTGCCTCCGTACGAGGTGCTCGACGCCATCATCGAGCACTACGTCGAGTCCGACCGCAGCCTGGACGAGATCGTCGCCGAGGGCTTCGACCGGGAGACCGTGGTGAAGGTGGTCCGGCTGATCGACCGTGCCGAGTACAAGCGGCGCCAGTTCCCGCCCGGCACCAAGATCAGTTTCCGCGCGTTCGGCCGTGACCGCCGCCTTCCGATCGTCAACGGCTGGCGGGACTCCTGAGGTGGGCCAGCCGGGGTGGTACCCGGATCCGGGTGGTGCACCGGGCCGGCTGCGCTACTTCGACGGCACGGCGTGGGGCAACCGCACCATCCCTGCCAGCGACCTGGCCGGACAATCCGGAGGTGGCCAGCAGGGCCGACGGTCCGGTCTGGGCTGGATCATCCTCGGTGTGGCGGCCGTTGTCGCACTGGCAGTGGTCATCGGTGTCCTGGTGCTGCCACGCGGCAACCAACCGCGTGACATCACTGACAACCCGCCGCCGAACAACACCACGGTGACGCCCTGGGACGACTCGAGCCCGTCGCCCACTCCCACTCCCACGCCGACCCCGACACCCACACCGAGCGCCACCCCGACCCCGAGCCCGTCGGAACAGAGCCAACAGCCACCGCCGTCGCAGATGCCGTGTCCGGTCGCCGAGGGGCGCGCCGACACCCCGGAGCACCCGCATGACGGCCGCGTCCACGGCGGCGACCTGTCCTTCGCCCCCGCGGGGCCACCGTGGCGCTCAGGAACGTCCTTGGTGGCTGCGGTGATGTTCTTCGGTGTGGACGTGGACGGTCAGACGATGAGCGTCACCTCGTCCTGGTTCAGCCAACTGACCGTGGGAGCGCTGCACACCGAGGACGGGTTCACCGAACCGAAGCGGGCTGCCGACATCATTGTCTCGTGCATCGCCACATCGAGCTTCATGAGCGGGTTCACCGGCCGGAAGGATCTGCACAGCAAGGCGATCACGGTCGACGGCCGCCAGGGCTGGACGATCCGTTCCGAGGTGAGGGTGGACGAGCGCACCGACGGTGTGCCGGGCAGCGTGTTCGACGTGGTGGTGGTCGACACCGGCGTCGCGGGGCAGCTCAGCTTCTTCGTGGCCGAGACCACGATCGGCCACCAGGACCAGTACGCGGTCCGTGACCAGGTGATGGCGAGCCTCAGGGTCGGTTGAGCGCCGCTCAGTTCTCGTCGACGTCGTCGTTCCAGCGCGGGTCGTTGTCCCAGGTCTCGTTCCGCTCGGCGACGGTGGCCAGGGCCGCTTCGGCGCTGGCGCGGTCAGGATAGGGGCCCAGACGGTCCTCGGCGCGGCAGCCGCCCTCGGCCGGCTCGACGGTGTGGTGCCGCAGGCAGTAGTAGAACTCCTGGTCAGCATCGGACATGGCGGCCTCCTTGCGGCATCAACGGCAGAAGTGCGGCAGTCCAGCTGCCGGTTCCCCCATCGTGTCACGCCGCCGACCAGACTGCACGAAGTGGACAACTCGTGCGCCTCGGTGGCCAGTTTGTGCAGGAACCTATCTCGATTCAGAAACAGGCCTTTTCGATGCGCCGGGGCGGGTGTTGTCTGGTAGACCATGGCAGATCGGCGCATCGTGGCGCCCTGAGACAAAGGAGTTCGCCCATGACCAACCCCACGCATGGAGCCCTGTCCCGCCGCAGCCTGTTGGGCGGCCTCGCCGCCGCGGCTGCTGGCGCTGCTGGCGCGACGGCCCTCTCGGCGTGCAGTCCCGGCGCGACCCCGGGCGACTCAGGCAACGGTGGAGCCCCCAGTGGCGGGGGTGGCGGAGGGGGCAGCAACCCTCCGACCTACGTCCCCTATGAGGGGGTGAAGCCGGACAAGCCGGGCACGGCCGAGGGCGTCACCCCGGTGTTCTACAACCTCCCGAACCCCACGGTGCCACGCGAGGGCTTCCCGCTCACGGGAGTCAAGCCGTGGAAGGCCCTGATGCAGGCCATTGACCCCCAGGTACCCGCCGCCCAGAACAAGGCGTTCGAGCAGTTCGCGACCTCCATCGGCACCAGCTTCAACGTCATCTACGGCACCTATGTGAACTACCTGGAGAAGTTCCAGGTCACCATGGCCTCGGACGACGTCCCCGACATGTGCATGATCGTGTCGGTCGCCCAGTTGCCGGGGCTGCTGAACAAGTACTTCACCGACCTCACTGACGTGCTGGGCGGCGACAACGTGAAGAAGTACCCCGGCCTGGCCAACATCCCCACGCCGGCCTGGAAGAGCGCCGAGGTGAACGGCCGGCTGTGGGGCATCCCCCAGCCGCGTCCGCCGGCCGGCAGCGCGCTGACCGCTCGCGGTGACATCCTCGCCAAGCGGGGCGTCAGCGACCCGAACCCGAAGTTGTCCAACGGTGACGACTTCATGGAGTTGCTGAAGCAGCTGACCAACAAGGACAAGAACGAGTTCGCGATGGGGGCGGACCCGAACGGCTGGCTGTTGCCGATGATGCTGACCATGTTCGGCGCGCCGAACATCTGGAAGGTCGAGGGCGGCAAGTTCATCAACCAGCTGGAGACCGAGGAGTACAAGGAGGCGCTGAACCAGGCCGGCAAGATCATCCAGGCCGGCTACCTGCATCCGAACTCGTTCTCCGACCCGGCCAGCAACAGCGCCTGGTACACCGGCGGCATCACCGCCTTGTACTACCAGTCCTTCATCGGCTGGGGCGGCAACGCCCGCTCCTACCCGGAGTGGAACGTCGGCAACGTCGAGCTCCCGAAGTGGGACGGCGGCGGCATGGCGCCCATCCGCAAGAGCGTGGCCGCGTATGGGTCCTACGTCGCGATCAAGAAGTCCGACGCCGACCGGGTCGACCAGCTGCTGCGCGTGTGCGACTACATCGCCTCCCCCTTTGGCACCAAGCAGTACATGGAGGTCTCGTACGGAGTCGAGGGCTACAACTACTCGATCAACGACCAGGGCAACCCGGTCTCCAAGGCCGGCACGGACAACCCGGGCATCGTGCCGATGAGCTACGCCGGCGGCAACTCCGGCGCCATCCTGTTCGGCCAGGGCGTCAAGGAGAGCGTTGACGCCCAGTACGACTACCTGTCGCGGGCGCTGCCGGCCGGCATCGACAATCCCACCATCGGTCTGTACTCGGAGACCTACACCAGCAAGGGCGCGACGCTGGCGAAGGAGCAGCTCGACGTGCAGCGCTCCATCATGCTCGGGGAGAAGCCGATGTCGGCCTTCGACGACTTCGTCAAGACCTGGAAGTCACGGGTGGGCGACAAGTCCTCGGAGGAGTACGCCGAGGCCGCCGCCCAGCAGTGAGCTGCCCCCGTACGTCTGGGCCGGTCGCTCAGCGGCTGGCCCAGGCGTCGGGGATCTCGGTGAGCCGCGCCACCTGCGGCGGGAACTCCCCCGTCAGCAGTTGGGCGATGCTCACCTCGTCCAGCACCTCCCGCAGGCTGGCCCGTACGGCCACCCACAACGCCGGCAGATGGCTGGCGACATCGGTGTAGGCCGTCTCGTGGGGCCGTAGCCCCCGCACTTCGGCGAGGGGGCCGTCGACGGCACGGAAGATCGATCCGACAGAGATCTCACTGGCGTCCCTGGCGAGTCGGTAACCACCCGTCGCCCCGCGCTGACTGACCACGACCCCGCCCCGCCGCAGGTCCGACAGGATCGCCTCCAAGAACTTTCGTGGCAGGTCCTGCTCGGTCGCCAGCTGATCGGCCGACACCGTTTCGACCCCGGCCGCTTGGGCCCGTCCGAGAAGCAGGGCCGCCCGAACTGCGTATTCCGTGCGCGCCGAGATGTCCACGCCTCCCATCCTTCCAGATCACGACGTCCGCGTCGTGGACCGGGCTGGCCTTCTCAGGGGGAGAGCTGGTTTAATTCCACCTGTTCCCGTAGGTCATAGCTGTTTAGTTCTCAAGGAGACATTGGTGCGCACGCTCGTCCTGATCGCCTTCGTGGGGCTGGCCGCCCAGCTCGTCGACGGCTCGCTGGGGATGGCGTACGGGGTCACCACCACCACCTTGTTGCTGGCCATCGGCACCAATCCCGCAGCAGCCTCGGCCACGGTGCACCTGGCCGAGATCGGCACCACGCTGGTGTCCGGCGTCTCGCACTGGCGGTTCGGCAACGTCGACTGGAAGGTCGTGCTGCGCATCGGTGTCCCCGGTGCGATCGGTGCCTTCGCCGGTGCCACGGTGCTGTCCTTCCTGGACACCGCGATCGCCAAGCCCCTGATGTCGGTGGTGCTGCTGGGCCTGGGCATCTACGTGCTGACCCGATTCGCCCTGAAAGGCTTGCGCAGCGACCGGGTCGGCCAGCCTCTGCGGCTGCGTTTCCTGGCTCCGCTGGGCGTGGTGGCCGGTTTCCTGGACGCCACCGGTGGCGGAGGCTGGGGGCCGGTCGGCACACCCGCCCTGCTTGCCAGCGGCCGGATCGAGCCGCGCAAGACCATCGGGTCCATCGACACCTCGGAGTTCCTGGTGGCCATCGCCGCGAGCCTGGGTTTCCTGGTGTCCCTGGGATCCCAGGGCATCGACTTCGCCTGGGTGGGGGCCCTGTTGCTCGGAGGACTGATCGCCGCACCGATCGCCGCCTGGCTGGTGCGGCTGCTCCCGGCCCGCATTCTCGGCTCCCTGGCGGGCGGCATGATCGTCATCACGAACCTTCGCACCCTGCTCGGCATCGACGCTGTCCAGCCGTTCGCCGCGGTGGCCCAGATCCCGGTCTACGTCATCGCCGTCCTCGCCTGGGTGGCGGCGGTGGCCTGGTCGATCCGGGCACACCGACTGGCCCCGCAGCCGTCCGCGCACGAGACGACCCCGGCGACCGAGGAGCCGGAGCTCGAGTCCGCCGCCGCGAGTTGATGTCCGTACGATGACGGGGTGAGCCCCACCCGTCCCACCACTGTGGAGCAAGGCATCGTCAGCCCTCGCCGAGCCGTACCGTCCCGGATCCCGCGACCCGAGTACGTCGACCGGCCGGGCCCGAAGCCGTACGACGGCAGTCACGTGCAGAGCGCCGACACGATCGAACGGATGCGCGCGGCCGGGCGGCTGTCCGCGGCGGCGATCCAGGAGGTCGGCCGAGCCATCGCCCCCGGCGTCACCACCGACGAACTCGACGTGATCGCCCACGAGTTCATCTGTGACCACGGGGCGTACCCGTCCACCGTCGGCTATCGCGGCTTCCCGAAGGCGGTCTGCACCTCGGTGAACGAGGTGATCTGCCACGGCATCCCCGACAGTCGTCGGTTGCAGGACGGCGACCTGGTCAAGATCGACATCACCGTCTTCCTCGACGGGGTGCACGGCGACTCCTGCGTCACCTTCGGCTGCGGCACCCTCGACGAGGAGTCACGGTTGCTGGCCGAGCGCACCCGGGAGGCCATGCTGCGCGGCATCCGTGCCATCAGGCCCGGTCGCCAGGTCAACGTGATCGGCCGGGTGATCGAGAGCTACGCCAAGCGCTTCGGGTACGGCGTCGTCCGCGACTACACCGGCCACGGCGTTCACACCGCGTTCCACTCCGGGCTGGTGATCCCCCACTACGACGAGCCCCTGCACGACACGGTGATGCAACCCGGGATGACCTTCACCGTCGAGCCGATGATCACCCTCGGCGGGATCGAGTGGGATCTGTGGGACGACAACTGGACCGTCGTCACGCGAGACCGATCCCGCGTCGCCCAGTTCGAGCACTCCGTGGTGGTCACCGACAGCGGAGCGGAGATCCTCACGCTGGCGGAGTGAGCCTCACTTGTCCCAGACCTCCACCGCCGGCAGCCCTCGCGCCGTCCGCGCCCGGTTGGTGATCTCCTCGACGACGGCACGCTTGCGCAGGGTGTAGTCCCGACCATCCTCGGCAGCAGCGGCGGCGGAACGCTTCGCCTCGGCGTACCGGTCGCGATCCTCGGGAAGGTCCTGCAGCCAGTCGCGGAACACCCGCTGGTGGCAGTGCTCCCAGTCCTCGGCCGCGAAGAAGTGGGCGATGTGGGTACGGCGACCCTCGGACTCCTTCACCCGTACGAGATGGGTCACCGGGCCGCGAGCCAACTGGTGCCAGCCGGCGGAGCGCAACTGCGGATCGAGTTCGACCACGGCAGCCAGCGCGGGCACCCGTACCCCCAGATCGATGATCGGTTTGGCGATCAGGCCCGGGACGCTGGTGGACCCGATGTGCTCGATCGGCCAGTCGGCCGGCACGATGTCGGCGAGCTCGGCGGCGGCGCGTTCGTACTCGGCGGGCCAGGACGGATCAGGGGGAACGAGCTCGACCATCGGGTCAGCGTAGTGCCGGCCGCAGCATCCGGTGCATCGGAATCGAGCCCCAGGCCTGGCCGGCGGGGATCTCCTCCGGAAGGTCGGCGAATCCGCGGCGGGCGTAGAACCGCTGCGCCCGCAGGTTGCCGTCGATGATCCACAGGTAGACCGCGCGTTCGTCCAGCACGCCGGCGAGCAGCCGGTCGGCCAACCCCGTGCCGTGCCAGTCGTGGTGCAGGTACAGCCGCTCCAGCTGCCGATCGGCCGGCGCATCGGCGTAGCCGTAGGCCACCTCCCAGCGTTGCGGTGCCGGACCGGCGGCAGCGATGCCGACGATCGAGCCCTCGTGCTCGGCGATCAACCGGACAGCATCGTTGTCGGCGGCGAACGCCACGGCCAGTTCCTCCGCCGAGGTGTCAATCTCGGCCAGGCGCTGGGCAGCGAAGTCCTCGGGCGCCAGTTCGGCATAGGTACGGCCCTGGGCCTCGGCCAGGAAGCGCGCCCAGGCGGCAGCATCGGCCACCTCGGCGGGCCGTACGGTGACAGCGGCGAGAAGTTCGGAGTCCGGCACGCAGGACAGGATAGAATCAGCGGCTGGACGAGTCGGCCAGGCGATCGCGGTGGGCAACCACTGAGGAAAGTCCGGACTCCACAGGGCAGGGTGGTGGGTAACACCCACCCGGGGTGACCCGCGGGACAGTGCCACAGAGAACAGACCGCCACCCGCTCGCGGGTGGTAAGGGTGAAACGGTGGTGCAAGAGACCACCAGCACCCCAGGTGACTGGGGTGGCTCGGCAAACCCCACCCGGAGCAAGGCCAAGAAGTTCCTCTCCCGCAAGGGACGGAACGCGGGAACGTTCGAGGGCTGCCCGCCCGAGTTCCCGGGTAGGCCGCACCAGGCCGTTGGCAACAACGGTCGCAGATGGATGGTCGCCAGACGCCCCCCGGGGCGCGAACAGAATCCGGCTCATCGGCCGGCTCGTCCTCACGATTCCCCACGGAGGCGTGGTGCTAGACTCGGCCGCACCTCGGACACCGCTCCACCTTGCTGGCCGTCCATCCTCGGCACCGTCCGATGGTGGGACCCACGGTCATGATGACGGGAGTTTCGATGATGTCCGATTCCTTCACTCTCGGCCGGCTGGCTCCGACCGTCGCAGTCAGCGACCTGCCCCGGGCGATCACCTTCTACCGAGAGTTGCTCGGTCTGGAGGTGGTGTTCACCAACGGCGATCCAGTCGGCTTCGCCATCCTGATGGCAGGCTCGACCGAACTCCATCTGACGTTGGTGCCGGGTCACCGCGGCACCACCGCCAACGTCGCCCACCTCATGGTGACCGGCGTCGACGCGCTGTACCGGCGCTGCGCGCAGCAGAACATCCACATTGTCAAAGGAATTCGCGACGCCGACTTCGGTCTGCGCACCTTTGTGTTCGCCGACCCGGACGGCAACCGGATCGACGTCGGCGAGTGACCGGACGTCACCCCACCAGTTCGAAGGCCACCTGACGCTTCGCCGGGTCGGCCACGACCAGCCGTACGGTGACGGTCTCCCCCAGCGGCAGGTCGTTGCCGTGCAGCTTGGCCTCGACGGCCGGATCGGTCACCATCACCCCACCCGACGAACCGTCCTTGTCCACCTCGGTGACCACGCCGGTGAAGGTCTCGCCGACCCGGCCCTGCAGCCGGTGCGCCTCGTAGAGGTCAATCACCGCACGCTCGTACTTCTTGGCGCGCTGGTCCGAGGCCGTCATGATCCCCGGGATCTCGTCCAGTGAGCCCAGCACCCATTCCGGGACCGGCTGGTCGTTCGACAGCGCCGCACAGATCTCGAGGGTCCAACGGTCACCGAGCCGGCGCAGCGGCGCGGTGGCATGGGCGTACGGCGTGGCCAGCGCGGCATGGTCGTGGTGCTCGGGGACCTCGCCGGAGAACGATGCGTAACCGGCACCTCGGAACAACGTCGTGCAGGCATTCATCATCGCCACGTGGGCCGGAGTGTTCGGGTCGAGGGTACGGACGAACTCCGGATAGTCGACCTCGCGCGGCCACGGGATGTGAAGGGCCCGAGCCACCTGCCGCAGTCGATGCAGCGAACGCCCGTCGGCCGGAGGCAGGGTGCGGACCAGGCCGACCTTACCGGCCAGCATCAGTTCGGCGGCGCAGATCCCTGTCAGCAAGGAGATCTGGGCGTTCCACCCTTCAACCGGCAGGAGCTGGCGGAACACCAGCTGCCACTGCGGTCCCGAGGTGTCGATCTCCTGCTCGGGCAGATCCAGGCTGACCCCGCCACGATCAGCCTCCTGCTGCTGGCGGAGCGTGCCCACCGTCGACAGCAACTGCAGCGCCTCGCTCGCCGTGCCGTTGTCGAGTTGCTGCTGCACCCCGGCATAGTCGAGCCGTGCGGTGCTGCGCACCAGCGAACGTCGCACCTGCACCCCGGTGACCGCACCGGCAGCATCCAGCCCGATCCGCCACAGGAATGCCGGCCGGACCTGCCCGGGCAGCAGGCTTGCCCCGTCCTCGGACAACGTCGCCGGATGCAGCGGTGTCCGCCGATCCGGGGCATACAAGGTCTGCCCACGTCGCCGCGCCTCAGCATCCACCGGGCCACCGGCGTGCACGAACGCCGCGACATCGGCGATGGCGTACCACACCAGGTAGCCGTCACCGTCGCGTTCCAGGTGCAGGGCCTGGTCGAGGTCGAGCGAGCCGGGCGGGTCGATCGTCACCAACGGCACCTCGGTACGGTCCGGCGCCGCCGCCTGCTCCCGCCGTACCGCCTCGGCGGCCGCTCTCTCCACCTCGGCGGGGAAACCGTCCGGGACCTCGAGCTCGGTACGGAGCGCGGCAAGTTCAGCGGCGAGGTTGTCCGGAATCTCCGGGGCAACCTCGAGGCGACGAGACGGCATGGGTGGAGACCTACTTCCCGTGGTGGTCCGAACTGGTCACAGACCGGAATCCGGCGTTCGTACGAGGATCCGGCCACACTCCTCGCAGTGCAGCACCTCGTCCTCGGCGGCGGCGGCATAGGCCCGCAGGTCGGCCGCGTTGACGTCGATCGAGCAGCCGGTGCAGCGCCGCCGGACCAGGGCTGCCGCTCCGATGCCACCGTGGGAGGCCCGCGACTTCTCGTACGCGGCGAGCAAGTCCGCCGGCAGCCCGACCGCGGCCGCCGTACGGTCGGTGTCACGCTCGGCGACCTCGGCATCGATCTCGGCCACCACGGCGTCGCGCTGCGCCTTCACCTCTCGCGCCCGGTCGAGCAGACCGGACTTGCGACCGGCCGCAGCATCGCGCTCGGACGTCGCCTGCTCCAGCTGTTCCATCAACTCGAGCTCGGCATCCTCGAGCTCACCGATCCGCCGGTCCAGGTGTTCGACCTCGTCAACCATGGTGGCCAAGGCCTTCGGATCAGGCACCGAGCCGTCATCGATCCGGCGCTGATTGCGTTCGCGACGCTCCCGCACCGGGACCAGGTCGTTCTCGGCCTTGGTGACCGCCAGCTGCAGATCCGACACCACGGTCTCGGCAGCGACCAGGGCTTCCGCCTCCACCGTGTGCGCGGCCGCCGCAGCCTTCAGTTCAGCCTGCTCGGGGAGGTTCTGACGCCGGTGGCGCAGCTGGTCGAGTGCGGTGTCGATCGCCTGGAGTTCCAGCAGTCGCGCCTGGTCGGCTGGCGTTGCTCTGATGACGGGCCCCTTCCCCCACAGGCCGACGCTCGACTGCCCGACCCGCGTACCTCACCCCGGCAGTGGAGCCGGACGGGCGACAGCCTACCTGTGGGGCCCGGAGCGGCGGTCGAGGCTCCGTGACGATCATCACAGCAGCTTCTTCCCGAAGGGCTGGAAACCGGTTACTCTGATGGATAGCCTTTTCCCACTCGTGACCGAAGGAGCTTTCGATGACCCCCGTTGCCCACTCCGTTCCCAGCCCCCGCAGCCTCACCCGCCGTGGCCTGCTCGGCATCTCCCTCGCCGCGCTGGCCGTCCCTGCCCTGTCGGCCTGTGGCGGTGGCACCCAGTCAGGCGCCCCTGGCGGCAGCATCCGCTTCGCCTGGTGGGGACCGGACTTCTACGCCCAGTTCACCAACGAGATGATCGGGCTCTACACCACCGCCCACCCTGACATCACGGTGAGCCCCGAGCCGACGGTGTGGGGTTCCTACTGGGAACGACTCGCCACCCAGGTGGCCGCCAAGGACGAGCCGGACGTGATCAACATGGACGGCAAGTACCTCGCCGAGTACGCCGGCCGCGGCGTGCTGGCCGACCTGGAACACCTCGACGGCCTCGACCTCTCCGGCATCGCCGCTGCCGACCTGGACGCGGGCCGGATCGACGGCAAGCTGTACGCGCTGTCGACCGGCAGCAACGCCTTCGTGCTCTTCGCCAATCCCGAGGTGTTCGACGCCGCCGGGGTCGACCTGCCCGACGACACCACCTGGACCTGGCAGGACTACCACGATCTGGCCACCAAGATTTCCCAACACGGCAAGGAAACCTTCGGCACCTCGGGTGGCGGCTCGTACGCCGATCTGACGATCTTCCTGCGACAGAACGGCGAGGACCTCTTCGGCGACGCCGAGGGCCTCGGGTACAGCGACGCCACGCTGGCCAAGTGGTTCGACCTGCACCTGCAGCTCCAGGAGGCCGGTGCGACCCTGTCGGCCTCGGCCCAGGTGGAGGAAGGCTCGGCCAGCTACGAACAGCAGGCCTTCCCGACCAAGCGGGCCGCGATGATGTGGTCCTGGACCAACCAGCTCGGCAGTGCCCGTACCGCCACCGGCAACGACGACGTGGTGATGCTGCGGCCGCCGTCGCTGAGCGGCACGGCAGCGAAGAACGGCTTGTTCCTGAAGGCGTCGATGTACTGGTCGATCGCTGCCCGGTCGAAGAACCTGGCGACCGCGGCGAGCCTGGTGAGCTTCCTGGTCAACGACACCGGCGCCGCCCAGATCCAGCTGCTGAACCGTGGCGTGCCGTCGAATCCGACGATCATCGCGGCGATGAAGCCGAAGTTCACCGAGACCGACACCTACGTGGCCGACAAGCTCGCCGAACTCGCCAAGGACATCACTGCAGCGCCGCCGGCCGTGCAGCCGGTCGGGGCCAGTGACTCCCAGAACGTGATCGCCCGCTACCTCACCGAGGTCCGCTTCAAGCGCCTCACCCCGGCCGACGCCGCAGCCAAGACCTCCGAGGAGATCCGCGCCATGATCAAGGCGGCGCGCTGAGTCCTCGACGTCACGCGTTCCAGGAGATCAGCGCCTGCTGGTCCTTGTCGTCGCCCAGCACCGAGAGGGTTGCGGTGTGCAGCGGGAACTGGTCACCGTGGCGCAGGTCAACTCCGAGCCAGGTCAGCGCCAGGGCGCGCAACGAATGTCCGTGCGCGAAGCACAGGGCTCGTTCGACGCCCGATTCCCGGATCCGGGTGATCAACCGTGACAGCCGTGCCGTCACCTGGGCAGCCGACTCCCCGCCGGGTGTCGGGTGGGTCCAGATGGTCCACCCGGGATCGTGCTCGCGGATCTGCTCACTGGTGAGGCCCTCGTAGTCGCCGTACCGCCACTCCTGGAGGTCGTCGGTGATCACCGGCTCGTCGAAACCGGCCAGCGAGGCGGTGCGCCTCGCCCGCAGCCGCGGACTGCAGAGCACGAGTCCGTACGGCGTTGCGGCCAGCCGTTCGCGCAGTGCCGTCGCCTGGGCGACGCCCCGCTCGGTCAGGTCAAGGTCGGTCACCGACGTGTGGCGGCCGCTGGCGCTCCACTCGGTCTCGCCGTGTCGTACCAGATGGATCTCCACGCTCCCAGTCTGTCAGGCACCTGACAGCGGCCCACCATGGTGGTGCCGCCTACAGTGGGGCCGGGCACGTCCTGGTGCCCCAGCTGTGACGAGGAGCCCCACCCGTGCCGAGGAGACTGCCCTGACTGCGTTCGACACCGGGTTGGCGATCGCCCTGGCGCTGATCGGCTCGGTCGGCAACGCCTATGCCGTGGTGCTGCAACAGCACGCCGTCGACGCGACGGTCAGTGCCGATGCCGGCGACGGCTCTCGTACGGTGTCGTTGCGTCGGATGCTGACCCTGGTCCGCACTCCGCGCTGGGTGGCCGGGATCGGCCTGGTGCTCGTGGCCGCCGCCTTCCACATCGGTGCGCTGGCGTTGGCCCCCATCACGATCATCCAGCCGGTCGGGGTGCTGGCGGTGCTGTTCGCGATCGTCTTCGCCTCCCGCCAGCGTCGTTCCTGGCCGGGCGGCCGGGTCTGGCTCGGCGCCGCCCTGACCGTGGCCGGGATCACCGGCTTCGTCCTGGTCGCCGCGGTCCAGGTCACCACCAGTGACGAGGTCCCCGGCCGGTCCGCCCTGGTGGCGGCCGGGGTGCTGTTGGTCCTCAGCCTGGGGTGCGCCTGCGTCGGTGCGCTGGGGCGGTCGTGGGCGAAGTGCCTCGGCTGGGCGGCGGCCTGCTCGATCGTCTTCGGCCTCGCCTCGGCCCTGATGCGCAGTGCGACACTCGCGATCCGGGCGCACACACCGTGGCTCAGCCCGACCATGGTCGGCCTGGCGATCGGCCTGGTGCTCTGCTACGCCTCTGGCGGATGGCTGGCCCAACAGGCGTACGCCTCCGGTCCGCCGGAGATCGTGATGAGTTCGCTGACCGTGCTGGATCCCTTGGTGGCCGTGTGTTTCGGCCTGGCGGTGCTCGGCGAGGGCAGCCAGATCACGGTCCTTGGTGGTACGGGCATGACGCTCGCCGCCCTCCTCGCCGGGGCCGGTGTCGTCGTGCTGGCACGCCACCACCCGGAGACGACCAAGGCCTCGTAGATGGCACCGAACTGAGGAGCTCCTCAGACCTGCGGAATCAGGCCGGCACAGCTGCACCACGGCCGCCCCGCAGTGATCTCCCCCACGACGAGCCGGCGCAGTGAACTGTCGGTCGGCAGGCTCGCGGGGTCAACCTCGCCACGACGCCGCCACAGGAAGAAGATCGCTCCGGACGAGTCGGGGCGCCCCTCACCCTCGATCGCCCAGCGGGCCTGGAAACGCGCGGTGTTCGAGTCCGGGTCGAGCCGGGCCATCCGGGGGTCAAGAAGCCAGGACGAGCAGTAGAACTCGGTCGTCGGGTACTCCGGGAAGTGCTCGGCAAAGAAGGTTGTCGCCCTGCTGAACGATGCGTCGACAGCGGCCGGGGTGAGCGGCCCGGTCCCCGGGATGTGGGTCGAGAGCACCCAGCGCTGCTCGGGTCCGCCCGCCGCCCCGTCCCGCGGCAGGTACCGGTACAGGTTGAACTGCAGCCGCCCCAAGCCGTACAGCGCACCACACCAGGCGGTGCACAACCAGGAGTAGGTGTGCAGACCGAACTCTCCGTAGGTCTCGCGGTGCACCCGGACCTGCTGCCCCATGTCGGCCAAGGTCTCCCACGAGGTCTGGTCCGGAATCCCTCGCTCCACGTGGAAGGCACGGATCGGGCCGACCGCGGCCGCGAGCGCAAGGATGGCGAGCGTCCCGTACCCGTGTCCGGCATCCTCCAGCCCGTAGCTCTCCTCCTCCATCGATCCGAAGATCGCCGCGCCGAGGCTGAAGTCGCCGACCAGGGCCGACAGTGCGTGCACGTGGTCGACCACCCGTTGCCGTGCCGCCTCCCCGGACGGAGTGTCGTCGGCGAGCACGGCATCGGTCCAGCGACGTACGTCGACCAGGTCCTGGCCGGTGAAGCCGAGCAACTCCCACAGTTGGGGATCGCTGCTCAACCGGTCGGCGAGCAGGGCACGGGTGTCGGTCGCAGGCGTCTGGTGCTCGGTCGTCACGGGGACAATCTGCCACGCCGCGGCAGGACGATGCGAGGCTCCCCCTCTTGCCCTCGGAAATCTCACGACCCTACGATGTTCGAAATGGTCGACCGTCGACGGTCGACCGGCCAAGGAGCCAGTCATGGACCACCACACCCTCACTCGTCGATCACTGTTGGCCACCGGACTGACCGCGAGTGCCACACTCGTCGTCGCCGGATGCGCCCCCGGCGACACCACTCCGTCCATGCCCACCGGGTCGCCGGGCTCGGGGACCAGTGCTCCCAGCCCCGTCCGCCCGGCGCACATCCCGTACGACGGGCCGAAGCCGGACCTCGTCGGCGACGGGGCCACCGGCGTGCCCAACGGGTTCCTCACCTACCCCGCCGAGCCGCCCAGCACAGGACGGGTTCCGGTGAACCTGTCGGCCCCGATCACCTTCCTCGGCCTCGGCGATCCACCGGCCGTGCCACGGGATCGGAACCAGTGGTGGCAGCAGATCGAGTCCGACCTCGGAGCAGCACTCAACCTGAACATTGTCGGCAGCCAGTACGTCGACAAGTTCCAGACCTCGGTCGCCGGCAATGCGTTGGGCGACCTCACCCAGTACACGCCCTCGGCACCGCGGTTGCCCGAACTGCTGGAGAAGATGTTCGTCGACCTGACGCCCCACCTGGCCGGGGACGCGGTCGCCCGGTACCCAAGCCTGGCCAGCATGCCGGCAGCAGCCTGGGACATGTGCACGATCAACGGCAAGATCTGGGGGGTCACCAACCCGAGGATCCCGGCCGGCATCGTCTTGATGACACGAGGTGATGTTCTCGAGTCGAAGGGCATCGCGACGATGCCGAATCTGTCCAACGGTGAGGACTTCCTCGACATGTGTCGTGAGGTCACCGATCGGTCGCGCAACGTGTACGCGATCGGGCAGATCCCGCAGGACTGGACCGTGCCGGTCATCGTCGAGGCACTGGGCGGGCCGAACACCTGGCACGTGGCGGACGACGGGACGTGGACCAGCGCCTACGAGTCACCCGAATACGCCCAGGCCCTGGAGATCGTCACCACGATGTGGTCCGAAGGGCTGTTCCACCCGAACTCCTTCACCGATCTGGGCGCAACCCTGAGCTGGTTCGACGGTGGCACGACCGTCTTCCTGGCGCAGAACTTCCTTGGCTGGCAGGAGCGTCTGGCCGGAGCCAAGTACCAGGTGAGCTTTCCGACCGGTGCGGTCGTGATGCCGAACTGGAACGGTGGCGGCGCCGCGGCCAAGCATCTGGGCGCGCCGGGATTCGCGAGCCCGGTCGGGCTCAGGAAGACCTCCGACGAGGGACGGATCGAGGAGTTGCTCCGGGTGATGGACTACATCGCCTCACCGTTCGGCACCGTGGAGTTCCTCAAGGTCAACTACGGGGTGCAAGGACGCCAATGGACCATCCGGGACGAACAGGTGGTCCTCGGTGACGCGGGCGAGGGTGAGGCGATGATGGGAACGGGCCTCGGATACGCCGGCAGCACCGCATCGGTCAGCCTGTACACCCCGGGCAAGCCGGACGCGACCAAACAGCTCCACGCCTACCTGACCCGGATGGTCCCGACCGGGAAGCCGAACCCCGCCAACGGCAAGTACTCCGAGACGCAGCTGAGCAAGGGGGCGGCAGCCACCCGCAGACTCGAGGACGTGATGGCCGACATCATCCAGGGGCGCGCCGCCTTGTCGTCGTGGGATGCTGCGGTGGCGGCGTGGAAATCCGAGGCTGGTGACGCGATCGCCCGGGAGTACGCCGCAGGCTGAGACGCTGTCGATCCGGGGCTGGGGTCTTGAGTGGTTGCCGACCCCAATGGTTGCGGTGCTTCAATGGCGGTCATGACCGAGCAGCAGCCAGCCTCGCCCAGCCGTCGAACCCCGTTCTCGGAGGCGTTCAAGCAGTTCATCTGTGTGGACTGGGAACCGTACAGCGACGTCATGCCCGACCAACTCCCCGCCTCTAAGGCTGCTCCGGCCCGCCGTCAGGCGATCAGCGCCCAGTTCCCCGGAGACCGGCTGGTCATCCCGGCCGGCGGGTTGAAGGTCCGGTCGAACGACACCGACTACCGGTTCCGGCCGCACTCGGCGTTCGCCCACCTCACCGGTCTCGGCACCGACCGGGAACCCGAGTCGGTGCTCGTGCTGGAACCGGTCGACACGGAGAACGGTCCCAGCGCGGGCCATGAGGCGACCCTGTACTTCAAGCCGCGTGCGCCCCGTACCGACGAGGAGTTCTACGCGAACGCCCGGTACGGCGAGATGTGGGTCGGGCAGCGGGAGTCGCTGGAGGAGATGTCGGCGCTCACCGGACTGCGTTGCGCGCCCATCGACGACCTGGCCGATGCCCTGGCGAAGAACGCTGAGTCGACCCGGATCCGCGTGGTGCGCGACGCCGACGCCGAGGTGACCGCCCAGGTGGACCAAGTGCGCTCCGCACGCACGTCGAGCGAAGTCGAGACGACCGAGCTGGACGAGCAACTCGCCGTTGCGCTGAGCGAACTACGGCTGGTCAAGGACGAGTTCGAGATCGAACAGATGCAGCAGGCCTGCGACCGTACGGCGGAAGGTTTCGCCGCCGTCGTGGCCGACCTGCCCGAAGCCGTACGACGGGGCCGCGGCGAACGCTGGGTGGAAGGGATCTTCGGCCTGTACGCCCGGCATGCCGGCAACGCCGTCGGCTACGACACCATCGCCGCCTCCGGTGACCATGCGAACACGCTGCACTGGATCCGCAACGACGGCGATCTCCGCGACGGAGACCTGCTGCTGCTGGACGCCGGTGTCGAGCTCGACAGCCTCTACACCGCCGACATCACTCGTACGCTGCCGGTGTCGGGCCGCTTCTCCCCTGCCCAACGGAAGGTGTACGACGCCGTGCTCGAGGCCCAGGACGCCGCGCTCGCGGCGATCCGGCCAGGGGTGAAGTTCTCCGAGGTGCACAAGGCAGCGATCACCGTGATCGCCAACCGGCTGCACGAGTGGGGGCTGCTGCCTGTCACCCCGGCGGTGTCCCTCGATCCGGAGACCGGTGGTCACCACCGGCGCTGGATGGTGCACGGGACCTCACACCATCTCGGCATCGACGTGCACGACTGCGCCCAGGCACGGCTCGAGCACTATCGCGAGGGCGAGCTGAAGGAGGGCATGGTGATCACCGTCGAGCCCGGCATCTACTTCAAGGCCACGGATCTGCTGGTACCCGAGGAACTCCGCGGCATCGGCATCCGGATCGAGGACGACATCGTCGTGACCGCCGACGGCTACCGGATCCTGTCCGACGCCCTGCCCCGGGAGGCGGATGGTGTCGAGGCCTGGATGGCCGACATCCTTGACCGCAAGGAGAAGTGAATGCTGATCGCCGACGAGCTGGCCGTGCTGCTCACCCGGGAACGCGGCGGATTCCGCTGCAGCAGCTACGACGTGGCCGACACCCTCGCCGGCGGGCTGCTGGTCGAGCTCGCCCTGGAGGAGCAGGTCAGTGGCGAGGTCGACTCGGCCGACTTCTGGAAGCGACGACGCGTCCAGCAGGAGTCCGGTGAGCCACCGTCGGATCCACGGCTCGCCCGGACCTGGGAGTTGATCACGACGACTGCAGTGGGTGCCGTGCAACGTGCCGTGGCCAAGCAGGCCAAGGACATCGTGCTCCCGGCCCTGGTGCAACAGGAGATCCTGAGTGCCACCCCGCGGCCACTGATCGGCCCCCGCTACACATTGCTCGACGAGTCGCTACGAGTGAACCTCACCGAGGAACTGGTGCCGATCGTGATGACGGGCGCCCCCGCGGACGAACGCCAACGCAACCTGGTGTGGCTGCTGAACGGGGCCTACTCGCTACGCCCGGCCCTCGGCATCGAGCTGCGTCACAGCGTGACCGTGCACCAGAATCTGCGCGCCCTCGGCAAGCCGACCTGGCCGGCCAAGGCCGCCATCGACGCGATGGTGGGGCGTCGGGCCGCCGCTGCCTCCTGACCCCCGTCGGTCGAGGCCGAGCCGGGATCCACCAACGCCGAGATTGCAGAAGATGCGCTCGTCAGCGCCGATTTTCTTCATCCAGTGCATTCTCGGTGCGCCTACCCACGCGGTCGTCACTATTGCGCGTCGTGGTCCGAGCTGACCGGACGCGGCGGATCGGTGAACATCGCGGCCCGCGCTCCCGGCATGGTGGCCAGCAGTTCCTTGGCCTGCTGGACCAGTTTGTGCTCGCACAGCAACTCGTACTGGGTGGCGACCGTCTGGGTGACCGAGGTGAAGTCACGCTGGCCACCGGTCATCGCGTACCCGATCGCCTGGAAGATGATGGAGATCGCCACGGCCAGCACGAGTGCGACCAGCAGCAACGCCACCGCATTCTGGACGGCCCCCGGCACGAACAACAGCATGATCACCCCCAGCAGCAGACCGGTCCCGATGCCGGACATCGCACCGTTCGCCATGACGGTGCGCCAGCTCTTGCGACCCAGCACCCGCTCCACTGACTTCAGGTTGGTCCCGACGATGCAGAGGTTCTTGACCTCGAACTTGTTGTCGGCGAGGAAGTCGACGGCCTTCTGCGCGTCGGCATAGCTGTCGAAGACCTGCACCGACCTCGGGAACTCCAACTCGAAGATGGACCCGTGCTGCTGTCCCAGGGACGACATGGCCTGCTCCTTCGAACGACTCGCGGACACCATCCAATCTATCGCCTACCGCGTCAGCCTCGCAGCGCCCGAACCGCCTCGATCGTGTCGACCTCCTCCGGTCTCTTGTCCTCGCGGTACCGCAGCACCCGGGCAAACCGCAGCGCCACCCCACCCGGATAGCGGGTGGAGCGTTGCACCCCGTCGAAGGCGATCTCCACCACCTGCTCCGGTCGCAACGGCACCACCCAGTCACCCCGTTCGACAGCCGCGGGATCGACCGCCAGCGCGGTGAACCGCTCGGTCTGCCAGCGCAGCATCGCGTCGGTCATCCCCTTGAAGGTCTTGCCCAGCATCACGAACTCGCCGGTCTCCGGATCCCGGGCTCCGAGGTGGATGTTGGAGAGCCAGCCGCGCCGCCGGCCACTCCCCTGCTCCACGGCCAGCACGACCAGATCGAGGGTGTGCCGCGGCTTCACCTTGACCCACGCTGCCCCACGACGGCCCGCCTCGTACGGCGCTGACAGGTCCTTCAGCACGACTCCTTCGTGGCCGGACGCGACAACCTCGGCGAAGAAGGTGGCGGCAGCGCCGGTCTCCTCGGTCACCAACCGGTTCACCCGGTGCTCCGGAGGGACCAGCGCCTCGAGGCGCGCCAGACGGTCCCGCAGCCGCAGGTCGACCAGTGACTCCCCGTCCAGATGCAACAGGTCGAAGAAGGCGGGCCGCAGTCCGCTCACCGCCGCTCCCGGGTCAGCGGTGGCCGTACGGGCCGCAGTGTCCTGGAACGGTCGCGCACCCCCGGTCTCGTCAACGGCGAGCACCTCACCGTCCAGGATCGCGTCGTCGACCGGGAGCCCGGCAACGATGGCGGCGACCTCGCCCAGCCGTTCGGTGATGTCGTCCAGGCTGCGGGTGAACAGCCGTACCTCCCGGGCACCGTCCTCCCGGGCCCAGGTGTGGGCCTGGATCCGGATGCCATCCAGCTTGGTGTCGACCGCCACGGCGGCAGCGGTGTCTCCGGTCAGCTTCGCCACAGCCGCAGCAACGTCGGGCGCCGACGAGGCGAGCATCGGCCGTACCGGCTGTCCGACCTCGGCGGTGAACGCCTCGACCGCCGCACGTCCCTCGGTCAGCGCGGCGACGGCGACCGGTGCGGTCGATCCGCGGAACATCACCGCTCGCCGCAGCACCGGCAACGGCACCTCGGAGGCGTGGGCCACCGCATCCAGGATCGCCGCATCCAGGGCTCCTTGGCGCACCTCACCGGACAGCAGGCCTCGAAGCAGGCGTTGCTCGATCGCGGTGGCCGCGGCAAACAACGTACGCACCGCGTCCCTGCGCGCTGCGGCCGAGCCGGGGCCTGCCATCCCGGCGATCCGCTCCAGCTCGGCGTCCACCGCTGCCACCTGCAGCGTCGGTTCCGCCGCCGGTTCGGGCAGGTCGCTCAGCGAGGCCCACCCGACCCCCGTACGGCGTTGCCGTAGTTCCCCCGCGAGGTAGGTCACCACGATCCCGACATCATCAGCAGCAGTCCGGGTCAACAACCCGGCCAGCAGGTCACGCTTCGCCAGACGCGAGGAGGTCGCCGCGACCTGGGCCGACACCTCGGCCACCTCGGACAGATTCATGGTGCTGACGTTAGTGGCCAGGACCGACACCCTGGCCGACCCGGCCGTGACACCGAGCGGCCGACCCGGCCGTGACACCGAGCGGCCGACCCGGCCGTGACACCGAGCGGCCGACCCGGCCGGGCACGCTGGCCCCGCACCCATCGCCGTGTGAGTAGCATGGCCCCGGCGCCGGACCCGGCGCACACCGAATCGGATCGGGGTGAGGATGGCTTCAGCCGTACGGCGGCTCTACGAGAACCGCCGGGTGCTGCGCATCATGGTCCAACGGGATCTCAGCGTGCGGTACGCCAAGAGCTTCCTCGGCTACCTGTGGACGATCATCGATCCGTTGGCGATGTCGATGATCTACTTCGTGGTCTTCGTGCTCATCTTCCAGCGCGCCGGCCACGGCTACAGCCCCTACTTCCTGTTCCTGCTGACCGGCATGCTGCCCTGGCAGTGGTTCAACGGCTCGGTGACGGCCGGCGCCAAGGCCCTCCAGTCCGAGGCGAAGCTGGTGCGGTCGACCCGGCTGCCGCGGGAACTGTGGGTGGTAAGGGTGATCGTCGCCAAGGGCATCGAGTTCCTGCTGTCGCTGCCGATCCTGGTCGCCGCGACGATCATCTACCTGATTGTCGGCCAGAACGATCCGACGGTGTTGCCGCACGTGAACTGGCAGTTGGTGTTCATCCCGCTCGGAATGGCTCTCCAGGCCGTTCTCCTGGTCGGCCTGGGCCTGCTGCTCGCGCCGATCCAGGTGCTGGTGAACGACACCCAGCAGGTGCTGCGCATCGTGCTGCGCGTGATGTTCTACGCCACCCCGATCATCTATCTGGTGAACAAGGCGCCGGGGGTGCTGGAGAAGATCCTCTGGTTCAACCCGATGACCGGCATCCTCGAGTTCTACCGCGCCGGCTTCTTCGACAGTGAGATCCGCTGGGGTCCGGTGATCGTCTCCGTCGTGGTCACCGCCATCGTCTTCGTGCTGGGCCGCCTGGTCTTCCAGCGCCTCGAGCCCGCCGTCCTGAAGGAGATCTGATGGCCAAGCCCGTCATCAGTGCCGAGGGTCTCGGCATCGAGTTCTACCGTTCCCGGCGACGCAAGCTGTCGCTGCGCGAGATGATCTTCCAGCGTCGGACGACACACCCTCGCGACACCTTCTGGGCCCTGCGCGACGTCTCGTTCGAGGTCGCCAAGGGCGAGGCCGTCGGCCTCGTCGGCGCCAACGGCGGCGGCAAGTCGACCCTGCTGAAGATGATCGCCGGCGTGCTCATCCCTGACGAGGGCTCGGTCAAGGTCCGCCAGGGCGTGGCTCCGCTGATCGAGCTGACCGGCGGCTTCCTCGGAGACCTGTCGGCACGCGACAACATCTACCTCACCGCGGGCCTGCACGGACTCACCAAGGAGCAGGTCGACGAACGCTTCGACGACATCGTCGAGTTCGCCGGACAGCAGGTGAAGGACGGTCTCGACATGCCGTTCCGACACTTCTCGTCCGGCATGCAGGTACGACTCGGCTTCTCGGTGGTGACGACGCTGGATGAACCGATCATCCTGGTCGACGAGGTGCTCGCCGTCGGCGACATGGCCTTCAAGGCAAAGTGCTACGCCCGCATGGAGGGATTGCTCTCCGAGGGGCGCACGCTGTTTCTGGTGTCACACTCGGCCGGCGATCTGAAGCGGTTCTGCGACCGAGGGCTCTACCTGAGACAGGGCCAGCTGGTCGACGACGGTCCCGTCGAGGAAGTCCTGAAGCACTACTCCGACGACAACTCCTGACTCACCGACGCCTGTTGCCCGGGCCGCGTTTCACAGCCCGCACGCGGCCGCGGGCTGGGTCAGCAGAACAGCCTTCACTCGGTGACCTCAGGAACCTTGGTGCCCGGATTGCCGTCCAGGGCCGCGACCAGCTGCGGGACGTAGCGTTCAAGCAGGTAAGGGATGCTGAGTGCAGTGACGAAACTGAAGGCGTTGCCGTAGGTCTTCGCGGTGGCACTGTCCACAAAGATGCCCCTCCCCTCCTTCGCGGTTCCGGTCCCTGCCCAGACGTTGCCGGTGATCTCGTTCACCTGCTCCTCGTCGACGATCCACGCCACCGCGCCGACGCCCTCGAAGTCGCCGATGCGCTCGCCACTGATCGACCACCCGAACTTCTCCGACTCCGGGTTCTCCAGCGCCTTCGGGAATGCCAGGCCCAGCTGCTGCAGCAGACGTCCCCGAGGGTCCTGGGGGCCGTAGATCCAGATGCCTTCCCAGACCGTCGCCGCCACCGCGCTCTGCCCTGAGAACAGTTCCTTGTTGGCAGCGGCCGCCCTCGTGATCAGCGCGTTCACCTCGCCGACCAGCGTGTCAGCCTCTGCCGGCCTGCCCACGGCAGCGCCGATGGTACGAGTGGCGTCCTCCCAGGCGACCCCGTAGTCGACGACGTCACCGGGCTGGGCCACTGTCGGGGCCAGCTTGGACAGTTGCTCGTACTCCGACTCCTTGAGTCCGGCGTACTGCCCGATGATCAGGTCGGGCTCGAGCGCGGCGATCTTCTCGATCTGTACGCCGTCGGCGTTGCTCAGTACCTCCGGCAGCGCCGCCCCGCCGAGCTTGTCGGCCGCCCAGGGATAGATGCATCCCGGGGTGCCGTCGGTGAACCAGTCGGTGACACCGACCGGCACGACCCCCAGGGCCAGCAACGCATCCTGCTCGGTCAGACCGACACACACCACCCTGGTCGGCGCCTTCTCGATCACGGTCTCACCGAACTTGTGCTGGATGGTCACCGGGAAGGCGGCACCATCGGCACCACTGTCAGCAGTCGCACCTGCGGAGGAATCCGCCTCGCCGGGACCTGGCGAGGCGCAGGAAGCCACCACCGGAACGGCGGACAGGGCGGACAGGGCAGCCAGGAACCGACGTCGGCTGGACGGCATGTGCTCTCCTCACTCAACCCAGAGCCGGAGGTTCCGACTTTAGGTGAGCCTCACCTTACTCTGGGTTGCATGGTGGAGCGGCGCGTGCCCAGAAGCGGTCGATCGGCGAGACAACCAATCTCGCGCCACCGCCCGACCACAACGGCGAATTACGGTCGTCCCCATGACTGACACCGACCGGCCCGCCACGACGAGCCGGATTCTTGACCGCCTCTGGCCCGACCTGGTCGCCGAGATCCCCGCCATCCTGGCCTCCCAGGACGCCGCGACCGGGCGCTTCGGGACCGAACCCTTCATCGTCAACGACCAGAACCTGCTCTGGCCGCTCGCTGTCGCCTGGGCAACACCCGACACCCCAGCCCGCCCCAATCCGTACGCCGGCGACGAGAGGCTCCTGGCCGCGATCGTGGCCGGGGGCGATGCCCTGATCGAGGTGGCCGACGACCGAGGACGCTGGGAGTTCCGCAAGAAGGACAACTCCACCTGGGGCCCGATCCACATGCCGTGGACCTATTCGCGTTGGATCCGCGCCTGGGCGCTGGTGCGCGATGCGATGCCGGCCGATCGCCGGGCAGCCTGGGACGCCGCCATCACCCTCGGCGTGGACGACATCGTCGCCACCGATCTGATCCTGCCGATCCGCAACATCCCTGCCCACCATGCAATGGGGGTGTACCGCGCGTCCCAGGTGCTCGGCCGCGACGACTGGCGTACGGCAGCCGTCGACTACCTGCACCGCACGATCGACGACCAGGACCCGGCCGGCTTCTGGTCCGAGCACCACGGACCAGTCGTCATGTACAACGTCGTGTACGTCGATGCCCTCGGCTGCTACCTCGGAATGTCTGGCGACCCGCTCGTCCAGTCCGCACTGGAACGCGCCGCAGCCTTCCACGCCAGCCTGACCTATCCCGATGCCAGCCAGGTCGAGACGGTCGACGAACGGAACCCGTACGGCAATTCCCCGGCCGGGGTGAGCGTCGGGTTCCTCGCCGACCCGGTCGGCCGCGGCTACCTGAGCTGGCTGTTGGACCGGCGCGCCGAGCTGGGGGCACCCGCGGTCCCGGCCGACACCATCGCCTCGATGGTCAGCTACGGCTCCGACGGCCCGCAGCTGCCGCCGCCGGCCGGAACGTCTCGACACAGCTTGGTGCTGGGCGACCGGGATGCTCGCGTCGAGCGACAGGAGCCGTGGTTCGTCGCCCTGTCGGCCTACCACAGCGAGCCACCCGAACGGAACCGCTGGATCCAGGACCGGCAGGCGCACCTGTCGGTGTTCCATGACCGCACCGGGGTGATCATCAGCGGCAGCAACACCCGACTGCAGCCACGCTGGTCGACGGTCACGGTCGGCGATGTCTCGTTGCTGACACACACCCCCGGGGACGAGGATCCCGACTTCGCTGCCCCACCAGGACTCCGACACATCCCGACCGACGCGAGACTGGCCGGCGACGACCTCGGCGTCGACCTCACCCTGGACGACGTGTCGGTGGCGGTACGGGTGAGGCTGGACGGCGAGACCGCACGAATCTCGTACGAACTCAGCGAACCCACGTCGGTGCCCGTTGCCGCCCACGCAGCATTCCTGGCGCATCCCGGTGAACCGTGGTCGTCCGGCGGCCCCACCGGCATCATCGGCGACGACCCGGTACGACTCACCGCCGCCGAGTGCGACGGCTGGTTCAGCCACCACGGATGGCGGGTGTCCCTGCCGGAGGATGCGATCATCGAGTGGCCGGTGATCGGCCACAATCCCTACACCAAGGACGGTTCCGCAGGTTCGGAGCACTCCCGGATCGTGGTGTCGCTGCCATTGGCGGCAGGCATCCCGAGCGAACTGGTGCTCGACGTGGAGTGAGGAGTCAGCAGCGACGCTCGTGCTCGTGGGCCGCCACGACGCCCTGCAACAACGCGGTGAGCCGCTCCCGCTCGGCATCGGACAACGACGCGAAATACTCCGCTCCTGCGGCGTCACGGGCGGCACGAAACCGTCGCTGCGCTGCCCGCCCCTCCTTGGTCAGGGCCAAGGCCACGGCACGTCGGTCGGTCGGATCCGCCCGCCGCTCCACGTAGCCCAGGTCCTCGAGGGCATCCACCACCTCGGTGGCCGCCCGGGGCGTGATGCGCAGGCGCTCGGCGACCACGCCGAGCCGCGGCAGCTCCGGATCCTGCTCGGCGATCACCGCCAGCGCCCGCGCCTGGTGCGGCGAGATCCCCCACGGCTCGAGCGCCGCGTGATACCGCCGCCGCAGGTCACGCGCCACCCCGAAGACCAGGTCCATGGTGCTCGTCGCCATGCTTGCGAGGCTACCACACTTGAGAGTTCCAACATTGTGAGGTAGCTTCAGTATTGAGCAAGGGGGACGACCCCCTTGAACCCCCGATACGAACGACCAACCGGGTGAGCAAGGGGGACGACCCCCTTGAACCCCCGATACGAACGACGACCTCGGACAGGCCGCCGACGAGGAGGATGATGCCGATGTCAGGACCCATGAACGGCGGCCCGGCCGGTGCACCTCCCCCGGGACGAGGCGGGATGAACTTCGGCCCCCGTCGCATCGATCCGGCCGATCGACAGCAGCTCGACGAGTCACCGGTGTCCTGGCCCCGGGTCGGCGCCCTGTTCCGGCCGTACCGCACTCGGATCATCCTGGTGATGCTGCTCCTGGTCGCCAGCGCCGTCGTCGGCATGGCCACGCCGCTGCTGACGCGGGCCGCCATCGATGACGCGCTCCCCCACCAGAACGTGCAACTGCTGGTGATCCTGGTGCTCGGCATGATCGCGGTCGCCATCCTGACCGCAGTCTTCGGTGTGCTGCAGACCTGGCAGTCGACCATCGTCGGGCAGAAGGTCATGCACGGCCTGCGCACCTCGGTGTTCTCCCACCTGCAGAAGCAGTCCCTGGCGTTCTTCACCCGGACCCGCGGCGGCGAGGTGCAGTCCCGGATCACCAATGACATCAACGCGATGCAGTCGGTGGTCACCAACACCGCGACCTCGATCGCGAACAACTTCACCATCGTCGCGGCCACCGCGATCGCCATGGTCGCCCTGTCCTGGCGGCTCGCGCTGATCACCCTCGTGGTGCTTCCTCCGGCCGTGCTGCTGACCCGCCGGGTGGCCCTGCTGCGGCGCGAGATCACCAGCCAGCAGCAACGCCAGATGTCGGACATGCTCTCCCAGGTCGAGGAAGGCCTGACCGTCAGCGGCATCCGGCTCACCAAGACCTTGGGAACCAGTCGTACGGTGTCGCAGAAGTTCACCGACACCTCGGCCGAACTGGTCGACCTCGAGGTGCGATCCCAGCTCGCCGGGCGCTGGCGGATGGCCACCATGGGCGTCATGTTCGCGATCATCCCGGCACTGCTGTACCTGGCCGCCGGTTTCCCCGCCACCTCCGGCGGGATGACGATCGGCACCCTGGTCGCCTTCGTCGCGCTGCAGTCCAGCGTGTTCCGCCCGATCCTGGGCCTGCTCAACACCGGCGTGGACGTGATCACCTCGATGGCGTTGTTCTCCCGCATCTTCGGCTACCTCGACCTGCCGATCGACGTTCCGGAGCCGGAGCATCCGGTGGCCCTGCCGCGGGCGACGGCCCGTGGCGACGTGGCGATCGAGAACGTCACGTATCGCTACCCCGGCAGCGATGTGGACGCCGTGCACGAGGTGACCCTGGAGGTCCCGGCCGGCAATGCCCTCGCGCTCGTCGGCGAGACCGGGTCAGGCAAGAGCACCCTGGCCGGACTGGTCGCCCGGCTGGCCGATCCGACCAGCGGGCGCATCACCCTCGACGGGATCGACCTGCGCGACCTGAGCTCGGAGAACCTGTCGGCCCTGGTCGGCGTGGTGTCCCAGGAGACCTACCTGCGCCACGCCACGATCGCCGAGAACCTGCGTGACGCCAAGTCCGACGCCTCTGATGCCGAACTCTGGCGTGCCCTCGAGGTCGCCCAGATCGCCGAACTCGTGGCCACCCTGCCCGATGGTCTCGAGACCATGGTCGGCGCCCGCGGTCAGCGGTTCTCCGGAGGCGAGCAGCAGCGGCTCGCGATCGCTCGTACCGTCCTGCGCGATCCTGCGGTGCTGGTGCTCGACGAGGCGACCAGTGCACTCGACAACGACACCGAACGCGAACTCCAGGCCGCGCTCGACGCCCTGGCCGAAGGGCGCACCACGATCACGATCGCCCACCGCCTGACGACCGTGCAGAACGCCGACACCATCGCCGTGCTGGACCACGGCAGGGTGGTCGAACGGGGTGACCACGCACAACTCGTGGCCACCGGAGGCCGGTACGCCAGCCTGGCCAGCCGCACCTGACGGACCCCACCCACTACGCTCAATCCTGTGAATGCTCCTGTCGGGTCGGTCTTCGTCTCGCGTCTGCGCGGGCTGCCGGTGATCGATGCCGAAGGTGACGAGGTCGGCCGGGTCCGCGACGTGGTCGCGCAGGCACGTACGGGAGGCCGCCCCCCGCGGGCCAAGGGCTTCGTGGTGGCCCTGTTCGCCCGACACCGGATCTTCATCCCGATGGCCAGGGTGCGCCACGTCGACGCCATGCAGGTCACGATCTCCGGGACGGTCAACACCCGCCGCTTCACCCGGCGCGACATCGAGACCCTCGTGATCGATGACCTGTTCGACCAGACCGTCCGCCGCGCCGACGAGCCCGGCCAGTTCACGATCTTCGACGTGGCGATCCGTGAGGTCCGCAGTTGGGAGTGGGAAGTCTCCGAGGTCGCCGTACGGGAGCGAACCTCGCGTTTCGCGCGCCGCGGCCACATGGTGATCGTGCCGTTCCACGAAGTGGTCCTGCCCCAGCTGTCCCAGACGCAGACCCAGGGCACCGACCATCTGATCGCGCAGATGGAGGACATGCATGCGGCCGATGTGGCCAAGGAACTGCACGACCTGAGCCCGGAACGCCGAGCCGAGGTGGTGGCGGCCCTGGACGACCAGAAGCTGGCCGATGCCCTGGGCGAGCTACCTGACGAGGAACAGGTCGAGGTGCTCGAGGTGCTCGACGTGGAGCGGGCGGCCGACATCCTGGAGGAGATGGACCCCGACGACGCCGCCGACCTGATCAACGAACTGCCGACCGAACGGGCCGAGGAACTACTCGGACTGATGGAGCCGGAGGAGGCCGAGGACGTCCGCCGGTTGATGACCTACGAGGAGTTCACCGCCGGTGGCCTGATGACTCCGGAGCCGGTCGTCATTCCGTCCGACGGGACGGTCGCCGAGGCCCTGGCGCTGGTGCGCAACGAGGAGATCTCCCCCGCCCTGGCAGCCATGGTGTTCGTCTGCCGGTCGCCGTACGACACCCCGACGGGCCGGTTCCTCGGTGGGGTGCACATCCAGCGGCTGCTGCGGGAACCACCGTCCACCTTGGTCTCGGCGCTCATCGACAGCGACATCGAGCCACTCCCCGAGGATGCCTCACTGCACCAGATCGCGCGCTTCTTCGCGGTCTACAACCTCGTCACGGCCCCGGTGGTCGACAAGGAGCGCCGGTTGATCGGAGCCATCACCGTTGACGACGTGCTGGACCACATCCTCCCCGACGACTGGCGCGACGAACAGCTCGACGAGGTGGAGCCGGTGGAGGTGAGCGATGGCATCCGCTGACCGGGACAACAAGCGGGATCCCAAGCCCGGCAGGGATTCCCGCGATCGACAGCGACGCGAAGCTGCCGGCCGATTGGACCTTCCGGGTCGACGCAAGCGCTCCCTGCTGCCGCACATCAAGTTCAGCGGCGACACCTTCGGCGAGTTCGCCGAGGCCTTCGCCCGTTTCATGGGTACCGCCGCGTTCCTGATCGGGATGACCGTCTTCGTCGTGGTCTGGATGGCGTGGAACACCCTGGCTCCCCCAGCCCTGGTCTTCGACGAGTTCCCGTTCATCTTCCTCACCCTGATGCTGTCGCTGCAGGCCTCGTACGCCGCCCCGCTCATCCTGTTGGCGCAGAACCGGCAGGAGGCCCGTGACCGGGTCGCCGTCGAACGCGACCGGGAGCAGGCGGCCCAGAGCCGGGCCGACACCGACTTCCTGGCCCGCGAGATCGCCGCCCTGCGGATGTCGATGGGCGAGCTCGCCACCCGGGACTTCCTGCGCCGCGAACTCCGCGAGATCGTGGAGGAACTCGACCGCGAACGCGACGACGAACAGGAATCCGGCGGCCGACGGTCCGAGCCGAACTCGCGCTGAGACGGCCCCACTCGGTGCCCGGAACGGTTTCTCTTCGACATACCGGTCAGGAACCGGCTCAGCACCGTGGTTCGCAGAAATCCGTGGCCCCGGAGCCCGTCGTCCCCAACGACCTCAGCGACCGACCGGCGCCAGGCCCAGCTGTACCCCGGCGAGGCCGCGTGCCTGACCGGCCAGGGTCTCGGCGATGCGGCGCAGCGCTGAGGCCGACGGGCCGTCAGGATGTTGCGTCACCACGGGCGTGCCGGCGTCACCACCCTCTCGGAGTCGCTGCTCCAAGGGCACCTGCCCGAGCACCGGGACGGGGTAGCCCAGACGTGCGGTCAGGGTCGCCGCGGTCTGCTCCCCTCCCCCGCTGCCGAACAGTTCGACCCGGTGCGGCGTACCGCAGGAGGGGCAGTCGGTCTCCAGCCACGCCATGTTCTCGACCACGCCGATCACCCGCTGGTTCAGCATCGAGGCCATCGTGCCGGCCCGCTCGGCGACCTCGGCGGCCGCCTGCTGCGGCGTGGTCACCACGATGACCTCCGCGTTCGGCAGCTTCTGTCCCAGCGAGATGGCCACGTCACCCGTACCGGGCGGCAGGTCGAGCAGCAGGAAGTCGAGGTCGCCCCAGTAGACGTCGGCGAGCATCTGGTTCAGCGCCCGGTCCAGGATCGGTCCGCGCCACGCGACCACCTGGTCCTTGCGCGGCTTGAACATGCCGATGCTCATCACCTTCAGGTCCCCGGCCGGGACCGGCATGATCATGCCCTCGACCGAGGTCGGCCGCTGGTCCTCGATCCCCAGCATGCTGGGCACCGAATGGCCGTAGATGTCGGCATCCAGCACCCCGACCTTGCGGCCGAGAGCCGCCAGCGCGACCGCCAGGTTGACCGTCACCGAGGACTTGCCGACCCCGCCCTTGCCGGAGGCGATGGCAATCACCCGGGTCAGGTTGCCGGGCTGGGCGAACGGGATCTCCCGTTCCGTACGGCCCCCGGTGAGCACCTCGCGCAGGGTGGCGCGCTGCTCATCGGTCATCACCCCGAGCTCGACGTCCACGCCGGTGATCCCAGCCACACCGGCCCCTGCGGCGGTCACATCACGGCGCAGGGTGTCCTTCAGGGGGCAGCCGGAGACGGTCAGCAGAATCCGTACCGACAGGTGTCCGGCGTCGTCGACCGTGACGCGATCGACCATCCCGATCTCGGTGATCGGGCGTTTGATCTCGGGGTCCTTCACCCGGCCGAGCGCAGCCATCACCGGCCCTGCGAGCGGGTGGTCGGCAGGCTGGAACGGTGTCTCGGACATGAGAGAAATCCTAACCCCGCGGCCGAAGCCGCTCCGAGACGGGCCGGACCGACCCCAGCTCTAGGTGGCTTCTGGATCGTACGGGGCCGACACCGGTCCGGCGGGAACCCCGACCAGCTCGCCCGCCACCGGGCCGCCGTCACTGACGTTCTTCAGGTCGAAGTCCTTCTCGACGTCGGCCGTGGCGTCCTTGATCGCCTTGGCACCGCTCGTCAGGTCAGCCTTCACATCGGCCACGAGTGGCTCGACCTCGTCGAGCAGGTGCTTCTTCACGAACTGCTTGGGGTTCAGGTCGCGGAAGTCCATGTTCTTGAACTCCGGCCCGAGCTCCTCGCTGAGCTGGTTCTGCGCCTGCGTTGCCAGGCCACGCACATAGTGCAACAGCTGGGCGGCCTTGCGGGCGAACTCCGGAAGCCGCTCCGGACCGAACACCACAATCGCGATCGCCACCAGGGCGAGCACTTCCGGTGCACCGACGTCGAACATGGGCAGACCCTAACCTTGCTGCTCTGCGAGGGTCACCTTCGTCTCCTCAGGTGTTCCACTGCGGTTGTAGGTGACGGCCACCTCGTCATTGGGGCGGTGGCTGCGGATGGCGACGAAGAACTCGACCATCGTCATGACGGTGCGGTCGCCGACCTTGACGACAACATCGCCGACCTCGAGTCCGGCACTCGCGGCAGGGCCACCGGACTCCACCTCGGTGATCCGTGCGCCTTCCTTGTTCCCGGCCGTGGACACCGTCACCCCTGCGGTCGGATAGGTGGCGTGGCCGGTCTGCACGATCTGGTCACCGATGGTCTTCGCCTGGTTGATCGGGATCGCGAAGCCGATGCCGATGTTGCCCGGGCGCTGATCGCCGGTGGTGTTGGACAGAATCGCGGAGTTGATGCCGATGACCTTGCCGGCTGCGTTGGTGAGCGGACCACCGGAGTTGCCCGGATTGATCGCCGCGTCGGTCTGCAGAGCGTTCATGAAGGACGCGTCATCGGCCGAGTCCCCGCTGGCCACCGGGCGGTTCCGGGCGCTGATGATGCCCTCGGTGACGGTCTGCGCCAGACCGAGCGGGGATCCCAGCGCGATCGCCACGTCACCGACCTGGACGGCATCCGAATCGCCGAGTTCGACCGGCACCAGGTTCACGCTCGCAGGATCGACCTTGATCAACCCGACGTCGTACGACGGGCTGCGGCCGACGATCTCGGCCTCGGTCCGGGTACCGTCGTTGAACAGCACGGTGACGGTCCCGGCACCGCCGTCGGCAGGTTCGATCACGTGGTTGTTGGTGAGGATGCGCCCCTCGCCGTCCAGCACGAAACCGGAGCCTGAGCTGTTGCCGCGGGACGCGGTCACCATGATCATCACCGTGCTCGGCAACACCTTGGCAGCCACGGCTGCCGCCTCGCTGCCCAGCTGTGGCTCCGGGGTCGGCGTGCTCGGCTCGGTCGGCTGGACCACGGCGTCCCTGATGGCCGGCGCACCAAGGCCGGCGCCACCGCCGACCACCAGCGCCGTCAGCGCTGCCACGCCGACCGTCAGCAGCGTGCGCCGCCCCTGCGACGCCGGGGCACCCGGCTGGTGGGTCGGCGCCTGGTACGGCGCGGGGTACTGGGACGGCTGCTGGTACGCCGTGGGCTGTTGGTACGACGCCGATGCCTGTTGGGTGGCTGACGCCGGGTAGCCGGACGACGGCTGGTGCGCCGAGGGCTGGTGCGACGGGGGCTGGTGCGACGGGGGCTGGTGGGACTGGGGCTGGTGGGACGCCGACTGGTAGGACGACGGCTGGTACGCGGGCGGCTGTGACTGGGTCGGGGCCTGGGTTGCCGCGCCACTGGTCCCGTAACTGCCACTGGATCCGTACGAACCGGGCTGGACCGGCGGGGTGCCCCACGAGCCGCTCTGCGATGCCGACGCCGACGGCTGCGGCTGCGGCACGGCAGACGGCTGGGACACGGCTGAGGCCTGGGACGGAGCCGAGGCCTGGGAGGCCCAGGACGCTGGCTGCGCCGCCGGTGCACCCCAAGCTCCCTGCTGGGCGGGTGCGGACGGGACCGACGCGGACGGGACCGACGCGGACGGGGTCGACGCGGACGGGGTCGACGCGGACGGGGCCGACGCGGGCTGACCGGCGGCAGGATCCTGCTGCTGCCAGGACGCCCAGGGACCGGGCAGACCCGCAGGTGGATTGCCGGTTCCGTACTGGTCGGTCATCGAGTACTCCTCCGTGCCGGGGCAGGTCGGGTCAGGTCTGGGATCAGCTGGGTCATCCGAACACCAGACCTCCGACGCGTTCCCACCCGGACCGCACCCGGTCGAGCAGGGTGCCACCGGCGCGAGCCTGGTGGGGCAACGAGTCGACGACCTCCGAGAGTACGGGCGAGGGGGCCACTCCGACCACCGAGAACACCGTCGCCCCCGACTGCCAGGTGATGACCGTCGGCCAGCCGGAGCGCACCCAGACGTCGGCGACCGGATCGTGCACGAATCCCGGCAGGTGCTCCGGCAGGCTGCCCGGCTGTTGCAGCACCACCACCTGCTGCGCGGCGTCAGCGTAGGTGAGGTGGAGCCGGTCCGGTTGGTCCTGCTGGTCGCCACGGGCGGCGACCAGATCGAGCCCGGCGACCTGCTGCCGGCAGAACCAGCCGTGCTGGTCCAGTGACAGGGCCGCCGAGGTCGACATCGGCTCGGCGGCCAACCGGGTCAGCGACGGTTCCAGGTGGGACAGGAACTCCGGTGCTGACGCCGCCAGGTCGAGGTCGGTGTAGCCGGCCGCCTCGACCAGGACTCCGGCGACCCGGGTCTCGGTCCGCAGCAGCACCCCGGTGGTCTCGTCGAGCCACCACCTCCGTACCACCTCGCCGACACCGTCGGCCTGCAGCACCACCGCCGCACGGCCCACGACGACCTGTCCCCGGTGGCCGACAACCTGCCCGGCGAACTCGGCCACCGCATGCGGGTCCCAACGGTCCCCGGCAGCGACGAAGCTGGCCGACACCTCGCCGCCGGCACCGTCACGCACCCGCAGTTCCGTGCCCTGACCGGGCCGTCCGGCAACGACGACGGCGGCCTCGAGCAGTCCCGCACCGGTCAGCGCCTGCACCTGCCAGTGGCCCCGGTGCACCTCGGTCGTGGACTGGTCGGAGCGCTGCACCAGCACGGCGACCTCGCCCGCCGTGAGCGGCCGTCCCGGGACGACCGGCAGCGACGGGATCTCGGTCGCACCGGCGGCGTCGCGGCGCAGTGCCAGTGATCCGGACGGCGCACTCAGCGCTGCGGCCGTCGCCACCGAGCCCAGCACCGCGGCCGCGGCTGACCCGGCATAGTCGACCCGTGCCCGTCCCGGATCGGCCACCTCGGTCCCCGGTTGCGGAGCAGCCACCCATCCGACGCCGGTGACCAGGGCGAGCGTGACCAGCACGAGCAGTGCTCCCACTCGTGGTGCCGGGCCTGCCATCACGGGACGTCGCCGCCGCAGCCCGGCGAGAGGATCGCCGGCGCCCTCGGCACCGGCACCGGTGGCGCCGATCGCGACCAGCCGCTGGGCCAGGTCACCGGCCGGGGCACCGACCCTGGCCTGACGACGTACGAGATCACGCGCCAGCCGCAGGTCGGCCAGCGCCCTCGTGCAGTGCCGGCACGTCAGGCTGTGGGCGGAGAGCCGTTCCCGCGCCGAGCCGGGGAGCGCGTCGTCGAGCAACGCGGACAGATGGGACTCCAGCGTCCCGCAGGGCAACCGCATCATGGCGCGTCGATCCCCTTGTACCGCCCGCCGAGGTCAGGAGTGCGGTGGGCCAGTGCCGCACGCAGCTGGGCCCGTCCGCGATGGATCCGGCTCCGTACGGTGCCCAGCTTGACCTCGAGGACGTCGGCGATCTCCTCGTAGCTGAGTCCTTCGATGTCACACAGCACCACGGCGACCCGGAACTCGGGCTGCAGCGCCGCCAGCGCCTGCTCGACGTCGTGGTCGAGGTCGTGGTCGGCCAACAGCTCACCGGGTGCGGCATCCCGGGCGGGCAGGCGTTCTTCGGCGTTGTCGGCCATCGGATCGAACCGGATCCGTTGCCGCCGTCGCGCGCCGTCGAGGTAGAGGTTCGTGGTGATCCGGTGCAGCCAGCCCTCGAGGGTGCCGGGCTGGAACCGGTCGAGCGCACGGAACACCCGGACGAACACGTCCTGGGTGAGGTCCTCGGCATCGTGGGGGTTGCCGGTCAGCCGCAGCGCCAGCCGGTAGACCCGGGCGCTGTGGTCGGCGACGACCTGCTCCCAGGTGGGACGTTGCCACTGCGAACCGGCGGCAGGGACCTCACCGGGGACGATCGGGACGGCGCCGTCGACCGGCTGTGACACGACCGGTGCGGTCGCCACAGCCTGTTGCTCCACGGTCCTGCCGAACGCCACGTCCTGCCCCATCCCTGCTCACGCCCATCGATCGTCCCCAACAGGATAGGTGCGAAATCTGTGCGCTCCGGCGTCGGAGGAAAAGTTCTCCGGGCGAGCTCGGCCCCGATCAGGGCTCAGAGCAACCCTGCCGAACGCAGGCACCCGGCCAGGGCGGCCGTCTCGGCGGGAGTCGCGTTGACCATGGGGGGCCGCAGTCCGCCGACGGGCCGGCCGACCAGTGCGAGGGCAGCCTTGACCAGGATGCAGCCCTGGGTGGCGAAGATCCCGGTGAACACCGGCTCGAGCCGACGGTGCAGGGCGAGCGCGGTGGCCACCTCACCGGCAGCGTGGGCCTCGATGAGCTCCCGGGCGAGACGGCCGGTGACATGGGTCGAGGTGCCGACCAGGCCGACCGCGCCGAGCGAGAGCAGCGGCAGGGTGGCCCCGTCGTCACCGGAGTAGTAGGCGAAGGGCAGCCCTTGCTGCGCCACGGCAGCCATCACACGGCCGGAGGACGCCAGGTCCCCCTTCGCGTCCTTCACGCCGACGATCCGCTCGTGGGCGGCGAGTTCGAGCAGCGTGGCCTCGGCGATCGGTACGCCGGACCGGTGCGGGATGTCGTACAGCAGGACCGGCAGGTCGGTGGCGTCGGCCACCGTACGGAAGTGGTGCAGGAGCCCGGACTGCGGCGGCCGGGAGTAGTACGGGGTGACGACCAGCAGCCCGTCCGCCCCGGCCGCGGCCGCCTGCCGGGCGAGCTCCACGGTGTGGGCGGTGTCGAAGGTGCCGACTCCGGCGATGACGTGGGCCCGGTCCCCGACGGCCGCGCGGACGGCTCGCACCAGGGCCACCTTTTCGGCGTCGGTGGTGGTGGGCGACTCCCCTGTCGTGCCGCTGACCACGATCCCGTCATTGCCCATCTCGTCGACCAGGTACGCCGCCAGCGCCGCTGCGGCGTCGAGATCGAGCCCCAGCGCCTCGTCGAACGGGGTCACCATCGCCGTCAGCAACCGGCCGAATGGCCGCACCGGGTCCACGCTCTGCATGTCGGCACACTACTCAGCGTCCGGCAGCCTCAGGACCGAAACCGGCGACCGATAGTAGGGTGGCGGCTGTGAACGCACAGCCCGCGCACCCCGAATCCCCGGCGACCTCACCGAAGCAGGCGCCCAAGGCGAGTTCCTGGGCCTGGGCCGAGGACCTGATGCCCGAGGCGGCCGAGGCTGCCGCGGCCCGCGCCGCAGCCGAGCCGCTCGGAGTCTCACCCCTTGGCCGCGGATCGGCGACCGCCCTCACCTTCCTGGCCCGGGTCGTCAACGCCCGCGCGGTGGTGGAGATCGGCACCGGTTCCGGTACCTCCGGCCTGGCGCTGTTCCGAGGCATGGCCGAGGACGGCATCCTCACCAGCGTCGACATCGAACCCGAGCACCAGGCCGCGGCCCGTCAGGCCTTCACCGATCACGGCATCCGCAGCCAGCGGTTCCGGCTGATCGCCGGCGCGGCGCTCACCGTGCTGCCCAAGCTGTCCGACGAGGCGTACGACCTGGTCTTCATCGACGCCGACAAGGTGGAATACCCGGCCTACGTCGACCAGGCGTTCCGGCTGCTCCGCAGCGGCGGTGTGCTGGCCATCGACAACGCGCTGTGGCACGGCAAGGTCGCCGACGACAACGAGAACGACGACGAGACCTCAGCGATCCGCGAGGCCGTGCTGATGGTCGCCGAGAACGAGGAGCTCGTCCCCGCCATGTTGCCGGTCGGCGACGGCCTGCTGGTCGCCGTCAAGCGCTGACGGCGACAGCGGCCGGCCCCCTCAGCAGTTGCGGTATCCGGACTTGGTCTTCTTGTAGACGCAGGTGTGCACGACGGTGCCCTTCTTGTTGCGCAACTGCGCCGTGTCACCGGAGTTGTTCCAGACGTAGCCGCGCAGTGCGGGCTTCTTGGCACCCTTCACGACCTGGTTCATGTACAGGTCCTTCTTGGTGTTCTTGCCCTTGCCGGTGTGGATGGTGACGCTGGCGTGGGCCTTCAGCACGAAGTTCTTCGGGAAGGTCCAGCTGTGCTTCTTGTACCGGTCGGTGATCCGGTATCCGGTGAGGTTGATCGCCTTGCCGGTGGTGTTGACCACCACGATGTACTCACCGTTGAGCTTGGTGTTGGTGATCGGCAGGTCGGAGACCTTGGTCCCCTTGTAGTCGGCCTGCCACTTGCCGAACTTGACCGCCGGCTTCGCCGCCTCGGCCGGGGAGGCCAGGACACCGGCCAGTCCGAAGGCCAGGATCGCGACGAGCAACAGACGTGCCACCATCGCGGGCACACGGACAGGGACAGGACGAGACATGGCGACCTCACAGCAGGCTGGACGGGACGTGATGGTGCCGACCCTCGTGCGCTGGCACCGGTCCTGCGTGACTGGTCGGTGGGCGAATCATGTCATGACCGGCGTACGACGGGGAAATTCTTTGCGCCCCGGCTGATTCCGGCACGGCCCAGCTGGCCCCGACAGCTCAGACCGGTGAGATCGTGACACCTTTCGGAACCACCGTGATCCCACCCTCGGAGACGGTGCAGCCACGCGCCAGATCCGCAGCACGGTCCACGCCCAGCTTCACCCCCGGCTCGATCACCACGTTCTTGTCCAGGATCGCCCTCTTGACCACCGCCCCTGCCCCGATGTGGACGCCGTTCAGCAGCACCGAGGCGTCGACGTCGGCACCCTGCTCGATCCGTACCGACGGTGACAGCACCGAGTCCTCGACGTAGCCGCCGGAAATGATGCAACCGGCACTCACGATGGAGTCGCGCGCCCGGCCGGCCAGGACGAACTTGGCCCCTGGCTTCTGCTCCGGATAGGTCCAGATCGGCCAGTCGTCGTTGTACAGGTTGAACACCGGGTCCACCGAGACCAGGTCCATGTGCGCCTCGTGGTACGCGTCGATGGTGCCGACGTCGCGCCAGTAGTTCTTGTCCTTCTCGGTCGCACCCGGCACCGTGTTGGCGGTGAAGTCGTACACCTGGGCATCCCCGGCGGCGACGAAGGACGGGACGATGTTGCCGCCCATGTCATGACGGGAGGCCGCATCGGCGGCGTCGGCATTGAGCGCCTCGACCAGCGATGCGGTGGTGAAGACGTAGTTCCCCATCGAGGCGAACGAACTCGACGGATCGTCAGGCAGGCCGGGCGGATCAGCCGGCTTCTCCAGGAACGACTTGATCTTGCCGTCCTCGTCGGCATCGATGATGCCGAACGCGCTGGCCTCCTTGCGCGGCACCCGGATGCCGGCGACCGAACAACCACGCCCGGAGTCGATGTGCGCGTCGATCATCTGGTCGACGTCCATCCGGTAGATGTTGTCGGCTCCGAAGACCACCACGTAGTCCGGGTCCTCATCCATGATCAGGTTCATCGACTGGTAGATGGCATCGGCACTGCCCTGGAACCAGCGCGGGCCGAGCCGCTGCTGAGCCGGCACCGGCGTGACGTAGTTGCCCAGCAGGGTGGACATCCGCCAGGTCAACGAGATGTGTCGGTCCAACGAGTGCGACTTGTACTGCGTCAGCACACAGATGTGGTGGAGCCCGGCGTTCGTCAGGTTCGACAGGACGAAGTCGATCAGCCGGAACGTGCCGCCGAACGGCACCGCTGGTTTGGCGCGGTCCGTGGTGAGAGGCATCAGCCGCTTGCCCTCCCCGCCGGCCAGGACCAGTGCCAACACCCGTGGTTTCGACGCCATGTCTGAACCGTAAGGGCTGACCCGCACCCGAGCAACAGGTTCTGTTGATCTGTCGGTCAGGTGTCACACAACGCTAACAACGGCCGCCGCGCGTCCTTCCGCTGTGACACGATGCGATCCATGAACGACAACACCTTTGTCGACACGGATCTGGCGGTCTCGGATCTGGCGGTCTCAGTGCTCACCCGGGAATATCCGCCGACCATCTACGGCGGTGCTGGTGTCCATGTCGCCCAGCTGGTCCCCCAGCTGCGACGGCTTGCCGCCGTCGAGGTGCAGTGCATGGGTGAGCCTCGCGAGGGCGCGATCGCGCACGCCGAGTCGTACCCGGCCGGCGCCAACGCCGCCCTACGGGTGTTCGGTGCCGACCTGTCGATGGTGGCGGGATTGGGTGAGCAGCTGGGCCGGCTCCCCGACGTGCTGCACTCCCACACCTGGTACGCCAATCTCGCCGGACATCTGGGTGCCCTGCTGCATGATGCGGCCCATGTCGTGACAGCCCATTCCCTGGAACCGCACCGGCCGTGGAAGGCCGAGCAGCTGGGCGGCGGCTACCGGCTCTCGTCCTGGGCGGAACGGACCGCGTACGCCGCCGCCGACGCCGTGATCGCGGTGAGCAGCGCGATGCGCGACGCCGTCCTGGACTCGTACGACGAGCTCGACCCGGCGAAGGTGCACGTGGTCCGCAACGGCATCGACACCACCGAGTTCGCCCCCGACCCCGGCACCGAGGCGGTACGACGCATCGGCATGGACCCGGACCGTCCCTCGGTCGTCTTCGTCGGCCGGATCACACGGCAGAAGGGCCTGATCCACCTGGTCCGGGCGGCCGCAGCGATCGACCCGGCCGCCCAACTGGTGCTGCTGGCCGGTGCCCCCGACACGCCCGAGATCGCCGCCGAGTTCGAGGCGGCCTTCGCCGAGCTGGAGGCCAGCCGGGGCAACGTGGTGTGGGTGCCGCAGATGCTGCCCCGCGCCGACGTCCGTCAGGTGCTGACCCATGCGACCGTGTTCGCCTGCCCTTCGGTGTACGAGCCGCTCGGGATCGTGAACCTCGAGGCAATGGCCTGCGAGACGGCGGTGGTCGCCTCGGCGGTCGGCGGCATCCCCGAGGTGGTGGCCGATGGGGAGACCGGACTCCTGGTCCCGTACGACCCGCGACGGGCCGAGGACCCGGACTACGTGGCCGGCTTCGAAGCCGAGTTCGCGACGAAGATCAACACGGTGCTGGCCGATCCCGGGGCCGCCCGACGCTACGGGGTGGCCGGTCGGCGGCGCTGTGAGGCGGAGTTCAGCTGGGCCAGCATCGCCGAGCAGACCGTGGCCGTGTACGCCTCAGCGATCGACGGCCATCGGGGTCTCTGAGGCCGCCACCGCCTCGGTGTCCCCCAGCGCAGCGGCGTTCCGCTCCAGGTGGTCGGCGGCCGACTGGACGGTGCCGATGAACAGGATCAACCAGGCGAAGATCCCAGCAACCGCGAGCAGCTCGAAGGCGGTCAGGTTCAGGTAGTGCACGCCGAGGAACATCACCAGCCCCAGGGCGAGTAGGCCGACCGTCACCGCGCAGACGACACTGAACGCCTTGGACAGTGTCGGGAACAGGAATGGGATCGCCACGATCATCACGATGAACACCCCGACCAGGCTGTAGGCCGTGACGTTGTGTGAGATGAAGAACCGGTCGACCGGGAGGAAGGCGAGCAGGGCCAGCAGCACACCCATGGCGATGAACCCGATCCGGATCGCCACCACCCGCCGCTCGTCGACCTTCGCGAGCCGCGCCCAGCGGAGCAGGTCGTGGGTGAGGTAGCCGGCCAGGGTGGTGATGGCCAGGCCGCCGAGCAGCAGCGTGAAGTTGAAGGCGATGCCCGAGGTGTCGCTGGCCGTACCGAGGGAGGAGAAGTGTTCCTGCCACCACACCGGATTGGAGGCGGTGAGCATGGCGGCGAGTGCCCCGGTGAGCACGAACCCGGCCAACAGTTCCGAGAGCTGCCGGGTCGTCAGCGAGTACGCCGAGCCTGCCGTCAGGTAGGCGGCCCCGGCACAGGCCGCACCGACGATCGCCGCACCCGAGAACGCGTCGAGGGTGAGTTCGCGGAACGCCTGCGAGAAGATCCAGAATGCCCCGGCCAGGGTGAACATCGCCACCGAGGCATGGGTCAGGGTGAGGCCGACCAGGTCGATGATCCGGCGGACGATGTGCAGCTGGCGTCGCCACTGGTTGGCCGGCAGACGCATCGCCCGGACGAACCAGATGACGAAGACGACAGCCGTGATCGCCGCGGCCGCGAGGGAGGTGACCTCACCGATGGTGATCACCTCGGGTCCGCCGTAGAGCGGATGGACCGACCCGGCGAGTGCGATCAGGCCAACGATCCCGCCGACGACGAAGGCGGCCCCGGCCGTCACCAGGCGCCATTGCTCATGGTCCATCGTGGTGATCCGCTCGACCAGCTGACCGGCGGGCAGCGGGACTGCTGGCGCTGCCGGTGCGACAACGTCGACGGCACCCCCGGCGCGTGTCTCGGTCTCGGGGCGGGTCTCGACCGCAGGCGGGGATGGTGTCGCAGGCGAGGCGGTGGCATCCGCCGAGCGAACCGTGTTCACGAGCCTCACGTTACCGCGCGTCACGGCCTCCGGAACGCACCGACCCCCTACGCCTCGCGCAGGGGGTCGACGGTGTCGTGGACGGTTCAGCGTCAGCCGACGACGTCCTCCAGTGCAGTCTTCAGTTCCTTGGCCTCGTCGGCGTTGAGCTCGACCACGAGCCGGCCACCGCCTTCCAGCGGCACGCGCATGACAATCCCACGGCCTTCCTTGGTGACCTCCATCGGGCCGTCACCGGTACGCGGCTTCATCGCTGCCATCGCCCAAACCTCATCTCTCGCTCATCCGGAACCTGCCGTGGCCATTATTCCTCATCGGCGTTCACCCTGGGGGCCACCCCACCCGGATACTGCGGGAAGGAGTCGTCGGCAGCGGTCTCCGGACCGGCCTCGGAACCGCCGTCACCGTCGTACCACTGACCTGCTTCGGGAAGGCCCTGTCCGCCGTCCAGGTGGTACTCGGCGAAGATGTCCGGACTGGTCGCGACCGCGGGATGCGCCACACCGTCGCGGAGCAGCACGACCTCGTCCTCGAGGCGGGACAGATCGGAGCGCAGGCGGTCGAGCAACTCATCGACCTGGTCCATGGCGTACCCGCGCAGGGCGACACCGAACCGCACCGCGTCGAGGTCGTGCGCGGTGAGAGGCTGGTCCGGGAGCGGCTGGCGATACACGTCCCGTACGGGTTCGGCACGCAATTCCCCCAACGCGCCGGTGGCGGCCAGGGCTGCCAGTCCGATCACGACGACCACGATCGCGGCGATGACCCACTCCATGGGCAGCGATCCTAGCCGCGCGAGGTCTGCGGGTCGGGCCGCACGCTCGGCCCGGCGCCACTGGCACCCCGCACCATCAACTCGACGGCCTCACTGACATCATCGGTGACCACCAGCGCATCGACGTCGCCGGGCGAGATGTAGCCCTGCTCCAGCACGGTGTCGCGGAGCCAGCCGAGCAGGCCGCCCCAGTACGACGACCCGAACAGCACGACCGGGAAGGAGGTCACCTTGCGGGTCTGCACCAGGGTGAGTGCCTCGAACAGTTCGTCGAAGGTCCCGAACCCGCCGGGCATCACCACGAAACCCTGGGAATACTTCACGAACATCGTCTTGCGGGCGAAGAAGTACCGAAAGTTCACCCCGAGGTTGACCCACTCGTTGAGACCGGTCTCGAACGGGAGCTCGATGCCCAGCCCCACCGAGGTGCCTCCGGCCTCACTGGCGCCCCGGTTGGCGGCCGCCATGATCCCCGGCCCTCCACCGGTCATCACCGCGAAACCTGCCTGGACGAGGGCACCGCCGAGTTCGATCGCCGCGGCATGGTACGGCGAGGTCTCCGGCGTGCGGGCGCTGCCGAAGACACTGATGGTGGGGCCCAGCTCGGCGAGCGTGCCGAAACCTTCCACGAACTCGGACTGGATGCGCAGCACCCGCCAGGGATCGGTGTGGACCCAGTCGGTCGGACCTCGGCTGTCGAGGAGCCGTTGGTCGGTGGTGGTCGGCAGGACCTGGCTGTGGGCACGGATCACAGGACCGGTGATCTGGCGTCGGTTCGACGCTCGGGCGTCCGGCTGCTGCGGGGTTTCGCTCACATGATCAGCTTAGGGGCCGACCGTCGAGCACGGTGGCCACGCACGCCGCCTCTCGACTCCGCTCGAGAACCGCGACGTCGAGACGTCATCCCAGCCAGCGCAACAACGCCTCGCGACAGGCGTACACGTCGCTGACCGGGGTGAACTCGTCATCGGCGTGGGCCTTGCTGGGGTCGCCGGGGCCGAAGTTGACCGCCGGGACGCCGAGCGTGGAGAACCGGGCCACGTCGGTCCAGCCGAACTTGGGTGCCGGTTCACCCCCGACTGCGGCCAGGAACTCCTGGGCCGCCGGGGTGGCCAGTCCGGGCAACGCGCCGGGCGAGGAGTCGGTCACCTCGACCTCGAACCCGGCGAAGACGTCACGTAGATGCGCCTCGGCCTCGGCCTCGGTCCGGGACGGCGCGAACCGGTAGTTGATCTCGATCTCGCAGCGGTCCGGGATGACGTTGCCAGCGATGCCGCCGGTGATCCGTACGGCGTTCAGACCCTCCCGGTACTCCAGCCCGTCGATCGGGACGCGACGAGGCTCGTACGTACTCAGCCGCCGCAGCACCTCGCCAGCATCGTGGATCGCGTTGTGTCCACGCCACGCCCGGGCCGAGTGCGCCGCCGTGCCGGTGGTGACGATGTTGATCCGCATCGTGCCCTGGCACCCGGCCTCGATGCCGGCGTTGGAGGCCTCACCGAGAATCGCGAAGTCACCGGCCAGCAGGTCGGGCCGCTCCTCGGAGATCCGCCGCAAGCCGTTGAGTTCGGCAGCCACCTCCTCGTTGTCGTAGAACAGCCAGGTCACGTCGCGGCTCGGCGCGGTGAGCGCAGCCGCACAGGACAGTTGGACCGCGTCCCCGCCCTTCATGTCGACCGAACCCCGCCCGGTGATCACCTCCACCCCGTCAATCTCGGTGCGCGTCGAGGGTAGGTTGCCGGCGAGGGGCACGGTGTCGAGGTGGCCGGCGATCACCACGCGCGAGGCGCGACCCAGGTCCGTACGTGCGGCGACCACGTTGCCGATCCGCTCCACGGTGAGATGGTCACACCTGCGCAAGGCGTCCTCGACCGCATCGGTGATCCGCTGCTCATTACCACTGACCGACTCGATGTCGATCAGCTGCTGCAGCAGGTCGATGACGTCGCCGTGCAGGTCAAGTCGATCACTCATGGCCGCCATGCTGTCACGGCTCGACCACGAAGAGGTCTCCGACGCTGCAGTCGAGAGCGTCGCAGAGTGCTGTCAGGGTGGAGAACCGTACGGCCCGCGCCTTCTGGTTCTTCATGATCGACAGGTTCACGATGCTGATCCCGACCTGCTCGGACAGGGCCGTCAGGGTCATCCCGCGGTCGGCGAGGAGTTCGTCCAGGCGACAGTGGACGCGATGGGGTTCGTCGACCGGCATCAGCGTCTCCCCATCAGACCAGTCCGTCGACGTCGTCGCGCAGGCGCGCTCCGTGTCGCCAGACCTCGGCGAGCAGGAACAGCAACACCGCGATCGGGATCCCCCAGTACTCCGGCAGGCCGATCTGGACCGCCACACTGCCGTTTCCGGGGTGCCCTGCGAGGGCGTCGGTGCCGAGCACGAGAGTCGTGATCATCCGGACCCCTGGGACCAGCACCCCGTAACCGAAGACGGCCCACGCCAAGACCTGCACCATGCGTACCGAACGCCCTCCGAAGGGATCGCCGCCACTGATCCGTCCGGCAAGTTGCCAGACCGCCCAGCACCCCACCAACAGGCAGAGCGCCGCCGTCACCCCGGGCGCCAGGGCCAGCAGCCAGCGGTCGGCCGGCGCCGCGACCTGCTGCCAGGCAATCTGGTCGGCGAACTGGGCCGACACACCGGGAACGAGGTCGCCCAGCTCGGGGACCGGGCCGCGAGCCGTCGTCGAGGTCTGCCACGTGAGTGGAGCTCCCTGCCACCAGGCCAGCAGACGCTGCCCGACCAACAGCCACAATCCCGCCGCCGCCACCAGAACCGTCACGACACGCACTCCGCGCCCGCCCGAGTGCGTCGGTCGCAGGGTTGCCGTCGTCTCGTCGATCGTCGTCATGGTCAGTTCCTCACACCAGTCCGTCAACGTCGTCGCGCAGCCGGGCGCCGTGTCGCCACACCTCCGCCAGGACCAGCAACAACAGCCCAAGCGGAATCCACCAGAGCTCGTTGGGCGCATAGCTGACGTGTCCGACGTACTCCGGGTGCAAAACTGCGAGCGAGGTGGCCACGTGCTCCACCACCATCGTGGCGACCGCCGGAACCACCGTCCCGTACGCCAGGACGCAGCCGGCCAACATCCGGGCCCAGCGAACAGCAGTGCGGTCGAACGCCTGACCTGCGCAGACGCGGCTGACCAGCTGCCAGCCAGCCCACAGACCGAGGCCGAGGCATCCGAGGGTGAGCACCTCGGGCAGGAGGCCAACGAACCACAGGTACCCGGGCTGGGGCCAGGTGGTCCAGCTCCACTCGCCCGCAGTTGCACCAACGCCTGGGGGCCATGGCTGCGCCGAGACGCCGAGGCGGTCGCCGGCGACCCAGGTGTGCCACGCCAGTCGTTCACCCTGCACCCAGGCCAGGATCCTTGGTACCAGAAGGATCCCTGCCAGCAGGACCATCACGACAGCTGCGGCCCCTCGTAGGCTCCGACGCTTCATCCTCGTCTCAGCCAAGGCCACGTCTTCGTGCTCGTTCGCCGACGCCGTCATCGTCATCCCTTCGCCACTCCGACCATAACGACAATCGTTGTTATCGTCAATCGTTAAGTCGATGTCGTACGCTGACGGTCATGACTGCGAGTACGACTGCCTGGGGCTGGGGCCTGGCCACCGTTCACGAGTCCGGACAGGTGCTGGATGTCTGGTTCCCCTCCCCCGCGCTCGGTGCGGCGCCGGAGGGCGGCGAGGCACCCGATGCCCTGAGCACCCTGGTGCGCGTCGACGAAGCACGTCACGTCCGCACCCAGACCGTACGGGTGGAGCTCGACATCACTGCCCCGCCGGTCGACACCGCTGATGTGTGGCTACGACTGCACCTGCTGAGCCATTGCCTGGTGCGCCCGCGCGAGATCAACCTGGACGGCATCTTCGGCCTCCTGAACAACGTGGTCTGGACCTCGGCCGGTCCCTGCGCTGCCGAGGACTTCGAGTCGGTCCGGCTCTCCCTGCGCCAGCGCCACGGCCACGTGACCGTGTATGGCATCGACAAGTTCCCGCGGCTGGTCGACTACGTCACCCCCGCAGGGGTCCGTATTGCCGACGCCGACCGGGTCCGACTCGGTGCGCATCTCGCGCCGGGCACCGTGGTGATGCACGAGGGCTTCGTCAACTACAACGCCGGCACGTTGGGGACCTCGATGGTCGAGGGACGGATCAGCCAGGGCGTGGTGGTCGGCGAGGGCTCGGACATCGGAGGCGGCGCCTCGATCATGGGCACCCTGTCAGGGGGCAACACCCAGGTGGTCTCGATCGGGGAACGGTCGCTGATCGGCGCCAACGCCGGGATCATGATCCCGCTCGGAGATGACTGCATCGTCGAGGCCGGGCTCTACGTCACGGCGGGCACCAAGGTGACCCTGGACGACGGCACGGTGACCAAGGCGCTCGAACTCGCCGGCCAGCCAAGCCTGTTGTTCTTCCGCGATTCGGTGTCCGGCACGGTACGGGCCAAGCACCGCAAGGGAGCGAGCGCGGTGGAACTCAACGAGGCCCTGCACGCCAACTGATCAACCCCCACCCGGGTGCGACCAAACGATCGCAGCCTCGAACCCGGACACCCCCACGTTCCCGCGGGAACGCCATGTGGGTGGAGAAGTTGACGCCTTGTCCACACCCCGGTCCGAGCCGGAAGCACTGTCCACAGGCCGGCAGCGCTTGGGCCCGGGATGTCAGAGGCCACGTCTTGACTTGTCGGCATGAGCAGACGTGATCCGAACGAACCTGACACGACCATCGATCGCGAGGCGGCGGAGGCGCTGGCGGCCAAGTTGATGGCTGCCTCCGCTGACCTGGCTCGCACCGAAGCCGCCTTCCTCGATCTCCTTGCCGAGTTCGACACCAGTGGGGCCATCCGGTGGTGGAACGAGGACGCCTCTCTGGCTGCCTGGCTGTCGCGAATCTGTGGCGTCGCCCCGGGTACGGCGCGCGAACACGTACGGATCGCCCGGGCCCTCAAGCAGATGCCCGACACTCGTTCGGCCTACCAGGACGGTGAGATCTCCTACTCCAAGGTCAGGGAACTGACGAGATTGGCCGACACCCATGACGAGGCGCCACTGCTGCAGCTGGCACGCCATGCAACGGCATCCCAGCTGGCCCGGACCGTCCAGGCCTACCGTGCCCACACCGGGAGTCATCAGGATCGAGAACAACGAACCAGGCTGACCTGGACCACTCGCGACGACGGCCTGGTCCGGATCACCGCGACCTTGCTGCCCGAGCACGGCGCCGCCGTCGTCAACGCTCTCGAGGCGTGCACCGACCTCCACCTGGCCGACGGGCAGGGCCGTGCCGGGTCAGCCGTCGGGTCGACCAGCGACTCAAGCGTGACCGACGAGCCTCCTCACGACGTGGCGGAGTCGTTCCCCGAACAATCACGCAGGAGCAGGATCCAAGCCTTGGTGGAGATCGCGAACCACTGGCTCAACACCCACCCGGCTGATCGCAACGGTGAGGACCGGACGACCGTCCTGGTCGAGGTCAGCACCGAGCATCTCCATGCCCCGCTCGATGACGATCACGACAACGACCAGGGCCACGAGCGCGACCTTGGTCACGATGCCGCGCCTGTCAACGATCCCGGCACCACCACCGCAGCGTCGTCGCCGACGGCCACACAGGTGGGCGATCTCCGATCAGAACGGTGCTGGGTCCGTGGCTTCGGCAACCTGGAGCCCGCCACGGCCCGCAGATTGTGCTGCGAGGCCGACATCCAAGCGATCCTCACCGATCCGTCGGGCGAGCCACTCCACGTGGGGCGAACCCAACGCTTCGGCACCCGGGCACAACGACGTGCCTTGATGCTGCGCGACCAGCACTGCGCCTTCCCTGCCTGCCACCGGGTCCGACACCTGAAGATCCACCACATCATCTCCTGGCTCGATGACGGACCGACCGACCTGGAAAATCTCATGCTGCTGTGTCAACACCACCACACGATGGTCCACGAAGCCGGCATCACGATCACCACGTTGACTCCGACCGAGCGCGACAGCCTGGCCGGTGTCCGATGGATCTTCAGCAGACCGGACGAAACGGTGATCGTGCCCGAGAATTCGGGCCACCAGCTCCTTCCGGCGTTGCCGCACCTGACCGACGTGTACGGCGAACCGTTGACCGGGACAGTTCGCCAGGCAGCGCTCGCCGAGCGTGACCGGCTGCTCGCCGAGTATGACCAGTCCCGCAAGGACACTGTCGAGCGACAGAACTCGAGACGACAGGTGTACCAGCAGATCCGCGACCTGCACCACCCCGCCGCCAGCACGATCCGCACCATCGGCGGCGGCGAAGGATTCAACCTCCACAACTGCGCCGAGGTCCTCTTCAACGCCCGTACGGACCGTTCCGGTACCGGCGGCCGGCGTGACGAGGAGGATCGTCCGGCGGCGGCCTGATCCGCGTTCCCGCAGGAACGTGAATCATGCGAACTCACGCCCCAGTCCGGCCTTCGACGGTGCAGGCCTCTAGCCTTCTACCCTCCGGCCGACGACATCGTCATGGTCGGAATGCCTCTCGGCCACCAGAACCTCGACCCCGCGGGCAGCGAACCGCCGCAGCTGGTCGTCGGTCACACCGTCATCGGTGATCAGGGTCCAGCGGTCTCCCGGCCAGATCCAGGCGTGGAACGGTCGTTCATCCAGCTTCGCCGAGTGCGCCAGGACAACAACGCGACTCGACACCCGCACCATGAGCTCCTTCAGCCTGATCTGTTCCAGGGAGGCCTCACAGATCCCGCGCTCCGAACTCACCGCATCCGTGCCCAGGAAGCAGATGTCGAAGGTGAGGCGCTCGAGCGCCATCTCGGCGAGGGCCCCGACGAAGCCCTGGCTCAGGTGCCGCAGTCGGCCCCCCAGCGCGATCACATCGACACCGTCCGCCCCGGCCAACGCCTGCAGCGAACCCAGCCCGACGGTGGCAACGGTGAGCGGGGTCATCGACCGTACGGTTTGGGCGAGGGCCGCGCAGCTGGTTCCGGCGTCGAGCAGCACGGTGTCCCCAGGGGTGACGAGCTCGGCAGCGCAGGCAGCCATGGCCTGCTTGGCACCAGCCGCCTCGGATCGTCGTTCCTCGAAGCTCGACTCAACGTGACTGCGTCGCGCAATCGCACCCCCGTAGGTGCGCGCCAACCGTCCCTCGGCACTCAGCCGGGCCAGGTCGCGCCGGATCGTCGACGTCGTGACCTCGAACCGTCCGGCCAGTTCCTCGACCGACAACTCAGGTTGGGTGGCCGCGAGGGAGATGATCTCCTCGCGGCGGGCATCGGGCTTGACCACGTCTGCGATTCTTCCTGATCAACCCGCCAATGCGGCGCTGATCACCGACTCCGGCAGCCGGGCGTGTTTGATCGCCTGCCGGTTCCACGTGTACGTGACGTGGACCGCGTCCCCCGGAACGTGACACAGCATCGGGTACGACATCTCGATCCCCTTGTGGCGCCGGACCTCCAATCCGGCGGCATCGGCAGAATCCTGCGTCTCGAGGTCCAGCAGGGGCGTCCAGGTCCGGCCCAGGTCAACCGAGGTCAGCAGCGTGAGCGGGATCCGGGCCAGCCCCCAGACCGCACCCGCGCCCCCGTCCGTCGCTCCCCGCCCGACGGGGTTGGCCACCATCAGCAACCGGTCCGGCGCATCCGGGGTCGGATAGCGCAGCGCCGTGATCGAGGAGTTGTTGTTCACCAGCTGGGTCGCCTCCGGCACCGACCAGGTCACCCCGTCGGCCGAGACCGAGCGTCGTACGTGATCAGCGGCGCGACTGCGGAACAGGCCGAGGTACGAGCCCTCGGACAGCGGCACGATCACCATGTGCACCGAACCGTCGCTGTGCGGCACCGGCGTCGCCGACCAGGTCACGCCCTCGTCGACCGAGACCAGCACCGAGGAGGAGTCATGGTCGCCCCGCCACTCCCCCTCGCGTGGCGGGCAGTGGAAGATCGGCAGCAACCGACGCCCCGTCGCGTCACGAACCTCGGGCTGGCGGATGAAGGATCCCGACTCGTCCAGGAACGGCGTCGCCTCCGACCAGGTGGCACCGTTGTCGCTCGAGTTCTGTCGCAGCACGAACGCCGATGCCTGGCCGGTCAGGTCCTGTGAGGTGTAGAGCAGTTCGAGCCCACCGTCCGCGGCGACGACCAGCACCGGGTTCTGGTGCGAGCGACCGTCCTCGGCGCTCACCTTGGCCGGAGGGCTCCACCGATCCCCGGTCAGCCGACTGAACCAGATGCACACATCCTGGTTGCCCTCCCGGCTGCCCGCGAACCAGACGCACCCGAGCGAGCCGTCGGACAGGGCCGTGACGAAGGAGGCATGGTTCTCCGAACCGGCGGGTGGCAGGATCGCGGTCTCCGTACCGTTCGCGGCCCGGCGCAGGATTCCATCTGCTGTCATGGTGGTCAGTTTCCCTTCGGTGGTGGAGTTCTCAACCCTTCAGCGAGCCGAGCAGGATGCCCTTGGAGAAGTAGCGCTGGGCGAACGGAAAGGCGAGCATGATCGGGACGATGGCGAGCACCATCGTGGCGGCCCGCAAGTTCTCGGGGAGGATCGTGACGCCGTTCGAGGTGATCTGTTGGAAGCTGCCGGCCTGGGCGTCCCCGGACAGCAGCAGTTGGTAGAGCACCAGCTGCACCGGCGCCAGGTCGCGTTCCTGGAGATAGATCAACGGCACCAGGAACGAGTTCCACACCTGGATGGCGTAGAAGACGCCGATGGTCGCCAGGATCGGCTTGGCCAGCGGCAGGTAGACGTTCACCAGGATCCGGAGGTCCCCGGCACCGTCCATCAGCGCTGCCTCCTCCAGCTCGTGCGGAATCGACTTCAGGTAGGTGATCGTGATGATCAACAAGAAGGTGCTGAAGCCCCACGGGATCACCATCACCAGCCAGTTGTTCACGAAGCCGAGCTTCTGGTACACGATGAACGCCGGCACGATGCCGGCATCGAAGATCCACGTGATCACGAAGAGGAACATGATCACCCGGCGTCCCTTCAGCCAGGGCTTGGACAGCGGGTACGCCGTGATGAAGGTGATGGCCACCGCGTAGACGGTCCCCACCACTGTGTACAGCAACGAGTTGCCGATCGCTCGGCCGATGCGCAACTGCTGGTCGGCCAGGATGTAGCGGTAGGTCTCGATGTTGAAGTTCACCGGGAACAACGTCACCTCGCCGGCGGCGACCGAGGGGCCGTCGGACAGTGAGATGCACAGCTGACGGTAGAACGGATACACACACATCAGCGACAGGATGATCATCACGCCGGCGTTCACCGCACCGAAGGCGAGGCCGCCGGGCCGGACCTTGGTCCTGGTCGTCATCGCTCCCACCTTCCTAGAAGAGACCGGATCCCTCGAGCCGCTTGGCGGCCGAGTTCGTGGACAGGATCAGCACCAACGCGAGGACCCCCTGGATGAGGCCGACGGCAGCGGCATAGCTGTAGTTCGGGAAACCGTTGGCAGCAAAGGCCTGTCGATACACGAAGCTCTGCACGACGTCGGCGGTCTCGTACACGCTCGGGTTGTACATCAGCAGGATCTTGTCGAGGTCGACCGTGAGGACCTGCCCGATGGCCAGGATCCACATCACGATGATCATCGGCCGGAGCGCCGGCAGCGTGATGTGCCACATCTTGCGCCACCGCCCGGCGCCGTCCACCTCGGCGGCCTCGTACAGGGACTGATCGATGTTCGACAGCGCCGCGGTGTAGATGATCGCGCTGTAGCCGAACGTCTGCCAGGTCGACATGATGATGTAGATCGGACGGAACCACCCCGGCTCGGTCATGAAGTAGACCGGCGTGCCACCAAACGCCTTGATCACCTCGTTCACCAACCCGCCCTGGGGCGACAGCAGTGAGTACACGATGCTCACCAGGACCGCCGAGGAGATGAAGTACGGAACGAAAGTGAGCGTCTGGGTGAACCGCCGCAACATCCGTACGCGCACCTCGTTGAGCAGCAGCGCGAAGAGGATCGGCACCGGGAAGCTGACCAGCAGCGTGCCCGCCGACAACAACAAGGTGTTGCGGACGAGCCGGGGCAGGTCGGGGTCCGCAACGAACCGGGCGAACTGCTCGAATCCGACGAAAGGGCTCTGCAGCAAACCCAGGAACGGGCTGTACTCCTGGAAGGCGATCGTCAGGGCACCGACCGGCAGGAGTTTGAACAGCACCAGTTGGATGATCCCCGGAATCAGCATCAGGTAGATGACCCAGCGGCCGCGTCGGGCCGGCGAGTGGTCCCCGTGTCCGCGCCGACGCCGCGACGGGACGGTCGACGGCGACGGTGACGGGGGCGCGGCCGAGGACCCGGATGCCGAGGCCCCGGAACGGCGGTCGGTGGAGATGGCCATGGACGTGTGCTCCGCTCAGCCGTTGGCTGCCTCATAGGCGGCCTGGTCAAGATCCTTGACCTGGCTGAATCCCTTGGCCTCGGCCTCCCCGAGGAAGGCGTCCCAGTCCGCCATGGCCCGGTCGCCGCTCACGAAGGCCGTGACCTGGGCCAGGACGTAGGCCTGCAGGGTCGCCATCAGGTCGCTGCGCTTCTTCTGATCGTCGACCGAGTACTTCAGCACGGGCCGCTGCTCCAGGTGGTTCGCGAAGTAGTCCACCGAGAACTCCCGGGTCTGGGGATCCATCCACTGCTGGTAGGCGTCGTTGTCGACCGGGGCGACGAAGGTTAGCCTGTCCTGCAGGAAGTTCCAGACCGGCACGCCGTCACCCTTGTTGCCCTCGTCCTCGAACTTGACCGTGTACTCGGGCTTGCCGTTCTTCAGCTGGTACGACTCACCCTCCACCCCGTAGTGCATCAGGGTCTGCCCCTCGGCCCCGTACAGATAGTCGAGCTGCTTCAGGATCGCTGGGGCCTTGTCCTTGGCCGTCTTGGCGTTCAGGCAGAGCTCACGGCTGACATCCCACCGGGCCCCGGCCGGCACCTTGACCTTGGTGCCATCGACCAGGGTGAAGGGCTGCAGCACCTTCAGGTCGAACTTGGGGTCATTGTCCGGCCCGCCATTGTTGGTGAACCACGACGGCCGGGTGAAGAAGTCGTCGCTGACTGCGCCCTTGCCAGTCAGCATCTTCGTCTGCCATGACTCCTCGGTCGAGGCACCCTTGACGAACTCCGGATCGATCAGACCGTCGGCATACAGACTGCGGTACCACTCGACCATGGCGCGGTAGCCGTCCGAGGTGAGTGCCCCGACGACGTCGTCGGCGATGCCGTTGACCTTGCCGTCGACAATCCCGAAGGCGGCACCGAAGGCGTACGGGAAACGCAGGAAGGTCTCGCGACCGGTGAACGGATAGAAGTCGGCCGTCTTCTGGTACGCCTGCTTGAGGGTGGCCAGCGCTTCGCGGAGTGCTGTCACCTCGGTGGGCAGGTCCGTGATACCCGCCTTGTCGAACATGTCGGAGCGGTAGAAGGTCACGTTGGAGATCTTCACGGTCTCCATCGCCAGTCCGAAGACCTTGCCGTTGCTGGTGATCAACTTCTGGTACGACGGGTTGGCGTCGATGTAGGCCTTGATGTTCGGCGCGTGCTCGGCGATCAACGGTGCCAGATCGGCGAAAGCCCCTTGTGAGCCGTAGATGTCGGCCTGTGCGCCATTGGCGATGAGGGCATCCTCGATCGATCCGGAGGCGAGCGCCAGATCGACCTTCTGGTAGTACTGCGAGGACGGTCCACCGTCCACCAGGGTGGTCGTGATCCCGGTCTTCTCCTGGAGTACGGGGAACCATTTGAGGTCGTTCAGCCACACCCGGTACTGGTCCCGCATCCGGTAGGTGTACGCGGTGGCCGAGCCGCCGTCGCCGCTGCCGCTGCTGGTGCATCCGGCTGCCCCCGCCACCAGGCCGAGGCCGGTCAGGCCCGCCAGACCGGACAGCAGTTGTCGTCGTGTCGTCATGTCTCCTCCTTGAGTTTGTTCGTCATTCCGGCCCGGGCCGGAACCATCGCGCAGCGGTCGTCAGCGCTGGTACGGATTCATCAGTCCGCGCAACGGATCGGTGACCGCCGTCAGCCGCTCCTGCAGCTCCGGTGGCAATGGCCCACGTGCGAGTGCGGCGACGTTTGCGCGAAGGTGCTCCACCCGATCGGTGCCGACCAGGATGGACGCCTCGATCCCGGTGCCGAGGATCCAGCGCAACGCGGCCTCGACCAGGGACATCCCCGCCTCGCGCGCCACCCGGTCGAGTTGGATCGCCGCTGTGGTGAGGGTGTCGGTGAGATACCGCTTGCGATACATCTCGCTCAGCGCCGATTGGGTGAACCTGGTCGGCAGATCCTGCTCGCTCGCCCCGGGCCGGGCGAGCAGGCCGCCCGCCAACGGGTTGTAGCACAGGGTCCGCAGCTGGTGGGCTGCCGCGAAGTCGACCCACTCGTGCTCGATACGGCGTGACAACAGGTTGTACACGTTCTGGGCCATGGTGATCGGCGGCAGGCCCGCCTCGGCGACCAGAGGGCCCAGGTCGGCCACCTGCCAGGCCGCGAAGTTCGAGACCCCCAGCTCGCGGAACAGCCCGTCGGCGTGCATCCGCGCCAGCTCGCCCACCGTCTCCTGGAGCGGAGTGTCGTGGTCGGGCTGGTGCAGGTAGAACAGGTCGATCGTGTCGACCCCCAACCTGCGCAAGGAACCGGTGAGGCTTCTCCGCAGGGCCCCCGGTGACAGCGGCGGTGCACCCTGGGCGTCAGGGTGCGGGATCCCCGCCTTCGTGGACAGCACGATCTCGTCGCGATGGGACCGAACGAAGCCGGAGATGAGTTCTTCCGCCCGGCCGCGCCCGTACCCGTTGGCACAGTCGATCCCGGTGATGCCGAGCTCCAACGCCGCCCCGCACACCGCCTCGACCGTGCCAGCATCGGCGGTGTCCCCGAAGGTCATGGTCCCGAGCACCACCTGACCGAGACGGCCAGCCAGTGAGTCTCGCGACGACTCGATGCGCGTAGTGGGCACTGTTTCCTCCCTTGGACGCTGGAAACCTAGCAGTGCTGCGCATACTGCGCAAGGCCTCTGTTCAGACTGCGCAATTGCCTCTATGCTGTGGGCACCAGCGACCCACCGAAGGAGGTGACTGCGTGACATCGGGCATCGTGGTGCTCGCCGACGACCTGTCCGGCGCGGCCGAATCGGCGGCAGCGATCGGCATCGGGACGGTCGTCCGGCTCTGGCAGCCGGCCAGCCGTGGCGAGGTCCGCGCCGATGGCCCCGCGCTCGTCATCGACACCGGCACCCGCGTCGGATCTCCTGCGGCGGCTCGCCGAGCCACGACCCTGGTGATGGCCGGGCTGGCCTCCTCCTCGATCTCGCTGTTGGTCAAGATCGACTCGCTGCTGCGAGGGCACTCCACCGAACTGGCCGCGCTCGCCGCCGGACGTACGACCTTCGTCTGCCCTGCTCTGCCTGCCCTGGGGCGTCGCGTCATCGACGGCCAGGTCCTGGTTGACGACCGCCCACTCGGCGAGTCACCGGCCTGGCGGCACGAGGGGCGTCCCGCACCCGCCTCGGTTGCTGCCTGGCTCGCCCCCCTGCCGACCCACCGGATCGGCCTGCGCGAACTGCGCGAACCGAGACCGCATCACGTACGGCCCGGGGCCGTCCACGTGTGCGACGCCGAGACCGAGGCCGACGTTGAGGCGATCGCCGCCCTCGCCCACCGCACCCGGGCAAGCCTGGTCGCCGGAAGCTCCCTCCTCATCGCAGCAACGGCGCGCCGACGACCGTACGGCGACGGGTCGCAGGTGTCGCCTTCCCGGACCAGGACGCTGCCCCGCCAGGCACGAGGTGTCCTGCTCGTCGTCGGCACCGCCTCACCCGAGGCCCGGGCCCAGGCCGACCGGTTGCGGAACGACCCCCGGGTCGTACACGTCCCCGTCGACGAGCTCCTGTCCGGGCGGCAGTTCGTGACGGTCGAGCAGGCCCTGCGAGCCGGACGCGATGTCGTGGTGGGCTGGGCCGAAGACCTCCGTACGGCCAGCGATCCGGCGGTGCTGAGCCACCGGCTTGCTCGGCGCCTGGCGCCGGTCATCACGGCGACCGGAGCCGATCTCTTCCTGACCGGCGGCCAGACGGCGCGCTCGGTCCTCGACGAGATCGGCACCCAGGAGTTGACCGTCCTCGACGAGGTGCCGCCCGGTGCTGTGATCTCAGCAGCCGAGGACGGCCGACTCGTCGGGACCCGCCCCGGAAGCTTCGGCGGGCCGGACGCCCTGTCCGACGTACTCGCGGCGCTGCGCCGCCACCGCGACGCAGCTGGTGACCCTGATCCGAAAGGTGCTTGATGAGCACATCGACCCGCCTCCCGCTGATTGCTGTCACGATGGGCGATGCCGCCGGCATAGGCCCGGAGGTGACGGCGGCCGCCGTGGTCCATCCCGCGATTGCCGAGCAGTGCCTCCCGATCGTGATCGGCGACGCCCGTCGGCTCGCCCGGGGCGCGGCAGCCAACGGCACCGTCGCCGACATCGTCACGGTCGACGATCCGTCGCAGGCCACCGCTGCCCCGGGACGGATCAACGTGATCGACCTCGGACTCATCCCTGAGGACCTTCCGTGGGGACGAGTGAGCGCGGTGGCCGGCGATGCCGCATACCAATACGTCCGGGTCGCGGCGGAGCTCGCCACGTCGCACCGGGTTGCGGCCATCTGCACCGCGCCGCTCAACAAGGAGGCCCTCCACAAGGGTGGTCACCACTACCCCGGCCACACCGAGATGCTCGCCGATCTCACTGGGACTCCCGAGGTGTCGATGATGCTGATGGCTCCCACGCTGCGAGTGATCCACGTGACCACTCACATCGGACTCGTGGACGCGGTGGCGAGGATCGAGCCGGGCCTGGTGCTGCGGACCATCGTGCGAGGTCATGAGGCACTGTGCCGCGCCGGGCTCGACCGCCCACGGATCGGTGTCTGTGGGATCAACCCCCATGCCGGCGAGGGTGGCCTGTTCGGCCACGGTGAGGAGGAGGAGAAGGTGGTGCCCGCCGTCCAGGCGGCTCAGCAGCGGGGTATCGCCGTGGACGGTCCGCTCCCCGCCGACACCGCCTTCTACCTGGCGACCCGCGGCGACTACGACCTGATCGTGGCCATGTACCACGACCAAGGACATGGTCCGATCAAGGTGTTGGGCATCGACAACGGAGTGAACGTCACCGTTGGGCTGCCGGTGACCCGCACCTCGGTCGACCACGGCACCGCCTTCGACATCGCCGGCACCGGCCGAGCCGACCCGGCCAGCATGGTCGAGGCGTTGCGCCAGGCCGTCATCCTCGCCGAGCGGGTCTGAACCGCACCGAACCCGTCGAGAACCACATCACCGAAAGGACCACCATGACCGCACAGCTGCGTGGCATCTTCCCCGCGATCGTCACCCCGATGCACGACGACGAGACGATCGACGAGGCCGGTCTGCGAGCGCACACCCGGCGCATGCTCGATGCCGGCGTGCACGGCATCTTCTCCGGCGGCACCAACGGGGAGTTCTACGCACTCTCGTACGCCGAACGCCTGCGGACGCTGGAGATCGTGGTCGACGAAGTGGCCGGTACGGCTCCGGTGATCGCCGGGACCGGATGTGTCACCACCGGAGAGACCATCGCGCTCACCCGAGCAGCGGGCCGTGCCGGCGCCGCAGCGGTGTCGGTGATCACGCCGTACTTCGCACCGGCGACCCAGGAGCAGCTGTCCGACCACTTCACCGCCGTCGCCGACGCCTCCGAAGTTCCGGTGATGATGTACAACATCCCTGCACGCACACAGAACTCGATCACTCCGGCGACGGTCGCGAAGCTGGCAGAGCATCCGCGCATCGTCGGCGCCAAGGATTCCAGTGGCGATCCGTCCGTGCTGACCGGCTACATCGAGTCGACCCCGGAGGACTTCATCGTGCTGGCCGGCAGCGACGCCCTGGTGCTGACCGGTCTGGCGGCGGGCGGCGACGGTGCGATCACCGGAATGGCGAACATCTTCCCCGGGACCATGGTCGCGATCCACCGCGCTCACCAGGCCGGTGATCTCGCCACCGCACAGGCCCACCAGGACGCGATCGCCGAGTTCCGAAAGGCCTTGCAGCTCGGCAATCCCAGCACTGTCGTGAAGGAGGCAGTCAACCTGCGCGGTTTCCCGGTCGGCCCGGGCCGGGCACCGTTCGCCCGGCTCTCGGACGAGGCGCGAGAGCTGCTCCGGGCCGCTCTGAGCACGTCATCGGAGCTGCTCCACTGACCCTGGAGTGCTGGACACGTCAGGTTCGCAGCGCCTCGGCCAGCCCGTTGGCCGCCGCCACCCGAGCCGGATGGATGCTCCCGGAGTCCCGTGACGGATGCACCCGGTTCGTCAGCAGCACCACGAACGACGCCGAGCGGAAGTCGATCACGATCGAGGTTCCGGTGTAGCCGGTGTGGCCAACCGTACGGAGCGAAGCGAGTTCTCCCATGTACGTGGGCTGGTTGAGCTCGAACCCGAGGCCATGGTCGTGGCCGGGAAAGCCGGCATTCTCGTTGGTGACCAGGGCAGCCACAGTCTCCGGCTGCAGGATCCGCACGTCGCCGTACGCACCGTCGTTGAGCAGGGTCCGGGCGAGAACCGCCATGTCGGCAGCGGTGGAGAACACCCCGGCATGACCGGCGACCCCTCCCAATGACCAGGCGTTCTCGTCGTGCACCTCGCCCCAGACCAGGCCGCGGTCAGGCACGGTCTGGAACTCGGTGGCGGCAATGCGGTGCTGCTTCCCGACGGGTGGGTTGTAGCCGGTGTCGACCATGCCCAGGGGAGTGGTGATCTGGTCCGAGACCAGCACGTCGAGCGGCTTGCCCGTCAGCGCCTCCGCGACCGCGCCGAGGGTGATCAGGTTCAGGTCGCTGTAGCGGTACGTCGTCCCCGGCCGGTCATCCAGGGGATGGGCCAGCACGCCCGCGACTCGAGTCACCCGGTCGGGATACTCGCTGTACAAGGGGATCCAGGACGTGAACCCTGAGGTGTGGGTGAGCAACATGCGGACGGTCACCCCAGCCTTGCCCGCGACCGCGAACTCCGGCAGGTAGCTCGCAACGGGAGCGTCGAGGCTCAACAGTCCTTGCTCGACGAGCTGCACCACCACGATCGAGCAGAACAGCTTCGAGATGGACGCCATGTCGTAGATCGTCGATGTGGTGGCCGCGATCCTTTCCCCCACGGGAAGTTCGGTCGCCAGGTCGGCCCAGCGTCGGGACTCGCCGGCCGCCTCACAGAAGACGATGCCGTCCCGATGGCCGTAGGTCAGCACGGCGCTGGCGCAGCGGGCGCGGCTCTCCCCCGCCAGCGGCACGGTGAACCTGGTCACCTCGGACCAGGCCCGCTCGAAGGCGGACCCGGTCACCTCAGCGCCCTGTTCGCGGATACAGCAGGTACGAGCGGCGCTGCCGGTCGAAGGACCGCTCGTCGGCCTTCCAACTGTTGATGATCTGCTCAGCCCTCGCGCCGGCCTCGAACAGTTGCTGGAACCGCTTCGACCCGGTGAGCAGTCCGAGCCACCGTCCAGGGTTGTCGCCGTCCAATGTCCGCCAGCCGAAGTCGTCGTACAGGTCACGGGCCGCGGTCAACATGTGCGTGCCGACGTCGACGGCACGAATCGCGTGCGGGTCGGTGATGTGCACCTGGACTCCCCCACAGACCTCGCCCTGCCACTTGGAGAAGGTTGGGTTGAAGTAGGCCTCACGGAACTCAACGCCAGGAATGCCACGTTCATTGAGAACCTGAGCCCATCGATGGTCGACGTACGGGGCACCGATCAACTCGAAGGGGCGCGTCGTCCCGCGGCCCTCGGAGAGGTTGGCGGCCTCGAACAGACCGGTGCCGCAGTAGAGCAGCGCCGTGTCCGGGGTCGGCATGTTGGGACTGGGCAGCACCCACGTCAGGCCGGTGTCGGCGAAGACCATGTCTGCCGACCAGCCCTCCAGCTCGACCACCTCAACCTCGGCCAGGGTGCCGCCTGCGGCGGCCGGCATCAGCACCCCGTTGAAGTAGCGCGCCACCTCGCCAGCAGTCATCCCGTGCGCCAGCAGGATCTTGTCCTTGCCGACACCGGAGGTGAAGCCTTCGGTCATCATCGGACCGGACGGGGTGCCGCCGGTCGGGTTGGGCCGGTCCAGGACCACGAACTTCTTGCCGGTCCGGATCGCGGCGATCATCGCGTCGTACATGGTCCAGATGTAGGTGTAGAAGCGGGCGCCGACGTCCTGGATGTCGAAGACCACGGTGTCGATGCCGGCGCGGGCGTAGAAGTCGGCGAACTTCGCCGCCGTGGCCCCGTAGGCGTCGTACACCGTGATCCCGGTCCGCTCGTCGACGTAGGTGTCCTCCGACTCCCCGGCCTGGGCGGCGCCGCGGAAGCCGTGCTCGGGCCCGAACACCGCACCCACGTCGACTCCGGCAGCATGCATGGCATCGACGATGCTGACGAGCCCGTCGGCGAGGACACCGGTCGGGTTCGTGATGACGCCGATCTTCCTGCCAGCAAAGACCGACCAGCCGTCGCGCGCCGCGACGTCCGCGCCGGTCAACACCGAGCCCGCCGCAGCGGCCCTGCTGCCGGCACGGTTGTCCGCCCGGGCCGTACCGGCCCCGAGGACCGCGGTGGCGCTGACGGCGGCGCCCGCCGTGGCGGCCGCAAGCATGCCGCGGCGGCTGAGGCGGGGCACGACATCGGTGGCGTGGGAATGGCTCATGGTCTTCCTTTCGCTGCCAGAACTCCTGCGACGCTAACGGCCCCAGCAGCCCCGGTCAAGAATGACGCCCAACTCGACGTAGTTGCGCCAACTACTACTTCTCGGCTAGTGTCGCGGTACGTGATCGAACGTCTGGTCGACCTCGGCCTCACCCAGTCCGAGGCACGGTGCTACCTGGCCCTGCTGCAACACCCGGAGGCCACCGGCTACGAACTCGCCAAGTTCGCCGGCCTGCAACGTGCCAACACCTATGCCGCCCTCGAATCCCTGTGTGAGAAGGGTTTCGCCAACCGTACGGCGACCGAGTCACCCGCTCGCCACGTCGCAGTGGCGCCTGCCGAGACCCTTGGGGCGATCAAGCGCCGCACCGAACGCCAGGTCGACGCCCTGGTGACCGACCTGGCGGCATGGACCGCGCCACAACCGGCCACCACGATCGCGGCCCTGCAGGGTCGCGATGCCATCGCCGCCCGGGTGGAGGCCTTGATCGACGCCGCCGGCGAACGGGTCGCACTGTCCTGCTGGTCCGAGGACCTGACCTGGCTCGGTGGCCCGCTCCGCGCCGCCGCAAACTCCGGTTGCCGCGTGGTCACCAACCTGTTCGGTGAGGCCGAACTGGAGATCGGGGAGGTGTTCCGCCACGAGAGCCCGGATCGCACCGTCGGCGGCCATCTGCTGATGGTCTCGATCGACTTCCGCACGGCCCTGGTGGCCACGCTGGACGAGGGACCCGACGCCCAGCCATCGGCACTGCAGACCGACGAGCCCGCCCTGGTGATGGTCGTCGAGAAGCTGATCCGCGACGAGGCCTACCTGGCGGCGATCTTCGACACCCATGGCCCCGCTCTCGAGGAGACCTACGGGCCCCATCTGGTCGAACTACGCACCCGCCTGCTGCCTCCCGAGCTGGCGACCCGACTCACGACCGTGCTCGGCTGAACTCGGCACCCTTCATCCACCCGACTCCTTCACCACGATCCTTCATCACAGTCCTTCATCACAAGGAGATGCAGCCATGCCTGCCACCATCGTCGTCGACGCCTTCTGGGGCGACTCCGGCAAGGGCAAGACCACCGCGCACCTGGCGCAACGGCTCGACGCGAGCCTCGCCGTACGGGCCGGCGTCGGTACCAACGCGGGAGCCAGCTTCACCCTCGACGACGGCACCCTGGTCAAGCACCGGCAGCTGCCGACGGCCTGGGTCAACCCACGGACGCGGCTCGCGGTCGGCCCCGGTGTCCTGGTCAATCCGGAGATCCTGCAGGAGGAGGTACGGCGCTTCGGCGTCGCCGACCGTACGATGATCGACCCACGCTGTGGTGTGATCACCGCTGATGACCTCGCGGAGGATGCCGCGGATCCCTTCCTGCGTGAGATTGTCGGCACCAGCGGCAGCGGCGTCGGGCCAGCCCGGTCCCGTTACGTCAACCGCAAGGCACAACAGGTGCGCGACCTGCTCGAGCTTGCCGAGCTCTGCACCGACGTCGCCCTGGAAGCCAACACTCGTTCGGCTGCCGGGGAGGTGGTGCTCGTCGAGAGTGCCCAGGGCATGCAGTTGTCCCTCTCGCTCAGCTTCGAATATCCCTGCACCACCGTGAAGAACTGCACCACGGCAGCCGCCATCGACGACGTGGGACTGAGTTGGCGCGAGGTCGCCGAGGTGGTGCTGGTGGTGAAGGCGCTGCCCTCGCGGGTCGGCGAGGGCCCACTCCCCCACGAGATGCCGCATGAAGAGGCGGTCCGTCGCGACATCGCCGAGTACGGGGTGAACACCGGCCGTCCGCGCCGCAAGGCGTCACGGATCGATCCCGACCTGCTGCGCTACGCCGTCATGGTCAACGGCCCCACCCAGATCGCGTTGACCTTCGCCGACCATCTCGACCCCGCCGTCAAGGGGGTCAGGACGGCCGACGGCCTGACCGATGAGGTCCGTCGGGTGATGACGGAGGTCGAGGAGATCGCCGGTTGCCCGGTCACCATGGTCGACACCGGCCCGCTGCTGAGCGACATCGTCGACATCCCGTCCTGATCGGGTCCAGGACTGATCAGGTCCAGGACTGATCAGGACGGCTCGGACTCCGGAGCGACCAGCGGGAAGTGGCAGTCCACCGTACGGCCGGCCCCCACCGCGATCCGGGGCGGGCGTTCGACCAGGCAGATGTCCTGCACCTGGGGGCATCGGCTCGCGAAGACACAACCGACACGTTCGTCGAAGGGACTCGGCACGTCACCGGCGAGCACGATGCGTTCCCGCCGCGTCGCCGGATCCACCTCCGGCACCGCGGACAGCAGCGCCTGGGAGTACGGATGGGCGGGTGCGGCGAAGAACTCCTCGGCCGGCGCGGTCTCCACATCCCTTCCCAGGTACATCACCACGACCCGGTCGGCGACGTAGCGCACCGCAGCCATCCCGTGCGAGATGAAGACGATCGCCACACCCAGGTCGGCCTGGAGCCGGTTGAGCAGGTTCAGCACCTGGGTCTGCACCGAGACGTCCAGCGCGGCCACTGCTTCGTCACACATGATCAGCGACGGCTCGGTTGCCAGCGCCCGCGCGATCCCGACGCGCTGGCGCTGACCACCGGACAGCTCATGCGGATAGCGCTCGGCGAAGCTGTCCGGTAGGCCGACGAGGTCCAACAGTTCCCGTACCCGGGCGTTCCGGGCGGCGGCCGGACGGTGCTGGGCACGCAGCGGTTCGGCGATGATGTCGCGCAGCCGCAGCCGAGGATCCAACTGCCCGCGCGGGTCCTGGAACACGGCCTGCAGATCGGCACGGCGTCGGCGCAGCTCCCGGTGGCTCAAGGCGCGCAGGTCCTGCCCCTGGAACCGGACCGAACCGGCTGTGGGCTCGATCAGCCGCAGCATCGCCAACCCGGTGGTGCTCTTGCCGCACCCCGATTCCCCCACCAGGGCAACGGTTTCGCCTCGGTCGACCTCGAAGCTCACGTCGTCGACCGCACGCAGCGTACGACGGCGGCCGAACCCACCGTCGGCAACACTGAACTCGCGCGCCAGGTGCTCCACCGACAGCAGCGGCGTCATCGTTCCACTCCCCTCACCCAGCAGGCGATCGCCTGCTCGTCGTCACCAGCCAGTGGCGGGACCTCGGTCAGGCACTCGTCGGTCCGCAACGGACACCGCGGATGGAATCGACACCCCGCAGGCATCGCCTCGGCCGTCGGCACGGTGCCCGGGATGGGTGCCAACGCGCCCTTCGGCCCGGTCATCCTCGGCAGTGCACCCAGCAATGCCTCGGTGTACGGGTGTCGTGGCCGGCCCAGCACCTGCTCGGTGAGACCGCTCTCGACGACTCTGCCTCCGTACATGACCATCGTGCGACGACAGGCCTGGGCGATCACCCCGAGGTCGTGGCTGACCAGCAGCAACGCCATGCCGAGTTCGTCGGTGAGGCCAGCCAACAGGTCCAGGATCTGCGCCTGGATGGTGACGTCGAGCGCTGTCGTCGGCTCATCGGCCACCAGGATGCGAGGACTGCCCGCCAGGGCGATGGCGATCATCGCGCGCTGCGACATCCCTCCGGAGAACTCCATCGGGTACTGGTCCAGCCGGCGCTCGGCATTGCCGATGCCGACCAGGTCCAACAACTCACGGGACCGTCGCCGTACGGCGGCACGCTCGGTCACGCCGGTGTGCCGGATCGCCTCCCCCAGTTGGGTCCCGATGGTCAACACCGGGTTCAGCGAGGCCATCGGCTCCTGGAAGATCATCCCGATCGAGGTGCCCCGGACAGCGCGCAACTGACGTTGGGTCAGCGTCATGAGGTCCTTGCCCTCGACCCGGATCGTCCCGTCCGCCCGCAGTGCGGGTGGCAGCAGACCGAGGGCCGCGCGACAGGTGAGGCTCTTGCCACTGCCCGATTCCCCCACCAGGCCGACGGTCTCGCCGGCCGCCACCGTGAACGAGACCCCGTCAACGAGAGCGACGCCGCTCCGGCGCATCGTGACGGTCAGCTGGTCGATCTCCAGTACATCCATCAGGACACCTTCCCTGGCAGGGATTCGGTCAGCACGGGCAACCTTCGCGCCGCATCGAGCCAGTCGGTTTCGTGGTGGGCCAGCAACAACAGCCCCAAGGTGCCGTCGGCGGCCCCGGTCGAGCGGACCGGGAGCCCGGTCTGTTCGGCGAGGTGGTGGGACAGGTCCGGGGTGAGCCGGCCCCCGATCGTACGGATCTCGCTCACCGGCCAGTGGGTCACCATGGCAGCCAGATCGACAGCTCCCTCGGCTCGCTGCCCGGTGCAGTACCAACCACCGCACAGGTGCTGGACGAACGTCGACGGGGTCGGGTCCGGGATGGCGGCGGCCGATCCGGCATCGAGCGCGAGCCGGACCACCGTGGTCGTCCCGAGGGAGACACACAGCCGCTCCGGCCCGACAGCTCCGGCGGCCAGTGACGCGGCCGGGCCGTCACCGATGCCACAGATCACCACCGTGTCAGGGGCGAGCCCCAGTTCCTCGGCGGCCCCGGCCGTGAGGACGTCGACCCTGGTCGCGCTCGGCAGCACGTGCGGCAGCTCGATGTGCTCCAGGTACGGCGGCGGGGTCCACCGCAACCCGACTGGATCGTAGAAGCCCGACACCGAGGCCGAGGACGGATCGGTCACCCAGGCGCCGGTGGCCCGCCACACCAGGTACTCCTTGACCCCGCCCCAGCGATGGGTCGCCGCGAGCTGTTCGGGATGGTGCCGGTGCCACCATTCCAGCCGCGCGAGCTGTCGGGCGTCACGGACGGCGCCTGCCTGCAGGTCGTGGCGGCGGTCGATCCCCATCAGCACCGGGCCGATCACCCGACCTTCCCGATCGAGCAGCGTCTGTCCGGCCATCTGGGTCGCGATCGCCACCAGGGAAGGGATCTGGTCGCTGCCGGCCAAACAGGTCCGTACCGCCTCGACGACCGAACGCCACAACTGGTCGGGGCTGATCTGCACGGTCACCGCGCCGGTGTCGACGGCCAGCCCGACGGTCGCGCGTGCGCGCAGGGCGCCGTCGCTGCCGTACACCGCCGCCTTCACACCGGTCGACCCGACGTCCACCGCACAGACCACACCCCGCTCGGTCATCGTCGCCCCAGCACCTCGGCGACCGCAGCCAGCGCCTCGTCCAGCAGGGCCGGCGACAAGGCGCCGCTGTCGTCCCGCAGCGATCCGTACAGGTGTGGCATCACCCGACACCCGGTGGCCAGGACGGCGTCGAGCAACGTCGACAGATGCGCCGGGGCGATGCCGCCGGTCGGCTCGAGCAACAGGTCACGCTCGGCAACGGCACGGGCCACGGCGACGATCTCGTCGAGGCGGTCCAGGCCGCCGACCGGATACAGCTTGACCGACCGCACGCCCACCTCGGCCATCAGGTCGAGGGCGGCCTCGACGGGGACCTCGGTCGGGTGGCGGCGGCTCAGCGGGCCTGTCGCGACATTGACCCAGCCGTTGCGGACCGGCGAGACCAAGGCGTTGACCAGGGTGGAGGTGCCGGCGTCAGCCAGGGCCCGCTGGGACAACCCGGCAGCCGGGAACACCTGGTTCAGGTGCAGTGGCCGGCTCGCCAGCGCCACCTCGAGCGCGCGGTCCCACTGGTCGGCCGCGCCGTCGCCCAGGCCCACCGAGACCTGGATGCCAGCCGCAGTGAAGTCGGCAACCTGCGACACGGCCGCCGTCACTGTGGGGAATCGTCCCGCCATCACTCCCGCGATGACGGCGATCTCGCGGCCGGTCGTGAGTCGGGCATCGGCCAGGCCTCGGGGCTCGACGTTCAGCGCCACCGGGTTGTCCGTGGTCAGGGGCCAGGTCATGCAAGCACCTCCGGAAGGATGCGGGTGAGGATCGTGCCGAGCTCGCCCGCCTCGTCGACGGAGAGCTCGCGGGGATCGAGTTGGATCTGTCCGGCCGCAACGCCGTGGTTGCGGGTCCGCACCGACGGGTGATGCGCCTCCAGCCGCGCCACCAGCTCTGCCGCCGCAGCCGGGCTCGGCAGGATGAGCCGCAGGCGTGGGATGGGCCGGGTGCCGTCGGTGACGCGGTCGGTCAGGCCGCGCAGTTCGACCGGAAGTGCGGCGACGACCGCATCGAGCACGGCATCGAGGGAGGGGGCATCGGTCGTGCTGACCGAGCAGTACTCCTCCACCGCGACCAGCAGTCCCGCCAGGGTTTCCTTGCCGACCTTCATCGATCGGCTGACGCCGACGTCCTGGGCGGCGACGCCTGCCACGGCTGCGGTCGCCCCGAGCACCAGGCCCGAGGTGGGTCCGCCGATCGCCTTGTGCCCGCTGTGGACCACCAGGTCCGCTCCGGCGGCCAGGTAGCGCTGCAGGTCGACCTCGGCGGCGGCGTCCACGATCACCGGGACTTCGGCGGCATGGGCCACCGCCACGACCTCCTCGAGGGTCGGGGCGCCCTCACCCGAGTGGTGGGACACCACGTACAGCACCGCGGCGACCTCGGCAGTCAGGGCCGCCTCGTAGTGGGCGAGCCGCACCTTGTTCGCCTGCCCGACCAGGACGGGTTCACCACCGCCCAGACGTACCAGTTGCACCATCGGCGCGCCGAAGTGCACGGCGTGCGGCGCCGCCAGGACGACCTGCCGTCGCCGGGTGGCCACCTGCGGCACGCTCTCGATCCCCGCGAGGTCCGTGCCCACGATGCACCCGGCCACCGATGCCACCAGCCCGGAGGCTGCGCTGGCCACCACCCAGGCCGCCGGAGCACCGGTCACCTCGGCGAGCCGAGCGGCCACCTGCTGTTTGGCCCGGGCCATGTCGACGAAGGTCCGGGCCCCCACGCCCATCGCCTCGACCACGGCCGGCGAGGGCCGGGAACTGCCGAGGTAGGTCATCTTGCCGGCGGCGTTGAGCACGGGGGCCACGCCGAGACGTTCCCAGCTGAACGAGGTGGTGCTCATCCCTTCTGCCACCCGTCGAGATGCATCTCGACCGAGCTGGCGACCAGCTCGACGAAGGCAGCGGTGGTGCGCTGGCTCGCGCCGTCGTTCTTCGGGTCGACGTAGGCGGACAGGCCGTCGATCGCACCCGCGTCGCTGAGCCGCTGTGTGATGCGCTCCAGGTCCACGGTACGCAGCAGGGACGGCTTCCCGGCCAGGGCCGCCAGTGCTGCACCGATACCGACCGCGCCCCAGTTCGACACCACGGCGGCAACCAGGATGTCGACATCGGTGCTCGGCTGGGTGCCAGGGGGCGAACCGACGATGCCGGCGAGGGCGTCCTTGATGTAGCCCATCCCGAGCTCGTTGCCCCCGTCACCGACGCCGATGGTCAGCACGCCGCGCTGATGGGCCTGCTGGACCAGCACATCGGCCTTGGCAACCAGGTCGGTCGGCACCAGGCGTCCGGTGACGTTGTGGAACTCGTAGTCGTCACTGGCACCGGGCATCTCGATCGCGATCACCGCGGCCGGATCGTAGGTGTCGAAGAACTGGGCCGACTCCTGGCGTGCCTGGTCCCAGTCGGCGCTCAACGGCAGCACGGCTGCCGCCGCGGCCCGGTGTTGGCCGGACTTCGCGGCATGGGCGGTCTCGATGTCGGTGACGATCAGGCCGGCCGACGCCAGGGCAGCCTCCGCAAACCCGACCAGGTCCGGATGGGTGGCGAAGATCGGGACACAGCCGAGGGTCTGCTCGACCACCCGGGCGAGGTAGCCGGTGCCGACCGGCCCGTCGGTCTCGGTGAGGCCACGCATCAGCCACGACCGGGAGGGCCAACCGCTGGCCAGCACGACCGTACGGCCCGGTGTCACCCGCTCCCGCAGCAGCCGGGCGGCGCCGAGGGTCAACGGGGCGCCGAAGCGTTCGCGCGCCGCGCGGTAGAGCTGGCGGCTGGCGCCCCGGGAGGTGTAGTCGGTCGACACCAACGCATCGAGGACCTCCCCGAGCTCGCCGAGACCGTCGGAGTGCTCATTCATGGATCGGAGATTCCTTTCGTCGTACGAATTCGTCGGGCAGTTCGTCACAGAGATCATGGGCACGAGGCCATCGGAGGAAACCCACCTCAGCCCCGGGTGTCGAGTCGGTCGCGCAGGCCGTCGCCGAGCAGGTTGAAACCGAGGATCAGCAGGGCGATGGCCGCGCCCGGCGCGATCATCACGTGCGGGGCGTTCATGAAGTCGATCCGGCCCTCGCTGAGCATCGTGCCCCACTCGGCGTTCGGTGGTTGCACGCCGACACCGAGGAAGCCGAGGGCGGCGATCACCAGGATCGCTTCACTGGCGAAGAGACTGGCGATCACCAGCACCTGACCGAGGATGTTGCCGAGCACGTGCACCCGCAGGATCGTCGGCGTGCTCGACCCGGAGGACCGTGCAGCGAGTACGTACTGGCTCGAGGACACCTGCTTGGCGAACCCACGGACATAGCGCACCATGGCCGGCAGTTGGGTGACGACCAGCGTCACCATCAGCGGCACGGTTCCGTTGCCCAGTAGGGCGACCAGCACGATCGCCGCCACCAGCGACGGGAAGGTGAGCAGGGTGTCGGAGATCGCACTCACCACCTTGTCGACCCAGCGGCCGACGTATCCGGCAGCCATGCCCAGCGGCAGGGCGACCAGCACGGTCACCAGCAGGGGCGGCAGCACGAGGCCGAGCTCGAAGCGCGCGCCGTGGATGATGCGCGAGGCGATGTCTCGGCCGAGGCTGTCGGTGCCGAGCAGATGACCGGGGCCGGGCGGCAACAGGATGCCAGTGAGGTCCTGGGCATTGGGGTCGGCCGGCGCGATCAGCGGCGCGAGGATCGCCACCAGGACGACGATCGCGACGATGCCGCCACCGACGACCAGACCCAGCGGCCAGGGTGCCCGTCGGCGGGTCGCGGTTTCGGCGCCGACGGGCTCAGCAGCGGGTGTCCGGGCGGCAGGACCGGTCGGTTCGTTGGCGTCGGTCACGGGCGAGGTGGTCATGCGCCGGCCCCCAGTCGGATCCGTGGGTCGATCCTGGACGCCACCAGGTCGGTGACCAGGTTGATGATCAGGAAGCCGCCGACGAAGAAGATCGTGATCCCCTGCATCAGTGGATAGTCACGCCCGCTGACCGCCGAGAGCAGCAGGGATCCCATGCCAGGAAAGGAGAACAGGTTCTCGACCACAACAGCTCCTCCCAACAGGTATCCGGCCTGCAGGCCGATCATCGTCAGCACGTGCGGCAAGGCAGGGCCGAGGGCGTGCACGACCACCAGCCGCGCCGGGGAAACGCCCCGGGCACGGGCGGTGGCGATGAACTCCTCGCCGAGCACCTCGATCGTGGTCGATCTGGTGAGCCGGGCGATCAGGGCCACCAACCGAGCCGCGATGGCCGTCGCAGGCAGGACCAGGCTGGCGGGATTCTCGTACCCGATGGCCGGTAGCCACTGCAGTTGCACGGCGAACACCTGGACCAGGACCATGCCGAGCCAGAAGTTGGGAACAGCCAGCAGGGCGACCCACAGCAGCAGCGAACCCCGCGCGAACCAGCCGTGGGGCCGGAACGCCGCCAGCAGACCGGCCGCAACGCCGACGACGACCGCGCTCACCACGGAGAGCAACATCAGGCTCAACGTGGGCGGCAGGGCCTGCACGATCACCGCGGTCACCGGCTGGCTGTAGCTGGTGGACTCGCCCAGGTCCCCGGTGACAGCGTGGAGCAGGAAATCGCCGTACTGCACCAGTTGTGGGCGGTCGAGGCCCATCTCGTGCCGCAGCTGTGCTGCCGCCTGCGGGGTCGCGTCCGGCCCCAGCAACAGGGTGACCGGATCGCCACCGGCCAACCTGAACAGCAGGAAGACCAGGGTGACGACGCAGAACACCTGCACCAGGATGCGGACGAGACGCCCGAGGACGAAGCGGAGCACGATCAGTTCACTCCGAGCGCGAGGGCAGGGTGAACACCACGGGCAGCACCACCGGAGCGGCCACCTTGGTCGAGTGGGCCACGATGTTGTTCTTCACGTACAGCCACAGGTACGGGCAGTCGTCCCAGATCGCTTTCTGGGCAGGCTCCAGTGCCTTCGCGCTGTCGGACACGGCATGCTGCCCCGCCGTGATCGAGTCGTCGACGGCATCGTTGGAGTACCACTGGAAGTTCCACTGCGGAATCGTCGTGGTCTCGCTGGGATTCGTGCGGTACAAGGCATCCAGCTGGATGGCGCCGTTTCCGTGCGAAGGGTTGTAGCCGAACAGCACCATGTCGAAGTCGACGTCAGCCTTCGGCACCTTGATCGAGTCCCAGAACGCCGACTTGTCGATCTTGTCGATGGTGATCTCGATGCCGACGGCCTTGAGCTGCTCCTGGATCACCTGGGCGACCCGGACGTCGTTGGGGTACATCCCGTCCGGGGTGCGCAGCTTCAGGCTGAGTCGCTGCGCACCCTTGGCCCGTACGCCGCCGGCGCCGACGGCCCACCCGGCCTCGTCGAGCAGTTGATTGGCCTTGTCCACGGAGAAGTCGTACGCCCCGCAGTCGACGAATCCGGTCGTGTTGGGGGCCAGCGGCGAGGTCATCGCCGTCGCGTGGCCACGGAACACCGCGGTGATGATCGAGCCGACATCGACCGCGTGGTTGAGCGCCTGACGAACCTGCTTGTCCTGCAGCTGCGGTGTCGTGAGGCACAGTCCGACGCCGAAGACCTGGAGGCCCGGCTCCTCGATCACCTCGATGCCGCCCGCCGCCTTCAGGGTGTCGACCTGTTCCACCGGGACCGCGTCCACGACCTGCGCCTGTCCGCTCCGCAGGGCGGCCAGGCGACCGGCCGGATCGCCGACGTAGCGATAGGTGATCGAGTCGTACGCCGGGCGCCCGCGATGGTAGCCGTCGAAGGCTTCCACCCGGAGTTCCGATCCCGGCTTGAAGGTCGCCATCCGGTACGGACCGGCGCCGACCGGGTTGAGGGCAAAGTCCTTGCCACCAACAGACTTCGGGCTGGGAATCAGGGCGGAGCCGTGGGCCAGGGTGTTCAGCAGACCGCCGTACGGCTCCTCGGTGACGATCTCGATCGTCTGCGCATCGACCTTGATGACCTTCGAGATCGGCGACCACAGGCTCAGCGCCGAGAGATTGACCTTCGCGTCCAGCATCGAGGTGAAGTACGGCACGACCGCGTCGGCATCGAAGGTGGTCCCGTCATGGAAGGTGACACCCGTACGGAGCGTGAAGGTCCAGGTGAGGCCGTCCTCGGAGGTCGCCCACTCGGTGGCCAGCTCCGGCTCGATCTCGAGTTCCGGGGTGAACCGGACCAGACCGGAGAAGATGGCGAACGCCGCCTCGTAGCCCGCCGGATAGGCCTGGGGCTGCTTGCCCGAGGGCTCCAGTGAGCTGATCGGCACGCTCTGGGCATAGACGAGGTCAGGAACCGTCGGTGCTCCGCCGGACCCGCTCGCGCCGGGGCTGCTGCTCGGCCCTCCGGAGAATCCGCAGGCGGCAAGGCCGCCCAGGGCGGCGATCGACGGCGCCAGCAGCAGCAACGACCGACGGTCAAGAGACCGAGTCATGAGTAACTCCTTGATGTGGTGTGTGGCAACGAAAGTTGCCGGTGGAGAGATCAGGACTCACGCAGGGAAGCGCTGGCGGACCGAGCAGCGTCGAGCCGGTCCGACACCTCCTCGTACCGTGACATCGCCACGGCCACGAAGAGGGAGTCCACGATCACGAGCTGGGCGATCCGTGAGGCCATGGCCTCGGATCGAAAGGCGGTCTCCCGCGACGAGGTGAACAGGGCCACGTCGCAGTGGGCCACCAGCGGTTGCTGGCCGAACTGGGTGATGCCGACCACGAAGGCGCCACGCCGACGGGCCTCCTCGGCCGCCAGCACGACCTCGCGGGTCCGGCCGGAGTGGCTGATCGCGACGACGGTGTCCCCCGGCCCGAGTGCCGCCGTGCGGCTCAGCGCGCTGCCACTGTCGGTGAGGGACCAACAGGCGAACCCCGCCTTCAGGAACCGCCATTGGGCGTCCTGGGCGACGACACCCGACGCGCCGATGCCGATGAAGTTGATCGTGCGGGCCTGCCGGAGCTCGTTGACCGCAGTCACCAGTGCCGTCCGGTCGATGACGGCCGCGGTGTCGTCCAGCGTGGTGTGGGTGGCCGCCACGACCTTCTGCAGGATCTGCGCGGCCTCGTCACCGTCGGTGACGTCCTCGTGCAGCTGACTCAGGCTGCGACGGCCGGCGTCGTGGGCCAGCGCGAGCCGCAGCTCGGGGTAGCCCTTCAGCTTCAGCTTGCGGGCCAGCCGCACGATCGAGGCCTCGCTCACCCCGGCCTGCCCCGCCAAGGCCGCGATGGAGAGCTCGCGGACCGCTTCCGGGCTGCCGAGCAACAGCTCCACGATCCGCTTCTCCGTGGGCGTGAAGGATCCCTGCATCCCTTCGATGCGGGCACGAATGCCGGTCGATGTCATCAGGACCCCCAACAGTGACGTTCACTTTCAGTCTACTGAGCATCAGACTGAAACTTTGCGTCACTCTAGGACGCGCCGTGGCCCGGGTCAAGTCCGTTCGGGATGTTCGCTCGACGAGCGGGGTGCGACTTTCGCCCGACGGGCGAAGTCAGGCGGAAAGACGCTCGGCTGCCGCCGCGATCCGTTCGTCGGTCGCGGTCATCGCGATCCGCACGTGACGGGCCGAGTCGTTACCGTAGAAATCACCCGGCGCGGCCAGGATCCCAAGCCCGGCAAGAAAGTCGATGGTGGCGCGACAGTTCTCGCCCCGCGTCGCCCACAGGTACAGGCCGGCTTCGGAATGGTCGATGGTGAAGCCGGCCGACTCGAGGGCGGGCCGCATCCGGGCCCGGCGGGCGGCGTAGCGCTCCCGCTGCTGCACGACATGGTCGTTGTCGGCGAGCAGGACCGCCATCGCGGCCTGCACCGGGCCGGGCATGATCATGCCGCCATGGCGCCGCAGCTGGCGCAGATCGTCGACCAGGGCCGGGTCGCCACCGAGGAAACCGGCCCGGTAGCCGGCCAGGTTGGACCGTTTCGACAGCGAGTGCACAGCCAACAGACCGGTGTACGAACCGCCCGACACCCGGGCATCGAGGACCGAGACCGGCTCGGCCTCCCAGCCGAACTCGCCGTAGCACTCGTCGGAGGCGACGATCGCCCCGACCTCCCGGGCCGCGGCCACCAGCTCGGCCAGTTCCTCGGCCGTACGGACCGCCCCGGTCGGGTTGGACGGCGAATTCAGCCACACCAGCGCGGGCCTGTGCTCCCGGATCGCCTCGGCGGAGTCGGCCGCCAGTGCCCGGGACCGGGCCAACTGGGTGCCGACGGCGTAGGTCGGGTAGGCCACCGACGGAAACATCACCAGGTCCTCAGGGCCGAGCCCGAGTTGCAACGGCAACCAGGCCACCAACTCCTTGGTGCCGAGCACCGGCAGCACGCCCGACTCGTCCAGCCGGTCAGCGCCCCAGCGGGTGGTCAGGTACGACACCATCGCCGCCCGCAGTGCCGGGGTGCCGATGGTCGTGGGATAGCCCGGGCTGTCGGCTGCGGCGGCCAGGGCCTGCCGACCGATCTCGGGAGTCGGGTCGACGGGCGTCCCCACCGAGAGGTCGACGAGGCCACCCTCGTGGGACCTGGCCCGCGCTGTCGCGCCGGCCAGGCTGTCCCACGGGAAGTCCGGGAGCGAGGCTCCCAGGGAGTGGCGTCCAGCCGCCACTCCCCGCCCATCAGGGCCTGATGTCATTCGTCGTGCTCCTGGGGCGGCAGCGCCGCGACGAAGGCGTGGTCAGCGTCCACGACACCGAGCTTCGACGCGCCCCCGGGGGACCCGAGGTCGTCGAAGAAGTGCACGTTCGCGTCGTAGTAGTCCTTCTGGTCCTCGGGGAGGTCGTCCTCGTAGTAGATCGCGTCCACCGGGCACACCGGCTCGCAGGCACCACAGTCGACACACTCGTCGGGGTGGATGTACAGCATGCGCTTGCCCTCGTAGATGCAGTCCACGGGACATTCCTCGACGCAGGCGCGATCCTTCAGATCGACACAGGGCTGCGCGATGACGTACGTCACAGGGGTCTCCTTCTCCGCTACGTCCGGACCGAGGCGCGTGCTTCCCGGGGCCGGATGGTACGCCGACAGTATCTCCTGAAAGTGCCCGCGTCCGTTCGCGACCCCCCAATCTGGGCGTCAGGGGCGTGTGTCACAGATCCGGTTCGGGGCGGGCCGGTCGCTCAGGGGGCGGCGGAATCACCTTGGCCGCCACCACGACCGCAACCGCCACCACGTGCTGACTGCCGGCGCGGTCCCGTACGACCAGGTGGTCGTCGGTGATCTCGACCAACTCCCCCAACACATCGGTCGCGCGGCCGTCGCCGATGAGGTGCCGCACCACGACCCGCTGCCCCACATCGGTGGCAGTGAGCCGGCGAGCGGCGCGGTTCACGAGTCGGACTTCTTCTCCGACGGCGGCTTGCCGCACCGGATCTCGTCGCCCGGCGAGTAGGTCCAGGAGTAGTTCTCCCGCTTGGCCACCGAACCGTCCAGCTTGCGGACGATGCGGTAGTACTTCGCGGTGAAGCCCTGGATCGGCGCCTGGTACTCACACCCGGCTGCCTGGACGTAGCGAGTGGTGCCGGAGGTGTAGTTCGACCGGGTGGCGTCGGGCGACTCGACCGTGTAGTACTTCGTCGACCAGATCCGCACCGTGATCGAACCCTGCTTGCCCGCACTCGCCTTGTTGACGAACGCCTGAACGACCAGCCCGTACGGGGTGTCGTTGGTGAACTTCACATCGATGGACGGGTAGTAGACGGTCGATTCGCGGCCTGCCGGGTACCGGGAGAAGTACAACGTGTGGGGCTGGTGCTGGTCGATCTGCAGCCCGGCGAAGAAGGCGGCGTTGTAGACGGTGGTCGCCGACTGCGAGATCCCCCCGGCCAAACCCTTCTTGAGGATGCCGCCTTCGATGAAGTAGCCGTCGATGAAGCCCTGCGAGGCCGACCGAGGACCGATCCGCTGGTTCAGGCTGAACTGGTCGCCCGGCTTGAGGTAGGCGTTGTTGATGAAGCCGGCCGCGACGGAGAGATTCACGTTGCGGTACTCGGCGTACGGGAACTGCGTCGTGTACTCGGCCACGACCTCCTTCACCCCCGCCTTCTCGGCGTCCTCGGTGGTGTGCTCGGCCTTGGCACCGTTGGGGGTCACCGCCACCTTGCGGTCCTTGCCGGTCTTCGCCACCGCCTCCTGCACGGCCTTGGCGAGCGCGTCCTCGTCGACCTTCACCCCGTCGACGGCAGGCACGACGTGCGGCTTGCCGTTGCGGATCTCCACCCGGGCGTCCTTCGGCTTGCTCACGGGCAGCTTGTCGAGACCGGACTTGTTCAGCTCGTACAACTTCTTGGTGTCCAGCTTCGGCACCAGCACGCCCTTGTCGGCGACGAAGCTGTACGACTTCACCAGCGTGCTGACGGGCACCTCGTAACTACCGTCCTTGCCCAGGGTGACCGTGATCGGCCCGGAGGCCAGCTTCTCGGCGAAGGCCTTGGCCTCAGCCGCTTCGGCATCGGTGATCTCCGGCTCGGTGAGGGCCACCGGCAGCGCCACCTGCGGCTGGGTCAGGTAGCCCTCGCGCAGCGCCTTCACGCTGCCGGCCTGGTCCAACTCGCGCCCGGTGACCGCAGCGGTGAGCTTGACCTTGGTCCCGTCAAAACCGATCGCGGCGTCGGCCGGCTTCCGGTTGACCTTCTCGGCCAGGGCGGCCACCGCACCGGCGAGCTTTCCCTCGTCGACCGTCACCACCGGAGTGGTCGCCGTACCGCCGGTGAGCACCCGCCAGATGTGACGGGGATCGGGACTGCGGCCGGCGCCGGAGGACTTCACCGTGGCGGTCCAGTCGACACCGAGACCGGCCTCGGCGGGATCGACCTCGACGGTGTCCTGATCCACCAGGGCCCTGATCGGTGCAGCCACCTGCGCCCCGAGTTCCCGCTGCAACGTCGCCTCGGCGTCGGCCTGGTTCAAACCCCCGATCGCCACCCCGGAGACCGTCGCGTTGCGTGGGGTGAGGTCACCGGAGACGCCGTACGCGATGCCGTACCCTCCCAGCAGCACGACGGCGAGTGCGCCGGCCGCGATCCCGATGATCTTGCCGCGACGCCGCGGTCGGGCCGTTGCCGTACCTGCATCGCGAGACTGGGCAGCATCTGGGGTGGGACTGTCGTCGCTGGCCACGCTGGGATTCCTCGTCAGTGGGTCGTGTGATGTGTGACGCGGCATCTCTCGGGGGCGGGACGCTCGGGTCAGGTCGTCGGGGCAGTCACCCCATAACCTCCCCGATGGTACGCCAACGGTGGCCCACCGGCCGAGTTGACGCCGGTGGCCAACACCTCGCCGACCACCACGGTGTGGTCCCCCGCCTCGGTCGCCGACACCGTCCGGCACTCGAGCCAGGCCAGTGCGCCGTTCAGCAGGGCCCCACCGGTGTGCTCCCCCACCACGTGCCCGATGCCGTCGAACTGTCCGGCCAGGTCCCGCCCCGAGGTGGCGAAACGGGCAGCCACGGCGGCCTGGTCGGCAGCCAGGATCGAGACCGCCCAGCATCCGGCCGTCGTGATCGCGGTGTGGAATCGCGCCGAATGCGCCACACACACCAGGACCTGGGGCGGGTCGAGGGAGACCGAGCAGAACGCGTTGGCCGTCATCGCGTGCAGCCGCCCACCAGCGGCCGCTGACACGACGGTGATCCCGGAGAGGAACTCCCGGAACGTGAGCCGTAGTTCGCGATCGTCCCCGGAGGTGGGCGACAGGGCAGGCACGGACGCGAGGGCCGATTGTGCCGAGTGCCCCGGGGTGTGTGCCGAGGACTCCGGTACGGTCACCGCTCGGTCCCCGGCAGGCCCGCGAACAGGTCGTCGGCCTGCGGGGGGAACGGAACTCCGGAGGCGAGCCGGTAGGGCTCGATCGCCCAGTCGTCGCGACCGGCCATCCGGGAGAAGAAGCCGTTGTCCACGTCGACCTGGGTCGCATGGGCCCGCAGGGCCGCCAGCTTGCGGTCGGCGTAGGTCCGGGCGTCGATGCGGCAGTCGAGCAACTCGTCCGGGGTGAACATGGGCGGCAGTTCGCCGTCCGGATCGAGGCCGCCGAAGAACTCGGTGTCCCCGGCCTCGCGAGCCGCCCGCAGCATGGTCCGGGCCGCTTCGGCCGACCAGGCGGTCCAGACGAGACGACCAACCTGCCACGGCTCACCCAGCTCCGGGCGGTAGGACCGGACACCGGCCAGGGTGGCGGCGTAGGTGGCGACCCGATGGGCCTGGATGTGGTCAGGGTGCCCGTAGCCGCCGAACTGGTCGTAGGTGACGATGACCTGTGGCCTGCGGTCGCGGATCAGGGGGACCAGCTCGTTCGCTGCGACCAGCAGGTCGGTGCGCCAGAAGGTGTTCTCCCCCGCACCGGCCACCGGTTCGACCCCGCCGGTCTCGGTCCAGGCCATCCCGGAGTCACGGAAGCGGTGGTCCCCACCGAGCCGGACGAAGTCGGTGACGCCCAGGATCCCCATGGCCGCGGTGAGCTCGGTCAACCGGTGCTCCCCCAGCTCGTCCTGCTCGGCAGAGCTGAGGTGCGACAGACCGGGTACCAGTACCTCGCCCTCCTCCCCCAGGGTGCAGGTGACCAGGGTGACCGCCACTCCCTCGGCGGCGTACTTGGCCATCGTGCCGCCGGTCGAGGAGCATTCGTCGTCGGGGTGGGCGTGGACCAGCATCAACCGGCGGTCTGCGGCACGGGTCCGGTCGGCGGGAGTCCTGTCGGCACTGTTGTCGGCACTGTCATTCGGCACGACGACCAGAGTAGGAGCTCAAGCCGACTTCAGGTCCACCCGGGCCGTCAGACGACCTGGCGTTCCTCCGCGAAGTGGCAGGCCGACAGGTGCGCCTCGGCCCCGTCGCTGCGCAGTTCCAGCAGCGGTTCCTCACGGGAACAGATGTCCTGGGCCCGCCAGCAGCGGGTGTGGAAGCGGCATCCGGTCGGCGGATTCGCCGGGCTGGGCACATCGCCGGTCAGCACGATCTGGTCGCGATGCTCACGCTGGGTCGGGTCCGGGATCGGAACCGCCGACAACAGCGCCTGGGTGTAGGGATGGGTCGGCCTGGAGTAGATCTCGTCCTCGTTGCCGAGTTCGACCATCTTGCCGAGATACATCACGCCGACCCGGTCCGAGATGTGGCGCACCACGGACAGGTCGTGGGCGATGAACACGTACGCCATCCCGAACTCCTCCTGCAGGCTCTCCATCAGGTTCACCACCTGGGCCTGCACCGACACGTCCAGGGCCGAGACCGGCTCGTCGCAGACGATCACCTTCGGATTGAGCGCCAGGCCGCGGGCGATGCCGATGCGTTGCCGCTGGCCCCCGGAGAACTGGTGCGGGTACCGGTTGATGTGTTCGGGATTCAGGCCGACCAGCTCGAGCAGTTCCTGCACCCGACGCCGCAGGCCGCCCTTCGGCACCACCTCGCGATGGATCTGGTACGGCTCGGCGACGATGTCGCCCACGGTCTTGCGCGGGTTCAGCGAGGTGTACGGATCCTGGAACACGATCTGGATGTCGCGGCTCAGCCGTCGCAGGGCAGCCCCCTGGACCGCCGCCACGTCCCGGCCGTCGAAGACGAGACGGCCCAGGTGTTTCGCCCCGTCGTCACCGATGTACGGCGTCGGGTCCTCCAACCGCATCAGCAGTCGGCCCAGCGTGGACTTGCCACACCCGGACTCCCCCACGATGCCGAGTGTCTCCCCGGCACGCAGGTCGAAGGACACCCCGTCCACGGCCTTGACGTGCCCGACGGTGCGTCGCAGCACCCCGGAGCGGATCGGGTAGTACTTGTACAGGTTCTCGGCCGAGAGGATGACATCGCCGATGCTCACCGCAGTTCCCCTTCCCGGTCGTCGCCGCTCGACTCCGCTCCGGGTCCGCGAGTCGAGGCGCCTTCCCGCCCGTCGAGCGAAGTCGAGACGTCCAACACGCGCTGGTACTCGGTGCACGCCACCACGCGGTCCCCGATCACGGGGACCAGCGCCGGTGGCGCCCCGGTCCGGCAGCTGTCGACCGCGAACCGGCAGCGCGGGTGGAACGGGCACCCGTCCGGAATCCGCATCAGGTTCGGCGGCAGGCCGCCGATCGCGGCCAGCTCCTGGCCCTTCTGGTCAAGTCTCGGAATCGAGTCCAGCAGACCCCGCGTGTAGGGGTGCGCAGGACTGGCATAGGCCTCGAACACGTCGGCCTGCTCCACGATCCGACCGGCATACATCACGGCGATCCGATCGGCGACGTCAGCCACCACCCCAAGGTCGTGGGTGATCAGGATCAACCCCATCTGTCGTTCGGACTGCAGTTCGGCGAGCAGTTGCATGATCTGCGCCTGCACGGTGACGTCGAGGGCCGTGGTCGGCTCGTCGGCGATCAGCACCGCCGGGTCGAGGGCGATCGCCATCGCGATCATGATCCGCTGCCGCATGCCTCCGGAGAACTGGTGCGGGAAGGCATTCACCCGCTGCCGTGCCCCCGGGATCTGCACCCGTTCCATCAGCCGGACGGCCATCTCCTTGGCGTCGCTGCGATTCATGCCGCGGTGGGTGCGGAACATCTCGGCGATCTGCCAGCCCACGGGAAAGACCGGGTTCAACGAGGACAGGGCATCCTGGAACACCATCGAGATCTCCGGCCCGCGGATGGTGCGCAGCCGGTCAGCCTTCATGCGCAGCAGATCGGCCCCGCAGTACCGGACCGCTCCACCGGTGACGTAGCCCGGAGGTGTGTCGAGGATGCCCATGATCGCCTGGGCCGTCACCGACTTGCCGGACCCTGATTCGCCCAGCAGGGCAAGGGTTTCGCCCTGGTGCAGCTGGAAACTGACACCGTTGATCGCCCGGGCGACACCGTCGCGGGTCCGGAACTCGACCTGGAGGTCCTCGACGTCGAGCAGCAGTCCGTCGACCGGTTCGTAGGCCGAGGGTGGACGGGCACTTCGGGCCGGCTCCGCGACTCCGAGTTCTTCCACTGATGACGTGGGCATGACGGTTCTCCTCACCGCAGCTTGGGGTCCAGCGCGTCCCGTACGGCTTCGCCGAGCAGGATGAACGACAGCACCGTCAGCGACAGGAACAACGACGGGAACAACAGCATGTGGGGTACCGACCGGATCAGATTGAGCCCGGAGGCGTCGGAGATCGCCAGTCCCCACGAGATGGCTGGCGGCTGCAGCCCGATCCCGAGGAAGGACAGGGTTGCCTCGAGGGCGATGTAGGCACCGAGGTTGATCGTCGACACCACGATCACCGGGGCCAGCGCATTCGGCAGGATGTGGCTGATGATTATGCGCAGTGGCGAGGCACCGAGGGCTCGGGCGGCCTGGACGTAGTCATTTGCCTTCACCTGTAGCACACTCGACCGCATCAGCCTCGCAATCGTCGGCCATCCCAGGATGGAGATAGCGAACACGACGTTGAAGATCACGACGGCGTACGGCTGGTTCGGCTCCCGGAAGGTGTAGAGCACGATGATGCCGCCGAGCAGCAGCGGGATCGCAAAGAACACGTCGGCCAACCTGGACAGGACCGCGTCGAGCCACCCGCCGAAGAAGCCCGCGATGATGCCGACGACCGACCCGAGCACGAGAGTGAAGGCCGTCGTGAGAACGCCCACCAGGATCGAGGACCGGGCACCGTGCACGGTACGGGTCCACACGTCACAGCCCTGCGCGTCGTAGCCGAAGAGCGCCTCCGGCCCGGGTAGGCCGCGCGCCAGCGCGAGGTCGCAGATCAAGGGGTCCTTGGGAGCCCACACCCCCGGAACGATCGACATCGAGACGAACACCGCGAGCAGAGCGATGGCGATCCAGAAGATCGGATTGCGCCGCATCTCCCGCCACGCATCGGCGCCGAGGGAACGACTCCTCTCCCGGCCGGTCGGCGTCGGTCCACCCGGGACGTCGTCCCCCGCCGGGGCCGATGTGACGAAAGCAGCTGGGTCAGTCATGGCTGATCCTCGGGTCCAGGAAGCCGTACAGGACATCGACAATGAGGTTCATCAACAGATACACCAGGGTCAGGCAGACGACGGCTCCGACCACGGACACCCCGTCCTGCTGGGTGATCGAGCGGAACAGGAAGAACCCGATGCCGTCGATGTTGAAGATCCGTTCTGTCACGACCGCACCGCCCATCAGGGAGCCCAGGTCGATGCCGATCTGGGTGATGACGGGCACCAGTGAGTTGCGCAACGTGTGCACACCGACGATCCGGCTGTTGGCCAGGCCTTTCGCCTTGGCCGTCCGGACGTAGTCGGAGCGCAGGTTCTCGACCAGCGAGGTGCGAGTCAGCCGTGCCACGTAGGCGATCTGGAGGCTGGCCAGTACGATCGCAGGCAGGACGAGGGACCACACCAGCTCCGGCGTGATCGTCTTCGACCTGACCGCGGTCACTGGGAATCCCCATCTCACCCCGAACAACTGCTCGGTCAGTTCAGGAAGCTTGATGCCGAACACCAGCTGGCCGAGCGAGCCAATGACGAAAACGGGGATCGAGATCAGCACGAGGGTCGCGACGGTCACCAGGTTGTCGATGAACTTTCCCTTGCGAATGCCTGCCAGTACCCCGGCTGTGATCCCGATGACGATCTCGAACGCCAAAGCCATCAGGGCCAACGTGGCCGTCGTCGGCCACCGCTGCAGAAGCTCTTCGGTCACGGGGCGGTTGTAGAAGTTCACACCGAGGTCACCCTGCAACACCTTGCCGAGGTACAGCAGGTACTGCACCGGCACCGGGGAGTTGAGGTTGTACTCCTCCTTGAACTTCGCAATGTAGGCGGGGGAGCACGCGCGCTCGCCGCACCGACCCTCCCATGGCTCGCCGGGCAGGGCGAACACCATCAGATAGATCAGGAGAGTGGTGCCGAGCAGAACCGGAACCATCTGCAACAGGCGCCGGACGATGAACGAGACCATGTGGTGGCCGCTCCTCCTCAACAGGTATCGCGAATCGCAGGTCGCCGACCGTGCGGATCCGAAGACGCTGGGACCGACACCGGTCCCGGGAGCGTCGCTCCCGGGACCGGTCTCAGATCACTTGACGGTGATGGAGGTGAAGTCCAGGACGCCGAACGGCGTCACCTTGACGTTGTCGACCCGATCCGACCATCCCACCGGGGTGGCCGAGTACCACTTCGGCACGGTCGGCAGGTCCTTGGCCAACTCGGCCTCGGCCTGCTGGTACAGGTTGTTCGCCTCAGTCTCGGAGGTGGCAGCAGCGGCCTGCTTCAGTAGCGTGTCGAAGGCCTTGCTGCTGTAGTCGAAGTCGTTCGAGGAGGCCCCGGTCTTGTAGATCGGGGCGAGGAAATTCTCGATCGACGGGTAGTCCATCTGCCAACCGGAACGGAACAGACCCTTCAGCTCACGCTTACCGAGCTGGTTGCGGATCGTCTTGAAGTCCGGGGTCACGTTGACCTGGCAGTCGACACCGAGCACCTTGCGCCAGTTGTTGCAAGCGGCGTCGGCCCACGGCTTATGGCCGCCGTCACCGTTCACCGACAGCGTCAGCGTGCCCGTGTAACCGCCAGCCGCGTCCCACAGCTCCTTGGCCTTGGTCGGGTTGTAGACGCAGACTTCTCCACATTGGTCCGGCTTGTAGCCGTCCACGACGGGCGACACCCACCCTGTGGCCGGGACACGAGTCCCCTGGAAGATCTGCTTGCTGATCAGCTCACGATCGAGCGACATCGACAGTGCCTTGCGCTTGTTGATGTCCTTGAGCTGCTCGTCGGACGGCGAGAACCCGAGTGCCTGGATGACACCGGACTCGCGGACGAGGTTGCGATCCGGCAGGTCAGTCTTCCACTGGTCGTTGACCAAGGCATCGGCCGGGATGATGTCGGTGAAGTCGAGGTTGTTGGCAACCACGTCGGCGTAGGCGGCGTTCGCGTCGTTGTAGATCTTGAAGGTGACCTTGTCGATCTGCGGCTTGTTCGTGCCGGAGTAGTCAGCAAACTTCTCCAGCACGATCTCGTTCTCGTTATTGGTGGTGACCTTGAACGGACCGGCGCCAATCGGTAGCTTGGCGAACTCGGCTTTACCCTCGGAGGTGTCGGCGAAGAACGCGTCGGGCTGGGGCGCGAACACCGTGTAGCCGAGACGCACCTTCAGGTTCGACACCGGCTCAGAAGTCTTGATGGTGAAAGTGTAGTCATCGACGACCGTCAGTCCGGACATCTTGTCGGTCTTCGGCTTCTCCTTGCAGTCGGCGTCACCGCATTGCACATCGGCGTACCCAGCAATCGGCTCCATGAAGTAGCCGTTGTACTGACCGTTCGGGCCGTAGGCGGCCCAGTTCCAGGTGTCGACGAAATTCTTCGCCTTGACTTCGGTGCCGTCGTGGAACCTGTAGCCATGCTTGAGCTTCACCGTGAAGGTGATGTTGTCGGTGGTCTCGATCGACTCAGCGATGTCGAGCTCCGGAGCGGCCGTATCAGGGTTGTAGTGGATCAGCTTGGCGGTGATGGCGTCGAGCACGTTGCCACCACACACCTCACCGGTGTTCGAGGCGATCAGGGGATTTTGCGGCGTGCAGCCACGGACTGAGATTGCTTTTGGCTCGCCGGTGCCGCCCGACCCGGTGTCTCCCGGCGCGGTCGGGCTACTTGGCTGACACGCCGCGGCCAGCAGGGCCAGCGACGTGATGGCGGCAGCCATCGCCGCGCGAGTTCGTGCTCGCATGCCTGTCCTCCTCATTGAGCCGTCCGGTTCACGGACGGGGACTTGACAATGTGCCTCAACGGCGATCTGACGCCGGGGAAACACGCTTGACAGGTGTTCTAGTGGCAACCTCAGCCGTCGGCAACACATCATGCTGAACCGGTCCCGTCCCGTCACCGGATTGTGACCTGCGGGCGGGCGGGTCCGGTCCTGAAGGCTTGCCATGCGCGACAAGCCTTGCTGCAGGCGCTACATGACAGTGCCGCAATGGCAGACATCCAGGAACCGTGCGGGCGATGTCCGACGTCGGCGATGTCCTCGACCGTTGGGCGGCTCACCACGGAGCGTCACACTGACGTGGCCAGCTCCTGTTTGGCTCGGCCGCCTGGCCCTTCGACGCAGCGAGGATTCAGGCTTGCTGCTCTTCGATCCACACATCCCTGAGGTAATGAGCGAACCCTGAAACATACGCATGTCCGCTGTTCCAGCTCTTCCATGCCGAGCAACGAGTCTGGAGGTCATCTCGAGCACACACCCGCCAGAGCCCGGTGGGAGGAGTCGATGACGTACATTCTCCGTACGCACTCCGATCCCCATCACCCATCCACGTTGAGCATCCTCCGGCAGCCTGCGCCTTGGCACCAGCCAAGGCAAACGGCGCCGCTGCAACGAAGACAACCGAGGCGACCCCAGCCGCCACGCGGACCCTTCGACTAGCCTTCATCATCCTTCACCACCTTGTGAGCCGGGACTAGCTGACAACCCCAGCTTGACATGGCCGTCGCCAACTGTGAAGAGCATCGGCATCAAGATTCACGAGCATCCAGACGTCCATCGGGTTTACATTGTTGATCGACAGTAGTGCCCCATAGAGTGGTGTAACCGGATGGTGGTCGTGTTGAACGTGGACGCGGTCACCATGCAGCCCCTTCGAGTCTTCCTTCCACAGACTCCTCGAAAGGACATCACACGATGACCG